>ERZ778028.8-NODE-8-length-752178-cov-44.878166_pt1 | contig 752178 bp, 676 predicted proteins | sample MGYA00375758_ERZ778028 | MGnify/ENA primary metagenome ERZ778028 (study PRJEB29350, sample SAMN05389828) | bioreactor metagenome | isolation source: Thiocyanate bioreactor | place: South Africa: University of Cape Town | collected 2014-03-17 ...
ATTACACACTTTTTGGTCTTTTACAAACCTTTTCTATTTTATTTTTTTTGAGAAAATGGATTTCTTAATTTGCACAACCAACCAAGGAAAAGTTAAAGAATTTAAAAACAGCTTTTTAAATGTTAATTTTCAAACCTTAAAAGATGAAAAAATATTTTTGGAAATAGAAGAAACCGGATCCACTTTTGAGGAAAATGCTTTACTTAAACTAAAAACAATCATTGATCACTTCCCTCATCTGAAAGAAAAATACGATTTTATAATCGCAGAAGACTCCGGTTTATGTGTTGAAAGCTTGAATGGAGCTCCGGGCATTTATTCAGCCAGGTATTCCGGAAAAGATAGTTCTGATTTTTCCAATAACCAGAAATTATTAAACGAATTAAATTCTATCACTAACCGAAATGCTTTTTATATTGCTTGTATCGCTTGTTATCATAATAATGAATATAAAGTTTTTCAAGGAGAATTACACGGAACAATAGCAAAAGATCTAAAAGGTGAAAATGGTTTCGGCTATGATCCCCTTTTTATTCCGAACGGTTATTCTCAGACATTCGGGGAACTGGATCCTTTAATTAAGCTCCGGATAAGCCATCGATCCAGAGCCATAAATAAGATAGCTGAATATGTAAATTGTTAATCTTTGAAACATTTCTTAAATCTTATCGTACCCATAATTATTAATTAATGGTATAATTACGATTTATGAGAACACTCATTAGATTTATAAGTTTTTTTGTCGCAGCAAGCACGGTTTATAGCCAGGAGCTTATATCCACAGAAAATATAGCTGATCTCAAGGGAGCTGTTGAAATAGAACGTAACGGTTCTTACACTATTGAATTTACAGGAAACTGGGGGTGGGATAAAGACTTATCCGCAACAGCTGTTACAGAGCAGATCAAGGAAAAAAATTCGATTTTTCTTATCAAAAGATGTCTTTCTGAGGGAGACCTGGTTTTTGAAATCAACTACAAACAAGCCACACTTCAGTTAGCAATTTTTAAATTCAATTCAGCCGAAGGCCAGAAGACCCCCGAAATAAAAGATATGAAATTAGTATATCTTTCAAAAGAACTGCAAAGTAAATATTCTAATAAAGACCAGTCAGATGAGTATAAGCTGCCAGATTTCAAATGTGAAAAAGGAGAGTCATTTCTCATCATTATAAATAATATAAAGAAGTCACTCGGAAGCCTTTCACTGACAATGGAAAGTAAAGTTGCCGATCTTGAAACCATAAAAACGGATCATACCAAAATATTTGACGACCGGTTACCCAACGACAACACCAGCATCGTCATGAAATTTGTAGATGAAGAATCTAAAATTCCCATAACCTGCAGCGCAACGCTTATTTCAAAAAAGAAAACAGCATTGTTCATCGCATCTGAAATAATTCTCGGGTCTGACTCAAAAGCAAAATTGCAGGTGAGATGTGACGCAGAAGGTTATTTTTTCAAGGATACTACTTTAAACCTGACCAATACTATCAAAGACACTATTGAAATTCCGATGAAATCGATCAGTGTCGGAAAAATATTTAAAATAGACAAGATTGAATTCGTAAAAGGTACTGCCAATCTGATTCCCGGAACCGAAAGTATTCTCCGAAGAGTAAAGGACTTTTTAATATTGAATTCAGATGTCAGAATTGAAATCCAGGGACATGTCAATAATGAGGGAGAAGAGAATAAAAAATCGGCGAAGCTTTCTGCGAAAAGAGCTCTTACAATTAAAAAATACTTCATTAAAGCCGGGATCAACAAGGACAGAATGACACATAAAGGTTATGGAAACAGCCAGCCTATCTTCCCTACTCCGAAAAATGAGGACGAACAGCAGGCCAATCGAAGAGTGGAGATAAAGATTGTCAAATAGAATAAATGAAAATAAAAGTAATATGTATAGGTAAAACGGGGAAGAAATTTCTGGAAGAAGGTGAACAGGAATATCTTTCCCGGCTAAAATATTACATTGCTGTAGAGAGAATCGAAATCCCGGATATTAAAAACCAGAAAAATCTTTCGGAAGAACAAATCAAAAAACAGGAAGGCGAACTCATTCTTTCAAAAATAACAGCAGGAGACCAGCTTTTTTTACTGGATGAGCACGGAAAAACATTCACTTCCGAAAAATTTGCGATTTTTTTACAACAACGTTTCAATCAGGGAGGAAAATCCTTGGTTTTGGTCATTGGTGGCGCATACGGATTTTCAAAAGAAATATACGAAGTCGCGAACGGAAAAATCAGCCTGTCAGAACTTACTTTTTCTCATCAGATGGTCAGAATGATTTTATTCGAGCAATTATACCGTGGCATGACCATACTTAAGGGAGAACCTTATCATCACCGTTAGAAATTATATTGCAGGATAAAGAATATTAAAAAAGAAAAAGGAGAAATCAACTATTGATTTCTCCTTTTTAGTATGATAAAATTTCGTTCAATTATGAATTTGCCAACTCTACGAAATCTTCGTAAGAAACTTTTTTATCAGATAATTTAACTGTCGATTTAATATATTCTATCAATTTCGTTTCAGCAATCATATCGAAAATTCTGGAAGACTCATCTTTATTAGCCAAAACCTGCTGAGCAGAAGCTGTCAGCTCTTTATCTTCAGGAGCAGGAATTCCATATTGAGCATACTGTTTCAGAATAAGATCTTTTGTATAATCCACAACTTCTTCCTGTTTTAGCTGAAGGTTATTATCCTTAAAGATTTTTCCCTGGATCAGCTGCCATTTCATACTTTGTTCGTAATCCGGATAAGTAGTTTCAACCTCTTCTGTAGAAACCTGATTCTCGCTGCTTAATAAAATCCATCTTTTCAGAAAATCAGCAGGAAGGTTCAATTTTGTATTATCAATTAAATATTTGTAGGCATCTCTCATCATCAAACGGTCGGAGTCATTTGAAAACATTTCCTCCAGATCTTTCTGAACTCTTGCTTTTAGCTCTTCTTCGGATTTAACTTCTCCTGCACCAAAAAGCTTATCGAATAATTCCTCATTCAATTCTGCAAGCTCAATATGTTTGATCTCATTAATCTTCAAAGCAAATTTAGTGCTTACATCTGCCAACTCTTCCGCTTTAATTCCCAACATTGCAGCAGTATCGCTTTCTCCTCTGGAAACAGCTTTCGGATCTACCACAACAACATCACCTATTTTCTTCCCTTTTAATGCTTTTTTCGCTGCTTTATCTTCTACAAACTCCATGGAAATCGTAGAAGAATTGACAATTCCTCCTTCTTTTTCAGTTTCATCCTCATTTAGCTCTGTAAACTGGGCTAAAATCATATCTGTATCGCCCACCTTTTCAGAAGAAACCAATTTACCATAACGTCTTCTCAGATCATCGATCTGCTTTCCGATCAATTCATTATTAACATCCACTTTATTGTAAGTGAATTTAGTCGTCTTGGTCAAAGGAACTTCAAAAACCGGAGTTAAAGCGATTTCATAAGAGAATTCAAAATCAGACGGATTTTCAAAATCTCCCTTTACCTCTTCTTTTGCAGGTATAGGCTGACCTAAAATCTCCAGGTTGTTAGTATTAATATATTGAAATAAAGATTCGCTCACTACTTTATTCAGCTCTTCAGCCAAAAGACTTTTTCCGAATTGTTTCTTAACCAAGCTCACAGGAACTTTTCCCGGACGAAAACCAGGAATACGGGCTGTTTTTCTATACTTTTCAATAGAAGTATTTACTTTATCAGCATAATCCTCAGGAGTAATCTGTATCTTCAGCAATGCTGAACCTTCATTTAAATCTTCACGAACGATATTCATCTTTTAAAAAATTTTACGCAAAATTAGAAATAAAAAATGGCATAAGTGAACTTATACCATTTATTTAACTCGTACAGGCGGAGAGACTCGAACTCTCACACCTCGCGGCACTAGATCCTAAGTCTAGCGTGTCTACCAATTCCACCACGCCTGCAATCAACAACTGTCTTATACGTTTAAAAGACGAGTGCAAAATTACTCATATTTTTTAATTGTGCAAGCATTTTTGAAATTAATGTTTGATTTCTAATTTTATTTTCTCAACTTCTCCTGATAATTTCCTAATTATCAAAACATAAAACCCTTCTTCAAGTTGACTTATATCAAGTGAATTTTCTTTTAAATCAAATGACTGTTGATTAAAAACCTGTTTACCATCTACCGAAAATAAAGCTTCCGGCAACCATTCCTTCTCTATATAAAGAATATAGTTTGACGGATTAGGATGAATCAGCGAAATAGGCGCCTCAAAATTAACCGAACGTACCGGCGAATATTCATAAGATCCGTTAAGATCAACTGATTTCAAACGATAATAATATATTCCTGCAGCAGGCAAGGAATCCACATCAGGATATATTTTTATTGTCTGATTAGTTTCAATAGGTTGTTTTATTCCTATTAATTGCCAATTATATCCATCTATGGAGCGTTCAACTTCATAATGAGAAAAATTCAATTCAGAAGCTACTTCCCACTCTAAATCAACAATCTCTCTAACACGAATTTTTGCCGTAAAATCAATTAATTCAATTGGTAACGGAGTCTGAATTTTATTGATAGTACCTATTGTTAATCTATCATTATTTGAGATTGTAACATTATTAAACCTAAAAAGAGTTCCTCCGAGATGTACTGCTCCAGATATGGGGACATTATTATTAAAATACCCATTATGATCAGTGTCAATCAAAAGTCTCAAATCACTGGCCGAAACAGCACCTATACCAGCAAGGTCAAATGTAACATTCACCGTCCCTAAACTCGTTGCTACTCCGGAAGTCGTAACACAATTAAAAGCCCACACTCTCTCCATACGAACCTGAACACCCGAAGGCACATCTACCGCATTTACAGCTTGAGCTAACAAATTATTATGCCCCCAAATCATAAATTCATTATTATCCATATTTGATGGGTTGCTGATTTGTAGTATTGCCGTACCTCTCGCATTGTCATGATAATCTGTTGCTGATAAACGCCCTATACCTGCAACTTCAAAATCATAACCATAATCATCTTGTTTATACAAATCATTTGACGACAGCGGAACGTTAAACTTAGCCGACAAATAATTATTTATGATGATATGTCTTGTAGCATTCAAAGCTTCTCTGTAAACAATAATTTCTGCAATTTTTCCATCGTAAGGCCTGTTATCCGTCTGATGTGTGATACCTATCTGAAAAGGAGACGTTTTTGTAATTGTCGAAGAAGGAGAAAGTCTTGTCCCCGTAACAGTGCCATTACGTTGAATCAATGCTTTATTCGCGTACCCCCCGGATTTATCATATTTACTTGAAAAAATATAATTTGTGTTCGGCAGTAAATTATTTGTTGATTCACTAAATCTGTTTCCTGTTCCATCAAAGTCCGCATAAAGATTATTATTTGTGTACGCAAATAACATGAATGCATTCTCAGAACCTTCACTCACTCGTTTCGAAATCATGCATCTTGCGCTACCATTCACTGTATTAAATCTTGTTACTGCAAAAATTGTTGCACCGTCTAAATTATTCAGAGAACTGGAATGAATCCCTGCCAAAAACTGTACAGAAGTAGCATTATTATTGAATGCAACCGAGGGATTACCATTAAAATCGGAAGTATGAAGTACAGGATACCTTGCCACATTAGACTGGGAAACATTATTCCCATTCCCCGACAAATCATTCCATCCGGTAACATTACTGCCTGATATAATCATTCCATAATTGGGGTTCAGCCATAGAACATTTGTAGTTGAATTTCCTACTCCGCCTGGTCCTGTTTGGGAAAAAATAGGGAAACAAAAACCCCAAACAATTAGTGTTAAATAAACGAAAATCATAATTTGAATAAAAACCTAAAATAAGTTGTAAATATACGGTCTTCAAGAAAGGAGGTTACGTCATAACTCCTAAAAAATGCTAAGATTCTTAATAAAATAAATGTTAAATTCAGATTCATTCACTTCCTAATTAATACTGTTATGTTACATTTGCATCCAAAATAACGACTTATTCACTCGAAATTAATGAAAATTAAATACTTAACTCATAGCAAGTTTATTCTATTTGCTATTACTTCACTGATTACCACTTCTATTTTTTCTCAGTTACCTGTACAAAAAATTTATACCGATTATAAAGGCTGGTGGACAACAGACATGACCAGTGTTATTCCTGACAATTCACATCATCTTCTTGCTTTTCAGGTCAATAATAAAACTTATTCTACCGGAGTAAACGATGCTTTATTAACAACAAATGGAATTACTTTCATTCCTCAGGACATTGAGGCTATGGCAACCACATATACTGTCAATTATCAGTATATCGGTGTTGGATATAATTACGGAGGTGCCGGAAACGTAACTCCTGTTCCTGTTACAAATAACGCCGCTTATTATCTGTCTGACGGGAACCACGGGCTTGATCTGGGAACAGCTGTATTTAACTCAAGCGGCACAATCATCTATACTGTTCCCACTTTGAATCCGGCATCTATCGGAGACGGAATACCCGATATCTTTGTTACACAAATGGGAGATCCTTCCAACGGAAGTTTTGATAAATTCAAATTTATAGATGCATCAGGAAAAGTTATCGGTTCTGAACGCTCGATCAATATGTCCAGTGTACCGGGAATCGGAACAGCAAGCTGGAAGTTTTACTCATCCGGTGCGACACCTTCTTATCAGGCCGGCGTTGCGGGAACACGGATCATAAGGATTGTAACCTATGAGTTCAGTGATTTCGGTATCACACAGGATAATTACACCGAAGTTGCAAAATTTATTCACACTTTGAGTGGAACGAGCGATCAGGCTTTTGCAGCTTATAACAAGCGGTCTATTACTATTCTTCCTGTGGAATTCAAAAGTTTTGAAGCAATCAAAAACAACAGAAATATTGATTTGAAATGGATTACTGCTTCTGAAAAAAACAATCATTTCTTCACGATTGAAAAATCTGTTGATGGGAAGAACTGGGAAGTAGTCTTAGCAAAAGATGCTATTGGAAACACCTCTACTGAAACAATATATACAGCAACCGACAATACGCCATATCCGGGAATTTCATATTACCGTCTCTCTCAAACAGATTTTGACGGAACGACAAAAGCATTTAAAAACATCGTGTCTGTAAATTTGGATGATACCAATCCTCAAATCCGTGTTTTTCCAAATCCGGCGGATAATTACCTGACAATAGAAGGCTTTAATTGTAATACCGGAAATCTGGCCGTTTATAACATCTCAGGTAAAAATGTTTCAACGGAGATCAGCCTTATAAGTGCGGACAACAATAGCTCATTGCTTGATATTTCTCTTTTACAACCCGGCTTATATTTTCTTAAGATGGATGGAGAAACTGTCAAACTTATCATCAATTGATATTTTAAGCCAAAATGATCTGAAAATAAAGTTTTACGGCTCTGAATTCAGGATTTTTCATAACTCTTCTTTTTCAAAATATTCAGCTGAAAAATAAAGAAACATTTAATTGTTCAGATAGAAGCTTTCCTTTTCATTTTGTTCATAATTCTTGATAAATTCACGCTTACCCATTGAATAATTAGTGTGAATTGATGTATTTTTGTAGTCCAAAAGTCATCTAATTAATGATAACATACAATCCAAAGGAACTGCCAGTACCAAAAGTTCACCAGCTGCTGCTTGGAGCCATCGGTCCAAGACCTATAGCTTTTGCTTCAACAGTTGATGAGAATGGAACGAACAATCTCTCTCCGTTCAGCTTTTTTAACGTATTCAGCGCAAATCCTCCGATTATTATTTTCTCTCCTGCGAGAAACGGCAGGACAAACACAACAAAAGATACTTATGAGAACATTAAAATCGTTCCTGAAGTAGTTATCAATATTGTTAATTATGATATCGTTGAGCAGATGAGTCTTGCCAGTTCTCCTTACCCGAAAGGAGTTGATGAGTTCAAAGAAGCAGGTTTTACTCCGCTTGATTCCGACCTGATCCGGCCTAAACGGGTAAAAGAATCGCCTGTTCAGTTCGAATGCAAAGTGCTCGAAGTAAGAGAGCTCGGAACAGAAGGCGCTGCCGGAAACCTTGTGATCTGCGAAGTAGTGAAGATACATGTAAGAGAAGATCTTCTGGACGAAAACGGAATGATTGATCAGAAGAAAATAAATTTAGTGGCAAGAATGGGCGGAAACTGGTATTGCCATGCGAACGAACAGTCCATGTTTGAAATCGCTAAGCCTGTTACCACCGTTGGTGTCGGCTTCCCTAACATTCCGGAAGACATTTTGAATTCAAAAATTCTTTCCGGAAATGATTTGGGCAAATTAGCGGGCATTCTGGAAATCCCGGACGAAACCAGCGTAAATGAATTTAAACTTTTGGAATTAAGTGATTTATTCCTATCTTTAGAAAACGAGCCGGTAAAATTAGAAGAAGTTTTACACTTGCATGCGAAAGAATTGCTAAACGATAATAAGCTGGAAGAGGCCTGGAAAACCCTTCTGGCATTTAATAACTAATAAATTATAAGTGACATGTTTAAAATCACAGGAACAATAAAAACCATTATGGATACCGTACAAGTATCCGATAGTTTTAAAAAAAGAGAATTTGTTATCACAGATGCATCAGGTATGTATCCTCAGGACATCCTTTTTCAATTAACACAGGACAAATGTACTTTGGTTGAAGGATATAATGTAAACGACCAGGTGGACGTTTCTTTTAACATTCGCGGACGTGAATGGATTTCACCTCAGGGAGAGAAAAAGTATTTCAACACATTGGATGCGTGGCGTGTGGACAGATCTAACGGAGCTGCTGCCCCAAATAATTTCAATACACAAGCTGCTGCTCCGCAACAACCGGCAATCACTCCGGAAACAGCAGAGTTCACTGTTGAAAAGGAGGATGATGATTTACCATTCTGAAATGAGAATTCATACATATTTAAATAAAAAAGTTATCTTCGGATAGCTTTTTTTATTCTATATAAATGAAACCAATACTTTTTAAATCCCGGCATCTTGTTATTTTAATCTCAGTATTAATAATCTTTCTATTCGTTCTGTTTGGATTTAAAAATATCATCTCGTGGGATACATTCGGGCAATATTGCTACCTTCCATCCTTTTTTATTGATCGGGATCTCACGGTTCCTTTAAGTCATTTTGATGAACTGAATAATACCTATCAATTTTCAAGCACTCTATATCAATTTAACATTTTTAATGACGTTGCTGCAACCAAATACACTTGTGGTCTGGCTTTACTTTCAGCTCCTTTCTTCATTGCAGGCCATATTTTTGCTCTCATTTTTAATTATCCTCCTGACGGTTATTCTCTACCCTACTCGATAGCATTTGGCATTGGTTGCATCTTTTATGCAATTCTCGGCTTATTCTATTTAAGAAAAGTACTTCTGCATTTTTTTGATGAAAAAACAACAATGTGGACGATCGTTCTGTTAGTTTTCGGAACAAATTTCTTACTGAATGCCACTGGCGGCAGAGCATTTACGCATACTTTCTCTTTTACGTTTTTAGCAATTCTGATCTGGAAAACAATAAAATTTCACCAGTTCCCCACTATAAAGAATGGTTTTTTATTAGGTGCATCATTAGCTATTCTTGGATTGATCCGCTTTCCTGATTTACTCTTCGGATTAATTCCTCTGTTCTGGAATGTAAACCGACTGAACGGTTTTAAACACAAAATGATCTTCTTTAAAAACAATCACCTGAAAGAGATTATTGCGGTTTTCCTTGGGTTCATACTGTTCATAAGTATCCAGTTTATTTTCTGGAAAATTACATCCGGAAAATTTTTAATCGACAGTTATGCCAACAATCCGGGAGAAGGATTTGACTGGTTTCATCCTTATACTTACCAGTTTTTATTCAGCTTCAAAAAGGGCTGGTTTATCTACACTCCTATAGCTATTCTTGCTATTATAGGACTTGTAAGATTGCCTTTTAAAAAAGAAAATGGTCTTATACTTACCATCACGTTTTTTATCTTCCTGTATGTCGCATCCTGCTGGACAACGTGGTGGTACGCCGGAAGCTTTTCTTCCCGTGCAATGATCGACAGCTATCCTGTTTTAGCAATTGGTTTTGGAATATTATTAAGTACAGGCAAAAGAAAACTGGTTTTAATTATTTCAGTTCCTCTGTTACTGTTGAATATCTTCCAGTTTATACAATACAAAAAAGGTATTATCTCTATGTCACAAATGACAAAAGAATATTATTTCTCAACATTTGGACAGCTCGCACCTGCAACCGAAGCGCAAAAAGAACTGCTGGAACTGGACTACTTTGACTATTTTGACCGTGATATTGATCAGATAAAACTTCTACCTCTCCATACATGGAAAGCTCCTCTCAAACAAGGTGTATTAAACGAGCAAAACTGGTTCACAGAAAATATCGAAATTGATCTGTCCGATTATTACCAGCCGCAAACATTATACCTTGTAACAGCAACATGGACTTATGAAAAGGCTTCTTTTAAGGGGCTGGAAGGATTGGTGCCTAATATGGCAATCATGTATAAAAACAAAACATATGATTGGCGCGGAGCAGAACCGGGAAACCCGGATTTATCTCAAAATATTGAGGAAAATACTTTTACAATGAAGTATGTTTTACTTAATCTGAGAACAAAAAAAGACAAACTTCGTGTCCAGGTCTGGAGAAAAGACCCGAAAGACATCGAGATTAAATCTGTTGAAGTGACATTATTCAGAATTCTGGGAAAAAAATCACCGGAAAAGTAGATTCCTTATCGGTATTTTAGAATCGGATAACCATACTTATACGATATTTACTAATTTTACGTTCACTTTTTCAAAAAGAAGATTTTTCATGAAATTCTATCTATCTGTTTTTTGCCTGTTAATCGGTTTCACTCTTTTCGGGCAAAGAAAAATCATTGATAAGGTCATTGCACAAGTAGGTGACTATGACGTTCTATTATCAGATCTGGAAACACAAAAGCAACAGGCAAAGCTGGCAGAAATAACTATCGGAGAGAATTTTGAATGCGAAGTCATGGAAGAGCTTCTCTATCAGAATCTTTTACTTCTTCAGGCAGATATTGACAGTGTTACCATTCCCGACAGCCAGGTGGACGCTGAAATGGAAAACCGGATCCGTGTCATCGAGCAGCAGATGGGAGGCCGTCAGAAATTAGAAGAATTTTATGGAAAAACGGTATCTCAGATCAAAAATGAATTCAGAGATGTAATCCGCCGCCGCTTAATTGTAGAAGAGATGGAGCGCAAGATTACAAATGATCTACATGTTACTCCGGACGAAATCAAAGCTTATTATCAGAATATTCCATTTGACAGCTTACCGTTAATCAGCTCTGAAATAAAGCTTCAGCAAATCACCATCTTCCCTGAAATCACCAATGAGGACAAGCTGATTGCCCGCAGAAAGCTGCAAAGTATCCTTGATGACATCCGCATCAACGGAAAAAGTTTTGAAACGCAGGCAAAGCTTCATTCTGAAGATCCCGGAAGCGCTTCAAGAGGAGGAATTATGGAAGCAACTGTCGGCATGATGGTTCCCGCTTTTGAAAATGTGGTGATGTCTCTGGAAGAAGGCCAGGTAAGTGAAATATTCGAAACGGAATTCGGGTATCATATTGCCAAATTGCTGAAACGTAACGGAAATGATTATATCTGTTCTCACATCCTTATCATTCCTACCTTCAGCCGGGAACAGCTGATCTCTTCCAACAACCTGATTGAGGAAGCTTATCAGAAATTAAAACGCAATGAAATTACATGGGATGATGCAGTTCTGAAATATTCCAATGACGAGAACACCAAATTCAACAGAGGTATTATCACGAACCCGTACTCGGGAGATCAGTACTGGAAAATGGAAGACCTGAACCAGGTGGACCAACAGGTTTTCCTGCTAATTGACAAAATGCAGATTGGTGATTTTTCTGCTCCGGCTCTTTACTTTGATATTACAGAAAGAAAACAGGGGATCCGGATTGTGAGGGTGATGGACAGAACAAAGCCACACCGTGCGAATTTAGAAGATGATTACGGCATGATACAGGACGCAACCAAAAACTGGAAAAAGCAGGAAATCATCAAAAAATGGACAACAAATAAAATCAAAAGTGCCTATATTCGCATAGATGACAACTACAAAAGTTGTGATTTTATGAATGAATGGATAAAAAAATAAAATATGTCAGACGTAGCAACAATTGATCAGCTAATTGAAGATTATAAAAGATTAAAGAACGAGATCCATAAAGTAATCATCGGTCAGGATGAAGTGGTCGATCAGGTGCTGATTTCCATTTTTTCCAAGGGACATACCCTTCTGGTAGGTGTGCCCGGGTTAGCCAAGACACTTTTGGTAAATACAATTGCACAAACTTTAGGTTTGACATTCAACCGTATCCAGTTTACACCGGACTTAATGCCTTCCGATATTATCGGATCGGAAATCCTGGACGATACAAAAAACTTTAAATTTGTAAAAGGTCCTGTTTTCAGTCATTTGCTTCTGGCTGACGAGATCAATCGTACACCACCGAAGACACAATCAGCGCTATTGGAGGCAATGCAGGAAAAGCGTGTGACCGCAGCAGGAAAAACCTATACTTTACCTCAGCCATTCTTCGTACTGGCAACACAAAACCCGATTGAGCAGGAAGGTACTTATCCGTTACCGGAGGCACAACTCGACCGTTTTATGTTCAATATCTGGGTGGGATATCCAACCTTCGAAGAAGAAATGCTGATTGTCAAAAATACCACTTCCAATTATCATGTTGAGTTACAGCGAATTTTAACCGAAGAACAGATTCTTGCGTATCAAGACGTTATTCGTAAAGTTCCTGTTCCGGACAATGTGTACGAATATGCGGTTAAGCTGATTAATAAAACAAGAAAGGACAGCCCGGGAGCCCCTGAAGTTACTAAAAATTTCATTTCCTGGGGAGCTGGTCCAAGAGCTTCTCAATACCTGATCATCGGAGCAAAAACGCATGCTGTTTTACGAGGTAAATACTCTCCGGATATTGAAGATGTAAAAGCGGTGGCGTTACCAATTCTGAGACATCGTATAGTAAGAAATTATCGTGCGGAAGCAGAAGGCTATACGATTGAGAGAATCATCAGAGAACTACTTTAGGATTTTTTCCATCTGAAAAACACCCGATTTACCACCATACAGCTTACAAAAAACCGCTAACTAAAACTACAATTTCAGGAGTGGTACGAAACTCACCCGATCGATTGCAGGAATTTTAAGTGCTGCTCTCTTTTCAGGAGAACAGATTCTTAATGAACACCATAACGATTTTCCATCTAAAAGTAAGGGTAAAACCATTCAGGAGCTGAATGAAGAAATGCGAACTGAAGAAAGCTGGAAGAACGTTTGAAACTCTTGGAAAAATCGATAAAATTCAAAATATTTAATAGTAAAAAACATTCTTTTAAAATGTTATTAAATAGTTAAATAGCTATTTAAGTAATGTATTTATTAACAGTTTTTTCATTAATTTATAGTTTTAATAACTATAAACTATTATTTATGAAATATTTACCGCTATTTATTTTAGTGTTTTTTACTGTTACTAATCTTAGCGCGCAAAATGTCGGTATCAATGCAACAGGTGTAACTCCTGATGCAAGCGCAGGTTTAGATGTTAATTTTACCGATAAAGGTGTTTTAGTTCCACGCGTACAGCTTACCTCAACACTTGTCGCCGCTCCGGTTGTTTCGCCGGCAGATGCATTATTAGTTTACAATACACAAACAATCAGCGATGTTATACCCGGATTTTATTACTGGAATACAGCAGGTAACAAATGGATACAGCTTGGTGCTCAGGGACCACAAGGAATTCAAGGGCCGGCAGGCGCAACGGGCGCAGCAGGACCACAGGGACCAGCAGGTGCAACGGGAGCAACAGGACCACAAGGGCCGACAGGTGCAACGGGAGCTACCGGAGCAACAGGAGCTCAAGGACCACAAGGGGATCCCTGGACCCCTACATATTTAATAGCAGAACAGGTAGCAGAAGTTTCACAAACAGGAACGTCCTATAGTGATAAATTGACTCTTAGTGTTCCAGCGGGGACGTGGATGATTTTTGTGTCAGGAATTTTCTATTCATCTGTCAGTAGTTCTTATGCAAAACTAAATGTTAATGATGGTAGCGACATTCTTACAGCATGGAGCACCGTTCTGAATGCTCCTGAAAATTTTTCTCATACATTTGTGAAAACATACTCCACATCAACTACCGTCAAAATTCGAATTGCAGCCTATAACGCAAGCTCAACTGCAAAAGTGGGGCAGGCAAGAATCATAGCTTTAAAATTAAGTAATTAAATTACTAAAAGTTCAGAGTTTTAAAAAGTAATTATGAGAAAGCAACTGATTTTGTTGAGCTTACTAGTATCATCAGGTACGTTCGCCCAAGGCCTTGTGAACAACGGCTCATATATTGTTCTTTCCAACAGCACGAATATAGTAATTGACGGAACAGCAGGAAATTACACGAGCCAAAATGGTGGGCTGCTGACAGCAGGCACAGGAAACGGAACGATGAAGCTCAAAGGAAACTGGGTCAACAATGCAGCTAATACTGCGTTTTCCAACGACGGCATCACTACCGAATTAAACGGTACAAACCAAACTATCGGCGGAACAAATTCAACAACATTTTACAACCTGTCGTTTTCGGGTTCCGGAACGAAAACACTGGATATCAATACCAAAGCAGGTGGTAGTTCCACTATGACAGGAGTTGTCGCGCTCAACGATCGCCCGTTGGATTTAAACCATCACACCTTAGAAATCACCAACCCTTCAACAACAGCATTTACACGTACAAACGGGTATATCATCAGCGAAACGAATGCAGCAACCAATCCAAGCATTATCCAATGGAATACGGGAGCTAACGCAGGAACTTATAGTTTTCCTTTCGGTACTTCGGGAAATTACATACCTGTTATACTTGATAAAACAAGCACAAATGCCAGTAATATTTCAGTGGCGACACGTGCCACAACTTCCAATAATAATACACCGTGGCCGTCAGGCGTGACAAACATGACTTCCATAGAACTTTCCATTCCCGATGCCAGTGAAGAAACAGCTATTGATCGCTGGTGGGAAATCCTACCTTCTGATCCGTTAACAGCCAATCTTACCTTATCCTATCAGGGTTCTGAAAACACGACCACAACATCTCCGGTAGGAACTTTCGCTATACAGCGCTGGAACGGATACTGGGAACCACAGCAGGGAAGCGGCCCGGGAGTGACGACAGGAGTTGGAAACGTTACGGCAACAAACGTAACGGATTTCTCCACGTTTGTATTGACGACCGCTTTAACCTATGCCCCGCTTCCCGTAACACTAACTGATTTTTCCATAAACTGTGACTACAACAATATTGTGATCCGCTGGGCAACAGCAAGTGAATTAAATTCAAGCCGGTTCGTTATTGAAAAAAGCCGCGACTATCAAAACTGGAATGTTGCAGGAGAAGTTACAGCGGCAGGCAACAGCAACCAAACAAAAAATTATCAATTTTCTGATGAGCGTAACTGGCCGGGAACTGTTTATTACCGTTTAGTGCTTATCGATCAGAACGGAGACAGAAAAGAATATGCTCCTGTCAGCACAAATTGCGGCGGACAAAAGGAAAGCAGCCCAATTACAATCTATCCGAATCCGGCAAACGAGCAGTTCACACTGGAAGTATCAGTTCCGCAACAAGAAGAAGCGGCGGTGATATTACTGGATATTTCAGGAAAAATGATCTCTGAAAGAAGAACGGTATTTCAATCCGGTACAAATCAATTGCTGTTTGATGCTAAATCTTTTTCTGCAGGAACATACATCCTGCAAGTAATATCGGAATCGGAATTTTTACCGGTAAAAATAATTATTCAATAAAAGCAGTGATGTAAAATTTCGGATCACAGAATCTGGTATTCAGATAAAAAACACCTACTCTACCAGCTGATATTTCCGCTTTGCCTGTTCCCGCGTGCAGGAATTGAAGTGCCACCATTCTGTCGGAATGTTGTAAAATCCGGCCTGTGCCATAACACTTCTCAGCAGTTTTCGATTACGGACATGCTGTTCTGTTAATTCTCTTTTTTGCAAAAATTCATTTTCCAGTGAAGGATAGGCAATTTTACGGATATCATCATAACCTGCCCCCATATCCAACGGAATTCCGCTTTCATCACAGATCGTAAGATCTACCGCAGCTCCGTAGTTATGGATACTTCCATTTTTAGGATTTGATACAAACTTCGTCCGGTCCTTCACCGGAATAGTATCCAGCGCATCCCACATTTTCTGCTGAACACTTAGAGGACGAACGCCGTCATAGATCAACAAGCTCAGCTCAGGATAGCTTTTCTTCAATATTTCCTGTGCTTTCTTTAACTTTACTGCTACATCTTTTTGAACATACAAACGATCAATTGAATCGTATAAGACAATTCCCATGAAATTATCTGTGGTCGCATATTTCAATTCAATATGGATAGTAGAATCTACCGATTGAATATCTACTAAAGTCGGGTACCTGGAAGTTAAATCATACTTCACAGGAACAACTTCCTTCGATTCAGATATGCTTTGCTTTTCCTCCTGAACATCCTTCTCCAACGGCAGATTCTGATCACCGGAAGTAGACTTCGGAAAAGTACACGCCGACAGGAGGAAAAATAATAAAATAAATAAAATCCGATTTTTCATCCCTCTATTTCAAATAGCTGATATCCAACACTTTTTCTAACTGCTTTCTATTTGCTGCGGCCGGTACTATTTTAAATAAAAAATTACGGAATTTAACTGCAATCCAGCTTTCAAAGTGCGCGATTTTACCTAATTTCCAGCTATTGTTCACAATTCCATGAGCCTTGCTCTTTCTTAATTGCTCATACAGCTTAAAAGTTTCATTTAATGATTTGCCCTTTTGCAGCAGTTGCCCGATAGCATATGCGTCTTCTATCGCCTGGCAGGCACCTTGCCCCATATTCGGTGTGGTTGCATGGGCTGCATCTCCGATCAGGCAAACATTTTTAGTGAACCACTTCTGCATCGGCTTCAGATCAATGATCTCATTTTTTATAATAGTATCTGCTGAAGTTATTTTTATCAATTCCCGGATTTCCGGGTGAAAATCGCTGAATAAATCAGGTAAAGACAGTTCATCTGTCACAAGATGTGCATTCACAACTGCATACCAGTAAACTTGCCGGGAATTGATCTGAACAAAACCAAAGCGTTTTCCTCTTCCCCATAATTCATAAGCTTCATTCCTGTATTTTTCCGAAAAATCCTTTTCACATAAACCTCTCCAGCAAACTTGCCCTGTATTCCTGATTTCATGCGTTCCGAACAATTGTTCCCGGACTACTGATCTTATTCCATCTGCCCCGATCAGACAATCATGCTCTGCTTCAGAACCGTCTTTGAACATCAATCTGAAAACGTTTTCCTTCCGCTCTATTTTCGATAATCTCTTACCTAAACATAAATGCTCATAACCAAGCGTTTCAGCCAGTATTCTTTGTAAATCTGCACGGTAAACAGCGACATTATGAACGTTATATTTTTGCTCAAATAAGCTCAGATCCATCTCAGAAAGCAACCGGTACTGTTCATCCGTTATTTTCATCTTGGAAACTTTGTTTCCGGATTGCTCCACCTTTTCCTGCAGCCCTAATTCCCTGAAAATCTGCATTGCATTTCCAGCCATCACAATTCCGGCTCCAACCGGTTTGATCTCTTCAGCACTTTCATAAACTGTCACATTCAAACCGTTCTTTTTAAAAAAAAGAGCAGTTGTCAGGCCGCCCGGTCCTGCTCCGATTACCGCTACTGATGCTCCCATAATAACTTCAGTCCTCCTGATCAAACAATCTGTAAACATCCATAATCTCTTGCATGACTTTATCAATATCAATCTTTAAATCAATCAGTTTACCAGTTCTCATATCAAAAACCCAACCGTGAATTTTAATTCTGTTCTCCAGCAAAGCGTTCTGAACGTCACGGGTTTTAATCACATTGATACATTGCTCAATAACATTCAGTTCCACTAAACGGTCATATCGTTCTACTTCAGAAGAAATAGCATTCAGTTCTTCCTTGTGAAGGCGGTAAACATCCCGGATATTCCGCAGCCACGGATTCAAAAGACCAACATCTTTTGCCTGCATCGCCGATTTAATACCGCCACACTTATAATGACCACAAACAATGACATCCTTTACTTTTAAATGATTTACCGCGAAATTGATAACAGACAATACATTTAAGTCATTATTAGGAGCGAGATTAGCAATATTCCTGTGCACAAAAACTTCTCCGGGCTTCGCTCCCATCAGCGTTTCCGCTGTAACACGGCTGTCAGAACATCCAATGTATAAATAGTTTGGATTTTGCCCCTGTGATAGTTGATTAAAGTACTCCGGATCTGCTTCTAATCGTTCTGCAACCCATTTTTCATTATTCCTGAAAATATCTTCTATCTGCATCGTTTCAATTTTTTATAAAGGTAAAAACTCAGTGAGAACCGACAGAGAAAAATCATAAAAAATTCCATGTTCATTTTTCCGATTTTGAAAACCAACACTCAAAAACTTTTGGTTACATTTGCTGCACTAAAAATCAGAGTATGCCAAAAATTTCAGAAAAAGCGCTGGCTATGCCGGCTTCCCCTATTCGAAAACTGGTTCCTTTTGCTGAAAAAGCTAAGAAAAAAGGGAAAATTGTTTACCACTTAAATATTGGTCAACCTGACATCGCAACACCTGATGTTGCCCTGAACGCGATAAAAAATTATAACGATAAGGTAATTGAATACAGCCATTCTGCGGGATTTGAATCCTACAGGACAAAGCTGGCTGCTTACTATCAAAAAGAAGGTATTCCTGTACTTACCGAAGATATTTTAATCACCACAGGAGGTTCTGAAGCATTGATTTTTGGCTTTATGACTACTTGTAATCCCGGTGATGAAGTAATTATTCCGGAGCCGTTTTACGCGAATTACAATGGTTTTGCAACGTATGCGGGGCTAAATGTTGTTCCTGTTACTTCTTCCATTGAAAATGGTTTCGCATTGCCATCAGTAGAGGAGTTTGAAAAGAAAATCACACCGAGAACAAAAGCGATTGTTATATGTAATCCTGGAAATCCAACGGGTTATCTGTATTCCAAAGAAGAACTGGAGCAATTGAAGGAGATAGTATTAAAGCACGATCTGTTTTTATTCGCAGACGAAGTATATCGTGAATTCTGTTACGACGGAAACAGGCCTTTCTCCGTAATGAATCTGGAAGGAATTGAAAATAATGTAATTATGATCGACTCCGTTTCCAAACGCTACTCCATGTGCGGAGCGAGGATTGGTGCATTGATTACTAAAAATAAAGAAGTAATGGCTGCTGCCCTGAAATTCGGTCAGGCGCGTCTGTCTCCGCCGACAGTAGATCAGGTAGCAGCAGAAGCGGCTATCGACACGCCAATCTCCTACTTCGTAAACGTAGTGAATGAATACGTTGTCAGAAGGGATATTTTAGTAGAAGGATTGAACAAGATTCCGGGCGTCTTTTGCCCTAAGCCTAAAGGTGCGTTTTATGCCGTTGCCAAATTCCCGGTAGATGATGCGGAGAAATTCTGTCAATGGCTGCTGGAAGATTTCGAATACGAAGGACAAACAGTAATGATGGCGCCGGCCAACGGATTTTACGCAACACCGGGCGCCGGAAAAGATGAAGCCCGACTGGCTTATGTACTGAATCAGGACGCGCTGGAAGCGGCGGTGAAGTGTCTGGAAGAGGCATTGAAAGTATATCCGGGAAGGAAGTGATCAGAAATTGAGAATTGAGAAGATTTGGAAGATTAAAAATTGCAGAATGTGAATTCACTGCATTAATTTTTAATCTTCTATTTTCTAATTTTCAAATCTTTTAATTTTATCAATCTTCGAATCAAAAAATATAGCAAAATCGAATATAGTTTTGTAAATTTGCTCCTATGGAAGATTTTATTGTATCGGCACGTAAATACAGACCGCAGACCTTCGATACTGTCGTGGGACAAAAGTCCATTACTTCTACGTTAAAAAATGCAATAAAAAACAATCATCTCGCGCAGGCATTTCTTTTCTGTGGTTCCCGTGGTGTGGGAAAAACGACAACTGCACGTATTCTCGCAAAAACGATCAACTGTACGAACAGAACAGAACAGATTGAAGGATGTGACCAATGCGAGTCATGTAAATCGTTCAACGAAGGAGCTTCTTTGAATGTATATGAGCTGGACGCTGCATCTAACAACTCCGTAGATGACATTCGTAATCTGATCGATCAGGTACGTATCGCACCTCAGCTTGGAACACATAAAGTGTATATCATCGACGAGGTACACATGCTGTCCACACAGGCATTCAACGCATTTCTTAAAACGCTTGAAGAGCCGCCTGCACACGCGATCTTCATACTCGCAACAACCGAAAAACACAAAATTATTCCAACGATTCTGTCCCGTTGTCAGATTTTTGACTTCAACAGAATCAAGGTAAAAGATATCTCTGATCACCTGGCACAGATCGCCGTAAAAGAAGGTATTACTGCTGATCCTGACGCGCTTCACCTAATCGCTCAAAAAGCGGACGGGGCGCTTCGTGATGCTTTGTCTATTTTTGACCAGATCGTAAGCTTTGCCGGAAATACGATCACACTGAACGCTGTACTGGAAAATCTGAACGTACTTGATTACGATTATTTCTTTAAAATAGTCGAAAGTGCTTACAAAGAGGATATTCCTGCCGTATTGCTGCTTTTCAATGACATTATTGAAAAAGGTTTTGACGGGCATAATTTTATTGTAGGTCTTTCCGGGCATTACAGGAACCTGCTGATTTGCAAAGATGTTCGCACAGCAAAATTATTAGAAGTCAGCGAAACAATCGAGCAACGTTTTATCGAACAGGCAAAATTATTGGATGCCAGCTATATTTTACGCTGTCTTGGCGTGCTGAGTAAAGCGGACGTAGATTATAAATCCTCTAAGAACCAGCGTCTGTTAGTGGAATTAGCGTTGATGCAGATAAGTTCGGTTAAATCGGAGCTTGAAAAAAAAAACGACTGACTGATCCGGTAAAGATCATCGATTATCCGGGGCAATCACTCCGGGACAATGTCAAAAAAACACCTGCAACAACCAGTCCGGCCTCTCCTTCGGCTAATTTTTCATTAAAGAAAGAAGCAAAAGTATTATCTGCTCCAACAGGCCAGCTCAATTCAGAAATCCTTTCAATAGAAGAATTAAAGCGGAAAACGATAGAGCAGGCAAAAGTTTCTACTGAAGATATTTCTCAGAAACCACGGACTCCTTTTACGCATGACCAGCTAAAAATGCAATGGCGTTCGTTTGCCTATGAAATAAAACGACTGGAAAAAAGTGGTGCGGAAACGGTATTCAGCATCATGACCAAGAAAGATCCGAAATTAGACGATCTGCATGTATTATACGAAGTGGATAACCTCGTAATGCACGAGCTTATGATGAATAATTTTGGCGATGAGCTGGTTCAGTTCCTCCGCTCTAAATTAAACAACTGGGGAATAACACTGGAAGTGAAAATTGTTGAAAATCATGATGAAATGATTCGTTCCCTGACAGGAAAAGACCGGTTTGAACAATTAGCCAAAAAGAATATCAATCTCATTACTTTACAAAAAATATTTAACCTTGATGTTGAACTTTAATGTTTAGGATATGAAAAACACAGCATTATTTCTAAGCCTGTTGATTTTCACCGTTTTCTCCTGTAAAAAGGACGGCAATCTGCAATTTGCCATCAACGGGACAGTAACGGATGAATCTTTCAATACAGGCCTGGCAAATGCAACCGTCATTGTCTATGAAAAGCCGATCGCCAATTTTAATTATCAGGAAATAGGAAGAGTAACAACGGACTCAGAAGGAAAATACAGCATTTCATTTCCCAGAAACCGTGTGGAAAATTACAAGGTCGTTATCCAGAAAGATCATTATTTTGACAAAGAATACCAGATTCTTTACAGCGCCTTGGATCCGAAGAAATCCATAGAATATAATTTTGGGACAACGGCGTACAGCTGGGTAAAGATCCATTTAAAAAATGTAGATGAAGTCAACGACTACGATGATTTTATTTATAAAAAAACACAGGGAAAAGCAGACTGTGCAGCCTGCTGCCCGACAGGAGAAGCATTACACTTCTACGGTGCCACCGATACTGTCTTTTATTGCATGACTGACGGAAATAAGCCTTTTGCATATTTCTACGAGCTGGGTAATACTGCATTAATTGGGACCATGCAGCAAAATACAGTTGCTTTTGATACGATTACGTTAGTGACCGAATATTAATTATCAGCCGGTTTACTTTTACGGCGAAGCACCCACTTCTTAAAAAGTGCCGTATAACCTCCGTTTTTCTGAACGTAGATAATAACCCGGGTCTGTAAATACATCAGAAAATACATCGTAATAACAAAAACCAAGACAATCGGAACATCGAAACGGGTCCTGTAGCCGATGATAGGTTTAACGATCTGGTAAATGATCACCAGATGCCCGACATACAACCACAACGTATTACGGCTCATCTGCTTTAAAAACAGGGGCAAATCCTTTATAAACAAACTTAGAAAAGCCATAAACGAACCTACGCACATCACGATTCCCATCCGGTGATAAACCAGATTCGGGCTATCATGCCAATAATAGCTTCTGCCGTAATAATATATTTCAAATTTATCTCCGAAGTAAGAAAGTAGCAGCAAAACAAGACCTATCCCCAGCAGCTTAAACCCGATGATTTTTTCAAAATTATCTCTCTTTATTTCAAATGCCAGCCACAATCCCATCAAAGCTCCTGCAAAAATAAACGACAACCATGGTGTAATCGTAAACATGGATCTTGTTTCAAAATTATTCAGGTAAGAAGAAAGGAAAATCGGGAGATTGGAAAAATCCACATTATTTACAATAGGATAAATTCCTACAAACAGCAGGATCAGCACAAAATAGATCAGCGCCATTAATTTTCTCCTTTTTCCTGAAACAAAATACACAAGCATGATCGTGAGCAATCCCAATGCGATAATATGCAGCACATCCACACGAAGCGCCCTCAGCTTTTCCTCAACGGAAAGCAATGAAGAAATGATGAGAAACGGCACACTGATAAGAACAGAATAAAAGAAAGATGAAAACAGGCGTTTTTTATGTTCCTCATTTCTAAGAAATCTTCTGTTCAGCAATCTCGCCTTCAGTGCAATATCTTTATTGAATCCTCCTCTTTTGAACAAATGACGGATATAAGCCCGTTCATTTGCAGCTTCTTCTTCATCCGACTGCAAGGATTTATAAATAAACAAAGCAACAGCAATTCCAAAAATGGTAATCAAAGTTTCTCCTACCCGGATATTCAGAAAACGATCCAGTCCGTCTCTTGTAAAGATCTTCCCGATAACATAAATAGGAAAATTTAATAAGTATCCCCAGAACAGTAAAGTAATAATTCGCTTTGTTCCTGCTTTTACCCTCGGATTTGAGCCATCCGGCTGCTCCTGACTGATCATGAGAAAACAGAAAACAGCACCCGAAACCATCATAAAAAACGGTGCCGTATAACCTCTCAGGCTTGACCAGACCTGAATACCCAGACTGTTTCCGTCACGAATGGATAAATCAAGGAAATCATACGTCGTGTGTCCCTGAATCATCATCAGCAGCGCTAAAACGCGCATAAAATCCAAAAATAAAATGCGTTTTGATTTGCTCATGGAACAAAGATATCCGAATTAGAGAAAAAAGCAGGTGCTTTACGGATTTATTTCTGCCGTAATCACCAATTTCTCTTTCAAATTCGACTCTATGGTTTTCAGCTGGACAGCCTGAACCAGATTTCCTGCTTTTCCTTTCGGATCCAAAATAACTTTCAGCTCGCAAACTTCTCCCGGCTTCAGCACTTCCTTCGAATATTCAAGGGTAATACAACTGCATTCAATCTCCGCTTTCTGGAAATTCACTTCTCCGTCGCTCACATTTGTGATCCTGAACACAGCCGTCACTTTATCCGTTCCGTTTATTTTACCAAAATGTCTGATCGGCAGATCCGTATCTATCACATTCGAAGAGTCTTTCGAAATAATGCTTACACTCTGAATTTCAATTTTCCGTTCCAGGGAAGCTGCTCTTGAATAAACGGAATTTTTCAAATCATTCAGATTATCGCTCACCAACGTCTGCGCAGTATATTCCCCGAAAGGAATTTCTTTAAAACGGATAGCAGCACCATTCGGAGCGGTTCCGTTCAGGTATTTCCTGAAAACACCTCCATCGTAATTTGCCAGGTAATTTTTCAAAGAAGAGATCCTTCTTTTCGTCAGGTTCACATTATAATCCGTTTTCGCCAGAGGACTCGCAAAACCTTTAATCGTCAGCTCCAACGAAACTCCTTTATCCAACTCTTCCAGCATCAGATCGCGGAACAGTTCCAGGTCTTTCACTCCCTGATCCACATATTCCACAAAAAAACTTTCAATATCCTCTGTCGCTTCTTCCGCTTTCTCGCCTGTCAGTCCGTTCGAATACTCTTTCTTGTAAGTCGGAAGCAGCGCACGGTAATCGCGGTAATTGTCAATATAATCAATTTTAGTTGTTGTTACTGTTGTCTTCGGGTCCGGCCAGTCATTATGAAAATACAAAGTTACCGGAAGACGTTTGTTCAGATCAACAAGCGTTTCTTTTGGCGTTTTCACATAACGGATCGGAGAATACATCACAAAAATATCGCTGCAGCAGGTCGGGTTCTTACTGTAATTTACTCCCAGGCGATTACTTGAAACGTAAGAAGAGTCTCTATATATAAAGAAGTAATTATCATTTGCAGGAGAATTGGTGGGCTTCCCGGCATTGGCAGGTTCGGCAAAACGATTTGCCTCGTACTGGCAGTAGAACACGTCAAAACCTCCAAATCCATTGTGCCAGGTGGAAGAAAAATACAGCCTTTTTTTCTTATCGTCCCAAAACGGTGAAATCTCATCTTCAATAGTATTCGCCACATCGAGGCTTAATACAGGACCAAACTGATTCCCATTTTTGATGAAGCTGTAATAGATGTTCATCCGCTGATCCTTATTCCGGTCTGAGGAAAAGAACAACACTTCTCTTCCGTCGAGGTTAGCAATGCACGGCATAGAAGTATTTGCATCCGGTTCATTGATAATATCTCCCAGCGTATCAATATCGGTGAACGTACCATTATTATAGTTTGCAACAGCTATTTTACATTTATATTTAAAGCTTTCATCGGAGCAGATACTGAAATAATAACGCTTGCCGTCTAATGAAAAGGCTCCGTTTCCGGAATTCAGGTTCTTGAACGAAAAAATTTCCACCAATGTGTCTTTCTGGTATTTTTCATCTCTCAGCTCCGAAGCATAAATTTTTGTTTTATATGTTGTTGCATATACTTCTTCATTCTGGGAAACGGAATCTCCTCTCAGGGAAGAAAAATACAGCTGATTGTCATAAATTGTATGCCCGAATTCCGAATTTGGTGTGTTCACCTCTTCCGGCAAAAGATCAATAATTACATGATCTTCAAATTTCACATTGCTGAGCGCCCAGGTAGTGGATTCGATTTCTTTCTTTGCTTTCAGATATAAATATCCTTTCTTATCCTTACTGTATTTTTTAGCAGCCTGCTTAAATGTTTTCAGCGCAGCTTCATACTTTCCGTTTTGCTTCTGCATCAGTCCATACATCAGGATACTGGCAGGGAACATCTTCGTATTTTCCTTTTCATAAACTTTCCCGTAATAGTATTCTGCCTTGCGATAATCTTTATAAGCTCTCAATGTTTCAGCATACTGCCACAGGACATTCACAATATTTGAATCGACTTCCATTGCACGTTCGTAAAAGGAAAGGGCATATACATAATCTCCTTTCTTATACTGATCCTCACCCGCTTTCAGTAAAACATCCAGCTCTTTTTGTCCGAAGGCCGCCAAAGAGGCAAACAACAGCACAGCAATTAAATATAATCTGGACATACGCGATGAAAAATATTTTTAGGTTTTACTCTGTTTACAATATAGCGAAGGCTCAGCTCGATTCCTCCCCGAACCCTGCTCGCCGGAACCAGCTTTGAAAAATTCAGGTCATAGCTGATACCTGCAAACCAGTCTTTGTAATCCAGACCGGCAGAGATATATCCCGAATCTTTATTACGGAAAAAACCTCCGAAATATAAAGCCATGTACTGATCGAGACGCTCTTTCAGTATATAGCGGACATTTGATCCGAAAATAATTTCGTTATATGTTCCCTGGAAATTCAGCTGAACCGTTGGTAAAATATCCCATTCGTCATTTAAGCGAAACTGCCCCTGAGCAAAAAAATTAAGACGTCTGTCCCGTTTAATAACCGTTCCTAAAAAGCCCTGATTCGGGGCATTTATATTAAAAAACCCGATTCCCGCAGCGATTCGTTTTCGTTTACTCACCGCCCACTCATAAACTGCTCCGACACCTACGGAAACATTCGTTTTCTTCTGTGTCTGATAGTTCTCATTTGACGCCAGGGAAGGATTATACTGAACACCGTCAAACTGATTATCCCAGTAATAGTTGTTAAAGATCATCTGCCGGTGATTCATTCCGAATTGAACACCAAAGCGCAGATTATGCAATGAATCTGAAGTTAATTTTAAATTGTAAGAAGGTGAGACCTGCAGCTCGATCGTCCGGAAACGGCCATCACCGGCAGCATCATGAAAAAACAAAATACCCAAAGACAGGTTTTTAACTTTTTCAAACTTTGTATCCGCAGAGATTGACAGTGTCTGGAACGGTACGGTTACGCTTCTCCACTGATCTCTGTAATTCGCATAAAAACGGTAAGTACCGGAAAAACGACCACTATTAGCCGGATTCTGAAAGATCGGATTATCATTAAACTGGGACCAGTGAATATCCTGAGCGACAAGTTTCAGCTGATAACCAAGAATAAGCAGCAACAGTAGTATTTTTCTCCTCACAACTGTAATTTTGAGAGATGAATTTAGCTTTTATTTGTAATAAAATCAACTTTTTGGGAAAAATAAATCAATATTCAAGGCTATCAGGGCCGGAATTCCGGATTTGCAACAAATTTCTCATCATCCAGCGTTTTAAGAAAAGCCTTCAGATAAGCTCTCTGTTCTTCTGTCAGCTGAACTCCTCCCTGAAAAGCGAATTCCATCAGCGGATCAATTGAAGAAGAAGTCTTTACATTAAATGAGTAATGATTGATAACTTCATCAATGGTCGCGAAACGCCCGTCGTGCATATAGGGCGCCGTATATCCGATATTCCGAAGGCTCGGAACTTTAAACTTCCCCATATCCGCGGCTGATTTTGTCACTTCCGCCCTGCCCTGATCAGTGAACTCATCATCCAGCCCATTATTGCTGAATGCCTGGATCTGCATCAACACACCATTATGACAATGGATACAATCCGCTCCGTTCATATCTTTAAACAAAGCATATCCGGCCCATTCTTCCGGCGTAATCACTGCCGCAGATTCCTCAGAGCTCAATGCCAGATTATTTTCCGTTTTATACATGATGTCATATTTAGAACTTCCGGAGATCAGCGTTCGGAGAAACTGGGCAATCAGCTTCGCCACCTTATATTTATCGATTCCTTTCTCCTTAAAATAATGTTGAAACGCTTTTTTATATTCTTTATCTTCTGCTAATTTTTCAATAGTTTCTTCCCATGACTGGTGCATCTCCACCGGATCAGGCACAGGAAATAAAATCTGCTCTTCCAGTGTTTTTGCACGCCCGTCCCAAAAATAGAACTGCTGCCATCCCAAATTAAACAGTGGCATTGCCTGGCGCCTTCCCAACGTGCCCCCTACTCCGGCAGAAATAACATTCGGATCTGAGAAAGCATGATCCGGGCGATGACAGGATGCACAGGAAATAGAATTATCCTTACTCAAACGTGGATCATAAAATAATTTTTTACCTAAAGCAACTCCTTCCACTGTCATCGGATTATCGGACGGAACCGGCATTTGCGGAAAATGAGATGGAATTTTTAATGTATAAGGAGTTAAGGCTTCATTTTTCCATTTGTTACAGGAAAAAATGAATACCGACAATACAATAAGAAAAAAAGCTATTTTGCTATTCATCACATTTCTTGATTCCTGATACGAAAGCCGCTCCTATCTGTAAGCTTAATACCTGTTCATCCACATCTGAATGGCACATATTCTGTGTTTTCAAATCAATATTTTCAAATAATTTATTTACTTCCAGACACAATACAGCCTTGGTGAGCTTATTTCCGGAACCTGTGATCTCAGTGTTCCACTGAAGATTCTCCGCCGAAATCAAACGGTAATTGTAGTCTTTTCCGATATGAAATAATACCGGCTGATTAAACATTGCTCCCGAGCCTGTCGTGTCTGCAATGCCTTGGACAACCAGGAAAATATATCCGGGATTCCAGGACCAGTGCATATCATTTGCATTTAAAATATTCAAAGGATCATCCAAACCATAAACAGAAGGATCGGAATGATTCGTCAAAGAATCAATTCCGAAATAGAAATTTACGGATGCAGAAGTCGAAATATCCTGATTGGTAGAAAACAATTTTGTCCCGTTTTCTCTCAGATTATACAATGTGGTTTTAATATTTATTCCGTTGGAAAATAAATAATTACTTGCATAAAAGCGAATATTCGATATTTTCACCAGCTGACCATTAGGCAAAACACAGGCAGAATCCAGTTGAAAAAGCTGGTTGCCATAATAAGGTTGCAGATGCAGCTCAAAAATTGCCTCCGGATCAGTCGCTTTTACTTTTTCTTTTTTACAGGAGAAAAGCAATGCGGAAAATAAAAGCGCAAGCAGAATAGGATATTTCACAGTATCTGTTTTTTAGCTAAACAATAAATGAAGCCGACTTATTGTAAAAATAGGCATAAATTTTAATTTTTGTTTTCTGAGAGTAAGACAATTCGTTTAATTTTTCGTCCCCTTCTTGCTTTTCCTAAAAAAAACCATTACTTTTGCGCTTGGGTAGGCTCTATACGACCAGCTCCTTCTGAATCCTCCAGGACGGAAACGTAGCAAAGGTAAGAGGTTGAGCGGTGCGATGTGGTAGCCTGCCCTTTTTTCTTATCTGAATTTTGTGACTCCCCTATACAAGCCAAAGACTAAATTCCAAAGATTTTTTTCTGTTTTTAACCATAAATAGATTACGCTCATCCCAGCTCATCTTTGTAAAAACAATACAATGATGACAGATCTTAACATTGCGGAATTACTGGAAGATTTAAATTTCAATCGAATTTCATGTCGGGCGGAGCTGCTCGAAAGAATTGACAGGATTTATGAGCAGGCGGTTTGTGAACAGCATCTTTTCGCTATTGATTATCTCAACAATTTTAAAAAAGTTATTGATTTGTGAACAAGAAGTTTTCCATTATCATTTTCACCTGAAATGATTAATTTCAAAACAAAAAATGAATTTTCAGTCTTACTTAAACCACTTCGAGCAGATTCTCTCCAATGAAGATCCCAATGCTCCTTATAACGACCCGCATTTTTTGGACTATACGAAGCTGAACTGGTCAAGAATGAACCGCTGGTTTAAAACCGGCAGCATCAATCCGGAACTTGAGCAAAAAATCAAATCTCTTAAGATCGCGACAAAATGGGTTTTAATCACTGAACCCTGGTGTGGAGATGCAGCCCATTCCGTACCTTTTATCAAAATCCTCGCGGACAAGAATCCTTTAATAAAACTGGAAATCCAGCTTCGGGACAACGGTTCCGAGATAGATAATTACCTCACAAACGGAGGAAAATCCATCCCGAAACTAATCATCAGAAATGAAAAAGATGAAGATCTGGCAGTTTGGGGACCGCGACCTGAAAAATGTCAGGAAGTATTCGACCATTTAAAAGCAGACAACGCGGATTTTGAAACAATGAAAACAGCCTTGCAGAAATGGTATAATGCAGATAAGGGAGAAAGCATCCAGAAAGAGCTTTTAAGGCTTTCCCTGGAATAATGAATTTCCTTAATTGTACTTGTCATAAAATTTAATCAGAAATTCATTAGTATAATGAGACACTTTTTAAATTTTACTATTAAATTTAATCTCGAAAATAAACATTAACTAACATGGGAAATTTACTTAAAGGTAAAGCAGTTTGGATAGCAGTAATTGCTATTCTTGGAATTTATGGTTGTTCCTCCTATAACTCTATGGCTAAGTCCGAACAATCTGTAAAAAGACAATGGGCGCAGGTGGAAGAAACGTATCAGTCACGTATGGACAAAACGAAAAATTTACTTGCCATTGTAGAAAAAGCGGCAAATTTTGAAAAAGGGACACTGAAGGAAGTCATTGAAGCAAGAGCAAAAGCAACAAGTGTCCAATTAAATGTCGATGAATTAACTCCTGAAAACATAGAGAAATTCCAACAGGCTCAGGATCAATTCGGTCAATCTTTAGGCAGATTAATGGCTGTAGCTGAAAATTATCCGGAATTAAAATCAGTAGATGCATTCAGAGATTTCCAGACTCAATATGAAGGAATGGAAAACAGAATCTCTACTGAAAGAAAAAGGTACAATATAGAAGTAGAAACATTTAATAGATCTATTGTGACTTTCCCGAGATCATTGATGGCGAAACTTTTCGGCTTCTCTGAAAAAGGATATTTCAAAGCCGCAACAGGGGCTGACCAGGCTCCGGATATAAAAGGGATGTAATATGGGAAACGTACGTAATTTTTTCACCACCGGACAGCAGCAATTGCTTATTGATGCGATTCGGGAAGCAGAAACTGAAACTTCCGGAGAGATCCGGCTTCATCTGGATGCTTCATGTGATAAAAATGTCTTTGAACGCGCATTGGAAGTATTCAATAATCTGAATATGCACCGGACAAAGCTTCAGAACGGCGTACTTTTCTATCTAGCAATTGACACAAGAGATTTTGTCATTATAGGCGATAAAGGGATCAATGACCTTGTGCCGGAAAATTTCTGGGACGAGGTCAAAGACCTTGTCATATCCAGCTTTAAACAAGGTAATTTCATTGAAGGGCTGACCGAAGGTATAAAATGCTGCGGATCAAAGTTAAAAACCTTCTTTCCATATCAATCGGATGACATAAATGAACTTGTTGACGAAATTTCATTCGGAGATTAAGACATGAACAAATTACTCCTTTTCTTCTTTCTGATCTGTCCGGCGATTTCTCAGTTATTCGCTGCCGAGCTGGAAGTTCCTGACCGTCCTCATCCTCAGAGAATGGTGAATATATTCAGCAGGCAACCTTTTTTAAATGCAAGAGAAATCAGTGTGCTGGAACAAAAATTAGTAGCGTTCAGTGATTCGACATCAAATCAGATCGCTATTGTCGTAGTGGATGATCTGAACGGTTTAACCGCCAATGAATATGCTACTGAACTTGGCCAGAAGTGGGGTGTCGGACAAAAGAAGCTGGATAACGGAATTATCATTTTGCTCAGCCTCGGAGGTGGAGAAGGAAACCGTGATTATTATATTGCTGTCGGTTACGGATTAGAAGGTGCGATTCCCGATTTGGCAGTTAAGAGAGTTCAGGAATCAGAACTGCTTCCCTATCTGAAATCAGGAAATTACTATGAAGCGCTGGACAGAACTACAAATGTACTGATGGCACTGGCTAAAGGTGAAATCGACAGTAAAGAATATGCAAAAAAAAGCAATGAAGACGAAGATGCAGGTATTGTCCTGCTGATATTCTTTGGCATAATCGCTTTTTTTATCTGGCTGGCTATTAAAAATAAAAACCAGAGACCACCGAGAGGAGGATCGGGATGGGGTTCATTCATCGGATCAGGACTGGGAGCTATTTTAGGCTCAGGCGGTGGTTACGGTTCTTCCGGAAGCTCAGGCGGATTCGGGGGATTTGGCGGCGGCTCATTCGGTGGTGGTGGTGCCGGAGGAAAATGGTAAACCATACTTAAATCTTGTTAATAGACAACTATGAGCAGTGAGCGACAGGAAAGTGTAAAAAAAGCGACTATATTCAGTCTCTTCAGCACTATTCTTCTGGCTGCTGCAAAATGGGTTGCAGGCCTCTTGGGAAACTCCTATGCACTTATAGCAGATGCGATAGAATCCAGCATCGATATTATTTCTTCCTTCTTTGTTTTCCTCGGCCTGAGATATGCGAATAAACCCGCAGATGAAGACCACCCGTACGGTCATGGGCGGATCGAACCGATTATTACCTTTTTCATTGTGGGACTGATGATACTTTCAGCAAATCTCATTGCCTATCAAAGTATCATTAATATTTTCACACCACATGAGGCCCCTGAAATATGGACACTTATTGTAGTCGGAATTATTATTCTATGGAAAGAGACTTCCTATCAGATCATTCTAAGAAAAAGCAAAAAACTAAAAAGCAGCACATTGCGCGCAGAAGCCTGGCATCACAGAAGCGATGCGATCACTTCTTTAGCGGCATTTATCGGGATATTATTAGCTGTCTCACTTGGTAAAGGCTATGAGTTTATGGATGATATCGCTGCATTGGTCGCCAGCTTTTTCATTGCCTACAATGCTTATAAAATTTTCAGGCCCGCATGGGGTGAAATAATGGACGAAAACACGTATGAAGATTTTAAGCAGGAGATCATTAATGATGCAGCGACCCTACCTGAAATTTTACTAGTAGAGAAATGCCACATCCGCAAAGTTGGTATTTACTTCTATATCGATATGCACATTGAAGTGGACGGGAATATGTGCGTCCGCAGAGGACATGAAATCTCTCATGATTTTAAAGACCTGCTGATGTCAAAATATTCTGAAATTGCAGACGTGCTCATTCATATAGAGCCTGCTTATGAGCATAAGAAGCAGGACGTTTAAATGTTCAATGTTGCTGCGATTTTCATAGCTCTTTCAAAAATCGTAACTTTATAGCATTAAATATGACCTTATGATTATTGAAATCAATCCTTATAATATGGATGACCGCCTGATTCAGCAAGCGGTTGATGTACTAAAAAAAGGCGGATTACTGGTATTTCCCACTGACTCTGTTTATGCGGTAGGTGTCGATCTATACAATAAAAAAGCATTGGAAAATCTGGCGAAATACAAAGGTATCAAATTAAGCAAAGCCCAGTTTTCGATCATTTGCCCGAATCTGAGCGAAGTATCAAAATATGTCAAGCAAATTGACCGCCCGGTTTTCAAAGTAATGAAGCAGAACCTTCCCGGGCCGTTTACGTTTATTCTGAATGCAACCAACGAAATTCCCCGCCTTTTTGATTCTAACCGTCGTGAAATCGGGATCCGTATTCCTGACAATCCTATTATTTTAAAAATCGCGGAAGAATTCGGAAAACCCATCGCAACCACATCACTCGCGGATGATGAAGATGAAATCATGGAATACCTGAACGATCCGGGAGAAATTTATGAACGACTGGACGATAAAGTGGATTTAATCATTGATGGAGGTATCGGGAATTTATACGCCTCCACGGTCGTTGATTGCTCCAATGGCAGCATCGAAATTATTCGTCAGGGTATTGGTGAATTAATTGATTAGGATGATCCTCGTAGTCGATTTTGGTTCAGCTAAAGCTCCGTTCATCTCTGAATTTATTGATGAATATATGGACGTTACGTTCGTAAAGTTCAGTGAACTTGAAACTATAAATCCCGATGATTACCTCGGTATTGTTTTTTCCGGCGCCCCTATCCTGCTCTCTGAAACAGATCCGGCTCCTTATCTGGAAAAAACCGTATGGCTAAAACAATACAAGAAACCATTTTTGGGCATTTGTTTCGGACATCAGATTCTTGGATTGACCTTTGGTGCTACTGTCTCAAGACAAAAAGAAGATCGTGACTGGCAAACAATTGAAATTCTTCAGGAAGATCCGTTATTTGATAAATTCCCAAGGGAATTTGAAATGATGGAAGACCATTGTGAAACAGTTTCCATTCCACCCAACTTTATACATCTGGGCGTGTCCGATGCCTGTATCAATGAAGTGATGAAACATAAAGAAAAACCACTCTACGGTGTTCAGTTCCATCCGGAAGTTTCAGGAAATTTAGGAAGCTTATTATTTAATAACTTTGTTAATATCTGCGAACGCTTCGAACAAGAATAAATTAAATAATTTCCAATTTTTACAATATGTTATTGAACCGACTTTGGATAGGAATGTTCCTGATTGCTATGGCAACCGGCTTATACCGCTTAATCTGGGCACAGGAGCTGGAAATTTTCAAAATCATGATGGATGCTCTATTCGATGCTGCCAAAACCGCCTTCGAAATCGCATTATACCTCACCGGTGCGCTCTGTTTCTGGCTTGGGATCATGAAAGTCGGAGAAAAAGCAGGGGCAATTAAAGCAATTACCCGGTTAATTTCCCCATTTTTCACAAAAATTTTCCCTGAAGTTCCTGCTGAGCATCCTGCAATGGGCTCAATGGTTATGAACATCTCCGCCAATCTGCTCGGACTGGACAATGCAGCTACTCCACTCGGACTGAAAGCCATGAATGATCTGCAGGAGCTGAATCCTGACAAAGACACTGCGTCCAATGCCCAAATTATGTTTATGGTGCTGAACGCTTCCGGTTTAACACTGATTCCGGTTTCTATTCTGGCGCTTCGTGCATCAAACGGCGCAGCCAATCCAACTGATATTTTCCTTCCGATATTAATCACTACTTATTTTTCTACACTTGGCGCGCTGATCTACGTCTGCATCAGGCAGCGAATCAGCTTATTTCAGAAAAATATCCTGATTTACCTGGGAGCATTAACGGCACTCATCGTCAGTTTGCTTACCTTTCTGTTAAACTATCCGCAGTATATTGATTCATTTTCAATGATTGGCAGTAACCTTTTACTTTTCGGGATCATTACTACATTTATAGTCATGGCGATGCGGCAGAAGGTAAATGTGTACGACAGCTTTATCGAAGGAGCAAAAGAAGGCTTTCAGGTATCCATTACCATCGTCCCTTATCTGGTAGCAATGTTATGTGTTATTGCTGTCTTCAGGGCAAGTGGTTCCATGGACCTTCTGATGGATGGAATTCGTTTCCTGTTCATTGAGATCGGGATCCGGTCTGTCGAATTTGTAGACGCTTTACCTGTTGCATTTATGAAACCATTCTCCGGAAGCGGTGCCAGAGCTTTAATGATCGATACATGGAACTCACTCGGAGTTGATAGCTTCGCCGGAAAATTAGCTGCGACTTTCCAGGGAAGCACAGAGACGACCTTTTACGTGCTGGCGGTTTATTTCGGAGCAGTAAATATAAAGAATACACGTTATGCAGCCATTGGAGGATTGATTGCCGATTTGATCGGACTGATTGTCGGAATTTTTGTTGCTTATTTATTCTTCAGTAAATCATGAATTGGTGGAAAAAAGTAAAAAACCTGATTACAGGCAAATCTTCTTTGCCATCAGGAAAGCAAGCGGGAATCGCAATGAAACCGATTGATTATCATCCTAAAATAATTCTTGCCTGGGTAGAATGCCTCAATGGTAACCAGGAAGTTACAAACTGGCTGCTTGAAAATAATTACCGGGAAATTGTCATGGCATCGTCGGCTGTTTATCTGCGGGATGAAGCAAGAAGCTGGCTGATGGAAAACGGCTATCCGCATTTAATGGCCTTTATCAATGCAGCAGAAGGAAATGAGAGTGCAGGGAAATGGCTGAATGCACACGGCTTTGAACAGCTGTTTTATATGGCACTGGCAATTGACAACGACAAAAAAGGTTGGGAATGGCTGATCAGCAACAGTTCAGAAGATATATTCCTGCTTTGCAAGACCATCAATCGCATCAAAAATCAAATCGAAGAAAATCACAACGACATTCATTCTATTCATAAAGATTAATTAAATTTGAACATCTTAACTTATCATTTTATGAAACAGCTTCTTATATTTCTTTTTGTTTCTTCTGTTTTAGTTTCCTGCGGGAAAATCAGCACTTCCAAACTTTCCGGTACCTGGAACGTGACCAGCTATGAACAGGTTTATACTTACACTTCCTCCAACAGTCAATTTAATATGTCACGAACTATAAAGCACGACGGTGTAAAATATGTAGTGACGGAAAAAAACAGCGACAGCACTTTTAGCAAGACCTATCAGATAAAACTGGACCAGTTTGAATTTAGCAAAGACGGAAGCTTTAAACGTCTTTTCAATATTCAGAATGACGTGAGTGAAGTTATTAAATCTGAAGAATCGGGAATTTGGTACTTCGCAGAGAAATCTTCTAAAAATGACATCGGAACACATGAGTTGATTCATCTGGTAATCACATACATGAAGTATAACAAAACCATCGGAACAACAACTTTAGAGAATTACGAATCAAATTATGGTTCTCAAAATTCACCTATTCTCTATAAGGTCGTATCTTCCAAAGGAAAAAAAATGGAACTGGAAGTCACAACAGAAAGTTCTGGTAACTCTACGAAAAGTACAACCGTTACCCATTATACTTTAGAGAAGTAATTTGAAAAACAGAAAAAATCAAGAGAACTTCATTTTTTCAATTAGATCCCTGAAATAATCCGGGCTCCAGATTTTCAGTTTTTCATCATCCTTGATAAAGCGGACAACATCTTCACGTATATTGTCAAATGACACACTGTCAATTTTTTTCAGCAGCAACTCTTTTACCTGCTTTGGGCTTATCTGCTCTTCATTCCAGTCACCCGTATCCTTCGCACGGCTGAAAAAATGATCTAAATCAAGCGGCACTTTTTTTCTTATATACCACTCCAGGTCATACCAATCCCTTCCCTTGATCCGGTTTTTCCATTTTCTGAATAATAACGCATGTAGCTTTCCTGCAAAAAGAGAAGGCAACGTAAAACACTTCACATAAAAAGAAAACGGACGCAAAAGCAGTTTTTCTTCCGTTTCAAAGTCTAAAGGCGGCTGGCGGTCCACTTCTATTTTTATCTTCACACTCTTATTGGAACGGATGCCTGCCTGCCTGATGACATCTTCCAGCACCAGCTCTTTCCATATTGTTTCAGACTTCAGAAACGCAGACTCAATAGCGGTCTGCTGTTTTTTATCCTTTTCCCGGACATCAACTCTCATTCCCAAAGCTTCGAATTCAGTAATAATAGCAGAAAAATAAGGTTCCAGTGAAAACTCAGGTTCACAAGCTCTCAATGAAAAATCCAGGTCTTCTGAAAAACGGTCCAATCCGTGAAAAATCCGGAGCGCCGTCCCTCCGTAAAAAGCCGCTTTCTGAAAAAAATCTGTACGTGATAATCCTGCAAGCACTATTTCCTGCATTATCTCACGCACAGCTGCTAAAGTTTCTTCCTCATTTTGAGGAGCATATTCTGATATCCATTCTTTTATCATAGTCGTTCAAGCGTTTTGATCAGCATAGACAAGCTACTTGATTTTGGTGCATCTTCTATCCATGAACGGATCATCTCAATATCCAGTGTCTGTAACTGATCTTCGCTGATGCGCATATCTTCAATTAAAAAATCCATTGTCTGAACAACACTTCTAAGTAAAACTCCTGAAGTTACGATAATTTTATCACAAAGTGCTTTCTCCCTGCTTGCTACCATGGCAATCTGATTGTCTGCCATTTCCTGGCGTGTAATCCCGAAAGAATAGTAGGGAGAAGCCAGATGCTGAAAACTGAACCTTCCTAAAGGTGTTGAATATGTTTTAGTTGTTTTCAATGTGACAGAGCTTATTTCATAAACACGTTCGGGAATCATTCCCCAATAAGATAAAGCTGACTCCATAGAAACATAGCTTGGCCCTCTCAGATGATTAGCAATCAGGAATAAATCGGGTGTTTGCAAATCCAATTCAGGACCGGGAACGTACATGCCTCTTCTCAAAGAAAGCAATTCGCCATTTTTAAGCATCTCGCTTATTTTATCATTCGGCCTGCGATATTCATGGAGGGCTTCCATAACAACATGATGTGCAATTGGTGCAATAGTATATGGTTTTATTTTTCTCCGGGTATTCATATCTTATATATTGTAACAAATATACTATTTAAACGGTTATTTTCCGATTATAAAATCATTTTTTAACAAATGTATTCTATAAAATTAATTTCCAAGCTGTCATTTTTGAGTATTTTAGTAGCGGAAAATTAAATTTAAAATGAACGAATTAGAAATTGTAAAGCAGTACTATAAGTATTTCAATGAATTAAACTGGGAAGGCATGCTCAGTCTGGTAAGCGATGATATCCGGCATGAGCCCAACGAGGGAGAAGCCAGAATCGGAACGGAACCATTTAAAGCATTTCTTAACAAGATGGACACCGCCTATCAGGAGACACTCACCAATCAGGTATTCTTCACTTCTGAAGACGATACTTCTCGAATAGCAACAGAATTTACTGTAAATGGAATTTACAAAATAAGTGAGCCGGGATTACCAGAGGCAAAAGGCCAGAAATATGTCTTGCCCGCAGGAGCTTTTCTGGAAGTGAAAAACGGAAAAATCGCACGGATCACGACTTATTACAATCTTGATTTGTGGATTCGCCTGGTATCAGAATAATGGATGCACTGAAATTTAAGAAATATAAAGGCAGGGAGATTGAAGAAATTCTTTCTCCCCTCTCCGATTTACGCATTACAATATTTCGTGATTTCCCTTATTTATATGAAGGAACGCACGAATATGAGATGCACTATCTCCAAACCTATGTAAATTCAGAGAAAGCGCTTGTATTTACTGTTTGGGATGACAATCAAATGGTTGGCGCGTGCACTTGTATTCCATTGACAGAAGAAACGGAAGAAGTTCAGAAGCCGTTTATTGAAAAACATCTTCCGATTGAAACTATTTTTTATTTCGGGGAAAGTCTTTTGATGAAATCTTATCGTGGCCTGGGAATAGGGCATCGCTTTTTTGACGAACGGGAAAAACATGCGGCTTCATTCAGAATCTATTCGGACGCCTATTTTTGCTCTGTAATCCGACAGGAAAAACATCCTTTAAAGCCCATTGATTATCACCCGAATGACATTTTCTGGACAAAAAGAAACTACAAAAAAGTTCCTGGTTTAATATGTAAAATGTCATGGAAAGATATTGATGAACAAGAAGAATCTAATAAAGAATTAGTCTTTTGGCATAAATCACTCTGATGAAAACAAAAATAGCACTTGTACAATATCCCATTTTAGAGCATTCCAACCTGAATGAATGGAAAAAATACATAGAAACCTGGTTTCAACAAGCCACTGATCAGAATTCACATTTCATCTGCTTTCCGGAATACGGAAGTATGGATCTGGTGAGTGCATTTTCATCAGATATTCGCTCTGATCTGAAAAGACAAATCCGGGAGATGCAGCGTTTGCTGATCCCTTTTACAGAAACATTTACCAAATTATCCCGAAAATACAATCTCATTGCAATTGCCCCTTCTTTTCCGCTGTGGCTGGGTGATCTGAATAAATTTGTCAACAGAGCTTATGTATTCTCTCCGAAAGACGGGCTTATCGGTCATCAGGATAAGATCTTCATGACCCGCTTTGAAACTGAAGAATGGGGAATTTCAGGTAACGGAAACACAATCACCATTTTCGAAAGTGAATATGGAGCCTTCGGAATTCAAATCTGTTACGATAATGAGTTTGCAATCGCATCTCACCAACTGGCTAAAAACGGAGCTGAAATCATTTTCGCGCCGAGTTGCACAGAAACATTGAAAGGTGCCACCCGCGTTCACATTGGAGCAAGAGCAAGAGCAATGGAAAACCAATGTTACACAGCCGTCTCTCAAACTGTGTTAAATGCCGAATGGTCGCCGGCAGTCGATATTAACTTTGGTTACGCTGCCTGTTACGCTACTCCTGATAAGAACTTTCCCGACACGGGAATCATTTCTGAAAGCGAACATAACAAGGCTTTACTTCATATTCAGGAACTGGATTTATCGCTTTTGAAAATAGTAAAAGAAGATGGACAGGTTTTCAATTATAAAGACTCGTTGAGAATACATTCAGAACTGGATCAGCAACCTTTTGAAATACTGAAAGTGAAACTTTAATTTATGTCGTTCCTTCGGGGAGAATAAGGCACCATCAAAACCCGATATTTTATTTCACATAAGCTAAAAAAGCCGACTCTTATAAGAATCGGCTTAAAATATGTATTCAAACATTAATGAATTAACGTTTGTGGAATGGCTCGCTGGATACTGTTAATTTCTTTCTTCCTTTAGCGCGACGAGCAGCTAAAACTTTACGTCCATTTTTAGTTGCCATTCGGCTACGGAAACCGTGCTTATTTCTTCTTTTTCTAACTGACGGCTGAAACGTTCTTTTACTCATGACTAATATTTATTTAATAGCTTATTTTCTTCTAAAATTGGTTTGCAAAGATAGCGAATATTTCTACAATTACAAGTATTCGAAAAGAATTTTGCAAAAGAATTCAGATTATGACAAAATTAAGACGATTTTTCATACTCAGAGTGTAACTTCGCACAAAAAACAACTTCAATGTTAGCTCCGAAAAAAGGTACACGCGAAAAAATAAAACTTTCAAAAGATCAGGTAAATAAATCAAAGAAATTACTTTCTTATATCAAACCGTACACACTTGAGTTTGCTTTCGGATGGTTCTTACTACTTATCACAACTTCCATCGGACTAATTTTTCCTTTAATACTGGGACAGCTGCTCGGAAGCGGAAACGCGCAGGCATCAAACATGCAGGATGCCATCCACCTGATTAACACGGATAATATTTCAACTGCTGCAGTAGCGCTGTTTATTCTTTTCGGGATTCAGGCAGTGTTTTCATTTTTGAAGATAATTGTTTTCAACGATTTTACTGAACGGGTTATGCGGGACGTCAGGCAAGATTCATTCAACCGTCTGATCAACAAGCCTTTTTCTTTCTTCCATAACCATACCACCGGAGAATTAACCTCCCGGATGACATCCGATATCAGTCAGCTTAATGAAACACTTCGTTTTACACTTGGAGAATTTTTCCGCTCCACAGTAATCGTGATCGGTGGCGTCTGCTTTCTCGCCGTCATTTCCTGGAAACTATCGCTGATCATGCTTTCCACCGTTCCAATCATGGCGATCGCAGCCGTTGTTTTCGGAAAATACATCAAAAAGCTGGCAAAAGATGCACAAACGGAAACTGCAAAATCCAATTCTGTTGTGGAGGAAGCCCTTATGGGAATTACCAATGTAAAAGCGTTTACAAACGAACAGTTCTTATCCGAAAAATACCGGGTGCTTATTGAAAATATCCGGCTGCTGAATTTAAAAAGCGGTCGCTGGAGAGGATTATTCGTCTCCTTCATTGTGCTTTCAATATTTGGCTCGATCGTATTTGTAATATGGCAGGGATTACTTATGACACAGGGAGAAAGGCCCGAGATTTCTTCCGGGGATTTTTATTCCTTTATTCTGCTCACTATAATGATCGCAGGTTCTATCGGTTCACTCCCGGAAATGTACTCCAATATTCAGAAATCCATAGGATCAACGGCCCACCTGATGGAAATTATCGATGAACCTGTTGAAAAAGAAATCTATCATGGAAAGCTGCAACCGGTAATCAACGGAGCTATTCAGTTCAAAAATGTTCATTTTCATTACGAAAACAGACCGGAGGTCACAGTCTTAAACAATATTTCTTTTGAAGTCAGACAAAATCAAAGCTTTGCCTTAGTAGGCTCGTCCGGCGCTGGAAAATCCACTATTGCCGCACTGATCCAGCATTTCTACTCTGTAAATAAAGGAAGTATTCTATTCGGAGAGAATAATATTAATAACATAGATGTCAACCATTTACGTCGACATATAGCCTACGTTCCTCAGGAAGTTCTCCTTTTTGCAGGAACAATAGCTGAAAATATACGATTCGGGAAAACAAACGCTTCCGAAGCTGAATTGATCGAAGCAGCAAAAAAAGCAAATGCCTGGGATTTCATCAGCTCTTTTCCCGAAGGTTTAAATACCACTGTCGGTGACAGAGGAATACAGTTGTCCGGAGGTCAGAAACAACGTATTGCAATTGCAAGAGCGATTTTGAAGAATCCGGCAATTTTAATTCTTGACGAAGCGACTTCCGCACTGGATTCAGAATCCGAAAAGCTTGTTCAAAACGCGCTGAACAATCTGATGGAAGGACGGACATCTATTGTCATTGCCCATCGTTTGAGCACCGTTAAAAATGCCGATCAGATCATCGTTCTGGACAAAGGAGAAATCAAAGAGCAGGGAACGCATGAGGATTTAATGAACATAGAAAATGGCACTTATCAGAAATTAATTCAATTACAGGAATTGAGATCTTAACCTGAGCACTTATGAAGGAAATCATACTCATAACAGGAGCCGGCGGAATGGTCGCACAAAAATTAGCTTTGCTGCTCCAGCCAAAATATGATATTCGTTTCTTAACACGTACACCTGCCCGGAATAATGAATTCCAATGGGATATCGCTGCCGGGACAATAGATGAAAATGCACTTTCTGACGTGACGCACATTATTCACCTTGCAGGAGCAAATATTTCTGAAAGGAAATGGACAGAACAACGAAAACAGGAAATCATCCTTAGCCGGACCAATTCCGCCAGGCTGATCCTGGAAACATTAAGAAGAAAGGATCATAAGATTAAAAGTTTTATTTCCGCTTCTGCTGTCGGTTTTTATGATCAGCATTTAACTTCGGCAGCAATAGAAACAGATACAAAAGGAACTGATTTTTTAAGCGATGTTGTTTTTCAATGGGAAAGCGAAGCGGATCTCTTTCTCACGGAAGGAGTCGCAGAACGGGTAGTAAAATTAAGAAGCGGTGTTGTATTAGGTCCCAAAGGCGGCGCCCTAAAGAAAATGCAATTTCCTGTAAAGCTGGGAATAGGAAGCGCTTTAGGGACAGGAAAACAATTTATTCCCTGGATCCATATAGATGATCTCTGTGCAATCTATACAGAAGCTGTTGTAAATCCGGCAATAGAGGGAACCTATAATGCTGTCGCGCCTGAATTCTGTACCAATGAACAATTCATACGCACCCTTGCCAAAACACTCCAAAAACCGTTCTTTTTTCCGAGAATCCCGGCTTTTCTGATCCGTTTGTTGTTAGGTGAAGCAGCCTGCATTGTACTGGAAGGAAGAAAAATCAGCGCAGACAAAATACAACGGGAAGGTTTTTCCTTTAAATACAGTAATCTTTCTGCTGCTTTTGATGATTTACTAAAAACAAAAACCGTTTCCTGAGAGAAACGGCTTCATAAAAAAACATCCATTCTCAAACAAATCTGACCTTAACGTATCTTCGATTGTAAAGAGGCCCAGCCTCCTCCATTATGAACCTCATAACCTTTTGCCTTCAGAATGTTTTTTGCAGACGCGCTTCGCATTCCGGAAGCACAGCAGGTAATTACCGGTTTGTCTTTTTTGATTTTCGACAAACTATTTTGCAGTGATTGCAACGGAATATTAACCGAATTTTTAATATGCCCTCCGGCAAATTCTCCCGGCGTGCGTACATCAATAATTACCGCACCTTGCTTTATCAGCTCCTTAAAATCTGCTTTTGGAGCACTTCCGAATAATTTTGATAAAAATCCCATTATTGATTCAGTTTATAATTAACGTCCAGCCAGGAACCACCATTTTCACACTCCAATCCCTGTTGTTTGAAATAAGCTGCTGCCTGACCGCTTCTTCCTCCGCTTGCACAGCAAAAAATAATCGTTTTTTTCATTTGCTCCAATTCAGATGCCCTGTCCACTATTTCCTGCAACGGAATATTAACAGAACCTGCAACGTGGCCACCCATATATTCTTCTTTTGTGCGGACATCTACTACTATAAAATCCCTGTTTTCCATGATCTTCCAATTTAATTAATCGTTCAACTTGTTAAACCGTTGTTTAATTTCATGAAGCAAAAATAAAGGAAGAAAAATACTTTTTCTGTAGCATAAGTTACACTGATGTATTTTTTACGATTCCGAAAAAACAGTAATTAAAAAATTGTTGAATTCCTTTTTTTAGCTTATCCTTGTAACTGAATCTGTAAATTGAATTTCATGGAAATAATTGCTAAAATACTCATCGCATTTGTGGCGTTAGAGCATCTTTATATTGCTTACTTTGAGATGTTCGCATGGGAAACCATCGGAAAGAAAACATTCAAATCCATTCCAGGAGATTTATTCAGGCCGACAAAGGCGCTTGCCGCTAATCAGGGACTTTACAACGGATTTTTAGTTGCAGGGCTGGTCTGGTCTTTTTTTATCTCTGATGTAAGCTGGTCATTCAATGTTGCAGCGTTCTTTCTCGGGTGTGTTATAGTTGCCGGAATATATGGAGCAATAACTGCTGATAGAAAAATCTTTTTCACGCAGGCAGCACCTGCCATACTCGCATTAACCGTGCTTCTGTTTGCTTACAAATTTTAGTTTATGCCGGAATTATCTGAAGAAGAGCTGAAAGAACTTGCGGATCAGCTTCGCTGTCCTAACGGAGAACAAGGAATTCTTGTGGCTCAAAATATGAATAGCAGCAATGCTTCGATGATCAGCGAAACCATTGAATCCATACCATTTTCAAAAGTCAGTTCTATACTTGAGCTTGGTCACGGTAATTGCTCGCATTTAGCTTTTCTTTTATCAAAAAAGACAGAGATTTCATATTACGGACTGGAAATTTCCGAAGCGATGCAGGCAGAGGCATTTTCTTTGAACAAATCGCTGACCGAAACCGGAAATATATTTTTCGGACTTTACAACGGAACGGATATTCCTTTCAATCACAATCAATTCGATTGTGTGTTTTCTGTCAATACAATTTATTTTTGGGAAAAACCTGAAAAATTACTGACGGAAATTCACCGTGCTTTAAAACCGGATGGTTCATTGTTATTAACCTTTACTTCAAAGGAAACATTAGAAAAGCTGGCTTTTTCGAAATTTGGCTTTACCCTTTATACACTTTCAGATGTAGAAAATCTGGCAACAAGTGCAGGTTTCACCGTCGAAAGGATTATGGAAAAAAAGGAAAATGCCATCAGTAAAATAGGAACTTCTGTTGAAAGAACATTTTATATTATTCAACTAAAAAAATAGCATCGCTTGTCATTTTTTCATTTTTAAAATTACTTCCGTTCCCGATCCTGCTTCAGAGTTAATTTCGCATATTGCCATTATTTCCGCTGCTCGCTTTTTCATATTCTGTAAGCCATTGCCCAGATCAGCTGTCAAAAGATTAAAGCCGGTTCCGTTATCACGAATAAAAAGCTGAATCTCATTCCCCGCCATTTCAGCATGTATATCAATTCTGGTTGCATCTGCATATTTCAGTGAATTATTCACCGCTTCCTGAATGATCCGGTAAATATTCATTCCTTCTACAGAAGAGAAAACAACATTTTTAAGTAATTCATCCACTTCGAAATTGAACACAATATGTTCACTGGATTTTTTGGCTTTTTCAACAAAATTGGATATTCGTCCGTGTATTTCTTCGAAATCAATTTCCGAATGGTTCATCGCCCAGATGGTATCACGAAGTTCCGTGATCGTTTCTTTTGCAAAATCTGCAATTGAAAGTAGCTTATTATTGATCTTCTCATCCGTGATTCTGAAAGCATATTTCAGCGTCTCAACAGATGAAATAATAAATGTCAGCTGCGCTCCGATATTATCGTGCAAGTCTCGCGAAATCGCAAGACGCTGTTCCTGCAGCTTGTTTTGCGTTTCAATAGTCGCAATTGCCTCTTTCAATTCAAATTCCTGCCGTTGCTGCTTATTTCTCAAACGTAAAGAACGATAAATCAATACTGCAATGATCACAAATGAAAAGAGGACAGTAAATATAATCGTTATCAGATTTGTTTTCCTCTTCAGCTCGATTTCCTTTTGCAAAAGCAGGCGTTCTTTCTTTTCTGTCTGATATTTTTTTTCCAGCTCGTTGATGTTTTCCCTGTTGCTTATTTGTTCAACGCTGTCCTTTGCAGCATGATATTTTCTAAGATAGTCAATAGATGACCTCAGGTTATTTTCCATCTCAAATAAATAGCTGTAAGTTTCCAGAGAATGAAGATAAGCGTTTGCATAGTTAAATTTCGTTGAGTAATAAATGGAAGAATCTAAATTCAATCTCGCATTTCTGTAATCGCCGGAATTCATATAAACTTCCGCCAGATTATTCAAGCCGTCCGCTAAATTGGAATAATCTTTATTTTCCCTGTCGATCTGCAGAGACTTCTCAAAATAAACCAAGGCAGAATCTATTTTTCCCAGGTAGAAATAAATTCCTCCGATATTGTTCACTGCTTCTGAAATTCCGACTTTATTATTCAGACGCTGTTCTATCTCATAGCTTTTCCTGAAAAAGCCCAATGCCCCTTCCAGATCTTCCTGATTCGCAAGGACAATTCCCAGCATGTTATAACTTTTTGAAATTCCTTCCTGATTTTTAATCAGCGAAAAATGTTTCAATGCACTCTCATGATATTCTTTCGCTTTTCCGAAGTCTTCAAGCGACTGATAAAGCAATCCCACATTATTTTCGACAGTAGCGGCATCCATCAGATTCTTGGTCTTCTCATAAATAGACAGAGCCGAAATATAGTTTTTGATCGCCTTTTCATTTTCACCGACACGTTTATATGCTGCCCCAAGATTATTATATGCACTGGCCTTTATATCCTCTGATTTTGCTTTTTTCAATACCTCATCAGATAAACGGATCGATTCCCGGTATTCTCCTTTTATTCGCTTTACAATTGCAAAATTCATGGATATTTTTTCTGACAGCGTTTCCGAATTATTTTTCTCACGTGCTTCCAGAAGAAAAGCGTAAGCTTTCTCCGGATCGGTCGTCAGTACTTTTTCTGCTCTCGTATTCAGCTCTTCGGCTGTCTGCGAATAAACCACATTACACAAAAGCAGTAATAATGTAATTCCTGTTATGTTTCTCAAAATACTTATCATATCAATAAATCTGTTACCGGTTAATAATCAAAATCACTTCTGTTCCCTCTCCTGTCCCGGAACGAACCTCAAATTCCGCTGCTATTTCCACAGCGCGCTTTTTCATATTCTGCAAACCATTTCCAAAGTCAGCGGTCAATGGATTAAATCCTTTCCCGTCATCATGAACAACGATATAAATTTCATTTTTTATCCTTTTAGCGCTGATCTCAATGCTTTTGGCCTCTGCATATTTCAGCGCATTATTTACTGATTCCTGAATAATCCGGTAAATATTCATACCTTCTACTGAAGAGAAAACAATGGTTTTCAGCTGTTCATCCACTTCAAAGCTAAATGTAATCTGCTCATTGGATTTTCTTGCTTTTTCAACAAAATTAAAAATACGCCCGTGTATTTCTCCAAAATCAATTTCCGAATGGTTCATCGCCCAGATAGTATCGCGAAGCTCCGTGATCGTTTCTTTTGCAAAACCTGCAATTGATAGCAGCTTGTTATTGATCTTCTCATCCGTGATTCTGAAAGCATATTTCAGCGTTTCGACAGCGGAAATGATAAACGTCAGCTGCGCTCCGATGTTATCATGCAGATCTCTTGAAATTGCAAGGCGTTGTTCCTGCAGCTTATTTTGTGTCTCAATAGTAGTGATCGCCTCCTTCAGCTCAAACTCCTGCCGCTGCTGCTTATTTCTCAGACGCAAAGCCCTGACAATCAAAAACCCGATCAATAGACCGGAACTAATCAAAAGCAATAAAATCGTTATGGTGGTTTTTCGCTTTCTTTCTAATAGCTGATGCTGTAATAACTGCTTTTCCTTTTCGGCAGTTTCAAATTGAATCTGATATTCCGCTATTTTAGCATTCGTTTCAATATTCAGCAAACTATCACCGAACTCCTGACGACGGTTCGCAAATTTCAGCGCATTCATAAAATCTCCGGTTCCTTCATAGCTATTAGTCAGCATTTTATAATCATGAAGCATCAGGTTTGTAATCCGAAGCCTCTCTGCAATTTCCAATGATTTCAGATATACAACAATAGCACTGTCATACAATCGCTGATCCAGAAATAAATCTCCCGAATAAGCATAATTATCGGAAATTCCATACTGATCGTTCAAACGCAAACGGATCTTCATAGCCTCATCAAAATAATGCTTTGCCTGTTTGTGCTTTTTCTGCCGAAGGTACAAATCCCCGATATTGTTATAACTATACGGTAACCCCACACTATCCAGCGTTACCAGCTTTACATCCACTCCTTTTTTGTAATAAAGTAAAGCACTATCCTGTTGGGACATCTTTAATTTTATTACTCCGTAGTTATTGTAAATACTCTGTAAAGGTCTTTTAAACCCGGATTTTTCGGCAATTAAAAGACCTTTCAACATAAATTGCTCCGCACTTTTCAGGTCGGTATCCTTCAGACGAAAGCCTAATTCTCCATATTCGGAGGCGAGGCTTTCAAAATCATTTAATTCTTCATAAAGCCGGATGGCTGCAAGCGCATATTCCCGGTTTGCTTCATAATCTCCGGCATAATACATCGTCAGGGAGAGAAGGCTGTTGGCCTTTGCTTCTGTCGCTTTATTCTTATGTTCCCTTGCGCTTTTAATGTTCTTCTTCAACAGGGGAATTATTTCACGGGTCTTTGTCTGTATTGCGTTCATACCAAGGTTCCGGATAGAATCCAGTTGGCGTTCCGTCTGAGATTTTATGAACATTGGAAAAAACAAGAACAAGAACAGGATGTTCTTCATAAGCAAAAGCAGTTAATTAAATAATCCGGTTGTTTTTCGCTTTTTCGATTGCCTCTAATTTATTATGAACCTGTAATTTAGAATAAATATTCTCGATATGCTTGCGGATCGTTCCGGGAGCCAGGCACAAATTATCCGCAATAATATTGTAGCTCAACCCTTTGCTTAATTGCTCCAGCACCTCTACTTCTCTTGTGCTTAGCTTAATTTCCTGTGTTGCCTCCTTTTCTTTAAAATCCTGCGGATTCCGCAACAGCTTCAAGGTTTTGAATGCAATCGAAGGACTCATCGCCGCACCTCCTTCCAGCGTTTCAAGAATTCCTTTATGCAATTCATCCGGAGAGGTTTCTTTCAGAAGATAACCATCTGCACCTGCTTTAATTGCATTAAATATATTTTCATCATTGTCAAATACAGTAAGGATAAGAATCTTAATCTGGGGATATCGGTTTTTGATCAGCTCTGTTGCCTTGATTCCGTTCATTTCCGGCATTTCAATATCCATCAGAATCAGGTCTACACTATTGTCAATATCGAGCTTATCCAGCATTAATTTCCCGTTTTCCGCGATAAATTTCACCTTAAACTGGTCAAAAAAAGACAATTTTTCCTGTACGGCCTTAGCTAAAAAATAGTTATCTTCCGCAATTGCTATTCGCACCATTTCCCTCTTTTTTATCCTTTTAACCGTGAAAATTAGCAATATAAATCCAAATAAGCGGATTATTTACCATACTTTTCTTCAAAAACGGACATCTGCAAATCGAAAATTTCCTTATTCAATCTGGCGCGGGCATCATTCAGGCTTTTTTTATAATTTGTTTCTATCGCGATCTTACCGTCCGCCTGCTTCAGCTTTTCGTTCAGATCCGTCAGATATTGATAAAGCAAACGAAGTTTTTCCTGGTGTTTCTTCTTCAATCCCCGGATATGAAAAATCAAAGCAGCCACCGTCGTTGCCAGCAGTAAAAGCGCAAACATAAAATAGGTTTCTGTCATCCTTCTGTATATTTAGGCGATGTCGTCCAAATTTATTTCAGCAATAAAGCATTAGCTTCCCTGCAAAATTCGTATAATAAAAAAAGTGCGGCAATACGTATCTTGACGTATTTTTCAGATAACCTGTCATTCACAGACAGCCTTTTTGTTTCCCGTTTGAAAATCTGGCATACTCAACAAAATAACCCGCCGCATTTTACGTTTAAAACAACAATTAATAGCTATGTTTGTAAAACAGATTAAGTTTTATTCTAAATGAAGTCCGCATTTCTTTCTTTCATATTTCTGTTTTTTGCTGGCTTGTTACTCATGACAAATTCCTGCAAAAAAGAGCAGTTTTATTCAAAGGGAAATTTGTCTTTTTCTGTTGACACGGTGGTATTTGATACTATTTTCACAACTATCGGTTCTACCACTCAAAATTTTAAATTCTACAATAACGACAATAAAAAGCTGTTAATCGAGGAGATTGAGCTAATGGGAGGAAAAAATTCTCCTTTCCGGATCAATATTGACGGAATATCAGACATTTCACATAAGAGCATTGAAATGCTTGCCAAGGACAGTCTGTATGGTTTTGTGGAAGTAACGCTGGGTATAAACAACCAGATCCTTCCGATGATCGTAGAAGATTCAATCCGGTTCAGAACAAATGGAAAAGATCAGTTTCTGAAGCTGGCCGTCTGGGGGCAAGATGCTTATTTTCATTATAAAGATCTGAACGAAGGTACCTGGCCGAACGATAAACCGCACGTAATTTACGGAGCTGCTTACGTTGATTCCTCCAAAACACTTGTCATTCAGAAAAATACAAAAATACATTTGCACAAAAATTCCATGCTGTTCGTTTATAAAGGAACATTGCAGATCAACGGAGAAAAAGGAGGAGAAGTGCAAATGCTGGGAGACCGCCTTGAGGAATTTTATAAAAATGTTTCCGGCCAGTATTACGGAATCTACCTGCACGAATCACGTCCCTGTACCATTGATTATCTGATTCAGAAAAACGGTTCATCAGGTGTACATATAACAGGGAACAACCCGTTTAATTCACCATCTGATTATAATCTTACCATCACTAATTCCATTCTTACAAATAATGCAAATTATGGTTTTTTTCTTTACGACGGAGGTAAGCTAAAAGCGGAAAACTGCATCATTTCCAAAAACGGTGTTCACTCACTATTTGTACTGAGAGGTGCAAGCTTTGATTTTACTCATTGCGATATTGTCGGATACGGATCCAGCAAAAGTGCTGCTGTCGGCATCATGAATTACTTTGATGGGATTGCTTCGAATATTCCTTTCGGGAATTTCAAAAATACAGTCATCTACGGGCCTCAAAATTACGAAATCGCACTGGACACAGTCAATCCGAGCAATACAGCCGGATTGATTAATCTGAACTTTAATAATTGTGTCATCAGATACAAGGATGGATCAAATCACCCCATGTTCCAGAACAGTGTTTATTTTAACGAAGATCCGAAATTCACATCTACCAGTGAAGGAGATTTCAAGCCACTGCCCGGCTCATCCCTTTCAGACCGCGGCAGCAGCTCCTATGCTCTTCCTTATGACATTGAGGGAACTCCGAGAAATATGAGCGCTCCGGACATCGGTGCGTATGAATTTTAATAAAGATTATTATTGAATTATATTACCTGTTGCTAAAAACAATTTTTCTGATATTTTTTCATTCTTTCAAAATTTATAACAACACTCCGGGCTTAAAATTTTATAATTTTACATAAACATATTTAAGTAAAATGCAGCAAGCACGTACACCATTAGCAGAGCGAATGCGCCCGAACACACTGGATGAATATATCGGCCAGTCGCACCTGCTGGATGAAAATGCGTCTTTGCGTGTTGCACTGAACGCGGGAATGATTCCGTCCATGATTCTCTGGGGGCCACCGGGTGTAGGCAAAACAACACTTGCTCGTTTACTCGCTGCAACACTTGACAGGGAAATATTCACACTTTCCGCTATTTCATCAGGCGTAAAAGATGTTCGCGAAATCATACAAAAGGTGGAGCAATCCAGCATTTTTTCACAGAACAGCCCGATACTTTTTATTGATGAGATTCACCGTTTTTCCAAATCACAGCAGGATTCGCTCCTCGGTGCCGTGGAAAAAGGGACCGTGACACTGATTGGCGCAACAACTGAAAATCCTTCGTTTGAAGTTATTTCCGCTTTGCTTTCCCGGTGCCAGGTATATGTGCTCAAGCACCATACCAAAGAAGAATTAACCAAGCTATTGAAAAGAGCCATCGAAAAGGACAAGCTTCTTTCAGAAAAACAGATCGTTTTAAAAGAAACAGAAGCCTTACTGGCTATTTCAGGAGGAGACGCCCGAAAGCTGCTGAATGTTTTTGAAATCATTGTGAATGTCAATACGAATTCACAGGAAGTTATAATTACCAACGAATTAGTGCAGAAAGTCGCACAAAAATCGCTGGCCATTTACGATAAAGACGGAGAGCAACATTATGATATTATTTCCGCTTTCATAAAATCCATCCGGGGCAGCGATCCGAACGGAGCTGTTTACTGGTTAGCGCGAATGATTGCAGGAGGCGAAGATCCTAAATTTATTGCCCGTCGGCTGATTATTTTAGCCAGCGAAGACATCGGACTGGCTAATCCCAACGCTTTACTTATAGCAAATGCAGCCTTTCAGGCAGTCGAAAAGATCGGCTGGCCGGAAGGTCGTATTATTTTATCACAGTGTGCTATTTACCTCGCCACTTCTCCGAAAGGAAATGCGTCTTATATGGCCATCAATACAGCACAGTCGCTGGTGGAAAAAACAGGAAATCTGCAGGTTCCGCTTCATTTACGGAATGCGCCTACCAAGCTGATGAATGAGCTCGGATATGGTGACGGCTATAAATATTCCCACAATTATCCCGGAAATTTTGCAGATCAGGAGTTTTTACCGGAAGAAATAAAAGGAACTAACTTTTTTGAGCCGGGAAGCAGCAAAAAAGAACAGGAAACAAAGCAGTTCATTGATTTTCACTGGAAAAATAAGTACAAATAATGGCAGCTGTCGCGTATTATCTTTTGGTATATCCCTTATCACTCCTTCCTTTACGGGTTATTTACCTGCTCTCGGATGCGCTTTATGTTTTACTTCTGACCGTTTTTCCCTACAGACGAAAAGTAGTTGACAACAACCTCAGGCGATCATTTCCCGATAAAACCGAAAAGGAAATAAAAGCAATACGCAGAAAATTCTACAGACACTTTGCAGACTTGCTCGCTGAAAGCATAAAAAATCTTTCTGTTTCAAAAGACGAGTTACTGAAACGCATAAAAGTGAGCAATCCCGAAATAATGAAAGGGCTGCATGCCAAAGATAAAAGCGTATTATTGGTTTCCGGACATTACAACAACTGGGAATGGGTGATTACTTCCCTGAATCTTTTATTTCCCCATCAGGCTGTAGGAATAGGAATGCCTCTTTCCCAAAAATTCTGGGACGAAAAAGTCAATAAGCAAAGAGGACGTTTCGGGATGGTTATCACTCACGCAAAAGAAGTGCACACTGTTTTTAATAATTTATCTGCAAAGTGTATTGCGACACTGATTCTCAGCGATCAGTCGCCCGGCGATACGAACAGATCCTACTGGATGAATTTCCTCCATCAGCAGACAGCCGTGATTTTCGGTTGTGAGCAACTGGCACATCAGTACAATCATGCAGTTGTATTTTACCATTTAAAAAAAGTAAAGCGCGGATATTATGAGATGACATTACAGACGATTACAGAAAACCCGGAAACCTGCGAATGGGGAGAAATCACAGAAGCGCATACACATCTGCTGGAAAAAGTGATCCGGGAAGAACCTGCTTACTGGTTATGGTCACATAAGCGCTGGAAAAGGGAACTTCCGAAAGACCTGCAAGCTTTAAGATCAGAACAAAAAAGAAAATTTGAAGAACGTTTTAAGCGAAACTTATAAGTAACGGACTGCAAAAATTCAGGAAATTTGATACGTGTAATCATTCTTCATTCTGAAATCAAAATTCAAAATTCAGAAACGTAACTCAACGATTATCTTTCTTCAGCCAGCCTTTCCGCTGGAAATAGATGATCATCCCTATAGCAACTGATATCATAATTCCCCACACGATCCAGTAAGCATTTTTATATTCCAGTTCCGGCATATATCTGAAATTCATACCATACACTCCAACAATAAATGTGAGCGGAATAAAGATAGTGCTGACAACAGTCAGCAGGCGCATTACTTCATTCATCCGCTGTTCATTAATGGAGTAATACAAATTTGTCAACCCTTCCAGGATCTGTTTATTCGCATCTATCTCCTCTAAAATCCACATGCAGGATTCATTGATTTTTGAAAAATACAGGCGGTTCTCTTTTTTTATCATGGAAACTTGTAATCTCTGAATCTGACCGCCGACATCTCTCAAAGGAGAAACAATCTTTCGCAGCTGGATCAGCCTTCGCTTCTGGATTTCAATCAGCCGTAAATACTCACGCATCATTACAGGCGATCTTTTCTTGGCGGATATCAAATGATCCAGTTTTTCAACCTCCTCAATAATAGCTTCAAGCGCTTCAAAATAATTCTCTACAATGGCATCCAGCAGCTTGTAAAGGAGAAAATCCGCTCCTTTTACCCGGATCTTACCTATTTTGTTCTCAATCCGGTGGCGGACATCCGGGAAGTGATCCGAGCTTCGTTCCTGAAAAGACAATACATAGTTTTCTCCCAGAATAAAAGACAGCTTTTCCTCCGATAAACGGGATTGGTGTTTTTGAGGAAGAACGGATTTGATTTTGAAATACATATAATTTTCAAATTCTTCCAGCTTCGCCCTCGAAAATTCGCTTTGAATCTCATCTATCAGGGTTTTATCCAGATGCACCGCTTCTAATAATCCCGAAATATTATCCGAATCTGTAATTCGATGATAATTCAGCCAGTAAATATTTTTATCGGCTACCATTTTTGGAAAATATTCCCGAAAATAGGCTTCATCTCCTTCCTGAAAATGGTATCCTTCCGGATTATACTGGTATAATTGACAAGGCTTTACCATGGGAAAAATTTTGATTTTTTAACTTTCTTGGGTAATGATTTCTCGGTGATCAGCAGATAAATCTCTTCCCAGGATTTCATTCCCCCGATATTTCTGTCATCGATATAGACATCCGCCAGTAATTTCCTGGGAACAGAGCCGTCATATTCCTCTTCCGGAAAATTTTTATTTACGGCATAAAATTCCACTCCACGGCTTTTACAGAAATCTACTGCCTCCTGCAATCTTTTTCCGTGCCGGTAGGTCCACAAAAGCAACCGGTGTCCGTCGTTGTGAAGACGGATCAATACATCAAAAGCATCTTCCACCGGTTTTCCTATATCAGGATAATTTTCTTCCACCATCGTCCCATCAAAATCTACTGCTATTGTTAATTTTCTCGAACTCATACTACCGGTTATCATTGATTTTTGGCTCTGCATGTCAGTATGCGGCTTATTTCTTTGATTTAAAAGTATAAAATATTTTGCAGTGAACGAAAAGTTGCGTAAATTTGCACCTCAAAATTCTAACTGTTAATTCCGGTTTGTGCAGTTATGTTTCATTCTTTCATTGTCCCGGAATTCAATGAAATACAAGTAAATAAAAGGCCAGATGGCAGAAAACAAAATTATCGATCAGGGCACACCTGATTTTGACTGGGAAGCACTTGAACTGGATGGTTATTCCAAAATAGAACGTGCTGAATTAAAAGACAAATACGCGCAGACGTTATCTTCTATCAACGAAAAAGAAGTAATTGAAGGCACTGTCGTTGTATTAACAAAAAGAGAAGCGGTAATCAATATCGGTTACAAATCTGAAGGAGTAGTTCCGATTTCTGAGTTCCGTTATAATCCTGATTTAAAAGTCGGAGATACAGTTGACGTATATGTTGATTGTCAGGAAGACAGAACAGGACAGCTGGTAATTTCCCACCGTACTGCAAGAATGCACAAAGCATGGTTGAAAGTAAACGAAGTGCTTAAAACAGGTGAAGTTATCACAGGTTATGTTAAATGCAGAACTAAAGGTGGTTTAATCGTTGATGTATTCGGTATTGAAGCATTCTTACCAGGTTCTCAGATCGATGTTAAGCCGATCCGTGACTACGATATTTACGTAGGTAAAAACATGGAGTTCAAAGTGGTTAAGATTAACCAGGAATTCCGTAACGTAGTTGTTTCTCATAAAGCATTGATCGAAGCTGAATTAGAAGAACAGAAAAAACAAATCATCCTTGGTCTTGAAAAAGGTCAGGTATTGGAAGGAATCGTTAAAAACATCACTTCTTACGGTGTATTCATCGACTTGGGTGGCGTTGACGGACTTATCCACATCACAGACTTATCTTGGGGCCGCGTAAATCATCCGGAAGAAATCGTTCAATTAGACGAGAAACTGAAAGTAGTTATCTTAGACTTTGATGATGACAAAAAACGTATCGCTCTTGGTCTGAAACAATTACAACCACATCCATGGGATTCTTTAGACGGTAACCTTCAGGTTGGTGACAAAGTCTCAGGAAAAGTTGTTGTATTGGCTGACTACGGTGCATTCATCGAAATCGCTCCGGGAGTGGAAGGACTGATCCACGTTTCTGAAATGTCATGGTCTCAACATTTACGTTCTGCTCAGGATTTCATGAATGTAGGAGATACTGTTGAGGCAGTAATCCTTACATTGGATCGTGAAGAAAGAAAAATGTCTCTAGGTATCAAACAATTGATGCCAGATCCGTGGGCTGATATCGAGTCTAAATACTCTGTAGGAAGCAAGCACAAAGCAAAAGTAAGAAACTTCACTAACTTCGGAGTATTCGTTGAATTGGAAGAAGGTGTTGACGGGTTGATCCATATTTCTGACTTGTCCTGGCAAAAGAAAATCAAACATCCATCTGAATTCTGCAAAATCGGGGAAGAAATGGAAGTTGTTGTATTGGAAATTGACAGAGAAAACCGTCGTATTTCTTTAGGTCACAAACAGCTGGAAGAAAATCCATGGGATGTTTTTGAATCTGTTTTCACAGAAGGTTCTGAGCACCAGGGTACAATTATCGAAACAAAAGATAAATCCGGTATCGTTTCTTTACCTTACGGTGTTGAAGGGATCTGCCCTGCTAAACACCTGAAAAAAGAAGATGGTTCTACAGCAAAAGTGGAGGAAACATTAAACTTCAAAGTAATTGAGTTCAATAAAGATGCTAAAAAGATCGTTGTTTCTCACACAAGAACTTTTGAAGATGATGACCAAAGGCCGGCAGCTGCTTCTAAAGCAAAAGCTCCTAACAAAGTAGCTCAGAACATCGAGAAATCTACTTTAGGTGATTTAGATGCTTTAACAGCATTGAAAAAGTCAATGGACGAAAATAAATAATTGATTTTCAATCATACGGAAAGCCGGGAGTATTACTTCCGGCTTTTTATTTTTAATCTACCTGCTAAATCCTCAATTACAAAACCAATATTCGTATTAAAATTCGTTTTTATCATTAAATTCGCGGGGGATTTATAAATTAATCAATTCTATGCTATATTCTTTACGTAAGTACTTTTTCGGTTTTTACTTCCTGTTTTTCAATTTTGTTCTGTTTTCCCAGTCGCCTGAAACATTTAACCAACCCGGAACTTACACATGGGCTGTACCTCCCTGTGTCACTTCCATTACTGTAAAAGTATGGGGTGGTGGTGGTGGTGGTGGTGGAACTTCATCAAAACACACCATCAAAGATGAAGAGGCATGCACACAAGGCGGCGGCGGCGGATTTGCCACAAGAACTTACGCTGTAACTCCCGGCGAAATCTATTCCATTGTTGTTGGAGCTGGCGGAGCTGGCGGTGTCGGAGCAAATAGTACAGCTGTAGCAGGTGCTACAGGAGGAACAAGCACATTTTCAGGACCTGCAACAACTCCTTTTGGTGCTCTGACAGGATTTGGAGGAACAGGTGGAGGTGGCGCAACAGCATATAATAACAATACGGGCAATCATCATATTGGCTCTAACGGTACTGGAGGAATCGGAGGAACCGGAGCGAACGGAACAACTATTTTTACCGGAGGAAATGCTTCTGATGGCAGCCATAGCGCGAGCTGTGCCGATATCAGCGGTGCTGGCGGAGGTGGTGCAGGAACTACAGGAAATGGCTCCAACGGACAACAAATAGGAGGCTGTCCTCACAATGCCGCGATGAACGGAGGTACTGGAGGAGTTAACGACGGAGGAAAAGGAGCAGATGGGATAAAAAATAATATTGCAAGTAAACATAATAAGGATGGAAACGCTGGTTCACCGTATGGAGGCGGAGGCAGTGGTGCGGGAATACATATTAGCAACTGGACTAATCAATGGGTGCTGGCAAACGGTGGTGATGGTGCCAGCGGCGCTGTAATTATTGAATATGTAACGGATGGAGCACTTCCCTCTCAACCATCGGTAATTTCAGGAAATACGGTTTTACCCTGTGGTGGCGGAACGGAAAATTATTCCATTGTGAACGAACCCGGAGTTACTTACACCTGGAGCTATTCAGGAAGCGGTACAATTACCGGCAATGGGAACACAGCTACACTCACAGCAACAACAGGAGGAACCATAACTGTCACTCCTGCCGGAGCATGTGGTAACGGCCCTTCAAGAACAATTAATATCACCACTGATATACCTCCCACTACTCCCGTAACCATTACCGGACCAACACAGATAGCATGTACAGGAACACAACATACCTATACTGCCAACAACATTCCAAATACCATTTACACGTGGACTTATTCCGGAAACGGTACAATTACCGGCAACGGTACAAATGAAATCACTTTAGATATTGTTACCGGAGGAACACTTACAGTAACCACTTCCAATTCATGCGGATCAGGAAGTACAAACTCTATACAGATAACCATTGGTCAATCCACTTTTACACTTCAGCCTATCCAGGGGAACACGCTACTTCCATGCGGTGGCGGAACAGAAAGCTATTCAGTAAATGCGTTATCAGATGTAACTTATAACTGGAGCTATTCCGGAAATGGAACTATTACCGGAAATGGCACAAATTCAATTACTTTAAACGCTACAACGGGAGGAACACTTACAGTTACAGCTACAAATTCATGCGGAACTGTAAATACGGTTTCCACACAAATAACCATCGATCAATCCACTGTTTCGCTCCAGCCTATCCAGGGAAATACACTCATTCCATGCGGCGGTGCAACCGGGAATTATTCGGTTAATTCCTTACCTGATGTTACCTATAACTGGAGTTATTCAGGGGTCGGAACTATCACTGGAAACGGTACGAATTCAATTACTTTAAATGCCACAAGCGGAGGTGTTTTAACCGTTACAGCACAAAATAACTGTGGTGACCTGCAAACCCAGTCCATAACCATTACGCTGGACAGCCCTAATACTACCATTAATTTCAGTTTGCCGGCACATCTTTGTAAAAATGATCCTGCCATCACATTAAGCGCCACACCTGCAGGAGGAGAATTTACCAGTAATAATACAGTTATTACGGTGATTGATCCGTCCGTATTAAATCCCGGAACATACACGATCACTTACGCAGTATCTGAAAACAGTTGCTTGTTCACGGCTAATCAGTCGGTAGAAATCAGACAGCTGCCGGTTCTTTCAAATAATCTTGCGGCAGAATACTGCCACGGAAGCGCGGCAGTCAATATCCAGTTTTCCCCTGCCGGAGGAACTGCTTCCGGTGAATATTTAACGGGCACAACACTGCACCTGGAAAATGCTGTTCCAGGTCCGCATTCTGTTTCTTATACTTACACCGATTCATACGGTTGTACATCCAGTCGGACAGACACTTATACTATCACTGAGAAAATTTCGCCGGACATCATGTATGAAAAATCATGTAATTACTTAGTAAATTTCCATACCGGAAATGCTGCCTATACTTATTATTGGGATTTTAAAGAAAAAGGCCATTCAACTGCTAAGAATCCGTCAGTTCAATTTGATGGTAATGGCATCTACCCTGTTGATATCACGGTCACTGACAGCAAAGGATGTTCCGTGACTGTTCAGCAGACCATTGAACTTTCAGAAAATTCATTCGCTGATTTATTAAAAATTCCCAATGTTATCACTCCAAATAAAGATGGAATCAATGACAATTTCGAGCTGAATCCTGGACTTTTTAATTGTGGGGACTTATCCATGCTGATCATCAATCGCTGGGGAAACACCGTTTACCAGATGGATCAGAATTCAATAAAATTTGAAGGAAAAATGTCCGATGGAAAAGAACTTTCCGATGGTGTTTACTTCTACATTATCACATCAGAAAAGTTCGGATGTAAAAATGGTATCGGAGGACCGAATTGCAACGGGGTCATCAGCATAGTACGGTAAGATCAATATTTATATCAAAAAGCCGGCTCTGTTTTGAACCGGCTTTTTAGTTAGATACAGCTTTATTTCAGATAATCTTTTATCAATGCCCTTAAGCTTCCATAGGAATTTTCCAGATAAGCCATCACTTCTTCTTTATTCACCCATTTAACCTCTGTAATACCTTCCTCCTGCTGGGGCAGCAATTCTGTTTTCTGATCTGTTTTCATCCGGAACCAGTGTGTTTTCTTTATGGAATCAGGACCATACGTATTATAGGTATGAAAAGTACTTTCCAGTTGTTCAACGATTTCCAATCCTTTACAGCATGTTTCTTCCTCCACTTCACGAATCGCCGCAGCTTCAACCGTTTCTCCTTTTTCGATCTTTCCTTTTGGCAAATCCCATTTTCCATGCCGTTTAATCAGCAGCACTTCTCCCCCACACTCCACAATACCGCCAGCCGCCATAACCTGCTCATAATCTAAAAAAAAACGTTCCATAAGCTGCAAAGGCTTATCCGTGATAATGTAAAAATCAGCGGCTTCTGAAGGAACGTGCAGGAGCTCAAAAACATACTCTTTCCGGGAGACAGCAAGCTGCTCGAACAAGAAAATACCATTAAAATCGTTAATTTGATTCGAATCAATAAACGACAATGAATTATTTTGAATAAAAACTTTGTACATTTGCGCCATGATAAAAGATGATATAGCACTCAAAGTTGCGGAATTTTTATTACAAATAAAAGCGATAAAGCTACAACCTAATGATCCGTTCACATGGGCATCAGGAATCAAATCCCCTATTTACTGTGACAACAGAAAGACCTTGTCTTATCCAACAGTCAGAACTTTCATCCGCCAGTGTTTCACACAGAAAATCCTGGATACATTCGGAAAGCCGGATATCATCGCAGGAGTTGCTACCGGAGGAATTCCTCACGGTGTTCTGGTAGCGCAGGATTTGGGAGTTCCTTTTGTTTACGTTCGTAGCACCGCCAAAAAGCACGGTTTGGGAAATATGATCGAAGGCGATTATAAAGAGAATCAGACTGTAGTAGTAATTGAAGACCTGATCTCCACAGGTGGAAGCAGCCTTCAGGCAGTGGATGCTTTGAAAGAAGCAGGATTAAACGTAAAAGGCCTTGCAGCTATCTTCACTTATGGCTTTGACATTTCGGTTCAGAATTTCGAAAAAGCAAACTGCCGCTTTGCAACACTGACAAACTACGAGTATTTGCTGGACGTTGCCATCGACAAAAAATATATCTCTGCCTCACAGGTGGAAACTTTAAAAGAATGGAAAAACAATCCGGAGGATTGGACTAAATAAAAAGATTATGAAATTAGAAAGTGACAAAGTTATCGTCAATGCATCTGTTCCGGTAATTATTGATTTCCTGAAAAATGCGGAAAATTTATATGAACTACTTCCTAAAGACAATATTTCCGACTTCAAGGCAGATCCCAGCCAGTGTTCTTTTAAAGTACAGGGAGGATTTGAAATCTCTTTGGTTCAGAACGGAATTACAGGAAATGTACTCCATTTGAAATCCGGGGAAAAAACACCTTTCCCTTTCAACCTGGATATCAATCTTAAAGAAATAGACGCAACGCGGACAGAAGGAAATATTGAATTTGACGGAGATGTCAATATGTTTTTGAAAATGCTGGTGGAAAAACCATTGGGCAATCTTTTCAATTACATGTCCAGAAAACTGAAAGATAAATATCAATAATTATATCAGAAAACGATGCTCAAGGCATCGTTTTTTATTTCACTTCATCATTCTGACACAACAGCTCGTACTGCCGCTTTAAAATTTCATCTTGGGATTTAATAAAAGAACTTCACTTCCTTTATGTCAAAAGAAAAAAGTGAATCACCTATTTCCAGCAGCAACAAACCATTTTCATCTGTTCCCTGGATCCGGACAATCTTTCTCTCTCCGTCAATCTCCGCTTCTGTATGCTCCCCTATTCTCCACATACTGTCAGCATATTCTCTTGAAAGATCCGCATACTCTCCTTTCCTGAACTGCTCATACCTCCGGTCTATTTTTTCCACCAATTGATATGACAGAGCTTCCAGATCCAGTTCTCTGTTCAGCAATTTTGTCATGCTTGTTGCTACAAAGCCTGTTTCTGAATCAAAGCGCTGATTCACATTTATTCCAATTCCCGCGATGCTCGAAATCCAGTCCTTACCCGACAGCTGATTCTCAATCAATATTCCGGAGATCTTCTTATCTTCAACTAATAAATCATTGGGCCACTTTATCTTAGGTGCAATTCCATATTCTTCCAGCAAATCTTTAACCGCCAGAGCAATTGCATAGCTCAGAAAGTGATAATTGCCCAAAGTAGCGTATACATGTTTCAGATAAATGCTGAAAGCGATGTTCTTATAAGGATCGCTGCTCCATGCAGTACCTCTCTGCCCCCTTCCACTCTGCTGATTATATGACAATATTACCGTACCGTGCTGAATATCCCCGGTTTTTATAAGATTGGCAGTATAATTGTTCGTCGAATCTACCTGATCAAGGATCACTAATTTGGATAATAACATATTATTGCACGAATTGGAAAAGTAAAATTAAAATATTAAACTAAATTTGTAGATGGATATAAAAACAAGAATGCACAAAAAAGATAAATCTACTGATTCAAATGCTTTATGTGACTGTATCGTTGAAGGTATGCAGGAGAACAAAGCGAAAGACATTGTCATCCTGGATCTCCGGCATATTGAAAATGCAGTAACTGATTATTTCATCATCTGTTCCGGTGATTCTACCACACAGGTAGAAGGTATCGGCAGTTCCATTGTAAGAACTTCAAGAAAAGAGCTTCAGCAAAAACCATGGCATCAGGAAGGAAAAAGTAATTCTGAATGGGTGCTGCTCGATTATATTGACGTAGTTGTCCATATTTTTCACAAAGAAACACGTAAATTTTACGACCTGGAAGAATTATGGGCGGATGCAAAAAGAACTGATATTCCTAATCTTGATTAATTCAAATTCCCATGGCGAACTCAAATAATAAGAAAAGTCCGTTTAATTTTTATTGGATATATATTGCGATCATCATTGCTGCGATAGCGATCAATTATATGTACACTGCCACACCGAAAGCATCTGTAAAATTACAGACGTTTTACTCGCTGGCGGATTCTAACTTTGTAGAAAATGTAGAGCTGGTAAACCGCAGCCGTGTGGACTTCAAGCTGACCAAAGAAGGAGTTGAATTCATCCAGGCAAACAAGGATAAATTCAAAGTAATCAATGAGTCTCTTGAAAAAGAGCAGCGTTTAAATCCGGGAGGAAGCCCAGAATTTCAGATTGTTATTCCTGACGCCTCCAACTTCGTAGCGAACGTTGAGAAAATCAACGAAAAAAACAAAGCTGCAGGAAAAACGCCTATTGATGTAAAACCGGTAGAAGAAGTAGATTATCTTAGAAGCATCATAAATTTCTTATTGCCAATCATCGTATTGGTGCTCATCTGGATTTTTGTGATGCGAAGAGTTTCCGGCGGTAGCGGAGGCGGGCCGGGCGGACAGATCTTCAACATCGGCAAATCAAGAGCTCAGGTATATGAAAAAGGACGTTCCACCAATGTGACATTCAATGATGTTGCAGGACTTCACGGCGCAAAAGAAGAAATCCAGGAGATTGTTGATTTCCTGAAAAATCCTTCCAAATATACCGAGCTGGGAGCTAAAATCCCGAAAGGAGCATTGCTGGTAGGACCTCCGGGAACAGGAAAGACTTTGCTGGCAAAAGCTGTTGCCGGGGAAGCAAAAGTTCCTTTTTTCTCCCTTTCCGGTTCTGACTTCGTGGAAATGTTTGTCGGTGTAGGAGCTTCGCGTGTACGAGACCTGTTCAAACAAGCAAAAGAAAAGGCACCTGCAATTATCTTCATTGACGAGATTGACGCGATTGGCCGCGCCAGAGGAAAGCACAACGGCTTTAACTCTAATGATGAGCGTGAGAATACCTTAAACCAGCTATTAACAGAAATGGACGGTTTCGGGACAAATTCAGGGATCATTATCCTTGCAGCAACCAACCGTGCAGATGTATTAGACAGCGCGCTAATGCGTGCAGGGCGCTTTGATCGTCAGATTTATGTAGATATGCCGGATCTGAACGAACGTAAAGAGATTTTCCTGGTTCACTTGAAGCCTTTGAAGCTGGAAGAAAACTTAGATATTGATTTCCTTTCCAAACAAACTCCGGGATTCTCCGGGGCAGATATTGCCAACTTGTGTAATGAAGCGGCATTAATTGCAGCGAGAAAACAAAAGACACACGTTTCCAAGCAGGATTTCTTAGATGCTGTTGACCGGATCATCGGAGGATTAGAGAAAAAGGACAAGATCATTACCAAAGACGAGAAAAAAGCGATTGCATTCCACGAGGCCGGACATGCAACCACATCCTGGTTATTACAATATGCACATCCGTTGGTAAAAGTAACCATCGTTCCCCGCGGGCGTTCTTTAGGAGCTGCCTGGTATTTACCGGAAGAACGCCAGATCACTACCACAGAGCAATTACTGGATGATATGTGTTCTGCTTTGGGAGGACGTGCTGCGGAGCAATTGATATTCGGAAAAATTTCTACCGGAGCGTTAAGCGACCTGGAAAAAGTAACCAAGCAAGCTTATGCGATGGTGAGCATGTATGGTCTGAATAACCGTATCGGGAATATTTCCTATTACGATTCTCAGGGCAGAGATGCCTTCACAAAACCTTATTCTGAAGATACCGCAAGAGCGATCGATGAAGAAGTAAGCAAAATGATTGAAGAGCAATATCAGCGGGCATTGGCTATTCTTTCGGAGAATAAAGATAAGCTGACATTACTGGCTAACAAATTGCTGGAAAAAGAAGTCATCTTTAAAGAAGATTTAGAGGAAATTTTTGGGAAAAGACAATGGGAAGTTTCCAATGATACGATTGAAAACCTTACCAACACCCAACCTCCGAATTATGAAGGAAATTTACCTCACAATGTGGAAAATCAGGACCCTTCGGATTCTTTTTCGAATACAGAAATTCTGTAGTACCTGGTAAATAATACAGAAATTCTGTACTAATAACTTTCTATACAAAAAGCTTTAAGTATCTTTGACCCGTTTTAGCACTAAAACGGGTTTTTTTATTTCTATTCGTGAGTAACATAGTTGTCAGAACAATATCAGGAGCAGTTTTCATTGCCATCATTATCGGAAGCATTTTACTGCCTTCCGCTTATCTGAACAGCTGTTTGGGAGTCTTCTCCATTTTAGGGCTCTTTGAATATACCCGGCTTTTTCAGGACAAGAATGTAAAGGTCAACAACGTTTTCCTGCTGATCGCAGGTAGTTTAATTTACCTGTTGCTGCTACCACATACAACTCTTTTAGCTGAAATACGTTTTGCTGTTATTTTTTTAATCTTCATCATTACCTGGATTGCCGAACTTTGGAGAAAACAGGAAAATCCGTTCCGGAGCATCACTTACAGCACTTTCGGGCTCATTTACTGTGTAGTCCCTTTTTCTGTGATGAATTTTATAAATGCAATACCAACAGCAGGATTTGAATATTCTTTACTTTATTTCTTTCTGATTGTCTGGTCGAACGATACTTTCGCTTACCTGACCGGAAGGTTCTTTGGCAGAACGAAGCTGTTTGAACGTATCTCGCCTAAAAAAACGTGGGAAGGAACATTCGGCGGACTTATTTTCAGCGGGATCTGTGTAATTGTCATTCACTTATTTGCAGATATTGATCTGTTATTCTGGCTGATAGCATCTCAGCTGATTGCCATTGGAGCCATACTCGGCGATTTGTTCGAATCACTGATTAAACGAAGTTTAAATGTAAAAGATTCCGGGAATATTATTCCCGGGCACGGAGGAATTTTAGATCGTTTTGATGCAGCGATGTTTGCTGCTCCCGTATTTTTAATCTGGTTAATTATTTATTTTACACTGTTATGAAAATTCACAGAGAAGGTTATACCATTATTTTAGTGGCTGCTTTAATCTTAGGCGCCTTATTTATCGGAAATATTTTCCTCTACAAAACGATTGACATTGCGGCTGTTTTCTGGCTGATCAATTTGACATTGCTGGTTTTCTTTTACCTGGTTGTTCAGTTTTTCCGTGTTCCGAATATCAACGAGTCTTACACAGATAACGAAATTGTATGCCCCGCTGACGGAAAAATTGTGGTAATTGAAGAAGCTGTTGAAACAGAATATTTCAAGGATAAACGCATTCAGATCTCTATCTTTATGTCCCCGTTAAATGTTCATGCGAACTTTAACCCGATTTCCGGGATCATCAGATACGTGAGGTATCACGCGGGATTATTTTTGGTAGCATGGCATCCAAAGTCAAGCACAGATAATGAACGTTCTACAATTGTTATTGAGCATCCTTCCGGGCAGGAAGTTTTATTCCGCCAGATCGCCGGAGCTGTAGCCAGAAGAATCTGCTTTTATGTGAAAGAAGGGCAAAAAGCAGAGGCAGGACAGGAATTCGGGTTCATTAAATTTGGCTCAAGAATTGATGTCTTTCTTCCGTTAGGAACACAAATTGATGTTAAAATCGGTGATATTGTTAAAGGCCGTTTAACTCGATTAGGTAAATTAAATTAATTATTGTAATTTGGTCACATTAAATTTGAATACTATGAAAAAAGTAATTTTAGCTTTCGCTGTTGCATTGATGTCTGCAACATATACAGTTTCCACATACGCAGCAACAACGAATGTTGTTGAAAAGCATGAGGATGACAAGAAAAAGAAAAAAGCAACTGAAGAAAAAGCTTGCTGCCAGGCAAAACAGGGAACTCACGGTTCTGCTACTTCAGGTGCGGTTTGTCCTGTAACAGGTGCTTCTGCTTCTTCAACAACTGAAAAAGCTTGCTGCCAGAAAGGTGGTACTACAAGCACATCAACAACAAAAACAGCTACAAGCACTAAGAAATAACAATTTCACACACATAAAGAAAGAAGGTTGTCTTCCGACAACCTTTTTATTTTCATATCAACCATGAATGGTTTCTTTCTTTCCGTAATTCCGGATAATCCCGTCTTCGAATTCCAGCCATTCTTTCCACCGGGCATTTACATCGCCAACACCATATTGCCGGGCAAAATTCAGAAATACCGTATAATGATTCGCTTCGGAGATCATCAGCTCCTTATAAAACTCCGAAAGCTCTTTATCCGATACATTTTCGCTTAGCACACGAAAACGCTCACAGCTTCTCGCTTCAATCAAAGCAGCAAACAATAAACGATCCGTTAATGCCTGTTCGCGGCTCCCGTCTTTTTTCATAAACCGGAACAATTCTCCTACATAGTCGTCCTTACGCTCACGATTCAGCTCCAATCCACGCTCTTTAATAATATTGTGAACCATAACACTGTGCTCCATTTCTTCCTGAGCAATCCGCAGCATTTCTGTTACCAGCTCTTCCTTTTCCGAATTAAGAACAACTAACATCATGGCATTAGTCGCCGCTTTATGCTCGCACCAGAAATGATCAGATAAAATTTCCTGAATATTTGATTGGCAGAGCTCTACCCAACGCGGGTCTGTACGTAATTTTAACCCTAACATTATTTTTTTTCAAACAAAATTAATATATTCATACATTCTTTTGAAGTTTTTAGACTGTATTTCAAAAATTAACGACTATGAAACTACTGGTGAAACTTACTTTATTGCTCGGATGCAGCATTTTCTTCACTGGCCTTTTCGGGCAGGAAATCCGTCATGCTCATTCTGTTCATCACGGGTTTGTCGAAAATAAAGGACAATGGGACCAAAATGTTCTGTTTAAATCCAGATTTCCTGGCGGAAACCTTTGGGTAGAACAGAACAAGCTTATGTTTCACCTTCAGGATTACTCAAAGCTGCAATATGCACATTCCAATCCTTCCAAGCCCATTGATAATACGGATTTTGAAGAGCATATCGTCAATGTAAACTTCGTTCATTCCAACAAAATCACTTCCGTTGAAAAAGCAACTCCCTACAAGCATTACTACAACTTTTTCATCGGAAACGACAAAAGCAAATGGCAGTCTGATGTAAAATCTTATCCGGAGGCGACTTTAAAAGATCTCTACCCGGGAATTGACCTTAAAATCATAGAAGAGCCCGAACAATTAAAATATGAGTTCCATATCGCCCCGAATGCAGATCCCTCACAAATCATCCTGGATATCACAGGGCAAAAGGATTTAAGCATTGACAAAGAAGGCCAGCTGGTCATTGATACACGCTTAGGAAAAGTCATTGAAAATAAACCTTACACCTACCAGATCGTAAACGGAAAAATTAAAGAAATCCCCAATAAATTTAAAATCAGTAATTCGCAGGTCACATTTGAGCTTGGAGCATACAACAAGAATCTTCCTCTCATCATTGACCCCGTTCTGATTTTTGCAACATACTCCGGCTCTGTCACCGATAATTTCGGAATGACTGCTACCTATGCAAATGACGGTTCTGCTATTTCCGGCGGAACAATTTATGGCAACTCCTACCCGACTCCGGACCCGAACGCGTATGATGTTTCCTCTAACTTTACGGTTGCCAATGTCGGGAACTCTGTCTGCACGGACATTTTTGTTTCCAAATATGCCACGGATGGCACACAGATGCTCTGGACTACTTTCTTCGGTGGCGGAAATAATAATCAGGGAACAGAAACCGTCCATAGTCTGATTTGCGACAAACAGGATAATGTGTTCTTATTTGGCGCGACTTCCAGTGCTGACATTCCGATTGTTAACGGTTTTCAATCAGTTCATGGTGGCGGGAACGCACTGAATATTTCCTATAACGGGACAAACTTTCACAATCAGGGAATTGACATCTATGTGGCTAAATTCAGCAGTAACGGCCATCAGCTGTTAGGCTCAACATATATCGGCGGAAGCGGAAATGACGGTCTGAGCTATACAGTTACCGGAGCGAGCTCCAATTATGGATCTGCCAGCGCTTACGATTCCATTACGGTTAACTATGGTGACCAGTTTCGCGGTGAAATCATGCTGGATGAAAATGAAAACTGCCTGATCGCTTCCTCTACACGTTCATCAAACTTTCCAACGGTCAATCCTATCCAGGCAGCAAAAAGCGGCGGACAGGATGGTGTGATCATCAAACTAAGCAACGATTTATCAACGCTTTTATTCTCCACTTATTTCGGAGGTTCGCAGAATGATGCGTGCTATTCCATTAAAGTAGATTCCAGCCAGAATATACTCGTCAGCGGAGCCACTTCCTCTCCAAATTTACCTGCTACTTCCGGAGCATGGCAAACCAGCTATAATGGCGGAAAAACGGACGGTTTTGTATTAAAGATGCCTCCGGCTCTCGATCATATAAGTGCTCTTTCCTATATCGGAACAAGTAACCTGGATCAGGCATTCTTCGTGGAGATAGACCGCAGTGATAATGTTTTTCTTTTAGGAGTTTCACAAGGCGGACAATTCCCGGTAATCAATTCCACATACAGTAATGCGAACAGCGGGCAGTTCATTATGAAACTAAATTCCAGCTTATCTGTTGTTGAGCACTCTACCATATTCGGAAACGGAAATGGAAAAATCAATATTTCTCCCGCAGCCTTTCTTGTGGATTTCTGCGGAAACATTTATGTCAGCGGTTGGGGCGCCAACATTCTCCAAAGTTCGCCGTTAAACGGAATGCCGGTTACCTCCAATGCTTTTCAGGGGACTCCTGCCAATGGTTTTGACTTCTACTTAACCGTTTTTAACCGTAACTTTTCGACACAGCTTTACGGAACTTATCTTGGAGGAGCAAATGCCCAGGAGCATGTGGACGGAGGTACTTCCCGATTTGACAAAAACGGAGTCATTTATCAGTCCGTTTGCGGTGGATGTGGCGGATACAGCGATTTTCCAACATCTCCCAACGCGTGGTCAAATAACAATTTAAGCTCCAACTGCAATAATATTGTTTTCAAATTTGATTTCGAAATCACGCCAAAAGCAGAATTTACAGCCGACCAGACAACAGGCTGCGCTCCTTTAACCATTACTTTTGATAATCATTCCTCTTCCAGTGATCATTATGTGTGGGATTTCGGTAACGGTAATTTAGATTCCACGACTTTCAATCCTGTCAAAACATTTGGAACACCAGGAACTTATCAGGTTTACCTCTATGTTACGGATTCCATTTGTGAAGTAACGGATACTGCCATGATCACAATCAATATTCTGGATTCACTACTCAGTGACGTACAGGATCTCATCACCTTGTGCAAGCCGGCTCCGATAAGCGTTCCGGCTAACTCTTACGGCCTGGGAACATCCTGGCACTGGTCAAGCAATAAGCAGTTTACAGATCAGCTGAACAGCAGCCCTTCGGATTCAGTTTTAAATGTTACTCCTGCACAGGATGGCTTTTATTATGTCCGGATCTCCAATCCGTATTGCTCTATTATTGACAGCGTAGAGGTAAAGTTTCTGAGCACCAGCATTGATCTAACAGGGAAGACAACCATTTGTCTGCATGATACCACTCATATTTTTGCCGTAAGCCAGAATCCTCAGATTCAGCTTACATATAGCTGGGAACCGGCCTCCGCTATTGAATCCCAGGTTTCCGGCAATCATATCATCGTTAGTCCGGACACTTCTATGTATATTTACGTTACTGCCACAACAAATGACGGTTGTATTCATAAGGATTCCATCTGGATCGATGTTAATATGTTCCCTCAGACCACCGTTACAGCTTCCGCATCCGAAACGCACGTGTTTAACGGTGAATCGGTTACATTAACAGCAGAACCCCCAGGATATTCCTACACATGGACACCGGCAACAAATGTTGTTTCTCCCAACTCAAGAACAACAGAGGCAAAAATTAACGGAACGACTATTTTTAAAGTAACGGTTTCAGACGGAGGCTTCTGTCCGAAATCCGACACTGTTATTGTTTTCGGACAGGAATATGTCTGCGACAATCCTTTCGTTTATCTTCCCAACGCCTTCACCCCTAACGGAGACGGAGAAAACGACATTTTGTATGTCCGCTCCGCGCTGACACAAAAAGTAGTATTGCGTATTTTCAACCGCTGGGGACAAATGGTATTTGAAACAACTGACCAGCATATCGGATGGGACGGAACTTTCAAAGAAAGACCCTGCGATCCGGATGTATATGATTACTATTTACAGGTAATTTGCATAGATCAACAGGAAAAGATCATTAAAGGCAATGTCACATTGATTCGTTAAAAACTTGCAGGATTTTTCAAACTGTTTTATTTTAGTTGAAATTGGTAAATTAAACAATATGAAAAAACTAAAACTGGTATTGCTGATTCTTTGCGTTTCTTTTGTATCAGGAATCGCCCTCGCTCATAACGGTGAGGAAATTGAGAAACAGGCAAAAGAAAAAACGGAATATCTGGCAAAAGAGCTTCAGCTGAACGAGACACAAAAGGAAAGTGTATATGAAATCGTTTCCGGAATTATGAAAAAGAATGATGAGATCAATCATTCTAAATTCAGCAGCGAAGAGAAAAAACAGATCTTAGAAGATAACAAAAAAGCAGAAGCAGAAATGCTTAAAGGTATTTTGTCAGAAGAGCAGTTTGCCCGCTATCAAAAACTCAAAAAATAATCCTTTATAAAAACAGCAGCTGCCAAAAGGCAGCCGCTGTTTCTTAATCCATATAATTATAATACTCTAATAATATATTCAAAATACTTGATACCGGATTATTTGTCTTCATTTCCCTGAAGGCCGGCAACGCATTTTCTGATAGCTTCGTAATCACTGTAATGTGCATTGCAATCATATAGAGGTTTAGCTTCAGGATGGATCTCAGTAAATTTCTTCAAATCTTTTTGCTTATAAGGAATCACCTCCGAATTCAGACTTTTGGACAAGTAACAAAAATATCCGTCACTGAACGTACTACCGGAGGAGTTATGTATCATCATATCCAAATGAGCGAAACCGTTTTCATAATAAGCAACTTTTCCCAAACTAACAAGCATAAGAAGCATATATCCATCTACTCTGAAAATATGATCCTTATAGGTAAAACCCCATATTTCTTTTGCCGGGACTTTAATTTTTTCCTTGCCATCCTCCGCATTAGAGAACCAGAATGTACGGTTTCCTGCTGCTAGAGTATTGCCTTTATATGTTTTATATTCTATTCCTTTTCCATTTTCAAAATCTTTAAAGCTGGAATACACTTTAAATTGTGCCTGTGATGGAAAAATAATTCCTATCACCAGGAATACTTTAAATAGCAACTGAAATGTTCTCATGATTGATTTTTTGTTAAATATAACATTTTTATATCTAAAAAATTGATTCTATACATAATTCCTTTCCGGATAATTCGATCAATTGTCCCTTCTTTTTATTAAACAATTGCTGTCCGATCGGTGATTTTATTGAAATACAAAATACATGTTCATTTCCGAAAGTTATTTTCCCGAGCCCAGGCCCCAGAAAATACCAGCCATTGGATAAACGGATGAGCGATCCCGTCTGTATAGTCTCGGAAGCAGGATTTTCCAAGCCTAACTGTTTAATCCATTGAATCTTTTTATGATAATCAAGTATCTGATTTCCTAACTTTTCCATTTCCAGCTGTGCCATAGCACGGGAAGTTTCATGCTTATCACCGGCAGTACTTTTAGTATCAGAAGAAATATCTGCCCGCAGTTGCTCAATTTCCTGATGAATTAATAAGGCTTTTTCTGAAAAATAGGCTTCCAGATATTGAATGAATTCTTTTTTATTGATCATAGCTGCTGTTTAATTAAAAAAGAATTTTGTTTCCATTAAACAAAAAAAGAGGTAATCTTACAATTACCTCTTTTTATTTCGTACTCGGAGCGGGAGTAGATGTTATAAAATTCCATGTTCTTAATTTTGACTCAAAAATATTGATAAAACGTTATAAATCCAATATTTTAAAGGATTTTATTTGATTTTTATTCATTTGTTTTGATTGCATAAAATTGCTTTTTACTGGAAGTTGGTCGGGAATTGGTCGGGAAAATGACTACTTTTGGAATTAAAAAAAGAGTTATGGCATCAGTTAAGTATAGGCTCAAAGCAAAAGAAAATAAACCTGTTTCTATTTATATAAGACTTTCTTTAGGTAGAGGGAAAGAATATGAAACAAAAACAGGTTTTAATATTACCCCAACAGACTGGAGTTTGAAAACCCATTTACCGAAATCAAATTCAACTGAGAACAAACAACTGAATATTGATTTAAAAGAACTCGAATCTTTCATTCTTGGTAGGTTGAATAGAGATAGTGCTTCAAATGTTTTGATTGACACCAATTGGTTAAAAAATGTGATAACTGATTGTTTTGGTAGAGTTGAAAAAACTGATGAAGGGCTACTTTTGAATTACATTGATTATATTATACAAACAGCCCCAAATAGAAAAATTACTGGTGGAAAAATCGGTCTTGCGAAACGTACGGTAATGGGGTATGTAACATTTAAAAACCTCATCATTAAATATCAGAAAAAAATAGGAAAACAAATTCATTTATTGGAAGTTGATAGAAAATTTGTGGAGGAGTTTACAAATTGGTTATTTCAGGATGGGCTTGGAACTAACTATGTTGGAAAAAACCTTGATAAATTAGGTGCTGTATGTAGGGATGCAAAGGCACTAGGTATTAAAACCAATATGTATGTTGACTCTATTAAGGGATTTAGTGAAAAAGATGAAGACAGACATATTGTAACACTTTCATTTGATGAAATTAAACAAATTGAAGAAACTCAATTTACAAGCAAAGCTTTAGAAAATGCTAAAAAATGGTTGCTGATTGGATGTTCCATTGGTCAGCGTGGTTCTGATTTGTTGAAATTAAAATCAAATGATTTTAGATATGTAGATAGTACTCTCTTCCTTGATGTTATACAACAAAAGACAAAAAAGGGAATAACTGTTCCAATATTATCCGAAACAGTCATTAACATAATTGAAAATGAAATGCCTCATCCAATATCTGAGCAGAAGCTAAATGAATATGTTAAAGAAGTTTGTAAAACGGCTCAAATAGATGAAATGTCAACAGGAAAAAAAGTGGACCCCAAAACAAAAACTAGAAGATTAGGAAATTATCCTAAATACGAATTAGTAGCCTCTCATTGTTTTAGAAGGTCATTTGCAACAAACTATTACAAGAGCATTCCTACTCCTATAATCATGACAATTACCGGACATACTAGAGAATCAACATTTTTGAAGTATATCAACAAAAAAGAGGATAAAGATGAAAATGCAAAATTATTTGCTAAATATTTTAGTGAAATGACCACTAAAAAAGAACCAAAATTTAAAATTGTCAAAACGGCTTAATCAATGGAGAATCCGAAATATGAAAATAGATTCAATGTGTTACCATTAATGTGGAGACATGAATACATTGAAAATCTTTATGAACCTTTTAAAATAAGGGGTAAAAGGAGTGACGTTTTTAAAGATTATCCGAAGTTAAAAGATTCCAATGGAAATGATACGACTAAACTAAATGTGAGTTATGACGATAAATACCATAATGGACAATTAATGAGGTATGGGAATGATGAACGAGGGTTTTACGCTATTTTTCATCCAAAAAAGGAAGAATTTGATAAACAAAAGGCATTCGCACTGATAGAAAAAATAAGTGAAGATTTATCAAGATTAGCATCTCTTCAAGATAAATATGTCATGAAAGGAAATAGTTTTGAAGATTTAGAAAAAATTGAAACTGAAATAACCTTTTTATTTAATTCAATCTTTAACCAAAATAATTCAATTTTACAAAAACCTGTAAGCAATCCTTACCCTAGAATGTTTGTGTCAGATTTTGCATTCAATCTATTTCAGGCTTTTCTATCAAATACGAAAAAAGGACATGCTGATTGCAGTTTTATATACAGGATAATGTATTCAGACAACCTCATCTTTGAAGACATAAGAGATTCGGAATATAGAAGATGGCTAGAAGATAATCATGATATTGTTATAGATAAAACAAAAACCCTTGACAGATGCACAGCTAAAGGAAGATTAGATTATTATGAACTGTTAAAACAATCACTATCGGCTAAATAAAATTTCGGGGACAGTTTTGTTCCCGAATTAGTACAATTTGCTCCCCATCAACTCAATATAATAGGAAGAATTTTGTATCTAAAAACGACATGATACAATTTATTCAAAAATCCCCAGAAGAGGTAGAAACCTCAATTATCAATGGTGTAAAGACCATCATTGAGGAGTTAAAAAAAAGCTATGAACCTAAAAAACCAGAAGAGTACCTTACAAGAGATGAGGTTGTAACCCTTTTAAAGATTAATCTTTCTACACTTTGGTCTTGGACTAAAAAAGGTAAACTTACCTCTTATGGTATAAAGGGAGAAGGGAACAGGATTTACTACAAACGTTCAGAAATTGAAAGTGCCTTAGTGAAATTGAAACATAAACGATAATGTTTATTAAGGTGCTTGATTTTTTGAAACTTAGTGTACAGGATTCTGAGACAATTACTCGACTATACGAAGATTCTCGATTAACTTCAATTCATTACAAAGAACGGCTGATAAAGTTTAAAAATTCTACTAAATGCGGTGGGTATATTCAGTATTCTGAAACGAAAACATGGAACGGTATAGAGTTTTGTTTTTGTTCCAATCATTTGGACATTAAAATTAAACCACATTATTTATTTAATGATTGGAAGCATAATGCTGATGATTTTTCTATAGCAGATTGTGTTCAAACACTATGGTTATTGGTTAATGAATTTAACTTGTCTCCAACGGATTTGAGAGTTATGCAAATAGAATATGGTTTTAATTTCATTTCTCCGATACCAGTACAAGACCTTATTGCATCTTTGGAATATCATGAAAGAAACCGTTTTGATTCTTCCAATGATGGATTGAAATTCAGTAAAGTGAGTGGAAAAGTAAGTCCAAGGGGAACGTTAAGCAGATATAAGCGAATTAAGCTTTATGCAAAAGGTATTCAGCAACCGTTGTATGCAGATGAAAATTTAATCCGCTTTGAAATTCATAGTGATAGAACAAATTTTATTGAATCACTGGGGATTTATACACTTAAAGACATTTTAGAATACCATCCGTATGAAATACTTGCTAATTCATTAAGAGAAGAATTTCAGAAAATACTTTTTTTAGATTATGACAATTCATGTAATAACCTAACACAATCAGAGAAGAAAAAGGTACAAGAATTTAACAATCCTCGTCATTGGTACAGAGCTATACAAGCTCATAGAAATACATTTAATAATAACAAGAAAAGCTATTTAAACCTTTTGGATAAAACAGGAGAGAATATCCACCGAAAACTACATATTCTTGTTAATGAAAAAATAGAAAAATTACTAAAACCTTGTGCAATTTTAACACCCTCTGAAAATATAAACCTTGTGCAGTTTTAATAGTCCAATATAAGTTAAAACTGTACAACAAATAATAAGATTATGAAAAAGAAAAGTAATACCCCGATTTTAACATCAGATTTGAGAACAGACTTAAAAATGATAATGCAGGCAGAAATAGAGAAAATCCCTGAATTGTTGGAGCAATTAGAACCAAAGGACAGAATCAACGTGACAATGAAAATGATGCCTTACTTATTTCCAAGAGTGGAATCTGTAACGCTGAGGGAAGGAGAACCAGTAAATATTATGAATTGTTTTCCTTAACAATTTTGGTTTCATTTATAAAAAAATCATGCCCAGAATTTCTAAATTTCCAATTATACTGGATGAAGTACCTCATCTAAATATTCTGTCGTTATCTAGAAGAGGTTTTCTTGGGGTATCAAAAACCGGAACTATTTCTTGGAGCAATGAAGAAGAAACCATCATGACAATATCTGTCCGATCTGAAATTTCAGAATCTGCAAGTATTATTTTATCGTACACCTACAATGGAATTGATAGACAATACATGATAAAACTGGAAGAGAAACAGTCAAATTTGGGAAAGGGAACACATTGGTATTTTGTTTGTCCGGTTACTAAAAAACGTTGCAGGAAGCTATATTTTATTGGTGGGTTCTTTCTTCATCGTGAAGCATTTAAAAACATTGCTTGTTACAGGTCTCAAACGGAATCTAAATCATGGAGAGAAATACGAAGATTATTGGAACGTAGATACGTAAGGGATGAAGTTGAAAATGAATTAAACACTAGGTACTTCAAAACATCTTACAATGGGAAATTAACAAAAAGCTACCTAAAACTAATGAGGAAAATACACGGATAAATAATCAATGGAAAGAAAAATATAATTGACCTTTTAACCTTATATTTGTTGTGAATAAATTATTGTTAATTGCAAATAAAATATAGATAAAATAGAATAAAAAGACATAGTAGCGTAATCGTATTCTTTAACAAGAAATCGCCAGTTTCAAAACACACCAAAGAATACAGATTCAAGCTACGCCTTATGGCGTGGGCTGTTCTGTATTGGTGTGGGGTTATCTGGCGATACCTTTGTTAGTACGTTCAGTTCCACGCTTCTTTTTTTGTTAATCACCTTGTTTGGAACTGGCAGGGCTAAAACCAAACAAGTAATGAAAAAGATACTTTTATTAAGTGGGTTATTACTCATGGAGCTTAATACAATAGCTCAAATCTCTACAACAAAAACACAACCAAAAGTTGAATCAGTTCCTATAGCGTATGATAGCCTTACCAATTTCCTTGGTTCAAATGCACTTTTATACAAAGGACAAACTCTATATCTTCATGGAAAATCGAAATCCTTACAAACATCGGGATATAGAAATTTTTATATTGATTATAAGACAGATTACCTATCAGATAAATCAAATGTATATAAGTGTTGTTCTGACCTTAACTCAAATTATGATGAACTTGCAGGAAAATATTTTGAGGTATTGGATGTTTATCGCCACCCTAAGTTAGGGGACAATGAAATTTTATACGGAAGAAAGCATTATTTGAAATTAAAAAATATAGAAACAAATGAAATTCTGTATTATGAATATGATGAAAAATATGAACATAATTTCCCATTTACAGTAGTTGGATATTACGAGAAGTTAACTCAATTATACAAAGGGTCTAAATATGTATTAACTGCTCACTGTTTGTCCGAATCAAAAAATATCAATACAGGAGACAGTATTGAATTTAACCCCTTAGATATTTGGACTTGTACAACAGTTACCATTGATGGAAACAAACACTTGCTTTCTTTTAAGTTGTCAAATGAGAAGGGAGTTGAAACATTAGTTACGGTTGCACACTGTATTGGTAAGTGGTCGTTGGGGAACGTTTATCCATATAACAAAGCTACTGAGTATAACGAATCTTTTGGTCAAGAAAATTGGGTTAGGATTTTATCTGGTAAAGTTCAAATTGGTTTCACCGAAGAAATGGTGAAATTGTCATGGGGAGAACCAAAAAAAATTAATAAAGCAAGCTATGGAAATCAATGGGTTTATGATGGTCAATACTTGTACTTTGAAAATGGTACGTTGAAAGCATTTAACTAACTTCTACGTAATGATAACAAAAGGAAAAAGACAACAGGGAACACCTTATTTTATAAGTGATAAACATTCTTTACAATTAGAAAGAGTTCCTTTTAATGAACGATTATTTCAGGAAAACTGGCTCCAAAAACTTATCCATTCAAACCCTCAAATACTTCCGATAGATGATATAGAAAGTGGTTTTGCTCCATTAATCAGCCTGGGACGTGAAGTAACAACTCCAGTCGGTTATATTGATAATTTATTTATTTCCCCGAATGGCTACATAACTATTGTTGAAACTAAACTCTGGAAGAACCCGGAAGCTAAAAGAGAAGTAGTAGGTCAGATTATAGACTATGCAAAAGAATTAACTACGTGGTCTTATTCAAAATTGAATGAATCAATTAAAGCCCCCGGAAAAGATAATATTATTGAACTGATAAAGAAGTTTGAATTTATTGACGAGCAACAGGAGCAGATTCTAATTGACAATATCGAACGGAATTTAAAACGAGGTAGATTTCTGTTATTAATTGTTGGTGATGGCATCCGGGAGAGTGTAGAAGACATGGTAGATTTTTTATCCGGTTCACCTCAGCTTCAATTTACACTAGGACTTATTGAACTACAAGTTTATAAGGATCCTAATTCAATGGAAGACCTCATAGTTATTCCGAATTTAATCACCCGAACCCGTGAAATAACCAGAGCAGTCATTAAGATTGAATCATTACCTAACTCAGTAGTTATTGTTGAGACTGATTTTACCGAATCAAAAACCAAAGGTTTCGTGAGAAGCACCATAACGGAAGATGACTTCTTTGAACAGTTAGCTCAAAATACAGATAGTGAAACTGTTTCATTCACTAAGAAAATATTGGAAGATTCAATAAAAAAAGGATATTTCATTGACTGGAATCAGGGAAGCTTTGTTGCAAAATACCCAGACCCGAATGGCAGTGGTCAGGAAATTACGCTTTATGTGGTTGATAAAAAAGGACGTTTCTATTTGATGCAAAACGGTAAGAGATTAATCCGTCTGGGATTGTCTTATACAATTGCGGAAGATTATGCCAAAAGCACAGCAAAGCTAATTACGGGACTGGAGCAACACGAAAAATACTCGGATATTTGGAGCAGATATGGAAAGACTATGGAGATAAAACCTGTTTACAATGCTTTTATGGATGAGGTTGAAAGGTTTATTGATACGGTTAATAGACAATCAAAAGTAAGTTAATGTCATTAAAGGCTGTCAATAGTGAACAGACAGCCTTTGGCGAAAAATAGATTACTTTTTAAGACTATTATATAATCCCAGTATGATATTATCTACTGTGCCATCTTTTGTAAATTTTATAATAGATTCTTTAGCATTATCATTAATAGCGAATTTGTTTTTTCCTTGCTCTACTGATACTGTTAAAACATTTTGCTTTCTCAATAATTTAATAAAGCTATTGTAATCAATTCTAAGTTTATTTACTCCGCTGTATCTTGGAGCTATTACTTTGTGTTCCCATTGTCTTCCTATTCTACCATTACTAAAAAATAATTTAAAGAATTGATTTAAGAATGTTTTTAATGACTCATTATACCCCTCAATACCTGTTTCTTTTAACTCAAATGAAGTATCAAAAATAGAATCAAAGGAACAATCAATGAACTGGTTTTTAGCAAGACCATTTGTTGAATGATTTAATTTAATATTTAAAATTGTACAATTAATGAATTGAGTTCTTTCGTTGAAAGTGCATTTAGCAAAATCATTATAATTATCAAAATAACCATCTACGATTGATTTATCCGAAAAATTAAATCGTACAGGTCTGTCAGAATTTAAGTTTATAACACTAAGAAATTCAATATAATCTTTATTCTTTTCGAACATTGAATACAAGATAGCACTGTTACTTTCAATATTATTGTCTTTAAATGAATGATTTATAGTTAAGGAAAGATTAAATAAGTTAGCCAAAAATTTCCTTTTTATCATCACTTCAACATCGTTCGAATTTTGAACTTGGTTTTTGATGTCGTAAATCAATAAAAATTCATTGTCAGTCCATTGTTGAACTCTACTTAGTACATCATTATTAAATGCCGAACCATACCAACAACTTTCAATAATTATATCAATGAATTTTCTATCTATTTTTGTTTCAAAAGTATTATTATTGTTATAAGTTATATGTCTTGAGATGTATATACTTTTAAATAAGTCAGTTAAAAAGTCATATCTAAAAACAATTGATTGGTCGTTGACTTTTAAAAATGGATGAGATTTAAATGCCTCAACATTATTGATATCGATTCTTTGTCCTATCGATTCTTCAATTACAGATTTCAGGTCTGCTATTCTAATTATACCTCTGTTGTTAACTGAAAAATTGATAAAAAACTCTATTTGTTTATCAACCTCTATTTGTCCTACCCTTATTTTTTCTCTTTGACAAACTCTATATATTATAAAGTCGGTTTTTATCTTATTGCTAAGATAATTAGATGTTAAGTCACTTTCAGTTAATTGTATATCTTCCTTTTCACTATTTATTATTGTTTGAATTATATCTAAAACATAAGGATGATAAATGTATTCTTTTTCTTCTGTAGAAGATGGGTATTTAAATTCAGAAGCTATTTGTATTGCTTTATTGGTCTTCTTTATATCATTGTTAAACGAAATATTAAATAATTCTCTAGCTCTGGTTTCATTGAAAGGTTCTAACTCAACTACGTTAAAGTAATTACTGTTTAAATCAGTAAGATTCCAAAAGTAAGTTCTGCAAGTAATAATTACTTTAGCATGTCCTAATTCATTACTAAAGGTTTTTATAGATTCTATAAATTCATCTACACTAAAATTCGATATTTTCGATATAACTTCATCTAGACCATCAATTATAATAAGAATATTTCCTGCATCCAGATTTATTTTAAATAGTTCTTCGGACAATTTTTCTTCATTATTGTCATACGTGTCTAATAAAGCTTCATAAAAATGATAGATATTTATGCTCCCAGACTTTTTGTTCTTTAGTAGGCTATCTTTAATTTGTACAGAATCTATAAATAAAACATATAAATCTGGATTTTCTTCTAGTAAATTGTCTGCAAGGTATTGCGCAATTGTTGTTTTTCCTATTCCACCAGTACCTTTTATTACAAAAATTGGTTTTTCAATACTTTCAAACCATTCATTGAAAACACCATTTATTTTAATGTCCTTATCATTACTTTTAAAGGGTGGTAATACAAAATTTGAGATATTCAGATATTTAGATTCTGTATCTGTTTCAAATTTAGGAGTACAATGTTCTTTTATAAATTCTTCAATGTAGAATATGTTTAGAGGTTTAAATTTATCATGAATATTTTTTTTCCTAATCTCTTTATTTTTTTGTCCTTTTTCGGAAGTAATAAAGATTATTAGATTTTTTTCTTTAAAAATTACAGAATGATTTTCTCTTAGGTGGATTAATGTTTTGGTCTGATTAGCACCATCATATAGATATAAATAGTAGGCGAACTTTTTTAGTACAGAATCAACTTCTCTAAATAAACTATATCCGATTTTTTGTGTTCGGTCTTCGTAAGTTTCTATTTCGTTAAATTGAGCATTTCTTTTATAAAATTTTAAAATCTTACTTAAATCATTATATCCCTTAAACTTTCTATTATCGTTAGGGGACTGAATTTTAAATATGAATTCTCCTCCCTTATGAGAATTTATTTGTAAGGGAGCTCCCTGAGGAGCCTGAAATTCATTTATTTCAAATTTACTTTTAACAAACTCAATTAACTCAGTTACCCTAAAATCTTTATCAGTTAATTCTAAGAATTCTAACATTGTCTCACAAAATAGTGTATTTGAGACATCATCAGAATCTTTTGCTTCATTGTATGCTGATGTAAGCGCCCAACGAGATTGTTTTTCAAGGTATTCTATAGGTTTTTTAAAGGTTCCATTGAGTAGGAGGCTATTAGAAAAACAAGCATCAGAAATTAAAAAAACATGTTTGCATTTCATATAATTTATAAAATTTACTATCAGATAGTTAGGCAAATAGCTTGTATAATCAGAACCCTCATGTGTAACCCAATATCCAGTATTTGAAATATCATCATACTCACCGTGTCCAGAATAATAGATAATTAAGCTATCATCTTCTGTCAACTGTTTAATATATCCTCTAAAGGCATCTTGTATTTTTTTATTGGTAGCATTTTCGTTGTATATTTCATATACTTTTTGCTCTTCAAAATCAAATTTTTCTAATAAGACATCTTTAAAATCGACACAATCCTTTACAGAACTTGAAAGATTATTTTGATATTGGTATTCATTAACACCGATTAGGAATAAATGGTTGCTCATGTTAATTCTTAATAGTAATTGATAATAGATTTATACAGATGCGAAAATACAGTAAAAAAGGATATTTTGATAAATACTGTTTACTAGTCGGGAATATGTCGGGAAGAAAATGATATAAAAAAATAAACCCCTTGATAATCAAACGATTAAAAAAGGGGTTTGTACTCGGAGCGGGACTTGAACCCGCACGGGCAAATGCCCACAGGATTTTAAGTCCGGCGTGTCTACCAATTCCACCATCCAAGCAATCCTGAGATGCGACGGGCGCATCCTGCATTTCGAGCGAGAGACGGGATTCGAACCCGCGACCCCGACCTTGGCAAGGTCGTGCTCTACCAACTGAGCTACTCTCGCTTATTTCAATAACTACTTTAGCGTTCTAAAGCGTTGCAAAATTAAACACATTTTTTAAAGTAGCAAGCATTTTTAATACTTTTTTTCAAATATCATACTCTGCTTTTAAGCTTAAGTCTAAACTTTTGAAGCTATGTGTCAAAGCTCCCACAGAAATAAAATCCACACCTGTTTCCGCATAAGCACGAATGGTATTCTCATTAATTCCTCCGGATGCTTCTATCTCATATTGCTCAGGTATTTTCGGTAAAACACGCCGGATTTCCTCTACAGAAAAATTATCCAGCATGATACGGTCCACTTTCCCTGTGCTCAAAACCTCGTCCAGCTCCTTTTCATTGCGCACTTCTATCTCAATCTTCAATTGCTTGCCCGTTTTCCGGAGATATTCCGCCGTTCTTTCGATTGCATTTTTAATTCCTCCGGCATAATCAATGTGATTATCTTTTAACATAATCATATCATACAAGGCAAACCGGTGGTTATACCCGCCACCTATTCTGACCGCCCATTTTTCCATATAACGGATTCCCGGCGTTGTTTTCCGTGTATCCAACAGCTTAGCGTTCGTTCCGGCGATCAGAGAAGCAAAATAATGTGTCTGCGTGGCAATTCCGCTCATGCGCTGCATGAAATTCAGCACCAGGCGTTCTGTTGCCAGAATGGAACGGGAGCTTCCTTCGACAGTAAAAGCAATTTCTCCTTTTTTTACTTTATCTCCGTCTTTTAAAATAGGATGAAACACCATTCCGGAATCGTAAAGCTGAAAAATCTGCTTTGCCAGCTCAATTCCCGCAATGATTCCTTCATCTTTTACCAGTAATTTCGCTTTTCCCTTTGCATCCTCCGGAACAGCCGCCAATGACGAATGATCACCATCTCCGATATCTTCCGCTAAAGCATTGCTGATAATTAAATCGATTGTTTCTTTCTCTGTCATTTTACCCACATTAATTTTTCCAATTCTACTTTCACACGCATAATCCCGAAAACAACTGTTGCCAAATTCCCGTTAATTTCCTCCACTGTACCATTCTGGCGGGAGTCGATCATCTTCACTATTGAACCTGTGCGGATCTTATCACGGTGGTATTCATCTGTTACGGGCTTTTGCTTTACTTTTTTGGTTTTCGATTGCTTCAGCACTTCCTGCTTCAACCGCTCTGCAATCTTAACTTCCTCTATCTTTGTCTTTTCAACACTGATGTATTTACGAATATCTTCCATCAGGGCTTTGTTGGCATCCTTCCTTTTGGAATTCAGCAGATAACGATCAATATATTGCCGCATTTTCTGTCCTGCCTGAACGTATTTCTGATCGCGTTCCATTACCTGCTGCTGTTGCTTGATCTTATCTTCCAGCTTTGATTTCAAGGCAATATATTCCTGGCGTTTTGTTTCAGCAAGCGCCTGCGCTTCAATATGTTCTTTATTGAGCTTTTCTAAATAAGATTTTTCTTTCTGCAACTCGTGAAGCAGCTTATCCATCTTCACTTTCTTATCATCAATCCTGCTCTTTGCCTCTTCTATAATATCCTGAGGAATACCGTTTATCTGGGCAACCTCAAATGTAAAAGAGCTTCCCGGCTGGCCAATTGAAAATTTATACAACGGCTCCAGCGTTTCCGTATTAAAGAGCATACAACCGTTAATTGCATTTTTCAGCTGATCCGCCTTCAGTTTAATATTAGAATAATGTGTTGTAATAACCCCGAAACACTTCGTGTGGTAGAGCCTTTCAAAGAATACTTCCGCCAAAGCTCCTCCCAGATCCGGATCGGAGCCCGTTCCGAATTCGTCCAGCAAAAGCAGGGTACGATAATTGGAAACTTTCAGAAAGTGCTTCATCCGTTTCAGACGATATGAATACGTGCTCAATTCATTTTCGATAGACTGTTGATCTCCTATATCGGTTTTCACCTGCTGGAACAGGCACATTTTGCTGTTCGTGTCCATCGGGACAAGTAATCCGCTTTGCAGCATCAGCTGATTTAAACCTATGGTTTTAAGCGTAATGCTTTTTCCCCCGGCATTAGGACCTGAGATTACCAGGATCCGCTTTGACTTGTCCAGCAGAATATTTTGCGGAAGTGTCTTTTTATGCTGAAGCTTATTGTTCTGCCATAAGATCGGATGATATACATTGATCAGCTCAATATGCGGCTCATCCACAATTCCCGGCAGATCCGCATTGATTTCAAATGCCAGCTTTGCCTTCGCATGGACAAAATCCATGTTCGTCAGCACAAACTGGTATGCTTTTATGAGATCAATGTATTTTGAAAGTTCTCTGGTCAGCTCCCTCAGAATCCTGAAGATTTCTTTTCGTTCATCATCGATCAGCAATTCCAGCTCATTATTCAGATCGACATTGATAAACGGTTCTATAAATGTCAGGCTCCCGGTTTTGGAAGATCCGAGAACGCTTCCTTTTATTTTTCGCTTATGAGAAGAGATCACGGACAGTACGCGCCGCTCATTGATAAATGTTTCTCTCACATCACCCAGAAAGCCTTCTTTATCATATTTACGGAGCTCTTTCTCGAAATTTTTGTTGATCTTAACACGTAATGCCGCCATATTCTGACGGATCTCTGTCAGCAACTCTGATGCCTCGTCCTTAACATTTCCTTTTTTGTCAAAAACTTTATCAATCAGATCAAGTATTTCCTTAGTATAAGTAGCTTCGCTGACTAATTCGGATAATGCCGGAAAATCTTTTTCCCGTTTGTCAAAAAAGATGAGAAGTGAGTTCACCAGCTCGGAAGCTTTGTAAATGCGCACAAATCCTTCCTGCTCGATCATGGAGTTTTTAATTCCCAGCAGCTGGATCTCTTTCGGTAATTCCTGGAAAAAAAGTGCCGGAAAATCTTCACCGTCGGAAATAATGGAATGGTATTCCTTGACTTTCTGCAAATCTGCTTTTATAGCCTTGAAATCAGAGGACGGGAACAGGTTTTCCAGACGGTCTTTAGCAGTATCGCCGATCGCATAATCCGTCAGCCATTCCCGGATTACCGTGAATTCAAGATCTTTTAATGTCTGCTGATCAAAATTCTGTACTGCCATTATCCTTAAAAAGAAAAGCCACAAACTCAGAGTTTATGGCTTTAGTATCATCAATAAAAATATTATCTGTTCAACATCACCGGCATTACCAGCATCAATACATCCTCATCGGAATTATCATTATTTGCCGGAACGATCAATCCTGCACGGTTAGGTTCGCTCATCATAATTTTCACTTCCTGAGAATCCACATTATTCAGCATTTCAAGAAGAAAACGGGAATTAAATCCGATCTCCAGATCTTCGCCATCGTACGAACACGTCAAACGCTCGTTCGCCTGGTTGGAAAAATCAATATCTTCTGCTGACAATGATAACTCAGAACCGGCAATTTTCAATTTGATCTGGTGTGTCGTTTTATTCGCAAAGATAGATACACGCTTGATAGATCCCAGGAACTGTGTTCTGTCGACTGTCAGCACATTAGGATTTTCCTTCGGAATAACAGCTTCATAGTTAGGATATTTACCATCAATCAAACGGCACATTAAAACGATATCGTTGAATGTAAATACCGCGTTTGAAGCAGTGTATTCGATCAATACTTCTTCATCTCCTCTCAGATTTGATTTCAAAAGGTTCAGCGGTTTTTTCGGAAGAATAAATGCAGAACTTCCTGTCGCCTGGGAATCTGTCCGTTTGTAACGAACCAGCTTATGGGCATCTGTCGCAACAAAGATGATCTCAGAAGGCGAGAACTGGCAGTAAACACCACTCATCACCGGACGTAAATCGTCATTACCTGTTGCAAACAACGTCTTATTAATCGCTTTAGAAATGATATCACCTAACACACGGATACTTGCACCGTTTTCCATCGGAGGAGTTTTCGGAAAATCATCTCCGTTGAAACCAACCATTTTAGACTTTCCGTTATCATAAGCGATTTCTACCTGGTAGTTGGAAAAATCAATACTGAACGTACACGGCTGCTCCGGGAGATTTTTCAGAATATCCAGCAATAGTCTCGCAGGAATTGCGATTTTTCCGTCTTCTTTAGATTCAACTTCCAGTGTCGTTTTCATCGTGGTTTCCAGATCAGATGCTGAAACAGTCAGCTGATTGTCACGTATTTCGAACAAAAAGTTATCTAAAATAGGAAGAGTATTGCTTGTGCTTAATACACCACTGATGTTTTGTAAGTGTCTCAATAAAATTGTACTAGGAACAATAAAATTCATATACCTTTCTATGTTTTGTTAGCAAATATACTTTTTTTATCTGAAATAGGGACGTTGATTTTCCGGGATTATTTTATTTAGTTTGGAATAATCAACGGGAATTAAATTTATGGCTTGAATTTTGATTATTTTTGCATCTCAGTAATTCTTTAATTGATATTATGAAAACAATTTTGTTCTTATTATTTTCAGCTGGCATGAGCTTTATCTTGTTGACTAACTGTAATTCGTCCAAGGCAGTAGTGGTTGGTCAGGGAGAAGGGACAAATACTACTACAACGAATGAATATCAAAAAAGCACTAATCCGAATGAAACGGAAACTCCTGTGTTTAAAACGGAAGAAGTAAAACGAGCCCCTTCTTCTAAAATTATAAATGCACGAACTGAATAAAATTAGTTAAAAATCTAAATTTGATACCTTGTTTATTAGCTTATACCGATAAATACACATTGTAATATGCTTTTTATTACTATATTTGGAACAAGGTTATTTAAAATCATAAAAACATGAAGAAGAATTTTTTATACGTATCTTTTTTCGCGGCTGCTATCTTAGTTAGCTGTAAATCGAAAGAGGCAGAAGAAACTCCGGCTGAAGAGATCGTGACAGAGGAAGTTATTGTTGAAGAGCCTGTTCAAGACGAAGCACCTGTTGCAGAAGAAAAAGCTCCTGAAGCTACCAATACTACTAAGAAAGTTACAAAAAAAGAAGAAAAAACAGTAGTTCTAAAAACTGAAGAGGTAAAATCAACTCCTTCTTCTTCTAAGATAACTGAAATGAAGCAAGCTAAAGAAGTTAGCGGAGCAGTAGAAGAAGTTAAAACTGAAGGAAAGAAAATTAATGAGAAATTATTAAAAGCTAAAGAGGAAAAAGAGAAAGCAAATAGCGGTAATTAATCCTTGTTAAATAATATTGAAAGCAGCAGATCTAAATATTTGCTGCTTTTTCTTTTCACCCTATTTCTTCTTTATTCTTAAAGAGAATAAAGAATAGTGATAAAAAGTACAGCAATATATCCATTTATGCCTGTTCACGTTCCATTAGCCGGAAAAGAAAAAACATGAACTTCTTGCACCCATTGAATCTTAGTATTTTTATCATTCCTTTATAATCTATCCCCAGCCTGAAATTTCATCGTCTTTTTCACTTTAAGCACAAATCAGGAAAAGAAGATGATAATTATAATCGCTCAATCCACACAAGATTCGAAGGACAGTTTTAAAACTGCTACTATATTTCACTTTCAGAACACTTATTCAATTCCGAACTTAATAGGTTTCAGTTCAGACTTAGGATGTACAATGACTGATCAATTACTATGCTTAGTATATTGAGAGTTACTGATTGATTTGTTGGCATAAAAAAAACCGATGAAGAAATTTCTCCATCGGTTCTATTTTTTACTTTTATCTGTCAGCCCGTAAGGACTTCAGCTATAAAAAATTATTGTTTTACAAATCTTTTCACAGCTTTCAAACCACCAACTGTTGTTGCTTCGTATAAGTAAACACCACTTGTTAAAGTAGAAACATCAACTTTATTTCCAGCAGAAGTCAAAATTACTTTTCCTTCTAAATTCAGAACTGTTAAAGAAACAACATCTTCAGAAGCAGTTACATTTAATTCTGATACTGCAGGATTTGGATAAGCAGTCAAAGAAACATTATCAAAATCTGATACTGCAACAGGAGCTCCTAATTTAAAAGATCCAAAATCATTCGTTGTAAGTGTATCTTCACCAGCATTTGCGTTAAACGGGTAGAATTCGATAACAACTAAGATTTCATCATTTACATTAAAGCCTGTAGCTTGCGTGTTTAGAGTTAATGCATTCCCCTGATTAATAGCTGAAGAAGGAATTGCCTGTCCACTGTTGAATGCTGCCGCTATCTGTGTATTAACAATTAAGTTATTTGCGAAACCTTCCTGCTGACCAACCAAAGAGTAAGATTTACTTGTTGTAAAATTATAATAGTATAATACAAGAGTATCACCTTCAACTAAAGCGTCTCCGGAATGTTTCAAAGTAAAACTAACTTGTTGGGAAGTAGATTGAGCTACGGTAGATCCTTCTACCGGAGTAGAGAGTTTCAATTCCATATCCAACTGACGTTGACCAAAAGATGTTGCAGCAATGAATGTAAATGCTACTAAAGCGTAAATTTTTTTCATAATTTTTAATTTTATAATTTTTCAAACAATTAACGTCGTAAAGATATAAAAAGTTTGTTGAAAACAATATATTTCGAAAAAATCTCGTTTTTTTATTAAACGGTGTTATTTTTAAACCTTTGTGTTAATTGTGAAACAAATTATCTGTTTTTTTTTAATCTTTTGTTATTCTGCTGTTTACACTCAGGTAAAAGAGAAAAAAACGTTTGATATTAAGTCGTACTTTAATTTCTTAAAAAATGATAATTCGCAGGAAATCGTTATAAAACCTCCGTTAAACCAGTGTTATCAATATAATGCTCCTGCGCTTCCTTTTTTCAGCTTTTCTGCAGATATTCCAAACAAAGGCGATTATACGCTTAAGATCCTGTTCACGGACAGCATCACCATTAGTAACATTCATTTCCCTGTTTCAAAAGGACTGGAAAAGCAATACGGCCAGACATCTTATTACGACACGAGCTATTTTATTGAAGCATTTTCATCCGAAGCATTTTTCCCAAAAAAGAATTTCCAAGGCTTCGCACCAGTCATTGCCAGAGATACAAGAAAACAAACTTTTCACATTTATCCGTTCAAATATCAGGAAAGAACAAATACACTGAAAGTGTACACTCAGTTTATTGTTCAACTTGAGAAGACAGCGGCAGGCGGGATCAACGAAATTCATCAGGCAAGAGCATTTACTTCTACCAAAGATATTTTTGCAGAAAAGGATCTTTCGGAATTTCAATCCAAGTACCAGCCAATCGGGGAAAAAGGAGAACTATTGATTATTTACCGAAATACTTCTGACAGCTTAATACGAAAATTTGCCGGCTGGAAAGTAAAAAGCGGAGTGAAATGCCATTTCCTTAAATTGGATAACAACACCATTTTTCCGGAAGACATAAAGGCCAGGATCGAATCATGGTATGATTCTATTCCTGATATTTTATATGTATTGCTTGTAGGAGAACATTCTGAGATCCCATCTTATTTATACAAGCAGGTTTTAAGCGACGATTATTACAGCGACACTTATTATGGATTTATTGACGGAACGGATTTTGCACCGGAATTACTTGTCGGGCGTTTTTCCGGAACAGAAGCTGAAAATACTGTATTAATAAATAAGACCATTCATTATGAAAGTTATTATCTAAAGGATAATTATGAAAAAAATGTCATGCTGATGGCCTCGGATCAGGGCACAAACATCGGAGATGACAATGAAACTGACTGGGAGCACCTTCGCGGTATTGGGATATACCTTTCCGATTCTGCCCAGATGCAGGCGTACGAGTATTTTGACGGATCTCAGGGAAATTCAGACAGTCCGGGCAATCCAACTGCGACAGATATAAAAAACGGCATTAATGCAGGAAAAGGATTTATTTTTTATACCGGCCACGGAGATTTCAGCGTACTCAACACAGGAAGCTTTTTCACAATGCACGTGCAACAGCTGGAAAACTACAATAAGCTGCCGGTGGTGATCTCTGCGGCCTGCAATAATGGAAAGTATATCGGTCTGAATTGTATGGCCGAAGCATTTACCTTTGCTCAAAAGAACAGCCAAAATACGGGAAGTGTCGCTTTCACAGGTTCCTCCATTTTGATGTCCTGGGCTCCGCCGATGGAAACTCAGGATGAATTCGCAAGATTAATAAATCCAAATTCCTCTAACTACAAATCCACATTGGGAGCAGCCTTTTATAATGCTCAGCTGAGCATGCTGGAAAAATACCCGACCACTTACGGGGAAGAAGTCATGCAAACATGGATATTATTCGGGGATCCGACCTTAAAAATGCGGGTAAATCAAAAAGGGGCACTTCTTGCCCAGCATCCCTCGATAATTCCTTACACAAGCACAAGCATCCATCTTCTCATTAATGAAGATAATGCTTTTATCAGCTTGTCTCAAAATGATTCTGTTATTGCTTTCGGCCAAAGCAGTGATCATTCCATAATTTTCAGCCAGCTGGATTTATCTCCTGATTTCCCTGTTGATATCGTAGCAACAAAATCTGATTTCCAGACTTACACTGGCCAAATAAACCTGTTCAGGAGTTCAGGTGAAGTACCTTTTAAAGTGTATCCGAATCCTGCGAGCCATACGCTCTTTATTCTCGGCAGCTTAGCTGTTGATGAAGTTCAACTTGTTGATGTCAGCGGAAGGATCATCCCGGTAAACTTTGATTTTTCGGCTAATTCTGTTAATTTAGACCACTTGAGCGCCGGTGTCTATCAGCTGGTAATTCATTCAAACAACAATTTATACAATTATAAAATCATTAAATCACATGAAAACTAAAGAGGAAATTGTCAGCAACTGGCTGCCGCGATATACAGGAGAAAAACTGGAAAACTTCGGGAAATATATTTTAGTGTGCAACTTCATTAATTACGTTGAGAAATTTGCCAATCAATTTGATGTTCCTATTATCGGTCACGGGAAACCAATGCAATGCGCAACAGCCAACGGAATCACAATTATCAACTTCGGAATGGGCAGCGCTTCTGCAGCAACTTTAATGGATCTGCTTTCTGCCATTTCACCTAAGGCAGTGCTGTTCTTAGGTAAATGCGGCGGATTGAAAAAGAAAAATAATGTAGGTGATTTTATTTTACCGATAGCAGCCATTCGCGGAGAAGGAGCTTCTAACGATTATTTTCCACCGGAAGTTCCTGCATTACCTGCATTTGCCCTGCAAAAAGCGATTTCCACCACTATCCGCGATCACTCGCTGGATTACTGGACAGGAACTGTTTATACAACCAACAGACGTGTCTGGGAGCACGACGAAGATTTTAAAGAATATCTTCATCAGATCAGAGTGATGGCAATTGACATGGAAACGGCGACTATTTTCTCTGTAGGATTTGCCAACAAGATTCCAACAGGAGCATTGCTGCTGGTTTCCGATCAGCCAATGGTTCCTGAAGGCGTAAAAACAAGTGAAAGTGATACGAAAGTGACAGCTCAGTTTGTAGATATGCATCTGGAGCTGGGAATTGAATCATTGAAACAACTGATTAATAACGGGAATACGGTGAAGCATTTACGTTTTTGATTTACGTACTATCGCTTCCACACATTTCATACCGTCAATTGCAGCAGAAATGATTCCGCCGGCATAACCGGCACCTTCGGCGCACGGAAAAAGTCCTTTTATCTCAATATGCTCGAATGTTTCAGGATTTCTTGGAATCTGAACAGGAGAGCTTGTCCGTGATTCAGGGGCGTGCAAAACTGCATCATTTGTCAGATATCCGGGCATTTTACGTCCGAAATCCTTAAAAGCTTCCCGCAAGCGTTTAGTAATTGCCGGTGGCAGGATCTGATTCAGGTCACAGCTTACGATTCCGGGTTGGTAAGAGCTTCTCGGGAAATCAACGGATTTTTTCCCATTGACAAAATCCAGCATCCGCTGTGCGGGAACCTGTTGTGTTTTTCCTGCAGCCTCCCAGCAGGCTTTTTCCACCGATTTCTGGAAATTCAGGCAAACAAACGGATCATTTTCGAAATTCTCAAAATCTTCTGCGTCTATCTGTACCACGATTCCCGAATTGGAATAGGGATTATTCCGCTTAGAGGGCGACCAGCCATTCGTCACTACTTCGCCTTCTTCCGTAGCGCAAGGCGCGATGATTCCGCCGGGACACATACAAAACGAATAAACTCCTTTTCCGTCCACCTGAGTTACCAACGAATAACTGGACGGAGGCAAAAACTCATCATTTAAACGCCCGTGATATTGTAATGTATCAATCAATTCCTGTGTATGTTCTATCCGGACACCAAGAGCAAAACCTTTTGCTTTGAGCTTCACTCCTCTTTTGTGCAACAGCTCAAAAATATCTCTTGCGGAATGACCTGTTGCCAGCACAAGATCGGAGCAGGTAATCTTTTCCTGCTGATTAATTTCAATTGCTTTCAGCTCATTGTTTTCAATAAAAATATCCGTCAGCTTCGAATGAAAACGTACCTCACCGCCCGCTTTACGGATCGCTTCCCGCATTGCTACAATAATATGGGGCAGCTTATTTGTTCCGATATGCGGATGTGCATCGATCAGGATATCTTCAGAAGCTCCAAAATGAACGAACCACTCCAGCGCTTTCTGAACATCTCCCCGCTTTTTGGAACGTGTGTACAGCTTACCGTCAGAATACGTTCCCGCACCACCTTCGCCAAAACAATAATTGGACTCCGGATTCACAATTTGTTCCTTATTGATTTTCGCTAAATCTCTTCTCCGTTCCCGGACATCCTTTCCCCGTTCAAAAACAATCGGGCGAAATCCCAGCTCGATTGCACGTAAAGCAGCATACAAACCCGCAGGCCCGGCCCCGATAATATGGACTTCTGAAGCGGAGGAAACATCTTTTAAGTGGTAATAATCCGGTCTTTGCGGAAAGGATTCCCCTACTGCAACTTCAAACCGCGCATTGATCTTTATTTGTTTTTTCCGTGCATCTACCGAGCGTTTCAACCAGCGAAATTCAAAATCAACGCCACGGAGGCGTAATTCTTTTTCGAGTTGCTTTTTCAGAAAAATATCATTCTTCGCTTCTTCCGGAGAAACTACCAAATCAACAGTCTGTATCATTTAGCCTTCAAAAATCAGAGAGAACCACCAGGTGCGCTGCAGCATCCGGTCAATTGGATTAGAAATATACGTATTATCGTTAATGAAAGTACTCTTAAAGCTCTGTGACATTTTTAGTTCAATCCCCATTTTGAAAAACGGGAAGAAAAATTCCACTCCTCCTCCAACCTGGAACTGATAGTCGTGCTTTTTAAACTTCAGAAACGGATCCAGATCGGATTGTGTCGCTTTTTCCTGTGATTGTAAATCCAGAGAATACTGAAAGCCACCCAGGACATATGCTGCAAAATTATTCACCCTCAACGTTCTCAATTGAAGCATCAAAGGGAAATCAAGGTTAACAGATCCGACACGTTCCTCATTGATATAAGGCTCATTCAATGTACCTCCGAACATCAGGTATTTATAACGGAACAGCTTTTCCTGAAATGAAATGGTCGGAATAAAACGAAGCCTGAAAATAGGAATCCCCAATTTGATAGTTGTCAAAACTCCTACCTGTGCTCCCGGCTGCGGGATATTTTCAACTTGCAGAAGATCATAATTTGAATAGGCATCTAAACGGGGCGTCACTTTAACGGAAGTCATATTTGCACCTAAGGTAAACCCAAAATGCATAATGCGCTGGTCGAATTTACGGTAATTCATGACTTTCTCTCTTTGAGAAAAACCCAGAAAGCCAATACCACACATTATAAACAACAACCAGTACTTCATTATTTTAAAAAACGAAAAAATCGTCAGGATATTTTATTTTGTTCCGGCATAAATGGTTGCTATTCCTCCCGAACAGGGAATCAGATATACCTCTTTGTAGCCTAATTTTTTCATGATAGCTTCAAAATCCTTCCCTTCCGGAAAAGCCTGGATCGATTCCGGCAAATAGGTATAAGCGCTGGAATCTTTAGAAATCATTCTGCCGAAGAAAGGGATAACATATTTAGAGTGAAACGCATAATATTGCTTCACAGGAAAAGCTTTGGGCTTTGAAAATTCAAGAATTACAATTTTTCCGCCCGGACGAACCACACGAAGCATTTCAGAGAGACCTTTTTCCAGGTCCTGGAAATTACGTACACCAAAGCCGACTGTCAGCGCATCAAAAGTATTGTCCTCGTATTTCAGGTTTTCGGAATCGCCGACTTCCATCGTAATAATATGGTCAACGTGCTTTTTCTTCATTTTCTTACGTCCCACTTCCAGCATCCCTTCGGAAATATCTACACCGACAATTTTCGCCGGATGCAGAGACAATGCCTCTAAAGCAAAATCACCCGTTCCGGAAGCGATATCCAGGATTGATTTCGGTTGAATCGGACGGAGCTGCCGGATTGCTTTTTTACGCCATAATTTGTCAATCCCGACAGATAAAAAATGATTTAAAAAATCGTATTTTGAAGAAATGTTATCAAACATTTCCTTTACTTCTGCTTTCTTAGTTTTATCTTCCTGTCCGTAAGGTTTTACTTCTTTGCTCATTTTATTTCTTCTCCGATAATACGCTTTATTTCCTGTTTCAGCTTTTCTTTATCTATACTTACCACACCTACTTCTTCACAAACCAGACCACCTGAAATATTAGATATCTGCGCTACATTCTCCAATGAAATGCCCGTTGCCAGACAAAGGCTTGCCACGCTGATAACGGTATCTCCGGCTCCGCTCACATCCGCAATATTACGAACATGTGCAGGAATATGGTGCTTTTCTTTACTATCTTTTATGAAAACTCCGTGTTCCGATAAGGTTACAAATGAAATATTATTATTTAACTTTTCTGTCAGCTGGCGAATGCTGTCTTCAAAGGCTGAAAAATCACTTTTCAAGTCAAACTGTACATCCAAACCTTCCTTTAGCTCTTTTAGATTAGGTTTGAACAATGTCACGTTTTTGTATGCAAAAAAGTTTTTCTTCTTAGGATCTACAGTAGTTATGATATTCTTCTTACCGGCTATGGAGATAATCTTCTGAATAACGTTTTCTGTTAAGACACCTTTGTTGTAGTCCTCAAAAATAATCGCATCAATTGCCTGTGAATTGACCAGGTTTTCAATCAGTTCAATCAGCTTTGCTTCCTCAGAAGCTTTTAAATCATCCGTCTGTTCAGAATCAATCCGCAGCAACTGCTGGTTGTTTCCTAAAATCCGGGTTTTAACGGTTGTTTTTCGCTGAGCACTTCTCAGCAGCGTATCGCAATGGATCTTGTTTTCCTCCAACAATTCCACCATTTTATTTCCGTTATCATCTTCTCCGATCACAGAAGCAACAAATACGGTTGCTCCCAGTGCAATCAGGTTTAAAGCGACATTTGCAGCTCCTCCCAAACGGTCTTCTTTCAGCGAAAGATTGACAATCGGAACAGGAGCTTCAGGACTGATACGTGTCACACTTCCCTTCATATATGTATCCATCATCATATCTCCGATGACAAGCATCCGTTTAGATGAAAATGAACGAAATAACTCCTCTATATTCATTTATTGCAGTTTCGCCAAAGCAATTTTAATCCGGCTGATCGCTTCTTCTAAAATATTTTCAGAAGTCGCATAAGAAATACGGATACATTTTTCATTACCAAAAGCTTCTCCGGTCACCAATGCCACATTTGCTTCATCTAATAAATACATCGACAGGTCATTTGCTGTGCGGATCACCGTATTGCCGCATTTTTTGCCGAAATACGCAGATATATCAGGGAATAAGTAAAACGCTCCGTCAGGAATACTGCATTTCATACCCGGGATTTCATTTAATAATCGCAGGCAAAGATCCCGTCTGTTTTTAAATGCAGCAACCATATCGGTCAGAACAGAAACGTCTGCCTTAACAGCTGCAACAGCCGCTTTCTGTGCGATAGAGTTCGTCCCTGAAGTGAATTGTCCCTGAATTTTATTACACGCATTTGCAATTTCAACCGGCGCACCGATATATCCCAAACGCCATCCGGTCATCGCCCAGGCCTTTGAAACACCGTTAATCGTTACCACCTGATTGAAAATAGCATCAAACTGCGCCAGACTTTCATGTTTTCCTTTAAAGTTAATGTGCTCATAAATTTCATCGGAAATCACAATCAAATCAGGATATTTTTCAATAACCGCCGCCAGCGCTTTCAGTTCATCATAACTGTAAACAGAACCGGTAGGATTACACGGTGATGAGTAGATTAACATCTTTGTTTTCGGCGTGATCGCTTTCTCTAGAGCATCTGCAGTCAGTTTAAAGTCTGTCTCCATTGTCGTCGGAATCACTACCGGAACTCCGTCTGCCATTTTAACAATTTCAATATATGAAACCCAGTAAGGAGCGGGAATCAACACTTCGTCTCCTTCACCGACACAACTGAATACCACATTGGCAATCGATTGTTTTGCACCGGTAGAAACAATAATATTCTCCCTTTTATAATTTAATCCGTTATCTCTCTTAAATTTCTCCACAATTGCATCCCGCAGGTCATCGTATCCCGGAACAGGCGGATAAGTTGTGAAGTTATTGTTCAATGCTTCAATCGCAGCATCTTTAATAAATTGAGGAGTATGAAAATCAGGCTCGCCCAGTGAAAGTGAAATAATGTCTTTTCCCTGCGCTTTTAGCTCTCTTGCCAGACGTGACATCGCTAACGTTGCTGATTCTTCTAATTTTGATAATCTACTTGCTAACTGCATTCTGAAATCCTAAAAAATCCAAAGCAAAACTAAGAAAATAAAATCAAGCAGAGATGCGGATATCATTTTATATTGCCAATACTTTAAGGATAAAATGAACATATCCGACAAAAACGCTTGAATATTTGAAAAAAAAATTATTTTTGCATCACTAAAATTGCGAAAATGATTGACAATATCACGGAATTCAAATTCAGAGAAGCGCTGAAAAACAATAAAAAAGTAAGATTGGTAACTTATATCGGTGGTGCGGTTGTAGTAGCTGTACTGGGATATTTTGCTTATGACTATTTCATTTTCAGACCGAATAATGAGAAATCAAAGGATTCTTACTATGCTGCACTTAATTACGCGGCTGCGGATTCAGTGGATTTAGCGATTGATGAAGCGCGCAGGGGCGTTAAGAAATTTGACGGTAAAATCGGTGGAGAAATCAATCAGTTTATTCTTGCACGTACTTTGATGGAGAAAGGTGAATACAAAAATGCGCTGAAAGAATTACAAGGTGTAAAGCTGGATGATACGTTCCTTTCCGTGGCGGTGATCAGCCTGCAGGGTGATTGTCAGTCGGAGCTGAAAAACTATAAAGAAGCAAAAGAATTATATCTGAAAGCTTCCAAGAAAAACGTCAACGATAAAACAACTCCTGAAAATTTATTCAAAGCGGCATTAGTTACAGAAAAGCTGAATCAAAAAGCAGAAGCATTTGAATTATATACACGTATTGAGAATGAATATCCGAATTTTGCAAGTCAAAAAGCAATTTCAAAATATATTTCAAGAACACAAAATTAATTTGATATATGGCAACAGCCTTTAAAAATTTATCGGATTACGATAAAAATAATGTTCCAAATGGTGCCGATTTTAAGATCGGCATTGTTGTTTCTGAGTGGAATGATTCTATCACGAACGCTTTATTGTTCGGAGCCAAAACAGCTTTGCTGGAAAACGGTGTAAAAGAAGAAAACATCATGATCCGCTACGTTCCCGGAACATTCGAACTGCCGTTAGGATGCCAGCTGCTGCTGGACAATACGGATATCGACGGAGCAATTGCAATCGGTGTCGTTATTCAGGGAGAAACCCGTCATTTTGACTTTGTCTGTGAGGGTGCAACACAAGGTTTAATGCAGGTAGGACTGGAATACAATACACCTGTAATGTACTGCGTACTGACCGACGACAATATACAGCAATCGCTGGATCGTTCGGGCGGAAAGCACGGAAATAAGGGAACCGACACTGCTATTGCGTGTCTTAAAATGATTGAGTTTAAACGTTCAATGCAATAAAGAAATGACACTTATCAAATCAATTTCAGGAATACGCGGAACGATCGGCGGACCGGTAAATGAAGGATTGACACCTGTTGATGTTGTAAAATTTGCGGCAGCTTACGGAACATGGTTAAAATCCCGGAATCCTTCAAAAAAGATGAAGGTTGTTATCGGCCGTGATGCACGTATTTCAGGTGAAATGGTAAGTACACTCGTATCTTCCACATTGATCGGATTGGGAATCAATGTCATCGACCTTGGATTATCCACTACTCCAACAGTTGAAGTGGCTGTTCCTATGGAAAAAGCGGATGGAGGAATTATTCTTACTGCCAGTCACAATCCAAAACAGTGGAATGCCCTGAAATTATTAAACAGCCGCGGAGAATTCATCTCCGGAAAAGACGGCGAAGAGATTATAAGCATTGCAGCTTCTGATGCCTACGAATTTTCTGAAGTGGATGATCTGGGTACAACAACGACTATCAACGATTATATTGAACGTCATATTGATCTGATCCTTCAATTACCCTTAGTAGATGTTCAGGCAATTACAGAGGCGAACTTTAAAGTGGTGGTGGATGCTGTAAACTCTACCGGAGGCATTGCAGTTCCTGCGCTTTTAAAAAAGCTGGGCGTTACACAAATCACTGAATTATACTGTGAACCCACAGGACATTTTCCCCACAACCCGGAACCGCTTCCGGAGCATTTGGGAGATCTGGCGAAAGCTATTAAGGAAAATAATGCTGACCTGGGGATAACCGTTGATCCGGATGTGGACCGCCTCGCATTTGTGTGTGAAGACGGGAGCATGTTCGGAGAGGAATACACATTAGTAGCAGTTGCAGATTATATAATCTCCAATACTCCGGGAAATACGGTATCCAATTTATCTTCTACACGTGCATTAAGAGATGTAACGGAAGCGAAAGGATTAAAATATGAAGCAGCAGCTGTAGGAGAAGTCAACGTGGTAGAAAAAATGAAAGCGATTGACGCTGTTATCGGCGGCGAAGGAAACGGAGGTATCATTTATCCGGCACTGCATTACGGCAGGGACGCGATGGTGGGCATCGCCTTATTTCTGACTCATCTTTCACAGAAGAAAATGCCGGTTTCTCAATTGAGAGACAGCTATCCTAAATATGTGATTTCAAAAAATAAAATTGAGCTGACACCGGAAATCAATGTTGACAAACTACTGGCTGAAATTGCTGAAAAATACAAAGGCGGAGAAGTGGATACAACAGACGGTGTAAAAATTTACATTGGGAAAGAATGGGTTCACCTGCGCAAGAGCAACACTGAGCCCATCATCCGCATTTACTCAGAAAGCCATAGCGAAATAACAGCAAACGCATTTGCAGAACGCTTTATAAATGAGCTTAAAGCGTTAATTTAAAATAAATTTTGAAGTGATTATTCTAAAATAATTAACTTCAATGCCGGATGAAAAAAACAAAAGAACATAAAACGGCGAAAGAGTTTGTAAAGGAAATCAGCAATACAATTGATCTCAGAAACCGGATTAATGATATTGTCTTCAATGCGCATACGCCTTTAGGGAAGCTGTTTGACATCGTCATCATGCTGATGATCATTGCCAGCATTATTACTATCGTATTACACAGCATTCCTTCCGTTAATCATCGTTACCATACGCTGATCTATTCCCTGGACTGGTTCTTCACTGTTTGTTTTCTTGTTGAATATTGCCTGCGGGTTTATTCCGCGAAAAACCGGAAACAGTATGCTTTCGGAATGTGGGGAATTATTGATTTTCTGGCTGTTTTTCCCTCTATTATTTCTCTTTGGATCACAGGTTATCAAACCATTCAGGTTATCCGGATCGTCCGCTTACTGCGTGTTTTTAAAGTACTTAGACTCTTTCGTTTTATATCCGAAGGATATGCGCTTGCGCAGGCAATGAAAGCCAGCTTGTATAAAATTGCCGTTTTTATGTCATTCATATTCATACTGGTCGTTTTATTGGGTTCGTTCATGTATGTCATTGAAGACGGCACTCCCGGTTTTGAAAGTATTCCTTCCAGCATTTACTGGGGAATCGTTACCATTACAACGGTCGGGTTCGGCGATATCGTGCCGCATACCATGATCGGTAAATTCACTTCATCCGTCATCATGCTGGCAGGATATGCTATTATTGCCGTCCCTACCGGAATCATTACCGGAGAAGTTGTAAAGCAAAAATTCAGGCACACGATAAAATGTTTTGAATGTGATCATGAAAATGATTATAACAATAAGTTTTGCTCCGAATGCGGTGATTCACTTCTGGAAGAAAAAACTTGTGAATAATTAAGAACTTTTTGTGTTATAATATTTTAAATTTGCGTTTCAACAAATAAGATAGATATGTTAAAAGAATTTAAAGCGTTTTTAATGCGCGGCAACGTGGTGGATTTAGCGGTTGCCGTAGTAATTGGAGCTGCATTTACAGCAATTGTTAATTCTCTTGTCGCTGATATTATCACACCGGCTATTCTGAATCCGGCTATTGAGGCAGCAGGTGTGAAAAACCTGGAAGAGCTTGCCTGGGGAGCGTTAAAGTATGGGAAATTCCTGGCTGCGATCATCAACTTTATCATTATTGGTTTTGTATTGTTTATGCTTGTTAAAGGAATGAACAGACTGCAAACCATTAAAAAGCAAGAAGAAGAGGAAGCTCCTGCTGCGGAACCTGTTCCTACAAAAGAAGAAGTGCTTCTTACTGAAATACGGGATTTATTGAAGGATAAGCCACAGATATAAGACAACAGACATTAGACATTAGACGTTAGACAAAAGACTTTAGGATATTAAGACAGAAGAGGAAAGGTATAAAAATTAAATTTCCTGTGCCTGTTTAAACATCTGATCTAAATTTTTTGGTTTCTAAAAAAATAAAAAATCCGAAAACATAAGTTTTCGGATTTTTGCTTTTATCAATTTGTAACTACATTCTTTCAGGAACCTTAATTCCAAGCAGCTGCATCCCCAGCCGTATCACTTTGCCGATATTTTCGCAAAGAATCAGGCGGGAAGCTCTTAATGCCTCGTTTTCTTCTTTCAGAATATTTATCGACTGGTAATAGCTGTTAAATTCTTTCGTCAATTCAAAACAATAATTAACAACCAAAGAAGGTGAGTAAGAATTAGCAGCTTCATCGATCACATTTCGGAATCGCGATAAGCTCTTGATCAGATTTATATCTTCTGTTTCCAATTTGGTTACTGCTGTCAGTGCAATGTTTTCTGATTTTGCCTTTCTCAGCAACGACTGAATCCGGGCGTATCCATACTGAACAAAAGGAGCCGTATGACCGTTCAGTTCTACAGATTCCAGCGGATTGAACATCATTCGTTTTTTTGGATCAATCTTCAACAGATAATATTTTAACCCGCCGATCCCGATCGTATGGTTCAGTTCCGCAATTTGCTCTTTCGTCAATCCTTCGAGATGCCCTCTTTCAGCCGTCATTTTATCGGCTTCCCCTATCATTTCCGCCATCAAATCATCCGCGTCAACAACTGTTCCTTCACGGGATTTCATACGTCCCGTAGGTAAATCCACCATTCCATAGGACAGGTGATAGCATTTTTTTGCCCAGTCATACCCCAGCTTATCCAGAATCAGGAACAACACTTTAAAATGATAATCCTGCTCATTTGCCACCGTATAAATGATTCCGTCAAGGTCCGGATAATCTCTGAAACGCTCAATGGCGGTTCCAATGTCCTGCGTCATGTAAACCGAAGTTCCGTCCGAGCGCAGCAAAAGCTTTTCGTCCATGCCGTCTGCCGTCAGGTCAATCCATACGGAACCATCTTCTTTCCGGTAAAAAACTCCTTTTTCCAGACCTTCCAGAACAACATCCCGTCCCAGAATAAATGTATCTGATTCGTAATATAATTTATCAAAATCTACTTCCATTGTCTGGTAAGTCGCTTCAAACCCATCGTACACCCAGCCGTTCATCGTTGTCCACAACAAATACACCTGCGGATCACGCGCCTCCCATTTCACCAGCATTTCTTTCGCATCGCGGAGAATAGTTGTCTGGTTTTTCGCTAAATCCTTGATTTTGGCATTGATTTCCTTAACGGCTTTCTCATCATCTGATTTTTCAGCTTTTGCCTTTTCCAGCTTTTGGTATTCAGCTGTTACTTCTTTCGGGAAACCATCAAACCGGCCTGCTTCCCACTGTGCAATGATTTCTTTGGCTTCATTGTTAAAATGAATATCAAACTCCACATAGTATTTCCCGACCAGCTTATCCCCTTTTATTCCCGTATTCTGAGGTGTTTCCCGCTCCCCTTTCTGGTTTACAGGAGAAAAACGTTCCCACGCCAGCATACTTTTACAAATATGAATCCCACGGTCGTTGATAATCTGGGTTTTAATCACTTTATGGCCATTCGCTTTGAGGATTTCCGAAACGGAATACCCCAGGAAAATGTTTCTCAAATGTCCCAGATGCAAGGGCTTATTAGTATTCGGAGAAGAATATTCCACCATTTTCAATGATTTGGAGTTCGGTTCCGAATAACCAAACTGAGACTCTTTCGCGATCCCATTCAGCTGGTTTATCCAAAAATCATCTTCAATGACAATATTTAAAAAGCCCTGAATAACATTATAGCTTTTAACGGAAGCCATCCTTTCTTTTAAAAAAGCACCTATTTTACCTGCAACCTCCTCCGGCTTAGATTTCAGAATTTTTGAAAAAGGAAAGGTCACCAGCGTCACATCTCCTTCAAACTCTCTTCTGGTCTGCTGAAACTGGATTAATTTTTCTTCAATTTGTTCTCCGAATAATTCCTGACTGTTTTCTAATAAGACTTTTTTAATCTGTTCTTCCATTTGCTACACTCCACTTAAAACTTTAATACCATCATTCAACACATCGAAGGCTAATTCAGCCATTCGATTCACTTTATCGTCCAGGCAGGGATTCACTTCAACAATTTCAAAACACCCTACTATTCCCGACTCAAGCAGGTGCAAAATTAATGATTTTGCTTCATCCGGATGCAATCCGTTTTCCACAGGTGTTCCTGTTCCGAACGAACTATACGCCGGATCCATAGAATCCACATCAAAAGAGAGGTAAATCCAATCACAATCAGCTAATTGGGACAAAATCCGGTCGGCGATAATTTTAGGAGAATATTTCTTAAAATCATCCACAACAAAATTTTTTATTCCTTCTTTCTCCAACACATGATCTTCCTGCTCTTCCGTGTCTCTTACTCCGACATAGATTAAATCCTGAGGCAGGATCTTCGGGCAGACTCCTCCGAAATTTTTCAATTGATCCCATTTTTCTATCACTTCTGAGGGCAATTCATTCACCCGGCATTCTTTATTGTCTGCTGCCAAAGCGATCGCCAGCGGCATTCCGTGCATATTCCCGGAAGGTGTCGTATAAGGTGAATGGATATCTGCATGTGCGTCCACCCAGATAACTCCGAGCCGCTTTTCGGGAGCCGCCAGCTTCAACGCGCTGATGGTCGCTGCCGCCGAACCATGATCTCCTGAAAGTATAACCGGGATTTCATTATTTTCTACGATCTGCCGGACCTCGGAAGCTAAAGCGCGGAATACTTCTGAAAATTCACTGATGTATTTTGCTTTTTCCAGAGTAGCGGTTTCCTTGTCTAATGCCTGGTTCTGGTGCTGAACATAGGTCATCGGAAACCGGCTGAACAGCGGATTCCTCTGTTTCCTGGCTTCAGTCATAATCGCATAAGGACCAAGAGAAGATCCTCTCGTTCCGGCAGTGATTTCCGAAGGATTCACAACAAAATGCAATTCCTTTTTCATAAACTTATTATTTTAGGGTTCGATTTTATCCGTAAGGACGAAATTTTATAAATATTTCGAATATAACCTGAATGTTCAAATTATGCGGTATTTTCTCCTGATATTTTTATTGTTTTTTATCAACAGCAGCCTATTATCTCAAAAATACAAACCCTTTGAAGGAACCATTTTTTACGATGTATATCTTCAAAAATCTCCTGACAGCCTTCCGGAACGGATCAATTATCTGACACTTCACATAAAGGACAGTCTGGTACGGACAGATACCGATTCAGAAAGCTTCGGAGGACAGACCACTATTAAAAATCTAAACAGAAAACGTGCTTATATTTTATTGAAAAGCAATGACCAGTTTTATGCGATCCGGCATATAGAAACGGATAGTGTCGGCAAGGATTTTTCTTTCAAAAAGCTGAATAAAAAAGCAAAGCTGAATGGTTTTCAAATCAAAAGCGTGAAGCGAATTTCCGCAAATGGTGAAATTGATACTATTTGTTATTTTCCTAAAATCAATCCTGTTTATCTGAACATCTTTTCAGGTATCAAAGGTTTGCCTGCCGAATACAGAGTGCCTGTCAACGAAAAGGCGGTTTTGATCTATCAGGCGATCAGAATCGAAGAGAAAGAGCTGGATCCGAAGCTGTTCAGCATCCCCGGCTTTTTCAAGATCATTACTTTTGATGAATTCCTTTTGTTACAGGGAAAATAAAAGACATTGCTTCTCTCCTTCATTATCCGGTATTTTGTTTTTAAAGGCTTCCTGTTCTCTTTAACAATATGTTGTTGATGTTTCCTCCGTTCATTTCATTTTTTTACGCTCCAATCATTTATCTTTACTAGATTATTATGGACATGAATAACGAGAACGAATATATCAGACGCGGCGAAGAAAAAGTCAAGCCTGAACCGGAAATAAAAGCTCCAAAGGAAGACAGCAAAAAAAAGACAAAAAAAGCTGTTGATGAGGAGCAAAAGGAAAAGCTGAATGCAAAAAATCCATGGGAACGCTTCAGGGCGCGCTACGAATTAAAGCGTCCCAAAGCGATTATCGGAGGAATTTTACTGATTTCGGGAATTTTTCTTTTTCTTTCAGTTACTTCTTATTTGTTCACCTGGCAGGAAGATCAGAGCAAGGTCCTTCATAAAGGGTTCTGGAGCTTTATTTTTGAGGCCAACACAGAAGAAATGAGGAACTGGCTCGGAAAATTCGGGGCATGGTTCTCTCACCTTCTTGTATATCGCTGGATTGGAATTTCCTCGCTTGTCATCCCGTTTTTATTATTCCTGTTGGGGATCTACAACTCGTTCGGTTATAAATATGACTTATTTCCACTCAGAAGAACGACTATCATCAGTTTATTCTTCATGTTCTGGTCAGCTCTGTTTCTGGGGCTTTTCGCTTCGCATATTAACTTTCTCGGCGGAGCCTTTGGTTATTTTTCCAATACATGGCTCAATTTCACTTTAGGAAAGATAGGGAATTTATTTATTCAGCTACTGGTGCTTTACATAGGTTGTGTCGTTCTGTTCGATTTTAATTTCAAAGATTTCCTGAACAGGTTTAAAAACATTAATTTAATTGATGATGAGGCTTCTGAAGAGTCAGGAAAAGAACGTGCCGCAAATGACTTCCACATTATCAATACGATCAGAGATAATGAGGTAAAAAAAGATAATCTCAGGGAAACTGTTCATTTTGATGAAGATCAGGAAAACGAATTCACAAGGCATACACTTGATATTGAGGATGATTTGGAGGAAGACGAAGATGATGAATTTGAAATTGAGGATAATTACAACAAAACAGAAGATGAATTTGAATTGTCTTCCACTATTTCATCTGCATCTATAAATCCTTCGGAGGATTCTGATGAGTTCGAAATCGAAGTAGCACAGCCTGCAGATGCAGCAATTTCCGAAGATGAAGCCGATCGCCTGCGTCAGGATTACGGTGATTACGACCCGACATTAGACCTTTCCGGTTATATGCTTCCACCTATTGATTTACTGAAAGATTATGGAAGCAATACGCTGAGCATTGACAAAGGAGAACTGGAAGAAAACAAAAATAAAATTGTTGAAACGCTTCAGAATTACAAAATCGAGATCTCAAAAATTAAAGCCACTGTCGGACCTACGGTAACACTTTACGAGATTATTCCTGCTCCGGGAGTCCGGATCTCAAAAATAAAAAGCCTGGAAGATGATATTGCTTTGAATCTGGCAGCGCTTGGTATCCGTATCATCGCTCCTATTCCGGGAAAGGGAACCATTGGTATTGAGGTTCCGAACAGAAAACGCGACATGGTATCCATGCGTTCACTGATTGCTTCCGAAAAATTCCAGAATTCTGATTTTGAGCTGCCCGTTGTTATCGGTAGAACAATTACCAATGAAACGTTTACATTTGACCTGACAAAAATGCCTCACTTACTTGTTGCCGGGGCAACAGGGCAAGGTAAATCCGTTGGTCTGAACGCTATTCTGGTTTCCATTCTCTACAAAAAACATCCTTCGCAAGTGAAATTCGTGCTTGTCGATCCGAAAAAGGTGGAGCTGACGTTGTACAATAAGATCGAGCGACATTTCCTTGCAAAATTACCGGACTCGGAAGATCCTATTATCACGGATACCTCTAAAGTTATCAATACACTGAATTCCCTATGTATAGAAATGGATACACGGTATGAGCTGCTCAAAGAAGCGCAGGTCCGTACGATCAAGGAATATAATGCCAAATTCATCCAGCGAAGGCTGAATCCGGAAAAAGGACATCATTACCTTCCATATATTGTCGTGCTGATTGATGAGTTTGCAGATCTGATCATGACCGCAGGACGTGAAGTTGAAAGCCCGATCGCAAGGATCGCACAGCTGGCGCGGGCAGTCGGGATCCATTTAATTGTCGCCACTCAGCGGCCTTCTGTAAATGTAATCACAGGTATGATCAAGGCGAACTTTCCGGCGAGGATCGCATTCCGCGTACAGTCTAAAATTGACTCCAGAACGATTCTTGATTCAAATGGTGCCGATCAGCTGATCGGTATGGGAGATATGCTGATCTCTACCGGAAATGACCTTATCCGTCTGCAATGCGGCTTCGTAGATACACCGGAAGTGGATGATATTTGTGATTTTATAGGTTCACAACGGGCTTATCCGGAAGCAATGCTGCTTCCTGAATACGTTGGAGAAGGAGCCGGAGGAGAGGATAAAGATTTCGATATTAACGATATTGATCCGATGTTTGCGGAAGGCGCGCGTATCATTGTTGCCAGCCAACAGGGATCTGCCAGCTTATTACAGCGAAAGCTGAAGCTGGGTTATAATCGTGCGGGCCGTATCGTAGATCAGCTGGAAGCTTACGGAATTATCGGACCTCATCAGGGCAGCAAAGCCAGAGAAGTACTTTTCACAGATATCGAGCAGCTGAACGAATACATGAGCTCTAAAGGAATTAACGGATGATGGTTGAACTGAACCTTCCGGTAGCACCGTTAAAGCTCAGCAAATCAGGAGAAGCAATTCATGTGGTCTGCCTGCTCCGGAAAAAAAAGATCAGGCTGACTCCCGAAGAATGGGTACGACAACATGTTATTCACTTTGTAACAGCTTTCAGAAACTATCCGGAAGGACTTATCAAAATCGAGCATGGAATTAACATCCACGCTCTTTTCAGACGTTGCGATCTTGTACTGTATGACAGAAAAGCCAACTCACGGATCATTGTGGAATGTAAAGCTCCCAACATATCAGTTTCCGGACTTACATTTGATCAGGCAGCCCATTACAACCAGCATCTGGATGCAGATTATTTATTCCTGACAAATGGGATCGAGCATAAAATTTTCAAAATCGACAGAGACGGAAAGCAACTCTGCCAGCTTGAAGATCTTCCTTATTTTGAGGAACTTTAATTCAGATGGTCATTAAAATTGATTAATCCAGCTTAAATTCCGAAGTTCTGTGGAAAGTAATTCCCGGATAATCCTGCTCTGCCATTTGAAGTAAAAACGGTGTTTCAGCCAAAAATACCCAGTTACCATCTTTATCTTTTGCAATATTACCGGTCTTTGTTGCTATAAATTTCTGCAACTGTGCTTCATCAGCCGTAGTAATCCATGTGGCCAGGTGATAGTTTTTCGGGGAAAAACGGCATTGTGCACCGTACTCATTGTGCAAACGGTATTGAATTACCTCAAACTGCAACTGCCCGACTGTTCCGACAATTTTTCTATTACCCGGCTGCTGAATAAATAACTGTGCAACACCTTCGTCTGTCAGCTGAGAAATTCCTTTTTCCAGCTGCTTGGATTTCATCGGATCCAGGTTTTCCAGCTCCATGAAAATTTCAGGAGAAAAGCTCGGAATTCCTTTAAACATAAGCTTCTCACCTTCTGTTAATGTATCCCCGATTTTAAAATTCCCGGTATCATATAAACCGATTACATCTCCCGGAAAAGCGTCATCAATAACAGTTTTATCCTGGGCCATAAATGAAGTCGGATTCGCAAATTTGAATTTCTTCCCTAAACGCACATGCTCATAAAACGTATTGCGTTCAAATTTTCCGGAAACAATACGTAAAAAAGCGATTCTGTCACGGTGTTTCGGGTCGAGGTTTGCGTGGATTTTGAAGACAAATCCCGAGAATTTATTTTCAGACGGCTCCACCATTCGCAGATCCGACTCGCGCCCCTGTGGTGAAGGAGAGATTTCAATAAATGTATCCAGCAGCTCCTGAATACCAAAGTTATTAACTGCCGAGCCGAAAAATACGGGTGCAACGATTGCATCTAAATAGTGTTCTCTGTTAAACGGATCGTAAACACCGCTGATCATTTCCACCTCTTCACGCAGCTCATTTGCAGGGGCTTCCCCGACAATTTCATCCAGCTGCGAGTCCTTCAGATCAGAAATGGAAACAATGTCTTTGGAAATTTTCGTTTTATTCGCCTGAAACAGGTTCAGCTGTTTCTCATAAATATTATAAACACCTTTGAAACGGTCTCCCATTCCAATCGGCCACGTCAATGGACACACTTTGATATCCAGCTTTTCTTCCAGCTCATCCAATAAGGTAAACGCATCTTTACCCTCACGGTCCATTTTGTTCACAAAAATGATTACCGGCGTCTTGCGCATACGGCAGACTTCCATCAGCTTCTCTGTCTGTGATTCAACCCCGTTAGCGCAGTCAATCACCAGAATAACAGAGTCAACTGCTGTTAAAGTCCTGTAAGTATCTTCCGCAAAGTCTTTATGCCCCGGTGTATCCAGAATGTTGACCTGCTTTCCTCCATATTCAAAAGCCATTACGGAAGTCGCCACAGAAATTCCTCTCTGCTTTTCGATTTCCATGAAGTCAGAAGTAGCCGATTTTTTGATTTTATTGTTCTTTACAGCACCTGCTGTCTGAATAGCACCTCCGAACAACAGCAGCTTCTCAGTCAGTGTCGTTTTTCCGGCATCCGGGTGGGCAATAATACCAAACGTTCTTCTTTTTTCAATCGCTTCCGAATTTTTCATTCTCCAAAAATTTGCCTGCAAAGATAAGGAGATTTTATTGCAAACGGGTATCTTGTGATCCGGAAACGGCAATTAATTAAAACGGAACCACCAGCCCGATATTCATATGCACGAAATTAAGGCGGGTAGCGTAGCGGACGTTGAGCTTAAACTCCTCCTTATTATATGGATTTGACGGTTCATAAAAATCATTAAAAAGCTTTGGCAAATTCATGACATATCTGAAGCCGAAATTGAGGATTAAAAATTTAGATACGGGATAACGCAAATTCAAGCCGTAGAAGAAATTAATATAAGTGGCTTTAAGCGGATCCGTGACTTTCAAAATCCCCTTGGCATCTGTTATCTGATAATCCGAAGAAACGAATCCGTCATCATAATAATATCCCGCTTTGTAGTCGTCTTTCAGTATCAGAGATGCCATATTAATTCCTACACCAAACTGATGAACCAATCCAACCGGAAACAATTTTTTAGACGAATACAGCTCCAACCTCGGAGCGATCGAAAAAATGGATGTGTTATACCGTTCAAATTTCACGTCGGAATAGGTTTCGCCGGTATTCGCAAAATGGTAGGAATAGCTGGAATTACGCTGAATTTTTAAATTCTGGTGGCTCAGCTCCACTGCAATTCCCACTTTATCAGAAAGGGCTCTCCCGATTGCAATCCCATAGTTATATCGTACCCATTGTTTTTTCTCAATCAGTAAGTCCGAAGCTTCATCATAAGCATATTGTGGATTGTTAACCAATGAATTGATAATTGCAAAATTTAGGCTTCCGGAAACGCTGACATAATTCTTCTTTCCAAAGTAGCTGTTCTGAGCCTGAATATTCAACGCAAGCAGCAGCGTAATTAAAGATATATGGAATTTCATGGTTATTTCTTCTTAGGATTAAAAGTCTTGAACATATTGTAGTAATAAGATGCCAGGATCGGCTTATTCACCGGATTTTTATACTGGCGAATTTCCACTGCTGCCACGTCGTTTCTGTCAATATCAATCACCAGGTAAGAGAAGCTGCTGTAATGTCCTTTCAGAAAAGCGGCAGTCAGTAAGCCCAGGCCTAACGGCGGCATATAAATAGTCGTGTATATTGGGAAAAACAGGGAATTCGGCCGGTAAATATGTTCTACTTCAGTAAAAACAACATAAGGCGTTCCGTAATTCTCCCGGATATCATTAATCAGGTTATAATCAACCGGAAAGGGAAGAATTTCCTCGCTTATTACAAATTGCGACAGATACGAATATAATACTGCTTTCTCGTTATAGCCCGGTGTCCCGATAGAGGACAAATTATATCTCGATAAAATATTAGCGTGGATTCCCGTAGCTTTTGCCTGCTCATCTACTACTTCATTGATTTCAGAGGAAATTTTCTCCGATTTTATTCTTTTTACTTTATTCTTAGTGTAATAACGAACGATCGGCTCCATCACAATTAATTCATTATTTCCCAAACCTTTGAATTCCTTTTCTTTCCTTTTTCTGTATTTTTTACGTTGGGACTTAGACATTGAATTATACCGGTCCTGCTCTTCCTTTTCTTTCGTGAAGGTCGCTTTCTCTTCATTATAAGCGCTCAGAAAATCCTGATCGATAATCATATCGCTCAAAATATACTTCCAGAAAGTTTTGTAATCGAACTGCCCGGAATTTGTCACCTTTCCGCCGGTTTTCGCTTTATCCTTGATTTTATCATACTTCGTTGTTGATGAAGCAGATGATGGATTCTCCGCCGTATTTACAAGTGTATCACTTCCCTGTTTAACAGTATCTATTGCCTGTTGATAAGTGATGTCATAGAAGTCATTTAAATTGAAATTATCTGTGCCGGCAAGCTCTCTGACAGTTGCTTTCCAAAGTGCACGCATTTCCTTCTCTTCACCTTTTTTCCTGTAGATGTCATAAATTGACCGTGCTGACAGGGCAACAACAGCTTTGCTGTCCAGATTATAGAATACATGATATAAAGAACCTATTTCCCCTTCGAAGCTGTTTTTTCCGGGAGTCAGTGATCTTCGCATGTCATGGGCTGCCAGCTGCAATATTCCGAACCATGCTTTTGCCTTCATCATTGTCAGATATGTTGATCCGGAAAATTTCGGCTCTAAAAGATAAATTCCGTAAAGCGCTTCCAGGCCGTTGTAATCGATCACATCATAACGAATAGTTTCAAAACGCGCAATATTCTGAACTTCGTTGAATCTTTCCGTTCCTAATTTATTGACTTCTGTTCCCCAGCTTTTTATCTCAGCGATCTTAGTTTCTGCATTGGTTTTACGGCTTAAAATATTCGGATGGGTGCTGTGAGAATCATCGTCTTCCTCCCTGTTTTTAATCGGGTAAGACGTTTCCGGGAAAAATTCTTTCGGAAGATAGCTTTTATCCGTATCGAAGTACGTTTTCGAGAATTCCACCTCATCAAACGGCAGATGCGAGTAATTCAAAACGTCAAATGTTAAGATCAGCTCCTCTTTCGCATATCCTGCTTTATGATACAGCTCAATCCCAAGCAAATCAGCTTCCAGCTCGTGGTCCTTGGAATATTTGCTCAAAAGGGAAATATCGAAACGGTTCGAACTTTTTGACGTGTAATCGTATTTCTGAACAATGTGCTTTTTCTCATAATGTGAAATTTCATGCGCCAGCACATACGCCAGCTGTGCTTCGTTCACAATCTGAGAAATGAGGCCGGTCGAAACAAAAATAATCCCCTGATCTGTGCAAAAAGCATTGGTTGCATTGGACTTAATCGTATAAAAACGAAGCTTATCCATCAGCTCCGGCTTATGTTTCAGCAGGTTTTTTGCCACATCATTGATATAAACAGTAATCGGGTCTCCGTATAGAACAGCTCCTGACTGAAGTATCATATCTACGTTAAAATGAATGGTCTCCAGAAACTCTTTCTCACTCTTTTTGGAAAGCTCCGTATTTGTACCTTTATTTTCTTCAATTTTGGATAAGGTAAATTTCGTGAAATCAGCAGGAATGCTCCCTTTACTGATAAGTGACTGGTAATTATCAAAGTCAATCTGAGCAAATAAAACTCCTGTCGTTACTTTCGCTAACAACAGCAGTGATATAATCATATTTTTCATAAAGTGATTTAAGTCCCCAAAAATAGAGTTTTTTTCAAAAAAATAACTAAAAATTCTATTTTATGTCAGCGCAGGGCAGGACATTGTGCTTGAAGGAAAAAATAATAGTTCAGGAAAAGGTAATACTAAGCTGCCTATAATTCAATTTTCCTAGTCAGCGAAACAGAGCGACAGACTCCTCCTACCGTTTGTTCTATGATCAATTCATTAGTACGGTTAGGAACAGTAAATTCAGGCTCTTGCTCATCTATACTCTCACTTCCGTTTATTTTATAGCGTACTTCAATACCATCCTTTGAATTATTATAAATCCTGCCCTTTTTATTGACTACAACGACATCAAATCCAGGTTCTATAGGATATTCTTCAGGGTAATTTCTCCATTCGGGGAATTTGGAGGAAACCAGGTTGAACACCTGTGTTTCGATATGTTGCTTTATTACAGGATCAATATTGATCTTTACCGGAATCCCGATCGGGCTTTTCCGTGTAATGGTCGTAAAGAAAGTAGTTGCAGAAAGATAGGAACCGTTGAGATTCGGATGTCTTTCATCTTCAAAATACAGATTTTCATCCGGATATTTCTGGCGGAAACTCTGCCATACTTTTCCAACCGGAGAAAGGATCGTATTAAAATCTTTCGCCATCCAGATGTAGTTATCAATGACCATTTTCTGCATTTTCTCATAAGAATTGATCGGCTCCCAGTTTTTATTACCGTTTTTATATGCCCATGTCATGTAAAGAATAACTTTCGTACAGGTATTGTTGGTCCGGATGCTGTCTATAATACGGCTAAGATACACTTCCGATTTTTGTTCTATTTCGGTTTTCGGAGTGGCGAACTCATTACTATGTCCCTGGATGACCACATAAGTCCAGTTTCTGGAACGGATCTTTTCGTAAGTTTCCGGATTCGTCGAATGGTACAGCAGGTTTTTTCCACCTTCCACAACAGTATCCACATAAGCGTTTACACCTTCTGCTTTCGCCATTTCCTGAAAAATAAAAGGCATATTGTTCATAAACGTGTAGCTGTTGCCGATAAAAAGCACTGAGATATTCTGCTGAACAGATTGCTGCGCCATTATTATTTTTGAATTAATTAATAGAATTAATACAAGAAGAATTCTTAACTTCATAAAATTAAACTTTGAGTTCAAAAAGTATAAATTAAAACAATCAAGCGATGTTTTTAAAGCGAAGTTATAGATTTTTCTTATTGCTTTCCGGATTTTTTTATCTGAACTTTTTACCATCCTTCGTTTGTGCTCAATTCAAGTTTGAATTTAAAAATGACGTTCCGGTTACATTAAACGGTATTAATAGCTCTGCGGCCTTTTCAGGAGGGCTCAACAATCCTCAGTTTTCGACCATTGATTTTGATTTTGACGGAGATGAAGATCTGTTTATTTTCGATCGTTCTTCCAATCATATCCTCCTTTACGAAAATGTGGAGGAAAACAATCAGCGGTTTTACCGCTATGTCTATAACGCCCGGCGTTTTTTTCCGGAAGAGCTGAATTACCGGGTAGCGCTGGTGGACTATGATGGTGACGGGCAAAAGGATATTTTCGCCGCGGCCGTAAGCGGAACAAAGGTTTACAAAAACACGGGAAATGCTACGGATGGCTTATCCTGGAAATTAGTTTCTCCTCTTCTCTATTCAACATACATACACGACGCGTCCAACCTGTATATCAGCCAGACAGATATTCCTGCTTACACAGATGTTGACAACGACGGAGATCTTGATATTCTTACCTTTCATCTGAGCGGCCAGCGACTGGAATATCATCAGAACCAGAGCCAGGAGTTGTACGGCCATTCAGATTCGTTGATTTTTGAGCTGAAAAATGAATGCTGGGGAAAATTCATGGAAGATATCAATGGCTTTGAAGTAGTGCTTTCTCCGGACGTTTCTCCCTGTAACGATGATACGGGAGTTATTAACCCGAAATCAGATCCCGAAAGACATTCCGGATCTACGGTCCTTGCACTGGATTACAATAATAACGGTGTAAAAGATCTGATCTTAGGTGATGTTTCCTATCGTTATCTGAATTTATTAATAAACAGCGGAACAACGGTAAATGCCAATTCAGCTATGATAAATCAGGATATCCACTTTCCGGCCAACAGCAAACGTACTGAAGTCGTCAGCTTTCCGGCAAGCTTTTATGAGGACGTTGATTTCGACGGCGTAAAAGATTTACTTGTGGCACCAAATGCGAAAAATTCGTCTGTTAATAAAAATTCGGTCTGGCTCTACAAGAATACAAATACCGACAGCCAGCCGGTTTTCGAATTTCAGACGAAAAGCTTTCTTCAGGGAAACGCGATAGATGTCGGAACAGGTTCCGTGCCTGTTTTTACGGATATTAATTATGACGGCCTTCCCGATCTGGTAATTGCGAATTATTTTGAGGTGGATGAAGACAGCTCCCGAAAAAGTACTATTCACATTTTTGAAAATCAGGGAACGCCAGGCCAGCCGCATTTTGTGCTTACAGATACCAATTTTCTGGACGTAAGCAGCCTGGGAATCGGTTACCGGGTTATTCCTGCCTTCGGGGATCTGAATAGCGATGGCTATACCGATATTGTGCTGGGAAATGACAACGGGAAATTGTTCTTACTGCAAGCCGGTTCGGCAAATACATTTAACACGCTTGTTGCCTTACAGAATTCCGAAGGTGTGCAGATTCAATGTAACGGAGGAGCCAGCCCGCAGCTGGTGGATCTCAATGGAGACGGGTTACCGGATCTCATGATAGGAACTAAAAACGGGACTATTCATTATTATCAGAATATTGGTACTCAGAATACTTATATCTTTAAGCAAATATCCACACAGCTTGGAAATGTGAACGTTTCAGAAAATCATATCGGCTATGCCGTTCCTCACTTTTTTAAAGAAAACAATGAATGGCATCTCCTCTGCGGAAGCTACTCCGGAAAACTCTATTTCTACAGGGACATCTTTCAAAATGGTGAAGTATCAGCTAATTTTGAACTGATCAGCTCTGATTTCCTGGGAATTAACACCAACGGATACAGCGCACCTTTTATAATTGATATTGATAATGACGACCGGCTGAATCTTTTCCTGGGAATGGAATTGGGTGGACTCTGGCATTTTGAGCATGATCCCAATTCAACAATAAACACTTATCAACCGGAAAAAACAGAAAATAAAGTCACTGTTTATCCGAATCCGAATCAAGGTGCATTTTTCCTTTCAGGCGATATTCTCCTGGATAAGGAAAATATCCTGATCACCGATATTTCCGGGCGGACCATCCCTTTTCAGCTCACCAACAATTTTATTCAGCTCAATAATTGTGTTTCAGGAACGTATATTATGACTGTCTTAAAAAATGATAAAATTCAAAAAAAATCTCTGCTGATTCATATTTACTAATTGTTAGTATTTCTAAATTTGTAATGGAATGTAAACTGTAAAATATGGAATACAATTCGACAACTTTTACAAATACTTTAAATCTGATCTGGACAGCTTCGGTCTGGACCATTACCGGATTACTCTCCGCTTACTATATTCTCCCTGTTTCATTCGGACGATTCTTACTCTTTTTGAGCTTATGGGGCTTTGCGGGAAATATGGTACTCTATTTTTCGGCACTTCTGGTGCAATTCATAGAGGATCATTTATTACTCCTTCTTAATCAGTTATCAAATGCGAGTATGACTTCAGTAACTGCTTCGGAAGTTCGCTCAGGCGCTTCTTCGAATATGCCGTAAACAGAAGATCCGCTTCCTGACATCGAAGCATATATGGCTCCTTCAGAAAGGAGCTTGTCTTTGTATGTTTTTAAATGGGGATATTTAGAAAAGATCGTTTTCTCAAAATCATTTGTGATTTTTCCCTGCCATTCCCTTAATGGCAACTGTATTTTATCCGTTAAATGATTAGATAAATCAGAAGGAATCAGGTCTAAAAAGGCATCTGCAGTGCTGACATGTGTTCCATCATTAATAAGCTTGAGAAAATACCCGTTCAGGCTCAACGAAATTTCCTTCATAATTTCTCCGCGGCCTTCTGTAAATTTAGGTTTATCAGTAATAAAGAACGGACAATCACTTCCTAATTGTGCTGCAAGCTCTTCCAGCTCTTTAATGGTCAGATGCAGCGAAAAAAGATCATTCAGTCCCCTCAGTACAAAAGCCGCATCGGCAGAACCACCACCTATCCCGGCGCCCATCGGTATAACTTTGTGTAAGTGCATAGCAACATCAGCAATAGCATATTTTTCTTTCATCAGGTGAAAGGCTTTAACACAAAGATTGGTGTCCGGATTTCCCGGTATCGGAATTCCCGAGGTGGAAAAAGAGAAATTATCAGCAGGTTGCAGTTCCAAAATATCGTAAAGCGGAATAGGAACCATCACTGATTCTAAATTATGATAACCATCCAAACGTTTGTTTATCACGTATAAACCAATATTTATTTTTGCAGGCGGATACAATATCATGCAGCAAAAATAACGTAAGTGAAAGTATTTTTGTAAATTTCGAACCCAAAATATAATAATATGGCTACATATCTGGAATTTGAAGCTCCTATTCAAGAGTTGGAAGAGCAGATTTTAAAGGCAAAAGAAATTGCGCTGACAACGGAAGTATCTATGGAAGATACCATTAAAGAGTTGGAAGATAAGCTGGTCCAAAAAACTACAGATATTTTTTCCAACCTGACGCCATGGCAGCGTGTTCAGTTGTCCCGTCATCCGGATCGTCCCTACACGCTTGCATATATTGATGCATTGACAGGAGGAACCTTTCAGGAATTGCACGGCGACAGAAATGTGAAAGATGACAAAGCCATGATCGGCGGGTTTGGTTTGCTGGATGGACAATCCGTAATGTTTATCGGCCAGCAAAAAGGTATCAATACAAAAATGCGTCAGTATCGAAACTTCGGTATGGCTAATCCGGAAGGATACAGAAAAGCGTTGCGCCTGATGAAGCTTGCAGAAAAATTCAATAAACCGATTGTAACATTGATCGACACTCCTGGAGCATTTCCGGGGCTGGAAGCGGAAGAGCGCGGCCAGGGTGAAGCAATTGCAAGAAACATCTATGAAATGATGCGCCTGAAAGTTCCTGTAATCTGCATCGTCATCGGTGAAGGTGCTTCAGGAGGTGCGCTTGGGATTGGCGTCGGCGATAAAGTGGTAATGTTGGAAAATACGTGGTATTCGGTAATTTCGCCGGAATCCTGCTCTTCTATTTTATGGAGATCATGGGAGTATAAAGAAACGGCTGCTTCCGCACTGAAGCTGACTTCTAAAGACATGAAGAAGAACAAGCTGGTGGATGATGTTATACCGGAGCCGGTAGGTGGCGCGCACAGAAATCCTCAGGAAAACTTCGAAAATGTGAAGAAATATATTATCAAAGCACTGGCAGAACTTAAAAAAACGGATCCTAAAAAACGAATTGACGACCGGATTGAAAAATTCTGTGAAATGGGAGTCTGGAAGTAATTATTCTTATCATACTAACAAAAAGAAAATGCAAGCGCCCTGCTTGCATTTTTTGTTTAATTCGATCACTAAGCTTTCTGTAGTCATGTGATTATTTCCGCCTGCCAATATTCAAATGTCTGCGTTTGCCCATTGTCTAAATTTATGTCGTATGAAATTTTGTTTACCTGTGAAATTGAAAAGCTTATTTCTCTTTTGAATAAACTCCCCACATACGATAAAGTGTGATACTCTCCATTTTCACCGCAAATGTCAATATCAGCTGGAAATAAGCTGATCGTATTTTGATCCAGATCTTTTCCGATAAATGTTTGATCTAATTTATCTGCCTGTGTAACAATAATTTTCGATTTAATTCCTGATCTTATAAAATCATCCATGATTTCAGCAGGCGATTTGTTCCAAAGCGGTTCAACCACCTCAATTCCCAACGGATTAAGCTTACTTTCTCTGTAGGCTTTTATATCTGCCAAAAAGATGTCACCAAAAATGAAATGAGTAACGCCCTGCTTTTTAAAATGATTGACTGTTTCTCGCATTTTGTCGTCGTAATTTGCCAGGTTTTTGGCAAATAATACGGTGTAGAGAGGAATCCCAATACTGTCTGCTTGTCTTTTAAGCATTTCAACAGGTATGGAATGAATGGAAGATGTCAGTGTTTCTTCGTTAATTGTTGTCAATAACGAAACAACGTCAAATACATCTTCCTGTAGTACCTTTTGCAGTGCCAAAGCAGAATCTTTCCCTCCGCTCCAGTTAAATACCGCTTTTTTTCTTTGTTTCATTCTGTTCGTTTCGATGCTGCTCTAAATAACACATAACAATTCAGGGATGTACTCTTTTTGTTTTCCAGAATTTTCCAATAATCAACCAAAGCCCGACTGAAATAAATAATCCTATGCTTTTAGTTTGTGTCATTTCGCCTTCAGAGGTTGTAATAATAATCAATGAGTGCAGTCCGGCTGCTGTCAGATATGATTTGGTCTCATCAGCAAACTGGCACAAAAGAAACGAGCTGACAATACAAATGAGAAGGAACCAGGTAAGCCCAAAGCTGGTGTCAAACCGGAAATGCCAGGCCCACCAGGCTATACCGATCAGTAAGCTGTATTTGATTTTTTTGAGCGGCCTCAATGAGTCAAGCAGGTAACCTCTCCAAAAGATCTCTTCTGTCAGCGCATAAAGAAGAGCAACAGATGAAAATACAAAGCCATAATAATGGTTGTTTACACGACTGTCATTATAAACTCCAATTATGGTGAAAACCAGAACGGGAACCAGGGAAATAATGATGTTTTTTACACTGTTATTTCCCAACAGAGTAATTGTACGGTCCTTTCTGTCCAAGAGGAATGCTATTGAAACTGCTATCAATGTTCCGATACCTGCAGGTAAAAATGCCCAGTCCTTAATCAGCAGCCCGTCTGTCATTTTTTGATAATAGGGAGTCAGAAGCCCTGAATTAAAAAGCCCTGACAGAACAAAAGCTATTGTATAGAAAAGGAGGAGCTTCCCCCAGGATATTTTTGAATTTTCAGTCATTCGGTTCAGTACATCAACGGTTTGTATTGTGTTATAAAGGCAGTTTTTATTGCGGTATTTCTTCAATCAGGATTTCTTTCCCTGCTTTATCGGAATATGTGCAAGTCATCTTGTCCATGCAAACCGCCCATTTTTCAATGCCGGCTGCCGCACACCTATTGATGAAAGTCCGGTAATCGGTTTTACCTTGTTGATGCTCCTTCAAATCTGCTTTAAACAACTCCGGATTAACAATTCCGGCAATGATCAATGGCATGTATTTAGCATCACTTGTAGTTTTATAATCATTGGCACCATAATAGTTCGTGTGCCCGTCCGTTACAAAAGTTTCATAATAGATAACACCCAACAACTTGATTTCTTTAATGTAAGCAGGGAAGTCCGCGCCAGATTTTACCTTACCGTGAGCTGCTGTGATTTGTTCTACTGTAAACATTTTTTCCTGATTTTTAATTGTAAATGATTTGTTGAATTACCTGCAGTATCAAGTCTTATTAACGGACATTATTTTTTGTCATTTAAAAACTCATCTGTAAAGTGCCCTCTTTGTTTTGGCTTTGAAAATTTGTCTTTGTTATACGTTTGCGAATTTCCTTTTGGAATTGACAAGGAAGTCCAGCCGTTTTCTGCAAGCATTTTCCCTAAAAATACAATTTGTCCGATATGATACGGATAATGTGCAAGCTGTCTGTTAATGGCTTCCGTGACGGTATGTCCCTGATTCCGTATGTAAATAATCTTGTCAAGGTCATCTGCTGTCAATGAATTGATTGCGTTGAAGAGGCAAGTCCAGCCTTCGTTCCATTTATCCAAAAGCTCTTTCCTGCTTTTTATATCATTTTCAAATTCTGCATCTCTGTCACGAAATGCTTTCTCTCCGTCCGAAGTCAGAAAGTCGGTCCAGCGGGAAAGCATATTTCCCCAAAGATGTTTTACAATTGTTGCAATACTATTGCTGTCGTCATTGTATTGCCAAAACAATTTGTCGTCCTGCACCTGGGAAAACGTTTTGTCTCCAAGCATTTTGTAATACTCAAATTGTTTCTTAACGCTGTCTAAATAGTCGTTTTCCATAATTTTACTGTTAGCGCAGGCAACGCTTTTTACAGAAAACTTAAAACGGAGCCTGCATTTCAAAGTTAGTAAAAACCTTCATACAAAGAACAACACAAAAGCGATATTACAGGCAGTGTTTATCAGTCAATATTCTACGTGTTATTGGTGGTATTTCGCTTTTTTGCAATAGTCGGGAGCAATGCTCCTTGTCCTACTATCGTAAACAAAATAACTAATGTAGTTATAAAAATAATTTCGGCTCTAAAAGGAAAAGGTTGTCCGTTGTCAAATGTTTGAGGCAATGCAAAAGCAATGGCAAGTGAAACAATACCCCGCATACCAGACCAGCTTATGACCAGACTTTCCTGAACGCTTAATAAAAGTGTTTCAGGAATTTTTCTCCCGGATTTATGTCTGGTGTTTTGTTTGTGTGCCAATTCCAATGATTTCCGCAGAAAGAAAACCCGTGCTGCCCGCACAAAAATGGCTATAATAGTAAGCACTAAAGCAAAACCTGTGTAGGGAAGCAGCATACTGCTGTCAATAGTTTCTATTACCGCAGGCACTTCCAGGCCAAGCAGAATGAATATAAATCCGTTTAACAAAAATGCTATCAAATCCCAAATAGTTTTGGATTGCTCTTTGATTGGCCCCGGAAATTTCTTTCGGCTGAAATAAGACATTACCAATCCCAATATTACAACGGCTATCACTCCCGAAAGATGAAACTCTTCAGCTACCAGATAAGCAACAAAAGGAGATAGCAGAAGAAGTCCCAAAACAGCAAGTGAATTGTTTCGGATAAGCCTTAATGTGTGAGCCAGAATAACCCCAAGAACAAAACCGACTACTGCACCGCCAAGTAAAAGAACAAGAAACGTAGTTGTTGCTTTCCACCAAACAAAAGTTGCCCCCGCAACAGCACTTAATGCAAACCTGTAAACAACCAATGCCGAAGCATCATTGATTAAGCTTTCGCCTTCAAGAATAACTTTGGCTTTGTTGGAAATACCCAAGTTTTTGGTAATGCCCATTGCAGCTACGGCATCTGTGGCAGCTAAAATTGCACCTAGCACAAATGAAAGTCCCCAGCTCATATCGGGTATCATATAATGAGCGGTAACAGCTATACAGCCAGCCGTTATGAACACTAACCCAAAAGCCAGTGAGCTTATTGTCCTGAAATGTAACTTAAACTCATTGAAATGAATATTAAATGCAGCTTCGTACAGTAAGGGTGGTAAAAAGATAAGAAAAATTATTTCAGGTTCAATTTCTATTTGGGGCATATGGGGTATAAAACCAATGCCAATTCCTGCTATCATCAGCAATATAGGCGAAGCGATTTTAATTCGCTCTGATAATGCCGAAAGCAGTACCATAATCCCCAGGATTATCAATATCATTGTATAATTCTCCATATTTCAATTGTATATTTTACCTAAATCACAAAGGTAAAAAATGGTTTGTGAGAAACATTGTCAGTCGTATCAAAGATTCTCTGTCCGTAAGAGTTTATGAAGTTTTGTCTGAAAAATCGTCTTTGTGATAGGATTGTCCAACATTACCTGTAATGGTTCGGAAATTGGCGAAAAAGACGTAAAAGTTCCTACGGATTTTCACGGTTGAACGTCAGTTCAACTGTTAACAAACCGTTTGTTAGCAGCAGTTTTTAATCCTCATTTCACTTCATTGAACATTGATAACATTTGGTTTATCGGGTCATCAGAGTGCAGTATTTCTATGCTGTTCAAAGTCATTTGCGTTACTTCTGATGCTCGTTTCAACATTTGCTTTTCGTAATAAGCAATAGCGATTTGAATGTCTGCAAATTTGTTGCTCGTCAAACATTCAGCAAGCTCAAAAGCATCTTGCATTGCCATATTTGCACCTTCGCCTGCATACGGCGGCATGCGGTGCGCCGCATCGCCAATCATTGTCAGGTTTGATAATGTTGTCCAGCTTTGGTCCAATGGAAAATGATATTGCGGGCGTGGAATAAACCACATTTCATCGCTTGCAAAAAGTTCTTGGTAAATATCGTTCCACGAACCAAACGTAGTTTTGAACCAACTAAAAACCTGCTCTTTGCTGTTGAAATCAATATTGCTTTGCTCAACCCAATTTTCAGCGACTTTGCAACCTGTATAAAATGACAAACTGCCTTCGCCTTTTGTACTAAGAATTAAAGATTGTTCATCACCAAACGCAAAGATTTTTCCGCCTTTTATTAAGCTCCAAAGTTTAGGTGTGTGTTTTTCTGCATTATAAATATTGCCTTCAACAATGGTAATTCCCGAATAAATTGGTTTAATGTCAGTAATGTAAGAACGTATTTTTGAATTTACACCATCTGCACCAATTACAATATCTGCATAAAAAGATTTTCCGTTTTTGAAATGCAACAACCAACCGGTATTTTGTTTTTCCATTGAAAGGAACTGACTATCCCAAATAATGGTTTCTTCTTTCAAAGAGTTAATCAAAATATCTCTTAAAGATCCTCTGTCTATCTCAGGGCGGCTATCGTCAAATTCATTTTTAATGTGATCATCTAAATGAATAGTTGCTTTATTATCAAGTACTCTAATTCTACCCGCGTTCGGACGATAATTAGCATAAAATTCTTTTTCTAATTCTGCTTTTTTTATGGCTTCTAATCCTGAACCTTCGTGCAAATCAAGCGTCGCACCTTGTTGTCGTGTATTTTTGTCTGCATCCCTTTCATACACATTTATTCTTACTCCTTTAAGTTCCAAAAGTCTTGCTAATGTTAATCCGCCCGGGCCTCCGCCAACGATTGCAATTTGTTTATTTTCTAATAACATACGATTTTATTTTGTGGTGATTGTTTTTTGTAATGCAATGCAAGAACACACAACTCCTGCAAGTGAAATGAAAGATCTAAGCCAATTCATTACGTTCCATTGCTGCCAGGCTTGTTTTAGGATTCCAATGTCTGTAAGGGGTGTGTTGCGAAACATTATGTCGTTTCTTGGAAAGAAATACAGCACGGTAAACACATCAATCAAGAAATATAAAATAATTGCAGCACCCAAATACCAGCGTGTTTCGGGGAAGGGTTTCCAACAACTGAAAAATGCAATGAGACTTATCGGATGCAGAATTGTTCCAAAAATTTTGTAGAAGTCGGCAGGTGTTGTCCGCTTAAAATAATTTCTGGCCGCTTCAATAGAGTTAGGAATATCAGAACCCCAAATAGAAGCATCCACAATAGCATTGTAGATATTTACAAATAATATTCCGCTTCCCAGAATGATGTAAGTGTAAAGTATGATATGTCTAAACATTTTGATACCGTTTTAATCCGGTACAAAATTATTTTTTGGTAAGCGTAGAAAATTGTATAAATCGGTCGTTTTGATTTCGTTTCAATTCTTTTGGCGAAACGCCCGAAAGTTTTTTCACTTCTTTAATGAAATGCGATTGGTCGGCAAAGTTTTCTTGCGGAAATAATTTGCCGTCTTTGATGTGCTGAAACGAAGCTCGGAAGCGAAGAATGTTACAATACGCTTTTAATGAAAGTCCGAATTGTTGATTGAAATAACGGTTGATTTGCCGGCTGCTCCAAAACACTTTTTCTGAAAGCTCCTGAACGGTCAATGCTCCGTTTGACGAATAGATAAGGTCAAAAAGTTTCCGTTTTCTGGTATCAATTTCGTTTGGTAGAAGTGATTGGATTTTTTGCGTTGCCTTTTTGCAAAAAAGATCAAAGTCTTGCAAATCGTTTACAGTAAAATTCCAAAAATCATCAGGCAAATATTTTGCGTTGTCCAGCAAGTTGGAAAATGTGTTTTGAAAGATATATTCTGTTGCAATTAGTTTGAAACTGACAGCAAACATAATTGTTCTGGCAGGCAGCATTGCCCGTCCTTGAGGACGTGTTTCAAGTCCTGAAAGTGTGATGTGAAAAGTTTCTGCAGCCGATTGAGAGCAAAATAAATCAATTCGTCCGTCTGGTAAAACAATAATACTTTTATCCTTGTCTGAATGATTACGCAACAGCCAAAAACTTTCTACAAAGTCTGCAAGCGATCTATCGGGTCTGATGAATTTATATTCAAGGTCATTGTCCATTTTCAGAGTGTCGGTTAAAATTGCCCCTGGCGTACAACCTATTGCCAGGTTATCTCTTTCAATTCAAACCAATCCGTTGAATCACCTTTATAATTAAAAGTTTCTTGAAAACCAAGCCTTAATTTAGCCAACATTTTTTGAATTTTCACTTTTCGGGTCAGTTATTGCAAAAGCAGAATTCATCTTTAGGTTCTTTATTCTTTGACAAACTTCACAGAGCCTCCCTTTTCATGATGAATAAAATAAATCCCTTGTGTAAGATTACTGATATCAACAACATTATTCCCTGTATATAATTGATGTACACCAATAGTTTCCCCCAGAATATTTATGATTTTGATACCGGAACGCTCTTTTATTTCAATATTTAAAATGTTATCAGCCGGATTAGGATAAACCACTGTAATATCATTATTGATTTCCTTAACACCTGTCATACCTGTTGTAACCTGTGCTACATTAGAGAAACCCGAATTCATACCTATATTATAGGCATACACACGATAATAGTACGTTGTAGAAGCAAGTACATTATTATCAATAGTTGTGATGGTATTTACCGGTAAATTCTCTATTTCCGTGAAGTTTACGCCATCAGTACTTCGTTCTACCTTATAACCTGCTTCAGTGGTAGCATTGTCCGTCCAGTTTAAAATAACAGACAAAGATGAAACTGATGCTGTAGCTGTAAGTGCTGTTGGTGTCACAATACTGCCACAGTCTTCACTGAAACTTATACCTGCATCAAATGCAAAATTAGCTCCAGGTGTCCAATTAGCAATGCTGTATTGAGCATTATCTACCTTAATACATATAAGATCTGGATTATATGCCGCAGCAAATTTTGTAAAATTCGTGTTATTGGTATTCGCTACATTCAAGCTTGTCAGTTGGTTACTGAGACAAAACAGAGTTGTCAATACAATATTATTGCTCACATCTAAAGTCGTCAATTGGTTATTGCTGCAAATCAGATATGTTAAAGCAACATTGTTACTCACATCTAAAGTTGCTAACGGATTACTACTACAGGTCAGGGAAGTTAAAGAGGTGTTGTTGCTGACATCTAGTCCTGATAATTGGTTATTATAACAATCTAACTGTGTAAGAATTGTATTATTACTAACATCCAGATTGGTCAAAAGATTGTTGGAGCAGTCAAGATGTATTAAAGCTGTATTAGCACTGACTGTTAAAGTAGTCAGCTGATTAATACTACAAAATAATGTTGTCAAGAAAGTGTTGGGACTCGTGTTCAGGCTTGTTAGTTGATTATTGACACAATTCAGATAAGTCAGATCTGTATTATTGGTCAAATCCAAAGATATCAACCCGTTACTGCTGCAACTCAAAGATGTCAGAGCAGTGTTACTACTAATATCTAAACCAGACAGTGGATTATCACTACAATATAAATAGGTTAAAGCAATATTATTACTGACATCCAGACTTGTCAGTTGATTGATCGGACAAACCAAAGACTCTAAGGCCGTATTATTACTTACATCCAGACCTGTCAACTCATTGTTATTGCAATACAAAGATGTTAAAGCCGTATTGTTGCTCACATCTAAACTTGTAAGCTGGTTTGAACTGCAATCCAACTTTTTTAAAGCTGTGTTGCTGCTGATATTCAAACTCGTTAATTGATTATTAGTACAGAATAAAGTTTCCAATGCTGTAAAGGCTTCGATACCGGTAAGATCAGTAACATCTCTCCCGGAAATATGCATCACTCCATTGAACGCTGCTGCTTCACTTACTTGTATTTCATTATCTCCATTGGTATCAATTACAGGATTATGCTCAAGTAAAGCATTCTTAAAATTGATATCAGGAATATTTACATTCTGCGCATTTGCGCTAATTGACAGGGCGACTGCTGCAATGAAAAAAAATGTTTTCATATTTTCTTGTTGTTTGTTTTGTTACCAAACTTATAACTTAATTATATATTGCCTTCTACTGCCCTATCTTTACTTTAACCTATGCTAAACAGACAAAAAAGCCGCGTATATTTATTCAAATATACATCAAAATCATAAAGTCATCAAAATAATCCTTTTATTTTGATATCTCTTGTAATCAATAGAATATGAGCTTCTGCAATGCCATATCATAACCACTCTCCTTTCAGCTTACCGGATAGGAATATTTATTTAATATATTAAAAACGCGAAATACACTGGCCCTTCCGTATAAGTCTAAAAACACTTCTAACCAGATATGATGTTGGGTTTTGCTTAAAAAAATACTTGTGCAAACCGATACCTGTTGCGCTTATTGAACGTCAGTAAAATCGTTTTATAAAGCTCGTCCTGTTCGAACAAGCGTGGTACAAAGAGATTGTCCGCATCGTTTTTATCAAATAACGGACGGCGTGTGTACTGACCGGTCATTATATCAAAATCAACTAAAGCCGTACAATACCTGTTCGCGTTGAATGTGAAATTATACGGATTATAGGCACCTGTATAATCTCCGGAAGCAGAATAATTCTGCAAATTATCATTAAACATCAGATACAAGTGATTGCCCGGTGTCAGGTATTGAAAATAAGAGCTGTAATAACCGTTATCATCTCTTGAGACCTGGATTTTAGGAATTACCACTGAATAATCTCTCACCAGCTGCGGATCGATTTTCATCAATAAAATATTATTATAATTATAGATCGTATAAGTCGTGTAGAACCTGCCCGTCTGATAAGAACGTACCTCAATCCAGCTTTCTTCCATAGATAACAGGCGGCTTCCGTCAGCCAGTACTGTAAATTCCCGAAGCTTATAACGCTGTAGTGCGAGATTGTATTCTTTTCCTTTGGCTACGGCTTTGTCATAACGGGAACGCTCCTTCGCAGAAAGGCTGTTCAATAGCTCTTTCTTATCGAATTCGATCTCCATACGCTCCGAAAGCGAGTCTTTCATCGTGGAATATTCATAGAACATGACACCTTTCGAGCCCGGATTCGGTTTGTTCCTGTTCATCGTATTATACTGGAAAGCGATCGTATAAAGACTGTCGTTATTTTTTACCACAATAGGATTGAAAAACGAATAGCCATCTGTATTCAGGATCACATGGTCTGTTGTATTCTTAGCGTGGATTTTGTACAAATCAAGTGAATTGTACTTTAGTTTGGAAGACGAAGGACGTTTATATCCCTGCAAAAGCAGCAGTACCGTTCCTTCGTTATTCACAGAAATAGATTCTAAAGAAGTCTCTGAAAGATAGTATTCTGTTTTTATTTTTTCTTCTTTTTTTACAAACAGATTCTCATTGTAAATTGTCGTAACTAATTCCGGGAATTCAAAAACATTTGTGTTATTGTATAAATAAGAAACCGAAAGGTATTTACCGTTCGGAGATACATTCACATAATAATCAATCGCTTTGGAATTTAATCCTCCTTTAATTTCCTGCTCTTTCAGTAAAACCGGGTTCCCGACCAGCTGGCAGCGTTCGTCGATCCGCTGCACATATAATTTATTTCCGGAAGAATGTTCGTCGGAATAGAACAGGTACAGCTGATCGTTCAGCAGATGAATATCGACAATGGTATTGATTGCATTATTAAGCTTCGGGGAGAAGGTATTTTCAAACTGCATCTTTCCGAATGTGAACAGATGAATCCTGAATTCTTTAGCGGAACCATTGGTTACCGTCACTACATAATAGGAATTCCTGTCTTTCGGAATTGTTTTAATGACACTGCAATTGTAATTGAGTTCATCACTCCACGATGCATCAATTTGCGCATGCGTGAAAGACACCAGAAAAATGAAACAAAAAATCAGATACCTCATCTCCGTAATTTAGTTTGCGTAAGCTAAAGTCTAAATTTACGAAACTAAATTTACTCCCGTATAATTATGAGGTGTAATTTTCCTTAATTCTTCCTTAATAATATCACTAACATCTAACGTTTCTATGAATTCATGAACACGTTGCTGCGTCATTTTTTCATTTTTACGTGTCAGTGACTTCAATGCTTCATAAGGTGAAGGATAGGCTTCTCTTCTTAAAATCGTCTGAATAGCCTCTGCAACAACCGCCCAGTTATTTTCCAGATCTGCTTTGATCGCCTCCTGGTTCAGCAGCAGCTTATCCAGCCCGTTAAGCGTAGATTTTACCGCAACAATCGTATGAGCGATCGGAGTTCCTATCGTTCTCAGAACTGTTGAGTCCGTCAGGTCACGCTGTAACCTGGAAACAGGAAGTTTTGCTGAAAGATGCTCAAACAGCGCGTTTGCTACCCCGATATTCCCTTCGGAATTTTCAAAATCAATCGGATTTACTTTATGTGGCATAGCGGAAGAGCCTACTTCTCCTTCTTTGAGCTTTTGCTTGAAATAATCCATTGAAATATACGTCCACATGTCTCTGTCCAGATCCAGGATAATTGTATTGATCCGTTTCAGCACATCAAAAAGGGCCGCAAGATTATCATAGTGTTCAATCTGTGTAGTTGTCCGGCTTCTTGACAATCCCAGTCGATCATTGACAAAATGATTCGCAAAAGCCACCCAATCAATCGCGGGATAAGCAACATAATGAGCGTTAAAGTTTCCCGTAGCACCGCCGAATTTCGCGGAGAAAGGAACATTTTTCGCCTGTTGGAACTGAACAGACAACCGCTCGCTGAACACCTGGATTTCTTTTCCTAAATTCGTAGGAGAAGCCGGTTGCCCGTGAGTTCTCGCCAGCATGGAAATACCTTTCCATTCCTGTTTAAGCGCTTCCAGTTTTCCGATTAATTTCTCAATCAACGGAAATACTACTTCGTTCAATCCTTCTTTCAGCGAAAGAGGAATGCTCGTATTATTAATATCCTGTGAAGTTAAGCCGAAATGAATAAACTCAAGGTAATCCTCCAGGCCAAGAGCCTTAAATTTATCCTTGATAAAATATTCAACCGCTTTTACATCGTGATTGGTCGTTTTTTCAATATCCTTAATCGTTAAAGCGTCTTCCTCCGAAAAGCGCAGATAAATCTGACGAACCGCATCGAACCGGTCTTTAGGAAAACCTGACAAATTTTTCACTCCGGATTCTACCAAAGCAATAAAATATTCAATTTCAACCTGAACTCTGTATTTTATCAACCCGAACTCAGAGTAATATTTTGCTGCTTCTTCTACTTTTCGTCTGTACCGGCCATCAATTGATGTAATTGCAGTTAATTCGTTTAACATTTCCAATTATATTTGCGTGCAAAGATAGAAAACCGTTTTCAAAGATAAAGTCCTTATCTCAAAATATTAAAGCAGGTTTCCCGTTTATTGTAAAGCCAGCCTTCCTATTTGTAAAATAATTTAAAAAAATTTACTTTTTAACAAATTATAAGATTTTTATAAGAATTTTTAGATTCCCTTTGTACTTTAATAACTAATTTTCAGAATCAAATTTTATTCAATGAAAGCGAAAATTTTATTAGCCGAAGATGACACAAGCCTAGGTTTTGTGATTGCAGATCAGCTACGGTCTGAAGGATATCACGTAACGCTGTGCTCTAACGGTGTTGAAGCTTATCAACGATTCAACGAAGACAAATACAACATCTGTATATTTGACGTAATGATGCCAAAAAAAGATGGTTTTTCATTAGCTGAAGACATTCGTAAACTCGATACGGAAATTCCGATTATTTTCCTGACTGCCAAATCAATGACAGAAGATAAAATCAAAGGATTCGAAGCAGGAGGAGATGATTATCTTACGAAACCATTCAACTTTGATGAGTTGCACATGCGGATCAAAGCATTGTTGAAACGGGTAAACATCATCATCGGTGAAGCAGAAGAGAAAGTAATCAAATTAGCAAGCTATACCTTCGACACGGAGAACTATAAGCTGATCCACCCTACTTTCGAGAAAACCCTGACAAAGAAAGAAGCGCAGATTTTAAAAATGCTTTGCAAGTTCAAAAATCAGGTAGTTCCGAGAGAAGTCGTATTAAATGCCGTCTGGGGACAGGATGACTACTTCGTAGGAAGAAGCCTGGATGTGTTTATCACGAAGTTAAGAAAGTATCTTAAAGAAGACGATAACGTTCAGATCAATAACATTCACGGAATCGGTTTTAAATTAGAAGTGAAAGAATAAGCAATCAATGGATTATCACCTATTGCATTTAGAAACTGCTACCAAATCTTGTTCGGTAGCAGTTTCTGTTAATGGAGTTATCAAACAGGTTATAGAATCTCTCGATGAGGAATTTTCTCACGGAGAAAAGCTTACGCTGTATATCGAAGAAGCATTACAAAAATCAGGAATTACAAGCTCTGAATTAGCGGCAGTTTCCATCAGTTCCGGTCCCGGTTCATACACAGGGCTGCGAATAGGCGCCTCTACTGCAAAAGGGATCTGCTTTGCACTCAGTATTCCTTTAATAGCAATCGACTCTTTGCGCTGCATCGCATTAAATGCCCGGGAAAAATACCCGGATACAATCATTGCCGCCATGATTGACGCAAGAAGAATGGAAGCATTTACCCAACTATTTGATCCGGATCTGAAAGCACTAAACGCCATCGAAGCAACTATTTTTGAAGAAAATACTTTTTCAGCATTCGATCCGTTTGTTGCCACAGGCGACGGAGCACCAAAGCTGAAAGAACTTTGGAAAGAGCGGAATGTCATTATTTCCGGAGAGAATTTCGCAAGCGCAGCAGGACAGGCAAAAGAAGCTTATCAGAAATTTATTGAAAAAGATTTTGTAGATTTAGCTTACTTTGAACCATTGTATTTAAAAGATTTCGTAGTTAACAAACCAAAGAAAGCTTAATGCCGTTACAGGAAGAGATCAGATCATCAAAGCGTCCGTTTGTCATTGCCGGCCCCTGCAGCATTGAAACAGAAGAACAGCTATTTACTGTCACACAGGAGCTCTATAATAATCCCCGTGTAAAATATATCCGAGGTGGAATCTGGAAGCCGCGTACCCGCCCGGATTCTTTTGAAGGAATCGGAGCTCTTGGCTTATCCTGGGTCGAAGCTGTTAAAAAAGAATTTCCGAAACCGTTCTGCATTGAAGTCGCTAATCCCAGACACGTTGAGCTGGCGTTAAAAGCAGGAATTGATGCTGTGTGGATCGGTGCAAGAACAACGGTCAATCCGTTTGCTGTTCAGGATATTGTAGACGCGCTGAAAGGAACAAATATCCCTGTTCTGATCAAAAACCCCGTAAACCCGGATGTTCAGCTGTGGATCGGAGCTTTCGAGCGTTTTTTGAATGCAGATCTTACTGATTTAACAGCAATACACAGAGGCTTTTCTGTTTATAAGCACCCGAAATATCGGAATATTCCCAACTGGGAAATTCCGATCGCTTTAAAAGAGCATTTTCCGGATATTCCGATCCTTTGTGATCCGAGCCATATTACCGGAAACAGAAATTTAATCCAGGAAGTTTCTCAAAAATCGCTGGACCTGGATTTTGACGGACTGATGATCGAAACGCATCCGACACCTGAAAAAGCATGGTCAGATGCTGCACAGCAGGTCACGCCTGAAACCCTAGAATCCATACTTTCCCGACTCATATTAAGAAATTCTTCAGAAGAAAATTTTGATATCCAGCTAAGTCATTACCGTGATCAGCTAAAAACAATGGACGACGGGATTTTTGAGCTGCTGTCGAGAAGAATGCAACTTTGCGACGAATTGGGAGACTTTAAGCGGGACAAAAATCTCACTATTTTAAGTGTCAGTCACTGGATGAGGATTTTGCAGGAGCGTTTGGAATCATCTGAAAAAACAGGCTTAAGCCCTAAATTTATCCGGTCGCTCATGGATGCCATTCACCAGGAATCTATCCGGCACCAGAATAAAGTGATGAACCAAGACTTAGCGGATGAATAAAACTGTTATACCCGGAAATTTTGAGGGTATTGTCAAAATCCCCAGCTCAAAAAGTGACAGCCAGCGCGTTATTTTAGCTGCAGGACTGGCAAAAGGAACTTCACTTATTAAAAATATCGGGATCTGCAGCGATGAAGCAGCGATGCTGGAAGCGATCCGAACATTGGGAGCTCAGATTCGGGAAACCGAAGATGGAACAGAAATAACCGGAATATCAAAAATCCCTTCTGGTATTGAAGTCAATATTTCAGAAAGCGGTTTGGCGGCGCGGCTGCTAAGCGGTGTCTTTGCATTCAGTGAAGGACAGCAGACTGTACAGGGGCAAGGTTCGGTTTTGAGCAGAAAGATGTCCTTCTATTTCAAACATACTAACGAACTGCAATGCCAGGTTTCTGGAAATAAAGACAATATGCTTCCGCTGACCTTTCACAATGCGATCAGCTCATCCGGCTTTACTGTCAACGGAGGTGAAAGTTCTCAGGACATTTCCGGGCTGTTATACGGGCTCGCTTTTTCCGGGAAGACTTTTAATATGCATGTTCTGCATTTAAAAAGCAAACCGTACCTTCAGATGACACTGGACACTTTATCCAAATTCGGAATAGTTGTCACCCATCAGAATTTCGAATTCTTCTCCATTTCTGAAAATAATGGCTTACAAGCCTGCTCACATACGATCGAAGGCGACTGGAGCTCTGCCAGCTTCTGGCTGGTGGCGGCTGCTTTAGGAAAAAATATTGCCGTTGATGGTATTCAGCTGAGCAGCCTTCAGGCAGACAAGCAGCTACTGAACATTTTAACAAATGCAAACTGTACGGTTCTGCGAAGCCAGTTTTTAACAGTTGACGGAGAAAAAAGAACGCCGGTCAATACTGATCTCACTCATTCTCCGGACCTGTTTCCCGCACTCACCACATATGCTGCGCTCACACCTGGAACTTCTTATCTGAAAGGAGTGCATCGCCTTTATAACAAAGAGAGCAACCGCACAGCAGCACTCCTGGAAGAATTTTCAAAACTGGGTGTTGTCCTTTCTGTGGAAGGAGATACCTTGATTGTGGAAGGAAAAAATTATATAAACGGAGGAATTGTTCATTCACACAATGACCACCGGATAGCAATGTGTCTTGCAATTGCCGGAATGTTTGCCACTTCTCCTGTCACCATTGAGCAAGCCGAAAGTGTCGGAAAAAGCTATCCTCAATTCTGGGAGCATCTGGAGCTGTTACAGGCTACTGAATAAATTACCAGATTACGATAGATTCTTTACTAAACCGAACTAAAAATAATATTTACATTAAATTTTCTCTATATCACTTATCTTTACCGCATGAAACGGTATGCGGTCACACTCGCTTATAACGGTAAAAACTATTTCGGCTGGCAGCGGCAACCGAATCAAATCAGCGTACAGGAAGTTATTGAAAATGCTTTAACCAGATTAAACCGCAATCAGCAGGTGGAAGTGGTCGGCTGCGGCAGGACAGATACGGGAGTTCATGCAGCTCATTATGTGCTTCACGTTGATTTCAATGACATTGAAGATCCGCAGCAGCTTACCTACAAACTGAACAAAATGCTTCCTGATGATATAGTGATCTTCAAAATTGAGGGAGTTTCTCCGGATTTTCATGCGCGTTTTGATGCAAAAAGCAGAACCTACCGCTATTTTTCCCATACTCGAAAAGATTGTTTTAATTATGAACAAAGCCTTTACCTGAATTTACCGGTTGATTTTGAAAAAATGAATGAAGCAGCTCAATATTTTCTGGGCAGGCAGGATTTCACATCGCTTTCAAAATTACATACAGATGTAAAAACAAACATTTGTGAGGTTACACAGGCAAAATGGTTTCAAAAGAGTGAAACAGAATTTTATTTTGAAATTACAGCGGACCGCTTTTTGAGAAATATGGTACGTGCCACCGTGGGAACATTATTAGACGTGGGAACCGGAAAGCTCTCTCCGGATGCTATTCTTTCCATTCTTGAAGCAAAAGACCGCGGCAAAGCAAGCTCTTCCGTTCCCGGACATGCACTTTTTTTATGGGAAATTGTTTATTAGGGTTTTAGTAGAAAACAGTTGTTAAAGCATAGAAAAAAGATAAAAACCAAAAAAATCAGATAAATAAATGAATTCTTCATTAAATTTCTTTCTTTTTGCCCGTCAAAAAGAAACAAAAACCTCGTCGCCGTGTTTTTTTCACCACCCAAATGTGCTTATTACCTTCAAAAACAAAACTCGCTCTGCTCAAACAATTGTTTTTGATACGGCAATTTCGCTGTTTGGGTCCCGGCAAATAAAATCAATGCGACCATTTATTCCGTATCTGGTTTTAAATTTTTATTAAAGCAGCCTTTTGAAGAATGATGAATATTATCTTCCCGCTTTTAATATATTTGCCAAAGTACTATTTTTTTGGGACTTAATCCCCGAATCATTCACTATACTTTATTATTCCTCAGATAATCAATTTTATACCAAAATACTTCCGCAATCTTTTCAGCACGATTCTTGGCTTCTTCCGCTCTTTCTCCGCAAAAATGGGCATCCACTGTTTTTCTCCAGAGCGCCAGCCAGCGGTCAAAATGTTTTCTTTCTACCGGTAAATGCCGGTGCGGCTCAAATGATTGTCCTCTGTAAGTATCTTCGCTGAAGAGAATTGACTGCCAGAAGCCGTACATTTTTTCCAGATGCTTCGGCCAGTCCTTTATTACTCCCATAAAAATCCCTCCAAGGAGATTGTCTTTCTGAATTTCACCATAAAATGTATCGACAAGCAGTCGGATATCGTCGGGTGAATTGATGTCTTTATTCATACAAGCCGGTTTATCTGCAACAAAGATAAGCATTCATCCGTAGCCGATTTGTGACAGAAATCCTATCATTTTGAAAAATCTTGTGAGGTACCACAGCACGTTTCAAAGTAATAATTAAGTTTCTCCATTCAATATTTTTTTTACTTTTGTTCCACTAATTTTCTAAACAATGGCACATAACATACGTCCCGGAGTTGCTACTGGCGACCAGGTTCAAGAAATTTTCAAACTTGCTAAGGAAAAGAAATTTGCTTTGCCGGCAGTAAACGTGACAGGTTCTTCGACTGTGAACAGCGTAATGGAAACAGCCGCGAAACTAAACGCTCCTGTCATCATTCAGTTTTCTAACGGAGGAGCGCTTTTCAATGCCGGAAAATCCCTTTCGAATGAAAATGAGCGTGCTGCGATCGCAGGAGCAGTAACAGGAGCTTTACATATTCACAAATTAGCGGAATTGTACGGCGCGACTGTCATTCTGCATACGGACCACTGTGCTAAAAAATTATTACCATGGATCGATGGTTTGCTGGATGCAAGTGAAGAGTACTTTAAACTGACAGGAAAACCGCTTTACAGTTCTCACATGATCGATTTATCCGAAGAGCCTATCGAAGAAAACATCGAAATCTGCAAAAAATACCTGGAGCGTATGAGCAAGATGGGAATGACGCTGGAAATTGAATTGGGAATTACCGGCGGTGAAGAAGACGGCGTGGACAATACAGGTGTTGATTCATCAAAATTATATACCCAGCCTGCTGAAGTGGCTTACGCTTACGAAGAATTATCCAAAATCAGCCATCGTTTTACCATTGCTGCTGCTTTCGGTAATGTTCACGGTGTGTATAAGCCCGGAAATGTAAAGCTGACACCAGTTATTCTGAAAAATTCCCAAACGTATGTACAGGAAAAATTCAACACAGGAAATAATCCGGTAGATTTCGTTTTCCACGGAGGTTCAGGTTCTACACTGGAAGAAATCAGAGAAGCTATCGATTACGGTGTTATCAAAATGAACATTGATACTGACCTTCAGTTTGCTTATACGGAAGGAGTGAGAGATTATATCACTTCTAAAATCGGTTATCTCAAAACACAGATCGGCAATCCGGAAGGCGAAGATCTCCCTAACAAAAAATACTACGATCCGAGAAAATGGCTGCGGGAAGGAGAACTAACGTTTAATAAGCGTTTAGAACAGGCTTTCCGCGACTTAAATAACATAAATACATTGTAATCGAGTAATTTTTAAAACAAAAGGAAATGGTTTGGTTTAAAAGAAATAAAGAAGGTATTACAACTTCCACCAAGGAGAAAAAAGAAACTCCGGAAGGTTTGTGGCACAAATGCCCGAACTGTAAAACCGTTTTCACAGAAAATGAGTTTATCAACAATTTATATGTTTGTGACCGTTGCAGTCATCATGAGCGCATCGGCTCAAAAGAATATTTTGAGATCTTGTTTGACGAAGGAAAGTTCAAGGAGCTGGATGCTGATCTGGTTTCCGGTGACCCGCTTAACTTCAGTGATACTAAAAAATACACGGATCGCCTGAAATCCACTATCAAAAATACAGGGCTTAAAGATGCTGTACGTACAGCCCACGGAAAGATCGACGGGCAAGATTTAGTTATCGCTTGTATGGATTTTAACTTTATCGGCGGTTCTCTGGGTTCTGTGGTAGGTGAAAAGATCGCACGTGCGATTGATCACGCCATCAAGAAAAAAGCCGCTTTCATGATTATTTCAAAATCCGGAGGCGCACGTATGATGGAAGCGGGATATTCACTGATGCAGATGGCAAAGGTAAGCGGTAAGCTGGGGCAACTGGCAGAACATCAGCTACCGTACATTTCGTTCCTTACCGATCCTACGACAGGAGGTGTAACAGCTTCTTACGCTATGTTAGGTGATATCAATATCGCTGAACCGAAAGCCTTGATCGGGTTTGCAGGCCCTCGCGTTGTAAAAGAAACAATCGGCCGTGAGCTGCCGGAAGGATTCCAGACTTCCGAATTCCTGCTGGAGCACGGGTTCCTTGACTACATAGTGGAACGCCACCATCTGAAAAAAGAACTTTCTCATTCGATCAGATTGTTCAGAAGCTAAAAAAATCAGAGTTTAAGATATACAAGGACATAAGGGAGATTTTTCAATCTCCCTTTATTTTTTCAAAGTAACTTTCAAAACCAAAATTACGTGCCTGCTTATCTAAGTACGATTTTATTTCTTCCCAGTTCCACTATTCCATCTTCTTCCAGCTGTTTCAACAGCCTGGAAACAACAACACGGGCTGTTCCCAGCTCGTTTGCCAATTGTTCATGAGTGATGGTTATGGATGGCTTTCCGAGCAATTCCTGCTTTTTCCGGAGCAAGGCCAGTAAACGTTCATCTACTTTCTTAAAAGCTATCGCATTGACAATGTCCAGTAATTCTTCAAAACGTTTATGATATAAACGGAAAATATAATCGAGCCATTCCGGGTATTCTTTAATGAAAAGGGAAACCTTGTCTATCGGCAGAAAAAGAAGCTCGGCATCCTCCTCCACTTCGGCTTTCACCTTGCTTGTCTCATTGTGCATTCCTCCCAGGAAAGACATGATACAGCTTTCTCCCGGCTTAATATAATACAATAGGATCTCACGTCCGTCTTCTTCTGTACGGATCACTTTGATCGCTCCTTTGATCACAATGGGAATAGAACGGATATAGGAATTTTCATTCAGCAGAACATCTCCTGCTTCGTAGTTTTTCAAAATACTATATTCGTACAGCTTTTCCTTTAAGCCCGGAGATAATTTAATTTCCTCTGCAAATACATTCTGATTCATAGGATATAAAATTAACAAATATCCTGCTGATAAAAGCAAGAATTCAGGTGAAAACAATTTTTCATCTTTTGTGTAACAAAAGTAACTGTAAGCAGGTTTATAAAGCTCCAAATTTGCCGGCTAAACAGAACAGGAAGTGGAAACAGCAGGTTATCTCGCAGCGATATTTATCGGAGTTACATTAGGCTTAATCGGAAGCGGTGGAAGCATTCTGACTGTCCCCGTTTTGGTTTACCTGTTTGGAATTCAACCTGTACCGGCAACTGCCTATTCGCTGTTCATAGTAGGTATTACCAGCATGACAGGCTCGATTTCTTACTTCCGAAAAGGGCTGGTTGATATCAGAACAGCATTTATCTTTGGAATCCCCTCCGTCATTGCTGTCTTTTTCACAAGAGCTATAGTTGTTCCTGCTATTCCCGATGAAATTTTCAGTATTGGAAACCACATCATCACAAAAAGTATTTTACTGATGCTGATTTTCGCCCTATTAATGATCTTCGCTTCTTACAGCATGATCCGAAAAGATAAAAGACAAACCACAGAAATTCAACGAATACAGAAGTTCAGCTATCCACTAGTCCTGACAGAAGGAACCGTAGTCGGCACACTTACCGGTCTGGTAGGTGCCGGCGGCGGCTTTCTGATCATTCCGGCACTTGTTCATTTCTTAAAAATACCGATAAAATCAGCTATTGGCACTTCTCTGGTCATCATTGTTATCAACTCTCTTTCTGGATTTCTATTCTCGCTTAACACCAGCGTTATTGACTGGAAATTAATTCTCAGCATTTCAGCAGCCGCTATTACCGGAATAGTAATGGGAAGCAGCATTTCTCACAAAATAGACAGTAACACACTGAAACCTGCTTTCGGCTGGTTTACGCTTTTAATGGGAATTTACATTCTCGTCAGGGAAACTGTTTTATAATTATCACTGATGTTTCACTGATAAATTATAAATTAGTTTCATTTTTTAATGGAAATCTCTGAAATTATTGACCTTATTTACCTGCTTCCCGAAGAATCAAAAAACAGGATGATTCAGCACATTCGTGAAGTAAAGTTTCCGAAAGGCCATATTTTACTGAAAGCGGATACAGTCGAAAAAAATATTTTTCTTATTAAAAAAGGAATTGTCCGTGCCTATTCTGATACGCCTGAAAATGAGATCACTTTCTGGTTCGGCCTGGAAGGAGATCCGGTTATTTCCATGAAAAGCTATGTTGAAAATCTGCCCGGATATGAAAATATAGAGCTGCTGGAAGAATGCGATCTGTACTTGTTAAATTCCGGCGACCTGCAGCGTTTATTTAAGCTGGATATTCATATTGCCAACTGGGGCAGAAAATTTGCCGAGCGAGAGCTGCTTAAAACAGAAGAGCGTTTAATTCAGCGGCAATTTAAAACAGCTACCGAACGGTATAAGCAACTGTTAATCAATAATCCTAATTTAATCCGGAGAATTCAGCTCAGTCACATCGCTTCTTATTTAGGAATTACACAGGTAAGCTTAAGCCGGATCCGGGCTGATCTAAAATTCTGATCCCTGCATTTTTTATCATTTGTAAAATCCGGGCTTGTTCTCATATCCTACCTTTGTACTAAAATTAAATACAATGAACTGGATTTTTTTAATCATCGGAGGCCTTTTTGAAGTCGGATTCACTTTCTGCTTAGGAAAAGCGAAAGAAGCTGCAGGCAATATAGCTTATATGTGGTACACCGGTTTTGTTTTCTGCCTGTTTGCCAGCATGTACTTACTTATTAAAGCAACACAAACACTTCCGTTAGGAACTGCGTATGCTGTGTGGACAGGAATCGGTGCCGTAGGAACTGTTTTAATCGGAATAACCGTATTCAAAGAACCGGTAACTTTCTTACGGTTATTTTTTATTGTAACATTGATCGGTTCTATTATCGGCCTGAAAGCTGTCTCAAGCCACTAAGGCTCTACATTATTTTTTCCAGCTGCTGAAAAACAGGAATCAACGATTTACCTTTTTCAGTTAGCTGGTATTCTATATGTAACGGCTTCTCACTGATCACCGATTTTTCCAGTAGCTCAGCATCTTCCAGCTCCCGGAGAGCAGTGGCGAGGGATTGTTTATTGATACCTTTCAACCGGCGCATCAGGGAATTAAAACGCAAGGGCGCAAGTGTAGCCAGGTGAAACAGCTCCGGTTTCCATTTCCCTGAAAGTAATTTCAATAATCCCTGAACACGACAGGTTTCCTCCTTCTCTTCCCGATTTTCCGTAGTCATTTTTTTCTGACTTATTGCAAGATTAATAAAGCATCACGACATTTGCACAAATGTACAAAATACGTGAGTGCAATGAAATTTATTTTTACGTTAATCGCCCTGACAAGCTTTCTGAGCTGCCAGGCACAAAATAATAAAACCATGGAAACAAAAAATAACCCTTTGCTTTGCGATCCACAAACAGGAGTGTGTGAGATCCCTGATTCTGTTGTATCCTCTCAAAAAGAAACAATAAAATCTACTGATAAGCCTGTAAAAATTATTTACTTCACCGATCCGATCTGTTCCTCCTGTTGGGGAATAGAACCTCAGTTGAGAAGATTAAAGCTGGAATACGGTAATGATGTTGAGATTGAATACCGCATGGGCGGGCTGCTCCCTGACTGGAGCTACAATAGCGGCGGAATCAGCAAACCGTCAGATGTCGCGCACCACTGGGATGAAGTGAGCGCTTATTATAAAATGCCTATCGACGGAGATGTCTGGCTGGAAGATCCATTATCCTCTTCCTATCCTCCGTCCATTGCTTTTAAAGCTGCTCAGTATCAGGATAAGGAAAAAGCGGTATTATTCATGAGAGAATTACGCGAGCTGCTTTTCCTTCGTAAGAAAAATATCACTAAATGGGAATTTATTGAGCAGGCCGCAAAAAAATCGGGGCTGGACACCAGACAATTAAAAACTGATTATGAAGGCCGAGCGAAAGAATGGTTTCAAAATGACCTGGAATTGGCAAAAAAGATGGGAGTAAGAGGTTTTCCTTCCGTATTTATCACGAATGAGCAGGGACAATCAGAATTTATCTACGGTTTCAGGCCGTATGCTGTTTACGAATACGGAATTCAAAAAATATATCCCGAAATAACAAAATATTCCTACCCGAAAGACTGGCAGTCACTTTTCAAAAAGTACGCGAGCCTGACAACCCGGGAATATTCAGAATTGAGCGATAAAAGCTGGGAAGAGAGCGAAAAGGAATTGGAGCAGCTTGCTGATCAGGGAAAGCTAAAAAAAGTAATCTCAAAAAATGGCCCTTTATGGGTAAAGGACTAAATTTTAAATATTGTCGATCATTGCTTAGTCATCTTTTACAGGACTAATTCATTGAATAATCGTTCAAAGGTCTTTTCCGGATCACCTGTTCTTCCGGGGTGTGGACGGGAAGTTTGGATAACGGAACTTTTGTAGGCTGTCACAAAACGGAATTTCTCTGCCAGATCCATCTCGTCCAGCCGTCCTTTGTGAGTCGTTTTTGTACAAATAACGGGCAGTGCTTCCAGGTTCTCTTTAATTTGCTCCAGGTCCACAGAAGGGGAAAAACCAAGGATCCGCTGCTCGTTCAGGTGCAATTCACAACGCAGGTACTTCTGGTGCTTACAGAACAGGATCAGCCCTATATTCACAAACTCTTCCCGTTCCACCAGCGGAACCAGCCGGATGACCGCATATTCGTAATAGTAACTATCTTGCATTTTTCGCGAATTCAGTAAATAAACGGCTATTATCCAATCGGATATGCAGAAATTGCTCGTACACTTTTCTTATCTCTTCTGGTGTCAGTACGCTTCCTTCCCACTGAAGCCAGTCAGCAGGAATCTGGGTAACGATTTCTGAGAGCGCTTCTTTGGTCAGCACTTTAGAAAATTCTTCGTCAACACGATCCAGCTCTGATGCAAATGGTAATAAAACGTGATCTTTGACGTACGGAAACGTACTTTTGGCAGCCTGCTCCCAATTGTCCCAGCTGTGATGAAAATAGAATGAAGCTCCGTTATCTATCAGCCATATTTCCTTATGCCAGATCAGCAGGTTTGTATTTCTGAACGTACGGTCAATATTGGTAATAAAAGCATCAAACCATACTATTTTAGAGGCCAGATAACTTTCGCAGGTATTAACAGCTGCTTCAAATGTCAAAGCTCCCTGCAGGTAATGTAAGCCAAGATTCAGCCCTTTTGAAAAAAGCAGTAAATCCTGAATTTCTTCATCGGCTTCTGTCTTCCCGAAACCTTCGTCCAGCTCAGCAAAAACCAGCTCCGGAATCGGGAGCCCGAGGTATTTGGCAATCTGTCCGCTTATAAATTCGGAGATCAGTGCTTTTACACCATGACCTGCACCTCTGAATTTCAGCACATACTTAAATTCATCATCCGCTTCTGCCAAAGCCGGAAGTGAGCCTCCTTCGCGCAGCGGCGTAATATAGCGCATGACGGTAACCGTTCTTAAAGGTGCAATCAGGCTCATCTTACTGCCATTTGAATGTTTCGATCATGTGGACGATATCTTTCTTTACAAAGTCCAGGGTCGGGCGCAACGAGTCATAGTTGGGAACAACATTGAAATAAACCACTCCGCTGACAAACTTTGTCGTGGAATCTGTCAGGTAGAACTGAAAAGGCGATGCAACATCTCCTTTCAGCTCGAACAAGGTTCCGAATACTCTTTTATCCGGGAAAAGAAAAGTAGTATCGTCAATCGAATTTGCCTTCACTTTGTGCTCATCTACTTTGTCCAGCGAATAATCAATATAGGACTTCAGTGGTTCTTTCATCTCAATAAACGAAAAATGTAAGGTTCCGTTCAGCTCATTAAAACTGATATCCCGGTGACAAAGCGGATCCCCGTTTTCATCCGTTACATTTTTAACAGTATAAAGCTTATTGACGTCAAATGAATAACCACAGTCAGAATGGTAATTCATATAGCCTTTGTGCTCCACGTCCAGGCGCAGATAGGACGATGGTTTCGGTATGGTTTTATCTTGTCCGCAGGCAGACAAAAGCACTACTAGGGCCAGGAACAGGAAAAATCCTGCGAAAATATTAAAACGGTAAATCATCATCTTCTTCAAAATCATAAGTTTGCGGCGGAGCCGGTGTCGGATTAACAGGTGGCGTGTTCGGAGGATAAGCCGGCTTTTCCTGCGGACGTTCTCCACCGGAAACATCATTCCAGTTAACAATCTGAATATTGTCTGCAAGCACTTCTGTCGTATAGCGTGTATTATTGTCTTTATCCTGCCATGAACGGGTTTTCAGACGGCCTTCCACATACACTTTCATTCCTTTTTTTACGTACTTTTCAACAAACTCCGCCAGATTTCGCCAGCAAACGATAGTATGCCAGTCCGTCGTTTCACGCCTTTCCCCGGTCACGCGATCCGTAAATGTTTCTGAAGTTGCCACGGGAAAATTAGCTACAGCCGTATTATTATCCATTCTCCGGATTTCGGGATCACGTCCCAGATTTCCTATCAGTATTACCTTATTTATACTTCCTGCCATTCGTGTATGCTTTTTAGATGCTCAATCTTCCAATCTTCTCAATTTTCTCATCTTTCAATTCTCAAATATAATCAATCCAGCGCTTTTAAGTCGTCTTTCAGGTATCTTTCGATAATGCGGGGCAAAGGATATCTTTCCAGCTCACTCCACTCTGCCAGCTCCCAATCCTCCTTCCAAAATGTTCTTTCCGGAAGAAAATCAAGATAGAGAAAAGTAGCGAAAATCCGCTGATGCGACAAAATATGCTTCGTCTTATGCTGTTTTTTTACCTGAGAAAGAGAAATCCCCAGAACGGCATCATACTCGCCTTCATCCAAACCGGACGGTGATTCTATCAGGGGAAAATCATACAGCCCCTGCCACACATCTTTCGGGCCTCTTTTCTTCAGCACCAGCTGATGGTCATTATGAAAGACCATATAGTAAAAATGCCGGTCCGTCACTTTTGTCTTTTTAGCCTTTACAGGACGAATTGAAACCGTTCCGTTCCTGTATCCAAGACATTCCGGACGAACAGGACAATTCCCGCAATCAGGATTCACCGGCACACATTGCATGGCACCAAACTCCATCATTGCCTGGTTAAACAAGGCCGGATCTTCTTTCAGCAACAGCTCGTTTGCCAGGTTATAAAACAGCTTTTTTCCCTCCGTGGAATCAATGGGAGTATCAATATCATAAAAACGACTCAGTACACGATATACGTTTCCATCTACTACCGCGTGCGGCAGGTCAAAGGCAAAAGAAGCAACTGCCGCCGCCGTATATTCCCCGACTCCTTTTAATTTCAGGATATCCTTGTAAGAATACGGGAAATCTCCATGATATTCATCGCGGATCATCTTAGCTGCCGCATGCAGATTTCTTGCACGGGAATAATATCCCAGTCCCTGCCAGTTTTTCAGTACAATTTCTTCCTCCGCATTTGCCAGATCGATAACTGTCGGAAAATTTTCGGTAAATTTTAAGTAATAAGGCATGCCCTGCTCTACCCTTGTTTGTTGCAGAATCACTTCAGAAAGCCAGATTTTATAGGGGTTTTTGGTCTGTCTCCAAGGGAGATTTCTGGCCGTTTGTCTGTACCATTCGGCTATTAGTAGAACAAAATTAAGCATTGATATATTTTTTTGTTATTTTTTACAGTGCTCATAAACAAGCAATTAATAAAGGAGCTAAATTTGTCAGCGAATATCAAAATTATTAATTAAACAATCGATATGACAAAGGCAGATATTATTAACGAAATTTCAAATGCTACAGGAGTAGAGAAAAATGAAGTATCAAAAACTGTTGAAGCGTTTATGACATCTATCAAAAACACAATGGCGAAAGGAGAGAATGTTTACCTGCGTGGATTTGGTAGTTTCGTAGTTAAGAGAAGAGCTGAAAAAACAGGTAGAAATATTTCTAAAAATACGACTATCATTATTCCGGCTCATAACATTCCGTCTTTCAAGCCGGCTAAAGTTTTTGTTGAGCAAGTAAAAACTCAGGTTAAAGTAAAATAATTTTAAATACAGTACCTCTGTTTTTAAGATTTTCTTATCTTTGCACTCCTATCAAGCGATAGGAGTTTTTTTTGAATTAAAGATCAGTATTGATCTAAAATATATAACTATTTAAAAATTAAAATTATGCCAAGCGGAAAAAAAAGAAAAAGACACAAAATGGCGACTCATAAGCGTAAAAAAAGATTGAGAAAAAACCGTCACAAAAAGAAAAAATAATCTTTTTCGGGTAAAACATTAGAGAAAATAACTTAATGCTTCATTGAGTTATTTTTTTATTTCATAACATATTAAAAAGTTTACGTGAGTTTAGAGTTAGTCGTAGATTCTCGTTCCAATGGAGTCTGGCTTGCTTTGTTACGTGACGGAAAGTTAATTGAGCTGCACCAGGAAGAAGGTAATACTGATTTCAGTGTAGGCGATGTTTACTTAGGAAAAGTACGAAAAATTGTCACTAACCTGAATGCAGCTTTTGTTGATGTCGGTTATGACAAAGATGCTTTTTTGCATTATTTGGACTTAGGGCCGCAGTTTAATTCTTTAAACCGGTTTGTTAAGGACACGTTACATAACAAGCAAAAGGTACCTAATTTACAGTATTTCAAGCCTGAAAGAGAAATAGAAAAGGAAGGGAAAATCGGAGAAGTTATTTCCTCATCCCAGCCGATTCTGGTGCAAGTTGCAAAAGAACCTATTTCAAGCAAAGGCCCGAGATTAAGTGCTGAAATTACACTTGCCGGACGCTATCTGGTACTTGTACCGTTCACCGAGAAAGTCTCGATTTCCCAAAAGATCAAAGATCAGAAGGAACGAGAACGCCTAAAAGGTATTTTAGAGGAAATCAGACCTAAAAATTTCGGTGTTATTATCCGTACTGTTGCGGAAAATAAAAAAGTAGAAGAAATAAGTCAGGATCTTCATAACCTACTCGAAAAATGGAAGACCATGTTTGCCAATCTACAGGCAGCGGCACCTCCCAAAAGAGTACTTGGAGAGATCAATAAAACTTCTACCCTGTTGCGTGACTTGCTGAACTCTGATTTTTCAAACATTCATGTCAATGAAGGCAGATTGGCAGAAGAGATCAGGGAATACGTAAGTAATATCGCTCCCGGAAGAGAAAAAATTGTAAAATTCTACGAAGGGAAAAATGAGATCTTTGAAAGATTCGGTATCAATAAGCAAATAAAAACTTTGTTCGGTAAAAAAGTGCCGCTTCCTTCGGGAGGATATTTAATTATCGAGCACACGGAAGCGATGCACGTCATTGATGTCAACAGCGGAAACCGCAAAGACACGGACAATCAGGAAAGCAACGCTTTGGCAACCAATATTGAAGCAGCGGAAGAAATCGCAAGATTATTGCAGCTGCGTGACATGGGAGGAATCATCGCTATCGATTTTATTGATATGCACGATAAGGATAACAACCGTGAACTGTACGACAACATGAAAGAATTCATGAAAAATGACCGTGCAAAACACAATATCCTGCCTCCGTCCAAATTTGGTGTGATTGAGATCACCCGCCAGCGTGTACGCCCGGAAAGAGATATTATCACTTCCGAAACATGTCCTACATGTAACGGAACGGGTGAAATCCAGGCTTCGATCTTATTTGCAGAGGAAATTGAAACCAATCTGGATTTTCTTGTAACAGACAAGAAGATAAAAGATATTCAGCTGATTGTACATCCTTACCTGGAAGCTTATTTCCAGAAAGGATTCATCTCCAAGCAATGGAAATGGTTCTTTAAATACAAAAAATGGATTCCGGTCAGAGGTAACAATGCTTACCAGTTGCTGCAGTATTCATTTGTAGATAAGGACAATGAAGAAATTACTTTTTAAAACGAGAGCCGCTTAAAGCGGCTCTTTTTTGTATCTGTATGATTTAAGAACTATCTTTTACACCAAATCGTATGCGTTAGCGTATACGGCATAATACTTTTAAATTTTTTCAAGCATAAAAAATGCGGTTAATCAACTGATTACCGCATTTTTACGTTTAGTAGCGAGGACGAGAGTTGAACTCGTGACCTCGGGGTTATGAATCCCGCGCTCTAACCAACTGAGCTACCTCGCCATTAAATTCGAGTGCAAATATAATTATTTAAATTTAATCTGCAACAGAAAACACGGAATATCAGTAATCTTCTTTGTTTTGTTCAGCGGACTAACTCTAATGTTCTTATTCTCAAAATAAAATCAATGGGACTCATCTCTAAACGTTGAATTTTTCTTTGTATCTCTCATCAGGCTGTACACTAACAACGAGCAAAAAATACAAATGGTCACATACCAGTACATCCATTCTTCATGTCCCTGATTTTTGAAATATAAGCTGATCCATTCAGAAGTTCCTCCAAAGATAGCCACAGTCAGCGAGTAAGGTAACCCGACTCCCAAAGCACGGATATGAGTAGGGAATAATTCCGCTTTCACTACTGCATTTATCGAGGTATAACAACTCACAATCACTAATGCCGACATAATGATCACAAACGCCTGCCAGTTTTCGCCCGGCTGTAATTTACTTAAAGCCGTAAGCAGCGGGATGGTGCTGATCGTTCCCAGAATACCAAAGGTTATAAGCACCGGTTTCCTTCCGGTTCTGTCAGATATCAGACCGATCACCGGCTGTAACACGGCAAAGCATAACATAGTAGAGAATGTAATGACCGTAGCATCTTCCTTGGTAAAGCCAACTGAATTGACCAGGAACTTCTGCATATAGGTCGTATAAAAATTAAATGCGATCGTTCCTCCTAACGTTAAACCGACTACGGTTAGAATCTCTCTGGGATATTTCAACAAGGTCTTTAAGGATCCGCTCATCAATTTTTGCTCCTTATCCTCTTCCCTGAATTGCTGTGTTTCTTCCATGTGCATTCGCATATAAAGCGCAATTAAAGACAGTAATGCACCAATAAAAAACGGGATTCTCCATCCAAACTGATGCATTTCTTCTGCAGTCAGGAAAAACTTTTGCAACAGCAGTTGAACACCCAGCGCAATCAGCTGTCCTCCAATCAGTGTAACATATTGAAAGCTGGAATAAAAACCTCTTCGGTCAGCAGTTGCCATCTCGCTTAAATAGGTTGCTGATGCACCGTATTCTCCGCCAACACTCAGCCCCTGAAGCAAACGTGCCGTCAGCAATAAGACAGGAGCAGCGACTCCGATCGTTTCATAGGAAGGCGTCAGCGCGATCAGTAATGAACCGAAAGACATCAGCAGAACAGAAAGTGTCATTGAAAATTTTCTCCCTGACCGGTCAGCAATACTTCCGAACAGCCAGCCGCCTATCGGGCGCATTAAAAAGCCGACAGCAAAAATCCCCGCGGTATTCAAGAGCTGCGCTGTTGCATTCTCAGACGGAAAAAAGACGGGTGCAAAATAGATGGAAAAAGCAGCATAGGCATACCAATCATACCATTCCACTAAATTTCCTATTGAACCGCTAATGATAGCTTTTAAACGATCAGCAGCAGAGAGTGTGGTTTTCATGAATTACTTATTTGTGTTTCTAAATTAGAAATTTTCACCAAAAACATGGAAAACAGAACAGGAATACGGGTTATTCCGGCATTACATGATAAGCAGGATCATCCGGGCTGATCTCCACAGTGCTGTTGGCGTGTCTGAGTAATCTCCGGCAATCGGGGCTCAGATACCGTAAAACGATGTGTTTATGCTGTTCCCCGTATTTTTCTGATAATTTATTGAGCGCTTCAATCGCTGACATATCCGCTACTCTTGATTCCTTGAAATCAATAATTACCTGTTCCGGGTCTGTATCTATATCAAATTTATCCAGAAAAGCATTAACAGATCCGAAAAATAAAGGGCCGTAAATCTCATACACTTTATACCCGTTTTCGTCTGTTGACTTTCTCACCCGGATCCGTACAGCGCTTTCCCAGGCAAATACCAGAGCGGAAATAACCACACCGCTTAAAACTGCCAGCGCAAGATTATGAAGAAGGATTGTAATTAACGCAACAATAATTCCGACAATCATATCGGATTTCGGCATTTTATTAAGCATTCGCAAGAATCCCCACTGAAAAGTTCCTACTGCCACAACCATCATAACACCAACAAGCGCAGCCATCGGGATCTGCTCAATAACCGGCGCTCCCACCAGGATGATCAGGAGAATTGTCAATGCCCCGATAATCGCTGAAATACGTGTCCGCGCGCCCGCTTCCAGGTTAACCATGGTCTGTGCCACCATTGCACATCCTCCCATCCCGCCAAAGAACCCGTTGGCGATATTCGCTATACCCTGAGCAACAGATTCTTTATTTGCAACTCCTTTGGTATTGGTAATCTCATCCACCATGCTTAAGGTCAGCAGGCTTTCTATCAGCCCGACACTTGCCATAATTAGCGCATAAGGAAAAATAATATTCAGTGTTTCCCGGGTAAAAGGAACTAAAGGAATATGAAATTCAGGTAGCGTGCCGCTGACGGAAGCAATATCAACTACTTTTTTGGTATCAATTCCGAGAAAATAAACAAGTGCAAAAACTGACATGATCGCTACCAGCGAGGCAGGAACTGCTTTGGTAATTTTTGAAAAAGCATATACGATAGCGACTGTTAAAGCAGTCAGCCCGGACATAATCCACAACGCATCGCCCGACATCCAGTGAGAAACCCCATTTTCAACAATCCTGAACTGAGAAAGCTGAGACATAAAAATCACAACAGCCAGTCCGTTCAAAAATCCATACATCACTGATTGCGGGATAAGCCGGACAAATTTCCCCAGCTTGAACAGGCCCACAAGAATTTGTATCAGCCCGGCTAAAACCACAGTAGCGAACAAATATTCCACTCCGTGAGAAGTAATCAGGGCTATAAGTGTGATCACCGTTGCTCCCGCACCACCGGATACCATTCCCGGACGGCCTCCCAAAATTGCGGTTATCAACCCCATCAGAACAGCAGCATACAGTCCTGTGAGAGGTGTCAATCCTGCCAGGATTGCAAAAGAAAGAGACTCCGGGATCATTGTCATTGCTACCGTCAGTCCGGCAAACAGCTCATTTTTATAGTTAATTGCTTTCATCGTCCTTTGTGAAGGCACAAAGATAGATGATCCGGAGGATTATTACGGTCAGAAAAGTGATTTTCAACTTCTCTCAAAAAAAAACGGATAAACACAATGATTGCGTTTATCCGTTAAGTTATTAAGAAAAATAGTCTCTCAATCCCGGAAGTCAGCTTTTAAAATCTATAGCCCAGCGTAAACTGAAAGGTCAGGTTTTTATATCTCGGATCTGTAGAGCTTCCGTCTCCTCTATTATCCAGCAAATCCAACCCAACACGCGGAGATATTACAAAATGATGGATATTAAAATCAAGACCTGTATGAATTCCGAGCATAAATCTACGGATATCCGTATCAAAATCTTCCTGATTAATCACTCCGTTATCTCCCCATGTAAAAGAGTCTTTCTGGCTCAAACGGAACCCGAATTGCGGACCGACATAAATATTGATAAATTCAGCCGGGCGAATCGCAAATAACAACGGGATATCCAGGTAATTTACCATTCTCTTCCAGGTATAAGATGTTCCTAATACGGATCCGGAAGCTTTAACCCCTTTTTGGGAGAACATTACCTCCGGTTGAAGCGCTAAGAATTTACCTAAAGGAAGCGTTACGAAAGCCCCACCGGCAAAACCTACTAACGGGTCAGCCGTAAAATCCTGAGCTTCCTCATCATAGATCATGTTAACGTTAATACCTGCTTTTAAACCGAATGTCAGACGGTCTCTAAACGTGATGTTCTGACCGAAAGATTGAAATGCAAATAAAGTAATTGCAATAAAAAATGTGTTTCTTAATAATTTCATGATTTCTTCGTATTTGTTTAACTTATGTCGTTGTTTACATCATGAAATTACCATACTCACATTAGACGCCCATATTTTTTTGCATTTATTAAATCTGATTTTTCGTTTTTTAGGAATCTAAATAATATTAACTTAAAAAATATATAAATACCTCCGGGATTTTATTTAATAATGTATAAAAGGTCCACTATATCAGTGTTAAAGATGAGAAAAGGATTTTTCCTGAAAAGCTCCGGATCTCCTTTTAAAGCCCGTTATAGCCGGAAAAAGCAGGATCTACCAATCTTTTCCATTCCGGGTGCTTACGGATGTAAGCAAAGATATAGGGACAATAGGGATGAATTTTCTTCCCGGAAGCTTCCACCTTCGCAAATACTTTTTCTACCAGTGCCTGTGCTGCTCCTGTTCCTTTTAATTCATCAGGAGCAATTGTATGTGTCAAAGCCAAAGCATTTCCTTCCTGCTCGTAGGTTATAAATGCAATGTGACCGTTAAAAGGTAATTCAAAGCGGCTTTCTGCTGTATTTTCAATTAATTCAATATTTTCAAATTCTGGTTTCATATTGTGTGGATTTTAGGATATTATGATTTTAAGACTTTAAGATGTTAGATGGAAGGCAATTAGACATTAGATATTAGACGTTAGACATTAGATGTTGGACAAGATAGAGGTGTCAAAATTTTAATAAATCCGGGATTCAAAATTCATTGATTCTTCCTTCAAAATTTACTCTTCCAATGTACCAAATTTTCCGTTATTAAAGTCCTCGTATGCCTGAATTATTTCTTCTCGTGTGTTCATTACAAACGGTCCGTAAGCAAAAATCGGTTCTTTGATCGGCTCGCCGCTGAAAATCAAAACGACAGCGTCATCTTCTGCTTCAATTACAAATTCTTCTCCCTGATTTTCGAACAGCAGCATATAGTCCGTAGGTACTTTTTTCTCGCCGTTAACGATAATATTTCCCTCAATTACAATTCCTGCCGTAGTATAATGAGCCGGAAAGCTAAATGTCGCTTTTCCTCCTGCTTTCAGTTTAGCATTCATCATATTTACAGGTGTAAACGTAAAAGCCGGTCCTTTTTCGCCGTTGTATTCGCCGGCAATAACTTCCACATAACCGTTTTCTCCCAGATCTACCCGTTTCATCGAAGCATTCTCAATCGACTGGTATTTAGGCTGGCTCATCTTATCTTTTGCAGGAAGATTTACCCACAGCTGAACCATCTGGAAGATGCCGCCTTTTTCAGACCATTCTTTCTCATGATATTCTTTATGCAGGACACCGCTTGCCGCCGTCATCCACTGCACATCTCCCTGTCCGATAATTCCGCCACCGCCGGAACTGTCATGATGTTGTACCCTTCCCTGATAAGCGATCGTCACTGTCTCAAATCCACGGTGTGGGTGCACACCGACTCCTTTTGGTACCGTTGACGCAGGAAATTCATATTTGGAATTATAATCCAGCATAATAAACGGATCCATTCGCTGCATATTCAGACGTTCAAAACCCGGTATAAAGTTATGAACTCTGAAACCGTCTCCCACATAGTGCGCAGGCCGCGGCTGAATAATTGCTTCAAGGTGTTTTGTTGCCATGTTTATTTCTCCTCTGTTAATTTAATAATACAAAGATATAAAAAATATATTTACCATGGTATTATTTTTATTCGTTTATATTTTTTGTGTAAAACTTAACATTGAAAAAGAAGAATTTCCAAGTAATTAAAAATTAGGTTTATAATCTATTTTATTACCTGAAAAAAGATATTAGTCGAATAAAAAAAGTGATTCATCTGTGCATTTTTAACATTCATCCATCACACACAAATGTTTTTTTGTTTACTTTAGCATTGTAATTTAATTACCAAAACTCACTGTGTACACTATCACTATTCACTGAGAAAACCTCATCTGACCACTATTTTATTTTTCAGGCGCTCTCGACTAAGAGAGCATTTCCATCATTTTTCTCACTGTATTCAGATTCCTTACTACAAATAGTATTTTATTGAGAATGATTTTAAGTATAAAAGCTTGATTAATAATTATTCCCTATCTCATATAAATATTATTCATATTTCGAATAACTTCTTTTCCAAATAAAAGCATCCAAAATATAATGAGTAAACTGCGGCAATGCAAGCAAAGGAACAACCCAAATCTCTTCCCAATTAATTTCAAACAATCCCACCTGCTCTTTCCAAACCAAAGTTTCCCATGTAAATTCTTCAATGACAGCCAAAAAAAGTAATCCTCCGACAAACACGAGTACAGAAATGGATTGTTTTACTTTTCCGATGATCCGAAAATCATGAGATTTCATTTTAAATTCCGTAAAATAAACTAATGCCATATATGGAATTCCGTGAGAAATTACGTTCAGTAAGGTAAATACCAATTCATTATTAAAATGAACTATCCCGAAATACCATGACAAATAAGTTCCAGAAATCAATAACAACTTCTGATAATTAATTGCTTCTTTTTTTCGGATTCTAAAAACGAGCAGATAGAGCATATAAGTAATCAAAATTATGCTATACAGTGAAAAGAGGGCAGGCTCTAATACAGGAAGATTCAAATGAATAAATTCATTGGGCATGAACCATGTAAACCTTCTGTCTGCGTGTAAAAACCAATAAAGCATCGGATAGACAGTCGCATTATAGATAACAACAGTATCCAGCAATTTTTCACCTTTTGAGAGTCTTTCATTACGGTTGTATAAACGTAGAAAACCATATTGTTGCCTGATAAAATGAAAAACAGCAACATAAGCTAACACACTCCAAAATACTGATGCCCCGAAACTGTACAGAAGAAGAGACAGCAAAAAGCAGGTGATGGGAATAATACAAAAAAGCAGTTTGTGTTTCTTCCATTTTTCTTTTACAAGATATGAACGGAAAATCGAAGCGTATACATGAGCAACATCAATAAAAACAATTAAGATCAACCAAGTATAGAAAGAATATCCTTCTTGTATTTCCTGCAATTGCTGATGAAAAAACATAACAATAAACCAGATAAAAATCGGAGGCAGTAAAATCCATATTAGGTCAAACGTCTTATTATATATCCAGTATTTTTTCATCATTCAACATTTGTTCAACAGCTCTTGTTCCCTGATAAAAAGCCTCTTCAAAAAGAGATATTCCACTCAAGTCCGTATGTGCAAAAAAAACTTTATCTCCAATCGGTTTCAATGCTTCCTTCTTATCTTCAGAAAACAGAAAATTGATCGAGGGACTAATCATTCCGTGTCCGCGTTTAAAAATTTCAATAGAAACCAAATACTTTTCAATTTCCGGATGAACTGTTTTTAGATCTTCTAATACTTCATTCTTCCAATATTCATCTGAATATCGCTGTAACTTCTTACGTTCTTCTTTCAGATTTCCTCCATCTAACGCCCGGTAATAAGTAATTACAAAAGGAGATTCATATTGAGTCAAATTCTGATGCTGATTATAAATATACCCCAGCCCTTTTCCCTGAAAAATAACATTTTCCCAACTTAATTCAGCTCCTTCGCTCAAAGGAAATCGTTCTAATACAAGCGTTGCCAAAATCCAAGGAGAATAGCAAAATTTCCCATAATTAATCTTGCGATCAGGTAAAAGGTATCTGTTAATATATTGTGGTGTCGCCAGGATAATTCTTTCTGCATAAATCTGTTTTGAAATATTTCGTCTTTCATCAAAAACATTCAACACAACTTTGTCTTTCTGTACATCTATATTGTAAACAACATGTTGAAGAAATTGTTTACCCTTCACATATTTTTCCAAACATTTAATCAAAAAACCGTTTCCTTCAGGCCACGTTAAGAGTTCTTGATGTTCACTGTATAAATCGTGTTTTCTCGAAGTAAAATAATGAATGCCTGCCCAGGCACTCACACGATCTATTCCCTGACCATAATCATCCATACAGCAGTAGTTAACATACCATAACAAATTAGGATGTATATATTCTTCCTGCTCCATCCAATCCTTCATTGATAGTTTGTCTAATGTCAAATAGTCTGCGTCTGTTGAAGAATATGCAAGAGGTAAATCAAAAATAAAACGTCCATCTGTTCCTTTAGCAGAACGATAGTCCTTCATTTGCGAAGAAAAGCGAAGAAATTGCCCGTTACAATCATCATCCAATCTATTATTCGGCTCAATACCTTCTACCCATTGATAATCAATAAATAACCGTTCTTGTGGTGAATGACACACATATTCAGGATGATAAACTGCTTTCCCATCCTGATAACCAGTGATAATATTTTCTTCTTCAAAAAAGACAGCCAGTTCCTTATGATGAAGATTAATTGCTGGCACGTAATGCGCTCCCAGTGGATATGCCGAATAATTATTACTTCCGGAAGAAGAATTTCCTCCTGCAATTCCCTCCAGCTCAAACAGCACAAAATCCTCTTCATTTGTCTTTATCAAGGCTCTGGCGGCACTTAATGCACTAACTCCTCCTCCTATAATAACAAATTTATATCGCTCCTTTTCAGTCGGTACGGGAAAATCCTTTGTCCATAACCTGTGTCCCAGCAGATGATTAGTTCCGGTAATCTTCAGTACAAAGCGAAGTGCTGTATCACGGCATGATTTTAATAAGATCATACCAACAGATGCAAGCATTGTCAAACGGATAAACTGTCTGCGCCTCATTCTCTCAATTTTGACCAGTCCTCTTCAAAATAACGAACCAACACCTGATTATCAAGACGATTTATTTCCAGTTCTGAAGCAGGGAGCATATCTTTTTTGAAATCAGTATAGGATTCAAATTGATAATCGTAAAATTTCAGATTATCCATCCGTCGTTTCACATACCGAAATGATTGCTTCGGATCATTACTGAATAAGTTAAATCCCCATTCTCCAAAAGACGGAACATATACATGATACGCTCTAACCTCAGGATAAATAGCTGAAATAGTGGCATTAATGCACCAATAAGCGTTAGGCGCTGTAAATGGCGAAGTTGTCTGAATACTTACTACTGATTCTGATTTAAGTGATTGTTTAAGACACTCATAAAAATAATTGGTATATAATTTTCCTATACTGTAATTTGTCGGATCCGGAAAATCAATGATTACCACATCGTATTTTGTTTTATTATTCTTCACCCACAAAAAAGCATCTTGATTAATTACCTCCATTTTCGGATTCGTCAATGATTGTTTGTTGTAAGCCATCAATCTTGGGTTCTTTGCAAATAATTGCGTCATACCTTCATCTAAATCTACCAGTGTAACAAATTTAACTTCATCATATTTCAATACCTCACGAGCCGCCAGTCCATCGCCTCCTCCAAGAATTAATACCTTCTCAACTGATGCAGCAAATCCCATAACAGGATGTACCAGACATTCATGATAGCGATATTCATCTTTTGTATCAAACTGCAAATTATTATTCAGATAGAGCTGAAAATCTGCCCCCTGATTCGTCAAAACAATCTTCTGATAAGGAGTTGTATGACTATAAACTATACTCCCGTTGTATAAGTTTCTTTCACTATAATCTAAAACTTCTTTATTAAAAAAAAGCAATATGCATAATCCGGAAAAAGCAACAATGGACTTAAATGTAAGAATAAACGTATCTTTTAGTTCCTTACGGAATAAATAGATCAACAGTAAACCGACAACAATATTTATAATGCCAAAAACTATAGAAGTACTTATCAGACCTAACTTGGGAACAAGAACCACAGGAAATAAAATAGAAGCAAGCAACGCCCCTATATAATCAAACGTAAAAATATTCGCAACCAATTGTCTGAACTCTACTTTATCTTTCAAAATCCTCATCAAAATCGGGATTTCCATCCCAACCAGAATACCTGTCAAGCCCAGTAAAAAATACAAAACCACCTGAAAATAGCTACCCTGCTGAAATAACAGGAATAATAACGTGGAACTTATTCCTCCTACAATTCCGATCAGTATTTCTATTTCGACAAACCTCTTTAGTAATTTTTTTTCTATAAACTTGGAAAAATAGGAACCTATTCCCATAGCAAACATATAAGTACCTATAGTATAAGAAAACTGTCTTACAGAATCTCCCAAAAGGTAACTTGCTAATGCTCCGGCGATCAATTCATATATTAATCCACAGGTAGCGATTGTAAAAACCGCCATTAATAATAAGAACTGAAACCTTCTTTTATTAGCCATGAATCGCTGCACTGATGATCATAGAGATCCCTATAATTAAAGCCGAAAAAATGATTGCTAATGCATGATTTTTATTTTCTACAATTTCTTTCCAGGATTTTTCCGGTGTTATTTTTTCAATTACAAAATAGCTGGCAAGTAATAGCACAATTCCTATAAAACAGTAGATAAGTGAATTTAAAATTCCTTGAATATAATTTTCCATATACGGTTTATTTATGATTTGAATATGATTCTGATTTGTAGACATAGTGATTTGAACGTCCTATATAACTGGCATCTTCCAGTGTTTCAATATTCGCTCCCCGATAATTGTTATTATATACTTCAGCACTCGTATATAAAAATGCTGCAAATATAAAAAGTACAATATACATATATCTGTCCATTAGTAAAATATCAATAGAAGTACTTTTTTTATTCATCTTATAGTTCCTGTCCAGACGCAAATACATTAAATAGAAAAGAACAATAACGACAATAAGTGCAACAACAAAAGGTGTATATCTGATAATATGCCCTACTGTAAATCTCAAATCCGTCATCACATCAAATTCCAAATAATCCGTTGGTATAATAATCTGTTTTGGTGTATTTGCCGAAATGCGTAACTCATATTCACCTGGTTCAAGATTATTAATCAATATATTAAGCGCAGAGGCATAGTTAATTGAATTATAGTTCAGACCGACTCTCTGTGAATAGACCATTCTGTTTTTTGATAGACTTATCAAGGAAAAATATACAACCGGGTGTGTTCTTGATTCAACAGAACCATCGATCGTCAGTTCTGATGATTTAATCCAACTAAGGTCTATCTTCTGCTTTAATCTGTAATTTGAAACGAATAAACTATTTTCTTTCACCTCTGTACTTTCATACAATACCTCTTTATCAAAAAACAATCCCTTATAATGAAATCCCAGAAATATCAGTCCAAAAAACATCAGAACAAGTACACACATATTAAAGAAATTAAAATAATAATTTCTATAGCTGCTTTTATTTTTATCCTTCTTATTTTCAAATCTATTATAAAAATCGTGCATCGTAAGAGCATTTCCATAATAGCCGAAAAGCTCTTTGCCTGCACTTTCTATACTGAGAAAACTACTGTCATTTTCAACATCACAATTAAAAGGATAATAAGTGACCTTCTCTCTAATATCATACTGAAATATTCCCGATGCAAAAGTAGTTTTTGCAGAATACATGTAATCATATCTGAAATATTTTCTATACTTCCTGACCCCTTGTTGTTTTGCAGCATTCAGATCAAATTGCTGGGGAAGTTTAAATTCTTTTAATCCAAAAACACCTTTTTTGAAATTATCCGAAAAGCTAAAAAAATACCACTCGTTCTTAGCGTTCATTCCTCCGTACTCCCACCAAGAATCCTGCATGCTTTCTTTTTTCGAAATATTAGTGATTGTATATTTTGAGGAATTGTACAAGAATACATCACCTATATCTATCCCTAATGGATTTTCAATTTCTGCCTGCTTAAATTTACCTACAAAAATGATTTCTTCTTTTTCAAAAGAATGAAGTTCCTGACATTCAGGACACACGAAGACATTAAAATGACTCTGGATTTGAGTAGTATTAAAGACATATTGACAAGAAGTACAAACGATTCCCATGCAAGACAAAGGTAATATTTTTCACAGATAAATAAACCTCTATGAAAATTCTAGATCATCGACATCATCTTATTCACTGTATTCAGATTCCTTCCGGTAGCTGTTATTTTAAGCTTTTTCTCAAAATAGTTATTATTCATTATGGATCTGGCCATCCCTTCCGGAAGGTAGAAATAAAGAACATTTCCTTCCAGGTGAAAGACTCCCTCTCCATGATCCTGCTGCCGGAGCTTTTCTAATAATTCTGAAGAAAGTTCTCCTTTCAGAAAAGTGAAAAACAGCTTCGAAGGTTCGCTGTCAGCAGAAAAAGGATTATTCGCCAATGCCTGTGTCAAATCTTCAGAAGAAAGGACAAAAACAGGAATATCCAGCTGAAATCTTTCCTTGATCAGCTCTGAAACTTTCCGTTCCGTTTCTTCTTTGTTATACAATGAATTAAACACGATATTACCGCTCTGGATATAGGTAAGCACCTCTGAAAAACCCGCAGCGGAAAGCTGTTTTTTCAGTTCTTCCATTTTGATAATATTCTTCCCGGAAACATTAATTCCGCGAAGGAAAACAACAAACTTCTGCCACTCAGCCAATTTTTTCCTTCAGCTTTTCTTTATCCAGATGATTCTCCCAGTTAGAAACCACCACACATGCCACGCCATTTCCTATAACATTGGTCAGCGCACGACATTCCGACATGAACTTATCAATACCTAAGATGAGAGTCATTCCTGCAACAGGAACTTCCGGCACAACGGCTAATGTTGCTGCCAGCGTAATAAATCCCGCTCCAGTAACACCTGCCGCTCCTTTTGAAGATAATATTGCCACGAGCAACAACACCATCAGATGGTCAAATTCCAGATGAATATTACATGCCTGCGCAATAAATAATGCTGCCAGCGTCATATAAATATTTGTTCCGTCAAGATTAAATGAATATCCTGTCGGAACTACCAGACCAACAACACCTTTATCACATCCCGCATCATTCAGCTTACGCATCAGCCCGGGCATCGCAGGTTCGGAAGAGCTTGTTCCCAAAACCAGAAATACTTCTTCTTTGATGTAGCGGATAAACCTAAAAATATTGAATCCGTTCAGCTTAGCTACCAAGCCCAGGATCACAGCAATAAACAAAAAGGAAGTCAGGTAAAAGGTAATAACTAATTTCCCGAGATACATCAGCGAATCAATCCCGTAAGCACCAATGGTATAAGCCATTGCACCGAATGCACCGATCGGAGCCAGTTTCATCAAAAGCTCCACGATTTTAAAAACCGGTATGGTCAGCACCTCCAGAAAATCAATTACCGGTTTGCTTTTTTCTGCTGTCAGCGCTAACCCGACACCAAACAGTATTGCGACCAGCAGCACCTGGAGGATTACATCTCCGGTCATGGGGCTGAACAAAGTCTGCGGTATGATATTAAATATAAAATCAACAACGGAATTTTCTTTGGCTGCTTCTACGTATTTATTGATTTTTGAGCTGTCCAGTGAAGACGGATCAATATTCAAGCCGGCACCTGGCTGTACAACATGACTCACCAGCAATCCTATTATCAGGGCCAGCGTAGAAAAAAAGAAAAAATAAACAAAAGCTTTTGTTGCTACCCGTCCGACTTTCTTCAGATCATTCATCCCTGCAATTCCCGTAGAAACTGTCAGGAATATCACCGGTGCGATAATCATCTTCACCAATTTTATGAAGCCATCTCCCAAAGGCTGCATCTTTGTCCCGAGATCAGGCCTGAAATATCCCAGTGAAACACCTATAACGATGGCAAATAGCACCTGAACATACAGCAGCTGATAAAACTTTTTCTTTTTTACCGGCTTTTCTTCGAATTCATGCTTCATAATTTCTGTCTAAAAGTGAACCAAAATAACGAATTTCTGTAATTCAGACATATATATAGTTTTGATTTTTAAAAAGGATTAAATATCTTGTACTCGTTTTAATAAAGAAATAATGAAAAAACTTATCTTTTTCTGCTTATTGTTATTCTCCGGGTTCCTGTCCGCTCAGAAAGTATATTCTGTAAACTACGAGAGCCAGGCAGATGTAAAAGTATTTGTCGTGGATTACGAAAGCCAGGCCGATCTGAAAGTTTTCAAGGTAAAGTATGAAAGTCAGGCGGGAAAAAATGACGGAAAATGGTTTTTTACTGATTATGAAAGCCAGGCTAAGAAAAAGATCTTTTTCGTGAAATATGAGAGCCAGGCGGATCTGAAGATCTATTTTGTTGATTATGAAAGTCAGGCGGGCTGGAGAAATTCTTCCAAGCAGCAGCTGATGTACTGATTATGTGAAAGTACTGATGAAAAAATATGTAGCCGTTTTTTTCCTGCTTTTCTTTTTCCGAAGCTTTCTCTCAGCGCAGTCTGATATGATTTCGCCCCTTTCCATTGGCGAAATTCACACGATTTATTCTTCCAGCCTTAACGAAGAACGCACCTTAAACATTTACCTGCCGCCGGGCTATGATTCGTCCCGGGCTTATCCGGTCATTTACCTATTGGACGGGAGCATGAATGAAGATTTCCTTCACATTTCAGGGCTGGCACAATTTTTCCATCTGATGTACGATATGCCGGAAACCGTTATTGTAGGAATTGCCAATATTGACCGGAAACGGGATTTTACTTTTCATACGGAACTGGAGGAACTGAAGAAAAGCTATCCGACAACCGGACATTCGGACAGATTCATTTCATTTGTAAAAAATGAGCTTCAGCCTTATGTTCAATCCAGATTTAAGACCAACGGAACTTCTTTTCTTATCGGACAGTCGTTAGGCGGGCTGCTTGCCTCCGAAATTCTCCTGCATCATGCAGATCTGTTTACTCATTATTTCATTATCAGCCCCAGCCTTTGGTGGGATAACGAAAGTATGCTGAAAAAAGCGCCCGAATTATACAGGGAACAATCGGACAGCAAACGATTTGTTTATATCTCTGCAGGAAAAAATGAACCTAAGATTATGCAGACAGAGGCCAAAAAACTGTATGATATCCTTTCTAAATCAGGAAAAGCAAATACTGTAGCGAAATTCCTGCTGATGGAGGAAGATCATGCAACCATTTTGCACAACAGCATTTACCAGGGATTCAAATTGATCTTTAAGCCACTGTATTAAATCCCAATCAGCTTTCCGCGAATAGTTTTTCAAAAATCCTTCTGTCGCCTTCCGTGAACGCTACATTTCGGCGCGACATCATCGCCTGTGCTGCCTGAATGGCTTTTTCAAGATCAAAGCGTTCAAATCCGTCTGCTCCTCCCCAGGAAAAAGAAGGGGTATATTTCGGAGGAAAATCACCTCCGTAGATATTACAGGAAACACCACAAACCGTTGCGGTATTAAACATCGTATTAATTCCGCATTTGCTGTGATCTCCCATCATGATCCCCATGAACTGAACGTCCGTTTTCTCGGTTTTTCCGGTTTCATAAGAATAAGCGGCAACATTCGAGTAGTTATTTTTGAGGTTGGACGAGTTGGTATCTGCTCCCAGATTACACCACTCACCAATCACTGCGTTTCCTAAAAATCCGTCATGTCCCTTATTGGAATAAGCCTGAAAAACAACATTATTCACTTCTCCTCCTACTTTGCAATGCGGACCCAATGTCGTTGCGCCATATACTTTTGTTGCCAGCTTCAAGCCTGCTCCTTCACCTAATGCCAATCCGCCTCGAACAACCGATCCTTCCATCAGCTCTGCGTTTTTACCTACATAAACAGGACCTGTTTTCGTATTTAAAATACAGGCTTCCACACTTGCTCCTTCTTCCAGAAATACCAGAGCTCTGTCGCCGATAATCGTATTCGTATCACTGACAGGTTGTGAAATTCTGTCTTTTGTCAGCCAGGAAAAATCGGACAGCAAAGCGATGTGGTTCTTCTGGTATAAATCCCAGCGCTGGCTGATGAAAAGCAGCTCCCCGGAAAAATTCACTTCACGTTGTTTCTCCGTTCCGTTCCGTGCGATCCAAAGCCCGTCTTTTACCAACATCTCTCCTTCTTTCAATAAGCTGATGACATTCATCAGGTTTTCCGATAAAATTACCTGTGCATTGATTGTTACAGCTGCTTCATGGTCTTCTCCGGATGGGAATTTCGCTGTCAGATAATCCTCTGTCTGAAATAAAACTTCCGCTGAAGCGTCAAACAAACAGATTCGCTCTTCGTTGGTCATAATTCCCATTCGTACTGTGCCTAAAGGCCGTGTCAGCGTAAAAGGAGCAAATCGTAAATGCAGGCCGTTATCGGAAAGAATATATTTCATAGTGCTTTTAGTCTTGTAAAGTTTTCTTCGAAATTAGTGCTAATAAGGCAAATGTCAATAATCCGTTCAAAATTAGTATTTCATAGCCGAACACGTAGCCGTTCAGCCATTCTTTTGAATTGGATGACAGGATAAAGCAGATCAGCGGTGCTGCTACGCATACAAAAGGAACGAGTATTTCCTTTAATTTACGCTTCGTCAGGATTCCAAAAAAGAATAAGCCCAGCAATGGACCGTAAGTATAAGCCGCGGCTTTGAGTATGACATCAATCAGGTCCTTTCCGTAATTGTCCATGTACCATTTTGTCACCAGCGCAATGAGCAGAAAGATCAACGAAAAGCCAATGTGAACGATAAATTTCAGACGTTTTTTCTCACTTTCTTCCCGCTTGTTAAAATTCAGAAAGTCAATGCAAAACCCGGTGGTCAACGCTGTCAGCGCGCTATCGGAAGAGGCGTAAGAAGATGCTAAAATCCCTAAAAGGAATAAAACTCCGACAAAAAGTCCCAGATGCTCAAAAGCCAGCGTAGGATATACTTCGTCTGTTGCCACCTTTCCATCCATCATGGGCAAAGCAACGTTCATCGAATCGCTGTAAACATATAGCGCTCCTCCAAGCAGCAGAAAGAAGAAGTTTACAATGATCATGATCGTTGTAAACGAATACATGTTTTTCTGCGCTTCCCCGATATTTTTACAGGTCAGATTTTTCTGCATCATATCCTGATCCAGCCCGGTCATTGCTATTGCCAGGAACATTCCTCCGAAAAAGTGTTTCGGAAAATAAACCGGCGATTTATAATCTTCCGTATAAAAAATCTTTGTCATCGAATATCCCAGCTGGTTCGTCTTTGCCTGGATACTTTTAAATAATCCCGGGAGATTCAGGTCCAGCGCATTTGAAATAATAAAAACACTCAGCACAACTGCTCCTACTAAAAATACTGTCTGAAACGTATCTGTGTAAATGATGGTTTTTACTCCTCCTTTAAAAGTGTACACCCAGATCAACAACACAGTTATGATCGCCGTGACAATATAAGGAACTCCCAGCCCGTCAAAAAGAAATTTCTGCAAAACAAAAGTCGCCAGGTACAAACGCATTGCGGAACCTACGGTACGTGAAAGGATAAAGAAGCTTGCTCCTGTCTTGTAAGAAACCACTCCGAAGCGTTCGTTCAGGAACTCATAGATAGAAACCAGGTTCAGGCGGTAATATAAGGGCATCAGTACCTGTGCAATGACAATATATCCGAGAATATATCCCAAAACCACCTGGAAATAAGCCATTCCGTCCACATATACTTTTCCGGGAACAGAAATGAAAGTGACGCCGGAAAGGGATGTCCCTATCATTCCGAAAGCGACAAGGTACCATTTGCTGGATCTGTTTCCTGTAAAAAAAGTATCGGAAGTAGCGTTTCTGGAAGTCAGGACAGAAATCAATATGAGAATCCCGAAATATCCTGTTAATAAAGCAATAACTAAAGCAGCGCTCATTTTTAAGTTTTGAACAAACGAAGATAACAAAAGCTTTTTCTTGTTTAAATATTTTTTTCACAATAAAAGAATCATCAATTCAAAAAAATACTACTTTCGAACTTATAAACTGACATAAAAAAGATTAACCGTCAGCATTTTTGAATTTTATATGGTAAACTTATTCGTTTCAAGATTAGATTACGGAGTAACTCAGGAGAATCTGATTGCTTTATTCAAGCCTTACGGATACGTAAGAAAAGTGGTAATACCTACCGACAAAGAAACCGGAAAAACAAAAGGCTTTGCCTTCGTGGAAATTGACAGCAACGACGCCGACACGATTATTTCAGATCTGGATGGCTACAGCCTGAACAACCGTTCTATTTCTGTAAAAATTGCTGAAGAACGCGGGGACAGACCACAACGTCCGGCTAATAATAATGGTGATCGCCCTCAGCGCCCATATAACAATACCGGAGACAGAAGACCTTTTAATAACCAGGAACGCCGCCCGGAACAAAGAAATGAATACAAAACTTCCGACGAACCGGCAAAGCCGGCAAATTTCTTTCCTCCTTCTGATGGAAATGCTTTAAGCGCAAAAAACGATCGTACCAAGAAAGATAATAAGAAAAAAGGCAGCGGTGCTTCGGATGGCCCGAAAAAAAATAAGATGGAAGCGTATAAAAAAAGCGGGAAGCAAAACCGTTTTTTCTACGATGACGACGAAGATTTCGACTATTAATATAAAAAATTGAATATTCTGGAAAGCTGTTTACCGAAAGTAAGCAGCTTTTTGTTTTTAACCTCTTGAAAACTCCGACAGTAATATTGCTGTTGCAATCCCCACATTTAACGACTCTGCTTCCCCGAAACGCGGAATGGTAAGCGGAGAAGAGATCAGTGGCAGCAATTCCGGGCGGATGCCGTTCCCTTCATTTCCCATCAGCAGGATTCCGTTGCGGTTCAGCTGCTTTTGATAGACGTTTTCTCCGTTGAGCAGCGCTCCGAAAACAGGAAGATCCGTTTCCTTTAAAAAGCCGGACAGATCAGCATAGTGCAGCCGGACCCGTAAAATGGAGCCCATTGTTGCCTGAACCACTTTTGGGTTATAACAATCCACGCAATCGGGGGAACAAATGATCTGTTTTAACCCGAACCAATCTGCCAGACGGATAATTGTTCCCATATTTCCGGGATCCTGAATACTGTCCAAAGCCAGATAAAAATCACTTTTCTCAGCTGATGCTACTTCCTGCCGTAATACTGCCAATGCCTTATTAGGTGTTGTCAATCCGGAAATCTGTTTCAGCCCCTTTTCTTCAATCACCTCAAAATCAACACCTGACAAATTATTTTCTGCAGCAAATTCCGGCAGGCAATATACTTTCACGATACGTTCTCTGAACATCTGAACAGCTTCCAGCACCATTTTTTCTCCTTCCAGAATAAATTCTCCGAATTCATTCCGAAATTTTTTTCGCTGTAATGCGTTCAAATGTTTTATAATATTTTTAGACAGCATCTTAGTGACAATTATTAATTTTGCCAAATATTGAAGCAATTTGACGAAATCCAAACTTACATATTTTCTTCTGGTTTTTATACTTTTTTTTACACTGGGATGTAATCTGGCAAAACATGTCCCGGAAGGAAAATACCTGCTCAAAAAAAATAAGATCAAAATCGAAGGTGATGCCATTGAAAAGGGTGACCTGGAAGATGTCATCAGGCAAAAGCCCAACCGAAGTATGCTCGGCCTGAAAATGCGTCTTTGGGCATATAATCAGGACCGTTTTTTCGGATTGAAATCAGATTCGCTTACCATTGCGAACATCCGGGCAAAAAAAAATGAAAAGCTGAGCCAGAAAAACCATAAACGCCTGGCACGCCAGGACAAGATCAATGAAAAGCGCATGGCGAAAGCCAGGGAACGGGGTGACAGCCTTTATTATGAAAAGATCGTTTCATTGAAAGATACAGTGGAGCCGCGTCGTTTTCTGAGAGAATGGTTCAAATATAAGTTTGGTGAAAAACCAGTCATCCTGGATACGGGAGCAATTTCCAGAAGCACCCTTTCTATGAACAATTACATGAAAAAGAAAGGTTATTTCTTTTCCAGTGTTTCCACAGAAATGGACACCAATTCCAGAAATGACCAGATTTCAGTTATTTATAAAGTCACCACCGGAAAACCTTATATTATTGATTCTGTAAAAGTTACTACTGATAATGATGCCGTGAGCGTTACTTTTCAGCAGTTCCTGAAGAAAAATCCTGATGCGAGGCTTCGCGGGCAGCGTCTGGATTCAGATGTATTAAATTCCGCAAAAGAAATCCTGGCGAAGTTTTTCCGGGACAATGGTTATTACGGCTTCAGCGCAAGCCATATCAATATTACCGCAGATACCAGCTTAGGAAACCTGAAAGCTTTTGTAAAAATCGAGCTGGGCGACCGGATCCTGCGTGACGGGGACCTCGCTTATAAAAAGCAGCAGGAGATCAAGCATATCCGGAATGTTTATTTTCACCTTGCAGATACCACCCGCTACAAAGGGAATTTTTTGGAATTACTGGAAAGCAAAGGGATTGATCTGAGCAAGCAAAAATACCTGCCTACATTTGATACGCTCCGATATAAAAAGCTTCAGTACGACTGGAGCAATAAAAAACGTATGGGGCTTCCCCTGAAAACAGATACGCTTAATCCGGGCAGGATGGCAACATTCCTGTACAACGGGAAACCTTATGTCAAGCCCTCCGTTATTGAGCTTCAGAATTTCCTGGAGGAAAGTAATTACTATAAAGAATATTACGTGGAGCGTTCCATCACGCGTCTGATGGAGCTCAATGTTTTCCAGACAATCAAGCCGGAGCTGACTGAAGTAGAAGGGACAAATACGCTTGATGTTCATTATTACCTGGTTCCGTATAAAAAACAAAGCTTTTCGTTCGAACCGCGTTTCACCAACTCAAACGGCTTTTTAGGAGTTGCCGCTTCTGTCAATTATCTCAACAGAAACCTGTTCAGGGGAGCCGAAAACCTTACTATCTCCTTTTCGGGAGGTTTTGAATCAACTCCACCCGTTTTTGATAAAAACCTGGACGGAAGCACCACCAAATACAAACGGACATTTAACACATTCGAATACGGGCCAACCATTAAGCTGGAGCTTCCCGGCCTGTTCCCGGCACCGGCGGAATTACTTACAAAAAGGAAACGTCCTTTAACCATCATTTCATTAGCTTATAACAAACAGCACCGTATCGACTTTGACAGACAGACCTTCCAGTTCAATTATATGTATAAGTTTGTCATCGACCAGATGCAGATCATCCAGATAGGATTACCTCTGGCTTCCGTGATCAAGTATGTAAAGATCAACAAGGATGATTACTTCCAGCAGAAGATCGATGAGACAAACGATTTGTTCTTACGGAATGCTTATAGCAACCAGCTGATCTGGGAAGATATAAAGATCATTTATGAGTTTAATAACTTAAACTCTTCCAGACGGAAGAAAACTACTTTCTTCTACAATATTACGTTCAATCACGCCGGATTCCTTGCCAATCTTTTCAGCCGCGGATACGATAGTGAACTGGAACAGAAAACGATTTTCAACGTGGCCTATTCCCAGTTTGTACGTCTGGACAATGAAATTATCGCGGAATATAAGATCAACAAAAGACAATCGCTCAATTTCCGTTTTTTAGCCGGTGCCGGCCTTCCTTACGGAAACATTCCCACTTCTCTTCCTTATGACTACTCTTTCTTCGCGGGAGGAGCCAATGATAACAGAGGATGGAGAGCACGGACGCTGGGGCCGGGAAGCTACAAATATTACCTGGATGAAAACAGAACCGCCACGCAAATCGGCGACATCCGACTGGGAACGCAGTTTGAATACCGGATTGCGGTCACGGATATGTTAAAGCTCGCATTATTTATGGATGCGCATAATATCTGGACCTTACGCGATGATGTGAACCGTCCGGGCGGAAAATTCTCCAAAGATTTCTGGAAAGAAATAGCGCTTTCTCCGGGAGTCGGGCTGCGGCTGGATTTCTCGTTCTTTATTCTGCGTCTCGACCTTGGAATTCCGCTCACCAATCCGGCATTACCTGAAAATGCGCGCTGGATTTTCCAGTCACGTCAGCCTTACTACGACGAGGGATACGCGAAATTTGGCGACGGCTTCAAGGACAAAATGCCTCGTCCTTTCACCCCTTCACTTCATTTCGGTATAGGTTATCCATTCTGACCTGTTATTAAATTATTGGGTTTTATCGGTAATATGACCAACAAAGTTTTAAATTTGTATTATTGTATAGTCTAAAATTAAATGGCCTCGGATATATTTCTTACGCTCTTACTTGTTTTTTTAAATGGATTTTTTGTCGCAGCAGAATTCGCGATTGTAAAAGTCAGAGAATCACAACTTGAAACCAAAGCACAAACGTCAAACAGCGGGGCAGTCAAACTGGCTCTGAAAATCGTAGGCAACCTGGACGGGTATTTAGCAGCTACACAGTTAGGTGTCACACTTGCTTCTCTTGGGCTGGGCTGGGTCGGTGAGCCGGTTGTATCCAAAGTCATTATTGGAATGTTCGAAATGCTCGGAATCAATATCAGTGAAGAGCTCAGCCATCAGATCGCTTTACCGGCAGCCTTCGTTCTCATTTCCGTGCTTCACATTGTTTTCGGTGAATTAGCTCCTAAATCAATTGCCATCCAGAAAGCGGAAACCACAACGATCGTGCTTGCTTATCCCCTGAATTTCTTTTATGTGATCTTTCGCCCGTTTATTTTCGTGCTGAACGGACTTGCGGGAGCATTGCTGAAAACAGTGGGTATCCGTGCTACGCATGGCGCAGAGATTCACACTACGGACGAGCTGAAATACCTCATCCAGCAAAGTAGCGAAAGCGGAACTATTGAATCGGAAGAATACGATATTATCCGAAATGCTTTTGATTTCTCCGACCGTAGCGTAAAGCAGATTATGATTCCACGGAACCAGGTCGCTTATCTGAATGTCAGCAAATTTGACGACGAAGAGCTGGAACGATTGCTGGAAGAAGGATATTCCCGGATCCCTTGTTATGAGGATGATATCGATAATATTGTAGGACTGATCCACATCAAGGACTTACTGCGAAAGCTCCGTTCGAATGACGAGATCATTATCACGGAATTGCTACGTCCGATCATCATTGTTCCGGAGCACAAGAAAATTGGCAGCTTATTGAAGGAATTCCAGTCAAAGCATATCCACATGGCCGTGATCGTAAATGAATTCGGAGCAATGGAAGGGATCGCGACCATGGAAGATATCATTGAGGAAATTGTCGGAGAAATTCAGGACGAATATGACAATGAAAATCCGATTGTGGAGCAGATCGATGATACCACTTACAAAGTATTTGCTACGGCTCCTATCAATGATATCAACAGCTTTCTTCCTTATGAGATCTCATCGGATGAGAATAATGAGACACTTGCAGGTGTGATTCTTGAAGAATTCGGAGAAATTCCGAATGAAGGAGAAATCATTCAGCTTGAGCATTACGAAGTAAAAATCCTGGAACGAAGCGGGAACAAGCTGATTACCGTCGAGCTGAAAACACTGGAAACAGAAGATTCTATCGAAGACTAAGAACAGCTCCACCAGATAATTCTCCGGTCGTCTCCAACGGAACAGAAATTAAATTCATCGATAATATACAGGGCATTTACCGAATGGGAATGTCCTTTTTCTTTAGCGGTAATTTTCTGAAGCAATCTGATCTGTGAATCATCCAGCTCCCAGATCTTTATGGATTTATCACGTGAAGCAGTAATCAATTTATCCCCAATTTGCTTCATATCGTAAATGGCTTCATAATGTAACGGCCATGAGGACAGCAATTCTTCCGATTGCCAGTCCCATACTTTCAAATGTGCATCTTTTCCGGCGGAAAACAGCTTGTGATCTATCTGCAGAAGCTTATTCACTCCTTTTTCATGAGCAAAAAACCGGTGTTCCAGCTCGAAAGTTTCCGTATTTATAATACGGATAAATCCGTCCTGGCAAGCCAAGGCCAGCATCTGACTATTCAGGAATATCAGATCACGGATTTTTCCGCAGGAAAAAGACAATTGTTTATTTTCCTGCAATGAATCTTTTTCGAGAAAATGAATAGTCCCATCCGCTGTTCCGATAATTATCAATTCATCCTTCAGAATTAGTGAATAAATTGCTGTATCCGTGATTTTCCGTTGCTGCTCTACTACTCTGTTTACTGTATCAATAACATACAATTCGCCTTTATTCGAACCGATGAATAATTTCTGATTATGCAGCACCAGCTTATAGCTGGTATGATCCATCTTAATGGCGAATTTCTCCTGCTGCGCTTCCTGAATATTCCACTTTACAACAAATTTATCCGCAGCAGAGGTAAATACAAAAAACGAAGTGCCATCTATGGAATAGACTGCCCCGTTATGTTCCCGTATCTCCTGTTTCTTTTGAAAGATCATTGTAAATATCTGAAAATTAAACTGTTTATATGTTATGCTCTTTTTTTGCTTTTTAAAATCACATTTCTCAAACGACTTTTGTGAATATAATCACATTTTTCAAAGGAGTTTGATTTTTTCAGCAAAATAAATCAAGGATTTTGCACAGTACTCAATCAACTCATTGACAGTTGTTTTTTTATAAAATTATTCTAAATTTGAAAGGTATAAAATATATACTCATGACTTTATAACTAACTAGAAGAGAATGCACAATAGAGATATAATAATACAACTCATAACATCTGCAATAGTATGTGCTATTCTGACGACTATATTTACATCTTTCGAATATTCACCAGATGGCTCTAACTATGTAAAACTTAACATTCGAGATACAATTCCATTTTTGTTTTACTTTATTGGAGCAGCAATCCCAAGCCTCATAATAGGTTTGTTTTTTAGGTTAAATCAAAATTTAAAAATTTGGCTAAGGAAAAATTACTGGATAAATATTGTTTGTTGCATAATAGGAGTTACATTATGTATTTACTCCCTGAAAGATTCAAATATTGTCGTAGATGAATATAGAATGGACGGTATGGATTTCGAATACTGGCATCCAAAGTATTCACTTCAAGTCAGCGGGTGGTTTATTTTAATCTTTAGCACATTAAATATGTATCTGCCTGAAAGAAAAACAACCATATAACAGCTGCTTTCCACAAAACGTTATCTTTAATGTTACAAGTCCTACACACATAAAATATGAATAACAAAATACAGTCCATAAAAGAAATACGTACTGTTCTAAAATATATACAACCATACCCTAAACAGTTTAACAGAAGTATTAAAACATCTTCCTAAAACATATCCTTATGACTACCGTTTAACTTACCTAAACATAAAGAAGTAATGCAAGACGACAACAGACTTAGAAAAGTCAGTATTTTATTTCAACAGAAAAAATACGCAGCAGCTGAGCGAATTTTAAAAGATTTACTTACAGAAGATACGAATAACATTCATTTTCTTTCTCTCCTTGCCGAAGCAAATTTGCAACAAGATAAATGTGATACAGCAATGAGTATAATTGACAATGCAATTGAGTTATCAAACTATTCATCATATTTATTCTACATAAAATCAAGAATTACAATTCAACAAGACAATTACGAAGAAGCAGAACAAAACATTAACCAAGCAATAAAATTAGACCCTGACGATGCTGATTATTTTGCGCTACTGGCTAGCATCAAATTGACAAGAAAACAATATAAACAAGCCTTAGAATTGGCAAACAAAGCGTTAGAGATTGATGCAGAAAATCTATTAGGATTAAACACAAGAAGCTCAGCCTTAATTAAATTAAACCGAAGTAAAGAATCATTTGAAACTATTGAAAGAGCGTTACGAGAAGATCCGAATAATGCTTACACTCACTCCAATTATGGTTGGAGTTTATTAGAAAAAGGTGACCATAGAAAAGCATTGGAGCACTTCAAAGAATCATTAAAAAACGACCCAAATTTTGAACATTCACAATCGGGAATGATTGAAGCATTAAAAGCAGGTAATCCGATTTACAAAGCATTTTTGAAATATGATTTTTGGATGAATAGCTTGACAGCCAAATATCAGTGGGCAGTTATTATCGGTTTTTATTTTGGAACAAGAGTCTTAAGAACAATCTCTAAAAACAACGATGCGTTACAGCCATACCTAACACCTTTGATTCTTTCACTTGCTTTCCTTGCGTTTTCAACCTGGATAATCACACCAATAAGCAATTTGTTTTTACGTTTCAATAGATATGGGCGGTTTTTACTTGACAAGAAAGAAAAAATGAGCTCCAACTTTGTTGCAGGAGCATTATCCACCTTTATTATTGGAGTTGTAACATACATTGTCTTGTCGGACGAAAAATTTCTGACAATTGCAGTTTTTGGTTTTGCAATGATGCTACCTTTCAGCGCAATGTTTTCAGCTTCTAAACCCAAAAACATCTTGCTCATTTATTCGATAACAATGGGAACTGTAGGAATTTTAGCAATCGTACAAACATTTATAACAGAGGAACTATTTAACCTAATGTCTTTTGTTTTTATTTTGGGTTTTGTAGCTTTTCAATGGCTCGTAAACTATTTACTAATCCAAGAAAATAACAAATAATGAGAAGAATCACCTCTACTCCAAAAACCTCAAAAACTCTTACCCCTAACTTCACTGAAATCTCCGAAATAATAAAACTACCCAATTTCAATATCAGAAAACCCATCAATAAAAAGAGCCATCTATAAAATAGACAGCTCTGTAATATTTTCAAATTTCTTCTTTTCGAAATTAAAGATCTTCTTCATTTAGAACATCTGAATCCACCTGTTTCAGGCGTTTTGCGTAATCTTCCGGAAGAAACTCGAAGAAAGTATCTCCACGAAGTCCCAAACGCAGGCATTCCAGCGGAATCATATCATTCGGAGCAATATTACCCAAGTTGACATCCGCACCAAACAATTTGATAAACCAGACCTGCTGATTTTTTTGCGGTGCTTCCCAAAGGATGTCTTCCGGCTTTACTTTCGCGGTAATTTTATTGATCAGCATGGTGTGTGCCTGTCCGTTTGCTCTGAAAACACCTACATTTCCTGCTTCGCGTCCTTCTGCGATCACTTTCCATGAACCTGCCTGCAATTCTGTTTTCATCATTTTAATCCAGCGGTTAGGAGCAATTAAAATTCCCGCATCTTTTGAACCTACCTCAGAAAGTACGGTACGGTCTTTTGCCAGTCTCCGGATCGCTTCACACTTATGATCATGGTCAATGATGATGGAACCGTCAGACACTTCTGCCATCTCCATTCCGTACTGATCCAGCACTCGCAGGTAATCCTCAAACTTTCCGCGTGCATAAAACGCTTCAAATAAAGTTCCTCCAAAGTAGGGCGTGATCCCGTTTTCTTTATACAATTTTATTTTTTCTTTCAGATTGGGTGTCACATAAGATGTTCCAAATCCAAATTTTACTAAATCTGTCAGATGACCGTTTCCTTCAATAAAAGCTTCTGTTTCTCTTAAACTTAATCCTTTATCCATCATCATCGTCACACCTTTATTTCTGGGCTTCGATGCTCGTTCAGGTATAAATGGTAATTCAAAATTCATATTGTTTCTTATCGTTTTTCAAACAAACTTGTCACTTGCGGTTCTTTTGAAAGATCTTCGAACCATTCAAAAATTTGTTTTGATTTCACTTCATCTTCAATTATACATGCTCCTAAAATTTCCAGCGCCAGCTCCTGGTTAAAATTATTCCAGTACCAGTGAAAACGCAATAAACTCACCGTTAAATAATTGGATTCATATTGCTCATAATCATCCAGCAGACGGTAAGCTTTATTCCATTGTGCTGTGCTGAACAGCATGATATAAAAATCTTTGATTGCATCTTCATTTTTAGCATCCAGCTCCAATGATTTCAGAAAGCAGATTTCCGATTCTTCAAACTTATCGATCTTATCGTAAGCGCTTGCTAAAACATGATAATAGCTGGCATTAGAAGGCTCTAAATCAATTGCCTTCTGGATCAGCTCAATTCCTTTTTCCGTATTTCCTTCCAAATCACAAACAATACCCAGACCCAGCCAGGCGTCAGAAAGTACCGGATTGATCGCAATTGCCTGATTGTAATTCTCTCTTGCTTCCTGAATCTTTCCCTGTTGCTCAAGGCTTTCTCCCAGGTAACAAAACGCCAGCGCATCGTCACCTTCCATTTCGATACATTTACGGAACACTTCTTCCGCTTCCTCATAACGGTCCAGCGACAGGAAAGCATTTCCCATATTGAAATAAACCGGCGAGAACTGCTCGTTGATCACGTTACAGAAATCATAAGCGCGTAATGCGTTTTCCCAATCCTCCACCTTGGAATAGATATTCCCCAGGTTGTACCAGGCTGTATAGGAATAGGGATTTTCATCAATAAAGTTATTGTAGCATTCAATTGCTTTATCAAACTCTCCTATAAAATCATAGCAGTATGCTACTTCATACAGTGCCACTTCATTTTTAGGATTGGATTTTATGGCTTCATTCAGCACTTCGATCGCGGCACGGTAATCTCCTTTGTACTGATATTCCATCGCAATGTCAAGATAAATCTCATCCCGTTCATCGCTTTCTGTAAGATCCAGTGCCAGCTTAAAGAATTTTATCGCATTGTCAGAATTTTTCAGCTGACTGAAAATAGAGGCTTTTGTCAGGTAATATTCTATCAGGTTTTCCTGAAAATCATCTTTGTTGTTCAGCATATTCAGCGCTTCTTTCAGCAAGCCTTTAGCAGAATATGCCTGTGCGATGCGCAATACAAACAGCTGATTCGGAGAAAAATAATTTAATCCGTATTCAGCTGCCTTTATTGCTTTTGTATAATCTCCATTAACAATGTAATGATCTACGATCATCTCCAGGACATCGCTGTCAAAAAAGAAAAATGCGTCGCCTTTTAAATACGATTCAAATTTCTCGATATGTTCTCCCAAATTCCTGTCAAGGAATTCGTCTTCATCATCATTAAACATGTTAACGCATTTTTTTAATTAGCCATCTGAACGAATCCAGATAACCTGAAAGTACAAAAAAAATTATTTCGATGAACGTTTTCTGTCTGTTTCTTTCAATAAAATTTTACGTATTCTCAGGTTTTGCGGTGTACATTCCACATATTCATCTGACTGAATGTATTCTAAACACTCTTCCAGGCTGAATACTCTCGGTGGTGCCAGCTTTACTTTGTCATCTGAACCGGAAGCCCGCATATTTGTGAGTTTTTTCGTTTTCGTAACGTTCACCACCAGGTCTCCTGCTCTTGAATTTTCACCGATCACCTGTCCTTCGTACACATTCTCGTTCGGGTGAACAAAGAATCTTCCTCTGTCCTGCAGGTTGTTCAAAGCATAAGGAATTGCCTGCCCCTGCTCCATTGAGATCAATGAACCGTTCTGACGTCCCGGAATTTCGCCTTTATACGGCTGGTATTCCAGAAAACGGTGGTTCATAATCGCCTCACCTGCAGTTTGTGTCAACAAATAGTTTCTCAAGCCGATAATACCACGTGAAGGAATTTCAAATTTCAGAATCATACGGTTTCCTTTCGGCTCCATATTTTTCATCTCTCCTTTTCGCTTGGTTACCGCTTCAACAGCCGTTCCTGAATTTTCTTCCGGTAAGTCAATCGTCAGCTCTTCTACCGGTTCGCATTTCACACCATCAATTTCACGGATGATTACCTGCGGCTGTCCTACCTGCAGCTCATAACCTTCACGACGCATCGTTTCGATCAATACCGACAAGTGAAGAACTCCACGGCCGAACACCAGCCATTTATCCGCTTTATCTGTTTCATGGACTCTCAACGCCAGGTTTTTTTCCAGCTCTTTATTCAAACGCTCCTGAATATGGCGAGAGGTTACGAATTTTCCTTCTTTACCGAAGAAAGGAGAATCATTGATCGAAAACAACATGCTCATCGTCGGTTCGTCCAGCTTAATTGTAGGAAGCGGCTCCGGATTCTCAAAATCACAAATGGAGTCACCGATCTCAAAACCTTCAATACCTGTAATTGCACAGATATCTCCTGCCTGCACTTCTGCTACTTTTTTGCGTTCCAGGCCTTCAAACACGAACACTTCTTTGATTTTGTGCTTTTCCTGCTTTCCGTCCGCTTTCGCAACGATCACATTTTGATTTTCTTTCAGGACACCTCTTGAAAGTCTTCCGATCGCAATACGGCCGACATACGAAGAATAATCCAGCGAAGTGATCAGCAATTGCGTATTCCCTTCTTCGATTTTTCTCGGTGGAAAATAATCAAGGATCTTATCCAGCAGGGCATTAATATCTGTTTGCGGCTGTTTCCAATCCTCTGACATCCATCCGTTTTTAGCTGATCCGTAGATCGTAGGAAAGTCCAGCTGCGCCTCATTGGCATCCAGCTCAAACATCAGGTCAAACACTTTCTCATGCACTTCATCCGGTGTACAGTTTTCTTTGTCCACCTTGTTGATCACCAACAGCGGCTTGATCCCCATCGACAATGCTTTTCCAAGTACGAAGCGTGTTTGCGGCATCGGGCCTTCAAAAGCGTCCACCAGCAAACAAACACCGTCCGCCATGTTCAGCACGCGCTCTACCTCACCTCCAAAGTCGGCGTGGCCGGGAGTGTCGATAATATTGATCTTTGTACCTTTATAAAGTACAGAAACATTTTTAGAAACGATCGTAATGCCTCTTTCTCTTTCGAGGTCATTATTATCCATGATCAGCTCACCTGTCGGACGTTCTCTTTCATTTACTACCTGTCCGGCTTCGATCATTTTGTCAACCAGTGTAGTTTTTCCGTGGTCAACGTGTGCAATAATTGCAATATTTCTAATTTCCATAAATTAAACCTGTCGGCTTGATTACCAATTAATATGCTTTACTTCTTGAATTTCTTCCTCTTGATTCTGAACGTCTTCCTGAACCGTTTCTTTCGTCTCCACGGCCTCCTCTTCGTTCACGTCCTCCGCCAAAATTACTTCTGCCGCCGCCGTTACGGCTTCCGCCGCCACCGCTTCTGTCATTTTTCGTAATTTCAATTTTCAGGGTATTTCCTTCAAACTGGGAGCCGTTCACATTGTCAAGGATATTTGAAACGAATTCATTGCTCGCTTCAAAGAAGCTGAAAGACGGCAATACATCAATTTTACCGATGTTAGAAGATTTCAAGCCTGTTTCATCACAGATAACACGCAGCAATCCTCCCGGATTTAAGCCGTCGCGTTTTCCAAGGTTCACAAAGAAACGTGTTTTATCTGCATCTCTGTCGTCTCCGCCTCTTCTGAAATCACGGTCTCTGTCTCTTCCACGCTCACCTCTTTCTCCTTTTTCCGGATGTGCATTCAAATCGCCTGCACGTTCGTAATATTCGATGAAACGGTTAAATTCAACGGAAATGAATTTCTTGATAACCTCTTCTTTCGTCAGATCAGCAAAATCATCCATGATCTGCGGTAAGAATTTCGCTATGTCCGCTTCTTTTACTTCTGTTTCTTTTACTTTTGAGATCAGGCTGGAAAGCTGGATTCCGCAAATTACCTCAGAGCTCGGAATAGCACCTTCCGTGAATTTTGTGCGGATCTGGCGTTCAATCGCTCTGATCTTTCCTGTCTCGCGTGTATTTACCAATACCAGCGATTGTCCTTTCTTACCGGCACGGGCTGTACGTCCTGAACGGTGCGTATAGTTTTCGATATCATCCGGTAAATTATAGTTGATCACGTGTGTGATGCTGTCCACGTCAATTCCTCTGGCTGCAACATCCGTTGCTACCAACAATTGTAATGTGCGCTCTCTGAAGCGTTTCATCACATTGTCACGTTGTGCCTGTGACAAATCACCGTGTAACGGCTCGGCATTATAACCGTCTTTTCCTAATTTTTCAGCAACTGATTGCGTTTCTGTTCTTGTACGGCAGAAAACCACTCCGAAAATATCCGGATTCACATCGATCAGTCGTTTCAAAGCCGCATAACGGTCTTTTTCTTTCACTGAATAATAGATGTGCTCAATGTTTTCGTTACTTTGGTTTTTGTGTCCTATGGCCACTTCCAAAGGAGTGGTCATATAGTTCTTAGCAATTCTCGCTACTTCCTGAGGCATAGTAGCAGAGAACAACCAGACATTCTTATCGAATGGCGTTTCTTCCAAAATACGATCAATATCCTCTTTAAAGCCCATGTTCAGCATTTCATCTGCCTCATCCAGCACCACGTAGCTTACTTCTGTAAGCTTTGCTGCTTTTCTGTCAATTAAATCACAAAGCCTTCCCGGAGTTGCAACGATAATGGTTGCATTCTTCAGTAAAGTCATCTGACGACGAATATCTACCCCGCCATAAACAGCCACCACTTGAACATAAGGGTCGTTTTTGGCATAATTTTCTAAATCTTTTGTGATTTGTAAACACAATTCTCTCGTTGGACAAATTATCAATCCTTGCGGTAATGATTTCTGAGAGGTGATGTTGTTAATTAATGGCAGCCCGAATGCTGCTGTTTTTCCCGTTCCTGTCTGCGCTAGACCAACAAAGTCACTATTAGATTTTAATAAGTGCGGAATCGCCTTTTGTTGGATGGGAGTTGGTGCTTCGAAACCCAATTCTTTTATCGACTGAAGCACTGTTTCCCTTAGCCCTAATTCACTAAAGGTCATATAAAAATTTAAATTTAGGGTGCAAAGATACGGTTAAATATTGGATTCTGCACATTTTTGCATTTTGTTATCATATTATATTCATAAAAAAACAATATCCTTAACACAAATACAGTCAAACGGATGGGTTATTCTACTTATAGCTTAACAGACAGCGCTTTCCTTCCGGATCCGACTGTAACAAAAGTAGCTGTATAAAGTATTTAACAGTTCCATATTTGTACAAGAAAATTGAGACAAATATGAAAATAGAACAGATTTATACCGGCTGCCTGGCACAAGGCGCTTATTATATCACTTCTGACGGAGAAGCGGCGATCATTGACCCATTAAGGGAAACACAACCCTATACCGAACGTTTAGAAAAGGACAACGTAACATTAAAGTATATCTTCGAAACGCATTTCCACGCGGATTTTGTTTCCGGCCATCTGGATCTGAGCAAAAAAACAAATGCTCCCATCGTTTACGGCCCTACAGCACAGCCTGAATTTGAGGCTATCATCGCAGAAGACAACCAGCTTTTTAAAATAGGAAAGGTAACAATAAAAGTGCTACACACTCCGGGGCATACCATGGAAAGCTCCTGTTTTCTTCTGATCGACGAAAACGGCAAAGAAACAGCATTATTCAGCGGAGACACTTTATTCCTGGGAGATGTCGGACGGCCTGATCTGGCACAGAAAGCGGCTAATCTGACGCAGGAAGAGCTGGCAGGACTACTGTACGACAGCTTGTATCATAAGATCTTGCCGCTGCCGGATGATATTATCGTCTATCCGGCTCACGGAGCTGGTTCTGCCTGTGGAAAAAATATGATGAAGGAAACGATTGATACATTGGGCAATCAAAAGAAAATGAATTACGCGCTGAACCAGCCAGGAAGAGAAACATTCATCAAAGCTGTAACGGACGGCTTAACTCCTCCGCCGGCTTATTTCGGAATGAATGTTGCCATGAACAAAAAAGGCTATGAGAGCTTCGATGAAGTGCTGAACCATGGAATGAAAGTGTTGTCCGTTACTGAATTTGAAGCGACAGCGGAGGAAACAGGTGCATTGATTTTAGACACACGGAATGACATGGAATTCGCAAAAGGATTTATTCCTCAATCCGTCAATATCGGCTTAGACGGAGATTTTGCTCCATGGGCAGGAGCTTTGATTATTGATGTAAAGCAGCCGATTTTACTGCTCACTGATAAAGGCAGAGAGAAAGAAGCTGTAACAAGGCTGAGCCGTGTCGGGTTTGATAATGTGCTGGGGCATCTGGAAAATGGATTTGAAGCATGGAAAGCAGCAGGAAAAGAAATTGATGCTGTAAACCGTATCACTCCGGAGCAATTCGCTGCTAGATTAAAAATTGGCAAAAGTAAGGTAATTGATGTCCGGAAAGAGAGCGAATATACGGCTGAGCACGTGGAAGAAGCATACAGCAAACCATTAGCTTACATTAATGACTGGATCAAAGAGATCCGTCCGGAAGAACATTTCTTCCTGCATTGCGCGGGCGGTTACAGAAGTATGATTGCAGCAAGTATTCTCCAGGCAAGAGGTTACCGTAATTTTACTGAAGTGGAAGGCGGTTTCAATGCAATTGCCTCCAAAACGAATATTCCCAGAACGGATTATGTCTGTCAGAGCAAGGTTTTACAACTCAACAATTAAAAGATGAAAGATTTCTGGAATGAGCGTTACAGCCATAGTGAATTTGCTTACGGTGAAGAACCTAATGAATACCTGAAAGAAAAGCTTACCGGATTACAACCGGGAACAATTTTATTCCCGGCTGAAGGAGAAGGGAGAAATGCGGTTTATGCAGCAATACTCGGATGGAATGTGTCTGCTTTTGACCAGAGTGAGGAAGGTAGAAAAAAAGCAGAATTGTTGTCAAAGAGACACAATGTGGAAATCAATTATATCATTTCCGATGTTGAGCATTTTGAGCTAAAACCCGTATCAGCAGATGCCCTGGCATTGATTTATGCACATTTTCCGGGTAAAAAACGCAGAGAATACCATCAGAAGCTCGCTTATTTTCTTAAACCAGGCGGAACACTTATCATCGAAGGGTTCAGCAAAAAGCACAGCATTTTTCAAAAAGAAAATTCCGACGCAGGAGGTCCCGGTGATCCGGAAATGCTTTACAGCCTGGAAGAATTGAAAAATGATTTCCCGGATTTCGATTTTACAGAAGCTTACGAAACAGAAACGGAATTAAACGAAGGAATTTTTCACACGGGTAAAAGCAGTATTATCAGAATTACAGGAATTAAAGGGTAAAGAAGAAAAACAAAAGATATCTATCGGCAACTATTTAGCATATATAATACTATTCTCTGTCATTGCCTGGCTTTGCATCCTAATTTATCACCTGAATCCACGGAAGTTTATACTGGTAATTTTAAGCTGTTTCAAAATATTATACGTTAATTTGCGTTCTGGAAAAGGCTTATGAGATTTTTTACGATTTTAGTTTGTTTCTCTGTTATTTCTTCCGTCTCTGCGCAGATTGGCGGGAATTACGCTTTTCCGATCCTGGATATGGCATTTAATGCGCGTTCAAATGGTTTGGGAACGGATTTTATCACCGCTATTGATCAGGATGTCAACCTGGGAGTTTCCAATCCTTCCTTGTATAATCCGGAAATGCACAATCAGGCAAGCTTCAGTCATGGAATCATGCCCAGCGGCCTGAATTTCGGAATGGCAAGCTACGGAAGGCAATTCGGAGAGAAATTCAGCTCTGCTGCCCACATACGGTATGTCAGCTACGGTGTTCAGGACCGGATGGATGAGCTTGGGTTCAATACCGGGCGATTTCATCCGAGTGATTATATTATCGGTGCAGGAACTTCTTACAGTCTGAATCCCAAAATGCGGGTAGGCGCGAACTTTAACTTCCTGCTTTCTCAGCTGGACCGTTACGTTGCTCTGGGAGCAGCAGTTGACCTGGCAGCGAGCTATTATGAAAAAAAGGCGAATCTTACCCTGACAATCATAGCTAAAAATATCGGTTATCAGCTGAAAAATTATACAAAAACAGAGCGCTCCAATCTACCGATGGATCTGCAGTTCGGAATCAGCCACCGGCTGAAGCATGCTCCTTTCCGGTTCAGCATGGTGATCCATCATCTGAACAAATGGAATCTCAGCTACTTTGACCCGAATAAAAAGCCGACATACGATCCTTTAACCAACGACACCATTTACCCGAAACCGGAAGGCTTCGGAAGAAAGCTGGCACAGCATTTTACCTTTCAGTCTGAAATCATTCTCGGGAAGATCGTTCATGTACGGGCGGCTTTCGATATTTACAGAAGAAGCACCTTAAAAGTTGCCAACCGTCCGGGGCTTGCAGGATTCTCTTTTGGCTTAGGTCTTTATTTCAAACGCTTTTCGATTGACTATGGAATCAATTTCTACTCTGTCGCGGGAATGCAGAATATGCTTACATTATCAACAAATATAGACCGATGGAAGAAACAAAGCAGCTCATCATTGCGATAGACGGCTATTCCAGCTGTGGAAAGAGTACGCTTGCAAAAGCGCTTGCCAAATCGTTAAACCTGCTTTTCATCGATACCGGAGCGATGTATCGTGCCGTTACCTTATTTGCGCTTCAAAATAATTTGCTGGACAGCGAGGGACAGCCGGACAGCAAAAAGCTGGAGCAAATGCTCCCTGCTATTGATGTTTCATTTGATATCAGCCAGTCCATTCAGAATCCTGTGATACTTCTGAACGGTGAGAATGTTCAGAATGAAATCCGTTCTGTGGAGGTCAACGCGAATGTTTCAAAAGTTGCCGCCAACAGCCTTGTCCGGAAAAAGCTGGTAGAAGCACAGCGAAAGCTGGGACGAACCACTCACGTTGTGCTGGACGGCCGTGACGTCGGAACTGTTGTTTTCCCGGACGCGACTGTGAAATTGTTTCTCACCGCATCTCCGGACATCCGCGCGCAAAGACGTTACACCGAGCTGAAGCAAACCAATCCTTCCTTCAACGGGACTATTGAGGAAGTCAAAGCCAATTTACTGGAACGCGATCATATTGATACGACAAGAGCGGACTCTCCTCTGGTAAAAGCTGCAGACGCCATTGAGATCGATAATTCAGACCTGACAATGGAAGGTCAGTTAGAACTTGCTCTTCAGATTATTAAGAACAAATACAGCCAATTACAGAAGTAATTAACAAAGGCCTTTCGAAAAACATCTTTTTTTCTTTAAAAGCTAACTTCAAACGAAGTATATTTGTGCAAAAATTACTTATGAGGTTTTTATATATTTTTCTAATCACTTCATTTACAGGTTTCAGCAGTGTTTTCGGGCAGACATTCGAAGATTCTGTTGTGGTAAGTGAAACATCTTATTTTGCTGACTCGCTAAAATTCTACGATTTTATCAGTCCCAATGGCGATGGCTTCAATGATTATTTTGTAATCGACTATCTTCAATATTTCCCGAACAGCGAGCTGATGGTTTACAATACCTGGGGCAGCATGGTCTATCAGAACAAAAATTACCAGAACGAATTCAGCGGGCGTGCGAACGTGAATATGGTTCTTGTAGGTCAGGATCTGCCGGACGGCGTTTACTACTACACGCTGATCGACACAATAAAGAGAAAACATTCCGGGAAAATAACCATTAAAAGATGAGAAAACTTTGCTTTGCTTTTTTGTTAGTTGTTGCATCGTTAACAGCTAAAGGACAAAATCGTTTACTATTCAATCATTACCTGTTGAATCCGGAAACGTTCAATCCGGGATACATGGATATCCACAATGAATTCAGCGCTACGTTGCTGTATCGTCTTCAGTATCTGAACCAGACGGGATTTCCTCAAAACGCGTATTTTAATACTTCTTACCATTTACATAAAAATCACGGGCTTGGCCTGACGATCAACAACCAGAACATGAATAAATTCAACTTGTTTGAAGCAGGATTGAACTATGTTTATCACATCTGGTTAAATAACACTACAGCGATTGGTCTGGGTGCAAATGTGAATTTCTACCAGCAAACTTTCAACCCGGCGGTTTTCAATGCGCAATCCATTTACGATCCCGTGTTTCTGGATACAAGGTCCATCGGAGGTGTGAATTTCGGTGCGGGCGCATCTTTGCAGTCCAAAAACCTGACGGTCAATCTTTCTTTCCCGAGATTTTTTGCCAATGCGATGGTGGATACGGATGCGAGATGGAAAACGCAATATTCCAGCGTTTACCTGAGCGCTTCCTATAAGTTCGTATTTAATAAGTATTTCTCCTTAATGCCTGCGCTTCTTGTAAGAGCAACGGGTGGTGCTCCGATTAACTTTCTCGGAGATTTAAATGCGGTATTCTACGATTCCTTCTTTGTAGGCGCCGGATATAAATCAGGGAACAGCGTTCACGCTACAGTCGGATACAAGTTTGATTTCGGACTCCGGATTTCGTACAATTTCGAAACTGCTCCGTTCTCACAATTCACAGGATTGGGAACATCCCACGAACTTGGAATCGGCTTTTACACACCATTCATGAAACCCGGATTCGATAAACGCAAGATCATCAAGCCAAACGGAAAAGTGAAAGGTATGCGGGTACGTAAGTTTAAAGGATCGCAATATTAAATAGACAATAGATTTTTAGAAGCCAGAGGCTAGACATCAGACATTAGATATTAGATATTAGACAATAGATTTTAGACATTAGACGTTAGGCGCTATATATCAGAAGTTTAAGATTATACTTTAGAGATTACAAAATAAAAACAAGCGAGGAAATATCCTCGCTTGTTTTGTTTAAATAAGACATTACAAATTTACAATCTCCAAATTTGCAATTTGTAATCTGCAATTTTTAATTTTCTAAATCTTCTCAATCTTCCAATCAGATCAATACAAAACTTCCCAGGCTGTCCGGTACGCGTTTTGCTGCTCAGCGTGATCCAGGAATTTCTTGTAAAAGGAATCATTCCCGATGGTTGCGCTATCGCCAATAATGATCAGCTGTTCCTGCGCCCGTGTCATGGCCACATTCATCCGGCGGTAATCTTTCAGGAATCCGATCTCCTGGCGTTCATTGGAGCGTACCAGCGAAAGAATCACTGTATGGTGTTCCTGTCCCTGAAAGCTGTCTATTGTTGAAATTCTGCTGACCGGCAGCTCATATTCTCTTGCTTTTGCCACCTGTCCTGAATAGGGAGAAATAAAAACCGTTTCGGACGGCCGAAGCCCCAGCTGCTCAATGATCTTGGGAATTAATTCCAGCTCACCGGTATTAAACAAGGAGCTTCCCTCCTCTTCTTTCTGTTCTTCATAGCCTGTTCCGGCGGTATCGAAAAACAACAAATGTGATCCGTTATCCAACTGAGCCGGAGGAGTTAACAGCTTTCCTTCATAAAAATAGCTGCTCGAAAAAGAAGCGATCTGCTCATGCATACGGTATTGTGTATCCAGCAAAACCGCATCTGCTTTGTCCAGGAATAATTCCAGAACCGATTCGGACAACCCCAGGCGGGAAGCTTCTTCTGAAATGACTGTCGGCGGAAGCTGAAAATGGTCTCCTGCCAACACCAGCTTTTCCACCTGCGGCTGAATGGCAATCCAGGCGAATGGCTGTAAACATTGCCCGGCCTCGTCAATCACCACTATTCTTGCATTACTTTTCGACAGCTCTTCAGCCAGCCCGACAGGAGTTCCGCAAATTACCTGTGCTTCATCCTGCCATTTTTCTTTATAAAAACGGATCGTCTGCTGAATTTCCTTTTTCAGCAAACGGAACTGCTCCCAGATCAATTTGCGTTGTTCCCGTTCATCTTTCCCAAAATTACGCTTGTACTGCGAAGCCATTTTCCGGTATTCTTCCGCTTGTATTTTCAATTTTTTTAATTCCTGAAAGACAGGTCCTGATGCCAGCTTTCCTTCCAGCGTATGCTGCAGCAATTCTTCGGAGATCTTTGCAGGGTTGCCAGCTCTCAATACATTCACACCTGCCCTGATCAGCGACACTGACAAATGATCTACAGCCATATTACCAGGAGCAACGGCCAGCACTTTTTCTCCCTGGTTCACCAGCTGGCGGATCGCTTCCACCAATGTCGTTGTTTTCCCCGTTCCCGGAGGACCATGGACAATGGACAACGGTTTATCGCTCAAAATATGCCGTACTGCCTGATTCTGGCTTTCATTCAATTTATGAGAAGGCTGAAGTGTCCAATTGGTATTGTTATTTCTCAATGGCTTATCTTCAAATAAATAAGCTGCAAAAGGATTTTTCCCGTCCAGCTGCTGCACTGCATCTTTTGCCTGCTGCATGCTCTTTTCATCCACTCCGACACGAATTCCGATTGCCGAAGTATCCATCCATTCCGGAAAATCATCCGCAAAAAGACGTATTTTCCCTTCGGACGGCGTCAGATAAAGAATCGCTCCTTTTATCATTCCTTCCTCTGAAAACAATTCAATCATTTCCTGCTGACGAAACCGGTCAATTGGCTGGTTCAAAGGAATTTTAAATACGATCTCCGGGTATTCCGCAAAGCCGAATGACCTGTTTACCACTGAAACGGGACAAATACCGTAACCTGACTTTTTCAGCTCTGCCAGAGACTGATATGACTGTTTGATCCGTTTTTTCTGTTCGTTCAGCTCTAAATCAAGTAATTTTAGTATTTTTTCTGTATAATCCGCTGTATTTTGATATGTCATTCTTTTATCTTTGCCTGTATTTATACCTAAACACGAAATTTTTACAAAAGTAATAAGAATGAAACTGAGGCATCAAAAAATTTTCAAACCTTCATTTGAATCTTTATTCCAAAAATTTGTTTCAATCCCGATAGAAAATGAAGATGACCTGGTGTATTATTTTGCCGACCTGGTAAATTATTACCGTCCGCCCAAGAATGCGGATACTCACCCGATCCAATTGAAAGAGCTTCTGGATACGCTTAAAAATCCGGAAAAGAAAACCGCTTTTTCAGAACGGCTCATTACTCTTTTTTCCGGACGTCAGTTCAAAACCATTCTTACTGATGCGGGAATTTTATACAATACTTACTTTCGGAGAGAATTAAAGAAACGCATCATTGCAAATCTCATTCCTTACCAGCCGGAGAAAACAAAGCTGGAATATTTTTTAAACCAGGTATTTTATCAGCGTCGTGATTATGAATGGATTTCAAAAATTGACCGGGCAGACATTGATGAGCTGATCGAGCTGCTTGAAATTCCACATATTTACGAAAAGCTTATTCCTACCTCACCGCTCTCGGAAGTTGTTCAGGCCATTCGTCTGAACCTTCAGCGGATGACCGGAAGCGCGCTGGAAAGCGCTGTTATTAAAATGGTGCCGGAGTATGAAGAGCTGGAATCTCCCTTCGAAGCGCTGGAAAAAGAATTCGACGTTCTCGAACAAAAAATTCAGACCAACGCTTATCATACATTTAATCCGGAAGATCTGGATCTGCGGCACTTCAAAATTCTCGCGTCACAGTGCCATGAGTTTATTGATGCTGCCTACAGCAACAGCTCGAAATACGGAATTTCCCTGGATGTCAACCAGAACCTGCTGCGGATCAGACAGCAGCTGGAAAGAACAGAAATCCTGATTGATTTTTTTGTTGTCCAGGATAAAAAAGAGGCTTTCAGGAAAACCACCCGGTTGTTGTTCCTGCTGATTAAATACAATTGCCAGAAAAACAATATCCGCACCCTGATCGCGGAAAGCACTCAGCTGATTTCTTATGAAATAACACAGCATACTGCAAAAACAGGTGAGCATTACATTACAAAAGGCCGGCAGGAATATTTCTCCATGCTGAAATCAGCGACTTTCGGAGGGTTCATTGTTGGGTTTTTGTGTATTTTTAAGCTGTATATCCACCACTGGGAGCTCAGCCAGTTTGGCTATGCTTTTTTCTACAGCATGAACTATGCTTTTGGCTTCATCACCATTTACCTGGTCGGAGCGACACTAGCAACCAAGCAGCCGGCAATGACCGCATCTGCCATGATCCAGTCTATTGAGAAGGACCGTCATGAAACAGACCGCCTCAAACGTTACAGCGCTTTCTCTGAATTGACCAGCAGGCTGATCCGTTCACAATTCATCGCTTTCGTCGGAAATATAATCGGAACTTTTTCAATGGCTTTACTGCTGATTTATCTCATTCAGCTGTTAACTGATACAAATGCCGCCGAGCACGACTGGCCTAAGCTGATCAAGGATTGCAGCCCTATCCATTCACTTGCCATTTTTCATGCAGCAATTGCCGGGGTCTTTCTTTTCCTTTCCGGCATTATTTCTGGAAGTGTAGCCAATTCGAACAAGCACAACCGTTTGTATTACCGCATTAAGGAGCATCCAGTCTTAAAACGCAACCTGGGAAAAGCAAAAGCGGAAAAGATCGCTTCGTGGCTGGAGAAAAAATGGCCGGGAGTTTCTTCGAACTTCTGGTTCGGTGTATTCATGGGAACAACTGCTTCCGTTGGTGCATTTCTGGGGTTAAACTTAGATGTCCGCCATATCACCTTCTCTACGGGAAATTTCGCGATCGGAAATTTCGGATCCGGTTTCGAACTTACTACGGATATGATTTTCTGGGCATCAATCGGGATTATTATTATCGGTTTTATGAACTTTATTGTCAGCTTCATACTTTCACTCGGTTTGGCGCTCCGTTCACGGGACATTGCCTACGGAGAGCTGATTCCGCTGTTCAAGGCTGTTGTTCTGCGTTTCCGTGTCGAGCCGCTTTCTTTCTTTTTACCTCCGAAGAAAGAATGAAATACAGCTAATAGGAGATTTTTTAGCCCAATGGGGAAAACAATACTATGACAGCAATCGGATGGATTCCATTTTTAATATTTTACGGTTATTGGTTAGTCAAGAAAAAGCCATACCAACGAATAAGAACGTATGATCTTCCACTTTGTAAATTCTCAATCAGCATAAAACAATGGTAAGCTAACGTCAAAATGATACCATAAGAAATACATAACGCACAATAAATCAAAACTTATTTTTCACAACCTTTATAAAACCTGCCATTTTCATGAACAGTCATGAATTTTCATTTCTGACTGCCTGCAAATGACATTCCGATAAGAATATTTACTTTCGTAAAAAAATGCAGATGGAACTGAGAGAATTGTTACAGACAAAAATAGACCTGAAAACAAAACCCCTCGGCTCATTAGGGCTTCTGGAAAAACTAGCTTTAAAAACAGGGATAATTCAACAGACAGAGCAGCCTGAATTAAGAAATCCGCATCTGATTGTCTTTGCAGCAGATCACGGCATCGCTCAAGAAGGTGTCAGCGCCTATCCACCGGAAGTGACCTATCAGATGGTCACTAATTTTCTGAATGGCGGAGCAGCCATTAATGTCTTCTGCCGGCAGCATGCTATTGCATTAAAGATTGTCGATGCAGGAGTCAACGGAGAATTTGAAGCACATCCTGATTTAGTCGTTCAAAAACCAAGAAACAGCAGCAGAAATATAGTGCATGAAAAAGCCATGTCAGCAGAAGAGCTGACCTTTTCATTAGAAAAAGGAGCTGAAATTGTCCGGGATGTTTTTCAAAAAGGCTGCAATATCATCGGTTTTGGTGAAATGGGCATCGGTAACACCTCCTCCGCATCTTTGATTTTTTCCGCAATACATCAGCTGCCTGTTTCTGAATGCGCAGGAAAAGGAACAGGAGTAACGGAAGAGCAGCTGCAAAGAAAAATATCCATTCTCAGCAACGTACAACAACGCCATCCTGCTGTCTATGAACCAATGGATATTCTCCGGACATTTGGCGGCCTGGAAATAGCACAAATGACGGGTGCGGTTCAGGAAGCTTACAGAAATGGTATGATTATTCTGGTGGATGGTTTCATCGCAACTTCAGCAGTTGCGATTGCAGCGGAGCTCAACAGAAACATTCTTGACAATTGCATTTTCTGTCATACTTCGGACGAGCACGCACATGAAAAAATGCTCCGGCTCTTCGATCAGAAAGCAATCCTTGATTTACAGCTTCGATTAGGGGAAGGAACCGGATGTGCACTGGCCTACCCGCTGATACAGAGTGCCGTCAATTTCCTGAATGAAATGGCTAGCTTTGAAGAAGCTAAAGTGAGTAATGAAGAATGATATTATGATCGGATATTTAAAAAAGGAACTTATTTATTTCTGTACGGCACTGATGTTCTTTACGCGCATTCCAATTCCATTTCAGCTCCCTTATTCTTCCGAAATCATGAATCGTTCACAAAAATACTATTCGTGGACAGGACTGATTGTCGGAGGTATCTATGCGCTTACGTTTTTCCTTTTTCAATTTGTATTCGGGAATCCTATCGCTGTTATTTTCGCAATCATTGCAGGAGTACTGCTCACGGGAGCTTTTCACGAAGACGGCTTTACAGATGTCTGTGATGCTTTTGGCGGCGGTTACGGAAAGGAAAAAATTCTTTCCATTATGAAAGACAGCCGGATCGGAGCCTACGGAACGGTCGGTATCTCCCTTTTATTACTGTTAAAATTTGTCGTTTTGGTTCAGATTGCTGATCATAATATATATCTGGTGCTATTCGCCATGATACTTGCTAATACAGCAAGCCGTTTTATGGCGGTGACAACCGTCTATACCCATCAATATGTACGTGATACGGCAGACAGTAAAGCAAAACCGGTAGCAGATAAAGCGCTTTCTGTTTTTGCACTGATAATGGGTGGAACAGCTGTTTTAATTCCGTTTCTGTTTTTTCCTGCATGGAAATTTTTACTCGTGCTGCCACTTGCCTACGCTGCAAAAATGGGATTGGCCGCTTACTTCAAGAAACATATCGGCGGGTACACAGGCGATTGTCTGGGAGCCATTCAACAGGTTTCAGAGCTTACTATTTATCTGGGAATACTAATCGTATGGAGCTTCATTTAATCCGCCACACAAAAGTAGCTGTTTCCGATGCCTTCTGCTTCGGACAATCGGACGTAGAGTTACGCCCGGAATGGCCCGATGACCTAAGTTCCATACAATTGGAAAAAGACTATTCTGCTGTTTATTCAAGTCCCTTGAAACGCTGTACACAGCTTGCTGATCATTTTCAGCTGGATTATACCGTGGAAAACCGCCTGATAGAGATGAGCTTCGGCGACTGGGAACTACAGCAATGGGATGCAATTCCAACGGAACAGATTCAACCATGGTACACTGATTTTATTCACGTAACACCGCCCAACGGGGAAAACCTTCTGGTTATGCAGAGACGCATACGGGATTTTCTTACGGAAATAGAACAGAAACACTCCGGTGATAAAGTACTGATCATTACCCACTCGGGAGTTATTCGTGTATTTCTACAGCTGATCATGGAGTTTCCGATGGAAAATATGTTCCGGATTCAGCCGCAACATGGTAAAAAAATGATCCTTATACGAGAACACGGCTTGTGGAAATGGACCGGAATGAACTGGTAACTTTTTTATATTGCAACAAATTATTTTACCAGCCTGAAAGTCTTTGCATTTCTTCCGGAGTATATTTTCAGCAAATAGACTCCTGCCTGAAACGGAATTTGTTCCAGCTTATTTTCCCCGGACTGTCCTTCTCCTCCGGCGATAAACTTCCCTTCAGCAGAATAAACCGTATAGGAAAATTCTCTGTCCGCTTTGATCGTTACAAAGTCAGAAACAACAGTCGGATAAACCGTCAGCTTCATTTCTTCATCGGTCGTTATTACTGCTAATTCAGGGTCGGGAACAGCATGAATCACTCCAACGCCTGTCAGATCGAAACCGCCGGAATTGAACGGTGTCGGAAAAGGGTCGTTGACAATATTTCCAAAAGCATCAGATGAAGCATATTCCGGATTTATTGTTCCGACAACATCAATCAATTTTATATACCTGACCGCATTTTTATCCAATAAAGCATCATCCGGCAACTCGCTTAAATCAAACGGAGTTCCGTAATTCAGCCTGTATTTTCCCGCAAAGTTATTAATATAACGGCAGTCCATTGATCCGAAGCCATTTATCTGCACATCAAACGGCACTTCCGTATGCGCCGGAAAACGGAAATAATGGATCCCGTCAGAACTCGCCTCCACAAATGCCAGCTCAAGAAAATCATCTGAAAATGAATTTTCAAATACCGCAAAATCCCATCCCGGTTCGTCTTTAATGAGCACATCAAATGTCAGAATTGCCGTACCTCCGTCTCCCAGACTGACAGCCATAGTGGTCATTCCCTTCGGTTTTCCAAGCACCATTGTATCTACACCAAAACTGGCTCTGTTGCTCCCCTGATATTGCACACTCGTGTCTGTGCTGTTTAAGTAGCCGCGCTCCACAGTCAAACCTGTTGCCCATGCTACGAAGACAGAACTATCCATATGAATAGCTGTTGTTCCGGGCTGATCTGCCGGCGGTGCATAGCTTTGGGAAAAACCAAAAGGCACTGAAAGAATGCTTAAAAGAAATAGCCTGATCTTATTCATAATAAATAACTTTATTGGGATTCAATCCTACAGAATAGGATGTTAAAAATGTTCCTGAACTATTGTAAACACGTAAAGTCCCAGAATTTGTATAGGAATTTGCATCTTTCACATAAAATTGATTTTTAGCTGAAGAATACTGAATTCCATAAAAAGTAGTGATGCCGTTTAAATCAATAAAATTCGGTGTTTTCAACTGCTGCTGAGAAACATTAAACTTTGCTACTTCTACATTACCGGAAGAATTATAATACGCAACAACCAGCTCCGTGTTACTGAAATTAATCAGGTATAAAGCTTTCACAGCATACGTCGTGTCTTTTTCCAGCGTCTGTTTATTAATCCGGTGTAAAGCCGCAGGAACTTCTGCATAGTTACCGCGGGTGATCACGTAAATATTCTGATCCGGACCGACAACGATTTCTCCCGGATTTGCCGCAACAGTTACTTTTTTTATTTCTGTTTTTGTAACAGGATGGATAACAGAAACAGTAGAATCATAATCAGGATAATTTAATCCGCCGGAATTAGATACATAAATGTACTGTCCATCATTCGTGATCTTGTCAGGATTCGACCCTACCTGGATTTTACTTTTTACTTCCAGCGTTGCCGTATCCACACACCACACTTTTCCTCCAAAGGTTGAAAAATAAATTTCCCCGTTCAGAGCGGTAATGTTCTGAGGCTGTTGTGCTGTGTTATTTTCAACAACTGAAAGCTGCTTAATCGACTTTAATGTTTTTGCATCCAGAATTTCAAGCGTGGAAGAAACACTCGTCACTACGTACAGCTTTCCTCCATAGATCAGCATATCGTTCCCGGTATCGCCCAGCTGCCTGCCGGTACGTTCCTCAAAGATCTGGTAGTTGACGGAGCCTGTCGCCAGGTCCACCCATGACATATTGGAATTGTTCAGCTGGAACAACCCTTCATTCAGGACTAAAAAACCGTTTTTCAGCTTATTTCCATCTTCTTCCACCGGAGGTATTTCCTTTTTACAGCTGAGCAGTGCCAGCACAAAAGAAGAGACAACAAGCAACTTTCTAAAATTCATAATTCAGGACAATTAAATAGTTTGCACCCGGCATTACGTAATACTTCACGTAAGCATAGGTCAAGTTACCGATATTTTTACACATGGCACGTACCGTCAGGTGGTGCGTAGCTTTAAACTGAAATTTATATGATGCCTGGACATCTGCCGTAATATAGCCTTCCACCTCGTTGGACGGAATATTTTCGTTCAGCGCATAACGTTTCCCAACCGCGAAGATATTCAGGGATAATCCCGCATTTTTCCAGTTCACGGCAAGATCCGCGTTTCCGATATGCTCCGGGAAATAGGCAATCTGATCGCCGTAATACGAGGTATTTTTATCTGTTCTGTTTGTAACGGACTGAAACGTATAGTTAACAGAAGCCGAGAGGTTCCAGTTTTTCCAGAAATGCAGGTAACGGTACTGAAGATCTGTTCCCAGCACCTGCACCTCGTCCACATTCTGGATCATCCACACGAACAGGTTTTTTGTAGGTATCGCTACTATTTTATTGTGCTCCTGGTTGTAATAGGCGTTTGCTCCGTATTGGTGGCTGTATTTATTTTTCCTGTACTCCTTTGAAAAGGAGAACTGGACCTGATCTGCGATTTCGGGAAGGAGGTTTTTATTCCCTACCTGGTTGTAATATAATTCATTAAAGCCTGCCACACGAACATTTCGTTTATAAAACAACCGGAGATCACCGATTATCTTCCAGTCTTTTTTTGTATCAAAATAAACTCCCGGCTGGAAGAATCCTTTTGTTTTGTGCAGAGCAACGGTTCCATTAAAATCATTCAGGGTTTGTCCTGCCACCTGCGCCCGGAAGCTTCCCCAGGGAAAAACAGGCCCGACACCGTAAAAGCCTTTGATCTGGATACGCTGAGGCTGTACATCCTGTGAAATATCTCCTGTCAGCTTCGCCAGGAAAGATTCTATCCCCAGTTCCTGCCGGAAAAATTTTCCAAGCGATTGATTCATCACCCAGCCGGAGATCAGCTGCTGCTGGTGATAGACTGACCGCATAAATCCCTGCGTGTTCAGATAGCCTTCATCCAGGTATATTATCTTTTCATTTTTGTAAGTTGTATAAAAACGTCCTTTCCAGCGTTTAAAGCTGAGGTCAAGCCCGGCATTCACCTGGTGCGTCTGTGTATTCAAACGCTGCTGTGCCGCATTCAGGTAGAGGATTACCGCACCGGGAAGTCCTTTATCGCTGGCGAAAAATGAGTAATCAGCGTATAGTTTTATCGTTTTGGAAATCACAAACTGGTACACCGCATTGCCGGTACCGTCCAGCACATCGGCATTAACTCTTTTTCCGGTGTAATGCTGCGCGTAATTCATAAAACGATACGGATAATTGCCGGCGGAAGAACGGAAGCTTCCGCTTAAAGCCAGCGCGTGTTTAGATGTAAGACGGATCTTATTCGAAATCCACGTTTCAAACGTATTGAAGGAAGCGTAAGAAATTTTAGACTTCAATGAATACGTTTTTGCCGGAAACACAGATTCTGATCGTTCGATCCATAAAGCATTTGCGCCAAGCAGCGCGCTTACGGGAAGCAGCTTATCTGTAAATCCCCCGGAAATCAGCTGTACTAATTCAATATTAGAGGCATATACGTTTCCCAGATCAATTTGTCCCGTCTGTGTATTCGGAACGATAAAGCCGTCCATTACGATCTGCTGATGAGCACTTCCGAGACCACGAACCGAAACAGTCTTCATTCCTCCTATTCCACCGTAGTTTTTTACGGTAATTCCGGGAAGCTTCTGAAGGATTTCACCCAGGTCATTGGGCTGAAAAAGAGAAATTTCTTTTGAAGAAATGGTTGTCAATCCGGAAGGTTTTCCTTTGACGGAAATAGTCAAGGTGTCTAATTGCTCCTCCTGTCCGAAGGCGATGCTCCTCCAGATCAGAAAAAACAAAAAGACACCTTTTTTAAACATTAACGCTTATTGAATTTTACGCTTCCCGTTTCCGTAACCAATTGATAAATTCCGGTCGTAAGCTCCGTAATATCAACAGCTGTTGTTCCGTCCAGCTGAACGGATTTTACCAATGCACCTGTCATTGAGTAAATGCCGGCAGTTCCTGAATAGTTATTTACGAACAATTGATTTTCAGCAGGATTAGGATAAACAGAAACCTGAACTTTATCCAGTCCTTTCACTCCTACGTTCGTTGCATATTCAATATCATCCAGCGCAAAATAAGCCGGTGTATTCATCCCGTATTCCCCGATATCAGAAGAAGTCAGCTTAAAAGATAATTTTGCCGCTACAAGGTTAACAGCTATCTCTTTCCATGAACCCAGAATATAATCGTCGTTATCATCTTCAAAACGGAAATCTGCCAGATAGATGTCTAATGAATCTGTTTTTTCATCATTTACATCATGGGCATAAACCGTTACATAGAAAAAGTCTTTTCCGTCCGTTCCGTCTGCTTCACCGGCAGCATTTGTCGCTGAACCGAATTTTTTAGCAAAACTGTCTCCATCTTTCATTGATAAGTACGCGTAAGTCGTATTGGTGATCTTCAGCTTGTTCACTATTACCGTACCGTTGAAATCAACGCGCTCAGCACCACTGTATCCCGGTGTAAATACTGCATATTTAGCGGAACTTCCTGCTCCTGATGCCGGATAAGCGCTGTACATATTCGTAAATCCTGCAGTGGTGTTATCTGTCATGTTGGAATAAGCAAAACCGCCTGCCCAGTAAGGATAAGAAGGATCATTCACATAAGTATTGCTGAAAGAAACGCCTCCGGAAGCAAAGCTTCCTGCTTCGTCGGAACCGTTGTAATACGATTCTGCCGACAGGTTAAGGTCTTCAAAATCCACTACATTTTGTGCATTCATTACGAATGGAATTGCCGCAAGGGCCGAAAATAAAAATTTCTTCATGTTTTAATTAATTAAAAAAGTTAAACATTAAAGAAATCAGATAAGAGAACATGAACACTTTTTCCGGATATGAAAAAAGCAACATACAGCCCGACTTTAATCTGAAGTCTTCACTAATACACATCATAGCCGGTATTCTGACTCATCCCCGTCCATCCGCCTTCCCGCTTGTCAAATGACGTACAGTGACTTATTGAATGGCATTCACAGGATTTACAGCTGCAGATACAGTTTCCGGTTTGCACGGAATTCCCAATCGCTATAATGCGGTACAAATGTAACTATTTTTTATTTAGGCTTGTCTTATCGACAACAAAAAACGGCCTTTCGCTGTTCGCAAAAGACCGCCCAAACTAAACCTAACTATGAAAAAACTAAACTATTTGCTTTTTTATTCTACCGAAATTTGCTTTACGGTTGGCTTCACCGGGTTTACTTTCGGTATTTCCAGCTTCAGCTCACCGTTCTCATACTTCGCTGCGATCGTTTCCGTATCGGCATTTTCAGGAAGTGTAAATGAACGCGCGAATTTACTGTAGCTGTATTCTTTACGTGTAAATCTTCCGTCCTCTTTGGCTTCTTCTTTTTCCTGCCTGCTTTCCGCGGAAACTGTCAGAACATTGTCTGTAACGGAGATATTAAAATCTTCTCTACTTAGCCCCGGAGCAGCTAAAAACACTTCGAATCTGCTGTCCGACTCCTTCACGTTCACAGATGGAACGGAAGCTTTTGGCGCAACTCTGTTGAAAAAATCCTTTCCGAAGAAATCTTCAAATACATTCGGAAACTGATTGAATGCTTCTCCTTTGTCAAATTTTACTAAGCTCATAACTATTATCTTTTTTGGTTAAACTTATTTTTAAATCTACGTTTATCCTTTTCTCAAGATTAATACCATAAGGGAAACTAAGACAAAATGACTTGTTTTTATTATTTGTTTTTGGAAAATGATGTCATTTTGACATTTTTATAATTAAAACTTAATTATACATCCTTCAATCGTTTATCTTATTTCCTTTTCTTAAATGAAAAAGCATAGCTCAGACCCAACTGAAAATCCAACATGTGAAAATTCTTTGTATTTATGGAATATTCATGAATCTGTTCTTTTGAAAGAACAGCCCCTTTTGACCAGATTGCATATCTTGTCAGCATCACCCTCAAACCGTAACCAGCCGAAATGTTCAAATGCAAACCATGTACAAGGCGGATATCACATCCTAAAAGTAGATTACCAACAAAGGGGGTTCCTGCATAAAATCTGGAAAAAGAAGACAAATTAGAAAATTCTTCAGGATAAATACTTGGAGCCAAGTCACGTGAAATATATTTGTCTTTATAGTTGGTTCCCACTTCTGTAATAGCAGAAATACCCACAAAAGGGCTTATTTTTCGTTCATTGCTCAAAATTCGATATTGAAAAATGATCCCCAATAAATGACTTTGTAAAGAAAAAACAGCTCCCCGCCAGTAATTTCCTGAGAATTGATATGTTCCCATAATATTAAAATTACCTTTTTTAGTTTCTATCTGCGAACCTGCTGAGATATTTGTTCCGGAGTACAAATTAAATGTTGGTATAATATTCAGGGAAGATGTATTGGAAATTTCAGCAATCATTTTGTATTTCTTCTGTGAAAAACAAAAAACCACCGAAAACAGAAACAGAATAAAAAAGGCGAATACTTTCATTCTATATATTTTTAGTTTTTTTCTTTACTGATAAAGTATAATTTAAACCTATTTGGAAATCAACACAATGAAGCAAATCTCCATCTTTTAAGTTATATTTACCAGATAAATCTGCCCAAGGTTCTTGCTCATCAGGATGCCATTGTTTATACCTGATCTTCATTATTCGATAACCATAGCCCAATGCAACATTTATATTCAATCCGTTGATTATCCGAAAATCACAACCGATTAATAAATTTCCGATCATTGGAGTAGAAATGTAATAATCAGAATGATAATAATCAATTTGAAGTCCATTTCCATAACTAGTCCAATATGCAGAAGGAAATTTTTGGGGACCGTAATCTTTAATATAACCACCTCGATAGTTAGATGCTATCTCTGTAAGTGCAGTCATTTCAACTACAGGACTAATTGATTTTGATTCACTCAGAATTCTGTACTGAATAGTGCCTCCCACAAAATGATTCTGCATCAAATATGGTTTTAAGCCATTAGAGACTAAAGAGCCCCCAAACTGATACACAGATAAAATACTTAAACTTCCTCCAGTTCCATTAATCTGGGCTCCTATTCCCAAAGAAGTACCATTATAAACAGTCAGATAATCAGAAGTAATATTTGCTGATACAGCATTGGCTATTCTCGTTGAAAACAAAGTGTTTTGTGAAAAACAGAAAAACACCGGAAACAGAATAAAAAAGGCGAATGTTTTCATTCTATATATTTTTAGTTTTCTTCTTAAACGAAAAAGCATAACTCAGACCCAACTGAAAATCCAGCATGTGTAAATTCTTTGTACTTACGGAGCGTTCATGAATCTGCTCTTTTGAAAGCATATATCCTTTTGACCAAATTGCATATCTTGTTAACATTACCCTCAAACCATACCCGGCCGAGATATTCAAATGCAAACCATGTACAAGGCGGATATCACATCCTAAAAGTAGATTACCAACAAAGGGGGTTCCTGCATAAAATCTGGAAGAGTAAGACAAATTTGAAAATTCAGAAGCATAAGTGGTTGGTCTCCAGCTATATGAAATATAACTATCTCTATAATTAGTTCCAACTTCTGTTAATCCTGTTATTTCAAAAAATGGACTGACTCTTCTTTCAATATTTAAAACTCTATACTTTAGTTTTATTCCCAACAAGTGATACTTCATATAATAAGGAGGAGCTCCCCACCAGTTTCCTCCAAACTGATATATACCGGATAAATTGAAACTACTTTTTTTAGTATCTATCTGTGTGCCCACAGAAAAGTTTGTACCCGAAAAAAAGTTACCTGTTCCTATAATATCAATAGAATTGTTATCCGAGATTTCAACGATCATTTTATATTTCTCCTGTGAAAAACAAAAAACGGATAAAAAAGAGGTGTAAATAACTAGAAACCTCATTTCTGTTTCTTTAGTGGAAATGTATAGTTTAAACCGAGTTGCACCGCTAAAGAATGTAATACTAATATTTGAACAGGTGTCGTTCCCAAGCTATTATAGTAATCTTTTTTAACAGTACTTTCATCCGGTTTTCCATAACCATTATATGACCATTGTACATATTTATAATTCATTAAACTCAAATTATAACCTAGAGAAAGATTCAAGTTCAGATTTTCAACTATTTTAATATTGCAACCGGCATAAAAGGTGCTTACCAATGGCATAGACTGATAGGACCTTGTTTTATATGATATATAATAATATGGACCACCGCCCGGACCTTGTCCGAATACATCCGAATGCGGATATGGAGGGAAATATTCATATTTGTAATGAATATATCCATTTTTATAGTTGGTAGCAATTTCGCTGCTAATACTCATTCCGATAAAAGGGTGGAATCTTTTTTGCTCGTTTAAGCGATGATACTCGAAAGCTAAACCTAATAAATGGCTTTTATAGGAAAAACTTTTTATATAGTATAAAGTTTCTCTTGTGGGTTCTATATATGTATTAAATCCATAAGCAGCATGCAATCTGAAATTACCATTTGTTTTTTTGATATCAATCCCAAAGCCAATAGTAGTTAAATCGAATATTAAATCCTTATAACTCCTGAAACAATTCATAAAAGTATTTGAAACATTAAGTGAGAGTTTAATTTTATTCTCTTGTGTGATTCCGGTTATTGTTGAAAACAAAACAAGAATCAGAATTATATACACTTTCATAATTTTACTATTTTAAATGTAAATGGCAGGTATTATATTCTTTCATCATTTCACTTGTTTCTCTTTCTTCTTAAATGAAAAAGCATAACTCAGACCTAGCTGAAAATCAACCATGTGAAAAACAACATTGTAGGGTTTATCTATATACTGTGTTGCTACAGGCACAGTAGTTGATATATCCGTATTGAAATGCAGGTATGCATATTGACTTTTTAATACCCTTATTCCATAGCCTACCGAAAAATTTAAACTCAGCTCATCAACAATTTTCACATTACAACCGACCAAAAAATCACTGATTAAAGGAGTACCTTTATAAATATTTCTCTTTAATGATTTTTCATATGCAGGTGCACCTGGATCTACATGAAAACTTATACTAGGACGATAATTCCTAATACTCAGGTATTTATCTTTATATTCAGAATAAACTTCTGATAAAATCTGAGCATTGAAGAACAGTCGAATCTTACTCTTTTCAAAGAATCGTACCCCTGTCCCTATTCCTAATAAATTAGAAGCAAGGATAGCAGTTTCATCAAAATATTTACTATAAGTACGGGCTCTCAACCACTGGTAGTGAGCATAAATAAAAATACTCATGTTTTTTAATAAAAACCTCGAACCGGCATTTGCGTTAAGACCTACATATCCATTTTCTGATCCATACATTTTAGAATGGCTTTCATAAGGAGAAAAATCATGAACTTTATCTGGATTATAAAATCCAAAAGCAGCAGCAGTTCCCGAGAAACCAATCTCAGGCTGAACTTTTATTTGTGCTTTGTAAGAAAAGCATACAAAAATGATAAAAAACGATAAAAACAATTTCCTTCTCATAGCCGTATTATTTTAGTAATAAATTCCTGATTTTTAAACTCTGCAAAGTACAATCCCTTAGGTAAATTTTCTAAAATCAAACAATTAATCCCTTTTTGAATTTTTACTTCTTTCACAATTGCTCCTGATGGTATAGTTAAAATAAGATAATCATCTTCTATGCTATTTACAGTAATCACATTGTTAAACGGGTTAGGAAAGATAGAATTCGTAAAATTCACATCAACCGTATCACGTACAACTGGCTGAAATTCAAAAGAAGTCATGATATTCTTTAAGGTATCTTCATACTGCATCATCCCACTATAAGCATTCTTATGCGCTACAAACCAAGCAACTGGATTTTCCGCTCCTTCTGTATACAGAGTCGGGAATTCCAACTTCAAATCACCTCCTGAATTCGTTTCTAAGTAGTCTGTTTTCAAATAATTTCCTTCTTTGTAAGAATACCAGTCCACATAATATTTGGTTTTTGATAGAAGACCACCTATAGTAAACTGATTTTCTTCTTTTAAATTATTCGTTTGGATATCTTTCACCTGAATAAAATCACCTTCATCATCATTATCAAAAATCATCGAAGAGCATCCTTTGGTATGCACATTATAGGTTCTGTTTTTTACATACCCAACGGCCGAATTTTTACTTGCAGATGTATAATATTGTTGTTCTACCAAGGAGTTTTTAGTTCTTCCCAAACCTAAAAAACCCTTCTTCAATTGTGAATCCTTTTTATCATGCACCCACTGTCCATTTCCCTCACTCAATGTTTCAATCACCTGTTCCCCATCCATATGTTGCTGCGCACGAATCGTCGCCGGCCATAGATACTCCAAACCTTCCTGCATACCAAACCAGGTAAAATAACCTGCTACTCCTGTAAACGGAAAAGTCATCATGTCCACCGGATGCTGGGAATAACCAGAGCATCCCTGATATTCTTCATCAACTCCTCCTTCCGCTAAAATTACAGGAATTGTGCTGCCATGTTTTTGATGAATCTTCTGTAGATAGTCATAAAAAGAAAAAGCAGCACTAGGATCTGCATAATACGGGTTGGTACCCACAATATCGATTTTTGACAGCGCAATGGATCCTTCAAGTTGTTGAACAGTTGAATCCGGCCAGTAATGAATATCAATACCGACCAGCTGGTTCACTTTTAAGCTGTCTTTCAGGTATTCAGATATTACCTCATGGTAGTTTTTTACCGCATTCCGGGTAGCCAAATGTTCCGGATGCGTAATGCCATCGTAAGGTTTCGCCCATTCCGCACTATTCAGGCTCCAGGGCTCGCTCAGCATCTCAAATTCAAAAATTTTGGTAGAATAACCGTAACGGGCAACGTAATAACGTGTCCGCTGCTTGTGATAGTTCAGATCACTTTCATTGGTGAACATCTCATACGGTTTTTTTCCTTCGTGCACAGTACTTACGGATCTCCAGGAAGGATTGTCATTATAGCAATAAGGCGGGTAATCGTAATACCAGCCCGAAGGACCATTGATATCAGGCAAATGAGAAGGATGGGTTTCTTTGTCCTGTTTCAGGTAATTATCCCAATCCCAGTAATACATACCGTAACCTGAGCATTTTTCATTAGTACTATTCACCCTTCCGGATTTTATTTCTTTTTCTTAAATGAAAATGCATAACTTATTCCTAATTGTACATCCAACATCTGAAAATTTCTCGTTTTTACAGGTTTTTTATAAATTTCTTCTTTTGGAGGTACGGGATCATAAAGCCAATCTGCATATCTTGTCTGCATTACCCTCAAACCATATCCCGCGGAAATGTTTAAATGTAGGCCACCTGTAAGTCGGATATCACATCCTAAAAGTAAATTACCAACAAAGGGGGTTCCTACATAAAATCTGGAAGAGTAAACCCATTTAGAAAATTCTTCAGGATAAATACTTGGAAACCAATAATCAATTGACATATACCCGTTTTTATAGTTGGTTCCCACTTCAGTTAATCCTTTAATTTCAAAAAAAGGACTAAATCTACGTTTATTGCTCAAAATTCGATATTGAAAAATTATTCCCAATAGATGACTTTGTAAAGAAAAAACAGTTCCCCGTGAATAATTTCCTGAGAATTGGTATGTTCCCAGAATATTAAAATTACCTTTTTTAGTTTCTATTTGTGAGCCTACTGAGATATTTGTTCCTGAGTATGAATTAAATGTTGGCATAATATTCAAGGAATACGTATTAGAAATTCCAATCATTAAATTTATGTTTTTTTGACTATGCCCTTGAAAAATAAAAGCCAAAAATAAACTGGTATAAATAATTAATTTCATTGCTTTACTATTTTAAATTGCTGATTCTGCTTTTGCAAGCATACTAAATAAACTCCTTTTGGCAGAAAAGCAGTAGGTATTTTTGTCACTCCTTTAGAAATTTTATAGTTTCCTATAACGGTCCCATCAATAGTTTGCAATGTTAAGATATCCTCACACGTACTGCTGATGATAAAGTAATTCTCAAAAGGATTTGGATAAATCCCTGATAATTTCTCTGTATTATCCAAAATATCAGAATTATCTTCTATCCCTACATCTTGTCTTATATCTTCAAATAATTGAAGCACATCTGATTCTCCTTCAGATGATCTCATAGCCTGCTGACAATTTTGTTCCCTCACGACAAACCACACCAAAGGTTGCTCCGGTTTATCCGAAGTGACAGACAGTTCCGGAAAATGCAAAACAAGCTCATCTCCTTGTGTATTCTGGCAATCACTTCCTATATATAAGCCTTCTTCAAAAGAATACCAGTCTATCTGGTAATCCGTATTATTTTTTAACCCTTCCAATCTAAGCTTATAAGGTCCGTCATCCCAAACGAAATTATAAAGATTGTCAACAGGTATTGTATTTATGAATAAATTACATTTTTCACCAATTCGTTTGGTATGGATATTATAAGTCCTATTACGTATATAGCCAACCGATAGTTCTTTACTATTTGAAATATAATATTGTAATTCTTTGGCTGCTTCGTCATGAGCATTATAGATTTTTTCTTTCTGCCTTCCCTGCATCCATTGACCATTTCCATTACTCAGAGTATTGATCACATCATCCCCATTGAGATGGTATTGTGCCCGAATCGTTGCCGTCCACATGTGCTCCTGCCCTTCTATTTGCCCTTCCCACAAACTGTATCCACAGATACCTGTAAATCCCATAGACATGGCGTCAATAACACTTCCTTTGTAGGTAGTGCACCCTTTGTATTTTTCATCATCTCCAAACTCGGAAAGAATAACCGGTTTGCCTGTCCAGCTCTGAAAATCCTTAACTATCTTCGCTCTTGAATTCTCTCCATCTTCAAAAACGTTATTATCGCCATTTTTTGTTTTGATATATTTATTGAAAGAAGCGTCATAATCGTTGAGCCCTATGACATCAATGGTTCCATGCAAAAAGCTTTGATCCTTTGGTTTCTGCCATGAATCAGGACTGTAATCTACTCCTATCAGATGCTCATTATGCCCCATTTTTTCCTTGATATACCAGCCGAGCCTTCCATGGTAAGCTTCAATAGCCGTAAAAATTTCCTGCCGTAACTGCTCCTGTGTAATACTGTCCTGATATGGTTTTGTCACGTCCTTCGCATTAGCATCCACGTTAAAAGGCTCGCTCAACAACTCAAATTCATATATTTTCGTAGAGTAACCGTAACGGGAGATATAATAACGCGTGCGTTGCTCATGGTATTTCAGATCATCTTCATTCGAAAGCGCTTCATGCGGTTTTTTACCTCCAACTTCCTGGGGATTATCATTGTAACAATAGACCGGCCATGGATCCTGTACATCATAGTAGATTTTATCATTTGAATCCTTCCAATATCGTTCCCAGTCCCACAAAGACATTCCATAACCATCACAGATAACAAAAGGAGTATGGAACATCATATTAAAGGCCATCAGGGCATCGTATTGTTCACATAAATCCAGCAGCTTATCCTGCTCCCAGGCATAATGCAAGCGATCATAGTAGTTTCCTTTCTTCTCAAATTCAATGAGCGAAGACCACGGCAGTTGTGAAGTGCGGATATAACGGCCTCCCTGTTGAAAATAACTTTCCACTTTCTGCAGATAAAAATCCCATTCTTTTGTATTTGTAGCTTTGGCCGTATTACCCAATGTTAAAAGGTAATTTCCCAAATAAGAACTGCCAGCTCCTAAAAAGGCATTGCCATGATCATTAGGAGCGGGAAAATTATGACCAGCCGGGAAAATCATTCGTTCTCCTCTTATCAGATTTTTCTTATTCTCATGCACCTTAACATATCCCGGATCGCCGCTTTCCACTACGTTAAAGCCGAACAGATCAGAAGTATAAGCAGGTTGCTGCTCATTATCGATACGAATGCTGATCTCAGCGATCCAGTCCCCGTTGAGCGGCGGAGCAAAACGGACCCGGAACGGGTAATCGGTTCCGACATCATCCCAGTCGTCCGTCTGGGAATTTTCCGAATATTCCCGTGTGTAGTAGCCGTCCACTTTCCGTACCGTACCGCTGGCAGGATGTGTGAACATTGCTTCCACATCTATGTTCCATTCCAGAAACGGGTTCAGCTCGTCCTGATGAATTCCTTCTTCATTCAGAAAATGACCAATCCGGGTTAAAATATCATCCGGAAGCCTTATGCCGAACTCTGCTTTTTTGTAGCGCAGCACGCCGTACAAATCCGTATAGTTCATTACAACCACTTCCAGACCTGCTTTTCCGGTAATTTTAAGGTGTACACCGCCATCCGTATCAAATGCCCCGATGTGCACATCGTTTTTCAGCGTAATTCCCTGAGAGGCGAAAACAGATTTGCTGGTACTGTTGTTTACCTGGATCGCTCCGTTCGCTCCCAATGTCATGCAGCTTCCGTTGATCACCTGCTGGGAGTTGACTTGTGAGGGCGATAGATCCTGATGATATGTTCCGCAGTCAAAGACGTTTACCTGCGCATTCAGCCCGGAAAGGAAGAAAACACCCGCGATTATTAAAAGATAGCGTTTCATAAGCTTATTTTTTATTTTCAAGTGCTTCAATACGCTGTTGCTGCGCTTCGATCAGCTTCTGCTGCTCAATCAGGTAAAGTGTCAGCTCTTCAACTTTCTCCATCAGCACTTTGTTCATCTCTCCGAGATTCACGCCGTCCGCTTCAATTGTTTCCGCTTTCGGAACATTCGGCAAATGCCCGTTACTGCTGATGAACGCTTCCACCTCTTTCAGCGGCATCAACCGGTATTCTTTTTTGAACACGTAATCCGGCCATGAATTCAGATCCACTTTGATCTCTCTGGCCCTGAGCAGTCCGTTATTATCCAGCTGCAATAATTTTTGCTGTGTGTTTTCTATCAGCAACAGCAGGTTTTTCTTCCCCAGTCCCGCAGCATCCGGGTTATTTATATGGATGCTTGCCTGCGGCTCTGTTGTCAGTCCAATTCCGATTCCGTGCGTGAAACGGGCATTTCCTCTCACATCCAGGCGTGTATAAGGAGCATCCGTTCCGATCCCTACTTTTCCTTCGCAAGGCTTCAGTCCCGTGAACAGCACATCCGGCTTGTTCGACCAGACAGGATAATGCGGCTGAAGGCACCTCATTACATTGACGTTGTAAAGCAACCCCAGAATATCTTCAAAATTAACGCTCGTTACAGTGCCATCCACTCCCGTTCGGAGCAGGAAAGAAGCATTGACCGTTGAATCTTCCCTGGAAATAGCAGTAGTATCAAGCGCTTTCAGGTTCAGTCCCTGAAACATCGTTACCCGCTGCTCAAATTCCGCTGTTCCGGCTACCTGTAAATTCCCGGCAATACCAACATCGTCCTTATTGATCGAAATGCAGGAAGAAACCGCTGTCACCTCCGGACAGGAAGGAGAAGTCAGCACCACCGCATAGCTGCCGCTTACCTGGGGAATAAAAGCCTGAGAAGTCGCACCGCTTACCGGCTCGTTCCCCTGATCACAGCGCACCCACTGATAAAGCGCATTGGTTTCCGCCGCAACCAGCGTTGTTCCGTTCTGGGTATTGCTGATCGCATTGTTCAGCGTCACCTGCTGTACGGTAAGTGTTGTTATAACAGTGCTGTCACAACCGTTTTGTGACTGCAGCACGTCAGTATAAGTTCCGGCGGATGTATAGGTATGTCCGTTAATGAAATAGCTTCCGCCTGCGCAAATGGCCTGCGGATTATTAACCGTCACGGTATTGTTGACGGTGACGGTTTTAACTGCTGTCGCAGGTGTCGCGCAACCATTCGTTGTGGTAAGTGTCAGCAGGGCATTTCCCGTAAATCCGTTGGGAGGCGTCCAGGTTGCATTCAGCGCAGCCGCATCTGGCGTAAATGTTCCACCGGCATTGGAGCTCCAGATCGCGGTAGTGGCAGAGCCGCCGACAGTTCCTCCCAGCACCGGCGTCGTCCCGTTCTTACAGATGGAGAAATTACTTCCTGCATTTGCTGTCTGCGGAATACAGGACGGAACGGAAGCTCCCGAAATAACCACATTTTTATTGCGGAACGCAGTTGATGCGGACACCAGGTCCATTCCGTAAATACGCAGTGTAAACGTGCTTCCTTCCGGAACGCTGATCGTTAATCCCGAATGAGTGGTTGCGTTCCGGCCGCCCAGTGCCGTATAGGTGGCAAATCCGTCCAGGGAATAGTACGCATACCACGAAACGGGCGCTGTGGATGCCGATACCGTATAGGAAATGCTGTTGATCGTAAAATTGTTACCTGCTGCCGGTGAAACGGTGTACTGGTAATAGTCCTTATTGTAATAGGAACTGTTGATATCGAACTGAAGATAAGAATAACCGATCCAGTTGGTGGAGCTTACTCCATTGGAATTGTAGGTTTTTGAGCCGATCCCGCCCGACCGGTAGCCGGGACCTGTTGAAACAGCTCCTGCTGTCAGGTTACCGGAAACGGATGCGTTCCCGTTTGAAGTCAGGCCCCAGGTTACGGAGGCCTGTGAAAATAAATCCGGAGATATCAGTAAAAGTGTAAAAATCACACTTGCAAAGAGAGAAATAAAATTTCGCATAAGTGAGCAAATTAAAGTTTCTGCAAAATTAAACTGCCCGAACGAAAAAAAATAGAGTATTTATACCCTATTTGCTTTTTATTTTTGTTAAAATTGTTAAATATTACGAAATAAATAATTAAAAATTAATCTATTATGAATTTATACAGTTTCAAATTACAAAACAGGCAGTGATTTAAAGCCTAAATTTCAGGGGTCAGAAATTGAGTAAAGGGTATCTTAATTTACAATTACTAACACAAAACAGTGAAATTAAAATGACATTAATTCACAAATACGAAACATAATTACACCTGTAATTTCACACTTAAAAAAATGCGCTTCTTTCTTTTTACAGATAGTCCTTTTTTACCATTCTGCAAAATAAAAAAGACCGCTCCGAAAAGCAGTCTTCCAAAAAATATAATTTTTTTAATCAGCTCGCCTTAAAATTCCAGCCGAAGATATCTTCTGCCTTTCCAAGTTTAATATCGGTGATATACTGGCTCACTTTGTTCGAAAATTCTCTTGTTTCCACAGGCGGAAGCTCCAGCACTTCATCTCTGTATCCGAGCTTAACGATCGGCGCGATGGTCGCTGCCGTCCCTGCTCCGAACATTTCAGTAACCGAACCGTCTTTAATTCCTTCTATCACTTCTTTGACGCTTACTTTCCGCTCCTCAACCTTTAATCCCCAGTGCTGCGCAACTTCAATCACACTGCGCTTGGTAATTCCTCTCAGGATTGTATCTGATTCTTCCGTCGGCGTAATGATCGTGCCGTTTTTAACAAACATCACATTCATCGTTCCTGATTCCTCAATATATTCATGAGATACGCCATCCGTCCATAACAGCTGGTGAAATCCTTCGTTCTGTCCTAATTTAGCAGGATACATTGCCGCTCCGTAGTTTCCGGCAACTTTTGCTCTTCCTACTCCTCCGGCGGCTGCACGCGTATAATGCTCTTCGATCTTTACCCGTACAGGTTCGGAATAATACTGTCCTACCGGGCAAGCGAAAATTACAAAGGTATATGTTTCCGACGGGCGAATCCCTACATACGGATCTGTTGCAAACATAAAAGGTCTCAGGTATAAAGCATAGCCTTCTCTGTCCGAAACCCAGTTCTTTTCCGTTTCAACAAATTTTAATATCGTCTGGATGAACAGCTCTTCATCAATAACCGGCATGCACATACGTTCACAGGATTCTTTAAATCGTACCGCGTTCATATCGGGACGAAAAACAGTAACATCGCCGTTGACCTGGCGGTAAGCCTTTAATCCTTCAAAAAGTGCCTGTCCGTAATGTAAGGCGGATGTAGCCGGATGTAAAGCCAGGTTCCCGAAAGGAACAATTTCAGGGGCATTCCATGTTCCGTTTGCGTAATTCATGACCAGCATGTGATCTGTAAATTCTTTTCCGAAAACAAGTGTATCCCAATTAATTTCGTTAATCCGGGACTTCTCTGTTGGGGTTATTTTAATATCATTTGAAACTAACATACTCTGGATTTTCTTGATTGCGAATATAACTTTTTAAAAGGAGCTGGTCAAATTTTAGCAGGTTATTCAATTAATAATTTTATAATTTTGGCATAGACTCAGCGAATTTTGGAACAAAGCAGGGAAATATTGCAACGTTTTTGGAAGTACGGCCAATTCCGCCCGTTACAGGAGGATATTGTCGATGCCGCCATCTACGGAAAAGATGTTCTGGCGCTGCTTCCCACAGGCGGCGGAAAGTCGGTCTGCTTCCAGGTTCCGGGCCTGGCAAGGGAAGGCGTCTGCATCGTTATTTCTCCGCTGATCGCGCTGATGGAAGACCAGGTGCTCCAGCTGCAAAAAAGAGGAATACGCGCAAAAGCGCTGACGGGAGCAATGTCCTACCGGGAAATTGATATTACATTAGATAATGTACGTTTCGGCGGAGTTGAATTCTTATATGTTTCCCCGGAAAGACTACAGTCCCGCCTGTTCGTTGAGCGTTTTAAACTCATGAAAGTCGGCCTGATCGTGGTCGATGAAGCGCATTGCATTTCCGAATGGGGGCACGATTTCCGCCCGCCGTACAGAGAGATTTCAAAGCTGCGTGAATATCACCCTGAAGTTCCTGTGATGGCTGTTACCGCTACGGCAACCCCGGAAGTAAAAAAGGACATTATTGAACAGCTGCAGCTCCGGCAGCCGGAACTGTTCGAAGCTTCTTTTGTCCGGGAAAACATTAGCTACGAGGTCTACCAGGTTCCGAACAAATACAGGGCGATCCAGCGTATTTTAAGCTATTTTCCCGATCAGACGGGAATCATTTACTGCCAGAAGCGCAAAAGTGTCAAGCAGGTCGCACAGCATTTTTTATCTCTGGGAATCAATGTGGGAATTTACCATGGCGGAATGGATGCCAAGAGCCGTTCGCACATGCTCGAATCATGGCTGAATGATAAATTCCGGATCATGGTGGCCACTAATGCTTTCGGGATGGGGATCGATAAGCCGGATGTACGGTTCGTTGCCCACTATGAATTTCCCAACAACCCCGAAGCCCTGTTCCAGGAAGCGGGAAGAGCAGGACGAGACGGCCTGCCTTCCAGAACATTCGTATTCTACAATAACACGGAATTTACAGAAATGGAGGAGCAGATCCGTAAGCAGTTCCCTCCTGTCGAAACCATAAAATCAACCTATCAGCTCATCTGCAATTTTCTGAAAGTGGCGATTGGTGCCGGAAAAGGAGAAGCCTATCCTTTTGATATCAGAAAGTTTGTCGATACTTACAAGCTGGACTACCTGGATGTTTATAATTCCATCAAATTCCTGGAGCTGAATAATTATTTCTCCTTTTCGGACAGTGTATATCATCCGACAAAAGTGAAGCTGATCGTCAATAATTCAACGTTATATGGTTTCCAGCTTCAGAATGAGACCATGGTAAAAATCACCACTTATCTTACCAGGAGCTTTCCGGGAATTTTTGACGAATACATGGATATCCAGGAGGGAATTTTACTGAAACGTCTCGGGATTTCAGCAGATGAGCTGGAGCGGCAGCTGAAATTCCTGGAGCAGCACGGGATCATCGATATCAGCTGGAAAACAGACCTGCCGCTTGTTTTCTTTACGGAAGAACGGCTGCCCAACGACAACCTGAGAATCGAGGATCACTTATACCGTATCCGGAAGGAAGTTGTCCGTAAACGCTGGGAAAAGATGAAAGGCTATCTGACAGAAACAGCTATCTGCCGTTCACAATATCTTATCGGTTATTTCGGGCAAAAGGTGGAACCTTGTGGAAAATGCGATATCTGTCTGCATGCAAAAAAGACATTTGACAGCTCCGCCGCCCGCACGGCAATTTTAAAATTAAGCGAGCACGGCGTTCCGGTTGAGGATATTTACATTAATTTTGAAATCCAGGACCGCGACAAGGTCATCCAACTGATCCAGCAATTAATGCGGGAAGAAATACTTATTGAGGAAAATAATTTATTAAAACGGAAAAAATGAAAAAATACATTGCAATTTTCAGCTTGCTGATCAGTGGCTTTATGTTCTCACAGCAAGGAAGCAAAGAAATTGGTGTGGATTTAAACTTCTGGGCATCCAATAATGGCGGGAGCATTAATGTCGCGCCTCGTTTCGGATACGAAGCTGCGGATAACTTTGTAATCGGCCCTTCGGTAAGATATATTAATCACTGGAGCACTTTATACGGACAGAAATTCAGCTCTAATATTTTCGGATTCGGGCTTTACGGGCATTACCGCTTCATCGAGTGGTTATACGCCGGTGCTGATTTCGAGCTCTACTTCACTCCTTACAATTACAAGGTCGGAGCTACCAAGCCCAAATCCGTAGCACCCGCACTCATCCTGTCCGCAGGATTGTCCCGGAAGATCGGAGAGCGTTTTCGCATCAATGCAGGTATCAACTATGACATTATTAATAATGTCAACTCGCCGCTAAGGCCTTCTTATATTGCGCAAACAGCAAAAGGCGTCCGTATTCCTCTTTTTTACCGCGTTGCTTTTATTTTCAGCATTTAATGTCCGGAATCAAAGAAATACGCCGCGAACTTAAAGAACTGGACACCGAAGAGCTTCGGGAACTGATCCTTAAGATTTCTAAGTACAATAAGGAAATAAAAGGTTACCTGGTTCATTTGTTGTTTGAAAGCGATGATATCACTTATTTTCAAAACGAGCAGAAGCAAAAACTGGAAGAATTCTTCGCTGCGCTTCCGTTCACCAATTTTAAAATCGCAAAAAAAAGCCTCACCCGGATTCAGAAATACCTGAATCTCCAGCTGAAATATGCGAAGAGAAAAGATGTGGAAATTGAACTGAGAGGCGCTTTCCTTTTATTGTTCCGGAAAAAGATCATGGGAAAAAGCTTCGGCCATAAGCTCACCAATATATACGACCGGAACTATAAATACGTTATTGCTGCGCATGACAAATTAGAAGACGATCTGAAAAACGATTACAACGATTTATTGACTATATTGGCTTCGTAGATGAAACTGATCAGTGAAATATCCCCTTTTTACATACTGCTTTTAAGCGGTATCGCTTTTGCGGCAGCTTATTTTCTGTACAGCGGAAAAGAAGGAAAAAATTATTCAAAAAAGCTTCGGCGGATCCTGCTTTCTCTCCGGGCGTTCGGCTTAATTCTTATAGGAATACTGTTTCTCGGTATTTTTATGCAAACGACTAAAACCAGAACTGAAAAGCCTGTTTTAATCAATCTCATTGATAATTCCGTGTCGATGAGCAATTATGCTGACAGCAGCAGCTTCAAAAAGCATATTTCCGGTTATCTTTCTGCTGTCAGAGAGAAATTCGGATCTGATTATACTATTAAAAACTACAAAATAGGTGCAAATCTGAGCCCCTTGGATGCTCTTTCTTTTACAGAGGATAAAACCAATCTTTCTGCTCCTTTCACCAGCCTGGCAGAGCAATTTTACGGGAATAATATCGGTGCTGTAACACTGATCTCTGACGGGAATTACAATGAAGGCGACCATCCGCTTTATGCAACGGGAAACTTAACGCATGTTCCGGTATTTTCTCTGGCTGTCGGAGATACCATTACAAAACGTGATATTATTGTCAGGAATGTACAATCCAATGATTTTGTATTCCTGAACAACTTTTTTCCGGTAGAAGCTTTGATCGAAGCCAAAAAAACCGGAAACAGGGCCTTGAATGTCCGGTTGGTCCACCAGGGAAAAACAATTGATTCAAAAACGATCAGCATTCATCCCGGAACTTCTTTTTATAAGGTAAATTTCGAAACGGAAGCTAAAAATAAAGGCGTTCAATACTACCAGGTCATCGCGGACGAGGCAGCAGGCGAATACACAACTAAAAATAATAAGCAGGGATTTTATATTGAAGTGATCGATGATGTCCGCAAGGTTCTTTTGCTGGCAAATGCACCTCATCCGGATATTTCAGCCATAAAAAGTGTTCTGGAAAAAGAAAAAAACAACTTAGTGGAAGTGAAGCTTGTCAGCGACTGGGATAAAAACGCTTCCAAATTTGACCTGATTGTTTTCCACGATCCGCTAAGCGGGAACCAGGCAGAGCTCCTCCGTCAGATCGTCGATCAGAAATGTCCCGTTTTTGCCATATTAGGCGCGCAATCCAACTTTAGAAAGGGAGCTTCCTATCTTGGAATGGAATATACCGCTTTCAATCAGATGGACGAAAATGTTCCGGTCTTCAACAAAAATTTCGATTTGTTTGAGCTTTCGGCAGAAACCAAACGCCAGTTTCGTTTTTTCCCGCCATTGCGGTCCGTTTTCGGAAGGATGAAGCTCAGCCCGAACGCAAAGGTTTTGTTTTACCAAGGCGTCGGAGATGTACAGAAAGAAGATGCTCAGCTGTTCTTCCATTCTGTAAATGATGTAAAAATCGGTATTCTCCAGGGAGAAGGAATCTGGAGATGGAAGCTGGCAAATTACCGCTCGGCAGAAAACACGGAGGCATTTGATGAGATTTTCCAGAAAACCGCTCAATACCTGACTACGAAAAAGAACAATACGCCTTTCAGGGTTTCCGTTCCTAAAAAAAGTAAAGCGAATGAGCCTGTTATCGTGAAAGCAGAAGTGTACAACGCTTCCATGGAGCTGGTCACTAATACCACCGTGGATTTCCGGCTTACCAGCGAAAAAGGTACACAGCAGACGTATGATTTCTCTGTTTCGGGCAACTATTATTCGCTGAACTTAGGAAAGCTGGCCGCTGGCAATTACAAATGGACGGCATCCACCAAAATAGAAGGAAAGCTCCACCAGCTTTCAGGGGATCTGGTGATTGAATCAAACGATATTGAGCTGCTGGACAATACTTCCAATTTTGAAATTCTCGATCAATTGAGCACACAAACGGGAGGAAAATTCTATCTGCTGTCAGATTATTCACAGCTGCTGGATGAGCTTTCTAAACGGGAAGATATCCGGCCGGTTGAATCCCAGGAGCAAACCGTTAAGAACCTGATCGACTACTGGTGGCTGATCTTATTGATCATTGCCGTTTTCGGTACGGAGTGGTTTATAAAAAGATATAACGGGAGCTACTGATCTGTGATTTTAGTATTGAATTTTCAATACTGAATTTTGAATGTTTTACAGGTTTACTGATTTATTTGTATCGTAGTTCACTGATTAACGGAGATCTAAAATAGATTCCCAAATGAGAAATTAATAAAAAAAGACTCTATATTTATCCTAATTTAAGAAATGGGAAACAGGCGCTCATTTCTCTTCTTTCAGAGCCTGTTACAAATTAAAACTGACAAAATGAAAAAACTATTTTACTTAATGATGGGAGCATTAGCTATCCTGACATCAGCCTGTACTAAGGAAGACTCCTCGGATGTTAATCAAAACAAAATTTATTGTGATTATGAATTGTTCTACAATGCTAATGAGGATAAAACTCATGTTGTGGCGCGTTTCCGGTTCGGGGGATTGACGGGTACCATTCTCGAGCTCACTGATTCCAGTGGTGCATCTGTTAAATTCAATGGTGATATACTGCCTTATAATCACCTTTATACCGGGCATCATAAGGAGTACGCAGGACAACTTACAACAGGAACGTTTGTTTATACCAATACTGCCGGAAATGTATTCACAAATACGGTACCTTCCGGAGCCACAATCGCATTTCCTTCCGATTTAGATACGATCCGAAAAAGTATTGCCAATACCGTTACCTGGGTAGGACCGGCGCTTTCTGCCAATGAATATGCAGGGATTTACATCGGAACACCGGCATGGGGAAAAGATGCGCTCTTTTTTAATTCAGACCTTGGCGGCACTAATATCGTAATGGGAGTTTCACAGAAGGCGAATCTCACGCTGGGAAATGCCACTCTGGTGATGGATCGTAAAACAACTGTCAATGTTACGGAAGGAACTGAAAAAGGAGGCCAGATCCGTTACAGATATCGTTGCCCTAATAAAGCGGTTGTTATTGTTAATTAATAAAGCTATCAATATATAAAAAGGCAAAGGCGATCTTAACAGACCGCCTTTCGTTATTTAAAAAAATCGTATTGATGTTTGTTATTTCCCTTCCGTCGGAAGCCAGTAAATCCCCTTATCTACAGGAGATTCATTGACACTTTGGATCAGCTCGTGGATAAAGTCATTTTCCTTGACAGAACGTTTTTTCAGGTCGGAGGAAAGGTAAGCGCTGGTCTCATCGATTAAAGGTACCAGGTTCATCCGCCATTTATTGTTTTCTTTTTTGAAATAAAATCTCCCTGCTATTTCTTTTCCTTTTTTCGCTCCGGCAATCGCCTCATTTCCTTTAACGGAGATTTTATCCAGTATGATATCTCGTGCGCTGTTCTTACCGATCAAACCGGAAGTAATGGCGTAGATCAGCAATTCTCTTCCCGAATAAAAGCTTAATGGCTCCAGGGACATCTGATGGCGGATACGGAACACCATAAAACGATCCATGAGCGGTGATTTTGCCACTGTTGCCGAATCACCATGCTTTACCAGCTCATTGAGCTTCCCGTAATAATCAATGGTGTTTTGCGTCACATAATCTACTGCTGATTTTCCGTCAAAGGTCAATAATGCTTTGGTGTATAGCTCGTAGTTTTCCCGGATCAGCCTGATGTCTGTTGATTTTTGAGCATTTATAAATACCGGTGAAGTCAATAAACAAATCAGAAGCAGCATTATTTTCATAATCAAATTATTTAAGATTAAATCTTTCAGCACAAAACGGAAGCAAATGTAGAAAAAACAGAATATTTTCCGGGCTTTTTCCTTCTTTAATCGCAGGTTCCGTCTACCCGGCAGACACTTCCTTCAATCACTTTAAATTCTTCCGAAGGGTGCTTTTCCAGCCAGTCCTGAAAGCTCTTCTCCAAAGTCTGAACAAAAACAGTTACGTCCTGCGCTCCGGAAACTGCGTATTTTCTGTCAAATACAAAGAACGGAACGCCTCTCACTCCTATTTGCTGTGCTTCGGCAATGTCTTTCTTTACTTCGTCCGCATATTTTTGGGTCGTGAGCACGTTAACAGTTTCCTGTTCATCTAATCCGATTTCGAGCGCAATTGCTTTCAGAACACCGTGATCCGCAACATTCAATCCTTCGGAAAAAAACGCCCGGAACATCCGCTCTTCCGCTTCATTTCCCTTCCCCATGACTTTTGCTGCCTGCAATAACCGGTGCGCGTCAAACGTATTTGCAGGAATACCTTTCTCAAAGTGAAAATCCACTCCTGCTTCTTTTCCCGCAAGCGTCACCTGATCGTGCATCTGAACAGACCATTCTCTTGTCTGTCCTTTCATCTTTGCCAGCATATCATAAATATCCACTCCGGGAACCGGAGCCAGATCGGGAGCCAGCTGAAAGCTTTTCCATTCCACTTCCACTTTTTCTTTAAAAGGGAGCTGGTTCAAAGCCGTTTCAAACTTGTGCTTTCCGATGTAACAAAACGGACACATTACGTCCGACCATATTTCTACTTTCATTTTTTCAGACACTAGATATTAGATGTTAGAGTAAGAGAATTCAGACATTAGACAATAGATATTAGATATTAGATATCAGAGATTAGAGATTAGATGGAATGCTGTTCATTATTTCTTAAGCATCCCTTTAATCACTCCGGCGAATGTCAGCAACGCCATCAGGACATAACCGACTATCAATGATCTGGGAGCGGGATTTGGCGCTTTTGTAAAAATCAGGATCAGCTGTAACAAACATAAAAATCCCATTCCTGCAATTCCGAGTATCAATATCTTATTATTCTTCATCTTATTTCGTTTTTACCACATTTAAAGTATGGAACAGCTCTCTGTCCTTGTACAAAAATAAAAAAGTATATTCTCCTTTGGGTAAATAAAAGGAAGTATTGTCTTCTTTACTTTTTACTTCTTTGAGGATGAAAGGAAAACCGCCCTTCTCAAAAGGCTCTTTTTGAAATGCCATCAGAAAAACAGGATAATCAATGATCCGCTTATGGGGAATTGTGAAATTATCCGCCTGCCGGGCTGCGGAAGCTACAATCGTTTTCCATTCCGGCTGAAAAATGATCATATCGGTCCTTTTTAAGGAATCAAGGCCTCCGAAAATTTCTCCGTCTTTTTTTAAGCAAACAGGATACTGAATTTCTCTGATCAGGCTGCTTTCCAGGTTTTTGTCCGATCGCCCGGTTACAAAAGACTGGTTTACCGTCAGCGGATCAATCCCCGATTTATGGCACAGCAGGCTCGCAATGCTGGTAATCAGTGAATCATCCTGGTGTTCGTCCAGATGGTAGGTATTACAGAAAAACAAAATTTTCCCTTCCGTATGCTTACTCAAAAATGTCTCCGCTTTCTGAACCTGGCGCTCCAGGCGTTCATCCCATGAGGGCGCGTTCAGGTCATCATAGGAAAAAATTACAAAGCCTAAATCCAGGGCAGTCTGAACCAGCTCACGATAATTTTTTTCCGGCATATAAAATCCAAGAGAATCTGTCAGGAGCTTTGTTCCTTCGAGGGAATCCACATATAATCCTTCCAACCCCAGATACCGGTATCCTTGTTTCCACAATTCAGGTAATGAACTTTTCAGAAAGTAACGCGGTGCAGGAAAAAAGTAAGCATCGCTCAGCAAAGTGACCCGGTGCTGATCAGTCAATGCTAAAAATGCCGTTTTTGCTTCTTCTCTTGAGAACGAACCGCTGCTTAACAATGAATCATTGTAAGCGGATAAGGACGGCTTCGGGAAAATTTTATCATAGAACTGTAAGGACAATTCATAATTGCCTGTGTTCATCGCTTCGAGAATTAACTGCTGAACATTTGCAATGCTTGAATCCTCCGCATATTTTTCCTTGATTTCTTCCGTGAACAGGTAATTTTTCCACGATTGGGAAAATACCGCCGATTGTATCAGCAGAAAAAGAAGGGTGAATGAAAATCGAAAATTAAAGACAGGGAAATCCCGAAAGTATCTCTTCCTCAATCTCCCCTCATTAATCTTCTTGTTAAGGGAAAAAATTAATCCACCTTTCATCTTACTTTGCTCTCCGCCCTGTTATTTCGCCTCGTATTCCAGGCGGATCGTGATCGAAGCTGTTTTGAGCTTTGAAGAAGTATTAAAGTTTCCACCCCAGGAATAGTCATCATTGGAATTACGTCCGTTGATCTGTATCACTCCCATGGAAGACGATTTCAGATCTCCCAGTTTCCCGCCGGCATTTTCAGCAATAATTTTAGCACGTCCATACGCGTCTTTCGTAGCGTTTTCGATCATTTTCAATTTCAGCTCTGCCAGTTTTGTATAATAATAGGACGGCGGATTGGAAAACAATTCAATTCCATCGTTGATCAATTCCGTAGATTCCCGCGATAATACTTCCACTTTATCCACTTCACTGGACTCAATAGTCACCAGCTGGTTCAGTGAATATCCGCGGAAAGTCTGCCCGATTAAGTTCCCGTTGTCATTGTACTGGTAATCGTAATCTTTGGAAATATCCACTGAAGAAAAAACGATCTGTTCTTTCTTTATTCCTTTGGAAATAAAATAATTCCTGATCTTGTTTCTGTCCTTTTCCAGTTTTTTGTACGCCGCGCTCAGGTCGTAATCATTCACACGAAAAGAAGCGTTCCAAACGATCAGATCGGACGAAAAATCTTCTTCTCCCAAACCGGTTACGGTAATAATATCATTCTGCGTAAATTTTTTAGCATACGCATTTCCTAAAACGATTGCGGCAATCACTACTGCGATACCGATAATTGCACTTCCAAGGTAGTTTTTCATCTTTATTATGGTTTAATTATCTAATTTATAAATTATTTCAATACAAAATTCTGTTTATTCAATATTATCAGATCAGAACAGCTTTGCCTGTCCGTCATCTTCTTCCGATTCCGGATCTGTCACATCCCATTCAAAGGTATTATCCTCTGTTTCTTCTCCCATATCATCTTCTGAATCGACCTGAGGCACCTCTTCCACTACATCTTCCGGCCAGGGCTCTCCGCCGTCTATTTCGTGTGTCAGCACAATTTCCTTCACTTTTAATTTCGTCACCTGATTTCCCTGTGCCTTCATTCCTTTGATCTCGATCATGTCGGCAATGTTGACCACATTGTCCGGAAGGTTTTTCGTTTGTTTCAGCAGCTTGTTGTAAACAATCCTGATCTCCGGACGGAAAGAAGTGGAAACGGCATCCATATAAGAACCTTCTGATTCTGAAATGAAGCTCACTCTTTTATCCATGGTAACTTCGCACAGGAAGCGTTTCACAAAATGCAGATCTTTCTCTGCATCAAAATAAACCGTTGAGATCGGGCGGTCTTTGATCCATTTTTCAATATGGATCATATCTTCGTCAAAATGTGTCGCCAGGTCAAATCCTGAAAGACGGTACTCGCCGTTTTTATATAAGGTAAGAATACGCTCATCTCCTTTGAACGCGCCCAGGTATTTTCCTCTGCCTTCATCGTTCAGGCGTCCGACAACAGCATCATACCATATTTTTCTCGCGGAAAGCGTTGAACCGCCGACCTCTTTCTGAATAATTTTAGAAACAATTTCTTTCGTCACTCTGTTCCCGCCGGCATTTCTGCCTTTTATCAGCAGATCCCCAAAATCAATATCAAAACGCAAACGTTTCAAATGCGGTCTCGGGCGCAATAATATGGTTACCACCTCGCGTTCACCGTTCGGGTGTACGGAGAAATACAATACTTTCGAACCTTTTGTTCCTCTTGTCAGATCATATTCCGTATCTCTGGTGATGGAATTCACATAAAAGCGTTTCATCATGGTTGCGCCACCCAGTCCATCCTGATACATCAGGTGATAAATGGTGCGCTTATCTCCTTTTTTCCAGACATCCGCATGAATAATTCCTTTCCCGACAAATTTCTTGTCCGCCACTTTTGTAACCATCATTTTCCCCGTACTGAAGAAAATAATTACATCATCAATTTCGGAGCAGTCATTTACCGGCTCTCCTTTTTTCAGCCCGTAACCGATAAAGCCTTCTTCTGTATCAACGTATAATTTCCTGTTGGCAATAATTACTTTTGTTGCGTTGATATTGTCAAAAATCTTCATTTCAGTTTTACGCTCTTTGCCGTCACCGAAACGTTTTTTCAGATCCTTATAATAATCAACCGCATATTCAATAAGGTTCGCCAGCTTCGCTTTCACTTCTTCCATTTCTGCCTCCAGCTTCGCGATGTTTTCATCGGCTTTATCGGAGTCAAAACGCGTGATACGAATCATCTGAATCTGTGTCAGCTTTAACAGATCTTCGTCTGTTATTTCACGAATAAACTGTTTTTTGAACGGCTCAAATCGCTTGTACAAATACGTATATAAACTTTCTCTGTCCGAATATTTTTTGAAATCAATGTACATTTCCTCACGAATGAAGATTTTTTCCAGGGTGGAAAAATGCCATTGTTGTTCCAGCTCATTCAAACGGATTTCCAGCTCCCATTTTAACAGCTGAACAGTATGATCCGTATTTGTTTTCAGAATTTCGGAAACTCCCATAAAACGAGGCTTCTCACCATCAATCACCGAACAATTCGGAGAGATAGACACTTCGCAGTCCGTAAATGCGAACAAAGCATCAATCGTTTTATCCGGAGAAACTCCCGGTGCGATATGGATCATGATCTCCACATTCGCGGACGTATTATCTTCTATCTTCTTAACCTTGATCTTTCCTTTATCGTTTGCCTTGATAATCGAATCAATCAAACTCCCCGTAGTTGTCCCGTACGGAATTTCAGAGATCATCAGTGTTTTATTGTCCACTTTTTTTATGCGGGCACGCACGCGTACCTTTCCGCCCCGCAATCCGTCGTTGTAACCGGAAAAATCCGCTGATCCTCCCTGTGGAAAATCAGGGAAAATCTCGACTTTCTTACCTTTTAAATGATTGATCGACTGGTCGATCAGCTCGATGAAGTTATGCGGTAAAATTTTACATGCCATGCCTACGGCGATCCCTTCTGCTCCCTGTGCCAAAAGCAAAGGGAATTTTACAGGTAATTGCTCCGGTTCTTTATTCCGGCCGTCATAGCTTAAAAGCCAGTTCGTTGTTTTCGGATTAAAAACTACATGACTTGCGAATTTTGATAAACGTGCTTCAATATAACGCGGTGCAGCAGCTCCATCTCCCGTCAACACATTTCCCCAGTTTCCCTGGCAATCCACCAGCAGGTCTTTTTGTCCCATTCCGACAAGCGCATCACCAATCGAAGCATCACCATGCGGGTGATATTTCATTGTGTTTCCGATCACATTCGCTACTTTGTTGTAGCGGCCGTCATCCAGCTCTTTCATCGAATGCAGGATTCTGCGCTGAACGGGCTTAAACCCGTCGTATAAAGAGGGAACCGCACGTTCCAGAATCACATACGAGGCATAATCCAGAAACCAGTTTTCATAAAGACCGCTGAGAGGAACAATTTTATCTCCGGAAAAATCCGGGTTTTCTTCCGGTTGATTCAAAGCGTCGTCTTTTTCTTCTTCATCCATCATAATTCCTCGTTTTCTTCTGTTTTAGTTTTGGCTCCTCCGATCAATGCTTCTTCACTATCTTTTTCTACTTTCAGGTTATCAATAATAAAATCCTGGCGTTCAGGGGTGTTTTTCCCCATGTAGTAGGACAATATCGTTTCGATAGATGCTTCTTTGGAAATGACCACGGGATCCAGACGGATATCTTCTCCGATAAAATTCTTAAACTCATCCGGCGAAATTTCTCCTAATCCTTTGAACCGCGTGATTTCCGGGTTTTTCCCAAGTTCCGCGATTGCATTTCTGCGCTCTTCTTCTGAATAACAATAAATGGTCTTCTTCTTATTTCTCACCCTGAAAAGCGGCGTCTGCAACACAAACACATGCCCTCTTTTTATCAAATCAGGGAAGAATTGCAAAAAGAAGGTCAGCAGCAATAACCGGATGTGCATCCCGTCCACATCGGCATCGGTAGCAATAACGATCTTGTTATAACGAAGGTTGTCCATATCTTCTTCGATATCCAGCGCTGCCTGCAGCAGGTTGAACTCTTCGTTCTCATAGACGATCTTCTTTGTCAGCCCGTAAGAATTAAGCGGTTTACCACGCAGCGAGAATACCGCCTGTGTTGCCACATCTCTTGATTTGGTAATTGATCCGCTCGCAGAATCTCCCTCTGTGATAAACAAAGTCGTTTCTTCTCTTCTTACCTCTTTTTCGTCGGTCAGATGCAGTTTACAGTCACGCAATTTTTTGTTGTGCAAACTTGCTTTTTTCGCACGGTCTCTTGCTAATTTACGGATACCGGAAAGCTCTTTTCTTTCCTTTTCACTCTGCTTGATCTTTCTCTCGATGATCTCTGCTACATCCGGATTACGGTGCAGGAAATTATCCAGTTTTTCTTTCAGGAAATCATTGACAAATGTTCGGATAGACTGTCCTCCCGGCTCGATTTCCTGGGATCCCAATTTCGTTTTTGTCTGGGATTCAAATACCGGCTCGATCACTTTCACGGAAATCGCCGCCACTATCGACTGGCGGATATCTGTCGCATCGTAGTTTTTATTGTAAAAATCACGGATCACTTTCGCTATTGATTCCCGAAAAGCTCCCTGGTGTGTTCCGCCCTGTGTGGTATGCTGGCCGTTCACGAAGGAATAATAATCTTCACCGTATGTTTTGCCATGCGTAAAAGCCACCTCGATATCTTCTCCTTCCAGATGGATTATCGGATAAAGCGGATCTCCGTCCATATTGTTTTCCAGCAAATCCTTCAACCCGTCTTTGGACTGAAATTTTTCGCCGTTGTAGTAAATGGATAAGCCTCTGTTCAGGTAACAATAGTTCCAGAACATCTTTTCCAGATAGATCGAACGGTAGCTGTATTTTTTAAAAATCGTATCGTCCGCGATAAATTCAACGTACGTACCGTTTGCTTCATCGGTTTTTACAATCGGTTTTTCTTCCACCAGCTCTCCCTGGGAAAATACAGCTTCTTTCTTTTCCCCGTCACGGACGGCATATACCATGAAGTATGTACTCAACGCATTCACCGCTTTTGTACCGACTCCATTTAATCCGACCGATTTTTTAAATGCTTTGGAATCGTATTTACCTCCGGTATTCATCTTAGAAACAACTTCCACGACTTTTCCCAGCGGGATTCCACGGCCGTAGTCCCGAACGGAAACTTTATTTTCCTTGATTTTTACATCAACACGTTTTCCGTTCCCCATTACAAATTCATCGATACAGTTATCCATCACTTCTTTTACAAGAATGTAGATACCGTCATCAGCGGAGGAGCCGTCTCCAAGCTTCCCGATATACATTCCGGGGCGTAAACGAATGTGCTCTTTCCAGTCTAAAGAACGGATATTATCTTCAGTATATTGAACTTCTGCCATTATAGAATTTGGTTTTATCACTGCCAACCGGTGACAATGAGCCAATTTCAAATTTACTAATAAAGAAGTCTTTAAAAACAGTGAATATCTACTACTTTTTGACAACAAAACGTTAAAAACATTGGAATTGGGAGATTCAGAAGATTGAAAGATGGAGAAAATTAAGAAGATTGGAAAATTAGTAATGAGAAGAAAAGGTTTTCAACATGATTTTTAAGAATGGATTTGAATTTTGGCAGTTGAAATACCTATCTTTGCACTAATTGAATGAACATGAAAATCTGCAATAATATTTTAGAAGCCATCGGAAATACGCCCATGGTGAAATTGAACAACATCACAAAAGAAATTCCTGCAACGATACTGGCAAAAGTTGAATATTTCAATCCCGGGCATTCGTGTAAAGACCGTATGGCGCTGAAAATGGTAGAAGACGCCGAAAAAGACGGGCGTCTGAAGCCGGGTGGAACCATTGTCGAGGGAACTTCCGGAAATACCGGAATGGGACTGGCTCTGGCCGCTGTTGTGAAAGGATACAAGCTTATCTGTGTCACTACCGACAAGCAATCTAAAGAAAAAGTGGATATTCTGCGCGCCATGGGAGCAAAAGTAGTGGTATGTCCTACAGACGTTGAACCGACAGATCCCCGTTCTTATTATTCTGTTTCCAAACGGTTAGCTGAAGAAACACCTAACGGCTGGTATGTCAATCAATACGATAATCCGTCCAACACACAGGCGAATTACGAGCAGACAGGACCTGAAATATGGGAACAGACAGAAGGAAAAGTAACGCACTTCGTAGTTGGCGTAGGAACAGGAGGCACAATTTCCGGAGTTGCGAAATATCTGAAAGAGCAAAATCCGAATGTCCGTGTGTGGGGAGTTGACACGTATGGTTCGGTTTTCAAAAAATACCACGAAACGGGAATCTTTGATGAAAATGAGATCTACTCGTATGTGACAGAAGGGATCGGAGAGGATATTCTTCCTAAAAACGTGGATTTTTCCCTTATTGACGGATTTACAAAGGTAACGGATAAGGACGCCGCGCTTTACACACGTAAATTAGCACTGGAGGAAGGCCTTTTTGTAGGAATGTCTTCCGGTTCAGCGATTAAAGGCGTGCTGCAACTGAAAGATAAATTCGGTCCGGATGACGTTGTGGTTGTTCTGTTCCATGATTCCGGATCGCGTTATGTCGGAAAAATATTCAATGATGACTGGATGCGTGACAGAGGTTATCTGACCGATGAAATCAAAACAGCCGGTGACATTGTAAACAAGCATGGCGAAAGGCCGTTATTAACTGTTTTCGGAGAAGAGCTGGTAAGCCACGCGATCGGCCGGATGAAGAAATTCGGTATTTCCCAGATCCCGGTTATTAAAGACGGAAATTTTGTAGGTTCCCTGGATGAAACGCACATTTACCAGGTACTGGTAGAAAATCCGCAAAATCTTGACGCTCCGATTTCTTCGGTGATGCAAAAGCCTTTCCCGATCGTGAAAGAGCATCAGTCCATCGAATCGGTTTCTAAGCTTATCAATAAAGAAACACCTGCCGTTTTAGTCGAGCTGACAAACGGAAAATATCATATTATCTCCAGACAAGATATCATCGACAATTTATCTTAATGGAAATTAAGGATCAAATGAACCGCACAATCCGTTTAGCATCAACACCTAAACGGATTGTTAGTTTAGTGCCATCCCTTACTGAGCTTCTCTCCTATTTCGGTCTGGAAAGTGAAGTAGTCGGCATCACGAAGTTTTGTATCCATCCGGAAGAATGGTTCAAAACCAAACCAAGAGTCGGAGGCACCAAGCAAGTTCATTCAGATAAAATCCATGCGCTCCACCCGGACTTTATTATTGCCAATAAAGAAGAGAACACAGAAGAAATCATTGCCTCTCTTGAAGCTGATTTCCCGGTTTACATCACTGATATTTACACTTTGGATGATGCTTATCAGGCGATCATTCATCTCGGACAGATCCTGGGCAAAGAAAAGGAGGCACGGGCGTTAGTTAAAAACACGGAACAGCAATTTATCTCCTACAAAAAAAGCGAAGCATATACCTGCCTGAAAGGTAAACGTTTTTTATATTTCATCTGGCACGAACCGGATTTTACTGCCGGAAAAAACACCTATATTGATAGCGTATTCGAAACTTTGGGAATGATCAATGCCTGCAGTGAAGAACGTTATCCGGAAGCAGAGAAGGCAACAGATGCTGATTTTATCTTTTTAAGTTCTGAACCTTATCCTTTCAAAGAAAAGCATCTTTCTTATTTTCAGAAAAAATACCCGTCAGCAAAAGTAATATTAGTAGATGGCGAGGTCTTTTCCTGGTACGGCTCTAAGATGCAGGAGATTGTTCCGTATATTGAAGATCAGCTTGAAGAATGGTTTGATCTGAAATAATAATCGCAGTTTATTTCTGTCATTACAGATCTATAATTCAGGATTCGTATTTTTCACTTTCTTACCCGGTTTCCATGGATAAAACTGTAGTCTTCTGGAAATTGATAATTGAAAAGCAGAACCTCTTGAATATATCTCTCTTGAAAAATCTTTTACCTCCTTACTACTGAAATCTTCATTATATTTTGTGTAACCAATGTGTAATTCATTTCTCTGCAATTTCCCAAAACCTTGTGTGTAACAAAGTGAAAGGGATAAAATATATTTTTCTCTCTGGTAGAAATCAACATCAAAGCCCATCCTGATATTTGCATTGACATTTGTTTGCGAAATTGGTTGAAAACTGATATGATCAAGATAAACATTTGGTGCCAAATGAAAATTATTATATATTCTCCCCATAAAAAGGTTAAACATTGAACTAAAAGAAATACCCGAAGACACATTTATCCAGAAAGCGGTTTTATTTGGATTTTGTGTTAATTTATATGCATAATTGATTAATAGTCTATTCATCTTTTCTTTTATGGAAGGATTTACAACTTCCCATGAGCTCTCGGCATATCTGTAATCCGAGACAAATATTTCTGATTGGTAGGAAACAGCACCTTTTTCCCATTCAAATTCTATTTTATGTCTTTGATTTTTTGTTATAAGCCCGGCAGCTAATCCAATTGTTAAAGATGGAGACTTCAGAAAATTATAATTACGACCTACAGAATAAGGAGAAATAAAAGCAGTATTAGATGGTTTAAATCCTTTAACGGAAGTAAAAGTCATAGCCATTCCTGCTTTAGGATTAATGTAAAAAGTAGATTGAGCATTTATATCTAATGTTAATGATAAAAACAAAAGAAGCAAGCTAAACCATTTTAGTTTAGTATGCTTAGATATATATACTTTTTTTAACGGCATCATAAATTTTCTTATTATTTCATCACCTCACTCATTTCCAGAATATAATTTAAGGTTTCCAGAACAGCATTCTTTTCGTCTTTAAACCGGAGTTCACCCTGACAAGCCACCCTATCTCCAACCAGCTTATACCGGATATCAATTTGCTCCATTTTGTCGAGGTATTGTTTTGTAGGTGCAAATCCCGGGATAAAGCTCAGTCCCGCCGAAACTAAAAATCCTCCTTCCACCTTCGTCAGGCTGGAAGGAATCCCCACGACAGCAGATACCTGCTGCTGTGTATTTTCCTGAACAGATTTCAGATCTGTACCTAAGAACCATTCATCTGCTGAAAGTCTTTTTAAAATGTACTTTTTGTCCGCGATAAGTAAACGGTAATTATCAGCTTCCAGTTCAATCCATCTGATTCCTGCCTGTTCCGCCAGCACCCTGATCTGATTCACATGAAAATCCGGGCTTACTGAAAAAGTGGCATTGGCATTCGGATAAAATCCTTTATTCTGAAGCTCAATTCCTTTGTAATCAATTGCAAATTGGCGAATATTCTTTAAAAGCTCCTGCCATTCCACAGAAAGCTTTTCCATACCGGCTGCCGGCATTTGGAAAGGAAATTGTAATAACAAACCTTCATTCTTTGGTAAATACTTTAAAGGACCCAATATTCCGGAGGCTATTTCCCCGGAGAGCACTAATTTATCTGCTTTCAGCTCTACCTGAAATTCTCCCTTATCAGAAAAGTAGCTGATCAATTGTCCGGAATTTACTTCCTTCAGCTTAAATTTTTTCGGTTCAACAGTGTATGCATTTGAAATAAATAAGAAACCTTTATTATCCCTGACCTTTGCCTTTAGCCCGATTTCCTTTGCAAAGCTTAAAAAGTCGTTCTTATTTATAACTTTTAATACCGCATAGCGATAAGTTTCTCCGTCATTTTTCTTCGTAACAAGTAAAACAGGCTGCAACGGATCAAAGCCCAATTTTTCCTGTGACGGCTCTTTCAGGCGTTCTTTCGCAGTCTCAATCAATTTATTATAAAGCGGCTGATATTGTTCATTCACAGCTAATTCTCCCAATGCTTCGGTTAATGCTTTTGAGGAATTGATCACTACCAGCTCGTCATAATCAGCAGGCACTTCCACGATAAACGGATTTTCCTTATCGCTTATCACAAAAAAGGTTAGTACGACACCCCATAAAATGAGAAGGGATATGATTGCTTTAAAAACAATTGTTATTTTTGAGCTTCGCATAACACGAATATAACGACAATCAGCAAATAAAATAGTAATGAACAAATTATTATTTAACATCCTGAAATTGATGGGATGGAGGATCCATGAGCAACAACCTGACGGTGTACGAAAAGCCATAGTATGTGTCGCTCCGCATACATCCAACTGGGATTTTGTTATCGGGAAAATCGCCTTCGGATATTATGGGATACCGACCAAATTTCTGATAAAAAAGGAGTTGTTTTTCTTTCCGCTCGGTATTTTACTCCGGCGTTTAGGCGGTATTCCCGTTGACCGTAAGAAAAAGACCAACCTGACAGACCAGGCAGTGGAATATTTCAGCCACTATGACGATATTTTCCTGGTATTCACGCCGGAAGGAACACGGGAATATAACCCGGAATGGAAAAAGGGTTTTTATCACATTGCGGAAAGAGCAGGTGTGCCTATTTACCTGGGATTTATCGATTACAAAAATAAAACAGGAGGTTTTGACGGGAAATTTGAACCGACAGGAGATGTGGACGGAGATATTTTAGAGATCAAGCGACGCCTGGTAAAATATTCCGGAAGAACCTTAACAAACGGCATCCGTCCGGAAGAGGTTTAATTATTTTTTCTTAAATGTATCTGTTTTTTTATCATATCCGTACGGGCAGTGCTTACAGCCGCTCTTGCAGCAATACCCGCGTTTTAAATGGTATTTCTCCGTAAATACTATGAAACCATGTTCACTGAGGTAAAAATCCTCCGGATCAAGGTTAAAGCGCTTGGAAAAGTCTGAATTATCTTCACTCATAGTTCAAAATTAAGAAACTTGTCATGAACTTTCCCGATTTCAATCGTTCAATTTTAAAAGAAATTTCAACTCCCGAATGGGAAAAACGTAACCTGACGGTTTTAGTCAAGCGGGACGATCTGATCCATGATGAAATTTCTGGTAATAAATGGCGGAAACTGGTTTACAATATTGAACAGGCTCAACTAAAAAGAAATGATACTATTCTGACATTCGGAGGTGCATTTTCAAATCACTTAGTAGCAACAGCATGCGCAGCTAAACTAAACGGATTAAAAGCCATCGGAATTGTTCGCGGAGAAGAGTTAACAGCAGAAAGTAACGCCACACTCCAGCGCTGCAAAGATTATGGAATGGAGCTTGTTTTTGTTTCGAGGGAATTGTACCATCTCCGAAACGACCGTCAGTGGTGGGAGGAGCTTCATTTAGATTATCCGAATTCACTTATCATTCCGGAAGGCGGAGCGAATTTTTACGGTGTGCTTGGCTGCCAGGAAATCTGGAAAGAGCTCCCGAAAGACACGGATCGTATTTTTGTAGCACAGGGAACAACCACTACCAGCTGCGGTATTTTGCTCGGAGCACCGAAAAGCTGCTTCATTCATGCTGTTCCGGTTCTGAAAGGTTTTGATGCGGAAGCGGAAATGAAGCAACTTTTATACAGTTATTTTCTGGATGAAGAGCTGCTTACGGAGTTTTTCAGCAAATTAAAGATAGAGCAGGATTATCACTTCGGCGGATATGGAAAATATACACCGGAGCTTCTGAATTATATTACTGAAAAGTACCGACAGTTCGGGCTGAAGCTGGATCCGGTTTACACGGGAAAAGCTTTTTCCGCAATGGAAGACCTTATCCAAAAGCTTGATCTGAGAAATGAAAAAATTATTTTCATTCATACGGGAGGCATTCAGGGAAGCAAAGGAATTGAGGAGAAAGAAGGAATTGAACTGTACGAATAATAATGTACGGAAAACATCTAAGAATAATTTCTCATAAAAAAGCCGGACTCTTAACGAATCCGGCTTTTAATATCCTCAGTAAAAATAAATCAAACTGACAATTGCTCTTCTGTGGACTGCTGAACAGCCGCTTTGGAAAAGCGTAGCTTTGTACCTTCTGAACTGATTAGAACAGTTGTATCGGCTACTTCCAGCACTTTGCCGTGAATACCTCCGATGGTAATCACTCTGTCACCTGCTTTCAGGTTTTCTCTGAATTTTTTCTGTTCTTTTTGCTTTTTCTGTTGTGGACGGATCATAAAGAAGTAGAAAACTCCAAAGATCAGTACCATTAAAAGCATGTTAATCGATTGTGGATTCATATTTTTAATTTATGGTTTATATTCCGAGAGTAGCTAAAAATCCCGGCTTGTCCGCCAGTTGATTTCTGAATTTTCAGCAGCTCCCTTTTTACTTACTTATTACATCCGCAGTGATAATCACTGTGCTCAGCGATGGTTCTGTATTCGCAGAAATACGGACATCTTTTGTCAATTTACCAATAGATTTGGTTTCGATTTCCGCTTTGATATCAGCTGTTTTTCCCGGAGCAATCGGATCTTCAGGATAGTCAGCGATCGTACAGGAACAAGAGCCTTTCACATCTGAAAGCACCAGCGGGTACGTTCCCGTATTTTTCACTTTAATAACTGTTTTCACCTTTTCTCCCAACATCACTTCACCTGCATCAATACGGTCAACAACCTCCATTGTGGTTTTCTGGCCGATCTGGTACTCATCTTTTGAATTACAGGCAGCTAATGCAAAAATACTTACTGCAATAAAAAATAAATTTCTCATCGTCTTTAGTTTTTAATTATTCCATTAATCCTCTTCCGATCTTCACAATTCGTCCATCTCCTTTCAAGCGGGCAAAAGCCTTGTCTAAAACGCCATTGATAAATCCGTTGCTTTTCGGTGTAGAGTAATATTTTGAAATTTCAATGTATTCATTTAACGTTACTTTGATCGGAATATTACTGAATTCAATCGCCTCGGTAATCGCGATATTCATAAGTAAAATATCCATCAATGCCAGGCGGTCTAATTCCCAGTTACTAATCAGGCTGTCAATCAGAGCCTTATTGTCGTTATAATTGTCAATCGACTTTCTGAAAAGCTTTTGTACAAAATCTTTTTCGTCCTCTTCGTCTTTATACAAAGGCAAAATAGTATTGGTCCCTTCTTCTGTAAACGATTTCAGTGTCTTGATCACCATTGAGCAGGCAAGGTCAATATCGTCCATCCAATGAATGCTTTTTTCTTCAAAATAATTGTAAATCAAAGAAGAATTTGCAATGCATTCCTTAAAAATATCAACAGAAAAGTTAAGATCTCCCTCAAATGAAGATTGAGGATCTGCCATGTACAATGTATAAACTTCCGATTCGCGAATGTTCCCCATCACTTTTCGAAGCATTTCCTGTTCCTCTGCTCCTACCCAGCTCACTTTCCGGTTTGCCGCATAGCTCGCAAGACCATTATTGTTTTCCAGAATAGCGAAAATTGCATTATCTACAAATTTCCGGTTCGGGTTCAGGTCTTCCTCACTTACGAAACGCTTATTTTTCAGTTCTTCCAGACGGCGGTTCTCCACAGAAACGAGTGTTTCGAACGTCAGTAAAAAGTACAGGTACAGATCATGGATTTGCTCAATATTTTTAAACAGCTCCCGTTCTGCCGCGAACTTATCGGAATTGTGAGATTGAAAGTAAGCGTAAACGGCTTGTAAAATTTTAATTCTTAAATGTCTTCGATTTAACATTACATTGGTAATTTAACTTTTCCTATCGCTTCAATACGCTCCTCGGCCATACGGTTGGCGATCTGATAGGAAGGGATATTCTCTTGTTTAGAACGTTTAATGATATTTTGAATCGTTGTATAAATTTCTTCCGCTTTAATCATTCCCCAATCCGGGTTTAAGCCTGCAAACTCAGAGTAGCAGTTGATAACACCTCCGGCATTCAATGCGAAATCAGGAGCGTAAATGATCCCTTTTTCCATTACCAACCGGCCGTGAACACTTTCTTCTTTCAGCTGGTTATTAGCTGCTCCCGCAATTACAGCACATTTTAATCGTTTCAATGTTTCATCATTTACAGTAGCACCAAGCGCGCAAGGAGCATAAATATCCACGTCCAGGTCGTAGATTTCGTCCAATCCTACCACTTTCACTCCATACTCGGAAGAGATCCGTTTTAATAACTCCTGGTTAATGTCTGTTACAAAAACTTCTGCACCTTCTTTTACCAGGTGGCCAACCAGGTATTCTCCTACGTGGCCCACACCCTGAACAGCAATTTTTCTTCCTTTCAGAGCATCTGTACCAAACTGCTCTTTTGCAGCGGCTTTCATACCGACATACACACCGTAAGCTGTCACAGGAGACGGATCACCGCTTTTTCCCGGCAAACCGACAACATGCTTTGTTTCCATGCTTACCCATGTCATATCCTGAGTGCTTGTTCCGACGTCTTCAGCTGTGATGTATTTTCCTCCGAGACTGTTAACGAATTTACCGAAACGGCGCATATACGCTTCATTTTTCATTGTTCGGGAATCACCGATAATCACCGATTTTCCTCCGCCCAAGTTCAATCCTGCCAAAGAGTTTTTATAAGTCATCCCACGAGACAGGCGCAATACATCCGTAAGCGCTTCCAGCTCGTTGTTGTACATCCACATTCTTGTCCCTCCCAGGGAAGGTCCCAGAACAGTGCTGTGAACACCAATAATCGCCTTTAAACCAGTAGCATTATCGTTGCAAAACAATAATTGTTCGTGGTTATACTGGCTCATTTGTGCAATTACGGGGTTTTCTATAAGATTAGTATCTTTAATGTCTTTTACTTCAAACATGCGACTTTAATTTAGAAATTAATAAAATGTATTTCTTAATTTTGCCTCTTTTACACTTTGGCGTTGCAAAAATAGAAATAAAGAATGAACTCTCTCCGGTATCTGAACAAATATTTATTAAAATATAAATGGCGCATTTGGCTTGGCATTCTCTGCATTATCGCGTCCAACTTATTTGGTGTGATGATGCCTAAAGTCGTCGGAGACGCCGTAAACGGATTCAAAGATGATATAGCAGCTCATGTACCGGCAAACGACATTTTGTGGGGCACATTCATGATTGCGGGTTTTTATATGCTTCTTAATATAGGTAAAGGATTTTTCCTGTTTCTGACCCGTCAGACCATCATCATCATGTCGCGTCTGGTAGAATATGATTTAAAAAACGAAATTTACGAACATTACCAAAAGTTGGATTTCGGATTTTATAAAAAAAACCGGATCGGTGATCTGATGAACCGCATTTCAGAGGATGTTTCGCAGGTGCGTCAGTACCTTGGGCCGGGATTAATGTACAACATCAATTTACTGGTATTGTTCCCTTTGTGTATTTACTGGATGATGCAGACCAACGTCAAGCTGACGCTGCTGGTTCTTACCCCACTTCCGCTCTTATCTTATATCATTTACAAAGTTTCCTCAAAGATCAATTACGCCAGCCGGAAAGTGCAGGAAGAGCAATCACGGATCTCCAGCATCACTCAGGAAAATTTTTCGGGAATCAGGATTCTGAAGGCTTATCTGAGAGAAGAGGAAAGTAAACAGAAGTTCAACGAATCAGCAGAAGCCTACAAAGGTAAAACCATGAAGATGGTGCTGCTAAATTCGTTGTTCATGCCGTCAATAACTTTTCTGATCGCGCTTAGTGTCCTGCTTTCTATTTATGTTGGCGGTTTAATGACGTACACAAATGAAATCCAGATCGGGGATATCATCGCGTTCATCATGTATGTCAATATGCTGACGTGGCCTTTTGCAAGCGTCGGCTGGGTAACATCCATTATTCAGAGGGCTGCAGCTTCCCAGGAGCGGATCAATGAATTTTTAAAGCTGCAGCCGGAAATTGTCAATACGGTGCAGACACCGCTTTCTTCCATTGATTCCATTCGTTTTGAAAATGTGAGCTTTACTTATGAAAATTCAGGAATAACGGCATTGAAAGATTTGAATTTCAGCATTAGAAAAGGAGAAAAAATCGGCATTATCGGGAAAACGGGAAGCGGAAAAACCAGTATTTTGTATCTTCTCACCCGGCAGTTTGATGCTACAAAAGGAACCGTTTTTATCAATGAAACGCCTATTCAGTCCATCAATCTGGATGCTTATCGCAGAAAATTCGGTGTTGTTCCACAGGAAGTGTTTTTATTCTCCGATTCCATAAGAAATAATATCGCTTTCGGTATCAACGATGCTGAAATCACAGATGAAGAATTAATCAATGTCACCAAGCAGGCGCACGTGTATCACAATATCGAACGTTTCCCTGAAAAGTTTGATACTGTATTAGGAGAACGTGGCGTCAATCTGAGCGGCGGACAAAAGCAGCGGATCAGCATTGCAAGAGCATTAATCAGAAAACCGGAATTGCTGCTGCTGGATGATTGTCTTTCCGCAGTAGATACGGAAACAGAGGAAATCATTCTGAAATCGCTTGATGAGCTGCAAAATCAAACTGTTGTAATTGTCAGCCACCGTATTTCTTCATTGCGCTTCACCGACCGTATTCTGGTAATCGAAGATGGCGTGATCGTGGAAAACGGGTCTCATGAAGATCTTCTGCAGAAAGAAGGCGCTTATTATGAAATGTATTTGAAGCAGCTGGCGGAATAGGATCTTAAATTCAAATCACAGCCTCAGATACCAGCTCACCATCGGTATGGGAAAAGCGACGATCTTTCCGTTCGTTGAAGCATTTCCCAGAAAAAATCCTCCGTTCTTATATCCCATTTCCCGCCATTCTATGATCCCTGCCAAAGAGAACTGAAATGCTCTTCTTTCCGAAGTCTGGAAACGGAATCCGGGCATAAGCAGCGCGGTAATTTTATTTCCTTTTGAAACTCCCGTTACCGTTGTATAACCATATTCATATTCATCATAAACTGTTTCATATTCCTGCCGGTAATGCTTACCGAAAGCAATCATACTGTCAAAAATAAAGCTCGCCTTTTTCCCGATAGAGATAATCCCCGCCAAGGAAAGAATTCCAGCCTGCTTCAACGGAAACGGCCGGTTAAAACCAAGGTCAATATATCCATATCCACCTGATAAGCTTATGTTTTTACCTCTTTGTCCCAAAGTGATTGTCCCGTAATGTAATCCGACATATCCTCTGCCGACATTCAGGTAACCGGACGAGCCGTTAATTGTTCCGATGGCAAAATGCAGATTCTTCAGATCCGTTGGTAAGGTATATTTTATTGATAAAGCTGCAGGACTAAGAATCCATGTCGCCATGACTCCGATGGACAGGCCTTTTGCAACCGCAAAATGAGCCTCCGGGCCATACAGATTATACACCATGTAATTTTCTCCTTTTTTGACAGGAAAAGCGTTGGTAGTAAAATGATGGCGTGTTGTAAACGGGCCGATTACCTTATAATCTTTATCCAGAACAACTCCCGTTTCCTTCAATTCAGAAATCAAACGTATATCTGCCTTATTCAGATAGATTCTGCCAACTGTTGAGGACTGAAAAAGAATTTCCCGTCCGTCATCCGCTAAAATTTTACCGGAATACTCCATTCCGTTATTCATCGTGATTTTTATATATTTAGAGGTATCTGCCGTTGGATCAAGAATCTTTTCCTGGGCAAAAGAAACAGATGAAATTATACTACAGATCATCAGTGTCATCAATAGTAAAGTAGTTTTCATAGATTCGCCGTTTAAATTATTAAGGGCAATATACACTTTTTTAAGTATTTATTTCTCCGCTAAATAAATTTTCAGAAAAAAATCACTCATCCGTGTCACCTTTTCGCTTTTTATTACACTTACCTTTGTGAGTGAACCTTATGAGTAATAAAAAGAAAAAAGAATTCATGTCTCTGTATAAACCTGTTCATACTCATTTTGAACGGTTTTGCAAAGCGCGCGCTTACGGGGAAATGGATTTTAAAGATTTAATGCAGGAGACAATTGTTGTTGCTTTTGAAAAACTGGACGAACTAAAAAATAAGGAAACATTTCTTCATTTTTTATTCGGTATCAGTGTTCGTATTTTGTCTAATTCAAATAAAAAGCGACGGGAAGCTCAATGGTCTGACTCATTTGAAAAGCGCTCTTCGGATTTTCCGGACACAGATAAAAAGCTGGAAATCGAAGATCTGTACAAAGCTCTGGGGCAATTACCCGAGCAGCAACGGGAGGCATTGATACTTTTTGAGATATCCGGTTTTTCCATAAAGGAAATCGCTGTAATTCAGGAATCCGGTGAGGATGCCGTAAAAAAGCGCTTATCCAGGGGAAGACAGGAACTGGCTCAGATAATAACCCGACAAGATTCACTTGTAACGAATTAAGTATATGTCACGAGAAGAAAATATATTAAATAACTTGTTTGAACAAGCCCGGAATGCAAAGACAGAAACGACTGTCAGCGACATTCAGCAATGGATCGGCTTTGTGACAATAGGAACTTTACTCATCGGTTTACTCGCCAAATTAAAGTTAATAGTCACTAAATCATTTTTTATGTATTCATCAATTATTTTATCCGTCGGTTTGGGAGCTGGTACTTATTTCCTGACCCAGACGGAACATACGCCGGAAGTAAAAACACTTCCTGTCCAAAAAGAAGCAAGTATTTATAAACCTGTGGTGATCCAACCGGAAGAGAAAGAAGAAGAAATAGTCATTACTATTGACGAGATACAGAAGCCTTTTTCTCCTGTAATACAAGAATCGACTAAAACGGAGACAGAACCGGAAGTGCCATTTGTACAAGAAATTGTTCTGCTTGAATTACCTCCGGTTACAACAGAACAATTACCAACCTCTGTTACTGAGCCTCTTATTACAAATAAAGCTGTTTACTCCTTTCGAAGCATTAAAATATCAGGTGCTGTAAATGTTACTCTGCGTCAGGGAAGTGAAAACAATGTGGAGATTGAAAGTACTCCGGAGTGTAAGGATCAGATTGTTATTAACAACAAAAATGAATTGTTGGAAATCTATAGCAAAGCAACTACAAACAGTGCAAAAGACTGCAAAATAAATGTCTTTGTTACAGTTACGGAGCTTGAAAAGCTGGAATGTTCCGGTGCTTCAGATTTATCTTCTTCAGGAGAGCTTAAATTCAAACAACTGGAGCTGAAGACCTCTGGTGCTTCAGATATAAAATTACAACTGAATGTCACTGCTTTTTCCACTTCTTTATCAGGTGCTTCTGACGTGCAGTTAACGCTGACGGCAGAAAAGTCGACAGTTTCAGTGTCAGGCGCATCTGATGTGACAATTTCCGGCACTACTTCTGCTCTCGAATTGATTTGTTCAGGTGCAAGTGACCTGAAAGCAGAAAAATTCAAAGCAAAGGATGCGAAAATCACCTGTTCAGGTGCAAGCTCTTCAAAAATACATGTCACAGATACTCTTGAAGTACAAGTTTCAGGAGCAAGTGATGTGAAATACAAAGGTTCCCCGACAATCACTGATAAAACAGTGACCGGAGCCTCCAAAATACGGCAATTCTAGCAATTGTTTAATCATAGATTTCAAAAGTAGGAACCGGCTCAATGAGCCGGTTTCTTTTTATCGGGTAAGCTTTTATACATTAGTAAAATACAAGCCGGTTTAATTTATTTGGGGCAATTTTTAGTAGCGGGCTTTAGAATCTTAATGATTTTCTTTAAGTTCTCTTGTCGTTCTTTCGTTTTCGCTTTATTCATAAAACGTTCAGCAGTTTCCAGCGGATCAATCTTGGTTGTTTCATTTCTGCAGGGATCAGCACCTTTATCCAAAAGAAATTGTACCACTTCAACATTTCCCATATTGATACCATTTACCAGTACATTATCGGCTTTCAGGTCAGCACCGTTGTCCAGCAGCAATTGCGTTAATTCCACTGTCTCAATCCGTGCAAAAGCCAAGGCATCCTTAGGTGCAGATGTACCGGTTGAATTAATCAACGATTTTACTTCCTCAAAATTGACAGGTCTTTTCACGAGCATCTGGCGTAGAGTATTCGAATTTAACTCATCAACTTGATTATCTGAAAGTAAACTGTTCAGGTATTCAGCCAATTGTGGATAAGTTCCTTTGGCCTTAATTCCCTGAACATCTCCGGCAGTTACTTTCGTACCTGTTTGGATGAATTTTTTTGCATATTCCAGCAGTTCACCTTCAGAGTATATTCTGCCTGACATCTGAATTCTGTTAGGAGTGTAATTGTCTGCAAAAGGTGTGGCAAACATTTCACCGATTGTACCCAGTTTTACGTAACCATTTTCTGTCATGTACCATGCTAGCTCATAACGTTTCATTACTGTTGCAACTCCTACACCAACATCTTTCTTTGCTTCATCAGAAACATTCATTCTCTTTAAACCTTCAATTGCCTCCTTATCAGTGGTCTCGGAAGGTAAATTCACTAAATATCTCAACACTAAGCTATATTCCGGATCAGCCAGAGAAATCAGGGGTAATAAAAGAAATAACAGGATGGTAATATTTTTCATAAATCGATGGTTTTTTCGGGCAAAAATAGATAAATAATTGAGCTGGAAAAGGGGAATATTAAATGACTAATAAATTCTTCTCGACACCAACCCTTTCTTCTGAAGCACCTCTACTATAACCTCAAAAACGGCTTTTTCATTCGGTATGAATTTCTCATTGTCATGCAGCACAATAATACTGCCCGGCCGGATGTATTTTTCAGCGCGTTCCTTTATTACGTCATGCGGAACTTTGCTATCAAAATCGTAGGCCATAAATGACCACATTACAATTTTATATTTTTCAGACAGGTTGTTTACCAGCCGTTTTGAAATTTTGCCGTAAGGCGGTCGGAAAAGAGACGATTTGATAATCCGGGCTGCCGTCTCCACATTTTGTAAATAACTTTCGGAAGAAGTTTTCCATGCATTCACATGAGTATTAGTATGGTTCCCTACAGAATGTCCTTCAGAAATTATCCGTTGCAGTAACTCAGGCCGTTTGGCAGCATTTTCACCTACACAAAAAAAAGTCGCCTGCCAGCCAAGGGCCGACAGACGATCTAAAATATATGCTGTAATCTCTTCATTTGGTCCGTCATCAAATGTCAGATAAACCTCATTTGCAACAGGATCAATACTCCACACCAAATCTTTGGAAAACCGCCTGATCAGATCCGGAGTATGAAAAAACTTCATTTAAGGTTGCTGCTGCTGAATCATTTGCTGAATCTGTTCAGGTGACAATCCCTGGGAATTTCCGCCTCCCTGAGGCAAGCCGTCCACCTGATAACCATACGTGCTCATCAACGCCGGCAACAGCTCACGCATTTCCTTATAACCGGACTGGTACAGATCTGAATATCTATCACCTGCATTATCGGCAAGGTCTTTAAACTCTACCATTTTTGCAGGGTATTCTTTAGTTGCCAGCTGCTCGATATATTTATTAATATTCTGCGCCGGCTTACCATCCGGATTACCTGTTGCCTGATCATTTGCAATCATATCTATAGTGAACATCGCATTCAATGCAGCAATAAAGTCTCTTTTATTGTAATACATGAATGTTGGTTTTGACTTCATGAAATAATTGATATTTCGTTTCACCAGATCAAATACCTGCGTTGCAACCTTATCTGCTTCCTCTTTGTTTCCTGCACGGTACATCAGCGAAACAAAATCATGCAGTGTTCCGTCTGAGTAATTGCTGATCGTCAACCCTCCAACCTGGATCGGACGGATTTCATTCGGCTGCTCACCATAATCCAGCACCATATCAATCGGCATTACTTCCAGCGATTTCTTCAATAATGAAAGTGCTTTCGCTTTGTTATCGGTAATTTCCGTTTTCATTTTTGTTATTTCTCTTTCCAGAGAATCTTTCTGAGAAGCAACCAGTGTCGGATTGAAAGAAATGTAATTCTGATAGTTCTTGATCTGCTGCTCATTATTTTCAGCAACATTTAAGAAATACTCAGCCAGACGGGAGAAGTTATTTCTGTACTGAACCGTATGTCTTCTGGCATAGTAATCTGTCAGTACTCCCTGATTCATTTTACCGTAGTTGTAAACTTCCATCAGGTTTTTATACATACGATCCGTGTCTACCGCAGCTCTGTAAAGATTTTTAACCGGAAGCAGCTCAAACGCGACACCCACCTGTTTTATAAAACCTTCCTGGAACAATGCGATTGAAACATCAGAACCATAATGAGACGAGAAGAAAATAGGACGTTTCCAGTCGTTATTCGCAAGAATATCCAGCATCATTACCTGCTCTTTCGTAACGTATTGTTTTGTCAGCTTGAATGTCACATAATCTACAATGTTCTTTCTGTCTTTCTCACTTACAATTCCTGATTTAATTACATTTTCTTTATTCACTTTAATAGTGAATGAATTCGCAGGGATCACTCTCAGCGATCCGTAAACCGGGTGCTGGATCATATTGCGGTCGTCACGTACAAATGCCATTGCTTCTTCTAATGGAACCGTATTCGGGTTTTGCTCAAAGTTTTTCAGTAAATCCTGAATTGCGATAACATTTGCGTTTGATTTATCCGCATCTTCAATAGATCCATCACGGATACAATCCACCAGCAGCTTGAACGATGAGAATAATTTGTAAGTGTTCTCAGCAGTAGGCTTATCCATATCGGCATTATTAATGATAGACTGTACAGAAGCTACTTTCGCTGAATTTTGCTTAATTCTCAATGCGGCAAATTTCGTTCTGTATGCGTTCAGCATATTCTGATAATCTGCCGTCATTTTAGCCGCGTTATGCTTAAACTTCAGATCATAATAATTTTTAAATCCGGCTTCAGAAATATCCATAAATGTCAATTCAAACAAATTATGGAAGAATACCTGCTCTGTCGCGCCATCAAAGCTTAAAATCTGATCGGATGTGAACTTAATCGGCAATGCTTCTGAATCGTACACTTTGTATTTCATCTGTTCTGCATACCAGTCTGTACCTAAAAGCGACAGGTTACAAACACGTACATCTGTACGTTTGTTTTCAACTTCCTGATAATACCACAACGGGAACGTATCATTATCTCCGTTTGTGAAAAGAATAGAATTCGGAAGACAGGATTCCAGGTAATTATGAGCTAAATCCAAAGCGGTGCTTTTTTCACTTCGATCGTGGTCATCCCAGCCCTGAACTCCCATTAAAAAAGGAACAAACAATGTCAGGACAGTCACTGCGGAAGCAGATGCTGTTTCACTCAGTTTCGCTTTTCGGAAAACCAGCATTAATGCGATCAACGCAATTGCAACAGCACAGATAAACAGCCATGCCATTAAAGAGGCAAAACCATTCTCAGAGCCTAAGCCTGCCAATCCGAAAATAAACACACCGGCAAGAACAAGAATTCCTGTTTTTTTAATTTCCTGCTGTCCGAAGTTCCTGAAAATATCAAATAAAGCATAAACAGCGATACCTATCCACATTGCAAAGGCGTAAAAAGAAGCTGCATACGCATAATCCCTTTCACGCGGCTCGAATGGTTTCTGATTCAGATAAACTACAATCGCAAGTCCTGTAAATAAAAATGTCAGGAACACAACAAAAGCATCTTTCGGTGCTCTGTAAAAATGGAACACTAAGCCGATCAAGCCTAAGATCAGCGGTAAGAAAAAGAAACGGTTATAGGCTTCATTATCTGTCGTAAAGCTTGGTGCATCCGCACCCTGCGCACCCAGGCGCATCGCATCAATGCTCTGAATACCGGACAACCAGTTTCCTCTCATTTCATCTCCATGTCCCTGAATGTCATTCTGACGTCCTGCAAAATTCCACATGAAATACCTCCAGTACATCCAATCCAGCTGATAATGGAAGAAATAGCGCATGTTTTCAGAGAAACGAGGTAAACGGGCGCCGTCAGCACCGATTATGTCACTTGCTTCCACATCTCCGGGGTTATAACCCGACCATTTTTTATACCCTTCTACTTTTCCGTCATTGTTTGTCCACCACATCCGCGGGAAAAAAGTCGTCTGAGCATACGTAACCTCCGAATTTTTCAGGAAATTCTTGTTATGAACATAGTATTTCTCTACGATATCATAGCCGGAATTTATACTATCTGCATATTTCTGAGCATCTTTCTCATATTTGAATGCTTTTATATCTTCATCTCCGTTTGTAACTACGAAACGACGAACATGCTTCGGATTTCCGTCACCGTATTCGCTTGGATCATTTTTTTTGGAATTCCAGTAAGGACCGTTCAAAATCGGCCATGAACCGTATTGTTCACGCTTTAAATAGGCATGTAATGTTACTAAGTTCTCCGGGTCGTTTTCATCCAAAGGCGTATCTGCATTGGAACGAATTACGATCGTAGCAAAAGAAGCATAGCCCAATAATAAAACTAATAATCCCAATACAGAGGCATGAAGAATCGGCTTGTTGTTTTTTCTCGAATAGCGGATCAGGAAATAAAATGCCGCAATGCACAAAATAATAAAGAAAATAGCTCCGGAGTAAAAAGGCAGGCCTAAGCCGTTTACGAAGAAAATCTCCATTTTTGATGCCAGCGCAATCGTGCCCGGAATTACTCCTTCCTGAATTCCTCCTAAAATAATAACGGATAAAACTCCAACAATCAGGAAGTTCTTAACATCTACTTTTCCAGCCTGGTTAAAATAAATCACATACGTAATCGCCGGAACCACCAATAAGCCCAATAAATGGACACCGATCGCCAGCCCGAACAGAAACATGATCAGCAAAAGCCATTTCAGGGAGTTTTGATTAGGATCAATTTCCTGGAACTTAATTGCATCCATTTCCTCATCCCATTTCAAAATCGCCCAGAAAATTACCGCTGTAAATAAGGAAGACATCGCATATACCTCACCTTCAACAGCTGAAAACCAGAAAGAATCAGAAAATGTGTAAACCAGCGAGCCTATAAAAGCGCTTCCCAAAACAGCAATGGTCTCACCTGTTGTTAAAGTTCTTTTATTGTATTGCTTGAATATCATTTTTTTCACCAGCATGGAGATCGACCAGAACATGAACAGAATAGTTGCTGATGAAGAAAGAGCAGACATACGGTTAATCCATAATGCTACATTTTCAGGTGCTGCGAAGAAAGAGAATAATCTTCCCAGAATCATGAACAGCGGTGCGCCCGGAGGGTGACCTACTTCCAATTTATAAGCTGCAGTAATATATTCCCCGCAGTCCCATAAACTCACCGTGTCCTCTACCGTCAAGAAATAAACGATTGTAGCGATTAAGAATGTGAACCAACCTGTGTAGGTGTTTAGCTTTTTATAATTCTCCATATTCTGTCAAAATTGTTTTGATCGTAGTACAATAACCTGCGAATATAAAATTAATCTGTGACTTTAGGGTTTTCTTGTCACAGAAAACAAAAAATCCCATAAGCAGATTCCTGAAATATCAGCAGAAATTCCTTTATGAAACGTAAATTCTTACTTTTTCTTGTATTTCGGATCCGTAAGAGACTTCATAAAAGAAATAATATCACTGATTTCCTTTTTGGTGAGGTGTAATGAATCAGAAGAAAGTGTTTGTTCCGGCAGGTTGATCCCCTGCCCTGCTCCGCCTCCGTTATTATAAAAGTCCATCAGCTCTTCCGACAAATCAAAGATCCATAATTACGTTGAGGCAGATTATCTTTACTTCTGTAAAAGTTTAAAGAAAGGTTCAGAACAGATAATCATAAGATAACAGACATACAGTAAAAGAGTTTACAAATATTACTCTTTTCAATATTATTTCTGTAAGTTGCAGAGCGGAAAACAGGAAGATATAATGTATGAAAAAAGTAATACCATTTTTGTTTGTCTTTGCAGGATTAATTTCCTGTGAGAAAAATGTAGCCAAAAAAATAGAAATATCCACAGTTGAAATTCCCCAGAATTGTGCTGCTAATACGATGAAATTTGACGAGGTTCATGTAATTAACAGTAAAGAAGAATTTGAAAATTATTTTACTTGTAACAATAACCCACAAATAGATTTTTCAACAAAAACGCTTCTACTGGTTAAAGGAGTTGCCCCTAATGGAATAGCAGGTATTTCAACTGAATTATTTGAAAGAATCTTTACTCTCTCAAAATTGATATTACTTTAAATGAAACGACTATCGCACAAGGATGGTGTGTTGCTGTGATCACAGATAAAATAAATATTAAAAGCGTAACGCTTATTATTAATTAAAACCATGACAGTATGGAAGAACATTCATTGCGTACTTCATTTTTTTCTTTTAAAAACAAAATAAAACACAAATAATCAGTCTTTCACTTCATATAAAATCAAGTAAAAAAAGCAGAATTAATATTCTTCAATTCACTATGTTTATCTCCTGCAAAAATCATTTACTATTTCTTTTTCCTGTCAATGATTTCATAAAAGAAATAATATCACTGATTTCCTTTTTGGTGAGGTGTAATGAATCAGAAGAAAGTGTTTGTTCCGGCAGGTTGATCCCCTGCCCTGCTCCGCCTCCGTTATTATAAAAGTCCATCAGCTCTTCCAGTGTATCAAAAACACCGTTGTGCATATAAGGAGCTGTCAATTCAATATTCCGGACCGAACTGGTTTTAAACGCATTCCTATGAAGATCGAGCCTCGTATAGGTATATCGTCCCAAATCATCATCCAGTTTATATGGTTTTGTCTTTTCTTTCGGAATTCCCAGAATTTCGGATTCTGTATCCGTGTAATTCGGAGCGACCAAACCGTTGAATAGTGGCATAAAATGACAGGTTGCGCATTTCGCCTTTCCCGCAAACAGATTAAAACCGTTTTTCACTTCCGGGGATAAATCCGGAAGCTGCCCGCGCAAATATTGATCAAATTCAGAATTCAGGCTTATCAGTGATCCCACATAGCTTGCAACCGCCATCAGTATATTATTCTGATTGATTTCCCCGTTAGAAAAAGCATTTTTGAACAGCTTATTGTAGGCAGGATTACTTTTAAGCGCCTGAATGATCAATGCCATATTGCCTCCCATTTCCTGTTCGTTGTGAATCACATCCCAGGATTGCCGTTCCAAATTTCCTGCCCTTGAATCATAAAACTGCTTTGTCTGAAAAATTGAATTAAGCAATGATGGTGTGTTGCGTTTCAGCTCTTCTAAACCATCGATCGAAAGGTTCTTGCGCAAACCGTCGGCAAATCCTTTCTCCGGAATATGACATGAAGCGCAGCTGCGTTTATTTCCTGCGGAAAAAACAGTATCATAAAATAATTTTTCACCGAGCTGTATTTTCTCCGGGGTTGAGCTCGAAGCAAAAAACCGTACATTAAAAAAATCTTCTGCAAAAAGATGAGCAGCGCTCTTTGATACAGGCCGCACCTCATCAGGATATTCATAATTCAGGTAAAGGATCGCTTCTTTCGTCCATTTTTGAAGCTCATGCAAATGTTCTTTCATAAATGTCAAACGGTCAAAAGCATCAAAATCATGCTGGTTCTTCCTTACATAATCAATTGCCTGCTTCCATCGCCGCACCCCTGAACTCAGCAATTGTTTTCCCTTTTCATCTGAAAAAAAGGGCTTATACAATTGAATGACCTCCTGTAAACCGGACAATGCTTCTGCTGTTTCCGGAAGTGAATTTTGGGAATCAGGAACATCAAATCCCGTAATTCCCATCGCTTCGATCCGGTATAATTCATAACGGATCGCGTCCCAGACGATCAGATTATATTCTTTGAATCCATACAGTTTAAACGAAAGATTCCTGTTATAAATCGTTTGGATCAGCTCTTTGAATAATTGCAGTTCCTGTTTTAAAACAGCTCTGGATGTTTCATCAGGATTATACAGCAGGTCTTCTATCACCTGCAATCCGTGAGGTTCAATATTATCTTTGGGAGTGAGATACGTATAATTATTCACCTCAATATTCGCCCCGTTAATATTCTTTGATTCCAGATTATCGACATATACCAGCAAAAATTCGATCCGTTTGAAGCACTCTCTTGCTTTCAAAAAGAACGGGATCAGCTCCTCCTCCGTTCTTCCTTTCTTCTCTTCGGCAATTAATTTGTCTATATGTTCCTGAAGCTGATAAATTCCTTTCATATAAGCACGCTGCACCTTCTCAGCTGTTTCCTGCTGGAAATCCGGCTTTTTGCTGAAACAAAAAAACACAAGCGGCAGAACCGCCAACAGCCATCGATAATTTTTCATCGTTTTTGTTGCAAAAAAAGATAAAATAGAAAGCCTGTACTTTAAGTCGAAATTATCAATTTATTAAGTGATACTACAGGAAGAAACGACACATAAACAGCTGAAAAACAAAGTAACTTATTAAAATTTTCTTATTTCACACATTCAGCTTTCATAAAACAGATTTAAATTTCACTTCACGGGCAGCGAAAAAGCGCATCCTACCTTTGTCTCAAAAAAAAATGCTATGAGACTAATTCTATTTTTCACGTTTATTTTTAATATTGCTCTGGCTACAGGACAGACGGTCGTTCGGGGTCCGTATATGCAGAGCAACACGCATGAAAGCATCATTTTCATGTGGAGAACTTCTACCGAAACCAACACGAAAGTGTGGTACGGAACTGACCCGAACAATCTGAATCTTACCAAAGTGATCAGTGCCAATGTTAAAGATCATATTATCAAAGTGGACGGCCTTGCTCCGCTGACGACCTATTATTACGCCGTAGGAACAACGTCTGGTGTATTGGCAGGAGGAACAGCCAGCTACACTTTTAAGACACACCCGGTTCCGGGAACCCCTACTCCGACAAGAATCTGGGCGATTGGTGATTTCGGTCGCGGAAATCAGGGACAGATTGACTGTAAGCAGTCTTTCGAAAATTATACAGGAAACCGCGGTGCGGACGTTTGGTTATGGTTAGGTGACAATGCTTATCAGGATGGTTCCGATGCGGAATATCAATCAAAAGTATTTGCAGTAAACGGATTCAGTGATGTTTTCTCCCGTTTACCTTTCTATCCTTGTCCCGGAAATCATGATTATAATTCTGTCTGGCCGGCAAGCACTACTTTGGGAATTCCTTATTCCAACATCCCGTTGGTAAATCATAAAGGCCCTTATTATGATCTGGTAGAAGTACCGAAATATGCGGAAGCGGGAGGTTATCCTTCTCAATTAGAAGTATTTTACTCTTTTGATTATGGAGACGTCCACTTTCTGTCCCTGAATTCTGAAGTATTTGATTATACGTTGTCTTATGATGGAATCAATCAGATGATCCAGTGGATCAGAAACGACCTGGATCAAAATACCCGGAAATTTACGATTGCTTATTTTCATCAATGCCCTTACTCAAAGGGATCACATGATTCAGATGCAGCCTATGAGCTTGTTATCAAAGCGATGCGCGAAAAAATAATCCCTGTTCTGGAAGAATATGACGTTGATCTGGTAGTAAACGGACACAGCCATGTTTTTGAAAGAAGCTATCTGATGAATGGTCATTTCGGCAAGTCCGATTCATTCAACGCTTCCACCATGGTTAAAAGCGCAACCAACGGTAAATTCTCAGATGGAAATGCCTATATAAAAGATAATTCTTATGCTACGAAAAACGGAACAGTGTATGTCGTTTGTGGTAACTCGGGAAGCTCAGAAGGAGGCCCTGCGCTAAATCATCCTGCAATGTTCTATTCGGATGGAGGAAGCAGCGCTTACGGCTCTTTTGTTATTGATGTTTATAAAAACCGACTGGACGCAAAATACCTGAAATCCGACGGACAGATCGGGGATGAATTTACTATACTTAAAAAGGACCTGGTATTACAATCACTTTCCAATCTTATCATCTGTAAAGGGCAGTCAGCGAATGTACAGGCATTATTCACCGGAGGTTCCGACAACCTTGAGATCAAATGGGTGGCAGGTAGTACTATTACCTCCGGAAATACAGCAACTTTATCTCCGGTAACTACCACAACTTATACATTATCTGTAAAAGACCTTTATACCCAGCAAATAGAAACAACTACTTTTACAATAACCGTTACGGAACTTCCTGCTCCGGCTATCAGCGAACCTCTGCCAGGTACGCTTGAAGCTGTCAGCTCTGTTCAGAATATAAGCTATCAATGGAACATTAACGGCAATCCGATAACCGGCGCAACATCCAATTATTATACGCCTCAGTTCAACGGTAATTACACCTTAACAATCACTAATCAGCAGGGATGTTCAGCAACTTCAGAAGTATTTATAGTTCAAAGCCTAAGCGTGGAGGAAACAACATCTTCAACCTTAAAGCTTTTTCCTAATCCTGCTGACAATCAGATTACTTTCAGCATATCGGACGATATGATCAATGCTCCTTATTCGGTAATTGATAATCAGGGAAAAATAATCCTTTCAGGGATTGCAGATTCCAAGAATACGATCCTGAATATCAACAGCCTGGTACCGGGAAATTATATCCTCAGAATCAAAAAAGAAGACAAAACGATCAATCAATCTTTTATCAAAAAATAAAATGATAACATTATTCAAAACATTATGTGCATCCGCAGTTTTAGGATGCGCTTACGGAAGCTTTGCCCAACAGCAGGTATTTACTTCCAACAGTAATTTCACTGTTCCTGAAGGCGTAAAATCAGTCTATGTGGAATGTGTGGGTGCCGGTGGTGCGGGCGGACGTGTAACATCCAGCAACTTTCTTGATAAAGACGCTGCCGGTGGCGGCGGAGGTGGTGCTTATGCAGCAGGATTTGTATCCGTTGTGAATGGAAACAGTTATCCGGTTATTGTCGGCGCAGGAGGAAAAAATGACGGTTCTTCCGTTGACGGAGGAAATTCTTATTTCAATGACGGAACTCAGATTTTTGCCGAAGGTGGTAAGACCCGTTCGGGAAATGATGAAGAAGCCGGTGCTGAAGGAGGAAAAGCAGCTAATTCCGTCGGACAAGTCAAATACAACGGAGGAAAAGGCGGAAATGGAAAAGAAAGTGATGCCGATGGTGGCGGAGGTGGCGGTGCTGCCGGCTCAACAGGAAACGGAAATGACGGTTCCACAGTGACAGCAGGTGCCAACAAAGCAAATTACGGAGGTGCGGGCGGAAACGGCGGAGATGACGGCGCGACAGGAAATAACGGGGCAAGCTATGGTGGCGGAGGAGGCGGATCCAGCGCCAACGGAGGAAGCACAAGAAACGGAGGAAACGGAGCGAATGGCGTGGTTGTCGTAAGCTGGAGCAAAGTCAACAGCTTTTCGCCAGGTACTGCCTGTCAGAATGAAACAATTACAGTAAAAGGAGTAAACTTTTCAGCAACGGATTCTGTTTACATCGGTTCTCAACCGGTAAGCTTTACTATTGAAAATGATTCTACGCTGAAATTAATCACGAATAATTCCACTGCCGGCGGAAAGATCAAAGTCTTCACGAAAAAAGGAAATTCGGAATCACTGACAAACCTTGAAATAACACAGAGTCAGACAATTGTTTCTTTAGAAAATACTTATCTGAAAACAGATTTTACACACGATAATTCTTCTACCTCTTATCAGTGGTATAATTGCATTACAAATACGCCTCTTTCCGGCGCAATTGGAACTACCTATACCCCAACCGCGAATGGGATCTACAAAGTAATCATTACTCACGGGAATTGTCAGATAACATCCAACTGCTTTACTTTTAATTCACTTTCAACAGAAGAGATAAGCACTTATTCATTTGTGGTTTATCCGAATCCTTCCAATGGAGAAATTGCTGTTGAATATCCCCATTTATCACATCCGGACAAGATCAGCATTCTTGACCTGACAGGTAAAGTCGTTTTCGAAATAACCAACTTTCAAACCGGAGAAATACTAAATGTTTCTCATCTTAATGATGGCAATTATTTCATCCGGTTCCAAAGTGAAAACAGGCTTTTTGTACAAAAATTAATTCTGAAAAAATAGAAATGAAAAAAATACTTTTACTCGCTCTTCTGGGAACCGCATTTACAGCCAAGTCCCAATGTGACACCACCTACTTGCAACAAGGAAAAACAATTGCTTTTGACGAGATAATGTCCGGTGTATATTATATTGATGGAACATTCAAGGTCAATGAAGGCATCACTGTATATGTAAATCCATACGCTTCAAACGGCTGTGGCACCTTAGAAATTCACGCCAAGAAAATCATTATTGAAGGAACAATAAACGGTGATTATGCAGGCTACAGCGGCGGAAACGGCGGGTATAGCGGTAGCACTGTCAATAGCTTAACAGGAGATCAGAATGCGCTGACCGGCTGTAGCAACAAAGATAATTCAGGAATTGTCTCTGTGGAAGGAGGAAAATCCGGAACAGATGGCATGGGAAATGGTAGAGGGCTCAAAGGCGCTGACGGAACAAGTGGAAGCGGGCCAAAACAAATCTGTCAAAGCAGCAGCGATGCGTTCGGAATGATTGCCGGATCAGGCGGTGCTGGCGGAGGCGGCGGTGCCAGCTACGGAGGTAACGGAACAGCAGGAAAAAAAGGCGGAAACGGTTCGTCTGCTTATTCCAATTCCGGAGCTCCGATTTCTACGGCATATCCGGTTGTTGCCGGTCTTGGAGGTAACGGCGGAAATCCGGGAGCATCCTACGGAACAGAATTCGGCGCTGATATTTCTCTCGGATCAGGAGGAGCCGGTGCAGGCGGCGGTGGACGTTCCTATGCTACCGGAACAAACGGAAAAAAAGGTGGTAACGGCGGTGGGCTGGTTATTCTTCACGCAGAAAATAATCTAACAATTTCCGGTACTATTACCGTAAATGGCGAGAACGGAAAAAACGGCGGAGATGCAGGTAATGGCGGCGCAACACCAAAATGCTGCTCGGATCTTTGTGATGATTGCGGAGAAGCTACTTTTTCAAGCGGTGCAGGAGCAGGTTCCGGATCTGGTGCAGGCTCCGGTGGCGGTATTCTATTAAAATCAGATAACACCGCATCTGTTACGGGAACATTGAGTGCAACAGGAGGGACCGGAGGAACTTCCGGAAATGCCGGTGCAGGGACTTCATGCAGCTATTCCGCTACTTTCTGTGGTTCACAAAGCATTTCAACAGGAACAGGAGCTACCGGAGAAAATGGTGGTGACGGTGGCGGAGGCCGGATAAAGCTGTTTGTGGAATCCTGCTCTGCAACAACCGAAAATGCGACTGTCATTGTGAATGGAGGTGGCTCTGCAGAACAAGGAACTTTTGCTAAAGTCTGTAACAGCAACCTGAGTGTAAGTGAAACAGAAACTTTAAAATTCTCTGTTTATCCGAACCCTGCCACAGATATTGTTTCTGTAACATTCGTCAACGTGCCGGAAGGTCAAAACGGAAGCGTACAGATCCAGGATGCTTTGGGAAGAATCATTTCAGAGGAACTTTTCATTTCCGGCAATCCGATTTCATTTGACATCCGTAATCTTAACGCCGGGCTATATTTCATCAATATCGAAATCAACAATCAGGCTTCATCCCTGAAGTTCATCAAAAAATAATTGACAATGCAAAAACTGCTTTCCATCTTCATCTTTATAGGAACAATCTGGGCGAATAGCATATTATTCACCCAGATTCCCAAGTCACTGACAGCAGAAGAATGTATGAAACCATTCTATCACGGGGTTGCATCCGGAGATCCGCTTCATGACAGAGTAATCATCTGGACAAGAGTTACCCCTTCCGTTCAAAATAATCAGCCGGTTGTCGTTTCATGGAAGATGGCAACAGACACAGCTATGACACAGGTTGTCCAATCGGGAAGCTTTCTGACAAACGCATCCAGAGATTACACAGTGAAAGTGGATGTTACCAATCTTCAGCCGGATACCTGGTATTATTATGAGTTTTATGCAGAAGGAAAGAGCAGCATCCAGGGAAGAACCAAAACGACACCTCTGCCAACGGTGGAAAAGGACAGCGTGCGGTTTGCGGTAGTTTCCTGTGCGAATCTTGAAGCAGGATACTTTAATGTCTATGGAGCTTTGGCCCAACGGCAGGACTTCGATGCAGTTATCTGTCTCGGAGATTATTACTACGAATATGAAAAAGGCGGTTATTCGCCAAATGCGCAGACCAACCGGTTCTTCGAGCCGATAACGGAAATTCTTACGCTGGATGATTACCGCATGCGGCATTCCGTTTACCGTCTTGACCCTGATCTGAGAAGACTACATCAGAACTATCCGTGGTTTTGTATCTGGGACGATCATGAATTCGCAAACGACGCATGGATAGGAGGAGCCGAAAATCACTCTTCCAGCGAAGGAGACTGGACGCTTCGGAAAAATGTTGCAAAACAGGCTTACTTCGAATGGATCCCGGTTCGTGAAAAAAGTGTAACAAATCCGTATGAAATTTACCGTGCCGTTTCCTTCGGGAAACTGGTTGATCTGTTATTTCTGGATACAAGGATTCAAGGGAGAAGCCAGCAGGTATCAATTACCAGCTCAGCAATTAATGACGCTAACCGGAAATTACTCGGAACCGATCAGTTTAACTGGCTTATAAGCAAATTAAATAATTCTTCCGCTAAATATAAAGTGCTCGCACAGCAGGTAATGATCGCTCCGTTACAAGTCTTCGGGGTTGCCGTAAATGCGGATCAATGGGATGGTTATCCGGTCGAGAGGACCCAATTATTTAATCATATCGTCACAAATAACATCAATAATGTTGTTGTATTAACGGGAGATATCCATACTTCATGGGCTTCCAACCTGAAAAATTCACTCGGCAATGTCGGGGTAGAGTTTGTAACACCAAGTGTTACTTCACCTGCGCTTGAAACCATCAGCGCGGTCAGCTATGTCGGTGCGGCAGCGATTAAAGCAGCCAACTCACATATTCAATGGGTCGATTTAAGCAACAAAGGATTCATTATTGTCGATTTCAACAAAACACGTGTTCAGTCCGACTGGTATTTTATCCAGACAATAGATGATATCAATCTGAATTATTCCTGGGCTGCTTCTTATTACGCCAATGACGGGCAAAATGCTCTTACGGAAACCAATACTGTTACATTACCACGAAACACGCTTTTCACGGATTTGCCACAGCTATGCCCGAGACCATTTGAAACCCCGACAGAAGAACCCGAAGAAGAGGAAGAAGAAAATTTATCCGTAAAAAGCCAGAGTATTGTGCTTTTGGGAATTTACCCGAACCCGGTTGAAGAGCAGCTGACACTTCATTTTTCAAACCAGGCGGATGATGAGTTATCATTCCGGATCGTAAGTCTGGACGGAAAAACGGTAAAAACGGATTCTTTTCTATGCAAAACCGGTGCATGGAACTATGAGATCAGGTTAGATGATCTAAACAGCGGATATTATAAAATTATACTTCAAAGTAAGAGCAGTATTGTTCAGGGATCATTTATCAAAAAGTAAATACAGAAGCAGAAACCTATAATACTATCTTGTTGTTTTTATAAAATATTTTGGGAATTAGAAAAAAGTAGTTAGATTCGTTAATCTGGAGTCGTATGTAATTTAGAAATTGAAAAAAGGGAATTTATTATTAAATTATTGGGCATGAGTGTATTTACTTATCATCTCGTAAAAACATCTTACTTTTCAGCTCTAAAAGCGATTCTATTCCCTCCCAACCCTAAAACTATTCCGGGTTTGATTCACGCAGAATATATGACCTGCATGACTTTGGGATCTGCTATTTTTTCTCCATCCCGTATGCTGATCAGGCAAGTTGCCGTATTTGCCCAGTGGGAAAACGAAACGGCTGTTGACCACTTTTTAAGTAAAAACAGCCTGGGTAAAATAGTAGCAAAAGGATGGCATACACGGTTGACTTTTATGAGACAATGGGGGAAAATCAGTGAATTTGAAATCCCCGATGAAAACCGTGAATTTGACTCTCCTGACTCTCCTGTTGTTGCGGTAACGATCGCCCGCATGAAATTACCTGAAATTCCAAGATTCATTCGCTGGGGCCGGCCTGTAGAAAAATTGGTGCGTGATCATCCGGGAACAGCATTGTCTTTAGCTTCGATCAGACTTCCCCGTACTGTTTCGACCTTCTCAATCTGGAAATCTCAAAAAGAAATGACGGATATGGTTCACGGGCATAGTTCTGTTCCTCATCCCAAAAGACATTTGAACGCGATGAAAGAAAGAGAAAGAAAAGATTTTCATTTTGAATTCACAACATTAAGGTTCAAACCCATTTCAGAATTTGGTGAATGGAACGGACGAACGAATATTATACCTGACATCAATAAGAATAATTGAAATGGGGGTAGCGGATCCAATGCAAAAATTTCAGGATTGGTTTACTCAACAATGGGTAATTCTTCGTGGTACAAAAATCAACTCAGAAGATTTCCCATGGCTGATGGGCCCGTTTGGAAGCTTAAACGGAATTGGTGATAATTTTATAAATCAGTTAGCTGAAAAAGAAAATCTGGTTATCGAAAGGGACAGAAAATCACACGGCCTGATTCCTTCGATCGATGCGCTGAACCTGTCGGGCGCAGAATTATCCAGCTTATCCCGGAATGTTATCCGGTTCTACGAAAACACCGCTGAGTATGATTTAGACTTCCACGTAAAATGGAATCCGTTTTTTAAATTTTTCGGTGTTTTGGTAAACAAATTATTCAGCAGCAGAATAAACCAGTTAAAAGTTCCGACTAAAAACATAAAAGACACTGAATCAATAAAAAGTGAAATAATCACCCTTTCAGATCCTAAGTCTGGTGAAGTAAAATATACGATATGGCTCAGAACGCTTAAATCAAACGGTCAGGTTATTTATTCAGGTGTTTACGGGACATGTAAATTACCTTCGGGAAAAGTATGCATCAAAGCTGTATTCCCTTTACCAAACGGAAATGCGACTGTTATAATGTCTCCGGGTATCGGAAAAAACGGGGAATTGATCTTAGATTCGTCCGGAAAAGAATTTGGTGATGCCGGTTTTTACTTTTTATTGAATGATTCGAAAGGAAATTACTGGTCTAAATTCATCCGTTCTTTTCGGGACCGATTAATTATCGGTGAAGGACGTGACCACATCTCAGCCGAACAATCATTAACACTTTGGCATAAAAGGGTTCTGGATTTCAGCTATACAATAACACTAAAAAATAATGATAAAAGATAAGCATATCATTGACATTTTCAAAGCAACTGATCAAATAGAGAAAATGGTTTATCTTGACAATAATAGCATTTTGACAGTTTGGAATATTGCCTGGGGCTATGACATTGAAAGTGAATCTGCACATATAACGACAAACATAAGTCCGGAAATTCCAAATGCAGATGTTGACTTTTTTTACACTAACCAAATACAAAAAATTGAAAATCTGATAAACGGAGAAATCTTGTACAACAAAAAGAAAAGCGAGCTATAACAGGGTATTCGGAGGAAAATATTTCTGTCTAAGCATATATTTCATTAATGGTTTATTTTCAACAACATCTGTGCTTCAATTTGCTTAATTTCGTTAAATATGAGGTTTCCTTCTTAAACCGCTAATTAAAGCACATCTCCCATATATCATCAATATTTTGAATTGGCTTTTTTTGTAATTTAGCTAATGCGTAACATGTTAACTTTACAATCAGCGCGAACTAAATAACATACATTAAGCGATATGCAGACAATACTTGGAGCAAACGGTCAAATAGCCGAAGAATTAGCAAGGGAATTGTACAGAAATTACACAACTGATATCCGGTTGGTAAGCAGAAAACCTAAAAAAATAAACGACACCGATCAGTTGTTTCCTGCCAGCTTATTGGATGCTCAGGCAACAGACAAAGCTGTTGAAGGGAGCAACATTGCTTATCTGACCGTAGGTTTACCAATGAACGCTCAAATGTGGGAAGACCAGTTTCCCGTTATGATGAAAAATGTAATCGAAGCTTGTAAAAAGCATCAATGCAAGCTGGTATTCTTTGACAATACTTATATGTATGCCAAAACCAGCGAACCGCAAACGGAAGAAAGCCCCTTTGTTCCTGCCGGGCAAAAATCAAGCATAAGAGCAAAAATTGCAACAATGCTTTTGGAGGAGATAAGCAAAAAGAATATAGAAGCGGTTATCTGCAGAGCACCCGAATTTTACGGACCGGGCAAAACGCAAAGCATTACGAACTCCTTAATATTTGATAATATTCAAAAAAATAGAAAACTAAAAGTCCCGATTAAAGACAATACATTAAGAACCTTGATCTGGACGCCCGATGCCAGCCGGGCAATGGCATTAATCGGAAATACACCCGACGCATACGATCAAACGTGGCATTTGCCCTGCGATGACCAAAGGCTTACTTATAAAGAATTGATCAACCTTGCTTCAGAAATTTATCAGAAAGACCTTCCCTACTCCGTTATAAAAATGTGGATGTTCCAATTGGGTGGTTTATTCAATAAACAGGCTAAGGAATTACAGGAACTGTTACCGCGTTACAAATACGACAATATTTTTATTTCCGATAAGTTCAAAAAAAGATTTCCTGAATTCAAATTCACAAGCTATCAGGAAGGAATTACTGGGATCATGAACGAACAAAAACAAGCATGGATAAAGAAAGGGAAAAAATAATCCAAAAATATATTGACGGTTATAACGAACTTTTATAAAATCTTTGAGATTTCATAAACCAATAAAAAAAATGGGAAATCAAAATATTTTAGAAACAAAAAGAACCTATCTGCGTAATCTGACAATTGATGATGCTGAAAATTTTTACAATTTAAATCTCAATCCCGAAGTATTAAAATTTACAGGAGATGAGCCATTTAAAAAAATTGCAGATGCTGAAAATTTTCTTTCAAACTATGACCAATATGAAAAATATGGAGTAGGGAGACTCGCAGTTATTGAAAAAACTACTGATAAATTTATAGGTTGGTGTGGTTTAAAATATAGTTCACAAGATGATGAATATGATATAGGATTTAGATTTTTTCAGGATTATTGGAATAAAGGTTTTGCAACAGAAACTGCCAAAAGATGTCTTGAATTCGGATTTGATAATTTGAATTTAAAAACGATTATAGGGCGGGCAATGAAAGAAAATATTGCTTCAATAAAAGTTCTTGAAAAAATAGGAATGAGATTTAAAAAAACTTTTGATTTTGACGGACAGGAAGGTGTGATTTATAAATTGACAAAATAGCGTGTCACATTGGGAATAAAAAAAATAAAAAATGACCATTTTTAAAGGCATAAAATATCAGTTTACTTCCAAGTGCTGGGAATATTCAGGAAAAGGAGCTTGGATTTTTGTTTCACTGCCAGAAGAAATCTCAAAAGAAATTCGGGAGCATTTCAAATCGGAAGAAGAAGGCTGGGGAAGATTAAAAGTTACAGCACAAATTGGAAAAAGTGAATGGAAAACAGCCGTTTGGTTTGATTCCAAGCAGAAAACCTATTTGTTACCACTAAAAGCCGAAGTCAGAAAAAAGGAAAATATAAGTATCAATCAGGAGGTCAGCACAACTATTTACATTTAACATTGAAAGAGCAATGATGATGAAAATTTTAATTATAGTTACAAGCGTTGCAACGTATGAAAACCATAAACTGGAAACCGGTTTATGGTTGAGCGAGCTAACGCATATTTATCATCTTGCCAAAGAGCAGGGGTTTGACATAACGATTGCCAGCCCGAAAGGTGGAAATACACCCATTGACCCTGAAAGCCTGAAGCCAATGATGCTGGATAAAATGACCAAAGAATATTGGGCAGACAGCTCTTTCAGAGAATTATTGAAACATACAAAAAGTTTAAACGAAGTTGCAGGACAACAGTTTGATGCTGTTTATCTGGCTGGCGGCCACGGCACAATGTATGACTTTCCTGACAACGCAACACTTCAATCTATTATCAGACAACACTACGAAAACAACAAAATCGTTGCGGCAGTATGTCACGGAGTCGGCGGGCTGTTAAACGTAAAGTTGTCGGACGGAGAATATTTAATTAAAAACAAGACCCTAACCGGCTTTAACTGGTTTGAAGAAAGTCTTGCCCGGCGAAAAAAAGAAGTTCCTTTTAATCTTGAAAAATCACTCAAAGAAAGAGGGTCGAATTACAAAAAGGCTTTTATCCCGATGACCTCAAAAGTGCTTGTGGACGGAAATCTTATTACAGGACAAAATCCGTTCAGTTCAAAAGAAATAGCGAAGGTAGTAATGCGGGAACTGAAAAAATAAAAATTGCATACATTTCTAAGACTGAACCCCTGAATCGTCTTACCGGAAAGAAGAAAATTTATTTCAAAAAGCTTGCATAGAATTAATAATTGACTAAATTTGCACCCACAAATTGACCCATGGTGTAACTGGCAACACGTCTGATTTTGGTTCAGAAGAGTCTAGGTTCGAGCCCTAGTGGGTCAACAAAATACAAAGCGCCTTTTACTGGCCCATGGTGTAACTGGCAACACGTCTGATTTTGGTTCAGAAGAGTCTAGGTTCGAGCCCTAGTGGGCCAACAAAACAGGAACGAGAGTGTAAAGCGAAAGCGTACACTCTCGTTTTAATTTATACTCTCTTCTCTCGCTCTCACACTCACTCTTTCTTATTCCCGGTTCTATTTCCATCTATTCCTCTCCATAAAGCTTTATCTTTCCATGAAGCTGTTCTGTTTTCATCCGCGTAATTAAATTTTTTCTACCTTTAACCAAAGATTTTTCAACTTAATTCAGATCGCTTATGTTACGAGTTTATTCTTTACTATTACTTGCAGCTTTATTCACCGCATGCAAAAAAGAAAAAATTGTAGCTACGGATGTTGTTCCCAATCCCTCAGATACCTTATCACACTATAACCCGGCCAAAAGCTATGACTTAAAAAATCTGAAGTACGGAACCGACAGCAAACAGATTCTGGATGCTTATCTGCCTGCCAATAGGGGTTCATCCACAAAAGTATTTGTCCTGATACACGGTGGCGGCTGGTCTGCCGGATCGAAAGAGGATTTTCAGCATTTCTATAACGGGCTGAAACAGACGTATCCTGATTGTGCGATTATAAATATCGCGTACCGGTTAGGTACGGCAAACAGCCCTGGCTATCCGAAGCAGATTAATGATATTGACGCGGCATTAAAATTCATGCAGCATGCTAATTTCAGCATTTCAAAAAACTATTGCCTGATCGGAAACAGTGCCGGAGGACATCTCTCCATGTTATACGGTTACGCTTTTGATACCGAACATACTGTAAAAGCAATTATCAATACCGTCGGACCGGCAGATTTTACGGACACCGCATACATTAATAACATTATTTATGAATACGCGCTGACCAGCCTGGTCGGGAACGTTACTTACAGCCAGAATCCTTTACTCTATAAGGAAGTCAGCCCGGCTTTACGTGTCAGCAGCACTTCTCCGCCAACCATTTCCTTTTACGGAGATCAGGATCCGTTGGTTCCTTCTACTCAGGTAACGCTATTACATGATCAACTGGATGCTCATGGTATTTACAACGAATGGACGCTTTATACAGGGGAAGGGCATGGGACCTGGAACCAGACAAATGCAAACGACTCTCAGAATAAAATAATCAATTTCATTCAGAATCATTTTCTGTAACAGCAATTATCCCCACTCTTCCCTGGTAGCTTTTACAAGCAAGTCATTCAGGTTCCGGCAACCTGATTTTCTCAGGATATTCTTTCTGTGATTGCGTACGGTGTGAATGCTGCAACAGGTAATTTCAGCTATTCTTTCACTACTAAAGCCCTGGATAACATATCTCAGGATCTCTTTTTCCCTTTTGGTAAAGATTTCTTTTGCTTTGGAAAATTTTATCAGCGGCTGAACGTCCCTATAAGAAGGTTCTCCTTCCAGGCCAATGAAAGAAAGCTTCATCTTGTTATTGGTGGATATATCGCTAATGTCCGTATGAAAAACAAGATTCCTCACAACTGCCCCGTTTTCATCCATAAGAATAGTCAGTGATTGCTGTAAAATCCGGATATACTCTCCGTTCTTTTTCCGGAGCCGGTAATTATACCTGCTTTTATACTTCATCACCTTATCCCGCGGCAATCTCTGCTTAAAATCGACGACAGTTGACTCAAAATCCACAAAACGGGGAAGATCTTCCGGATGGATATTTCCCAGCAGCGCCTGAATATCAAATTCTTCTTTTTGATATCCCAGTACCTGCTCCATAGAATCTGAAACAAATTCAATCAGGCTCAGGGCAGGGTTAAATATGAAATAATAAAAATCTCCTGCCTGAAATATGTCAAATACTTTCTTGTAAAAATCAAGCTCGGTCTGTAAGTCCTCACGGCTCTTATATTTTCCTATCTCAGACCACTTCCTTCTGACCTCATTTAAAATTTCTTCGTTCATTATATTTCAGGCTAAGAGACTAAAAGGCGGTTAAATATCAATACTTTCTCCTATGCCTAACAGGATCAGCTCTTTATTTTTTGCTGCAAACTTTTGTTTTGAAGCCCCATGATCAATCCGGATCAACTCTGCCGTATCATAATGAATTCCCAGTACTTTGTCACATTCTATAAAATCCGCAGCAACAACAGCTTCTTCCACATCCATCGTAAAATTTCCTCCAATAGGCAAAACTGCCAGATCCAGCTTAAAAAACATCGGGATCAGCTTCATATCCATGGTAAGTGCCGTATCTCCTGCCAAATAAATTGTCTTTCCTTCCGCAGAGATAACAAAACCGACAGGATTTCCTCCGTACTTTCCATCGGGAAAAGAAGAGGAATGAACTGCTTTCACCAGCTTTACCTTTCCAAAATCAAACTGCCAGCTGCCTCCCTGATTCATTCCATGTCCTTTAAACCCTGCATTTGAATAATGTGTCACCACCTCGTGATTGGAGATTATAACTGCATCTGTTCGCTTTGCAATTGCTTCCACATCAATAATGTGATCGTAATGTGCGTGCGTCAGTAAAATATAATCTGCTTTTAAAGCATTCACATCAATTTTTGATGCCTTAGGGTTTGCGGATATAAACGGATCCACCAGGATGGATTTTCCGTTGATCTCAAGATGTAATGCTGAATGTCCGTAATAATTTATTTTCATGTTTTTTCATATTCGATGAAATCAAATATAAGGATTACACCCCAAAAAGACAAAAAGGAATTAGTAGCATGTTATACAAAAAATAGCCATATATAGCTATTTGATACCAACAGAAACTAAACTAATTTTGCATAGTCTGTCAAAGCTCACAGCCAGACCTGTTACTATCATTATAAATCACTATTCCATTTAAGGAGTTGTTTTTATGAAAAACAGCTCCTTTTATTATATATTCAAATGAAACTGATCATTCCTTTTAATTTACAAACTTTTGAAATGCCACTTTGATGTGACATTTTTTTTTACGTAACTTTGCATGTCTTAAATTAAACGGAGAAACATAAAATGTTTATACAAGTTTTAAAATCTAAAATTCATCGTGCTAAAGTAACGCAGGCAGATTTAAACTATATCGGAAGCATCACGATTGATGAGGATTTAATGGATGCCTCCAATCTCATTGAAGGAGAAAAAGTTCAGATCGTCAATGTTAATAACGGTGAGCGTTTTGAAACTTATGTGATAAAAGGAGACAGAAAATCAGGAACTATCTGTCTGAATGGACCGGCAGCAAGAAAAGTCGCTGTAGATGATATTATCATTATTATCAGTTATGCTACCATGGAATTTGAGGAAGCCAAAGCATTCAAGCCCCGGCTGGTTTTTCCCGATGAAAACAACCGTCTTATCGACTGATGAAGTCATTACTTTCAAAATTTTTAAAAACCATTCTCCCTTTAGGGATCGGCATTTATCTGTTATGGTATTTTTTCAGGCAGATGGACGAATCCCAGCTGCAACAGTTTTACAAGGTCATTTATTCGGCGGATTACCGGTGGATCTTCCTTTCCCTGATTCTAAGCATCGTTGCCTTTGTCATTCGTGCAGAACGTTGGAAGCTTGCACTTGAACCGTTAGGCTATCAGACAAAATTAAAGAACCGTTATCATTCACTGATGATTGGTTATATTATGAATCTGACAATTCCAAGAGCCGGAGAAGCATCCCGTTCCGCAATGCTTTACCGCTCCGAAAATGTTCCTTTCTCCAAATCATTCGGAACGATTATTTCCGAACGTGTAGTTGACCTATGCTTCTTAGGAGGAATTACAGTATTTACCTATTTTTTAAATACCGGAAACTTCAGCCAGTTGTTCGAAGATATTCAGAAAACATTCGGAACCACAGAAAAAAATAACCTCCGGATATATATTTATTTATTTCTGGTGCTCGGTGCAGCTGCTTTCACCCTGCTCTTTTTCTTTGTTCCCTCTTTCAAATCCAAAATCTCCAGTTTTATTCGAGGATTGTTCAGTGGTATTTTTTCTATTTTCAAAATGCAAAGAGCCGGATTATACTTATTCTATTCCTTTTTAATCTGGTTATTATACATCATCTATTTCGCGATTTGTTTCTACAGCATTGAAGCTACTTCCCATTTTCCTCTCAGCGGAATCATGCTGGCTTTTATCGCCGGTTCTCTGGGAGTAACATTCACGAACGGAGGAATCGGCGCATTCCCTTTGTTAGTGGGGATTGTGATCGGTATTGCCGGAAATGGGATCGAAAACGCCAAAGCAGTTGGTAACGCATTAGGGATGATCATCTGGAGCTCACAAACATTATTAGTCATCATTTTAGGAGTGATATCACTTCTGTTATTACCCAAGCCTTATGGAAAAGAATCATCTGAGCAAGCTTCTGGACAAGATAGTTGATCCGGAAAAGGCTGAAAACCTATTGAAAGAATGGAGAAAAAACGGTGAGAAAGTTGTTTTCACCAACGGCTGCTTCGATATTCTTCACCGGGGCCATGTTGTTTATCTTGCAAAAAGCGCAGACCTGGGACAACGCCTGATCATAGGATTAAATTCTGATGCTTCTGTAAGAGCGCAGCAAAAAGGGCCGGAACGCCCCATCAATGATGAACAATCCAGGGCGCTTCTGTTAGCTGCTTTGGATTTTACTGATGTGATCATCGTTTATGATGATGCTACGCCTCTTCACTTAATTAAGACACTTCTTCCCGACATCCTGGTCAAAGGCGCGGATTATGACGAAAATGAAACAGACAGCACCAAAAAAACATATATTGTCGGAAGTGATATTGTAAGGAACAATGGAGGGCAAGTGAAAACAATTGCTTTGGAGCAGGGCTTTTCTACGACGTCGATCGTCAACAAAATAAAAGATTGAATGATGTAAATCTTTTATTTTGAATGATGAATACTGAATTATGAATATAGTAGTCCTAAACTGTCCTTTATCTTTCCTCTTGTTTTTCTCCGTTTACTTTCTGACGATCATCACAAATCCTTGTTTTTCGCCATTTTCATAATTGATCTTGTAGAAATAAGTCCCGTCGGTCAAATCTTCTCCATTCATGTCTTTTCCTTCAAAAACGGAGGAACCTCCTGATTTTTGATTAAAGACAAGATTTCCCCAACGATTAAAGATCAGCACTTCATATTCCACACAGCCCCCGAAAATTGCTTCAAAATCAATTTTATCATTCAGGCCATCCGCATTGGGAGTGATCACATTCGGCATTTCGAATTTGTCATTGAACAGCTGGCTTACCGTAATCGGAATCACTTCAAACGCAGACTTACACGTTCCGTTATCCGCCTGAACATAGATATTCTGCGTGTGCTCATCGACTACATAAGTGCTTTTGATCCCGGAATGATACGCAGCTGAATTTATATCCAGGTACCAGTAATAATCATTCGAAACAGCAGCATTCGCTACTTCGCCGGCAAATTCCTCACCATAGCATGCCAAAGGAAGGTTTGTCGTAACCAAAGGTTTTGCCGGAAGATCAAAAACTATCAGGTCAAGTATAATGATCGAATCACAGCCATTCGGAGCAGCTATGTTTATCGTATAAGTGCCGGTCGTTGTATAATCCTGGTTGTTATAAGTTATCTTTTCTCCCTGACAAAGCGTGCTGGTCAGTGTTGTTGTCACCACCGGCCTGTCGATCACCGTTAAATTAAGTATGGAATCACAACCGCTTACCGCCGTAAATGTGAATGAATAGTTTCCGGCAGACGAAATATTTTGTCCCTGGTAAGTAATTATCTCGTTCTGGCATTTTTCCAGTGTATCGTAAGTATTTACGGAATTGGAATACGTCAAAACCAAGGTTTGAACAGAATCACACCCTTGAGCAGTCGAGAGATTTACATCATAATTTCCTGCTGTTGTATAGGTTGTTCCATTAAACGAATAAGAACCGCCCGGACAAACCGAAGCATAGGTTGTATCTCTCAGCAAGGAAGACAGCGTTACCGTCAATGTCACAATAGAATCACAGCCTTGCGCATTTTGTATATTCACGTTAAAAGTTCCTGCAGAACTGTATGTCTGACCGTGATAAGTAAAAGAGCTTCCGGGACAGATCTCACGGGATTCCGTTCCAGTCAAAGGAGGAGAAACCGTCAAAACCAGCGTAGCTACAGAATCACATCCTGTCGGCATCGTAATAGTGTGGTTATAAGTCCCTGCGGTCGAATAATTTGTTCCATTAAATGAATAGGTATCTCCCGAACAGATCGTTGCATTTGTTGTTGAAACCGGGGCAGAGAGGTAAGACGCATTAACAATGAGTGTCGTATCGCAACCGGAAACCGCGGGAATAAAGAACGTATGAGCTCCGTCAGTCGTTATTGTATTTCCTCTAACCGTAACACTGCTTCCCTGACAAAAAGAAATATTCTCTGTAATGGAAGGCCCTGGATTTACAGTAACTGTAACTGTGTCCACCATATAACAGGATTCTGCGTTATTACGTTCTGTTCTGACAGTATAAATATATTCTACAGGAGTTGTTCCCGTATTGGAAAGTGTCGCTGTAGGATTCGAAATCACCGCAGATGATAAAGCTGTCGCAGGATTCCATAAATAAGTGTGATTCGTCGTTGTTGCTGTTCCTAGCTGGACAGTCTGTCCGCTGCAAACAGCCTGATCCAGACCTGCATTATTCGTTGCCGGAAGATCCGCATAAATTTTTACATTACGGATAGAATGTGTCTGATAAAGCATTCCCGTACTGGCAGTAAACCCAAAGTAAACAGCTCCATTCAAAGGAGTGACCGTTGCGTTTAAGGTTTGATTTGTATGAAAGGGATTTGTTGAACCCGATGACGTCACAACCTGCACGGCCCCGTTATTATAAGTGATCGTCACCTTATCATAATCTTTATCTGTGAGATAGTTCATATTGGTTGCCCAGACACTTGTATTATTGGTTCTTCTCGTCATTGTATTATCACACTCTGAATAGCCCGTCCCGTAAGCCACCTGAATTTCAGGATTATTTCCACCACATTGCACACCGCTGACGTAATTATCATAAGCATCAAAGCATACTTTCAGTCCGTGAGATGTTACCGGAATTCCCATAGAACCTCCTCCGAAATACGAGGTAGGAAGCTCATTAATAGCGCAAAACACGATTCCGTCCGCACTGGAACCATCGTACATCCGCATTTCAAATTCCACTTTCCATTTTGTACAGGTCGCCAGATTGATCGGAGTTTTAAAAAATACCTGTCCGAATTTATCCGCCTGATTCGGAGTGAGCACCACTTCATTCGGATAAGCATCGGAATCCCCTCCTGTGTCACCTAATGCCGCATCGCCATTAAAATGCCAGTTGGTCGTATCTAATGAAGTCGTTCCCTGAATAGATGCAAATAGGTTAGTTTGTGAATAAATGGAATAACGATCTGTAAATAATCCGGTGAATATTAAAAATCCTATTAGAAATAAACGTTGCATAATTTTTGAGTTGTTAGCATCATAATGACGTAACAAAAGTATAAAAGGTTAACAAAAAAAGAGGCCTGTGACCTCTTTTTGCATTTTATTTATTATACGGTTAATATTTCCTTCTCTTTCTCTTCTATGATATCATCAATTTTCTTGATAAAGGAGTTGGTGATATTCTGTATTTCAGTTTCCGCACCTTTCACCATATCTTCCGGAAAACCGTCATCTTTTAATATTTTTACCATATCTAAAGCATCCTTTCTGTTATTACGGACAGCCACTTTTGCGTTTTCTCCTTCTGCTTTCGCTTTTTTGGCCAGCTCGCGTCGGCGCTCTTCCGTCAATGGCGGTACGGTAATGATCACTGTTTCTCCATTATTCTGAGGAGCAAAACCAAGATTTGAATTAATAATGCCCTTCATTATATCATTAATAATGCTTTTTTCCCAAGGCTGAACAGTAATTGTCCGTGCGTCCAGTGTACCGACATTTGCTACTTGTGCCAATGGTGTCGGAGAACCGTAATATTCCACCATTACACCGTTCAGCATACTTGGAGTAGCTTTTCCGGCTCTTACTTTTACTAATTCATTTTCTAAATGTTGGACAGATTTTGAATTAGCTGATTTAAACTCGTCATAAATCAGTGTAAATTCTTCAGTCATAAATTATAACGTATTAATTTTTAACAATTGTTCCTACTTTTTCGCCGCTCAGCAGCTTCAATAAATTGCCGGGAGTATCCATATCAAAAACGATGATCGGCAGGTCATTTTCTTTACATAAAGTAAATGCGGTCATGTCCATCACCTGCAATCCTCTGGCATAAGCTTCGTCAAACGTAATTGAATCATATTTTTCCGCAGCCGGGTCTTTTAACGGATCTGCCGTATAAATACCATCCACACGTGTTCCTTTCAAAATAACATCCGCATCAATCTCAATCGCTCTTAATGAAGCGGCTGAATCTGTTGTGAAATAAGGATTTCCTGTCCCTGCGCCAAAAATCACCACTCTTCCTTTTTCCAGGTGGCGGACAGCTCTCCTTCTTACATAAGGCTCCGCTATTTCCTTCATCTCGATAGCAGACTGCAGCCGGGTATTCAATCCTACTTTTTCCAAGGCCGCCTGCAATGCCATACTATTAATCATCGTTGCCAGCATTCCCATATAATCTCCGTGCGTCCTGTCCATACCGCCTTCTTCTGCCTGAACACCCCGGAAGATGTTTCCTCCTCCAATCACAATCGCCACTTCAACACCTGAATCACAAATCTGTTTAATCTGTTGAGCGTAAGAGTCCAAACGGTCATTGTCAATCCCGAATTGTTTAGCTCCCATCAACGACTCCCCGCTTAATTTTAAAAGAATCCTTTTGTATTTCATGTATTTATTTAATTCGTCTGCAAATATATAATATCCATTTTTCCGAGCAAAAAAAATGCAATTAAACTAAGTCTAATTGCATCTCTGAAATTTTCAGTTATTTCGGCTGCTGGTCCGTCGTTAAAACGTATTCTTTAAAAAAGTCATCCGTCTTGACCGGCGTGCCTTCCATATTCACTTCCTCGATTCCCATTCCGGCAAAAAACCTTCTCATAATATGCCTGTTCTGCCAGTCCTGGCTATTCATTTTCAACGTTACCGTATTGGATCTCTCGTCAAACGAAGCTGAAAAATACTTCGTATAATATTTCGCCGTTTCCAGCACCTTTTCTTTAGAAACTTTCTCTGTCAGCTCAAATGTAAAAACATCACTGAATTTCTCTTTGTTGTATTTTTCCAAAGAATTTACTTTAGCAATCTGCTGGGCAAATGTAAATTGCGCTCCCGCAAATATCAGTATCAAAAGAAATATATTTTTCATATTGTTTACATTTTAATTATTAAGACGATAAAACCGTGCCAGTAATTGCACTACAAATAAAATAAATATATTTGAACTCTGAGTCTAATAAAATGTCAAATTTAGCTAATTCTTATACACAAGACCTTACGGAAGCTGGTTGTGACGAAGCCGGGAGAGGATGTCTTATAGGCCCCGTTTATGCGGCGGCGGTAATTTTACCTCCGGACTTCGACCATCCTTTTCTGAATGATTCAAAAAAAATCACAGATAAGAAAAGAGAAGAATTGCGGCTTATTATCGAAGAAAAAGCACTTGGATGGGCAGTCAGCGCTGTCGATCATGAAAAAATTGACGAGATCAATATCCTGAACGCCAGCTTTCTCGCTATGCGGCAGGCTGTGGAACAATTAAAAACGCAGCCGGAATTACTGCTGATTGACGGGAATCGCTTTAAGCCTTTCGGAATTCCGCATCAGTGCATCGTTGGAGGAGATGCCAAATATAAAAGCATTGCGGCAGCCTCTATCCTGGCAAAAACACACCGGGATGAGTATGTCCGCAAGCTTGCGCTGGAATTTCCTCAATACGAATGGGAAAAGAACAAAGGATATTCTACTCCAAGACACAAACAGCTGATTATTGAACATGGAGAATCCCCTTATCAACGAAAAACATTTAATTACAGGAAGAATCAGATTGTGTTGAATTTTGAATAGTGAATGATGAATTTAGATGGTTTATTTTATTAATCGGAACATTCTTATAAAGTCTGACATCTAAAGTCTAATATCTAACATCTTTTTGAATAAACATTCTGCTGTTAGCTTTTAAAATTTCACTTATTGAATCGAACAAACACTTTAAGTATTTTTGAAAGAATTAATTTGGGTTCTTTATGTTCAATCGAATTTTTCTGATTTTAATCTGCATTTTGTCTCTCGGATGGATTTTTTATGTCGGTTATGATGTTTTTTACAAAACAGACCGTCTGGATCCGGAATTGATTTTCTCTAAGGAAGACCAGGAATTGTTAATAATTAACCGGACAGATGAATTTTTTTCAGTAAACATTCCTTTTCAGATTCATCCTGAAATTAGCGACTTAGTCAGACAGTTCATTGAAACGCCAAGAAACGAGCGGATCTTCCTATCAAAAACGCGGCCGGTTATTCTCATAGAAAGTCCTAATTACTGGAACAAAAACTCCGTTATCACTTACCTTAATCGAAAAAACATTCCCTATCAACAAAACGATGAATCCCTGCTGATCGGAGATTTTCAACTGCAATTTAAATATCATTTTTTACTGATCGCTCCAAAGGGATTACGGAAAAACCACGGTGATTTCACACTTCCGGAATGGGATAAAAAAGCAACTGCTGTGATCGTTCACCAGCTTAAAAACAGCGCTTATCTGACAGAAATTTACTTACAAACAGACGGGCAGATTATTTACCAGACAACTTATGACAATCAGCTGGATTCGGAGAAAGTAGATGACAAAAATTTATTTGCACCCTATCTTCCCGCAGGAATAACTTCCTATCATTTTTACGAGAAAAAATTCGCGCTAAACAATCATATTCTTACGAAAAGCAGCCCGATGAATGAATGGCTGCAATATGGATTTGTTCTCTTTGATTACAATGGCGTTTCTGTGATCATGACCGACTCAAAGATCGGAGAGGATCCTTTAAATACGCTCAATACAAAATTCGCAAAAGATACTCTGACCTTCAGGGAAGATATCTCGATAAAAGAGATTAAGCTGACGGAAACGTTTCCTTCGAATACGAAAAGCGGATTTTATCTGACCAGAATCGGGGATAAGGTTATTTTCTCCGAGAGCCTGAACTTAAACAAAAAAATAGTTGCCGACTATGAATTGGGAAATACCTTGCTGTTGAATGATGAGAAAGCAGAAAAGATATATGGTAAGCTTCCTTATAAAGTGGTTGAAAGACTGGTTTCTCCTTCGGATATGTATGCTGTTTCAACGTATGCCAATATTTCTACCAAGCATTTGATCCAGGTTTCTGCTCCTACTATTGCTTCCAATGAAAATCAAAAAGAAAATGATCCTTCACAGCATTTTATTATTCCTGTAAACGGAACAGTTTCGTATGCAACAGGAAAAGGAAATCAGCAATACCTGCTTACTTCTAGCAACCAGCTCATCGCTATTAATAGTGGAAAAATTACCTGGCAGAAATCCATTCCTGACAAAATCATCGGGGATATAAAAATTGTCGATTATGAAGGAAACGGAAAAGTATATCTTTTATTCAATACCGCTAAAAAGCTCTTCCTGCTGACGGAACAGGGAACGAATATTTTGGATAATATGTTCGCTCCGAAAAAGGAATTCGCTAACGAAGCCAATCTTTACCGCTGGAAAAACCAGACGAATCTGATCTATATTGATGAAGCCGCGCAGATAAAGCACTGCTCTGCTGACGGAAAATCCGTAAAATCAATTCCTGTAACGGCAGGAAACACCACAAAAAAGATTGAAATTTTTGCTCAGAACGGACGGATCATAGGATTACTTACAGGAGAAAAAGCAACCCAGACAATTGATCTGTCCAAAAATAGAAGCATTAAAAATCATCCTGTTATTCCTTCCGACGCACTTCGCCTGAAGGCTGGAGGCAGTATTAATTTCTTTGACTTTCAGGATGGTAAGCTGATAAGATCAGATTACACTTCCTCAAAAACAGTCATTGATAATTTCCCGGATATAAAGCAGCTGAAAAGCATTCCGGTCAATACGCAGACATTTGTAACCTTTATCAGCTATCATAAGCTGCATATTTACAATGAAAATGGCAACCTCATCCGGAAAATTGACGTGCCGGTAAGCGATCTGCAAAGCTATGATATCTGCTTCATCAACAATAAGCTGTATGCCGCATTTCTTGACGGATTGGAGAATAAGATCAGTGTCACTGACGGAGAAGGAAAGGTGTTGAAGGATAATCTGGAAGGAAAAAATTATATCTTTATGTCAGTAAAAGGGAATACATTGAATTTGTTAAGCGAAGGAAACGGATATGCTGTACAATATTACAATGTACTGCAACCTTAAAGCATGATTTACCAGGTACTTCGAAATATCATCAGCTTTTGTTTAAATCTCTATTACAAAGAGATTAAAATAAAGAATAAAAAAGCACTCCCGAAAGATGGCCCTTTGTTAATTATCAGCAATCATCCGAATACGTTAGTAGATGCGTTTGTAGTCGGATATTTATGCCCGCGGCCGATTCATTTTCTTGCCAAAGCTACTTTTTTCAATACTTCGCTGAAAAGAAAGCTGCTCAGCCGATTGAATATTGTTCCCATTAACCGTGTATCCGACGGAAAAACTTCAGGAATAGACAATAATGATTCTTTTAATCGCTGTTATGAAACGCTGGAACAAGGAAAAGTCATTGCTATTTTTCCGGAAGGAACTTCGTTTCTTGAGCATCATCTGCGGGAATTAAAAACAGGCGCGGCACGGGTTATTCTGGAAACTGTCCAGCGCAACAACGGAAATCTCAAAGTAAGCGTTATTCCTGTCGGAATCAATTATACGGAAGGATATAAATTCAGAAGCTCGTTGTTGGTCAATATCGGGAATCCTGTTGATTATTCAGAAGAAATTAAGATTTATGCGGACAATCATTCGCTTGCAGCCCGCCAGCTGACACAGAAATTTCATGATGAGCTTTCTTCTTTACTGATTTCTTTCAGGGAGAAAACACAGGAAAAGCTGGCATTGAAGCTTTATCATATTTTTACCAGCTCCTATATCAAAAACGATAAGAACGGAGTGGAAAAAGAAGTGGAATTATTAAGAAAAATTCAGCAGCAGCTGAATAAAATAGAAAACGAAACACCTGAAAAGTACGAAGAGATTGAAATCAGCACCGAAAATCTGCTCCAGAAGCTGAACGAGATAGAATTAAAGCCTTCTTTCCTGGACCGGCGGATCAAGCTCAGAATGTTTATCCGGCAGCTGTTGTTTTCTTTTATCTTTATTATTCTTGGTTTTCCGGTTTTCATTTTCGGGATTATCCACAACCTCGTGATTTATAAATGTGTGGATACTCTCGTTCCACGATTGACGAAAGACATTGAATATTATGCTCCGTTGTCCATTCTGCTAAGCATGGTTCTTTATCCTTTGGTTTACATCCTTTTCCTGATCGCTGTGAATCAATATTACAATTTACCCGTATATGCGGACATTCTGTATTTTATTTCAATGCCGGCAACAGGATTATTCGCCTACAATTTCTGGAAATATATTTCACACATCAACTTCAAAACAAACTTTGTTTTCTACCTGTTCAGAAATAAAAATTACCTGGAGCAAATAAAAAAACACCGCGATTATCTGCGGGAGCTTGTATTTGAAAAATAAACAGTCTCAGCTTTTGATAAAGAATTCGATTGCCAGATCATAAGACATTAAGCCGAATCCGAATATACATCCTGCCGCTACGGGAGCAATCAGTGAAGTGTGTCGGAATTCTTCTCTTGCTGCCACATTCGATATATGTACCTCTACAACCGGGACAGAAACAGCAGAAATGCAATCTCTGATCGCAACAGAAGTATGTGTATAACCACCCGCGTTTAAAATCACGCCTGCAGCATCAGTTTCCTGCAGCTTATCAATGATCTTTCCTTCTACATTCGACTGAAAATATTCCAGTTCCAGTTTCGGGTAGTTAATTTTCAATTTTTCAAAATAAGATTCAAATGTTTCATTTCCATAGACGGAAGGCTCTCTCTTTCCGAGTAAATTTAAGTTCGGTCCGTTTACAATTAGCAGTTTCATATTATCTTTGAATCATGACTTGGGAACGCTATATTAAGGAATTTCTGGGATTTTTGAAAGTTGAAAAAGGTTTATCTGAAAATACGGTAGAAGCTTATCAGCGGGATGTCCTGAAATTGTATGAATTTGCGATACAGAGAAAACTCAACGTGGAACAGCTCCGGTATGAAGACCTGCTGGCCTTCATGACAGAACTGTATGATCTGGGAATCGGAGCCAGAAGCCAGGCACGTATTCTTTCCGGTGTCCGGCAATTCTTCCAGTTTTTACATTATAACGACTATCTCCAGGATTTACCTACTTCATTAGTCGAGTCACCTTCGATCGGCCGGAAATTACCGGATGTACTGGAGCTGGACGAAATCAACGCAATGATGTATGCTATCGATTTATCAAAAAATGAAGGGCAGAGAAACAGAGCCATTATGGAAACACTTTACAGCTGTGGGTTACGTGTTTCCGAGCTGATCAACCTGAAATTTGAACATTTATTTCCTCAGGAGGGTTTTCTACGTGTCATTGGAAAGGGAAACAAAGAGCGTCTGGTACCTATGAATCAGTATGTAGCCGATGAAATCAATACTTATCTGACCGCCACCCGCAATCACCAGAACATCAAGCCGGGGAATGAGGCTTATGTATTTCTGAACCGGAGAGGAAGCGCTTTAACACGTGTAATGATCTTCACCATTATAAAACAGCTGGCGGAAGATGCGGGAATTACAAAAAATGTGAGTCCGCATACTTTACGGCATTCGTTTGCCACCCATTTACTGGAAGGCGGAGCTAATCTGCGCGCGATCCAGGAGCTTCTCGGCCATGAATCCATTTCAACGACAGAAATCTACACCCATCTTGATCAATCCTATCTGAAAGATACGATCATGAGCTTCCATCCGAGAAATAAAAAATCTTAAAAAGCGCTGTTCGTCAGGAATTCATGTAACGGCAGCACTTCTACCATCATTCCTTCCTTTTCAAAGCGGTCTTTTTGATTCATCGTAACCAACAATGCCTTTTTCTTATCAAAGTAGCGCAACGCTTCAAATGCTCCTCCCAGCTCACGTTTTAAATTGTCTTCATTCAGATGGTAGCAGACCTGTATCAACAATTTCGGCTGCTCCCGTTCCATAACAACAAAATCACATTCTTGTTCCTCGCTGAAATAATAGATTTCTTTAAAGGATCTTCTCAGATGAAGGAACACCAGATTTTCCAGCCTTCTGCCCTGCTCTTCGGTAAATGTGATTGAATTATGCGCGAACAACCCTAAATCAATTGTATATACTTTTTTAGGATTTCTGATTTGTTTCTTTATAGAATAGCTGAACTTCGGAACAAATTGTACAACATACGTATTCTCCAGATGAGAAAAGTATTCCAGCATCGTGCTGACTGCCTTTATATCAAACATTTTAGTCAGGTTGGTCGCAGAAACAGGTTTCCCGATATTAGATATCAGATACACCGCTAATTTTCTAAGCGAAACAATATCTCTTACACCATAACGGACAGCTATATCGCGGTAGAGGATATCATCCAGCAGCTGATTTAAGATCAAAGAATTATCTGTTTTCAGGTATTCAGGAAAACCTCCTTTTTCAAAATATAATTGTGCACTTTTCTCAGAGCTTTCCAAACCTTTCAGCGCAAGAAATTCATTATATGAAAACGGAAATAGTTCTGTTGACAAATGCCTGCCTGTCAGCTTCGTACCTAATTCAGTACTCAGTAAGGTAGCATTAGATCCCGTCACAATTACCTGAAAGCCTTCATCTACTTTTTGCCGTACATATAGCTCCCAGTTTTCGAGCATCTGGATTTCATCGAAAAATAAAACCGTCTGATTACTGTTCTTTATTTCGGCATCCAAACGCCGGAAATCATCTGTCGCAAATCCTGCTAAACGTATATCTTCGAAATTTAAAAATAATGCGTTATCAAAATGTTTCCGCAAAAGCTGAAGTAGCAAAGTACTTTTACCACAACGTCTTACTCCTGTTATGACATTTACAAAATTCTCATGTACATGGACATTATGAAGAATCTCTCTGTCCACACCGGTCTGTTTTTTTAAAAATATTTCCCGCTGGGCATCGATAACTTCCGCTATTAATTCCTGACTGATCATCTTAATTCATTTGATACAAAAATACAATATTATTTTTTACTATCAAATATTATTACATTCTATTAAACAACAATATTATAGTTTAATATCAAACAATATATTATTTTAATAAGAAATAATATCTAATTCAATTATAAATATCTTATATTCAATCTGTTTAAACCTTAAAAACCATCAGCAAAATTCCCGTAAACATTTTTGATAGAATCGTTAAAAAAATTAGACTAATCTAACTTTTGAATTACATTTCTCAATTAAATCATTATTTTTGCATAAAAAATCACTTCATGATTGAGTTTTTCAAAAGTATTCATCCTATAACGGCTGCTCTGATCGCCACTATCTTTACCTGGTTGATGACCGCAGCAGGTGCCGGTTTAGTTTTTCTTTTCAAAAAGCCGAAGCGTGCTGCTCTTGACGGAATGCTCGGATTTACGGGTGGTGTAATGGTTGCTGCCAGCTTTTGGTCATTGCTCAGCCCTGCGATTGAGCTTTCTGAAAAACAGTATCCGACTATGCCATGGATGCCAGCCGCGGTAGGCTTTTTAATCGGTGCGCTATTTCTGTTCGCGCTGGATAAAACAATGCCTCACCTCCATATCAATTTCGGAGAGGACCAAAAAGAAGGTGTGAAAAATCAATTTCATAAATCAACTTTGCTTGTATTGGCAATCACCCTTCATAATATTCCGGAAGGGCTGGCAGTAGGGGTCTTGTTCGGCGCTGCCGGATTAGGGATTGACGGTGCGACGATTACCGGAGCTATTGCTTTGGCTATCGGTATAGGAATACAGAATTTTCCGGAAGGTTTTGCTGTCGCGATGCCTCTAAAACGAGCCGGTTTAAGCCGGTCCAAAAGCTTCATGTTTGGTCAGCTCTCCGCTATTGTAGAGCCTATTGCCGGAGTTTTGGGCGCAGCATTGGTGATTTACATGCAGCCGGTTTTACCTTACGCATTGGCTTTCGCTGCGGGAGCAATGATTTATGTAGTAGTGGAGGAAGTCATTCCGGAAACCCAGCAGGACAAATATACAGATATTGCCGTTTTAGGATTTATCGGTGGTTTCCTGGTGATGATGATATTAGACGTTGCTTTAGGGTAAAATCATACTGATTTCTTTGGCCTTCTTCTGTAAAATAGTGTCAGAATAAATGCCAGCGTTGCAACAAGCAAGCTTGTCTTACCGATATAATCACCCACTCTCGAATAGAACGTCAGTTCTGCATTTCTGTTAATCACCTGACGCAAAGCTGCTCTCGCCCACCATCCGGTTGACTGAACAATATCTCCGCGTTGGTTTATAAATGCTGATGTTCCTGTATTAGCAGATCGTGCAACCCATTTCCTGTTCTCTATCGCTCTTAAACGCGCAAAAGCCAGGTGCTGTTTGTATCCGGGTGTGTCTTTCCACCAGCCGTCATTAGTAATCACAGCGATAAATTCCGCTCCCTGCTTACACTGCTTAGAGATAAATTCCCCGAAAATCGATTCATAACAAATCACCGGGGCAAGCTTCACTTTATTCGTTTCAAAAACACGAGGGGCGAATTCTGTTCCTAAAGTAACAGATGTACCTCCGTTTTGCAATGCAAATTGCTGCAAGAAAGGAAAAACAGAGACAAAAGGGATTTTCTCAACGCCTAATACTAATTTAGATTTATGAAGGAATGAAGGACGGTCAATATGATCGATCAGCATAGCCGTATTGTAATATTCTTCGTAACCGGGACCATCCGGCGTAGGAAGCGAAGCAACTGACCGTTTGTTGTAATAATATTTTTTTGTATTCGCACCGATCAGCAAAGCTGCATTCGGCCATTTTGCTTTACGTTCCACCAGGTAATGATAATAGATCACCCGTTTGACTTCTTCTTCTACAAAAAGATAAGGCAATGCCGTTTCAGGAGCAATAACAAATTCTGTTTTCGGGGTTACCAGGCTATCCGCCAGGTCACAAATCGCGTTGATCTGCGGTAAAATCTGCCCGGAGAATTTATCTACATAAGGATCTATATTCGGCTGTACTACAACTATTTCCGAGGCCACTCCTTTTTCTTCATAGGTATAATACATCACCAGCGAGAGGAGCATTGGCAGCAGTAGCACCAGCGAAAAACGCACTACCCATTTTTTGGTTTGCTCCAACGGCTTTTCCTGAACAAAACGAGCATAAATAAATCTGAACAATAAGAAATTAGTCAGCAGCATCCACAATGTTCCTCCGGAAGCTCCTGTGACAGAATACCACTGGATCAGCTGAGGTGCGGATGCATAAATATTTCCAAAATTCAGCCATGGCCAGGCCAGCTCCCAGAAAGTGTGCAGGTATTCAAAACCAATCCAATACATAAACAGGCAGACAAATCCCATGTTTCTGCCCAGATTCCGTTTTGTCAGGTGAAAAAGATAAAATACAAAAGACATCAAAAACGTATTTGCAATGAACGCCATGAGCGCTCCTCCTTCTGATGAATTCCATATCCACCACGTTGTACCCACATTGTAGATCAGGAAAGTTAAAAAGGCATGGATATATACTTTTCCCGCTCTAAGCCTCTTCTTGTAAATAGAATGTTCGGTCAGCAAGAGCGGAACTAAAGCAATAAACGAGAGCGGAAACAAACTTCCTGTATTCGGAAAAGATAGCACCAGCAGTATTCCACTGAGTGCACTTAAAAGATAACGGACGCTTCGGGTGATAATCATAATTATTATTGTTTTGCTGCTTCTTGTCGCTTTAAACTTATATATAAAATTACAATCCCTGCAATAATAAAAGGAATACTCAGCCACTGACCTGTGGAGATAGCTGCATGAATATCCCGGTCTGTCTGCGCATCTTTCACGAACTCAATTAAAAACCGCCCGGTCCATAGAACGATCATAAACACTCCGAAAATGGCGCCGGTTCTCTTTCTCCAGTTCTTTTTCCAATACAGATACATCAGCAAGAGGAAGGTAAACAGATAATAAACGGCTTCATAAAGCTGGGCAGGATGCCTTGGGAGAATTTCACCTGTTTCGGGATTGATCGCCTCCGGCGAATTGTTAAATATAAATCCCCACGGCAAGGTTGTCACCTTACCTATAATCTCATGGTTCACCAGATTCCCCAGACGAATAAAGCACCCGGCAATGGCAATCGGTGCTACTACTCTATCCAGAATCCACAACATCGGTTTCTTAATGATATATTTCGAATAAAAATACAGTGCAAGAAGAATAGCAATGGCAGCACCGTGTGATGCTAATCCACCTTCCCACACCTTTACAATATCCTGCGGATTTTTACTGTAATATTCCCAGTCGTAGAAAAATACGTGTCCTAATCGTGCGCCGACAATTGTCGCGATCACAACAAACATCAACAGTTTATCCAGATATGATTCGTCAATTTTATCCTCCCGGAACATTCTTTTGATGACAAAATAGCCGATGATAATTCCTGTGACAAACAAAAGTCCGTATTTGTTCGGTGTACTCCAGCCGTCAATTAATTCGGGAGTAACCGTCCAGTTGATGTAAAGTTGTTTCAGCATAATTAAGCGTTAATATCTTCTGTATTTTTCTTGTAAACAAGACTTTCAGATCTTCCTTTCCTGAAGATCCTGTTGCTGTTATTCAGGCCTTTTCTCAGTTGCATCTGCTCCTCCAATGGTAAATGAATGGTATGCTGACAATTTTCAGAACAGCAGCCCTCGTACTTTTCATGGCAGTTATCACACTGGATAAACAGCAAATGGCACGCGTCATTCACGCAATTCGTGTGCTTGTCAAAAGGTTCGCCGCATTGGTGGCAACAGGCAATCACATCATCAGAAATACGCTCACCTCTTCGCTCATCAAATACGAAATTAGTTCCGATGAATTTATTTTCCAGATCTTTTTCGCGAATGTCATTAGCATATTTAATGATTCCGCCTTCCAGCTGATGCACATTTCTGAAACCTCTGTGCTTAAACCACGCGGACGCTTTTTCACAACGGATTCCCCCGGTGCAATACATGACCACATTTTTATCTTCATTCCCTTTCAGGAATTTTTCTTCAATATAAGGTAATGAATCCCGGAAAGTATCCACGTCAGGAAGGATCGCACCTTTAAAATGCCCCACTTCCGATTCATAATGATTTCTGAAATCAATTAAAATGGTTTCCGGATCATCTGTCAGCTGGTTAAATTCTTCGGCCGTTAAATGTTTTCCCTTGTTTGTTACATCAAACGTTTCGTCATTTAAACCGTCTGCCAATATTTTGCTTCTGACTTTTACTTTTAGCTTTAAGAAAGGAAACTCCGTGCTTTCTTCTACGGCAATATTCAGCCGGATCCCGTTGAGGAATTCGATCTGATACAATTCATCACGGAATTGCTCAAAATGTTCCACAGGAACGGAAATCTGCGCGTTAATTCCTTCTTTAGCGACGTAAGTACGTCCTACAATATCCAGCTTTGACCAGTTCAGATATAAATGATCTCTGAACAGCTGGGGATCCGCAATTTTTGCGTATTGATAAAAAGATACGGTTACAAACTGATGTCCTGCCTCCCGCAGCTTCATCACTAATTCTTCTTTACTGTACTTATTCCACAGTTGCATGCTATGAAAATTTTAAATTAATGAGCCAAATTTAAACATTTAATCGGAATATTTGATGATTCCAGATTGGAAGATTGAAGGAGAAAGCCGGTAAAGCATTGGTTAAGAATTACAAATCAGATCTCATGAATAAGAGGGAATACTCTAAATTTCAAATTCTAAACTTATATCCGGAATCTTCAATTCAGGCCGGTTTCTCTCAACAGCATAAAATTATAACGCCTAAAGTCCCAATATTAATATCTAAAGTCTTTTTATCTTACATCTCACATCTTTTGTCTTTCACCTAAAAAAACTATTTTTGTTGAAAATCAATTGAACGGTGAAAAATTTTCAAATCGGTGAAAAAGTTGGCTTTCTTCATGAACGGGGAACGGGAATCGTAAAGGGTTTTCGCTCGAAAAATGAATTGATCGTTGAAGATGAAACGGGATTTGAGCGTTTTTATCCATTGGAAGAGATCATTAAGATTCATTCCACTGACTTTGAGATCGATTTCTCAAATCCGCTTCTGATCTCAGGAGAGCCGGAAATGAATACTTCAGAAATCTATGAAAAGGAAGAATTAATTTACGGCAATGCCAAAGCTTCTAAGTTTTGGGAGATAGACCTTCATATCGAAGAGCTTACCGATTCTCACAGGGGAATGTCGAATGCGGAAATATTGCAGAAACAACTGGGCGAATTCCGCGCTTTTTTCCGGAAGGCCATTAAACACCGGATTCCTAAGCTGATTGTCATTCATGGCGTTGGTGAAGGTGTTCTGAAAGATGAAATACGGCTTTTTCTTTCCAAAAAAGAGCATATTGAATATTTTGATGCTTCCTATCAGGAATATGGGAAAGGCGCCACTGAAATTCGTTTAGCGCAAACTCTATTTGATCAGCACACATGAAAATACTACTCTCTCCCGCAAAATCACTGGACGAACAGTCGGTCTATCCCGATCTGAGCTATACAACTCCTCAGTTTTTAAAGAAAACCAATCAATTAGCACGCATTTTAAAATCATGGAATGTGAAGGACTTTTCACGGATCATGAAATTATCAGATACACTGGCTGAGCTGAACTACGAACGCTACCAGAACTGGACCAGTCCGGACAAGGCGAGCAGGTACCGCCGCCCCGCGATTTTTTCTTTTACCGGAGAAGTATATAAAGGACTGAACATTTCAACACTTTCCGAAGAACATTACACTACATTAAACAAAACCGTGTGCATTCTTTCCGGGTTATATGGAATATTACGCCCGTTTGACTGGATGTTCCCTTATCGCCTGGAAATGGGAACGAAAACGGACTTCAACGGCAACAAAAATCTTTATGATTTCTGGGAAAAATCTATTATTCAACATCTTAACAAGGTAGAAAAGGACTTGATCTTCAATCTTGCATCGGAAGAATATTTTAAAGCTGCCCGGCTGAAAGAAGCAAAAGCAAGAGTGATCACTCCGGTTTTTAAAGATTACAAAAACGGAAAGCTCACCACCATCATGATGTACGCCAAACACCAACGCGGACAATTTGCCCGTTTTATAATCGAAAACCCTGATTTATCGACAGAAGAATACAAATTATATAAAGAAGACGGATATATTTATCAGGAGGAGCTATCCTCTGAAAATGAGTGGTGTTTTGTAAGATAGCATGGGTTTTTTCACATTTACATATTCTTATGACGCTCCCGGTACTTTAAGTGAGCTGAGTTTTCTTGACCTTTCTTTATCCTCCGTCTGGATGCTGCTAACTGTATTTGCCCTCTTTCTATACCGAAGCACGCGCAAAGAAGAAGAATATAAATACTTTCTTCCTTTTTTCTTTTTTAAGATAATCCTGGTATCAGCATTCATAGCACTATATGTTTTTTATTACGGAGGAGGGGATGGAATTGCTTACTGGTCAGGAGCAAATAGTCTGGTAGATTTAAGCTTAAGTGATTTCGGGGCATTTTTAAAAGAAGTATTCGGCAATAATGAAAATATCGGTTTTTCTAATGAATTCATAGTGCATGGAATTCGTTATCCCGGTTGGATCTTCAAAGAACCGGAAGGATATTTCGTCTCCAAAACAGCCTGGTTCTTTAATCTTATATCCGGGAAAAACCTGATACTTACGTCCCTCTATTTTACTTTATTCTCCTTTTTGGCACAATGGAGATTCTACCGTTTTTTAATGGCCTCTTTTCTAAAAGAAAGAACCTCTAAATTCTCTATACTTTTTCTGTTTCTTCCTTCTGTGGCTTTTTGGTGCTCAGGAGTAGCGAAGGACACATTAGTATTGATCGGAATTCTCGGCCTGTCACGATTTTTACTGAAATGGTTTGTATTAAAAGAACGAAAAACACTCAACTTACTTTGGATGATATTTTATGCCTGGCTTTTAATCAAAACCCGGAATATCACTTTTATCATTACCATGGGAAGCTTTGTTTTGATGTATTTATTTACACTTGCTAATATTGTCGAAAACAAAGCCTTACGTTTCTCGCTTCGAACAGTGATTTTCATAATCGGGTTAGCAGGAATCGCTGGCAGCCTGATATTTACAGGAGCAAATGAAGTTTTGAACAACTACCTTAATGATGCTGCTGTCATCCAGCAGGATTTTGCCAATAATGCACTTTATACCGGAGCAAAGTACAATATAGGAATAAATGATTTCAGCATTAGCAGTTTAATCATAGCGAGTCCACTTGCAATTATAACCGGAGTTTTACGGCCCTTTCTGTGGGAAGCACTTTCCCCTACATTATTGTTAAACGGTATTGAAGGGCTTGTCTTATTCTACTTATTCTGGAAAAAAATAGTCCTGAAATGGAGAAGCTATTTTTCTCAATTAATGAAAAATAAGCTGGTTTTATTCTCTCTCATTTTTGTAATCTTATTCGCGTTTTCAACGGGTCTTACATCTGTACTTTTTGGTGTTTTGGTTCGTTTGAGAGCCCCGCTTCTTTTGTTTTTTGTGATTGTATTATACTGGAAAGATTTTAGAGTGTTAAATTCCGAAAGCAAAGCGACTGATTAAATACACGCCAAATATCCCAATATTCCATATTCCGTATTTTATATTCAACATTCTATATTCAGTATTCATAACCAAGAATTGCATATTTTCAGCTATCAATTTTCCCACATTCCACTAATTGAATTAAATTTGCCTGATTATTAGACAAAGAAAGAAAATGGAGAAATTAATCATCGACGCGTCTAAAAGGTCGATTATTCCGAATATTAAAGAACTTATCCGTTACAAAGATTTATTCTGGACTTTATCATGGAGAGATTTTAAAGTTCGCTACGCACAAACAACTATTGGGTTATTATGGGCTGTTTTACAACCAATTGTAACGATTGCGATCCTGGCAGTTGTCTTTGGTCGCTTTGTAGGAGTAAAAACAGAGGTTCCTTATTTACTTTATACCGTATCGGGTATGTCTATATGGACTTATTTTTCATTTGTCCTTTCTAATTCAGGAAACTCCATCATCGCTGCTCAGGGGATGGTAAAGAAAATCTATTTTCCCCGTCTGATCATCCCTCTTTCAAAAGCAGTTGTAGGCCTGATTGACCTGGCTATCGTATTTGTTATCTTAATCGCACTAATGATTTATTACAAAGTCACGCCTTCTTCAAATATATGGACAGCTCCATTTTTTGTGTTACTTGCGATGATCGCTTCATTAGGAGCCGGAATCTGGTTAAGCGCATTAACCGTTCGTTTTCGTGATTTTCAGCACATTATACCTTTTATAGTTCAAATCGGTCTATATATTACTCCTATTGCTTATCCAGCTGAATTTGCAGCAAAATCACTGCCTTCCTGGGCTGCACAACTCTATTATCTCAATCCGATGGCAGGGATCATTCAGGGATTCCGATGGAGTTTATTCGGCGGGACAGCACCTGACAGCTATTTCTGGACGTCCGTTATAATGGTTTTCGTCATCTTTATTTCAAGCCTTTTTTATTTCAGAAAGGTGGAAGATGAAATGGCGGATTACGTATAAAATAATGAGCTCAGATTCATAATTTTAAATTCATAATTCATTACATTTGCGCTAATGAAAGAAGTAGCTATTAAACTCGAAAGAGTCGCTAAAAAATATACTATTGGAAAAGAAAAAGACAGCAGTCTGCGAGGAACGGTATCTGGCCTGTTTTCCAAAAACTCTTCAAAAAGTGAAGATTTCTGGGCTTTAAAAAATGTTTCTTTTGAAATAGAAAAAGGTGATGTAGTAGGAATTATCGGCCGTAATGGTGCCGGTAAATCCACGTTATTAAAAATTCTTTCTCAGATCACACGACCAACGGAAGGGAAAATTGAGATCAATGGGCGTATTGCTTCGCTACTGGAAGTAGGAACAGGCTTCCATCCGGAGCTGACAGGGCGTGAAAATATATTTCTGAACGGAACAATACTCGGAATGTCCCGCAAAGAAGTTGCTGCTAAATTTGATGAGATTGTTGCTTTTTCCGGTATTGAAAAGTTCATAGATACACCGGTAAAGCACTATTCTTCAGGAATGTATGTACGCCTGGCATTTGCCGTAGCAGCACATCTTGAGCCTGAAATACTCATTATTGATGAAGTATTAGCCGTAGGAGACGCCGAATTTCAAAAAAAGTGCCTCGGGAAGATGAAAGATGTCGCGGGAGAAGGCAGAACAGTGCTGTTTGTAAGCCATAATATGCAAGCTGTAAACCTGCTTTGTAACAGAGGAATTGTTTTATCCGCGGGAGAAGTAATATTTAACGGGGATTGTATTGAAGCAATCAATAAGTACAATAACCTGCATCAACAATTGCAAAATTCATGGACCGGTAATGAGGGAGATGAAGATGTGAGATTGATCAGAACATGTATCAATAATGAAACCGATTACTTCTTTAATGATCAGGACATTGATATTGAGATAGAAATAAATATTCTGAATGAAGTAAAGAATCTTGTTGTTGGTTTTCATTTATTCAACGATTTTGATGAGCCTATTGCCTACACGGTAGCCGGCGATTATGAAAAAAGAAGTTATTCACTTGGCTCAAATATTATAAAGTTCAGAATTCCCGGATATACACTTACAAAAGGAAATTATTTTGTCAAGATCGATTTAGGAATCCATGATTTACGATTCATTACTAAAGATATAGGAAACCTGTCCTTCAATGTGATCATAAGAGATAATATCGGATGTGTTTACCCTGTAAGTGATGTTCATTCATACACAGGTATTTTCAGACCTAATTGGGAGCACAAAGCATGAAAAGGAGTGTGTTAATTATGGCTGGCGGAAATATTAATTACAAATTTAATGTTCTGCATACCAAATTTGATTCCCCCGCCTTATTACCAATTAACAATAAAGCTCTCTCTCAGTATATTATTGAGTTCTATCACTCATTTGGATATGATTCAATTTATCTGGTTATTGATAAATCTTCTGAGTTGCTCGTATCAAATGAATTATTTGAAACATTAAGAAAAACAAATACGATATTAATCAGTGTAGAAGGTTCTAATAATGTAAATGAATCGATAAAAAAGGCAATCACATCCCGTCCGGAAATACAAGATGAAGATATCGTAACAGTAAATATTGTTACAACAATACCTCAGATCAACATTCAAAAAGACCAGATTTTAATCGATAAAGAGGAAAAACTTAATTATTCCTGGTCAGGGTTTAACCTGAATAATGAGCAGGTTCTCATCAACCGTAAATCAGGTGAGAAACAGCTTATGAATGCTTTTCAGGGAGTTTTCAGCGTTGAAAAAAAGCTCCTTGCAAAAAGTACAACGCTTTCAAGCGATCTGATCGATTTAATCGACGAGCTGATATCATTGGGCTGGAAGCCTGAATTTGTGACTGATAAATGGTTAGATTGCGGTCATGAGCAGAATTATTTCAATACAAAAAGTGAACTAATCAACAGTCGAAATTTTAATAAGCTGAAAGTAGATAAAGATCAAATCATTAAAAGATCTTCAAATAAAGCTAAAATTCTGTCCGAAATCGGCTATTACAATACGTTGCCGGATGAATTGAAGTCATTTTTCCCAAAACTTTTAAACTATCATACAGAAGAAAATGACGCTCAATACATAATGGCTTATTATCAATTTCCTAATTTATCGGAACTATCATTATACTGGGATATTAACCCGTCAGAATATGAAAAATTGTTTGAGAATCTGAAGAGCATATTGTTACAATTTGAAAAATACACAACAATATTCTCTCTTGAAGAATATTTGCAATTCTATATCAATAAAACAATAAAGCGCTTAAATACTTTAGAAAGCTCTAAATCAGAAGATGAAAATTTCAGAAGATTATTAAACAGTGAAGAATTAATGATCAACGGCCGATCTTACTTAAATTTCAACAAGCTTAAGGTTCGGATTTCTGAAAAGCTGAAGACGATGTATCTCCGCTCTGATTTTAGTATTATGCACGGTGACTTTTGTTTCAATAATATCTTAGTTGATACAAAAGATTTCTCTGTTAAGCTAATTGATCCCAGAGGTTCATTTAATAATGACAGCCACACTATTTACGGAGATCTAAAATATGATATTGCAAAATTAGCGCATTCAACCTGTTTTTATTATGACTATATTGTTTCCGATCTTTTTCGGTTAAAATATTCTCAGGAAGAAGGGTACACGTTAAATTTTAATCTCAGAGATAATCATGAATTGTTAGTTGCTAATACTCAAAAAATGATCCGATCATTTGGTTATTCCCATGATGATATAAAATTAATTGTTGGCTTATTGTTTTTATCAATGACACCTTTGCACAATGATTCTGAAACAAGACAAATTGCAATGTATTTAAACGGGATACAAATACTTAACGAAGTAAATTATGAGTAATAAACGAATCTGTATTGACTTAGACGGGGTTATTGCCAACTTAAAAAAGAACGGTGAAACTTATTCGGATATTCTTCCTGTGGAAGGTGCACAGGAGAAACTGGAAGCCTTAAAACGGAATGGACATTACATTATCATTCAAACAGCACGTCACATGAAAACGTGTGAAGGAAATCTCGGAAAAGTAAATGCCAGAATAACTAAGATTACGCTGGACTGGCTGGAAAAACATAACATTCCGTATGATGAAATTTATTTTGGAAAGCCGTGGGCACATTTATACATTGATGACAATGCATTCCGCTTCCGGAACTGGAACAGCATCGAAGATGACGGTTCCAACCTTCCGGAACATAACGAACTGAAACAGGCAAGCAAATGAACTTTGTAATTCCAATGGCGGGCAGAGGGCAGCGATTTGTCGATGCCGGATTTAAAACTCCCAAGATGCTTATCGAAGCCAAGGGGAAATCTTTACTTGAATGGAGTATAGACTCTCTTCCATTGGAATTATGCACCAATCTGATCTTTGTCCTGTTAAAAGAACATGCTGAAAATCATAAATTGGATAGCTTTGTTACTCTCAAGTACAAAAAGTACAATCCAAAATTTGTGTATTTAGACGAGGTAACAAGAGGACAAGCAGAAACAGTTTTGAAAGCAAAGCATCTTCTGGATATGTCAGTTGATCTGGTGATTTACAATATTGATACTGCATTTAATTCCGTTACGCTTCACAATACACTGATAAATAACAAAAAAGACGGTGTTATCGGCGCGTTTGTGGATCTTTCTGATTCAAGCAAGTATAGCTATGCTAAATTAGACGGGGAATCCAATGTAACCGAAGTCGTTGAAAAAGTAAAGATTTCTGATTTTGCCCTTACCGGGTTTTATCACTTTACTAATCCTGAGGATTTCATCAGCTTAGCTGAAATGAATATTCAGAACAACAATACCGTAAAGGGTGAATACTATGTTGCGCCGATTTATAATCAATTGCTTGAAAAAGGTAAAAATTTCGTTATTGATATCTGTCAGTCAATAGATGTACTGGGAACACCTGAAGAATTAATCTCTTTTAAAAATGCGTAGAAGATGAAAAAATTACTGTTGAATTTTTTTTCTTTTATACTGAAGCGACTCATTAAGATTGCGCCGCCGGCTGTGGTCAATGAAAATAAAGAATTGTTTTTATCAAAAATCGATTCCTATAATAATGCTTTCAACTCGATAATCACACGGCCAAAATATGCTGAGCAGCTGGACAGAAACAAAGAAATAATACCAGCAAACAAACGTACCGCTATTGTCCTTCAGGGCCCTGTTGTCCATGAGGATAATTTTACCGTTGAAACTGTAAAAATTTATAAGAAGCATTATCCTGATCACCTGATTATTATTTCTACATGGAATGATCTTGATTCCATCACTAAAAGTAAATTAGAAGAATTAGAGGTTGAATTGATTCTTAATGAAAAACCGGAAAAAAACGGTTCCTTAAATATAAATCTCCAGATTACATCCAGTAAAAACGGGATTTTAAAAGCAAAAGAAGCAGGCTGTGATTTTGTCTATAAAACAAGGACTGATCAGCGATTTTATGCTATTAACCTGACTTCCTACCTGATTTCGATGATCAGCAATCAAAGGAATACCGATACACAGGTCAAGTACAAATTAGTCACTGCAAGTATGACAACCCTGAAATACCGCCCTTACGGTGTCGGAGACATGTTTATGTTTGGTTCCGTTGGTGACATGTTATTATATTGGGATTCGGTGTTAGATCAAAGAGATTTAAACAGAAATGATATTCCCAAGCTCTCTGTTTCTGAAACTGCCCGGCTAAAATTAGCTGAAACCTATTTATGCACTAACTTCCTGGATAAAATCGGATATCCGTATGATTTCACATTACAGGATAGCTGGAACGTCTATTCCAACTATTTTCAGATCATTGATTTTGAAATGATAAATCTATTCTGGTACAAATATAACTGGCGGAATGAATCACGATTTGACTACTCGAAAAGCCACACTTATTCCCTTTTAAATACGATTTCTTTCCATGGAATAGCAAATAATGAATATAAAATCCCAAAAGAATCGGATTTAAATCAACCTGAAGGAGGCGAGCTATGATTCCTGTGAAAATAATTATTCCTATTTATAAGGAAGAATTGCTTGAAACAGAAATTCTTTCACTCAATCAGTGCGCAAAAATTCTGGGAGATTATCCTGTTGTATATGTTGCACCTGAAAGCTTAAATGCTGCTAATTATCTCAAATTATTAAACGGTTCTGTTCTTCGGTTTCCTGATGATTATTTTGAAAACATTAATGGATATAACCGGCTGATGTTATCCAACGCATTCTATAAATCATTTATTGATACAGATTATATCCTTATTTATCAATTAGATGCATACGTATTTAAAAATGAATTAAAATACTGGTGCGAAAAAAACTACGACTACATTGGTGCACCGGCCCATAATGTCCGTTTAAATAGTTTTGAACCACCGATAAGCCTGGTAACTCTAAATGGCGGATTATCTTTAAGAAAAGTTCGTGCTCACCTTAACGTTCTGAATAACTTTAAAATAATTTATCCATTTTCTGTCCTGTTAAAAAATAACGTCACAAGTTCAGGTTATATCTCCGGATTTTTAAAAGCTCTGTATAACTATATCTTTTGCAATAATACGTATCACCTTTTTAATAAATTTGATCGAAATGAGGATTTTTTCTGGGCGGTTTTAGTTCCCCGGTTGAACAGCGATTTTAAAGTGCCGCCGGCAGAAGTATCCTGTTTTTTCAGTATTGACAATGATCCTGAGAAAACATTTGAACTCACAGGTGAAAAACTGCCGTTTGGTTGTCATGCATTTGATAAAAATAGTAACTTTTGGGAAAAATACATATGATTTTCAACAGAATTCTCTTCAGCATCAGCTACAGGATCAATAAACTCAATCGCTTTTTAATCAAGGGATCAAATAATATAGTGGATAAAAAAAAGCTCATTGGGTGTGTATTGGAAATCTATGGAAATGATAATCAGATAATGATTGCCCGAAATGCGAAGATTATGAATACCCGGATTTTTATAAAAGGGAATCATTGCAGAGTAATTCTACACGAAAGCGCTTTTGTGAAAGGAGGAGAAATATGGCTGGAAGATAATAATACGGAAATCCACCTAGGAGAAAAAACCACTATAGAAAGCGCACATATAGCTGTATGTGAAAATAATTCAAAAATCAGTATTGGTAAAGAATGTATGTTTGCACACAATGTGGAAATCAGAACGAGTGATTCCCACTCTATTTTAGATGAGAACGGGATACGAATTAACAAAGCCGCTGATGTTTCGATTGGAAACAATGTGTGGCTGGGTTCCCGTACAATGGTACTAAAAGGAGTTAAAATAGCTGATAATACTATTATAGGAGCAGGCAGTATAGTGACAAAAAATATAGAAACAAGCAATTCATTGTCTGTCGGCTCTCCGGCATGTGTCGTTAGAGAAAAAATTACCTGGAAGAGAGAACGGATAAATTAAAAAATTGAGATGAATAAATCAGATAAAATATATATTGCAGGACACACAGGAATGGTTGGGAGCGCCATTGAGCGTTTATTATCGAAAAACGGGTTCACCAATATTTTAAAGAAAACCTCAAAAGAGCTGGACTTGAGAAATCAGCAGGACGTAGCTGATTTCTTTATGCAAAACAAACCGGATTATGTATTTGTTGCAGCCGCAAAAGTAGGAGGAATTCTCGCTAATGATACCTATAGAGCCGATTTTCTGTACGATAATTTAATGATCGAATCGAACATCATACACCAATCATTTATTCACGGGGTAAAGAAGCTGTTATTTCTGGGTTCAAGTTGTATTTATCCAAAACTTGCACCGCAGCCACTAAAAGAAGAATATCTACTGACAGGAGAGCTGGAACCCACAAATGAGCCTTATGCAATAGCAAAAATTGCAGGGATAAAGCTGTGCGAAACATACCGACAACAATATGGATGTAATTTTATATCGGCTATGCCTACCAATCTTTACGGCCCTAATGATAATTATGATCTGAATTCGTCTCACGTTCTTCCTGCAATGCTGAAAAAATTTCACGATGCAAAGAATACCAATGAAAATGTGGTATTGTGGGGAGACGGAAGCCCCATGAGAGAGTTCCTCCATGTGGATGATTTAGCAGAAGCCTGCCTCTTCCTCATGGAGCACTATAACGGATTGAATCATGTCAATATCGGGACAGGTAAAGACATCACAATAAAACAGCTGGCTGAAATTATCAGTAATATAGTAGGTTTCAAGGGCGAAATTACCTGGGATACCAGCAGACCGAACGGTACTCCAAGAAAATTAATGGATGTATCCAAAATCAATCAGATGGGCTGGAATGCAGCCATTTCCCTTGAAGATGGGATCAAGGGAGTATATTCCAGTAAATTTTTACACTAATTTGTAAGTATGAAGAAAGCACTAATAACAGGAATAACAGGACAGGATGGTTCTTATCTGGCAGAGCTCCTCTTGGAAAAAGGATATGAGGTTCATGGAATAAAACGGAGAGCATCCTCTTTTAATACGCAAAGAATAGATCATCTGTATATCGACCAGCACGAAAATAACATCCGGTTCAAATTACATTATGGTGATTTAACAGATTCTACCAACATTATCCGGATTATCCAGGAAGTTCAACCGGATGAGATCTACAATCTCGGAGCGATGAGCCATGTGAAGGTCAGCTTTGATTCACCGGAATATGTTGCTAATGTTGACGGCGTAGGTACGCTCAGAATTCTGGAAGCTGTCAGGATATTAGGATTGAAGGATAAAGTAAAAATCTATCAGGCTTCTACCTCAGAATTATATGGACTGGTACAGGAAACACCGCAAAGTGAAACAACACCATTCTATCCGCGTTCACCTTACGGAGTAGCTAAGCTATATGCTTTCTGGATCTCAAAAAATTACAGAGAAGCTTATGATATGTTTATCTGTAACGGAATCTTGTTTAATCATGAATCACCACGCAGAGGGGAAACATTTGTAACAAGAAAAATTACCATGGGAGTTGCAAACATTGCTTTGGGAAGGCAAAGCTGCTTATACCTGGGAAATCTGAATGCCCAGAGAGACTGGGGACATGCAAAAGATTATGTAGAGGCGATGTGGCTGATGCTACAGCAGGAAAAAGCGGATGATTATGTAGTTGCCACCGGGATCACAACTACTGTGCGTGATTTCGTTAAACGTTCTTTCCAGGAAATCGGGATTGAATTATCATTTGAAGGAGAGAATGAAAATGAGGTTGGCAGAATTGTCAAATGTAATCATCCGGATTACCAGCTTAAAATCAATGAAATCGTTATACGGGTAGATCCGGGATACTATCGTCCGACAGAAGTTGACCTGCTGATAGGTAACGCGGATAAAGCCGTTACCGAATTAGGATGGATCCGGAAATATTCTTTAGATTCATTAATAAAAGAGATGGTTGAAAACGATCTTAAACTTGTAAAAAATGCCTCGAATTAGTGTTATTACCATAAATTATAATAACCGGGAAGGACTTGCGAACACCATACAAAGTGTCGCAGCACAAAATTATAATGATTATGAATACATCATTATCGATGGTGGAAGCAATGACGGCAGCAAAGAGGTAATCGATAGCTATGCGGACACTATCACTTATTGGGTAAGCGAAGCTGATAAAGGTATTTATAATGCCATGAACAAAGGGATCCGTAAAGCAAAAGGTGATTATGTATTATTTTTAAACAGCGGAGATGAACTGGATAATGAACATTCATTGTCCGAAGCTGTTAAACATATTGATGATACCGATTTCATTGTTTTTGACATCAGGTTAATTGCTCCTGATAAAACGGAACGATTAAAAACTCATCCGCAACTGCTTAATTTTTATTACTTGTTCAATTCCAATATTGCACACCAGTCACTTTTGATTAAGCATTCATTATTTGAATCAATCGGATTATATGACGAGACACTTAAGATAATGTCTGACTGGAAGTTCAATATACTTGCCATGTTTAAACACAACGCTTCTTACAAATCCGTTAACTATTCTCTTTCCAGGTTCATGCTTGACGGTGTCAGCAGCTTGCCTGCATACAGAAATATCGTTGATAAAGAACGAGAAAGCATTTTGAAGAATGAATTCAGTCAGTACTATGATGATTACATCAAATTGAATCCAACTTATTACATCTCCGCAAAAAGAAGCAAAAATATATATATCAGGAAAGTACAAACATTTTTTTCAAAAATCGTAATCCTGTTGTCAAAGTATTAATAAAATGCGTCCGCCTTTGTTCTCCATTATCATTCCCACATATAACCGTGCACATTTTCTTTCCGGCGCAATTGAAAGTGTGTTAAATCAAACTTGTAGTGACTGGGAACTGCTTATTATTGATGATGGTTCAACAGACAACACAAAAGAGGTCGTTTTAAATTACCCGGATCGACGGATCCGGTATGTCCATCAGAAAAATGCAGAACGCAGCGCAGCCCGCAATAATGGGATACAACACGCAAAAGGAGAGTGGATTTGTTTTTTGGATAGTGATGATGAATACCTGGAACATCATCTAGCAATATTAAAGACAGAGATTGAGAACAGAAATAATCAACCGGGATTATATATTACAGGACATTTAATCCAATCAAACGGTACTATCAGAAAACATCCGTTCTTAGATACAACAGTAAACGTAGTTAAAGAAATCTGGAGCAAATTTATTCTGATTAATTCTGTATGTGTCCATCATTCAATCTTAGAAAAAAATCGATTTAATATAAATTACAGGATTTGGGAAGACACGCATTTATGGTTGAGAATCGCGGTACAATATCCGGTAATACAAATTCAGTCCTATACCTGCAGACAGAATATCACAAGCGAAAGCAGTGTTCAGCAAGGTTATCAGAAAGTGAAAATCAAAGAAGTAACACAGTACATTACCGCCATAAATGACTTAAAAATAAATTATCACGATTTGTTTTCAGGAAAAGCGGACACAAAAGATTTTGACACTTATATTTCTTCGAAATATCAAATGTATCTTTATCAGGCACGTCAAAACAAACAATTAATCGTTGCCCTGAAAATATGGCTGAAAGCATTTCTTCATCAACCTTCGGTATATTTAATAAAGGAATTTCCAAAGATTTTCATCAATCAATTAAACATCGGAATTCATGAAAAATAAGCCTGAAATACTGATTATCACTTCCTGGTATCCTTCTGATGAAAATCCGACGGAAGGCTCCTTCGTTCATGAGCAGGTCAAAATGTTGCAGAAAAACGGGCACAAAGTAACAGTAATAAAACCAAATCTGGGAGGTACCTTTACAGAAACGCTGAAAGGGAGAAGGGTAAAAAATCGGGAGTATCAATTTAATGATGTAACTGTTTTTGAGGTTGGAGTGGATATATGGATCCCTAAACAGAAAAAATTCTATTACAAAAAATTATCAAAGAAAGTAATCCGGTTAGTAGGTCAAAAGATGATCCAACCGGACATTATCCATTCACATGCACTGCTTTCCGGAGGAATTGTAGCAACGGAATTATCAAATGCGATCCAAAAACCATTAATTCACACTGAACACACTTCGGGATTGATTTTTGCTCCGGAACAATTTGATGCTATTGACAGAGCGGCTATTCATAAGCTGATTGATCACGCCAAAAAAATATTGTTTGTGAGCAATTATGCTAAAGAGCATTCTATTGTTTACAAGGATTCCCGAAACAGTAATATAAGTGTTATGCACAACATCGTGGATGAAACGTTCTTTACTTATCCATTCACAACAAAAAAGAATCAAATCATTGCTATCGGAGATTTTTCTCCCCGAAAAAATCAGGTGTTTTTATTAGATGCATGGAAGCGCTTTCTGACTGCCCATCCTGAAATGCTAATCCATCTGTTTCTTGCCGGAAAAGGTTTTGATACCGATTCGTTTTCACATCAATCAAAAGGTATATCTAACCTCATAACATATCCCAGATTGAACCGGGATGAGACCCTGAAATTCATTGCAGAATCAAAATTACTGATCTCTGCATCCAGATTAGAAACATTCGGCTTGACAATCGCAGAAGCGCTGGCTTTAGGAACACCTGTATTGGTAACGGATTCCGGAGGCCCCAGAGATATTGTGGAAGAAGGAGATGGTTTTATTATAGAACAAAATAACGCAGATCTATTCGTTGAAAAGATAGTAGCTCTTTTAGAAGGACATCATGATCATCCCGATATTATCAGAATGCGATGTCAACAGAAATTCTCTGAGCACCCTATATATTCCCAATTAATAAAGACGTATAACAAATGCCTGCAAAAATGAAAAAAGTACTGATTCTGGCGTATGATTTTCCACCTTATGTCTCTGTAGGAGCATTACGTCCTCATTATTGGTATGAACATTTTTTTGAAATGGGATTATATCCGGTAGTTATCACCCGCAACTGGAATCCTAAACATGGAAGTCCTCTTGATTATATCGAACCAAGCGAAACAAAAGATACAATTACAATCACAAATGAAAGGGGAACGATTATAAAAGCCCCTTACAGGGCTACTCTTTCAAATCGCCTGACATTAAAAGGGAAGAGCGGTTTTATATGGTCTGTTTTAAAAAAGCTGAGCACCGGATTTTATGAAATAGGACAGCATTTTTTCCCAATAGGAACGAAATTTTCTCTTTATAAAGCAGCCGACGAATATCTCAGAAACAATGAAGTTGATATAATTATCGCAACAGGAGAACCATTTATTTTATTCAGATATGCGTCCAGGCTATCCAGAAAATATCAATTACCCTGGATAGCCGATTATCGGGACACCTGGGTTAAGGATAAAAACGTTTCGGGAATAAAATATTTATTTGATAAACGGGAACAGAAGAAATATCTGAAAAATGCTGCATTTATCACTACCGTTTCCGAGTTTTGCAAAGTAAAAATACAGCAACAATTAAATAACGACAAAATCCACATTATCACAAACGGTTACGATGAGTCGGCTTTCAATAATCTGGGCACATTCAAACAAAACAATGAAATCCTGACGATCTCGATGGCAGGAACAATATATGACTGGCATCCTTACCTTTCTTTTATACGCACAATACACTCCTACCTGACAAAAAATCCGTCAAAAAAGCTCCGTATCGAATTTTACGGTATAAATAAGCAACCTGAAATAGAACAATTATTGCTGCAATATCCGTTGCTGAAGCAAACTGTTTTTTTCTTTCCTAAAATGCCCAACCGACAATTACTGGAACGCATTTCACATAGTAATGCCCTGCTTTTATTTAACTATTATTCCTATATGGGCACCAAGATTTACGAGTGCCTGGCGTTAAACCGGAAAATATTACTCTGCTTTGAAAATGACCCCGAAGCAAACAAATTAAAGAATGACTATTACGACGCCAAAAGCATCAGCGGAGTCAGCGAACATCTGCAGGCTGATCTTATCAGAGAGACAAATAGCGGAATTGTAGTAGAAAACGCTGCTCATCTTGAACAGGTTCTAAATGAGCTTTTTTCTGAATTTGAAAAAACACGGCAAATAGAAAGTTCTACAACAAATGCAGAGAAATACTCACGTAAAATACAGACGAAGCAATTGGCTTTTTTGATAAAAAATTACGACTAAACTAAACGAATCTTATTCCTTTTTCGTTTATGTAAATATTTACATACATTTGTTGGAGCAATAATTAATTGAATATGAAAAAAATACAAAATATTGTTTTATATATCTTCTTGTTAATTACCAGCCAGGAGCTATATTCTGCTATTCTTACCGTGAATAACAGCAATCCTTCTCCCGGGCAATACACTGATTTACAAACAGCTATAGATGCAGCAGTGGCAGGAGATACACTATTGATTCATCGTTCGTCCACTTCTTACGGAAATGCCGTTGTTACAAAGCGTTTAGTTATAATAGGCGAAGGAGCGATGCCCAATAAAGCACCATTAAGTACATCAACTTTAGGTACTGTAACTTTAACGTATAATACAACAACATTAGAGCACGCCTCAAAAACCAAACTGATCGGCTTATTAATAGGCAATCTAAATGTATATGAAAAAAATGCAACACTAACAAATTCAGTAGATACTGTAGAGGTCAGCTATTGTAAAATCAATACCATGACACTAAAAAATAATGTATATGGCCTGAAAATTAACAATTCCATTATTAATAACTTAACTAACGGGAATCTTTACGGAAGTGAAATAAAACAAAATATGTTCTTTTCGTTAAGCGCTTCTTCTTCAGCCGGTAGCAACAACTTAGTTATCGGAAATATTTTTGCGGTAAGGCTTGTCTTAAACGGAGGTGTCGTTGCGAATAATATTGTTTATAATAATACAACATTTGCGACTGATGTGAGCTGTAAAAATGTGATTTATTCAAATAATCTTTTCTATGCATCATCTTCAACAATCAGTACTTCTGGTTTTTCACTGAATGGAAATACATCGATTAATAACCTTTTTAATGTAGACCCGTTGTTTGTCAGTCCGATTACTTTCACTGCTTTATTTGCTTATACCCACACAGTACCTGCTTCAGGTCCTTTCGCTGATTTTCATCTCCAGGCAGGATCACCTGCTAAAAATGCGGGAACAGACGGTACTGATTTAGGAGTCTATAACGGTCCGAAACCTTGGAGAGATGGAAGCTCCACGGATTCTCGTTATCGCTATTTTCCATTGCCTAACGCAATACCCGTTATTACAGGAATGACCATTAACAATCCTGTAGTCAACTCCGGAGGAACGTTACAAATCCAACTGAACGCCACTACTCAGCCATGAGTTAGCGGGAATAGAAAATGTAATTCATTTTCAACTTAATTAAAATGCGGACGTATATAGCCTTGCTTTTTACTTTTCTTATCGGAAGCGGTTTTTCACAACAACTTACGAGAGGAGAATATTTTTTTGACCATGATCCCGGAATTGGCAACGGGAACACTTTCATGTTAAGTAATACAGCAACTATATCGGAATCCATCAATATTTCAACAGCCAGCCTGTCAGCCGGATTTCATAGTCTGTCCATTCGTGTAAAAAATAATCTCGGGCGCTGGAGCCATTATGAAAATAAGTCATTTTATGTTTTAGTGATCCCCGTTGGTTCGCCCCTGACGAATGTGGTTGCCGGAGAATATTTTCTGGACACAGATCCGGGAATCGGAAACGGAATGCCTTTTACATTGACTCCGGGGACTAATTTCTCAGGAACTATTAATTTACCTATAACCTCTGTCAACAAAGGTTTTCATAACTTGTTCATCCGGGTAAAAGACAACCTGGGACGCTGGAGCCATTATGAAAGCAAATCGTTTTATGTATTGGATAGTTCAGGAGGCCAGGCAGCAGCAGATGTAGTTGCCGGAGAATGGTTCTTAGAAACAGATCCGGGAACCGGAAACGGAACGCCTTTTACATTAACTGCAGGAACCAGCTTTTCCGGCATCATCGATTTATCAATCACGGGATTAAGCGGAGGTTTTCATAATATGTTCATCCGGGTAAAAGATAATCTCGGACACTGGAGCCATTATGAAAGCAAATCATTCTATGTATTGGATAATTCAGGGAGTCAGGCAGCAGCAGATCTGGTTGCGGGAGAATGGTTCCTGGAGAACGATCCGGGTATTGGAAACGCAACGCCTTTTACATTAACTGCGGGGACCAGCTTTTCGGGAATCATTGATTTATCAACTACAGGGCTAAATGCAGGATTTCACAGCTTATTCATCAGGGTAAAAGATAACCTTGGAAGCTGGAGTCATTATGAAAACCAGCAGTTTTATGTTTTGAGTGACCCGGGAAGCCAGGTAACAGCAGATTTAGTTACGGGAGAATGGTTCCTGGAGAACGATCCGGGTATTGGAAACGCGATGCCTTTTACTTTAACTGCAGGAACCGGATTTTCAGGAATAATCAGCGTCCCGACAACAGGATTAAATACCGGATTTCATAATTTATTCATCCGTGTAAAGGATAATCTGGGGCGTTGGAGTCATTATGAAAGCGCGCTGTTCTATATATTGGAAAATCCCGGCAATTCAACAACAACCAACCTGATTTCAGGAGAATGGTTTATCGATTCAGATCCGGGAATAGAAAACGGAACTTCCTTTTCATTAATACCGGGAACAAACTTCTCAGGAATGATTTCCGTTCCAACCACTACTCTTTCGGAAGGATTTCACCTTTTATACGCTCGTGTCAAAGAGGACCAGGGGCGCTGGAGCCACTACGAAAGTGCAGCATTCTTTATCCTGTCCGCATCACAAGGCACTACTTCCACAAATTTTCTGAAAGGAGAATATTTCTTCGATTCGGATCCGGGGGCAGGAAACGGTATTGCATTTGCTGTTCCGGCACAAACCAGTATCAGTAATCTGCCGCTGGCCCTTGACGTTTCCTCCTTAAGTGACGGAGATCATCGTATCCATATCCGGCTGCAGGATGAAAACAGAAAATGGTCTCATTATGAAACAAGGAATTTCTATATATGCGGAGACCTGATCGGAAATCCGAGCTATACGGGAACAACTGTCTTTTGCCAGGGGAATCAGATCAACATTACCGGAATTCCCGTTAACAATATCAGCTCTGTATTTTGGACAGGACCTAATGGTTATAGACTTCAGAGTTTGGTATTAGTGAGAAATAACGCCACTCCGGCGATGTCCGGCGAATACCGTTTCCATGTGGTCAGCGAGGGAGGATATCACTGCGACACAAATTCCATCGCGGTAAACGTAGTTGTGAATCCATCTTTCAACAATTACCAGCAAGTAACACTCTGCCATGGAGATACGCTGACAATAGGCAATAATCACTATACTTCCGCCGGATTCTATACCACAACTTTACAGACCACGAAAGGATGTGACAGCATTATCAGCACTTCACTCAATGTTCTTCCTGAAAATAAAAAAGATCAGGTGATTCAGCTATGCGCGGGAGAGGCTTACTCCATCGGCGGGCACATTTATACCACTAATGGTACTTATATCGATACCTTAACAGACACCAAAGGCTGTGACAGCGTAGTGACCACTCATCTTTCCATTGGTAATCCGGTGATCAGCACACAAATTACATTTATCGACAGCTTATTAATAGCTGAAGCAGCAAATGTCAGCTATCAATGGCTGGATTGCGAAAATGACCTTTTACCAATTTCCGGAGCAACGAATAAGCAATTCCACCTGATGAAAAACGGAGTATATGCCGTTCGCCTGACGTCTCTGGACTGCCCTGACGTCAGCATTACCAGCAACTGCTTTGAAGTAAATAATCTGAAAATAAGCAGCCAGCAGGCATTCGGAAAAGTAAAAGTATATCCCAATCCGAACAACGGCTTGGTATATGTGGAAACAGATGACTTCAACGGTATAGAGATAAAAATCACGGACATCCAGGGGCGTCTTCTAAACACTCTGACCATGAACGAAATAAAGACAAGAATAAGTCTTGAAGAGTATGCGGCAGGAACTTATATTCTGAAGCTGAAAAAAGGAGACCTTCACAATTTATACAAAATCATAAAAGAATAATAATCAAATAATATAATAACTCGGTCAATTATCTTACATTTGTACTCTGAAAGTTAGAAATCAATGACTTATATCTTAATCACCGGGGGCGCAGGTTTTATACCAAGTTGTTTAGCAGATAAGCTGCTGCAAAATCCAAATTACCATGTAGTCGCTGTAGATAATTTTTTAACCGGTCATTCGCTGAAGATCAGTAATTCCGTACACAATAATTATACATTTATTGAGGGAGATGTTAATAACCACCTGTTTCTGGAGCAGCTATTTTCAGATTATCAGTTTGATTACATTTTCCACTATGCTGCCGTAGTCGGCGTAAAACGCACAACAGAAAATCCATTACTGGTTTTAGAAGATATCGATGGAATCCGGAACATTCTGGACTTGGCTGTCAAGCATAAAGTAAAACGTATTTTTTATTCTTCTTCCTCGGAAGTTTACGGAGAACCGGTGGAAATGCCGCAACGCGAGTTAACAACTCCTCTCAACTCTCGTCTGCCCTATGCAATCGTCAAAAATTTAGGAGAAGCATTTTGTCGTTCCTATCACCAGGTTCACGGGCTGGAATATACCATTTTCCGCTTTTTCAATACTTACGGCCCTAAACAGAGTCCTGATTTTGTGATGAGCAAATTCATCCGGTCTGCTCTGAAAAATGAACCTATCACTATTTTCGGCGATGGTTCCCAGACAAGAACTTTCTGTTTCTTTGAGGATAATATCGAGGCGTGTGTGAATGCCTTCGAACAGGGAAGGTTTGTCAATGACGTTATCAACATCGGAAACGACCGTGAAACCAGTGTTTTAGAATTAGCTCAAATGATCATTGAAAAAACAGGCTCCTCTTCTGAAATCATTCATTTACCACCCTTAAAAGAAGGTGATATGACCAGAAGGCAGCCGGATATAACCAATATGAAAACGTTGCTGAACCGTAATCTGACCTTGCTGGAAGATGGAATCCACACTGTAATTCAATCCGAGATTTTCTATAAATTAAACGGGATTGAGGCCAAGGTAGCTCATCATTAACTCCGGAAGCTGTTAAGGGGCGATATTTCTTATTATAAAAAGAGAATTTTCCAATACCGATATTCAAAAGACCAGCATCTGTCAGAAAAAATTGCTAAAAAAATATAACCCGGTCTGATGTTTTTAATGTCAGGCTTTTTTTATTTTTGACTCCATCACCATAGAGTTATCAGATGAACAGCCCGAATTTAACAGAGCAATTAAAATATATTATTACACATCATCTGCCCGGCGAAGACGCTCATCTTCCCATGAGTCCCGTCGGACGGGGAAAATCCAGTGAAGCTTTAGCAAATGCAACAGATTACAGACAATCTGCAGTTGCGATCATTCTCTTTAAATCACAGGAGGAATACCGGATTATTTTAACACAGCGAGTCGCTTATGAAGGGACTCACGGAGGTCAGATAAGCTTTCCGGGAGGAAGAAAAGAAGAAGAAGACAAGGACTTTTCAGATACAGCCATCCGGGAAACATATGAAGAAATAGGAATCCAGCTCCGTTCCGATCTACTGATCGGAAAACTAACGGACGTTTTTATCCCCGTCAGCTCCTTCCTGGTGCATCCGTATGTTTTCTTCTATGACAAAGACCCTGTATTTACAAATAACTATGAAGTAAGCGAAACATTCAGCATCTCAATAACTGATTTATTAGCTAAATCGTCCATTTCTGTAATGGATATTATTGTCGGGAATAACTTCAAGATGAAAGTTCCCTGTTTCAGGATCAATCAAAAAGAAATCTGGGGAGCTACCGCCATTATGCTGAACGAACTGAAAGAAATAATAAAAAGAGCATTGGGAATCTATTAAAACAAAAAGAGGAGAAAAACAATTGATTTCACTCCTCTTCCTGTTAATAATCTAAAACCTAAAACGAAACTATGAATTTACTTACCACAAAGATAATTCGAATGTTTAAGCTTTCTATTACCGAAATGTTAATAATTTATGTAATGCTCCCTATTAACATTTTTTAAGTGGTAGTATTATTCAGTTCAGAAATTATAATTTCTGAACTATTGCATTTCTGTTTTTCAAGGCATAAGAAACACCCAAACCTATAACTGATTTAAACTGTGTTCTCGGCCCGTATCCTCCTTTTGCATCTGTTATTTTGATATCATCATCATAAATCAGATTCCACTGAAGGGAAGCAGACAGCCAACTATTTACCTTGAAGGTGAAAATTACCTCTGCATTCACATCTATATTTTGCGGATTGTGCAGATAATTAGAGAATAGCTCCAGACGAGACTTCATCTCTACGTTTTTAATAAGCTCTTTGTTGAAGATAAAACGGAAATAAGCACCGTATTCCTGTCTGAATCTTTTCCCTGAAGTAATCAAAGTTCCCCCTAAACTGTAAACAGCAGGATCTACGCCAAATGCTCCCCGATCCGCTAATGTCTGATCTCTTACAAAAGTATATTTCAGTGCAATCGGAGAGATAAACATATTCATATTAGCACTTGGGGCATATTCAATACCGAGAGCCGCAGAGAAATACCCCGGAGCCATAAAACGGGAAGTTCTGACAGAATCATTCGGGTAAATATAACCATCCATCATCTGGGTTTTAAATCCGGTTGTTAGCGTATAGAACCATTTCTTTTTAAATTCATAACCCAAAGTAGATTGAATATCAATACGGTCATCTGTTTTCTGATACTTTTTCCCGGGTGTTTTATCCAGGAAACGTACACCACCAAGCGCCAGCTTCAGATCATTGTCCCATTTCCAGTTTTCTTTTCTGTATCTCGCTGTTCCGTCGATAAATCCAAGAACAGAAATGTTGCTTCTACCACCGGCAGCCCAGTTCACAAAACTTGTCTGGGTTCCGTTCACCCCGAATAATAGTTTTGTTGTCCAATACGAAGAATCTGTTAATGCTCCGTTCAGCGTCTCCTGAGCAGCAGCAAACTGACAGTTTATCAAAATCAGTACGAATGCAAAATAAATTTTTCTCATTTCTTTTTAAAATTTTTGGCAAATGTATGTAAATTAGAACGATTAAAAAGTTGATATTTCTTAAATTAAGCTAAGATTTAACATATATTACTACTTCCAATTAACAAATAACAGTAGTTTTCTCTTTTAAGTAAAGTATTAAAATAGAGCAAACTAACGATTATTTAAACTTCATGCGGAAGAAATCTCTTATATTTGTTCTTCTCTAAACCGGTAAAAGCATGCGTATTTTCTTATTGACAGTTTTATTTTCTTTAGGTTTCACCAGTATTTTCGGACAAAAAATCGAACGCCATTTTAACGAGGCTGCCTATCCTTATTATTTATACCTCCCTCACGACAGTATTTTGAAAAATCAGCCTCCGGTTATGGTTTTCCTTCACGGAAAAAGCTTATCCGGTTCCAGTCTGGAGAGCCTGAAAAAATACGGAGTTATCAGTGAAATTATTAAAGGAAGGCACTTTCCGGCAATCGTAATTGCACCGCAGACAACTAACGGATGGAATCCTTCTTCCATAAAAGGCGTTCTTGACCTGGTAAGGGCAAAATATCCTTCGGACAGTACCCGTATCTATGTAATCGGTATGAGCATGGGCGGTTACGGAACGATCAACTTCACAGGAACCTACCCGGATTTAGTTGCCGGAGCTGTTGCTATGTGTGGTGGCGGAGATATACGGTTGGGTGAAAACTTATCTAAAGTTCCTTTATGGATTCGCCACGGAGATAAAGATTATGCTGTTCCGATCAGCGAGTCTCAAAAAATTGTCAATTCCATCAAAAAATATTCGGCAGAAAACCTGATTTTCACAATTGACCGGGGATTGAATCACGGCGCCATGGAGCGTTTCTTCAGAAGCGAAGAAATTTACGAATGGTTATTTAAGCAGCATAAGTGAGAAAATTGGAAGATTTTTTAATCATTTACGGATAGAAGGTCTTCGATTAAGAATCTGTTTTTCTTTTTTTACATTGCTAAAAAAAAGAAACAAAAAAAGCTAGTCGCCAGAAATTTTATGTTCACCAAAATGCGTTCATCACCTACAAAAATAAAACTCGCTGTGCTCAAACAATTATTTTTGTCACGGCAATTTAACTGTTTTGGTACCGACCTAAAATTTATGCGACATCCATAAAATTTCGTTACTTATAAACAAATATGGCTATAAAAACTATTTGCAGATCTATCTCATCTGAATGTTGCTCATATTTTATCTAAAAAAAGCTGCCAATGTATTTCTGACAGCTTTTCAGTTTGGTTCTACTTCAATTTCTCCAGAACCTTATCGTAATCGGGTTCGTGAACAATATCATCTACCAGCTCGGTGTAAACTACTTTTCCTTCTTTATCCAGTGCAACAACAGATCGTGCGGTAAGTCCTTTCAACGGGCCGTCAATCATCGTAATGCCGTATGCGTCACTAAAAGCTCCGCCGTCAAAATCCGAAAGGGTTTCTACATTCGTGATCCCTTCCGCTCCGCAAAAACGTCCCTGTGCAAACGGCAAATCTTTGGAAATACACAATACTTTGGTATTCTCCAGATCCGCCGCTTTCTGATTAAATGTCCGGACAGATGTCGCGCAAACACCTGTATCAATGCTCGGAAAAATATTTAAAATCACATTTGTTCCCAAATAATCTTTCAATGAAATACGAGACAAATCATTTTTTACCAGTGTAAAATCAGGAGCTTTCTCTCCTACTTCGGGCAAATGACCTTTTGTATGTATCGGATTTCCTTTAAACTTTAAATCTGCCATATCTATTCTTTTTTTCGAAAGTTAATAATCTTTTCAATCCAAAACAAGCTCATTGTTCAATACTCCCGCCGCAACAGTTTGATTCGTATATTCATTGATTAAAATAAATGACCCGGAATAACGATTCTGGTCGTAGCCATCATAAATCAGTGGAGAAGCCAGACGGATCTTAACGGAAGCGAGCTCATTTAATCTTAATTCTTCATCCGATGGCAGTTTGTCAAAGCTCTCAATGTCTATCTTATAATCAATCTCTTTTATTGCCGCTTTTATTCTCGCGCTTCCCTGCTGTAAAACCAGCTTCACTATACCCGTCCGAAAAGCCTGATTATCCATCCAGCAAAGAGTCGCTTTTACCTGGTTTGAAACAAATGGCGTTTTCGCTAAGGGAACGATCCATGCGCCACGACTGATATCGATATCATCTTCTAACTGAAGTACTACAGGCTGGCCTGCTTTCGCTGTTGGTACTTCCTGTAAATTATGTTCTATTTTAGTAATCCTGGTCACAAAATCCCCGGGCAATACTTTTACCTCATCGCCTGCAGCTAGCTCTCCACTCCACAAGGTGCCTGCATATCCGCGATAATCATGTAATTCAGTAGTTTGGGGACGGATGACATATTGTACCTGGAAACGTGCAGCGTTGTTCATTTTTACAGCTTCTACCGGAATTGTTTCCAGAAATTCCAGCAAAGAAGGTCCCTGATGCCAGCTTAATTTATCCGAAGCAGTCACTACGTTCTCTCCGGATAAAGCAGAAGCCGGAATAAAAGATACTTTATTTAAGTTCAGGCTTTTCGTCGTTTTCTCAAAATCTGCTTTAATTTCCTCGTAACGTTCCTGACTATAAGCTACCAGGTCCATTTTATTGATGCATACCAAAATATGAGGAATTCCCAAAACAGAAGAAATAATCGTATGTCTTTTTGTTTGTTCGGTCACTCCGTTTCGTGCATCAATCAGGATAATTGCCAAATCTGCTGTTGATGCTCCTGTAAACATATTCCGGGTGTATTGCGCATGTCCGGGAGTATCTGCTATGATAAATTTTCGGTTCGGAGTTGAAAAATATTTATACGCAACATCAATTGTAATTCCCTGTTCGCGTTCTGCTCTTAATCCGTCTGTAAGCAACGCTAAATCTATCGTTGTATTCTCTCCGGCAGTTTTACTTTGCCGGGTGAGCGTCTCAATAATATCGGTAGAGATAGAACCGCTGTCCAGTAACAGGCGCCCGATCAGCGTACTCTTTCCGTCATCTACATTTCCTGCTGTAAAAAATCGTAATAATTCCATGTGTTTTTAATTATGAATGTTGAATATTGAATTATCAGGTGAGATATTTCATTATTCATAATTCTCAAAAATATCCTCCTTTTTTTCTGTCTTCCATCGCCGCTTCAGAGATTCTGTCATCCATTCTTGTTGCACCTCTTTCAGAAACAGTTGCATTTTTCAGCTCGTCGATAATATCGGCTACATTCACCGCCCGGCTTTCTACAGCTGCTGTACACGTCATGTCTCCTACGGTACGATAGCGTACCAATCTCGTCTCCACAACATCTGCTCCGTCCAACGTCACAAATTCATTTGTGGTCATTAATTGGCCGGATTCTGTTACAACACATTCCCGCTCGTGTGTGAAATAGATGGAAGGTAACTCAATATTCTCACGCAGAATATAATTCCACACATCTAATTCTGTCCAGTTGGAAATCGGGAATACGCGCACGTTTTCTCCTTTATGAATCTTACCATTGTAGATATTCCAGAGTTCAGGGCGCTGCAATTTCGGATCCCATTGTCCAAACTCATCTCTTACGGAAAAGAAGCGTTCTTTTGCGCGGGCTTTTTCCTCATCACGCCTTGCACCTCCGATACACGCATCAAATTCAAATTCTTCGATAGTTTCCAATAATGTATGCGTCTGCAGAGCATTTCTACTTGGGAATTTTCCTTTTGCATCCGGAATTCCTTTTCGCTTTAAAGTATCTTCCACCCTTCTTACAATCAGCTTCTCACCCAGCTTTTCTGCCAGGTTATCTCTGAAAGCCAGTGCTTCTGGGAAATTATGTCCCGTATCCACATGAACCAACGGAAAAGGAAATTTTCCCGGGCTGAACGCTTTTAACGCGAGATGCACCAGACAAATACTGTCTTTTCCTCCACTGAAAAGCAACGCGGGACGTTCAAATTGTCCCGCAGTTTCACGCAGCACGTGAATTGCTTCTGCTTCTAACCGGTCTAAATAATCACTCATATCTCCAAATAAATTATCAGTTTATGAATGCAAGCCGCATTCTTTTTTAGAATTATCTTCCCACCACCAGCGTCCTGCACGAAAGGCTTCTCCTTCTTTAACCGCTCTTGTACAAGGCTGGCATCCCAAGCTGATGAATCCGCGATCCTGCAGAACATTGTAGGGAACATTATACGAACGGATATATTTCCATACCTCTTCTGTCGTCCAGCTGATCAACGGATTTACTTTGGTTATTTCACGGCTCTGATCCCATTCAAATACGTGCATATCGTGCCTGTTTTCAGAATGTTCCGCTCTTAACCCTGTGATCCATACATTTACACCTTCCAGAGCACGGTTCAACGGTTCGACTTTACGTACATGACAGCACGCTTTTCTGTTTTCTACCGATTCGTAAAATAAATTCGGCCCTTTTTCTGTTACCAGCTTTTGTAATTCCTCCGCCTTTCCATAATACGTTTCCAAATCCTTCTTATAACGCTCCCTTGTGGAAGACATCAGGCTATACGTTTCGGGAAACAAACGTCCTGTATCCAGCGTAAAAACACGAATAGGAAGATTATTTTTAAAAATAACATCTGTGATAACCTGGTCCTCAATGCTCAAGCTTGTTGAAAAAGCGGCATTCACACCTTCTACTTGCGTAATCGCTGTCAGCAGCTCTGTCAGATCATTCGTATTAATATGTTCAAATGCAGATGGATTCATATTTAAAAAAATATAGATAAAACATTTTTCAGACTGGCTATAATCACAACAATGCCAACAAAAAGCATCATCGCTTTTACATTTAAGCGGGAAGCCATATAAGCAGCAATAGGAGCAGCACAGATTCCTCCGAGAATTAATCCCAGGATCGGCTGCCACGCATCTGCGCCAATGAAACTAAAAAAAGTGATGGAGCTTGCCAGCGATACAAAAAACTCCGCCAGGTTTACTGACCCAACAATCATCCTGGGATTTTTACCTCTGGAAATCAGTGTTGAAGAAACAACAGGTCCCCAGCCACCACCTCCGATCGAGTCCAGAAAACCTCCTAAAGTTGCCAGCCAGCCTACTCTGGTTACTTTTTTACGGTTCTGTCGTTTTCGTACCACTTTATAAATGATCAACGCTCCCAAGAACAGCGTATAGGAGCTCACAATAGGTTTTATATATGCGCTGTAGGATTCAAATTCCGATAAGATATATGCGCCGATAATTGCTCCTATTACTCCCGGAACAACAATATTTTTAAATAAGCGGCTGTTCACGTTTCCGAACTTCAGGTGCATGATGCCCGAAACACCGCTGGTAAATATTTCAGAAGCATGGACAGACATGCTCGCTACAGCAGGGCTCACGCCAAAGGAGAGCAAAAAGGTCGTCGCAGAAACACCATACGCCATTCCCAATGCGCCATCGATCATCTGCGCGATAAAGCCGCCCAGAATAAAATACAGGAATGTTACATCAAGCGTATCAACAAGTGCGTTGAATTTTTCCCATACGGCAGCGGGAGGAACCATGGAAAATAAGATATGCCCGGCAATCATTGTTCCCAGAATGCTCACCAGGTAAACTGCTGTTTTCTTATAGGAAAAATCATACCATGGCTTTGATTTCTTACTGACAAGAACAGCCGTTTGTTTATTCAGCTGATGTACCCTCTTTTTAAAGTCTTTGCTGAGAAACGACTCTAACCGGGTCAATTGATCCGCGCTTTTCGATACAGAACCGGGAAAATGGTCTTCCAATGTTTGCCGGATCCTGTTCTCCAATACCGGCGATTCTCCCTGAACCGTAACAGCCAAATGAACAGACCCTTTATCAACGGATTTTCCAAAAAAGAAATTACTCAGCTCCGGAAAAAAAGCAAAAGTCACTAATATTCCGTTCGTGTGAGCATGATTCATCAAAGATTCAGCTGCTGTCTTCTCCCTGGAAAATGAAAAAACAAATCGTGCAGCTGAAATGATATTATCATCTGTCTGCTGCTTAACGATAACATTGCCAAACAGAGTAAACTCTGTGAGAGCTGCTTCCGAAACCTTTGCGTTGATTAAATAAATGGAAGTTTGTCTGAAACCGGAAATAAGGGCACGAACGTTTTCTAAATCAGCATCCTGTACATCCGAAATAATTAAATGAACTTCTTGTTCTCTAACGAAAATTGGTAAAAGTTTTTTAGTTCTTCCCATTGAATTTATTCAGGCTGATTTCCTTTTATGACCCGGCAAAGAAAAAAAGCAATATTATAATCTCCAAGAATTCAGACAATTATTTTATTGTTATCCTATCGTATAAGTAGAATATATGGGAAAATAAAATATTAATTATCAGTACTTTGACTTAACTTCAAAAGCTTCGATTCTCTTTTAATTAAATCAGTCAGGCTTGTTTTCGCAAGAATCCGTACAGATGCTTCACGGACTTCTTCCAAAACTTCATGCAATCCGCACAATTCTTCACTGGGGCAATCTTCACAGGCTTCATAGAAATTCAGGCTCACGCAAGGCAACAAAGCGATGGGCCCTCCTGTCGCTCTTATAATATCACTCAATGCAATATCATCAGGTGATTTCAAAAGATAATATCCTCCGGCCGGTCCCATTTTACTTCCGACAATTCCTACATTTCTAAGCTGCAGCAGAATTGCTTCCAGAAATTTTTTCGGAATCCGTTCCTGATCTGCAATAAAAGCAATAGCAAGCCGCCCCTTTTCAGGATAAACTTTTGCCAGGCTTTTTAATGCCTGAATTGCATATTTTGACTTTCTTGGGATCATAATCTGGCGGAAATCTCCTTCAATATTACAAAAAAGTCCGTTCGAAATGAACGGACTCTGAATTTATTCCAAAAGATCTTACTCTCCTGAAGTTTCGGGTTCTTCTGTATTTTCAACCGGCGGAATCGTTTTAGCTGCGGCTTTTCTGGATTTTCCCAGATAGATTCCCAGCTGTATTTCATGTGTTCCTGCTGTCGAAACTCTTGTTGCTTTGGCGCTGTATTCGAAAGCATAGCTCAGGTACAGATTTTTCAGGAAGTTCAATCCCAGTGAGATCACAAAGGACTGAGATGTTCTGTATTGTGCTCCCAGCCATAAGTAATTGTAATGGACTTTCGCTCCCAAATCTGCGCTGAACGGTGAATTTTTCACGGCTCTTGCCATCATGAACGGCTCAACGGTAAAGTTTTCTCCCGCTTTTATTTTATAGGACGAATAAATCAGCCAGTGACTGTTCAGCTTACTTATAAAATAAGCATCACTAAAGTTAAACTTGCTGCCTAATAACTGTGTCCCGCTAAAGCTGAACGTAAATCTATCCGTATAAACCACTAAGCCTGCCTGAAGATCCAGGTTGTTCTGGTTCCATCTTGCTCCGAATCCCTGCAGGATATCATCTGCTTCCGACTGAACCACTACTTTGGAAGGGTTGATACCGATGTTGTTCCATCCTAAGCCCAGTCCTGCTCCGAAACTAAGCTTTTTAGTCAAAGGAAGATGAACGGCATAAGTTGCCATAATTCCTGTCTTCTGGAATGGCCCGATTCCATCATTAATTACTCTTCCCCCAACAATCTGCTTAAATTTCCCTACACTGTTCAAAGGCGGTGTGTACATGGAAACACCATCCGGATTAAATACCTTGGCAGCTCCCTTATTCTTTTTCAGGTATAGCTGCGTATGTCCTGACAAATACATCGTTACCGGATTTCCATCGGAGCTGATATGCTGATTGCGGTATCCCAGATCAATCTGGGTGAAATCCGTCAATCCGCCTGCAGCAGGATTGAAAAGATAAGGATTATGTGTGTAGTTTCCGAACTGAAACTCCTGTTGTGCAAAAACGGATGTCACACCAAACGTTAATGCACTTAATATGATTATTCTAAATTTCTTCATGACTAAACAGATTAACGAATGATACTAATTGGTCCTGTAAGTGATTTTTTATTACCGTCATTTAGCTCAATGACATAATAGTAAGTTCCCACAGGGAGCGGATCTCCTTTGAAAGTCCCGTCCCAGGCTACAGGATAACCGTCTGACTCAAATACAATGCTTCCCCAACGGTTGACAATTGTCATCTTACATTTCGGATATTTCGCATTTAGTCCGTCAATCACAAAAGAATCGTTCTTACCATCCTGATTCGGTGTAATAAGCGTCGGAATCACAAATTCATTTCCGTCACAATTATTGTATGTCAGGATCAGCGTATCATTCGCCAGGCCGCAGTAACTGTGATTGAACGAATAAACAATCACGCTGGTTCCCATTTTATAATCCGTCAGTTGTGTCACAGGACTGAATTCATTGGAAAAAGATCCGTTTCCTTCTTCAAAATACCAAATAGCCTGCGTATATGACGGAGGAGTCGTACCTACCAGCTCCAGTACTGTTTTCTCACACACGGACGTATCAGAAATATTCAAGATCTGAGGTTTTACCATCTTAAATACTTTCATGGAGTCCACATTTGAAGGGCAGACTCCGTTAGTAACGGTATAATAAAACGTATTCCAGCCTCCCTGTAAGTTAGTTGCCAAAGCATTATGATAATTCGCATTTGTAATGGTACTCTGAACATCGGAGGTCCAGATTCCTGTTCCTGACTGAGGAGGTTGTGCAGTCAGCAGCACATTTCCTGTACCACAATTATAAGTTGTGTCTTTCAACACAACTGAAGGAGAGGACAATGAATAATTATTAATAATTAAATTCTTAAATGTGCTTCCGCAGTTTTGTGAAGTCGTGTTCCAAATCACCACATTACTTCCCGGCGCCAATCCTGAGGCTGTTGTGGAAGCCTGATTCACATCTGCTATAGTAACAGATGAGCCAGAAGGAACAGACCAGTATCCTGTTCCCTGTGTTACCGGTACCGCTGCAATCGCTGTTGAATTCTGGTTACACAGATTAATCGTATCTTCTATGAATGAAGGTACTTCAGGCAAAGCAAGGCGTGTTACTGAAAAAGCGCATGTCGCCGTATTTCCGGAGGAATCTCTCGCTATATATTCTAAGTTTGTGACTCCCACAGGAAACACATCTCCTGAGTTCAATCCGGTATTATCTGCTTTAAAAACCCCGACCAGACAGTTATCAGTTGCAGTAATGTTCTGGAAGTTGATCACAGAGTCGCATGTAGAGATATCAGAAGGACAGGCAACGATCTGAGGGGCCTGTGATTCGATCGCACTTACCTGGAAGGAACATTCAGAATAGTTCCCCAGCTCGTCCGTCGCACGGATCTTAAACGTATGGATTCCCGAATTAATAGTTGCTCCTGCCGCCGGAACCTGAACGGTAGATAACAGCACGCAGTTATCAGTCACAACGGCTTGCGGAGTGTAATCAGGAACGACAAAAGTACAGCTTGTGCCGTTGTTCACCACTACATCATTCGGACAGGTAATTACCGGAGCGATCGTGTCAACAGGAAGTAAACGGACAAAACAGGTAGTTGCGTTCCCCTGCTCATCTTCAACAGTTACCACAGCATTAAAAATTCCGGAAACAGAGGTTCCGACAGTAGGTGTCTGAGAAATAATAAAATTAGAAGAAGAACAATTGTCTGTTATGGAAACAACTTCTCCTGTCAGATCAGGAACGAGATAATTACAAGCCGTGTTATTGTTACTGATATTGACAAACTGATTACACACGATCACAGGCCGGATCGTATCAATCATGTTCAGCGTCATGGTACAGCTTGCCGAGTTATTTGACTCATCATATACCGTAAATGTAATTGTTGACGTTCCTATCGCTGTTTCTCCCATATTCGGAGACTGGGAATAAGACAGGTCGGCTGTCAGTGAGCAATTGTCACTGGCGGTAACCAGTCCTGTCAGATCAGGCAGGACAACGGAGCAATTCGCATCTCCGATCAACGAATGGGCTGTCGGGCAGGAAATCACCGGATCAATAATATCCAGGCCTTTTACGGTAAAATTATCAATCGCGAACGGGATTCCGCTCACAGTACTGTTATCGAATGTAAACAAAAATCCTATTTCAAAATTCTGGCCGTTTAATGAGGCTGGCAAGCTGTAGCTCGCATTCAGCCATGAATTGGTAGAAGTAGCCAAAACTGCCAGCACCTGCCACTGGGAAGAAGCGTTCAGGCGATAAACAATTGCACCTTTATCATTGGCGTCATTGGTTTCCAGCTTATAATCAAAATCAACCACCAAGTTCTGAGCACAGTTATTATAGGTCAAAGCCTGAAATGCCCAAACAGTATCTACTCCGCTCGCTGTCGGCTGATAAGCATACGAAAGCTGAGAACCGACAGAGCAGTCAGAACCTGTTCCTGTCATTGGTGCAACATAAAGCGCTGTAGTTCCGGAAGCGGGTGCAGAATTTCCCGCACATTCTCCAAGAATAAAGTGATTAAGGCCGCTTCCATTCTGAAATGTCCAACCCTGATTTGCTTCAAAATCGTCCTTATACAGATCGTAATACTGACTGAAAGCAGTCTGGGCAAAACAACCTACAAAGAACATTAGCATGTAACGTAACTTCATATTTTAGTGAAATTAAATATTGAAAAAATTGTTATCAAGCGCAAATATAAGGAATCCGGCTGCTCTGCCCGGAGATTTCTTTCAAGACTACGTTGTTAATAATCAAATACTATATTCAGGCAAACTTACAAAATCTGATTACTATTCACAAAATCAATAATAACATCAAAACAATCTATTTTGTTTATAGGTTTTAAACACTTATATTTGTAATTAAAATCACTGATTATGGGAAAGAAAGAAAAAAACAACATCGTAAGCCGGCTAAATGAATTACTCGCCACTTACCAGATTCACTACCAAAATCTTCGTTCTTTGCACTGGAATATCAAAGGCCCTCATTTTTTCGAGCTTCATTTGAAATACGAGGAACTTTATACACGCACCCAGGTGATCATTGATGATCTGGCAGAGCGTATCCTTACGTATGAGGCCGTACCGCTTCACACTTTCGCCGATTATGTAAAAACAAGCCTGATAAAGGAAAATGCCTATATTTCCGATGGAAAAGAAGGTATGAAATACATCGTGGAAGCCCAAAAATCCTTATTGAAGACCGAACGGGAAATTTTAGCGGCAGCGGGAGAAGCAGACGACGAAGGAACCAGTGCTTTTATGAGTGACCTGATCCGTGAGAAAGAAAAATCCACCTGGATGTTCTCGGCGTGGCTGGGGAAATAATGAATGTTGAATTGGGAATATTAAATGCTGAATATTGAATTAGAAGTCTTAATATCCTAAAATCTTAAAATCAAAAATAAGTAAACAAATAAAAACAATATAATTATGAGTATAGTAGGTAAAAAATTTCCTTCTGTTGCAGTGAATGCAATCGACGAATTAGGAGACACATTTAAGCTTAATGTTTTCCAGCATGCTGTTGATAAAAAGAAAAAAATAGTATTATTCTGGTATCCGAAAGATTTCACATTCGTTTGTCCTACTGAAATCCACGCATTTCAGGAAGCCGCAGCTGAATTTGAAAAACGCAATACACTTGTCATCGGAGCATCCTGTGATACGGCGGAAGTTCACTTCGCATGGTTAAGTACTGCGAAAGACAACGGAGGTATTGAAGGGGTTAAATTCCCTCTATTGGCTGATTCTACACGTCGTTTGGCGGAAGAGCTGGACATTCTGGACTACGACCAGTACGATGATGAATCTACCGGAGATAACGTACCTTACCGCGCGACTTATTTAATTGATGAGGATGGAACTGTATTCCACGAATCAATTAACCACATGCCATTAGGAAGAAATGTCGGTGAATATCTTCGCTTAGTGGACGCGTACACACACGTTCAGCAGCACGGAGAGGTATGTCCTGCCAACTGGGAAGAAGGAAAAGACGCAATGAAAGCAGATCGTAACAGTACTGCAGAGTATTTAAGCAAACACTAAAAATTATGTTTACAGAGTTAACGGAAGATAATCTGGACCAGATCCTCCACTCTAACGAGAAGGTTATGGTTCAATATGGTGCGGCTTGGTGCGGCAATTGCAAAATAACAAAGCCTAAGTTCAAACGCATGGCGGAAGAAAATCCTGACATCGCTTTTTACTATGTGGATGCCGAAAAATTACCGGAATCACGTAAATTCGCTGATGTCACGAACTTACCGACTTTCGCTGGCTTTGTAAACGGACAATTGGTAAAGCAGGCACAGGGTAACAAAGTAGAAACCATTCAAGAAGTGAAAGATGCGGTTACCGGTAATTAAGCACATGGTAAAATTCATCGAAGAGAATGATGAAGATTACGTCAATGAAACGATTGAAACACTGGAGTATCTTATTGATGCTCCCGGCCTGAAGGATGAAGAATTAGATGTGATCGGAGAATTGCTATCTAACTTCTCCGGCGCTGTGGAAGTTCATCAGGATATCCAGTCCGGCAAAAACCAGAAAGACGCATTGAATGATTTCATGAAACGCGTAACAGGTTCTATTGATAAATAATTTCTATTTATTAGCATTCGGAATCCGGGGAATTTCCCCGGATTTTTTTATTGATAAAATTCAATAAGATATCAGGTTTATATCTGAAGATGATCCTGAAGTGACTACGTGAATCGTTAAACACAAGCGTTCAATGGGTTTCAGTGTTGTAATTCACAATCTGTAGTGCGATTAAACGTTACAGGTTATATATTCCGGGGTTGATTTTGATCTTAATAAAGAATATCCTTTATTTTTCAGGTTTGTCAGAGAACTTTTTCTCAATTTTTATCGCAATGGAAGCAACTAAAGCCAGGTTATTTTTTTCAAAAATTCCTTGCCCGTTCAGATATATTTTGTCCCGTCCCGTCATCCAGCGGCCTTCAATTCTGCACATTACAGCAGGTATAGGTGAATAATCAACATTTAAAGAACATCCGCTCGCACGAAAAGGATCCGGTGACATATTGAGAACAACTACTCTTCGCGGGTCTGAAAAGTATTCTCCGCGAAGTGTAAACGCCCATGCCGGCAAAAACTGGTATCGCACCATCACGACCGGGCTGAACCACACGTTATAATTTCTTGATCTTGTAAAACGTTGTTCGAGTCCTATGTCAAAAGCGGCAATAAGCCCTACCTGCTTATGTACCTTATAAATTACATACAAGTCACTGTAATATCGCCATCTTCTATAGTCGTAAGGAAATTCAGAACCGGCATACAAGCTGTGATTCAATTTAATCTTATCATTTGGCTTGTAAATTACCTGTGAGCCGAAGGATGGAAGCGAATTACCCGGAACTTTCTGAATACGCTGCCAACCGTTCAATAATAATGCTGAAAAGCTCCATTTACCCGGAGAAAAGGTTAGTTTTGCACCCGTTTCATAATACGGAGAATTCTCTGCCAGCAATGATCTTGTCAAGGTCCAGTTATCAATAGAAACTGCACTTTCCAGACCAATATGAGATGAAAAAATTCCCGCATCCAGCCACCATCTGCTTTTTTTGTCCAGTGCCAATCCTACATTCGCTTCGTGGACATAACGTAAAGCAGAAGGGACCCCTGCGTAATTATCATTAACGTATGTTCCTGCATGGAAGCCTAAATGAGCACGATAACGAGGATGAGCAACCGCAAATTTAACTAATCCAAGATTTAAATTAAACTCGTTCCTTCGGTTGTGATTATACAGAAAAAGCTGCCGTTGGTTCATCTTTGATTTACCAAAGTCCGTCGCATAAAACACATCAATAAAACCACTGACGGATAATTCTGGTTTTTGCTTCCAGATCGAATCTTTTTGCCCGTAAACAGCGCCTGCCTTTACCAATAAGCACAACAATAAAATTCGTATCTTCATCTGTTATCTTTTAAATTGAAAAAACCGCAATCACTTGCGGTTCCTTATTTATGCTTCTCTTTTCCTTACTGTCCTTTGCTCTATCCGCTTTTCATATTTTTTACCCTGAAAAATACGCTGAACAAAAATCCCCGGTGTATGTATCTGCCCCGGATCTAATTCACCTGCCGGAACAAGCTCTTCTACTTCTGCAACCGTGATTTTACCTGCCATTGCCATCATCGGGTTGAAATTCATTGCCGTCGCTTTGTAAATGAGATTTCCTTCCGTATCACCTTTCCACGCTTTTACGATTGCAAAATCTGCTGTTAAGGCAGTTTCCAAAATATGAGGCTTACCATTAAACTGCCGTACTTCTTTTCCTTCCGCCACCTCTGTACCGTAACCTGCAGGGGTGAAAAATGCAGGAATTCCCGCTCCACCGGCACGACATCTTTCCGCCAGTGAGCCCTGCGGGATCAGATCCACTTCCAGTTCGCCGCTCAACATCTGACGCTCAAATTCGGCATTCTCCCCCACATACGAGCTGATCATTTTTTTAACTTGTTTCTGCTGTAACAGCAGACCAAGCCCAAAATCATCAACTCCCGCATTATTGGAGATACACGTCAGTTGTTTTACATTCATTTTTACCAGCTGAGCAATAGAATTCTCGGGAATCCCGCAAAGACCAAACCCTCCGACCATCAGCGTCATTCCATCCTGAATTCCATTCAGTGCTTCTTCTTCGTTTTTTACAACTTTATTCATAAATAAAAATCATTAAATAGTAAAACCGGGATCTAATGGCAGATCTTCAGCCACTCCAGGGGTACAATTAAATTCACTTTCATTGTAATGCTCCGGCTTCACAAAATCGCCCTCCGTCAACTTCAGCTTAGGATTTGCATAGGCTTTTTGCATGTAATAACCGAAAATAGGCAGCGCCATACGTCCTCCCTGTCCCCAGGTCATTGTCCGGAAACGAATCGCCCGCTCTTCTCCTCCAACCCAAACACCTGTAACTAGGTTCGGAGTCAATCCCATATACCAGCCGTCAGAGTTACTTTGTGTCGTACCTGTCTTACCTGCCATTGGGTATTTCAAGCCGCCCCAGTTATGAACGCTTCCTCTCAGGCTTCCCGCTGTTCCGCCGTCCACTACAGAACGCATAATGCTCAAAGTCGCATACGCTACATTTTCGTTTAATGCTTCATTGATCTCCGGCTGTGCATTATAGATCACATTACCGTTTCTGTCCTCAATACGTAATATGGTTGTCGGCTGGATGTAAAGCCCGTTATTTACAAATGTTGCCTGGGCAGCGACCAGCTCATACAGCGACATATCCATCGTTCCTAAGCACATTGCGGGAACCACATCTGCTTCGTTCAGATTTATTCCCATGGACTTTAATATTTTGTTCACTGTCTGCGGACCGGCTGTCGCTCCCATCGCCTGCATTACGGCTACTACAATATTATTCATCGATCCCGCCAATCCTTTTCTTACAGTTACAGGACTTCCGTCAAACTTTCCGTCTGAATTTCTGGGACACCACTGGCCGCTCGGCCTTCCCTGATGGTCAAACTTGTCCACGCAGTGCTGAATATTCGGGAAAGTCGTGCATGGAGTGATCACTCCCATGGTCATTCCTGCAGCATATACAAATGGCTTTACGGTTGACCCGATCTGGCGTTTTCCGAGACGGACATGATCAAATGCGAAATAATCCATATTATAACCGCCTACCCATGCTTTTACAAATCCCGTTCCCGGTTCAATGCTCATCAAACCTGCACGTAAGAAGGCTTTATAATAGCGAATAGAATCATAAGGTGTCATTACCGTGTCGATCTCTCCTTTCCAGGAAAAAACCTTCATATCTGCAGGCTCATGAAAGGTTTTAATAATTTCACTGTTAGATAAGCCGGCCTTTTTCAGGTTTCTGTAACGGTCGCTGACTTTAATAGCCGAATTCATAATCTTATCAATCTCCTCCTGCTTAATCTCGTTGGCAAAGGGATAAAATTTCGTTTTCGAATTATTTTTATCAAAAGCCGGCTGCAGATTTTCTTTTAGATGCCGTTCCACCGCTTCTTCCGCATATTTCTGCAGGTCAATATTTATAGTGGTATAAATTTTCAGTCCGTCATTATAGATATTCCAGGGTGTACCGTCTTTTTTCTTGTATTTCAATTCCCCTTTTTCGGTTTTCTGGGAAAAAAGGTCATTAATTTCAGCACGGATCGACTCCCTGAAATAAGGAGCTATCCCCTGTTTGTGATCCACACTCTGATAATTGGTCAGCAAAGGTTTTTTAATAAGCTCTTCGTATTCCTCTCTTGTGATCTTCACTCCCAGCGCAGGATTATCTTTGCTGCTGTTTTTCATCCATTGATATAACACCTGATTTCGTCTGGAAACCGTTCTCAAGCTATCTTCCGCACGGGCACTCCGGACTTCTTCATCAGAGATTTTATCAGCAGAGACGTTCTTTTTATTCGCCAGCTTCTGTCTGTAATTGGTTTTTGTAAAGCTATACGGATTATATAATCCCGGATTTTTACACATCCCGACCAGCGTTGCCGCTTCTTCTTTGCTTAATTCTTTTGCCGGTTTATTAAAATATACTTTTGAAGCGTTTTCTATTCCTACCGCATTGTACAGGAAATCAAACTGATTCAGGTACATACTGATAATCTCTTCTTTTGTATATCGTTCCTCTAAACGTGTTGCAATGATATTTTCCTGTGCCTTTTCATTAACACGTCCCATCAGCCTTCCGGCTCTCCCGGGAATAGGAAGGCTCAAACCGCGTGATCTTGCCTCGCTTTCTTTTTCGCGTTGCTGCAAAGTATAGAGTAATTTGGCCAGCTGCTGGGTAATCGTGGAACCTCCTCCGGCTCTTCCCATTTTCACTACCGCTCTTCCTAATGCTTTAAAATCAACTCCGGAATGTTCATGAAACCGCTCATCTTCCGTGGAAATCAGCGCAGATGTGACAAACGGGGAAATATTTTTATAATTGATCGTTGTTCTGTTGATTTTCCAGTACCGGCCCAGTTCTGTCTCACCATCATCAGCAAGAATGATCGAAGCCTGAAGCTCCGGCGGGTTTTCCAGCATCTCCAGCGAGGGAAGCTCTTCTTCCGACTGAGAAAGAAGCAATATAATGATCACAAACATCGGCATCAATCCGATGAGCCAGAACAGCACTTTAGGAGCTCTGGAATTTGATTTGTTTTCACCTGACCCGGAATCAACGATCTTTTTCTTACTCACCTTTTCAATTTTTAATCTTTCAAAAATAATGATTTTTCGGACATGGGAAAAAGTAACAAAATGAGAAAAGAAAAAACGCCTCGTTAAAGGCGTTTTCATCATTTATTTCTTAGATTTTTCTTTCTTGTTCACCTCTTTTATAAAATGCTCAATCGCCGCTGTCATCGAAGGAAGATTGGGCTGTGGCGCGTGAACATCCAAACGAAGACTATTCTTTATCACTGCATTTGCTGTTGTAGGTCCGAAGGCTGCGATCAATGTGTTGTTCTGCTTAAAGTCAGGAAAGTTTTTAAACAGCGACTCGATTCCTCCTGGACTGAAAAATACCAGCATATCGTAATAAACATCTTCCAGATCGCTTAAATCCGATGCCACTGTACGGTACAATACAGCCTTAGTAAACTGATATCCGAAGCTTTCAAGCACTTCCGGAATCTTATCGCGCAGAATATCGGTACAAGGAAGCAAAAACTTTTCCGTTTTGTGTTTCTTCATCACATCTGCCAGCTCTTCGATCGTTTGTTTTCCGAAGAAAATTTTACGTTTCCGGTATGCTACATATTTCTGCAGGTATAATGCAACTGCCTCAGAAATACAAAAATATTTCATGGTATCAGGCACTTGAAATCTCATCTCCTCAGCTACTCTGAAAAAGTGGTCCACTGCATTTTTAGAAGTCATGATCACTGCGGAGTGCTCAGCGAAATTCACACGCTGTCCTCTCACCTCCTGAGCGTTCACTCCTTCAACATGAATAAAGGGACGAAAATCGATCTTTAAATCGTATTTTTCTGCCAAATCGAAGTAAGGAGATTTCTCTCCTTCAGGTTTTGGCTGAGAAACCAATATAGTTTTAATAGCCAATTTGATTCTGAATTTATATTAAACAATCATTTCAAGTTCAATAATCCTGCCTATTGTAACACCTAAGAACAAATAGGGCAAGACTTCGAGAGTGCAAAAGTACAAAATTAAATAATACCAATACACATGGTGTCTCAAACTCTTATAAACAGACAAGAACACTCTTACCGTATAAAACAGCAGCAGCAAGGATAACAGGGCTATTTTAAAATAATAATCCCACTGATCATTAAATACCCATAATAATAAAAGAACACTAAAAACCACGCTTTTCAGCAATATCAGATTTTTACTGACTTCTGCCAGCTCACGGAACACCGGAATATTTCCCACAAAAATCCGGGAGATCAAAAAGTTTATAAACGGAATCAGTAACAATGTCAGCACCGTGCCATAAAAGAAATAGACGCTTAAAACATCCAGTGTTTTGTATTCCCGGACGATCATATAAACAATTCCAATGGTAACAAGGAAATAATTTATAAACAGCAGGACCGTGGCGCCGGTATTGACCGGAACTTTAAAAGAATAATTCTTAAAGGTATTCGTTACAATACCGGCCATTAGTCCGTCCTGCAACAAACGGGAGATCGTGAGCAGCACCAATGACAAGAAAAGAATCACCATACTTACCGTATCAAATAAGTGCGGGCGCAGCTGCCAGACAATATCTTTATTCCCATACACTGATTCAAGCATCTCCTCACAGAATTTAGAACAAAAGTAATATTTAGCGGCAAAAACCTGCTGAAACTCTGAAAAGTTAATTTATCTTCAATTGGGCTCTTTAATTACTCCTGCTCTCACTTTTCTCTTTCTACTTTGAAAAAAACCAAAATAAAATTTAGATTTGTTTATGCGTTTTTACAAGGTACTGTTTCTGTTATTTTTGCTGTTCGCTCCAACGATATTCTGGGGGCAGTCCTACCATTTCAGAAATTACACGGTAAAGGATGGAATTGCGCAATCTCAGGTATATGCCTTGCTCCAGGACTCAAGAGGTTATTTGTGGATGGGAACAAGAGGTGGTGGTTTGACACGTTTCGATGGAATCACATTCACAACGTTTACGGAAAAAGACGGATTAGGAACAAATTACATCAATTGTATCAAGGAAGACCGTGAGGGAAATTTATGGATTGGAACGAACAATGGAATTTCACGCTACAATGGCCTTGCATTTGAATCGTTCAAATTAGCCAGCTCCGAAGGAAAATTTCAGGTTCTGTCAATTGTTTGGGATAAAAATGGAAAGATACTCCTATCGGGAAACAAAGGGGTCTTCACATTTGACGGAAAACAATTCAAATCGCTCAATGAGCAGCTCGAAACAGAAAATATTACTGTCAATACCCTGCTTTTTGATAAGGAAAACAGGCTTTATGTCGGCTATGGCAAAGGGTTGTTCCGTTATACACTCAATAACAATAACAATCATTGGAAGAAAGAAGACTTAGGGAACGAAAACCGATACATGCGCAATGCTATTACAACGCTCAAGGAGGATAAAAACGGTAATCTATGGATCGGAACCTATGGTGACGGGATGTATTGCTACAATGGCCAGCAGTTTTACCGTATTGATTTAAAGCACGAATTGTATAAACAAACCGTTTTAGATATTTACATCGACCACAATCAGGATTTGTGGATTGGCACACTGACTTCCGGTGTTGCGCATTATTCAAGAGCCGGAAAATCATTTTCATGGTTCGGAGAAAAAGAAGGTCTGAGCAACAATCATGTTCGAAGTATTTGCCAGGATAACAGTAATAGCTACTGGTTTGGAACATCTGGCGGAGGTGTTGCCAATTATGCCGGAAATCAATTTACCGGATACGATGAAAAATCGGGGTTGAAAGCCAACTTCATTTACAGTGTTTTTCGGGATAGCAAAAACCGGTTGTGGATTGGGAATGGGCAAAAAGGGGTTACACTCAAAGAAAACAATACATTCACTGCTTTTGACGGAGCAAACGGATTTGCAGATGTGAAAGTGAAAGCAATAGCAGAAGATTTTCAGGGGAATCTGTATTTCGGAACAGACGGTCAGGGAATTTTTCGTTACGATGGTGAAACCTTTGAAAGTCTAAAAGAATTTTCCAAATCATACATTCGCTCCATTCAGGTGGATGCATTGGGAAATTTATGGGTAGCAACCGCAGGATTGGGAATTTTAAAGTGGAACGGTGAACTGCAAAAGCAATTTTTAGTCACTGACGGCTTGTTACAAAACCGAATCACCTGCTTACAGATTGATAAAATGAACCGTATTTGGTATGGTTCGGAAGAAAACGGAATCGGATATATTTTCAATGATGTTCCCTCCAAAAATTACATTCGTGAAAAAAACGGACTGTCTTCCAATGCCATTCGTTGTCTGTCGGAAGATATCAACGGAACAATTTGGGCAGGAACGGCAGGTGCAGGTATCAATCGGATTTCATTCAATGGAAATAAACACCAGATACGGATTTATGGTATAAAAGACGGGCTTACTTCTTCCAATGTTTATCTGATTACCAATGACAATTCGGGAAACTGCATTGTGGGAACCGAAACCGGAATTGATTTTATTGAATTTCAGACCGACAATGCTGTTAAAGACATCCGGCATTTTGGAAAAAGTGAAGGTTTTACAGGAATCGAAACCTGCCAGAATGCCAATTTTAAGGATACTGATGGAACATTCTGGTTTGGCACCATCAATGGTTTATTTCACTACAATCCTGCCAATTTGTATCGGAATAATCATGAACCGATTACACAAATCCGAGACATCAAATTGTTTTATATCCCTTTAAGTCAGACAAACTACAAGGATAAAATAAAACCGTGGAACAAGATTGAGAACCTGTTACTGCCTCACGACCAAAACCACATCAGTTTTGATTTTTTTGCCATTAATTTTAGCAATCCGGAAGCAGTTCGTTATCAATGGAAACTGGTCGGGTTTGACGAAAACTGGTCTCCTCCTTCAAAAGAGCACAGCATTGTTTATTCGAATCTGAATCCGGGAAAATATACCTTTTTGTTGAAAGCAAGCAACGAGGATGAGGTATGGAACAAGCAACCTATTTCATTCAGTTTTGAAATTGAATTGCCTTTCTGGAAAACATGGTGGTTCCTGACATTGGAAATAGGACTCATCGGTTTGATTTTATTCCTGTTATTCCGATGGCGCATCAATCTGGTGAGGAAAAAATCAAGGGAGCGTGAGGAGAAAATCAGCATGGAAAAGGAGTTGATGGAACTGGAGCAAAAAGCACTGCGTCTACAGATGAATCCGCATTTTATTTTCAATGCATTGAATTCCATTCAATCACAAATTGGGACAGGAAATGAGCAGGAAGCACGTTATTATCTGGCAAAATTCTCCCGATTGATGCGTCAGATTTTAAGCAACTCCAGAAATACATTTATTACACTGGAAGAAGAAGTTTCAACGCTTGAAAATTACTTGCTGATTGAAAAATTCTGTAATGGAGACCGGTTTGATTACACCATTCAGGTGGATGAATCGCTGGAAAAAGATTTTATTCTCATTCCTCCTATGCTTTTGCAACCTTTTGTTGAAAATGCCATTAAGCACGGATTTAAATTTCCACCCAACGAGCAGCGAAATGGGCAGATTGAAGTAACGTTCCGTTCCGTGGAAGAACATTTGATTTGTGAAGTAAAAGACAACGGTATCGGTCGAAAAAAAGCTGCGGAAAACAATGAAAAAAGCATGGAAAGCTACCATGAATCCACAGCATTGAAAGTAACCAACGAACGATTAGAATTACTCAAAAAAGAAAACACGACTGCTCAACTTGAAATCATCGATTTACATACGGATGAAGGTCAGGCTTGCGGCACATTGATTCGATTAACTATTCCGATAATACATTGATTATGAAAGCAATTTTAATAGACGATATTGAACAAGCACGTATCACACTGAGAAAAGACCTGGAATACTATGCTCCGGATGTTGAAATTGTAGGAGAGGCGAGCGGTGTTGTGGAAGGTGCTAAATTGCTAAAAACAATCAAACCCGATATTCTTTTTCTGGATATTCAGATGCAGGATGGTAGCGGATTTGATTTACTGGACATTATCGGTGAAATTGACTTCAAGATTATTTTCATTACAGCATCGGATGCACATGCCATCAAAGCATTTCGTTATGCTGCAATTGATTATTTGCTAAAACCAGTTGATCCGGATGAATTACAGACAGCTCTGAAAAAATTCAAGGCGAGTGGCATCAACGAAAATGAAAAATACAAGCTCCTCAATGAGAGTCTGAAAGACAAACAAAAACACAATGAGCGACTGGCACTGCATTCGCAGGAAAAAATCAGCATTGTTGAGATAAAGGACATCGTCCGTTGTGAGAGTGATATCAACTATACACAGTTTCATTTCTCCGATAAACGAAAAATAATGGTCACCCGGACACTGAAAGATTTTGAAGAATTATTGCAAAATCATGGGTTTTTCAGGGTACATCAATCACATTTAATCAACACCAAATACATTCGGGAATATTCTAAGCAGGAAGGCGGCCATCTGGTTATGACTGATGGTAGTTTGGTTCCTGTTTCTACCCGTAAAAAGCCCGAGGTAATGAAAATGCTGGAGGAGTTGTAAATTTTTAAAAGATAGGATTACTTAAAAACAAAAATCCCGGTTTACAAATTGCAAACCGGGATTTTAAAACGTTTAGAAAAGTGCTTCTTATTTCATGGACTTGATGTAGTCCCACTTATCCTGAACAGAAGTCTTTGTTTTAATCTCTTTATTCATAGTTTTCAAACGACTTTTGTCTTTATTGATAACATCGTACATAAGTTGATAATCCTGGTCCAATGCTTTCACCATTGTAATGAATTTTTCAGCATTTTCCTGTGAATTGAATTGTTGTACTTCTCTTACTTTCGAATCCCATACTTCCTGAAATCCGTTTCCAAGTGCTACATAAACTGGTGTCGCAACCACAGGTGCAACTGTTTCGTTGATTCTGTCAATAATATCGCGCTTAAATCTGTATCCTAAGTTGTCTACCGATCTTTGTGCATCAGCAAATTGACGTGCTTTCGCTTGTTCGTTGTATGCATTAATCTGTGTTGGGTTATAAACGGTATTGATTTCAATGAAACCAAGTAATTCTCCTTCAGAATATTTATTTCTGAATTGGAATTTTTCATTTGCATCAAAATACCCTTCTTCACCAACAATGTAGTTACCATAAACAGCAACTTTACGAGAAATTGGTGTAGGTCCTTCATATTCAATCAGGTCTTTTGCCAATACGCGGAAATCTGTTTCTTTGAATTTCTTGTTATCGTATGCATAAATTGGAATAATTCCTTTTCCTGCATATTTTTTTGTGTTCAATATTGATTCAAATTCATGGATGTATTGGTACGTAGCTGAACCATCACGAAGGTAGGCAATGGTAACAACGTCATATTTGTATACTTTTCTAAATGCGGCAATATCTAAATCTACTACAAAATTTTGTTCAACTGTACCAGTTGAGCTTATTTTCATGTCTACTTTGTCTCCTGCTTTTAGTGCTGTTTTTACTCCATCAGCAACATTTACTTTTGAAAATTTGAATTGCGCATTTGCAACTTGAGAAAATAACATAATAGCTCCCGCTAATGCTACCTTAAATAGTTTCTTGTTGTTCATTTTTTATTGAAATTTCGATAAAAATAGTCAATTAATTTACATTAAAATGGGGCTAATGCGAGAATTTCATCAATTTCATTTAAACTTAAAATGAACTCCAAAATTGGTTAAATCACACAAAATTTTAGTATATTGTTTTTCAACAATATGTAAAATAAAACACTACCAATCATTCATTTTATTCCAACCCAAGCAAGGTTGTGATTTGCTGCCATGCCTTATCACGATTTGTATTGTACCGGTTTTGCGCATCCTCACTTCCGGTAGCGGCATAATCATTCAACCCCTGCGCCTCTTTTTTCAAAGACGTTAAACAATCCACTAATTCCTGCACATAAAGAACATCGTCCTCCGTGAGTCCGTTACTTTTTACTTCTTTACATTTAGATAGCATCTCGATTACCGACTGCAGCATAGCTGTCTGCTCGCTCATCAGATCCTTTACGTGATTAGCATCGTACACTTCATTCACATACGCATCCGCAATAGCTCCGATGGTGATATATGTGTTGTAAACAGTAATGGATGAAACACCACCAAAAGCTTCTCGTACATTGACATCACACTGAGCTCTTGAAACAGAAAAACTACAAATAGTTAAGAACAATACAACAATTAGTTTCATACTAGCAAAAGATTTAAAGTTGATACGAATGTACAGTTATAATCGGCTAAAAAAAAGTGTTTTGAAATTATTTTTTGAATTAATCATATGATAATTTTCCATTCAAAGCTTATATTTCATTTACTCGGTTTGTTGGTCATTATGCTTTTCAAAGATGGTATACAGATGACACAGATTAAGCAGATTTTCCACAGATAAAAATCTTAATTCATCTTATTAAATCAGTATCCTGTTTGCATTTTGCTAATTCGCTTTGTATTTCAGGGATAGCACGCAGATGACACAGATTAAGCGGATTTTCCGCAGATGAAAATCTTGATTAATCCATTAAATCAGCGATCATCAGTGTCCCATTTCCATTATAAAACTATTTTCTTCAGTGCTTTATTCACATACATTAATGTATTTTGAACTTTTTTTTGTCCAACTTTTTTTCGTTTTATTAAACTTATAAATATCTTCACTCAATTCACACACACCTATGTGAACGTAAGTTGTCAAAGTTTTGTTTTTACTGTTGATTTCCGAAGGAAAAAATACCATTGAATCCGTTAAAAAACTATCTAAAATGAACTTTTTTTTACTCGTCTGAATATAATAACTATAAAGGGGACCTCCATTACCACCACAATCATTGATAACAGCAATATCATCATTCCCGTCAAAGTTTAAATCTGCGACGACGATATCACCAAAATAATTGTCAACGATTTCTCTGTCTGCTTTAAATTTAGTAGTATATGAAGTCATATTGTCACAATTTGCAAATTCCGAAGAAATAAATGAGGACGCAATAAAGAAGCTGTCAATAAGAGATTTTGTTGATTTATTGTACAAATAAACAGTAAAAAAACAAGAGTCCTGTTGTACGATTGTATCAGTATATCGCTTAAAATTAATAGATATGTCAAATTGTGTTGAAAGATTAGTTTGGTGGCAATCATTCATTTGTGTTAATAGAAATTTTGATTGTTTCCTCATAGCTGGCTGTATCGTTTCTGACGATTCGTTGTTCGGATACTCGTTTCGTGCAGAGCATCCAAATAATATAACTGTTAATATGATTGGTAGTTGTTTCATGACGTTATTTAATAGTTTAATCACGTTTTTTTTCATTTACCTCTTTTCATTTGATTTTTTCATCGTTTTACTCTCAAAAAATAGCACGCAGGACTTGTTCCGATTTATCGGAATGATACAGATTAAGTGAATTTTCTACAGATAAAATCTTAATCAATCCTATTAAATCAATGTCCTGTTTCCATTTTGCCAGTCACTTTGCATTTCAGGGATAGCACGCAGATGACACGAATTGAACGGATTCTCACAAATGAAAATCTTAATCAATCTGCGGCATCTGCGTTCCCTATCCATTACAAAACCATTTTTTATTTGGTGGCGATTTTTCACTCCTACTTCACAACCTCTACCCACCTTCCTTTTTCAGAAGCATAGATACTGTTGTCATACATCGTTTCACACTGAACGGCAGGCAGGTAGAATCTTCCCAGATAACTTGCATTCAAACGAATGCGAATCGTTTTGGTGGCATTTGGTCCCAGTTCAAAATAAGAATACACCCGGTCGTCTCTTACATCCTGGTAACGAACTCCCTGATTGGATTCTACTCCGTCCATTCGGTCGTTTAAAATTTCCCATCCGCTTGGAAACAATTGGCTCAATGCCATTTCCTTATAGATTCCTTTCTTCCCGGGATTTGTAAGAGTAACTTCCACCATGAAATCTGTTCCTTGTTTTAGTTTATCCGGATGAATGGTATTGCCGTTCATATCCACATACGCAATGCTCATTTTCAGATTTTCAGAAGCTGTTTTTTCTGTTCCCTGCAATGGAATTCCTTTGAAGGTTACAGAAACATATAACTTACCTGCTCCGATATTTTTGAGCTGAATGAACGAGTTTGCTGCAAGTTCTGTTTCACTGTACGTGTGTTTCTCCAAGATTCGGTTCAATGTCAATTGCTGCAACTGATTGCCATTTATCTGTAAACCGTATGTACTTTTCTCATTTGTATTCTTCACTCCTGCATATTCGGTCAATGCCAGTAATGCCATTGCTGTTTCCTGTGTGCTCATCCATGAATCGGAATTGAGTTTATCAGACATTTTTGTGACTAATTTCTGTGCTTTTTGATGATTCAATTTGCTAAGTGTTTGCAGGATGATGGCTTCATCACGGGTATTTGAACCAAATGTGTATGACAATTCCCGATACGAGCCCATTTCCGTTGCCAATGATTCAATCATTTTCTGTCCCACTTTATCCTGCCCGATTTCCGCATAAGCTGCAGCTAATTGCCATTTCGCCATCGGTGTCAGGTTACGCTCTTCTTTTAAACGGTTCATTGCCCCCAACTGCTGTTTTTTAGCCAATGCCAGTAAATACAAACGGTATGCCTGTGTCAACTGATGGCTTTCCGTTGCTTGTTTGTGAACAAACGGATTGGTATCTGTGTTCCAGTTTTGCGCTTTTTCAGTCTGATATTTTACCCAACCTTTTTTCAGTTTATCAGGAATGACATACCCTTGAATTTCAGCTTCCAGTAAAAAATGTCCGGCGTAATTCGTTGCCCATTCATTTTCATAACTTTCTCCCGGCCAGTACGCAAAACCACCATTTATAGTTTGAAACAGCTGAAGGCGTTTAATGGCTTCCTGCACATGGCTTTTAATCTGCTTCTGCTCTTTTTCGGACAGATTCGTCAATTTCCCAAGATACAACTGTGGGAATACACCTGAAGTAGTCTGTTCCAGACAGCCATGCGGATATTGAATCAGATAATCCAATCTTTTTTGCAAACCGATGGAAGGAATACGTGAAATCTCCACAATGGCTTCATTGGTTGATTTTAATCCGAAATAACGTACATCTATTTTCTTTGATGCTCCCGGTTCTACAATAAAACTAGAATACGTATACTGAACAGGATTAGCAGGTCGAACGTCAATTTCCAATTCTTCCGTAGCTTTTACTTTTCCGGAAACTGCTGTGATTTTCAGTTTGGCGATTCCAGTTTGTTTTGCCACTTTGAGTTGAAATGTTTTGGTTACTTCTCCTAGTTCTTTCACTTCAAAAGTCTGCGTATTTTTCCCATTAACAGATACCAAATCGTTGGTTTCAATGCTCAATGTTACATTTTTAATGTGTTCTTCCATTGCAAAAACGCTGATGGGTAGCGCAATTTCTTCATCCGGACCAAAAACACGCGGACAGGTTGCCAACAACATCAAGGGCTTTTTAACCGGAACCGTTTTTTCAAAATTCCCATATGCTCCATTGTTTTGGGCAACAACCATTACACGAACGGAACCAACATAATTTGGCACGTCCAATGTGTGATTTTTACTTTGCCCTGCTTCAACTGTAAAAGGTCCCATAAAACGCACCATCGGTTTAAAACGATTTGCCTTCGGGTTCTTTCCGCGACCTGCCTCGCCATCACCACCAATGGATAATAGCTTAGACAATTTCCCGGCAAATGCACCAATTACATAGTCATACATATCCCACGTTTTTACGCCAAGTGCTTCTTTGGCATAAAATGTATTCCATGGCTGCGGTGTTTTAAAATTGGTCAAATCCAGTAATCCGTCATCGACAACAGCCAATGTATAGGTCATTTTTCTTCCTTGTTTTTCTTTGACGGTAATAGTTGATTTTGTCTCCGGTTTCAACACATCCGGCATCTGCACAATCGGATTCAGATGCGTCATCGGGTCGTCCACAACAACAGGAGTTACTCCATACAAACGGATTGGAAGGTCGTTTTTAGTATTCGCATGTGGCTGAATCAATGTAATGTGAATATACGCATTCGGAGCCATATCTGCTGAGGCTTCCAAGGTATGCCGTGTTTCTCCTTTGTTGGTATTGATCCAGTATTTCTTAATCACCTTGGAACGTGTTTCAACACTTATCAATGCTTTTCCTGCAGCAGGAGAAGGAATGGAAAGTTGAATGTTTTCTCCTTTGGTGTAATTTGATTTATTGGTTGTGAAATTCAACAAATTGGCGTGTTCACCCTGCACTCTATTGGTTCTGTTCCAATAGGGCCAGTCAATTGTGAATGGCAATCCGGTTTGATGGTTTCCATTTTTATGTGTTGCAATAATGACATACTTCCCATAATCAGGATAATTGATTTTAAACGGAATGCTTGCTTTTCCCTGCTTGGTTTTCAAAACGGTATCCTTCACCAGAAACGATCCTGTTCGGGCAATGTAAGAAGCTAAGTCAGAATCATTGTTTTCATACCACCATCGCCATTGCAGTTTGTAAATTTTCACTTCTACCGTTTCATCCGTTTTTAATTTTCCGTCTTCGGATACGGCAACAATATCAAACGCATGTTTTTTATCCGTTTCCAATGAACCATCAAAACTTCCTGTAGCAGGAGATTGAATCCCGATGTATGTCTGAAACGGAGAATAATCAACCTGTGTACGGTCAATGCTGAAATCACCTCCCGATTCGAATACTTTTGTGATATAATTAGCCTTTAGTTTACCTGGAGCAGTATTTCCTACATGCAGCTGTTTGGAAAAAGTCAATGCCCCGTTTTCATCTACTTTTCCATCAACAATGGTCATCAAATCGGAGGAATAAGATCGAAGCGGTGAATCAAACGTATATTTCTTGTAGTCATCAAACATCGTCTTTCCCTGATTAATCTGTACCTGAACAATCGTTTTCAAGTTTTTGGCAACCGCTCCATGCAACCATTCCACTTTCAATTTCGCAACAGAATCCTGTTCAGATTTCTTTTGAACATCCAATTTGATTTTCAATCGGTTGGGTTTGATGGTTTCTACTTTCAGGTATTTTGTGTAGGTATTGTTTCCAACTGTTGCCGTGGCAAGGTAATGTCCTGTGATTCCCTCTTCCTCTGTTTTGCATCGGAAATCATAAGTTCCATTCACATTTTTTGTACGAGTCGTCTGATAAACAATGTTTCCGTTCGGATCTTGCAAACTGAAATCCACAGGATGATTTTTTGGCAAACTATTGTCTTTGTTTTCCAGAATAAATGCCACATAAAGCGAATCTCCCGGTCTCCATACACCTCGCTCTGCATATAAAAACCCTTTGACACCTTTTTGCACATTCGTTCCTTCAATATCAAATTTATTCATGGCATTCGCATACGCATCTCCCAATTTCAGGTAACCTCGTTGATTTCCGTTTTTCACAACGACTAAAAACGGTTTTCTATCCAGCTGATGTGTGTACATGCCCTGCGCATCTGTCTTACCACTGCTAATAACTTGTTTTGTAAAATCATAGAAGGTTACATCAGCACTTGAAACAGGTTCTGTTGTCAGCATATTGCTTACAAATGTATGACCTGTTTTATTTTCTTCCAATTTGAAGATGATTCCTAAATCAGATGCCAGAATGTTGCGGGAAATGGCCTTTCCTTCGTAATAATACGCATCACAAGGAGAATAGCTGTCACTGTAATAATACCAGGAATCATACCCGTCATCAAAACCATAATAGCTCCAAAGCCGCTCGCTCCATGAATCATCTCTTTTTGACGATTGATTTGTATGTTCCGGAGTTGTTTCTTCTTCGCAATCACAGATAGCGTCTTCTTTTGTGAACTTGATGGAAACACGGTAAATGGATCCCGGATCGGGAGAAATGAGTTTTTGCAAATCAATAACATGGGTTGACCATTGCTTCAGGTCAATGGATTTATCGTCATCCAATCTGAATTTCTTTTCTGCAACCACCTTTCCGAAACGGTGTAAAGCATCTTCACCATCCAGATTGTTTAATTGCAGGAAATTGTGAATGTTATTTTCAAAAATCTTTATTACCCGCACTTCTACTGATTTGAGGCTCACGGCTTCAAAAGGAAAAATCAACCCTTGAGAATTTGGTAAAATTGCTCCGGTTCCTTTCATGCGCAACATTGGTTTTGGTTCATTAAATGTCAGCTGTTCCTGATAAGCATTCATTTTTTTATGCCCTTTGATATTTTGAATTCCATTGCTGATGGTCAGTTTTTTATCACCAACAATCCGTTTGGGTAAAAAGACTTTCACCTGGCTTCCTGAAACTTCATACGACAGGTTATCCTGTCCTTCAATAGAAATAATGCCGTTCAGATTCTGCGTAGCAAGGATTGGTTCCGAAAATGAAATTTCCACCCATTGATCCTCCCTGTCCATCACATTTGCATTTAAAACCGAAAAATCACCCAATGCCGGTACTCTTACCTTTTCACTTCCCTTTCTAGCGGATTGAATGGGTTCTCCGTCCCAGTAAACTTCTATCTGCTTTTCTGTAGATTTCCGTTGAATTCCTGTTACACTAAATGTGTATTGATTTTCACTGTCATACCATGTCGCTTTCTCTAAGTCAGGATAGATTTTTTTACCATCTACAAGTACATACAGGACTTTTTTTAACGATGTGCTATCTGCAACATCTGTGGTTTTCAATTTTCCGCGGAGCGTCATTTCATTGGGATTAAATTCATCGTCAATTTCAAGTGAAACATTTTCCACAAAAACATCCTGAGGGTAAGTTGCAAACTGAAAGGCAAATGTTTTGTATTTACGTTCTACGTTTGCCACCTGATCCAACTTAAAATAAACGGTGTAAAATTGATTCGAAGTCAGTTTCTTTTCGGGCGTAAATTCGATAGTGCGGGAATTGATCCATTTTACTGTTCCATCAAGCGCAGGTTCAAATTCAATGATCTCTTTGAGCAGTGTTGAATCCACCTCTTTCTTTCCTGTTTTATGAAGGATCTCGGCCGGAACCTCATCTGCCAGTTCAATTCGAATCGATTGGTTGTTGGAAATCACTCCCGATGTGTAGCCGGAAACATATTTATGAAACTCAGGATCTATTTGAATAAATTTGGGTTTTGAAGGTCCGCAGGCAGCTAATAATAGTAGTAACAAGGCCCAGGCTCCCTTTCTTTTCAATTTCATCAACGTTTTCATATCAGACTATTTTGATACGAAGATGCTGTTATCCATTTATTTCAGCTGTGAAATTTGATGCTCCGGCAGGATGTCTTTATTATTTGCAGGGATGTGGTGATTATTTGTATTTTTATGGAGAGCAGGCTTTCCCATAATGGTACGTTTACAGGAAAAATATCTACTTTTGTAAATATGAAAACATACATCATAACAGCCATTCTGTTTGTTATTTTGGGTTGTACAGCCAGGCAAAATTTAGTTGAAGGTACTTTTTATCTGAATTTAGCATCATCAAATGGTGATATGCTACGGTTTAAAGCCGATGAGAAAGATCTAAAAAGAGATTGGAATTGGAAATACTGGAGAATTACAAAAGATTCTATATTTCAAGATGATAGCCGGGGATTATCTTACTTTTTTGGAAAAAGAGGACGCAAATATTCGGTTAAAAATAATACACTTACGCTTTATCCTGTTTCAATTCCTCAGAGAAACAGAGATATATGTGCGTGGTGTTATTTAAAGTCAGGAAATACAGAGCATAATGAAAAAATACACATAGGAGAACAACGTTATACGGAAAAAGAGCAATATTTAGTGCTTAAATCCACGAAAGATGTTCTTGAAATTATTGACGTGACTGACCATACAGCTAAAAGAGAACCTGTAAATGATACAAAAACAGCGACATCGTTCTAAGATAATTTTCTTAATTTTAACTATGAAATGTATTGAATAGTTTTGATTAGAAATGACAAAAATAGTTCGGAGCAGCTATCGGCTGAATCTCATTATGCTGTAAGAGGATTCCGGAGAATGATACGGGTATAATAAATACAGAACATAGAAATGAACGAATTAATCATCTCAACAAAGGTATTTGATGCCTTTCGTACAGACAATGGGATTATCATTAAAGAAAAAGCAAGGGGCTCTGTCGGATCAGGTGCCATCACTGCTCTTACGGGAATAGCTGCCTGTTTATTCAGCATTTTATTGGTTTGGACAGGATTTCCTGAGCTGATACGGTTTCGTTTTTTGAATTACCTGGACCCCGCACTTTGGTATTTAGGATTACTCGGTATCGTAGGTGGATTTATTATGATTATCAAACCTCTGATTATTCCTCCCAAGACTATCTTATTCGATAAAGAACGAAAAGAGTTGTCAACCGGAAAGAAAACAATTGCATTTCAGGACATTCAGCATCTGGACTATAAATCAAAAGATTTTATTTATTTCCATCAGATCAAATTGGAATTTATGAAAAAGATTGTTCCTTTTTCACTGATAACCGCTCCCATTATCCTAAAAGATACTACTGAAATTGATTCATTTATGAGAGAGCTTAAAGAATTGGTGCATAGAAAATAAGAGAATATCCGGTAAGATTTCAATATAGGATGACGTCCATATAATCCCAATCTTCAGTACGGATTTTCGGCACTGTCAACGTGGAGTAAATATCCAATCCGCAGGAAATTATTAGAACAAAAAAAGCTGTCCTTTTGAGACAGCTTCGTGAAAAATTAAGATCAGAAATTACTTCATTTTTGATAAATCCGGTTCTGTTCTGGAGAAAGCAGAGATGCCTGTAATATCCATTCCTGTAATTAACAAGTGGATATCGTGCGTACCTTCATAAGTAACAACGGATTCTAAATTCGCCATGTGGCGCATGATAGAGTATTCATTTGTGATTCCCATTGCTCCTAAGATCTGGCGTGCCTCACGGCCGATATTCAATGCGATATCAACGTTATTACGTTTAATCATTGAAATCTGAGAGGAAGTCGCACGTCCCTGATCTCTCAGCTGGCCAACACGTAACGTCAGGAACTGAGCTTTTGTAATTTCCGTGATCATTTCTGCCAGCTTCTTCTGAGTCAGCTGGAAAGCAGCAATCGGAACACCGAATTGCTTACGTTCCTTAGAATATCTCAAAGCCTGGTCATAGCAATCCATTGCAGCACCTAACGCTCCCCATGCGATACCGAAACGAGCGGAATCAAGACAGGAAAGCGGAGCGCCAAGACCTGATCTTCCCGGCAGAATATTTGCTTTCGGAACTTTTACATTATCAAACAGCAGTTCTCCTGTTGCAGAAGCTCTCAATGAATGTTTTCCGTGCATTTCAGGAGTAGAGAAACCTTCCATTCCTCTTTCAACCACTAATCCGTGGATTCTTCCTGTTTCATCTTTTGCCCATACAACAGCTATATCTGCAAACGGAGCATTGGAAATCCACATTTTGGCACCGTTAAGAATTACATGGTCACCTGCATCTTTAAAATTGGTGATCATACTTCCCGGGTCAGAACCGTGATCCGGTTCTGTTAAGCCGAAACATCCCATGAACTCACCAGTTGCAAGCTTCGGTAAATATTTCATGCGTTGTTCTTCCGAGCCGTACTTCCAGATCGGGTACATCACAAGTGAGCTTTGAACAGATGCCGTGGACCTTAAACCTGAATCACATCGTTCTAATTCCTGCATTAATAAACCGTAGGAAATCTGGTCTAATCCGGGACCTCCGTATTGTTCCGGAATATAAGGGCCAAAAGCGCCGATTTCTCCCAAGCCTTTCAAAAGATGTTGAGGAAAAGTCGCTTTTTCATAATGTTCTTCGATAATTGGAGAAACTTCTTTTTTCACCCACGCACGCGCAGTATCACGAACCAGCTTTTGCTCTTCCGTCAGAAGCTCATCCATTAAAAGGTAATCGGGGTGTACATATAAATCGGTAGCCATAACTATGTTTTTGCTGACAAAAATAACATTTCTATTCAATATTATATTTGAAACAGCAGTTTAACAATTGAACAAACTCACGATTCTTCCAATAAATTTTATAAAACTCCGGTCACTTGCATAAAATCAAATGAGAATGAAAATGTCCGGAATCCGGAACGAATTATCAGCAATTCAAAACGAATAATAAAATAGCCTTCTGAAAATCATTTCATCCCTGTAAATTTCACTCAAAAAGAAAAAAATATATGGGAACGGTGCCAGGCAAACATTCGGAAAAAAGCACAAAAAGACGAGTTATCATACGTTTTGTGCTCAAAATACTTTTTCTGCTGTTTCTCATCTGGTATGTCGGATGCCTGCCGGATCAGTTATTTTCGCATCCTACATCAACGGTAATTTTAGATAAAAAGGGAGAATTGCTGGGAGCGCAAATTGCATCCGACGGGCAATGGCGGTTTCCTTCTTCCGATTCTGTTCCTGAAAAATTAAAGACCTGCTTGATTGCATTTGAAGACCGGAATTTTTACCATCATTTTGGTGTCAGCATAAAAGGAATTACAAGGGCAATAAAACAAAATGCAAGCAACAAAAAACGAGTGAGCGGAGGAAGCACAATTACCATGCAGGTAATCCGGATGAGCCGGCAGAACCCACCCAGGACTTACTTCGAAAAATGTATTGAAATAATAATGGCAACCCGTCTGGAATTTTCGTATTCGAAGCAGGAAATTCTTGCAACGTATCTCTCGAATGCTCCGTTCGGAAACAATGTTGTGGGTGCAGAAGCGGCGGCCTGGCGTTATTTTGGCCGTTCTGCAGGTCAGCTGAGCTGGGCGGAAAGTGCTACACTGGCAGTTTTACCGAATGCTCCTTCACTGATGTATCCGGGAAAAAATGAAACCGAACTGAGAAATAAGCGGGACCGGTTACTGAATTACTTGTATAAATCGGAGAAAATCAATGGTGAAACCTATGAATTATCTCTTGCGGAACCATTACCATCCAAACCCAAACCGTTGCCCGCTATTGCTTCGCATCTGATGCAGCATGTAATTAAAAAGGGAAAGAAAGGAAAAATGGTAAAAACCAGTATTGATTACAACCTGCAGGAGAAGATGACTTCTTTACTGCAGATGTATCAGGAAATCTGGAAGGATAATGAAATTCACAATGCAGCTATTTTAATCAGCTCTGTAAAAACAGGTGAAGTAGTATGCTACATTGGAAATACCCATTCGGAAGATGAAGAAAACAGCTCAGCGGTAGATTGTGTCCAGGCAAAACGAAGCTCAGGAAGCATTTTAAAACCTTTACTTTATGAAAAAGCACTGGAAAGAGGCTTAATCACACCTCATGCACTTATTTATGATGTTCCTGTTCAGTTCGGAAGTTTCATACCAAAAAACTTTTCAGGGACGTATGAAGGAGCCTTACCTGTCAATACAGCCCTGGCGAGGAGCTTAAATATTCCTATGGTGCAATTACTGGAAGAATATAGTGTTACAAAATTTCATTCGGATTTGCGTGCGGTCGGAATTACCAGTATCAATAAACCCAGCAGACATTACGGACTTTCACTGGTTTTAGGCGGTGCGGAAGTTACACTGTTTGAAATGAATCAATTGTACCTGCATTTTGCACAAACCGCAGCAACAGGAATGATAAGCCCTTTACGCATTGAGAAACAAACAAATTCTGATAAAAACCTTTCCTCATCCGGCATGAACAGAGCAGCAGTGTATGAAACACTGGAGGCATTAACTGAAGTTCAAAGACCCGATGAAGACAATCAATGGAAATTATTTGCCTCTTCTCAGAAAATTGCATGGAAAACAGGAACCAGCTTCGGATTCCGGGATGCCTGGTCAATTGGAATATCACCGGACTACGTTGTTTCTGTCTGGGTTGGAAATGCAGATGGTGAAGGGCGACCGGGATTAACCGGAATAAAGGCAGCAGCGCCTTTGATGTTTGATATTTTTCGCCAATTAAAAAAGTCGGAAACCTGGTTTTCAAAACCAATCAATCTGTATGAGCCACAGGAAATTTGTGCTGAAAGCGGCAGGATCGCGGGAAAGCATTGCCCAAATAAAAAATGGAAAATGCTTCCTGAATGTGTAGGTGATTCTAAAAGATGTCCATTTCACCAGGAAGTAAATCTCTCTGCTGACGGAAAATTCCGGGTCAATGCTTCCTGTGAGGATATCTATCAGATGAAGAAATCGGTATTCTTTGTTTTTCCTCCTCTGGTGGAGAAATATTATAAAATCACACATCCGAACCACCTGGTGCTTCCGCCATTCAAACCCGGATGCAATCAGCAAACAACCGCAATGCATATTTTATATCCTTTACCCAACAGCAACATACTTATACCAAAACAACTGAATGAGTCCAAAGGGGAAGTGATTGCCGAACTGGTACACCAACATGCAAATAAACGTATCCTGTGGCACTTAGACCAGCAATTTTTAGGAGAAACCACAGGTATTCATCAGCTGAAATTTACTGCAGATAAGGGAAGACATACTTTAAAAGCGATAGATGAGGACGGCTTGACATGCAGTGTGATTTTTTATATAGATAAAGAACGGAAATAAGCTTAAAAATAATAACATGAAGAAAATACAATCATTAACAGTATTCATTTTAATACTTTGTACTGCATGTAGGCAATCGAAAAACCAGGAAAAAGTAAATATCTGGAAAACAGAAGAGACGAATAAACCGAAGGAGTTATTAACAGCAATAGAAAGACAAAAACAAATTGCAGAAGAAAACAGAATTGACAGCTTGCGATTTGAAATGGCATTACAAGATGCGTTTAAAATTGCAAAACCAGCATTCAAATCAGATCGTTTTAAGAAGGAATATGAATTACAGCCCGATGATAGTTCTTTTTCAATAAAAATGGAGCTATTAGTAGATCATCTTTTTGATGATGATAAAAAGTATTTTTTAATACGCAGGCATGCTCCATGGGGACCGCTTGTAACATACATTAATTTGTATGAAATAATTGACGGAAAGACAAAAAAAATAATTGAAAGAGAACAATATGGATATATACGTGATACCATATTTGATGTGAACGGAGATAATTATAAAGACTTTCTGGTTCATTGGTATCCCGCCGTTGGTTGTTGCAGACGAAACATATATAATGTTTATTTAAATCAACCCGAGAAAGGTAAATTCACAACAGATTACGAATTCATTAATCCGACATTTTCAGCAAAAGAAAAAATTATTCGGGGAATAGAATACGGACACCCCGGAGAAGCTGAACTTTATAAATATAAATGGAATGGATTAAAAGTTGACACGATTGAATTTATTTATCCGGATTTCGAAACAAAAAACCGGTTCATCAAGACAAAAAGAAATACAAGTCGATTTGACAAAGAAGGAATTGTTTTAAAAGCTGTTCCGAAAGAATATCATTCGATTGAAAGTTATGATTGGTTTTTAGGTTTTTGAAGGTATTGTAAGAAAACATTATTTATTTTAGCTTTGATTATATCTATAACAATATTGTTTAAATGATAAAAGAAAATTCAGAATATCAGCTAAGCGTCAGAAAGGACGGAACAAGCCATAAATTATATTACAGCTTGTATCAGCCGGAAGATGTATCAGCAATAAAAGCAACTCTTCTTATTTTGCACGGAATGCAGGAACACAGCGGCCGTTATGCTGAATTTGCACGTTTTCTGGCAAAGCAAGGATTTGCTGTTGTCACTTATGATCATTTAGGACATGGAAAAACGGCTCAATCGTTCGAAGATCTGGGATTTTTTGTTCACAAAAATGCAAGAGAGCAGGTAGTCACTGATGCCGAAAGTATGGCTGCTCATCTGGAACATAAATTTCCCACCGTTCCACATTTTGTTTTAGGCCATTCCATGGGATCATTTATCACCCGCTGCTTACTGCAAGTAGCCCATCAGCGATTTGACGGAGCGATAATTGTAGGAACAGGCGGAAAAATCAAAGGAATAAAAATCGGTAAGGCAATCATTTCCATTCTGAATAAAATTGCACCACGATATAAAAGCGCCTTCATTAACAATGCTTTTGTAAAAGCAAGCAACAGCAAATTCAAAAACGAAGAAAATTATAAAAATACCAACTGGCTGAGTGTAAACAAAGAAAACAGGGAAGCATTTCTGAAAGATGAATTGTGCGGTGTTCCATTCTCGCACAACGGATTTCACACGCTTATTTCATTGAATATTGACGCTACCAAAAAGGATTGGGCAAATGGAATCATGAAAAATTTTCCGATATTGTTTATCAGTGGAGAAGACGATCCGATCGGAGATTTCAGTAAAGGTGTTACAGAAACAGTCAATAATCTCAAAAAAGACGGTTTTCAGGATGTGAGCATGAAAATTTATTCAAATATGCGTCATGAAATTCTTAATGAGACCGAAAAGAAGGAGGTATTCAATGATGTGGTCAACTGGATTTCAAATCATTTGAAATAGCTGCATAGCCTGTTTGAGTTGATCAATCAAAATATGTGCAGATTGATGTTTTTTACAGCAGGTTTTCCGGGTTAATGACGCTAAAATCATAAAATATTAAATATTTAGCTTTTTTTACAATTCCGTTTATTACCTCTGGTTTTGCCCGGGCTCAAAAAGAAGAAGCAATCAACGGAGAGACATAAAACCACGGCGACGTGACAGAAAGAACCGGTTCGGTCCCGGCTTCATTGTCAGTAATATGCCAGCGAGAGTAAATCTTTAAAATCCTGAAAACACAATGTATTCAGCAACCTTTTTTTTGATACTTTTTAAATTTTGTTCGAATAGATTGCTTATTTTTATGGCGAATAATCTGAAGGGAGGCAATAGCTTCCCTTCATTTTTTAACGTTCAAGACACGCCTTAATTGAAAATGAATAAAATACGTTTAGAAATAGTAGGTTTATCCTATAGTCAGACACAATCCGGAGCTTATGCCTTAGTCCTGTCAGAAACTTCCGGCCTAAGAAGCCTGCCGATCATCATCGGAGCTTTTGAAGCGCAGGCAATCGCTATAGAACTGGAAAAGATGACTCCTAACAGACCACTGACACACGATTTATTCAAATCCCTTGCTACTGCCTACGATATCACACTTCGCGAAGTGCTGATTGACGAACTGAACGAAGGCATTTTCCATGCAAAGCTTGTTTTTGAACAAAACGGCGACATTCAGCATGTTGATGCCAGAACGTCCGATGCTATTGCAATAGCTGTGCGTTTCAAATGCCCGATCTATACGTTTGAGAACATCATGGACAGTGCAGGCGTGATGATGGATGAAAGTCAGGATGATGCGTTTGATGATACCGGAGAAACAACGGGTTCACAAAAAACGCAGGAATCATCCAAAGGCTTCGCCACTATGAACATGGAGCAACTTCAGGAAATGCTGAACAAAGCTATCGAAGAAGAAGACTACGAAACGGCTTCCAAGATACGTGACGAAATCAATAAAAGATCACAACAGTAATTCTTATGAATTTAAAATTGCGTTTAACAGCCCAGAACTTCCTGCAGTTCTACGCCTGGGGAGCCTGGCTGATTACCATCGCAAACTATTGGTTTGAAACGAAGCAATGGGATGCTACTAAATTCGGAGTGATTTTCTCTACAATGGGAATCGCCTCATTGGTTATGCCGACATTAACCGGAATAATCGCTGATAAATGGGTTAACGCGGAAAGATTGCACGGTGTGCTTCATTTATCTTACGCCGGCTCTCTTTTTTATTTAACGACAGTTGACGATCCGAATACTTTTTTTTGGGTAATGTTGGTTTCCATGTTGTTTTACATGCCTACCATCGCACTGAACAATTCAATTTCATACAGCATATTGAAAAGAAATCAGTTTGATATCATCAAAGATTTTCCTCCTATCCGTGTATGGGGAACAATAGGTTTTATTGTCGCCATGTGGGCTACCAATCTTTTGGGATTCAAAGCGACAGAAGGGCAATTCTACAACGCAGGAATCGCTGCGGCAATACTCGGATTGTACAGTTTTACAATGCCTGCATGCCCTCCGCAGCACAAAATTGAAGAGAAATCTTCCTTTATTCATCTTTTCGGACTGGACGCGTTTAAACTGTTCAAAGATTATAAAATGGCGTTGTTCTTTCTGTTCTCTGTCTTTTTGGGTGGCGCTTTACAGCTGACAAATGCTTATGGGGATGTGTTCCTTGACGAGTTTAAGAATTTCCCCAGATATGCAGATTCTGTTGTTGTGAAATATTCGACAATCATCATGTCCATTTCTCAAATCTCCGAAACCTTATTCATTTTAGCCATTCCTTTTTTCCTGAAAAGATTCGGAATTAAAAACGTAATGCTGATCTCCATGCTGGCATGGGTATTACGATTCGGGCTTTTAGGCTTCGGAAATCCTTCTGATGGATTATGGATGATCATTCTTTCCTGTATCGTGTATGGAATGGCCTTCGACTTCTTCAACGTCAGTGGCTCGTTGTTTGTGGAAACAAATGTAGCATCTAAAATCAGGGCAAGCGCTCAGGGAATCTTCATGATGATGACAAACGGTATCGGGGCAATTTTAGGCAGCCTGGTTTCGGGCTGGCTGATTGACCGGTATTTTACGTTAAAATTTACCACATCAACAGCACTGGCAAATTATATGGAATCATCCACGGACGCTCCTTTTTTCAATAATTTTCTGAATAACAGGAATATTTCAATAGATGCTTCGTCTAACTTGTCTTCTCCTGTTTTTATGAAGGACTGGCCGCAGATCTGGCTGACGTTTGCAGGATATGCACTCGTGATTACTATTTTATTTGCCATTTTCTTTAAGCATAAGCACCAGCACAAAGATATGGGGCAGATTTCACATTAATCACAACTTTCTTTTTTACTCGCTTTATTTAATTTTACGGAAGGCTGTTGTCCCTTTCCGAAAAGAACAGCATATTTTTTCTTTGTGCTGAGCATTAATTCAAAAGTTCCGTAATCATATGATTGAAGTAATAACTTTTGTTCTGCTTTTGATGATTTACTTACTGTAAAAGTCCCTTCGATTTTGTGGGTTCCGGCTTGTATTATATAGCGGTTACCCTGAAGAAAAAGACAGATCTTAACCGGCTGCACATTGATAAAGCTATTTTCCTCTTTTACCTCCAGGATCTGGCGGTAGAGTGTAAAATCTTTTGTTTCCCCTTTATACCAGCCTTCCTGCTTTTGCTTTAGCTGGGAAAAAAGACACTGAACGCAAAGTAAAGACAGAAGTAAGAAACCTGATTTCATAAATATAGTGTATTTGCAGAAAACCATATACAAGTGAGTAAATTTACGTATTATCATTTAACGGTAACTATTTAACATTATAAATAAAACCAATTGTACATTTTTTTAATTTTAGCGCTCAACTGAAATTCAGCATGGCAGAAAAATTAAAAAAAATAATTAACAGCAACTGGTTTTTGCTTTTATTCCTTTTTCTCGTTGTCTATTCAATAGGTCATAAAAGCGACCTTCGTTACGGCTGGACCAATCCTGACAAAAGAGGCTTCAATGTTTATTCTTCCGATGCTTTCGGTTATTATTCTTATTTGCCCCAATATCTCATTTATCCGGGCAGCCCTCATTATACTTATCTTGATTCTTTAGGCCAGGAATCACCTCATCTTCTGAAAGAAGAAATGGTCGCATATTCCCCTAATTATCAACATAAAATCAATAAATTTTATATCGGAACGGCTTTTTTACAAAGCCCTTTCTTCGGAACAAATCATATCGTCCAAAGTATCTTTAACGGCAAAACAGACGGCTATTCATTCAGTTATCAGGCCTCCGTTTTTATCGGCGCCATGTTTTATCTCCTTTTAAGCATGATCGGTATCGTCAAACTATTTGAACTATTCAACCTCAACCGGTTCATGAGCTTAATAGCTATTGTTCTTATTTTTTATGGAACCAATTTAAGTTATTATTCTACAATTGATCTGATGTACTCGCACCTGTATTCATTTTTCGCCTGTACCTGGTTTCTTTACTTCATAAAAAAATGGATTTTGTCGGAACGGGCAGTTCACTTATATGCAGGAACTGCTTTTTTCTCCTTAATTGTTATCATCAGGCCTGCAGACGGGTTAATATTTTTTATTATTCCTTTTTTATTTGATTCATTCAGCGAACTAAAAACCCGCATCAAAGCTTTCTTTTCCGTGAAAAATCTGAAGGTTATTTTTTTCGTCCTGTTGATCGGTCTCTTTTTCTTATTCTTACAATTAGGCTCTAACTATTATCAAACAGGAGCCTTCGGTTTATATTCTTACGAGGAGGAAGGCTTTCGTTATCTGTGGTCACCTCAGATCATGAATGTGCTGTTCAGCTATCGCAAAGGATTCTTCGTTTATACGCCGGTAATGCTGCTGCTGATTCCTTCATGGCTTATCTTGTTCCGAAAGAAAAAATATTTCGGATGGGGTTCACTTATCGTTTCCTTTCTTTTTATCTGGATCATCTCTTCATGGTGGTATTGGTCTTACGGAGGATGTTTCGGAATGAGGGCACTAATCGGTTTTTATCCTTTATTTCTGCTCGTCCTGTTCATTGCAATGAGCTTCCTGAGCATTTTAGGGAAATGTATATTTATTTTATTGATTTCCATCGGTATTCATCTGAATCAGGTTTTCGAATATCAGTACCTGAATAACATTTTCCATTATGATGAAATGAATAAAAATTTCTTCTGGCATGTCTTTCTGGAAAAGGATGCCCGTTTTAGCTGGTATCCTTACATAGAGATCGAAAGAATGCCTTTCAAAGAAAAGAGAAAGCCTGATCATTCCGAGCACTATTTCTTCGACCCGAAATCAAAGAAATGGACACAGGATAAAGCCTATCTTTCAACATCTGTTATAGATGATGATTATATTACATCTTTCAGAATAAAGCTGGAAGACAGTCTTGCTTTAAATGCTATCCGGATCCGCGGACAGGCAATGATCCAGAATGCGAATGATTTAAACGACGCCTTCATTTTCTACAAGAATAAAGAACAGGAAACGGACTCGATGAAAATGTTTATCGGGAACCAGATCAAAGAACTGGGGCGTTTCGAACCATTTTATATTGAATATGCCAACCCCGGAACGATCGGATCTGACTCTCTTATTATTCATTTCAGAGCGCTTTTCGGGAAACGGATTCTCAAAAATGTGGTAGTATCAATTGATAAATTTGACAAGTATTAGCTTTATCTTCCGCTATTTCCTTCCGATTTCCGTATCTTTGCCCTGATGAGTAAAGTTCGTGACTTTTTTCAATTAGCCAGGCACCTGACTTTTAGAAGAGTCACGAACTTATTTGCTTTACGACTCAGCTATCATTATTCCAAAAGCTTCAGGAAAAGTACTGTCTGGGGACAACCGCTAAGTGTCAGCATCGAACCGACCACTGCCTGTAATCTGGCGTGTCCTGAATGCCCAAGCGGGCTAAAGCAATTCACACGGGCTACCGGTAAGCTGGATTTACAAAAAAACGAGCAATTGCTTGAACAGTTGAAAAAAAGTGTTTTTTACATCACTTATTATTTTCAGGGAGAGCCTTTTTTACATCCACAATTTCTGGAACTGATCAAAGCCGCCAAAAAACGCAGGATTTATACGGCGACATCAACCAATGCGCATTTTATCAATGAAAAAAAAGCTGAAGAAATTGTCCTGTCCGGCTTAGACCGGCTGATCATATCCATTGACGGCGCTTCACAGCAGACCTATGAAAATTACCGTATCCACGGGAAATTGGAAAAGGTATTAGAAGCCTCACGCCATTTGGTTCAGGCGAAGAAAAAATTAAAAAGCCATACACCATATCTGATTTTTCAGTTTCTTGTAGTGAAACCCAACGAGCAGGATATTCCGAAAATTTATGAGCTTGCACGGGAAATCGGAATTGATGAAGTGCGTTTGAAATCAGCTCAGGTATATGACTACAAAAACGGTAATCCCCTGATCCCTGAAAATGAAAAATATGCCCGTTACAAAAAAAAATCCGACGGGACTTACGAATTCAAATACAAGTTGTCCAATAATTGCTGGCGGATGTGGTCTTCCTGCGTTTTCACCTGGGATTTAAAAATAGTTCCCTGCTGCTTTGACAAAGATGCCCGTCACATCCTCGGGGATACATCAGACGCTCCATTCTCTGTATTGTGGAAAGAGGAACGTTATAACCAGTTCCGGAAAGCTGTGCTGCAAAACCGGTCTCAGATTGAGATCTGTAAAAACTGCTCAGAAGGCGCTAAGGTTTGGGTATAAGCTACTTTTCTTCCGGAATTACGGAATTGTTATCGTTTGTTTCCTCTTGTTTTTTATTTTCCTGATCACCGTAACTTCCTTCTCCCCTTGCCGGCTTAAAGTTCTCCTGTTTCATCTTCTCTGTGAAAAACAGATACTTGTTTATTAAGTTCATTATTTGGTTTTGGCTCAGATTACCACTTCCGCTAACCGGTTCATTATCTATTTTCAGGTGCCGTTTTTTTACATTGAACTCCTGGTGATAAATTTTCAGCAGCAGTACCAGATATGAAATCAGCAAAGGTCCGAAGACCAACCCGGGAAGGCCGAAGTATTTTAATCCGAGTATGACTCCCAATACTGTAATTACCGGGTGTACATCTCCCACTCTCTTAAATACGATCATCCTGACTACATTATCCAGATTTGTCATTATTACCACACAGAAAGTGATGATAAAGATTCCCTGCCAGATCATATTGCTCGCCAGCAGAATTGCAGCGACCGGAACCCAGACAATCGCGGTTCCCACCAGCGGAATGATAGAGGCTACTCCTGTTAAAAGCGCATACATTCCGGCATCAGGAACTCCTGCAATCCAATAGGCCAGCCATGCGGAAAGTCCCTGCGCAGCGGCAACCATTGGTACTCCTATAGCATTTCCGATCGTCTGATCCACCAACTCTTCTCCGAACATTTTCAATTTTTCGTCTTCAAAGGGCAGATAAAAAACCAGTCCTTCCTCCAGCTTCTGCACGTTTACCAACAGGAAGTAAAGAAAAAAGTACATCATCAGCAAGCTGGCTACAATATCTGCTGTAGAATTTAAAACATCTCCGATATGACTGGAAGTAAATTTCGTCACCGTAGCTGTAATGTCCTCAATGGTATAGCTACCCGGGAACAGCTTCAGCTTCTCCTCCAGCATTATACTGTATTTTTGAATCAAATCCGGGCTGCTTACTATTTCCATGATCTTTCTTGTGATCATTATTCCGATCAGACCGATTGGCAGAACGACTATCAAGAAGGAGATCAATATAATAATAACAGCACCAAGCGCTTTATTCCACTTCTTTGTATATACAAGGAATCTCATGAACTTTCTAAAAAGAATATAGAAAACGATAGCACCTAAAAAAGCGCTCAGAAACTCTTTGAGTCCTACAAAAAGGTACGATGCCAATAAAACAATAACAAAAAGTGTTAGGTACTTTGAGATTAATTTTTCTGCCTGCATGATCCAAAAATATCTTCAATATTAAACATTCCCTGATTTCGCCTCCATTTTTTTTCATTTATTAAGAAAATCTTTAACCGAAAAAACAAGACCTTTGTAAAAACAATTCCAATGATAAAACGAATGTTTCTGAATTTTTTCCAACTGCTGAAAACAGCTGTGAAAAATTTTTCTGCGAATGATGATATGAAATACAGCGCCGCATTATCTTATTACACCATTTTCTCCATTGCTCCCATGCTGTTGCTGACCATTGTAATGGGAAGTGTATTTTTCGGTCAGGATGCGCTGGAAGGACATCTTTTTGACCAGCTGGAAGGGGTTATCGGACCGGAAGCATCATTGTTCATCGAAAATATGCTGCAAAAGATCACACTGCAACAGAAGAATTTCATCGCAACCGTCGTCGGGATTGGAACATTCGTATTCGGTGCTACGCGGGTTTTCGGAGAAATCCAGTCCAGCATCAATAAAATCTGGGGATTAAAAGCCAAGCCGAAAAAAGGTATCATTTCATTTATTTTCAACCGATTCCTTTCATTCGCAATGATCATGTCCATCGGCTTCCTTTTGATCGTATCATTAATCGCAAGCTCGTTAATTTCTTTATTAAATGATCAGCTCGCGCAATGGTTTTCTTATTCAGCATTTGTTATGAGCGTTATATCCAACGCAGTTGGCCTGGCAATTATTTCCGTGTTATTCACTTTGATATTCAAACTATTGCCCGATGCAAAAATCAGGATAAAGGATGCTTTTATCGGGTCATTTTTCACTACCTGCCTGTTTTTTATCGGGAAATACATCATCAGCATGTACCTGGCAACTTCTGCAACTACAAGTGCTTATGGTGCGGCCGGCTCCTTAATAATTATGTTATTATGGGTTTATTACTCCTCGAGCATTCTGTATTTCGGGGCTGAATTTACCAAAGCTTATGCACTTCATCACGGTCATGGAATAGAACCCAATAAATTTTCCATTCGCATTGCAACCAGTGAATACCAGGTGGATAAGAAAGGTGATCCCGTAAAAAAAGAAGATCTTTCCTCCTGAAGAACAACGTTTTTCAATTACTACAATAAAAAATGAGCTCCGAAAAGCTCATTCTCAATCTCTTATTATTAAAAAATATCAGCGTTTTACGAATGTTATATTTTTTACCATTGTATCCGCATTCAGCTGAATAATATAGGTTCCTGCATTTAGCTGAGAGCAATCAACCGCATTGGTAACAGAACCTGAAAGAACCAGCTTTCCATCGATTGTCATTATTTTATATTTATCGAATAAGCCGGGACTGATATTCAGCACATTCTCTACAGGATTAGGGTAAACCGACAAGTTTTCTTCCGACAGGTTTTCTGTTCCAAGAATGACATTGTCCCGAAACTGAACCGAACGAACAACTTCGTTACCACCAACGATATTTGCTTTAATGCGCACAACAGGGCTTTTTTCTTCCAGCGTTCTCCATTCATAGATCACCTGCGTCGGAACGTTCAGCGGAAACCACATCCCGAAACCGCTCACAGAAGCATAAATAGAATCCTGCTCAACGATCGTGTGCTTAATTCTTAAAGCATCAAAAGTTCCAATTGGTGTTGTCACTTTTCCCCAGCCATCCACATCCACCTCGTGTTCTCGCTTTTGTCTCCACTGCGCGTTATAAACAGGACTCATATCCTGATCAAATTTACCATAAGTAGTGTAATGATCTCCGTAGTTCACCGGAAAATAAAACTGTGCTTCAATATCGCTGTAACGGATAGGAAGTGACTGCCCGTTAATCGAAACCGTTACACCGACAAGGCTTAAAGAGTCGGCTGACAGCTGCATGATATTATTATAATCGGAAAATGTAATCGGCAGGAAGGATGGCAGATACTGAAGCGGAACATCCTGGTTTAAAATAAAATAAGATGCTTTGTATTTATTAGGTGCAAAACTCCCGAACTGAAGCCCCGCAACAGCTCCCAATGAACTGATATTCCCGTACTCTTCCACGAGTTGGCTCTCAGCCGTCAGATGAGAAAAGTCCCATACATAATCTGCCCCGGTATTAAGGTCCACTTGTGAAGAAGCAGAAGCGGAAGACATCCTTTCATTATCTCCTTTTGTCGCGAAATGTTGTTTCGATAAAGAAATCTGTGCATTTAACTGAACAGAAAGCAAAACTGAAAGTGCAATATAAAATTTTTTCATAAGTGTTTCTTGGCTATTTAAAAATAAGTAAATATAGAGAAATTTTAATACGGGAACTCTAACCCTCCTTTAAAAATTATTTTTCCCTGCCGGATTTCTCCGGTCTCAATATTTCTGAATTTCAAGGACATGCCATTAGTCTCCAGCAAGTAAATGTCTTTTCCACCGATGTTTTTATAGTAAGACAGCGCGTCTATTTTCAGCTCTGCGGTTGTGCCGGGGATCACCTCCCATTCCTTACCATTCAGCTTTACTTTTAAGGTAAATCGGAAGTCTTGCCACTGATTATCCTGAAGTAAATAATCGTATTGCTTCACATCATAAACCTGGTTCACGCCTCCCTGATTAAAATCTATGAGGCTTTCAAATTTCTTTTCTTCACCATTAAAGATCACTACTGCTGTTAACTTCTTCAATCCCTGATCGTTTAAATTTTTCATCAACTTCAGGCCTTCTCCTATCAACTCTCCATCAAGATACCATTTTACGGCTGTTTTCGGGATAAAGCCTCCGGAGATATCCGCTACCATTTTATGGCTCCCCGCGTCATAGGCAAAGCTCAGGTTTCCATAAGGATTCTGATATCCCACATACCAGTCATTACTGATCGTATAAGTCTGTCCTTCATAATTCTTTACTACTTTGAGCGTGTAGATTCCCGGCGAAGAGAACACGTAATTATCTGTTATCAGCTTCTGTTCATTAATATAAAGATCTACCGCCCCACCTAATAGTTTTTTTAAAGTATCCAGGGGATAGGTGTAAGACAAAGGACTAAAAGAGGTGACCTGCAGCTTGCTTTGACTCATCAGTTTCTGGATCAAGGGTGTTTTATCACCTATTTTCCCGTCATTCAGTGTAAAAGACAAAGAATTATCATTATTTACAAACAGGGCGTTTATACGATACACTCCATTTTCCATACTTGTATTCGATACCAGGACCCCTTGTTCTCCTGCAATAAAAGTTGAGGAATCCTCGCCTATATATACCATTGATCTGAATACAGGGGAATTTGCCGGTTGTATGGGAACTACTTCCTCCTTTTTACAGGAAAGTACAACAAGTAAGCAAATCGAAAGTAAATAAATAAAGTTTCTCATTTTATAAAATATCTGAGCTGAATAATAAATTGATGATCTGTTTTTGATTGGGACAGGCCAGAAAGAGATTTATCCCGGTTCATTCCCAAATTGTTATTGTATTCCAGGCCAAGAGAGCAGTTACGGGAAAGCATGAACGAATATCCTATTCCCAAATTCAGATAAAACCCGTTCAATCCGAGATGCTGATTGAAATATTCATCTTTTGCCATCAGAACGCCATTTTTGGATTCTTTGTACACCAGGTTGTTGTTCAGCATAAACACAGGTGCCACCATAAGCTGCAGATGGCTTTTCCGGCTTTTTCCCAGATAATACCCGGCACGCACCGGGATCAGAACATTTGTAAACCGGTTATAATTATACTCCTGCATCTTCTCATTCCGGATAAAATCGTACTCATAATATTTATTTACAAAGGAAACGGACGTCCCGAATGTGCTCTCAATTGCAATTGCAGGTGAAACTGTAAATCGCCCGAACGCTTTGGAGATACCATATTCCAGGCGTACGACTCCTGCTCCGTAGTGTTTTCCTGAAAGTCCGAGATTTGTTACCATTCCGATTCCAGCACCGACATACATATTCCATTTTGGTTTTAAGGCAGGATCGGAAACAAGGCTTTCTGTAAGAGACGTGACAGCCTCTTGAACAGCTTCTGCACTGTCGGCATCCGTTTCTGAATCAGGTGAATCCATTGTTATCACTGGATTTTCCGATATAATTTCCATAGTCTCATTTTCCTGTGCTATTACATCGTTCTCTTCCGGAATTACAGAAGAATGGTATTCTTCCACCCTGGAGTTATTTGTAATCCGTTTATTTCCTGCAGAAATCCCGGCTGATTGGTTGTATGTTCTGATTTTGCCATTTCCTTTTTCACCGTTACGGAAGCTTTGCACTGAAGAACCACTTACAGCTCTTTCCAAACTGTAATTCTGTACCGTTTTGATGTTCATCTCTGAAGGACTTTCATCTTCTGTCTTCAACTTACTTGTATTGAGTGAAACCTTAAGCAATTCAGCGATTCCGGTCTCCTCTTCAACAGCTATTTCCTGATCTGTATTTCCTCTTCCGGAAAAACCGGCCATAATGGAAAGTGATAATAATAAGGATACCGGCAGTAAAAACCATACGTTCAGCCACCATGCAACGGCTTTTCTGCGATCCTTCTTTTGAAGTATCTGTTGCATTTCCGACCAATAAGCGTCCTTAAATTCAAAAGAAGCTTTTCCGTCCGCCTGCTGAAATAACTGATCTATGTCTTTATCAGATAAATTCATCTAATGTCGTTTTATTTAATACTTTTTCCAATAATTCCTTCATTAATTTCCGGGCATTGGATACATGCCACTTCGATGTTCCTTCAGGAATGGAAAGCATTTCAGAAATTTCTTTATGTCCATATCCTTCAACAACATGTAAATTAAAAACCATGCGGGTTGTCTCAGGAAGCTGCTGAAGCAGCTTCATAAGAAATTCATGGTTCAGATTCTCCATTCCTTCATTCGTTACCGCTTCCGAAATGTTGTCCAGCTCGCGCTCTGTCTCTTTTTTTATATAATGCTCATTTCTCAGCTTCTGCTTACGGTACTCATCAATCAGTGTATTTGTCATAATTCTCTTTGACCACGCTTCATAATTAAATTTCTCAAACTCCATGGATGGCAGGTTCTGTACAATCTTCATAAAAGCGATATTCAGGCTTGCACGCGCGTCTTCCTGATTGTTATGATAACGCACACAAAGAGGCATCAGTCTGCAAAAGCTGTACTCGTAAAGCTGTTTTAATGCTCTCTGATCATTATCGATACACCGCTGTAATATGCTGAGGTCAATTGCCATGCGCGCCTAACTATTCACTTCAATAAAAATAACGAATTAAAAAATTAAAAGGTTGGTTCAACCAAAAAATAGGATAAAAAAAAGAGAGAGCTTTTTCAGGGCTCTCTCTGTATATCAAAATTAAATTTATTGAACTGTAAACTTCTTTGTTACCTTTCCTTCAGATATGCTGATATTTATCATATAAATACTTTGCGTATAATCCGAAACATCTATCATATATTTCAAATCATTCTGCTGGACAAAAGACTGTTCATTAATTAATTTCCCATCAGGGGACAACATGCTAAAATGAACAGCTGTCATAGTGTTCAGTATTCAATATTAAGCATTCAAAAACTTTTATTTCACCTGCACTTTTTCTGCTTTAAACGTTCCTTCAGAATCCTGGAGCTGTATGAAATACATCCCTGCCTGCAACGGCGCAACGTTAAATGTTATAAGTGTATTTTCACTGTCTGCCATAAACTGACGTTGTTCGATAATTTTTCCGTCTGTACCGATCAAAGAGACTGTGATGTTTCCATTTAAATTATTGCTGTTAATCGCGACATTCAACAAAGCAGAAGCAGGATTCGGATATACTACTATTGTTTCTGTTCCTTCACATGTCGTGCTCACCGAATTATAGGTTGTTTGTTTTCCGTCAAAATCCACTTGTGCAAGACGGTAATAAGTTGTTCCGCTTGCTAATTTACGATCGGTCAGCTCATAGTTCACTACTTTATTGGAATTTCCCTGTCCTTTCACTTCTTCCAGCACAGACCAATCACTCGCATTACGAGATTTCTCAACGATAAATTTCTCATTGTTTGTCTCAGTTGCCGTTGACCAGCTGATCGCTACATGCTGGTTATTTTCACAGGAGACATTGAAAGACAGCAATTGGATTGGCAGTGGATTTTCATCCGCTCCGCCAAAACCAAAATGAGAGAACGTTGAAATTCCGTTTCTGACTACTGCAGGAAATGTATTAATTGTAGTGCCGGTTCCGCTTGTTCCGGGAACGAACCATGCCGTAGCAGCATCAGGGCGTTTCAGCAATACCAGCCTGGAGACATCTGTTATCGTTGTGAATCCTTCTCCTACGAGTGTTGCCGTATAAGTTTCCGCGGACGAAAATGTTCCGGAAGAAGCGCTTATATCCCAATATCCCTGATTTTCAGTTGATGTAATATCGAATGTGATATCCGGTGCAGAGTTAGCAGAACCAACTACTATCGGAAGTACATTAGCTCCCATTGGAGAACCGACAAAATGGGCAGTTAATGCACCGGAAGGAGCACCTCCCGTAAATCTGATTTTTGCGAAGCGGTTTTTAATTCCACTTTCATCATATCCTAACGGGAATAGATCTTTTGTATCCGTACCTGCAGATGTTCCACTAAACCAGCGTTTCATATTTCCAAGCACATAGCCTGAAGTGTAAGTTAACGTTCCGGTTTGGGAAGTACTTTCTCCGAGCTCAAACAGGTAAGCATTAGTCTGAAGATTTCCGGATATCATTTTTAAAGTATTTCTCACCTGCAAATTACGCTGCAGATTAACAATACCCCCGGATTTACTAATTTCTCCGTGATAGATATTAATTGTGCCTGCTCCTGAGACATTTTGTACATTTCCTCCGCTAAATCTCACGGTTGCGGTAGTTGCGCTATTTGCAGTCAAGCTTGCTCCTGATGCAACAGTAAGATTTCCCTGGATATTTAAAAGTCCTGTCCCATTAAAGTTTACCTCTATTGAACCGGAATTAATTTCTACGTTACCAGCTACATTTACAGTTACATTGCCTGAAGCATTGTTTACTAATCTAAAGACTTTTGAAGAATTATTGATAAGCTTTCCTCCTATAGTAGAATTTGTTGTCCCGCTTGCAGTAAGGTAGGTCATATTATAATTAAATGTACTTTCCATTATAAGATTATTCAATACATTTAAGGTTGTGCCTCCGCTTGATATTGTGAAATTTTCCGTTCCAGTTCTAAATATTAAGTTATTCGCAAGCGTTTTTGTGAAATTAGCCGGGATAAGGCTCATTTTACCACCGTCAACAAGATCAATATAAAGATTCCCGAAGCAAGCTCCGTTATATTCCGATACATCATTATTTGACTCAATAATTAAAAAGCCTCCGGAATTTTGAGATTCACGGATGTAAAAGTTGGAATTCGAATGAAATTTTTCTGTTCCTGACCAGATGGATGATGAACGAGATGTTGTATTTGTATGATAAAAATAGACTGTCCCGTTATCTTCTACTTCAAAAGTCCCACTTACCCCGGATCCGTTAGCTTTTCTATAAAATTTACCTCCACTCTTAACTAATAAATTACCAAAAGTAGCAGTTACTGTAGATGTATTTAAAATTCCTCCATTTGCAATAACTACATATGGGGCTGTGTTATTTCCAACCAGATAAATAGAATCTCTGATATAGACTGTTTTTGTCCCTAATGAAGCAACGTTAATCCCCGGAGCCGAGGAAGTTACCCAAGTTGTTCCATTAAACTGTTCCCATGTTGCTGTGTTACTAGCCGCTGTAGAATGCCAGTTTCCACTACTCGTAGTTCTGTAATCTCCTGTATTGAAAGATGCAACATTCACCGTCACTGTTGTATTTCCGGAATTATAATTTGTGCTTGCCGCCTGACTCACTGTCAACGTTTCCGTTCCTGCGCCTTCTCCCGTAATCGTCGTTCCGAACAACGTTGCGTTTCCACCATTTGTAATAATATAGGAAAGTGTTCCATCTGATGTACTTGAAATATTCGCTCCCGGAAGGGAATATGTTCCGCCCACCGTAATATTAATTGTAGAAGTTGTAAACACCGGATTTGCTTTCGTGATAGTAGCAGACAAACCTGTTGGCTGTGTCAGTGTATAGTTACCCGCTTGTGTACCGCTTAATGTAAGTGATGGTGTTACTGAAATTCCTGTTCCTGCATTCGGAGAAGCAAATGTTCCTCCTCCCGAAAATGTAACAGCATCAGGAGAAATTACTCCTACCAATGTTCCTCCTGTTATTGTTGCGGTTGCCGTTCCGTCATACACTTTATTTTGTGCAGTTGCCCCTGTTACGGTCAATGTTTTTACGGTGATATTAGCTGTTGCTGCAGGTTGTGTAAGTGTATAATTTCCTGCTTTAGTACCGGAAAGTGTATAGCCTGAAACAGTAATCGTTTTCCCTGTTCCGACATTTTTATCATCAAAAAGTCCGGTTCCGGTTCCTGATACAGTCACATTATCTGAACCTACAATCCCATTTAACACCACTGTTCCTGAAACAGAAGCAGCAGTGGTCCCGTCATATACTTTATCTGTTCCTGTCAGGCCTGAAATAGTTAAGGTTTTCGGAGTGATCGTCCAGGTTAATGTTTTATTATCGGATCCTGCTGAATTTGTCGCCGTAATTGTTGTCAAAACAGTTCCCACATTTTCTGTCACGGTTCCTGAAATAATTCCTGTAGCGGCATTCACGCTCAGCCCTGCAGGCAGATTAGCAGCGCTGAATGAAGTCGGAGTATTTGATGCCGTGATCTGATAAGATACTGTACTTCCATAAGAAACAGTCTGTGTAACAGAACTTGTTATAACAGGAGCAACGACAGGAACTACATTTCCTGAAATATTCACTTCCGGTTCATCCGCAATATCCACTCCTCCTCCAGCGATTAAGATCACATCTGTGTAAGAATTAACGGGAAGCCCTGATTTTAAGCGCACATAAATTGTTTGGGAAGCTCCGTTGTAAGCTCCCAAGTTGATATAATCTGAAAAAGTTGAATTATCTGCTGAAATTTCAAAATCGTTGTTTCCTGTGATCAATTCAACATCTGAACCATCTAAATTACTTCCGGTCAGCGTCAATGTCTGTACAGCCGATGGACCAAAACCGACTGTATAATCCAATCCTGTTAAAGTGGTGGTTGAAACTTCAAGTGCCGGAGACAAAGGAGCACAGAAAATCTGAACATCGTCCAGATAAAAACTTCCAATTGATCTTGCGCTCATTATGATTCTTAAAAAATGAGCTCCTGAAACAAGTGGAAAGTTAAATAAATTCCATGTGCTGGTAATAGTACCTGTATTTGAACCATTTGCTGTAAGTGTTACTTCATCAGTCCATGGTCCAGATGAACTAGTTGCATATTGAACCTTAATAGTAAAACTTGAAGTCGAACCAGAAGCAGCTCCTTGAAATGAGATAGATGAGGGATTTGAAATTGAAACTGTTGTAATAATATCATCACCAGTAGAATTAAAACCCGTTCCATTACTACTTAAACCAGCTGTTGCATTTTGATATGTACCTGACCCAAGAGTCCAGTTTCCGTAACCGGAATTAAAATTATCATCTAAGCACGGCCCCACATAAACTGTCCACTGTGCATACAATGTCACATTGACTGTTCCCATGGTGTACGATGCGCTGTTGGCATAACTTGTTCCACTTCCGTCGGAGGCTGTATTCCAGCCTGAAAACGTATATCCCGTTCGTGTAAAAGCATTCGCTGTCAAATTCGCACTGGCGAAAGCAACAATGGCCTGATTTGACATTGAGCCTCCTGTTGAACCGTTCCCGTCAAATGTAATGGTGTAATTATTAACGGTCCATTTAGCATATAAAGTAACATTGGAAGTCCCCATCGTGTAGGAAGCCGCATTCGTATAGGCTACAGCTCCTCCGGCAGTTGTTGCCCATCCTGCAAAGGTATAGCCTGTACGGGTAAATGAATTTGTATTCAGATTGGCTGTGGCGTCTGTCGCTAAGCTTTGACTGGCCATTGTCCCCGTTCCGCCATTGGCATCGAACGTAATCGTATTTATATTAGCTGACCACTGTGCATACAGTGTCAGATCAGCGGCAAAATTATAGGAAACTCCATTGGCATAAGCTATACCGGAACCGTTGGATGCCGTATTCCAGCCGGAAAAAGTGTAACCGGAACGGGTGAATGTATTCGATGTCAGATTCGTTGCCGAGCTGGCATTTTGAGAGGCCATGCTTCCTGTTCCGCCATTCCCGTTAAAGGTCACTGTATGCCCGCCGACTGCCGTCCATTGAGCATATAAAGTAGTGCTTGCAGTAAAAGGGTAGCTCGCACCATCGGCATAAGCTGTACCGGAACCGTTAGACGCTGTATTCCAGCCGGAAAAAATGTAACCGGAACGGGTGAATGTATTCGATGTCAGATTCGTTGCCGTTGAGGCCGTTTGATTAGACATGGTACCCGAACCGCCATTAGAATTATAAGTCACAGTATATGAGCAAATTGAAATTGAAGCACCTATATTGGTTGAACTAGACCAAGTACCTGTGGTAGTACTTAAAATATCATTTGAAATTGATCTAATCTCTACCCTTCTTATTGTTATTGAATTAGGGGCAGAAAGACTGAATGTTCCGGAAGTCAGCGCCGTAGAAGAGGCTACAATTAAATTTCCCCCGCTTGTTGCATCAAATCCTAAGACCACATATTTTTTAGTTAAAGGATTTGCTGCGCATCCGGCAATTGTACCCGTTAAATTATAGGAAGATGTAGTAAATCCTGTTGCAGATGGCAATGTTGTTGTCTGATAATTTGATGAATACCCTGTACCTAGTCTGTCTCTATAGGATCCAGCGGAAGTAGTATTTGTTCCTATTTGGAACAATATCCAGAAGGTTGTGGTAGAAGTGGGAGATCCAACAACTTTAGGCCCTGCACCATATCCTGTTGCCGCAACATAAGCATTAGTTGATTCATCCCAGCAATTATACTGATTGCCCCCATTGTAGATTCTATATCTGGCATCATTAGAAGAATAGCCGGATAAAGTCATCAAAATGGCACTTTCAGAGGTTGAATTCGATAAGTCAATATGACTTGGTCTTGTTGTAACAGAAGCAGTCTGTCCCCAAGTATTCCCTTTTACCAGAAAAAGTGATAAAATAAGAGCGAAAAGGATCGTGTAAAAGCGGTTAGCAGATGCGTAAAATAATCTCATAGATATCGAATTGTCTGAATATTATGTGCTCCTGATCGGATACATAAAAACAAATATAAAATAGTTTATACTTTTTTAAAATATATCTGCCTGATTCTTAACAATTGGATAAAATTGAAAATTATTTAATTACTGAAAAACAATAAGTTAACACAAAAACATATTTATTAACATTCGGTAACAACCAAACAATGAAGGTTAACTATGAATCATTATGGTTCATTTTTTATATATCTCCTCTATTTTACCTGTACTTTTTCTGCCCTGAATATCCCTTCTGCATCTTGGAGATGAATAAAATACATTCCTGATGCCAGGGATTGCACATCAAATGTTACAAGGATGTTTTCACTGCCTGCTTTAAGCTGGTGCTGCCCGACTACTTTTCCGTCCATGGTAACAAGAGAAACACTAATCTCGCCGCCTGAAATGCTATTATTGATCTCAACATTTATCAGAGAAGAAGCAGGATTCGGGTAAATCAGCACCGTTTCCGTTCCTTCACATACGGTACTCAACGCGTTGTATATCGTTTGTTTTCCGTCAAAATCTACCTGAGTCAAACGATAGTAAGTGATTTCATTCATTAGTTTTCTGTCTGTAATTTCATATTCCGTCAGCTCACTTGAATTTCCCTGTCCTTTTATTTCTTGAACAAGCTCCCAATTCGCTGCATCGGAAGATTTCTCCACGAGAAATCTCTCGTTGTTTGTTTCCGTTGCCGTTGACCAGCTGACAGCAACCCTCTGGTTATTTTCACATGCGACTTGAAAAGAAAGCAGCTGGATCGGAAGCGGGTTCGCTGCTGTTACAGATGCCAGTGTAAAAGGGCTGAAAGCTGTAATTACATTTGACCAGATCGCTCCTTCCAGCAGGTTTCCTGATACATTTACATTTCCATGATCGCTCCAGTTACTGCCGTTCCAACGCGCAACCCGTAAATCGCTCAAAGCTGTTATTCCGCAAGAGGTATTAGCATTCCAGCTCAGCTGTACCTGAACATTCGAAGATCCGTTGGTTCTGTTTATCATCCAGTACTCACAGGAGCTGATATGATCCAGAGAAATATCTTTCTGATTTTCATTGTATACCGGATGAGGATCAGAAAACACATAATATGCCGTAAAATGATCGGAAACGTTAGAAGGGGCTGTAATTGCCGCAGGACGATGATAGGTTCCGTCTCCTATCGGAAATGTGAATGCATCATTTCCTATCTTTCTCACATTCCCATTTATATGACTCGCATCACTTACGCCTGAATAACCCGAATTATCTTTGAAAATAAACAGATTATTTCCCGTGATGAAATCTCCGCTGATAAAGTCTGTTGTTTTCTCCACTTCTATAGAATTGTTCAGCAGAACATCACCTGTCGGTTTTTCCAGCCTGACAGCAGCAAACACTTCATTGAATCCGGCAGTAGAAACAGTCTGATCAGTTGCCCCTGCAAAAACAATAGTAGAAGTCGACTGTTTGAAATCTGATGCTGTTGCCTGATTATTGAAATTTCCATGTAAATAGATCATTCCATCATTTGTAAGGTCATCTCCGTCGCTAAGGTCCAGCTCTCCTCCTGGGTTAATTGTCAGATTTCCCAAAACAGTACAGGTTGTTGTATTGAATTCGTGTTCCAGCTTGGCATTTCCTCCTCCGGAAGAATATCCCTGAATTGTAAGATTTCTGCAGCTGAATTCTGCCAGATCTTTCAATATCAGCTTAGAAGTACCACTTCCCGCTGTCTTATTAATTAATACATCTGCAGCAACAATTAAAGAACCGGTTGTTTCAATTGTCAGGTCAGGATGAGTGGAATTAGTTGAAATAATAGACAATGATCTGCATTCTGCAGGGTCATCTGTTATTCTGCATGGATTGGCAGCTGTCTGATTAATGATTACACCTGTCGTTATGCCGGGAATTTTTCCATCACTCCAGTTCCTGCAGTTAAACCAGTTATCATCTTCTGCGCCTGTCCATAAACCAGCTGTTCCTCCGTAACCGTAATTAGTGACTGTAACATTATCTGTTGCTTTGCATCCATGAGCATCGGTAACTGTAACAGTGAATGTCTGGGCGGCACCTGATGGCAATGCCAATGGATTCTGCAGTGTTGCATCGTTCAGTCGGGAAGCATTCGTCCACAGGAATGAAAGCGGTGCCTGAAAAGAACTTACATCTGCATCCAGCTGCGCATATTCTCCATTACAAACAGTAAAGTTATCAACAACCTCAACCGTAGGCAGATTAAAAGCGGCGCCTGAAGGAATAGTTGTTCCTTTGAAGAGCACATTATCTATTGCCCAGTTTTCCTCTGAACGGTTATTGGTCGCTGTAATACGGAACCGAAACTGCGAAATTCCTGATAAAACCAGCTTAAAAGCACTTTTCGTATCGCAGGCACTTGTGGAATAAATTACGTGAGTAGCTATATTTAATGAGGTAACCGGAGAAGAAGACAAGCCAAATGTACAGTTGGAATATCCTTTTTTCGTCAACACAGGACTCCAGTCGGCTCCGTTATTTGTAGATACTTCCAGAAGAAAATCTTCATCTTTATCGTTTCCACCACCACTTCCGGAACCATAAGAAAATACCTGAAAAGAAAATTCTACCTGATCATAGCCCGATAAACCGGAAACATTGTCAAAAGTTACGGTATTCGTACTTCCTCTTTCACCGGAACCATTATTTGCCGAATAGGATTTTCTTAAAACATTATTACCGCTCACAGACGAAACTCCCGTCACATCAGAGCCGGATGAACCACCTGAACCGACAGTAACAGGTGTTCCGATTGTATAATTCCATGAAGTATTAGCATCAAAGTTATTTTGAGTAATTGTCGACACGACAGGTGTAACACTTGGAACTGTAACGTTAAAAGTATTACTTATCACAGCGGAGAATCCGTTTGCGGAAGCTGTAAATTTCAAATTAGATTGCGGGCTTCTCACTATCTTGATATTCGAAAAGGTTGCTATACCATTTACAGCAGCAACTGTCTGGGTAGTATAGCCACATCCCGGCGCATTAAGAGTCAAGGTGATATTCCCTGAATAAGATGCAGCAGTAGCACCTGTTCCGGAACATACCGCTTTTACTTTTACCGAACTCATTGTTGCATTTTGCGCTACAGTAGAAGGCTGTATTTCAAAAACAAGCGCATCGGGTGTGGCGCAGGAAGCTTTCTTATATTCTATTTCAATATAGTCAGCAAAAAATGCACCTCCTGCCAGGTTCAGATAAAAATACCTGTAGTTATCACTTTCATCCACTGTCCAGGTAGAAGTTCCTGAAACCGTCTTGCTTCCCTGGGAAACTCCTCCGGCAGAAGATGTCAGCTCGCTTGTCGCTAAATAAGGGGTCCAGCCCCGGTTTGTTCCCGATGCTTTTTTTATTGTGATTTTGGTAATAGCTCCGGGCAAAGCAACAGAATTGTAAGGATGAGGAGCATCGCTATTTCTCATTTGTAGCGTTGTCTGACCGTTGGAAGAATATATATCTGCTTTTCCCGAGATTATATCACCACCAGAAGAAGTAGCCGTCCAGTTGTCCTCCGTACCATAATCCAAAGCACCATTCGCAAAACTACTACGGCTGATTCTCAGTGTTTCTGTCTGTCCCAGCGCCTTGCCGCAAAGAAGGAGCAAAAACAATGCGAAACAAACAGAAAAACAGCTTTTTAAGCTGGTATTTTTCTTTCCGAATAGGGCAACTCGCGTCATAGAAACAGAGGTTTATAATTGTTCTCTGCAAAGCTATGCCGCTCTTATTGTAATGGCATTACCCTAATATTAATCCTTTATAAAATGGTATTAAGTCTGTTTTCAATCTATCTCAAGGCTTATTTCTAAAAAATGAAATTGCATGATGCGGATTGTTGAAGCATCTCCTATCCGACCCTGATCATCGTCATATTTTCCAGCCGCAGGCATTCCTGTGCCAACCGCAATAGTTCTTCTGCGGATATACTTCTCACTTTTTCAATGAATTCATTATAAAAATCCAGTGTCATTCCATAAATATGCACCGCCAGAAACAAATCAGTCAATGCATTGCTGCCGTCTGCGTTTTTCAACAACTGTCCCAGGATATAGTTCTTTACCAGCTGTAGCTCTTCCTCACCCACAAGCTCTTCTCTTAATCTATTGATTTCGTGTTTTATCTGCAGAATAGCATCTGCCTGTGCTTCTTTCTTCACTTCTGTCCCGATAATCAGGTAGCCTGTCTTATACGTTTCAACGACAGCTGTTCCTGCTCCGTAAGTATAACCTTTATCCTCACGAAGGTTGGACATCAGGCGGCTTCCGAAATAATCTCCCAGGATTGTTTGCAAGACATACATTCCTGTGTAATCTTCCGCTTTTTTATTAAACATAGGCATCCCGATCCTGATAGCGGTCTGCATTGCGTCTTCTCGTTCTTCATATAAATCAACCGGAGTATTCTTTATTTCGGAAATGAACGAAGTAGCATTCTGATCGCTCCAGATTGCAAGGCGATCTGTCCATTTCATAAGCAGAGATTCTTCCGTATTCGCCACACACACTATCCTCTTCAATCCTTTCAGGTAAAACTGCCGGTGGAATTCCTTTAGCTTTTTAACGGTCAGAGTATCATAATCTTCCAGCTGAATTACGCGCCCGTAACGTTTATCATTTGAAAAGAATTCTCCCGTAAACAGACGTTTTGCCGCCATGCCCACCTTTTGGGAATTTACCAGAAATGACTGTTTACGGTCACGGATCAGATCTTCCAGCTCCTGCTGGGGAAAAGCAACATTTTCAACGGCATCAATTAAAATTTCCAATACAGCGTCTAAATGTTCCCGGAGGCAATAAACTGCAATCACAGCTGCTTCCGTTGTTGCATCCGTATCTACAAATGCTCCCAGCTGCGCCAGCTCATTATGGATCTGTGTGGTTGATTTCTCTTTTGTACCGGAAAGCAATAAAGCGTTCACCGCTCCGGCTACGAGGCATTCGCCTTGAATGGAACCTGCATTGAAATGCAGCTCCAGGCGTACCGTTTCATCATTTACTTCCTTCATCCACAGCAATTCGCTGTGTACTCCAAACGTTTTTACTACCGGAGAAATAAACTTGATTTTTTCGATCGGCTGTAAGGCCGGAGCTTCTGTACGGTTCATGAGATGGCTTTGATTTTTAACAGGGAACATTGGGTTTTCTCTAAAATTTCTCCGGCAACCCGGCGTAATTCATCACTGGTAATTTTATCATAATATGACAGCTCGTCATTGATCAATTCCGTATTTCCAAGCAATTCAAAATAACATAAATTCATTGCCCGATTTAATATTGCTTTATCCTGAAATGCTTTCGATGTCTTGATCTTATTTTTCAGGCGCGTCAGCTCCTGCTTGTCAACAGCCTGCGTTTTTACCTCATCCAATACGTTCCACAATGCTTCATCCAACTGCCCGAATGTAATTTCCGGAGCCAGCTTACCTGAGATAACCAGCAATCCTTCATCCAGTGAACCGGTAATATAAGCGCTGATGCTGGTAACTAATTTCTGTTCTTTTTTGATTTTAGTATATAATCTGGAAGAATGATCCGAACCTAATAAATCCGACAGAACGTCCGTCACATAATAATCCTTTGACAAACGATCACACATTTTAAAAGCATAATAAAACGCATCCGACGGCACTTTCTGCTCTACAATGCGCTCACAGTAAAGTTGCTGTTCCGGTTCTTCCGGCAACTGACGGACCACCGGGATTCCTGCAGGAATATCTCCGTACCATTTTTCAACCAGCTGTTTTACCTCGGTCAGTTCAAAATCTCCCGCAACGCATAAAATCGCATTGGAGGGATGGTAATATTTTTTGAAGAAGGCTTTTACATCTTCCATTGTTGCCTCCTCAATATGGCTGATCTCACGGCCGATAGTAGCCCAACGATATGGATGTTCTTTATAAGCCAGCTCTCTCAACATAAGCCAGACATCTCCATAAGGCTGATTGAGATAGCGTTGCTTAAATTCTTCGATTACCACACTTCGCTGCACTTCCAGGCTTTTGGGAGTAAATGCCAGCGAAAGCATTCTGTCTGATTCCAGCCAGAGCGCCGTTTCAATATTTTGTTTTGGGACAACATCATAATAGTTGGTGATATCGTTAGAAGTGAAGGCATTATTCTCTCCGCCGGCCAGCTGCAGCGGCGTGTCAAAATCGGGAATATTCACCGAGCCGCCGAACATCAGATGTTCAAAAAGATGAGCAAACCCGGTTTTTTCGTATTCTTCGTCACGTGCACCGACCTTGTAAAGGGTATTTACAACTGCCATCGGTGTTGTTTTATCTTGGTGAAAGATAACAGTCAAACCGTTTGGTAATTGGAATTTTTCGTATTTAATCATTTTTGGATTTTAGGACTTTAGAATATTAGGACTGCAAGACACAAGATATAAGACGTTAGATATTAGACTTTTGAAATGAGGTTTTAGAAATCCAGTTTTCCTTCTTTCAATTCATTTAAAGCTGACCGGTATTCTTCAATAATTTCCTTCACCACGTCAGCAGCAGGTTTTATTTCGGAAATCAATCCTGCAACCTGCCCCACTTCCAGCTCTCCTTCAATTAAATCTCCCTCAAACATTCCCTTCTTAGCACGGCCACGGCCTAACAACGCATGCAGCTCTTCCACAGTCGCGTTGTTCTGATAAGCTTCTTCCACTTTCCTGTAAAACTCATTTTTCAAAAGACGGACAGGGGTCAGCTCTTTCAGTGACAACATGGTATCTCCTTCTTTTGAATTCAGGATATAATTCTTAAAATTTTCATGTGCACTTGATTCCGGTGTTGCAATGAACCGGCTTCCGATCTGTACTGCGTCTGCTCCCAAGGTCATCGCTGCCAGCATTCCACGCCCTGTTCCAATTCCGCCTGCAGCAATCACGGGGATAGAAACTTCTTTCGCCACCATCGGAACCAGGCAGAAAGTGGTCGTTTCGTCGCGTCCGTTATGTCCTCCTGCTTCAAAACCTTCACATACAACCGCATCAACACCTGCTTCCTGCGCTTTTAATGCGAATTTTACGCTGGATACCACGTGTACTACTGTTATTCCGTGCCCCTGCAGCTTTTTAGTCCATGTTTTCGGGTTTCCTGCGGATGTAAAAACAACCGGTACTCTATATTTAATGATCGTTTCAATATGCTTGTCTATATCCGGATAGAGCATAGGAAGATTAACGGCAAATGGTCTATCTGTTGCTTTTTTGCACTTTTGAATGTGTTCTTCCAAGATCTCAGGATACATAGACCCGGAACCGATGATTCCCAGCCCGCCGGCATTTGATACAGCTGCTGCCAGCTCCCAGCCCGAGCACCAGATCATTCCTGCCTGGACAACCGGATACTGAATACCAAAAAGTTGCGTAATACGATTTCCCATGTATGTCAATTTAGGTCAGCTAAATTACAGAATATCTTGTATAAAACAGGTAAAGAACGAGGAATAAAGAAGATCAGGGAAGAAATGTGCAACAACGCTTCCCGGCAAAAAATCCGCCTTGTGACGGATCTTAAGCTGAATAATTGTTTAAATCAATTGTATTAATAGTACGCAGATAGCGCAGATGGAACGGATATTTCGCTGATTTTTTTATAAAGATATATTGCTAAGAACAAGCTTTTACTTTCTGAGGATCATAAGAAACAAAGAGGTTCATCCAGATCAGCCGGCTGGTCCGGAATGTCACCGGGATAAAGACCAGCAGAGCCGCGACAATGATTCCGAAATAAACAAATGCATTGATATCCAGATTAAACATCAGATCGCTGAAATAGGTCAGCAGAAAAGCTGTTGCCGAAATCGCAACAGAAAGTCCGTAGCTTACATACATCGCTCCGTACCAGTAGCCGGTTTCTGCCTCGTATTTGTGGCCACAGCATTCACAATGCTCATGCATTTCATCAAAATGTTTTAAATCGTAGGGATTGCGAACAATATATACGTCTCCTTTCAAACAAACAGGACATTTTGCAGTAAAAATACTTGTTAACTTCTCTTTCATGACGTTTACTGATTAAATTACGCTACAAATGTACGGTTTCTCTCAGCAACAAACCAATAGATAAATCACTCTATTTTTTGTACAAAAAAGACATTTTTATTATTTTTACTGCATGAATAAAACCATTATCCTCAGCTTAGACAGCTTTGTAAAAAATGATCCTTCAGATCAGTTCAGCACCAGTACCCTAAGCTATCATCTGGAGCATCATCACAAGCAGATCGACATTCCACATAAGCACAATTTCTATACTACTGTTATTTTTACTAAAGGAACAGGAACACATGAAATTGACTTTGAAATATTCAACGTTTCGAGGGGAAGCATTTTCATGCTGCATCCGGGAAGAACACATTACTGGAAGCTATCCGAAGACATTGAAGGCTTTATTTTCTTCCACACAGAAAATTTCTACAATCAGCTATTTGTACAAAATACCCTTCCTCACTATCCGTTTTTCGCATCTACCAAAAACACTCCCTGCCTTCAGCTGAATGAACAGCAAACACAGGAATTCATTTCTTATTTTGAGACCTTACTTCAGGAATACAAAGGGAATCACCAGCTGAAAAACAGAAAAATCCACATTTTTATTGATCTGATCTATATTGAGCTTACCCGTCTGATCGAACATCAATTAAAGAAAAATTCTCCTTCTCCTCAGCACTATTCTGACCGGCTGATCCAGCTGGAGCTGCTCATTGATCAGCATTTTGTCCGTGAAAAATCTCCCCGGAAATATGCTGAGTGGATGAACATTACTCCCAAACATCTGAACAGAATCACCAGAATGTCCGTTAATAAAACCACTACCCAGCTTATCACTGAACGTCTCATACTGGAAGCCAAACGCATGATCTCCAACCCCAATTTTCAATTGGCCCAGATCGCTGAAAAGCTCGGATTTGAAGATTATTCTTATTTCTCCAAATTATTTAAAAAAAGTACCGGCCAAACACCAATGGAATTTAAAAAGAAATATGAGGTTGATTTTACTAAATGAATTACAGTGCATTAAAAAACAATAGTTTATTTTCGTCCCGGATGTGCAGAAGATAAGAAATTCTTCTTGTTCAAACGGATAAATTCCACAGATCCTCCTACGCTATATCAACACCCATCTCCTTTCGTCCATATTATTTGCCATCTAACATTCTGTTGATAATAATTGAAAGTATTTTAGCATCTTTACATCTCAAAAATTTTTAGAACGAATGAAGAAAATTTTAGGTACCCTATTTTTTGTGTCAGGCTTATCGGCTGTAAGCTTCGCACAAGAGCGTATCAAGTATGTTGAGTACGACCTGCCAAACGGGTTGCACGTCATCTTACATGAAGATCATGACAATCCGCTAACTGTCGTTTCCGTGATGTACCATGTCGGTTCACAAAACGAAAAACCAAACCGGACAGGATTCGCTCACTTCTTTGAGCATTTGCTTTTTGAAGGTTCCGTGAATATTGATCGCGGCGAATACAGTAAATTAGTAGAGAAAAACGGTGGCGCATTGAATGCCAACACGACTCCGGACCGTACGTATTATTTTGAAATCCTGCCTTCCAATCAGACAGAGCTTGGTTTATGGCTGGAGGCAGAGCGTATGCTGCACGCTAAAGTGGACAGCACAGGGATAGAAACCCAAAGAAATGTTGTTAAGGAAGAAAGACGTATGCGTTTCGACAATCAGCCTTACGGGACATTTATCGAGCAGGCATTTGAAAATCTATATGCAGGAACACAGTACGGATGGTCTGTGATCGGCAGCATGGAGCATTTATCGCAGGCTTCCGAGGACGACTACGTAAATTTCTATCAGACGTATTATGTTCCTTCAAACGCGGTCTTATCTATTGCGGGTGATATTGATATCAAAAAGACAAAAGAATGGATCAACAAATATTACGGTTCTATTCCTTCCGGGCAGGCAATTAACCTGTATAGAAATTTCCTGAGACTGGACGATAAACGTTTCAAAGAAATGTATGGTGTTGACAAATCCATCTTTGATCAAAAAGATTTCTTTGCTTCTAAAAATGCGGAAGCGAAAAAAATCATTGCAAAGTACAGCGCAATGCCGACTGCTATCAATCGTCCGGGCAAAAACGATGATAAGCTGACAAAAAGTATAGAAAAGACCATCTATGACAATGTTGACTTACCGGGTGTTTTCCTTGTTTACAAATTACCAAATGAGAACCATCCGGATGCTTACGCATTACAATTGATGAACTCTGTACTGGCTGGTTCTGAAAGTTCCAGAATCTACAAACAGCTGGTAGAGAAGAAACAACTTTCCACAGCTGCTTTCTCTTTCCCTTACCTGAAAGAAAATGCGGGTATGAACATCATTGCGTCTATCAACGCAAAAGGAAAAACAGATACAGAAGTAATCGCTGCTATTGAAGAAGAGATTACAAAAATGCAGAACGAGCTGATCTCTGACGAAGAGCTGGAAAAAGTGAAAAACCAGATCGAAAAGCAATTCATCGAGCGTATCGGAGATATCTCGAATATTGCTGAGATCCTTGCACAAAGCTATATGTATCAAGGCTCAACAGAGCTGGTGAACAATGAGCTGGCTAAATACATGAAAGTTACCAAAGAAGATATTCAACGTGTGGCAAAAGAATATCTTACAAAAGATAACAGAGTCATTTTAAAATATTTACCAAAACAAGATTAATCTGAACGACAATGAAAAAATTAGTATTATTACTCGCTATCGCAGGAATCAGTACAGTTTCTTTTGGGCAAATTGACCGTTCAGTTCGTCCGAAAGCAGGTGCTGCTCCGGAAATTCAAATAAAAGACCCGCAGGTTTTTACGTTAAACAACGGATTAAAAGTTATTCTTTCCGAGAATCACAAGCTTCCTACTGTTTCTGTGTATTTTAATTCTCCAAGCGATTACGCATTGGAAGGAAACAAAGCGGGAACAGCTACTCTAATGGGAGAGCTGATCCTTTCAGGTACAGCGAAAAGAACAAAAGACCAGTTTGACAATGAAAAAGATTTCATCGGTCTTTCCATTAACTCAGGTGCAAAGCAGCTTTACATGCACACGCTGAAAAAACACCTGTCAAAGGCAACAGATCTTTTCACGGATGCTTTATATAACGCGACATTCCCTCAGTCTGAAATTGACCGTATCAAAACAAAGTACGAATCCGATCTGCTTGCAGGGAAATCAAACCCGTCATTTATCGGACAAAACGTGATTAAAAAAGTAATCTACGGTGAAGAGCATCCGAACGGAGAGATTCTTACGGAAGAAACATTGAAAAACATCACCAGAGATGATGTTGTTGCTGCTTTCAAAAGAATGTTCACTCCGACAAAAGGTTATTTGACGATCGTCGGAGACATGACACTTGCAGAAGCAAAGGAATATGCAGAGAAAAATTTCGGAAGCTGGAAAGGTGCACAACCATTCACAGCTACTTACAGCACTCCTAAAAACACACAAGGAAACCGTGTGATTTTCGTTAACAAAAGAGGTGCTGTTCAGTCTAAAATCATCGTTGCTTTTCCTTTGGATATCAAAAAAGGAGATGCAAATGATCTTACTTTCAATGTTGCTAACCAGATTTTGGGAGGTTCCGGATTCGGAACGCGTTTCATGCAAAACCTGCGTGAAGACAAGGCCTTCACTTATGGAGCTTACTCTCAATATAAGACAGATGAGTACGGAAGCTTTTTCGCAGGATCAGGTGATTTCAGAAACGCCGTTACAGACAGTGCAATTACAGAATTCATCTATGAGCTGAACCGTATCACGGAATCAAATGTAACAGCAGACGAATTAAGCCAGACCAAAGCCATGATGACAGGACGTTTCGCACGTTCCTTGCAGGATGCGGGAACTTATGCTGACTTCGCCTACAATATTTTCAAATATGGCCTTCCGGAAGATTATTATAAAACGTATCTGAAAAAACTGGAAGCCGTATCAGAAGAAAATATTCTGGATGCTTCTCAAAAATTCATCAATCCTAAAAAATTGCTGATCGTTGTTATCGGAAGCGAGGAAGTATTAGACAAAATCAAGCCTTTTGACGCAGATGGAAACATCGAGAAGCTGGATGCATTCGGGGACAAAGTGAAAGAAACCCGCGCTGCGGATATCACAAAAGAGCAATTGATCGAAAAATATGTATTGCTGAATACAAATTCAAAAACAATTGCAGAAGCGAAGAAGAAATTGAAAAAAATCAAAACTGTAGAGCAGGAAATCTCTATGACTACTCCACAGGTTCCGATGCCATTGACAATGAAGCAATATTTCCAGGCTCCGAATAAATCGGCAATGTCTCTTGAAGTTCAGGGAATGCTCGTTCAACGTCAATATTTTGACGGAAAAACAGGTGGTCAGTTTGTTATGCAGCAGGGAACAAAAGACCTGACTCCTGAAGAGATCGATGAAAAGAAAAAAACTGCAGGTTTATTTGAAGAATTAAATTATGCTGCCAATGGCGTTAAATACGAATTAATCGGTATCGAAAGCATTAACGGTGCAGATTATTACGTTATCAAACGTGAAAATTCAAAAGGAGAATCTTTTGATTATTTCAACATGAATGGCCAGAAAGAAAAAACTGTTTCTATCGTAACTGTCGGAGACGAGACAACAGAGGTAACAAACACTTACGGAGATTACAAAGATGTTGAAGGCATTAAATTTCCTCATAAAACAAGTATGATTATGGGAGAAATGGGTTTCAACGGAGAAGTAAAATCCATCAAAGTCAACCAAAAAATTGACGGAAAAGTATTTCTGAAATAATTTTTTCCTTTATATGTTCATACAAACCCGGTGTAATGCCGGGTTTTGTTTTTTACAGGGTGTCTACTTTCAAAGTCTTTTGTCTTTTGTCTTTTGTCTTTTGTCTTTTGTCATAATATCTTAAAGTCATAATGTCCTAAAAATCCTGACAAAAAAACGTAACTTTGAACAGCTAAAAATACAACAATGTCACACCAGCACCACGGGCACCATCATCATACGACATCAAAAAGTCTTTCTGTCGCTTTCTGGCTTAACCTGCTCTTTTCCGGCATTGAGATCGTCGGAGGCATCTGGACCAACTCCACCGCGATTATCGCTGACGCTTTTCATGATTTTATGGATGCTGTCGCTATTGGTACCGCTGTTTTTCTTGAAAAACTATCAGGTAAAAAACGAACTACCCGATTCTCCTACGGCTACAGGCGTTTTTCCCTGTTATCTGCGATCGGATTATCTGTCTTCCTGCTTACCGGAGCAGCCTTAATGGTTTTCAGCGCGATCACTTCCTTTTATGAACCGAAAGAAGTAAACGGTTTAGGAATGCTGATCCTTGCACTTCTGGGGATTTCCATTAATGGGTTTGCATTCCTGAAAATCAGAAAAGAAGAACGGCACACGCATCAAGAAAGTAATACTACCAATCACAACAGCAAGGCAATCATGCTGCACCTGCTGGAAGATGTATTGGGATGGATAGCAGTACTGATCGGGGCAATCATTATTTACTTTACCGGCTGGTACTGGATTGACGGTGTGCTGACGCTTTGCATAGCTGTATTCATCGGATACAATGCACTGAATAATTTGTCCGGCACAATGAAAATCCTGCTGCAATCTGTGCCTGAAAATGTGAGTATGGAAGCACTACAGCAGGAATTAGAAGTCCTTGAAGGAATTGAAAGCATTCACGACTTACATGTCTGGAGCCTGGATGGTTCTTATTCCGTAGCTTCCGTTCATGCTGTCATCAGTGAAACGGCATCTAAAGAAGACGTTCAGACAGCGATTATTTCAGTAATGAAAAAGTTTCATATTGAACATCCGACTGTTCAGATGGAAACAGCTCCTCATTCCTGTTCATTTACAGATTGCTGATAAAATCTGCTTCATGGAGCTTTCATCTGTCATTTCCGGACTCCCGCACAGCGTTATAATGCTGGAACGCAACGAATACCTGAAAGTAAAAGGGAGCGCCGACACCAATATTTATTTTATCGAAAGCGGAAGCTTGCGGGCGTTCGTGCTGGACGACTGTGAAGAGCAGATCATCCGTTTCGGCTATACGGGCAATATCATCGTTTCACTGGACTCTTTTCTGACAGAGCGTCCTTCGGATTTTTATATACAGGCAATTAAAAAATGTGAGCTGAAAGTCATTACAAAAAGAGATTTCAAATTGTTCCTGGATAGAGACAAAAGCCATCAATCCTGGTGGATCAGCGTGCTGGAAGAATTGGTGCTGCAGCAAATGGAACGGGAAGTGGATATTCTGACAACTTCTCCGAAGGAACGTTACAACCGCATTTTGAAAAGAAGTCCCCGGCTTTTCCAGGAAATCCCGAACAGGTACATTGCCAATTACCTGCGGATGAGTCCGGAAACACTGTCAAGATTAAAAAAATCTTGATTTCGATCAAGGTTTTTAAGGTTCATAAACCGGAACTTTGCCCTGTTAAAATAAATGGTATGCTGACAGAACAATTTATCCAGGGATTGATAGAGGAAACACGGAAAGTTTTAAATCAGTCCGAAAAGCTCAATGCAAAAGATCTTAATTATCTGACATGGAAAAGCAATACTGAATCATGGAGTATCCTTGAGTGCCTGGAGCACCTGAATCTTTACGGTGATTATTATCTTCCTGAAATCAGGAAAGCAATCCGGCGATCAACTGCAGCTCCCGATACGAATGTCAAACCGGGATGGCTGGGGAATTACTTTGCAAAGAGCATGCTTCCGAAAGAGAAGCTGAATAAGATGAAAACGTTCAAAGACAAAGATCCGATGAACCTGCACGCTCCACTGACGAAAGAGATTATTGCGGTATTTATCGGGCAGCAACACGAATTGCTGGAATTGCTGAACGAAGCAAAAGGTGCAAATCTCAACCGCATACGGATTAAAACGTCTATTTCTCCCCTGCTCCGCCTGAAGTTAGGTGATACTTTTCACTTTGTGATCAATCATATTATACGGCACATGGCGCAGATTGAACGAGTTGAAAGAGAGATACAATATTAAGATATGTGTTGAATAATTTTTAGCGTTATCCAAGTGTTCGTTGGGTTTTTAATTATGTCAATTTATCTTTTGCTTTTTCGCCTTGATAATTAAATGAATCAGTTGCCCTAGGTTAATAATACAATGAGTCCAAAGTAATAGCAAAAGGTAAAACCACCATGCTAATGCTGTCCCGTTTCCATATGACCGATAAAATAGACAGTGTAAAAAATAAGAGCTATAAATTACATGAATTGTCAGGTTAATTATTAATATCTGTTTATTATACTTATTCTTTATAAGTAAAAAAGCAAACGTCGTCCAAAAAAGGAGATAACTAAAAAGTAATATTTGTTCGTCTTCATTCATTGTTTAGTCCATTTTTATTATGAATACTCCTTCTCATTCTATCTTACTAATTCCTTAAAGATTCTACTATCAATATTTTTCAGAGATATTACCACTGGTTTGTATGAATAGAATCTATCAATTATATAAACCTTGTCTATCTTTATGAAAAAAAGGACAGCATCACACACACCTATTTATAACAAATAAAATACTATTATCTTTTCCTTTCATTCAAATCCTAACACATGATGAATCAACAATCTTACTGTAATATTTTTCCTGGGGATAAAAAATAGTATAACCTTTTACAATACCATCAAAATAAATAATCTGCAAGATTCCTTTTTTGAAAGAAAACCAAACATTATACTCTCCAAACACGACCGACTTTTTGTACCTGATCACTACATTAGAAATTTCCTCATAAGCCACTCCTTCTTTTTGGCTTACACAAATTCAATATTATTTAGGGTGTCTTTAATCGTATCTGACGTAACAATGAAATTATTGCGTATAAAAAAAGGGATTTTTCTATCCTTAAAGTTATCAAACACAATATATGCAAATGAATCATTCTCAAAGTGTACTTGTCCCTGAATAAGAGTATCAAGCTTCATTTTATACAGATTATTACCTGTCTTATAAAACTGAAATTCTGACGCTTCTTCCGGAAACTTTTCTGAACTAATTTTTAAAGTATAGTCTGTTTTACCACAACTATAAGTCAGCAGTAGAAAGATAATCGCAAGATAAAAAGTCCTGATTTTAATATATAAATAGCTCATTAACCAAAATAGATTTATATCACATTTCTACAAAATATAAAATCTGTTCAACTTAATTCCAAATCTTTGTTTTTATTAATTCCAGACGTTTTATAATCTTGAGAAACTATAAATACCCTGCATTTTTATCCTTTCTAATCATTCTATATTTTAAGTCTGGAAGAAATGTCAATATTTCTACACAAACAATATCTCCTGTTATCACTTGCACAAATCCTTTCTGAAATGAAAACCAAAGAATATATGGTCTCATAATAGCACTATCATAGTCAAAAAGAATATCAGCCCTGCATATATCATCCAATACTAATCCAGGGAACTTCTTGATAATGATTTTATCGTCATATTTATTGGATAACGTATCATTTTCAAAAGAAAAGCTATCTTTTTTAAAGAGAATCCTTTTTTCTTCATTATTCTCTGATGAAAAAGAGATAAAAACAATAGAATCAGTTATATGTAAAACAGCATTATTTCGCTCACTAAATTGAATATTATATTCATTTTTTATATTTGTTTTACTTATTTTAAATTCACTTAAATTACCCATATCAGGAGAAGCACTCACCTCATAGTTTATCTTTTCCCTGCAAGAGTGTAATAACAGAAATAAGATTGACAAGTAAAACAAATAATTATTTTTTCTCTTGGCCTGCTTCATATTCTTTCATGTATTTTAAATCTTTAATATTTTGTTCGGAGCCTTTTCCATCATTTATCTTCTTTTCAAGAATTTGTTTAAATATATTCCAAGAATCAGTACCATAATTTACTACCATTTCTCAGTATTATGAGGACGAATAAATTTGTGATGCACTAAATAAAAAATAAAAATGAATACAGAACTGAGCACATGAAATGAGATTCCATCATCATCAAATAATTTAAACCATATAAAATAGCCAATAATTACACACAACAGTCCGTAGAAAAACCCTAAAATAAAATTTGAAAAAAAGAGCTTTTGGGGAGTCAGTGCAAAGAAGATTATACTAAAAATCAAAATTGATTCTATTCTTACAAAAAAACCATCGTCTTTACCCTTGTAAAACTGCATATTATAGTTATTTATTGCCCTATTTATAACATAAATAACTATAGCGTATATCAAGTAAAAACATAGCATTTTAATAATCGTATTTCTACTAAAAATATGTTTAGTTACTTTATCTGTTCCCATTTTATATTGAACATTACTTCTCCACTTTTCAAATTGCTAACCTAGTATTATGCTCTTATTCAAAACCTGGTCGTTTCTGAAAACTCTCAAAAAATATATCTTCGCCTCTCTTGTAGATTACAATATATTTATCAACATCAGTATTTATACGATATAGGTAGCTTTTATTGTTAATTAAAATACCTATCGATAAATTATCACTATCACATTGTTTATCTAATGTGTTCAAAGTTGCACTATTTCTTTTTCCTTCTTGAACCAGATGGAAGTTAAAACCTGAATCTATCTCTATAATGTATCCCGTCAAACCAGAATAATCATCGCTTTTTAAAATTACATTCTTATACAAAATACATTCATTACTAATAATATCACAAGTATCATTCTCAAAACCACTTGATATAAAAACAGTACAAAGCATATCACCTTTCGAATCTGCCTTCTCACTATTACTTATGCTGATCTGCGAGAAAGAAATATTATTAAATAATATTAATACAAATAAAACCACAGTTTTAATATTGATTATTCTTCGCATCCGCTGATATTTATTGTTCTTAAGATATTCTACAAGTCATAAAAACTATAAATACCCTGCATTTTTATCCTTTTTAATTATTCTATATTTTAAATCTGGAAAAAATGTCAATACTTCTACGCAAACAATATCTTTAGTCAGAATCTGAATGATTCCTCTATCAAATGAAAACCAAATTCGATATCCCGAACTATGTTCAATTTCCGATGTGAAAATAATGTCAGCATAACAAATTTTCTCAGAAAATAACCCGACATTCCTCCGAATTATTACGGTTTCAGCAACTGTAGAATCTAACAACAAAGTATCTTGGCTTTCCAAAAGGTTATCTTGTATAAAAAAAGGAATTTTAGTTTTATTTCTATCATTATTCAAAACGATGAAAACAGTATCTTTATTCAGTAATAAAAATCCACCATTAACTTTATCAAAGTTTATTTTATACCTACCATCTACTTCTTTATAAACTTCAAAACTTGCCAAACTTCCAAAATCAGGATTAGATTTTACACTGTAATCTACAGTACTACAACTATACATCAGCAATAGAAGAGTTATATATATTATAAAGAAATACTTATTTTTTTCCATTCTCTTGTTCTTTTTCATAGCTATTCATGTATTTGAAGTCTTTAATATTTTGATCTGAGCCTTTTCCATCATTAATCTTCTTTTCGAGAATTTGCTTAAATATATTCCAAGAATCAGTCCCATAATTTACCACCATTTTTTTCGTATTATCCCATTCATCAAAATACCACAATCCCATTCCCTGTATATAACGCTTATTTCCAAATTTATCATGATCTCCGTCTACAGATTCCGTTCTATCTTGTATATGAGATTTCATTTCATGATATAATATAAATGCTAAGTCATACTCATCTAAATCGATATGCTTATTATTTGTAAAATTACGACCAACAAAATGATTAATATCTCCCTGTCTTAATCTAAATCCTGAAGCATTAATATAATCCTGATTACTTTTCGAATCTTTATTTAAAACCGTGACCTCTCCTTTGTTTATTTTAACTCGGTAAAAACTATTAGTTTCTGCCCAGCCCATATCATTCTCGTTCTTATTTTTGTCAAAAGCATATATATTAATATGTTCGTGATTATTTGATTGATAATATGTATATAGTTTTGCACCAAGTTCAGTATAAGCCATAATTTTAAGTGCCGACATAGTGGACCTATATATTGCCTTTGCTATACGAATACTATCTCCGTTAACATCAATTGCCATTATTGGTGTATTCCCTGCAAAAATATAAGGTGACTGATAAACAAATTTATCAGCATACATGTCAATCGAAAGGAATCTCCCCAACCGTGCGTCATACATCCTTGCTCCAAAATCATAGGCAAAAGCAACCGGATCAATCAAAAAGCCTTCCACTGCTGCTGTATCAACAGCTGTAATACGTTTGGTAACCGTATTAAACGTAACGCTTCCGTAAGTTTCCAGCTCCTTTTTTTCGAATACTTCCCGGAACAGACCTCCGTATAAGGTCTTAAACGATTTCCGGTGCTCATCCTTCGGGTCAATGGTCGTAAACGGGCTTTCGTTCTTATCTTCATAAGTTTCCGGCTGCTTTCCAGTCATGATCACTTCCTGCATATCGTAAGGCATCTGCCGGTAGCCCAATTCATACAGCAGAGCAAGGTGCTGTTCCAGCCCGGTTATTGCCTACCCTGCTTCTGGTTGTACCCGGAGTACAACCGGATCGGCGCTTTTCAGCTGTAATGCCTCCTTTCTCAATCGTTCGTCCAGTACCTGCTGCTTCAGCAATAAGGCACTCAGGTTCTTAGTATCATATTGCAGTACCAATTCCGCACACTGTAAGATAAAATCAGCATTCTTCACACCAAAGCGGTGTTCATAGCTTTTTGCAAGGTTCACGAGGCACAGGCCGATACTCTGTCTTTCATCATAACTTCTCAGCGCAATACCGTTTTTGATGGCTTCCGTTGTCGTGTATGTCAGGGTCTGGATCGTGCCGTCTCCGGGATGTCCTGCGGTAGCCAGCTCCACATTGTAATAATCTCCTTTCGGATCCCGGTGCTGGATATAAATATGCTGCGGTGCGGTACAAATCCGGGCATCCGATTTTAAGCGATTTGAAAGGATCTTAAAAAAAGCTGTCAGCGCAAAACAGTTACCTTTCTGATCTTCTGACGAAAGCAGGTGGAGAACTTGTGAATTCTGCCAGTCTTTGATACCAAACGGGTCGTGTGTTGCGTAGGTATAAGGGAAATGATCATACGGATAAACAGCGATTGTATCGGTTATATAGGTGAAAATCGCCCAATTGGCGAGTGCTTGACGGTACAGTTCCTTCCGTTCCGCCGGTAAAAAGCGGATAGCATCTATATTAAAACGCCCGTACTGATTTACTGCCACGTCAAAATCCATGCTGTCGCTTTTATTATTCGCCTGCATCAGCTGCCGGATCATGTATTCATGAACATCAATGTTTACCTGAAAATCTTCATACAAATAATTAGTTGCGTAATAAGGGTTTTCACTGATAAAGACCGCCCGTTCGAAATCCGGCGCTTTTATTCCCTGCAGCATCCTTTTCAATTCTTCGAAAGCCTGCTCATACATGACTTTCTCAGAAATCGTACCTGCTGACATACCTTGCGGGTACGCTTCTTTTACCGTATCCTCAGGAGCGGCCGGAAGTACTTCCGAAAAAACACCTTTCGGCCCTGTATCCGGCTCAACAGGATCCTCCGACAGCCCTCTTTTAACGGTATGACAGGCACTAAGCAGTGCGAGTAAAAACAGAAAAATAACAGGAGTATAGTTCTTCATACTGACAATATTATTCATTTGTAAATAGAGATCGTTTCGTTTTCTCTTTCATATCTCTGGCTGTTTGCAGCTTGCCTTTGCGATCATAATATTCCAGCATTTTCAGGTATTCACTTTCTGGAAAATCCTGGATTCCCAGCTTGCTGATACGCTCCATATAATTGTGGTATTCGTTGTATACTTGTAAAACATCGGGATATTTCTGAATTTCCGCAAGGCTTCGTATTCCTTTTTCCTGTACTTTGTTGTTCAGCTCATCCGCATATAATCGTTTATAAAGGTAATTACAGGTTGTATTGACAAATTCTTTTCCATAGAAAAAAGGCTCTGCGATATGAATGCAGTCTAAGACAAACTTCTTATCGGAAAGCCAGTGCTCTTCTATGAAGTTAACCGCCAGATCAAACAGTACGGTCGCCACCACCTGCTTTCTGCTGAGATCAGTAACATACAGGTCATTCCGCTGGGCTTCTGCCATGACCGGAAGCGTTTCAATGTAAAATGAATTCGGCAGGTAGCGGTCCACTGTTGTTTCGTAATTAACGGCCGTCCCACGGTTATTCCTGAAACGGATAAAAGAATGCATCGGGTTATAAGCAAGACTTGCTTCTGCTCCGAGCGCTTCCGCCAGGATGAGATACGTCACGGGAAACGTATGACACTGGCCGCTTCCTGTAGCCAGCGTCTTGGTCACAAAATAATTTCTTCTGTCTTTTTCTCCCAATGCGTCAATATAATCGTAATAATAGGGAATATGCCCCTGTGTTTTTCCATTCCTGTTGATATAAAGTGTATCCGACATGAATTTCTGAATCCCCAGGTGTAAAGCTTCCGGAAAGGTTATAATTATTTTCTCGAAGCCAGGAGCGGATAAATTCGCTGTTATACCGGATGACCTCATCGTATTCTGCATACGTCAGATGCAGATTTCCGTAAGCTGCTTCCGAAAAGTAGTACGCATCTTTAACAGACAGTTCCCGCTTTCCTGAAAGCATGTCTGTAATCAGCTGCTTTGCATTGAGATAATTCGTAAGATCGCTGTTATAATAGGACGAATTGTAATATTTTCTTTCCGTTGTGATAGTATTTTTTTGATAGCTTTCTTCCAGTAGTTTTGTCATTTCTTTTTCAAAATTTATTTGCGGAGATGACTGATTAAACCCATTTCCGGCAGATGGTCTGCTGTATTCCGGCCTTTTGTGCAGCTCATCCATTATAAACTGCTGCATTTGTTTTTGATTTTCTTCCGGTGTTAGCTCCGAACGGTAAACATAGTGTCCCATCTGCTTTTCTATAGTACGATACAGCTGTTCCTTCAAATCGCGATCTGTTAGGCCTGTATTACGGGGAATCAGATTTTCCTGTCCGTCACATCTGAAAAATACAAAATAAAAACTGAACAAAAGCAACAGACGTTTTACTTTACCATCCGCAAAAAAATGCAGGACAATGCACCTGCACCGAAGAACAATACTTCTCTTCACAAAGTAATTATAGTAAAGAAACAATACTTTCATTTCTGACTTCTCTTTTCTGTTACCTATCTGTGAAATTAACAGATTTTTTTAATACTCCAAAAAAAACAGCGGATAAAAGAATAAAAATATTCCGGAAGACTTTTATTTAAAAGAAGTATTTGTGAAATAGCTGGTTATAAACAAAAAACCCGGAAATCCGGGTTTTCATATTTTAAAGAAGTGCGTTACACTGTTTTTTGAAGTCTTCTTCCTGGATCAGGTCCTGCGCTTTTTTCAGTAAAGCTCTCGCCCTATCGGTCTGCTTGGATTTGATCAGGCATTCTGCCGTAGCAAGGACTCCTGTTTTATAAATTCTGACATCCGCTTCAGAGGTCGTTCCCAGATCTTTCATTGCAAGAAATGCTTTCTCCGCATCTCTCCATACTGCTGTCGCAGTGGATTTGTCATTCAGCATGTACTTAGTTGCTCCATCCAAAAATTTTGCACCCAGGTTATCCGGAGAAGCTTTCAGATAAGAAGAAACCGCACCTGAAACCTTTTTGTAATTTTTCCCTTCGTACTCATTGATTACATTTTCAGCTGCCGCCATCTTCAACATCTCAATATACTCCTCGTTCTCTCCGATCAGGGATTGTGTTTTATCTTTCTTGATGAACTTTCCTAAAGCTGAAACAGCATCTTTAAACGCGTTTTTATACTCCGGACCTCTGTCTCCTTTCTGAGACATTCCATAATATGCTTTCGAAAGCAATAAATACGGCAAAGGATCTTTTGATGTTGATTCTTTTTCGTTGTATTTCAAACATTCTTCAATCAGCTTTTCAAACTTCCCGTCCGCGTATAAAATGGTCAGGTCATCGTAATTCGGCGGCTGCGCCTTTCCGATAAACGAAAAACTGTATAAAGACAAGAATAATAAAACGTACTTTTTCATAGTTCAAAATTTAAGCAGCATAGTTCAATAACTGTGCCTAAGTTATAAATTAAATCGTTATTATATGTATTATTCGTAACTTTTGATCAAAAGTTCCAAAATTTTTATCGCTGCTGAAGGAATTTTTGTCCCGGGACCAAATACGCCGAAAACTCCTGCATCGTAAAGAAAATCATAATCCTGCTGCGGAATCACTCCTCCTGCAATTACCATAATATCTTCTCTCCCCAGCTTTTTCAGCTCTTCAATTACCTGTGGAACCAACGTTTTATGTCCCGCGGCAAGCGATGAAACTCCCAGGATGTGCACGTCATTTTCAACGGCTTGTCTCGCTGCCTCAGCCGGTGTCTGGAACAACGGCCCCATATCAACGTCAAAGCCTATATCCGCAAAAGAAGTCGCAATCACTTTCGCTCCGCGGTCATGTCCGTCCTGTCCCATTTTTGCAATCATGATCCGAGGACGTCGCCCTTCCAGCTTCGCGAACTGATCTGCCAGCTCGATTGCTTTTTCAAAATCCTTATCTTTCATACTCTCTGCTGAATAAACGCCCTGAATCGAGCGGATCGTTGCTTTGTAACGTCCGAAATGTTTTTCCATCGCACTGGAGATTTCGCCTAATGAAGCTCTGTTCCTTGCACATTCCACAGCAATTTCCAGCAGATTTCCTTTTCCTGATTGTGCTGCCTGTGATAATTTTGCCAGAGACGCCTCTACATCCGCTTCATTTCTTTCTGCTTTCAGCTTGTTCAGGCGTTCAATCTGAGACAGGCGTACTTTCGTATTATCAATATCCAGAATATCCAGCTGTGTATCGTCTTCTACCACGTATTGATTTACTCCGACGATCACATCTTTTCCTGAGTCAATACGTGCCTGCTTCCTTGCCGCAGCTTCTTCAATTCTCATTTTCGGAATTCCCGTCTCAATCGCTTTCGCCATTCCTCCGAGCTTTTCCACCTCTTCAATCAATTTCCATGCTTCATCTGCAATCTGGGCAGTAAGTGTTTCTATGTAATTGCTGCCGGCCCACGGATCGATAACAGAAGTGATTCCTGTTTCTTCCTGGAGGTAAATCTGTGTATTCCGGGCAATCCGTGCAGAGAAATCTGTCGGAAGCGCAATTGCTTCGTCCAGTGCATTCGTGTGTAAAGACTGCGTCCCGCCAAAAGCAGAAGCCAGCGCCTCGATACACGTTCTCGCTACATTGTTAAACGGATCCTGCTCTGTAAGACTCCAGCCTGAAGTCTGGGAATGTGTTCTCAGCGCAAGTGATTTTGGATTTTTAGGTTTAAACTGATTTACCAGCTTTGCCCAAAGCAGCCGTCCTGCTCTCATCTTAGCGATTTCCATGAACGGATTCATCCCGATCGCCCAGAAGAAGCTCAGGCGTGGAGCGAAGGTATCCACATCCATTCCCGCCTCAATTCCTGTCCGCAGGTATTCCAGTCCATCTGCAAGCGTATAAGCCAGCTCAATGGTATTGGTTGCGCCTGCTTCCTGCATGTGATAGCCGGAAATCGAAATAGAATTGAACTTCGGCATGTTCTTCGACGTATATTCAAAAATATCCGAGATAATTTTCATTGAAGGCAAGGGCGGATAAATATAGGTGTTACGCACCATGAATTCTTTAAGAATATCATTCTGGATGGTTCCGGAAAGCAGCTCCTGCTTTACTCCCTGTTCTTCCGCCGCAACGATATAAAAAGCCAGTATAGGAATAACCGCACCATTCATTGTCATGGAAACAGACATCTGGTCCAAAGGAATCTGGTCGAACAGGATTTTCATGTCCAGCACAGAATCTATCGCTACACCTGCTTTTCCGACATCACCAACCACGCGTTCATGATCCGAATCGTATCCTCTGTGTGTCGCAAGGTCAAACGCAACGGAAAGTCCTTTCTGGCCTGCAGCTAAGTTTCTGCGGTAAAAAGCATTGGATTCCTCTGCTGTAGAGAAACCCGCATACTGACGGATCGTCCACGGTTTGATCGCGTACATCGAACCGTAAGGGCCGCTCAAAAACGGAGCGATTCCCGACACATATCCGATTTGCGGCAAGCCTTCTTTATCTTTTATCGTATAGAAATTTCTGATTTCAATTTTTTCAGCTGTTTCAAAAATATTTTCCTGCCTGAAAGAAGGTGTTTCTTTTTTTAATTCAACTGTTTCTCCTTCTATTTTTTCCGTTTCTGAAACAGCAGCATCTCTCTCAATTGCTTCTTCAATGACCAACGGTTTAAACATTTTGTTTTCTGAAGGAATATCCCAAATTAAGCTGCTTTTATCAGGATTCGGGAACTTATTGACTCCGATTAAAATCTCCTTATTTTCTTTAAAGGACTGAATTCGTAAGGAGGCGATTTTTGATACTTCACCGGCAATTGTTTCAACCGGTTCATTTTTCCATTTATGTGCTAAACCCGTCGCTTTCTCAATGATTTGTTTTGTCAGGTAATCCAAAGAATAGCTTCCCGCTGCCGCATCAATTACTTTGTCCAGAAAAGATTCCTCTTTTAATAACAGAGAAATGTTTTTTGCCATTCTTTCCGTAAATGCAGCTGCTCCTTTTGTTGACCATGTATCATAAGGAAGAACCAGCAGGCCATCCACACCACCAATGGCAGCCGATGCCGCTTCGGTCGTCTGGCGAAGTAAATTCGTATAAGGATCTTTTAATGACTTATTCACAAAGCCTGTTTTTGCCAGAATATAGGGCTGTGCTCCGAAATTATTCTGCAATAAAATCCGTAATGCTCTGAATTTGGCGATTTCAATTAAAAACTGGCTGCCGATCCCTGCTTCAATTACCGTTGCAGGGGATTTTTCAAATTCATTCAGTAAAAAAGCTACTTCCTGAATGGCATTTGCACCTGCGCTGTGCAGCTCATAAGAAGAAATTATTTCACTGCTAAAAAACGGCTGCTTCAGGTTCTTTGCGTCAAACCAAGCCTTAATAGCAGGAACATATTCCGGGTTACTTTTAAAAATGACAGTAATATAATTGACTTCAATAGCTTTCAATAGCCTGTCTAAATCAACCGGTCTTTCCAGCTTAAAATAAAGTGCGGACACTCCATTTCCCAGAAATTCAAGTGCCTTTTTATTTGCCTGCGCTTCGTCTGTAACGACAATGCAGGAATAGACGTCCCAATCGTTATTATTTCTGTTTGCTCTTCCTGCAATAAACAATTCGTTTAACTCCGGAGATATAGCCGGTGCATCTGTCTGGTGAAAAAATGAAGGATAAGATAGTTGTTCGGTCTCGTTATGTTTGATCAGCTGCGATTCAATGCTTTCTCCTTTTAATTCTTTTGTCAAAATGCTTAACCACTGCTCTTTGGTCGGCTTTTCAAATTCTCCTGATAAGTTTATCATTTTCCGTCAATTTTGGATGTAATCCGGATTATACAATTAGCAGGTCAAATTTAGCATTTTTCAGGAAAAGGTAAAATCCAATCACTGAAACTTATTTCGCAGTAAAAATACCTGGGTTGTAAGAATTGTTGTTATAAACGAACTGATAATCAATCCCAAATAAGGAATCAGATACAACCCGTTGAAAATGATCCCTCCCAATAGCACGTACTGCCAGTTCCGGATTCCTCTGCCGAACGTTTCCGATATCTTCATCCGGAAGCGCTCAAAATTATAATCAAAAAAGGAAAAACCGAAATAAAAGGACGAGGCGAGGAAATACAGGCTGTTATCTAAAAAGTCAAGTTTTGTAACTGAAAGGAAAAGGGAAATAAAGATACTTGTCAGTCCATAGAAAAATAATAAGGCAACATTGATCTTCAATGCTCTCCATAAATCTGAAAGAAATTCAAACAAACTAAGCTTATAGTTCGATCCTGTGAGCAAAGAATCACATTTTGCCGACAGTAGATTGTTTACCGGTGAAAGCAATGTCAGAATTACAAAAGCGTAAAAATAATAGACAATATTTCCGGAAATCGTAACGATCCAGGTAAAGGCCTCATTTAAAATCTCTCCGATAAAAGGTATAAATGTAACTATCGAAAAAATACTTCCTGCCAGGTTCAACAATAAAAACAGAACACTGAAAAACAGGCTGATAGCTAAAGCAGGAATCAAAAAAACTAAAACATCCGCTCTGAATATGAATTTGGTCAATCCGGATACTGCTTTTACATAATCATCAACAACTCTCATCTGCTCCAGAAAAAATCAATTGCTTTGACCAGAAGTGCATAAGCTATGAATGTTCCCAGAATGGTATATTGCAGCTGGCTGTATCCTTGTTTCTTCCAGTAAGCTCCATTAATAATCCCGATTACAATTGCGGGAATTACAGCAATTAATAAGGCACCTTTCATCCGTACACAATTTATTTTTATGCTTATCAGGGTAGTTATTCTCCAATAATCACTGAAAATTACTCGTTCTTTTTTTACATTGCTTAAAAAAGAACCAAAAAAAGCTAGTCACCAAAGATTTTATAATCACCAAAATGCGTTTGCTGCCTGCAGAAACAAAACTAGCTACGCTCAAACAATTGTTTTTGCTTACGGTATCTTCACTGTTTTGATACCTAAAATCTATGTGACAAAATATAATCCGTTATTTGTTTGATAGCTAACAACATTTACTGATAATAAAGATTAGTACGTAATTATTTGTCTTACGATTCATTTCATACTGATTTCAGCACTCGTTCTTCTTTCGCTATTGCTTTGTTTTTATTTGCCAATTGTCCGCAGGCAGCATCAATATCTTTTCCTCTGCTGCGGCGGATATTTACGATCAGGTTTTTTGATTCCAGGTACGCCGCAAACGCATTGACCTTTTCAGGGCGTGCCTGCTGAAATTCTCCGTCATCAATAGGGTTGTATTCGATAATATTGATTTTACAGGGAACGCATTTTGCAAAAGCTGCCAGCTCTTGGGCGTCTTCAATGGCATCATTAAAATCACGGAAAATAATGTATTCAAAAGTTACTCTCGCACCTGTTTTTTCATGAAAATACTTTAATGCTTCACTCAGCTCTTCCAGGTTATTAGTATCATTTATATCCATTATCCGGCGGCGTTTTTTGTCATTCGCAGCGTGAAGAGAAAGCGCCAGATTGAATTTCACGTCATCATCTCCCAGCTTTCGGATCATCTTCGCAATTCCTGCTGTGGATACCGTGATTCGCTTAGGTGACATTCCCAGGCCATTTTCCGAAGTGATCAGCTCTATGGAACGGAGAACATTTTTATAATTAAGCAAAGGCTCTCCCATTCCCATATAAACGATATTGGATAAGTTTTGCTGATAACGGTTCTCTGACTGATTTTTAAGATATACCACCTGATCCACGATTTCTCCCGCAGTCAGGTTCCGCATTAATTTCAGCCTTCCTGTAGCGCAAAATGTACACGACAAGCTGCATCCAACCTGAGAAGAAATACAGGCAGTCATACGTGAAGTGGTTGGTATAAGCACTCCTTCCACCACTTTATTTTCTTCCACTTCAAAAGCGCATTTGATCGTCTTATCATTGGAAATCTGCTGATCTTTCAGGGAAATTTTATCAATAAAAAAATGACGCTCTAATTTAGCGCGTAAATCCTTTCCCAGGTTTGTCATTTCTTCAAATGAACCTGCATTTTTTACCCACAGCCATTCGTAAACCTGCTTTGCCCGAAATGCTTTTTCGTTCAGGCCTTCCAGCGTTGCTTTTAACGCCTCAAAGTCAAAATTCCGAATGTTTTCTTTTTTTGTGCTCTCCATGGTTGAACAAAGTTACGGAAAAGTGTTTGGATTCACCTAGTTCTGCTTAAACATTAAGAATTGAAGATCCAAAATTATGAACCGCAGAACAGGAGCTCCAGCGAGGAGTGCGGTATCGGGTTGTTATTTGTACAGAATAATCCTGAAAGTTGTGCCTTTATCTACCTCTGTTTTCAATACAGAAATTTTCCCTTTATGATATTCTGTAATAATACGTTTCACCAGCGACAAGCCCAATCCCCAGCCTCGTTTTTTAGTCGTAAAGCCCGGCTTGAAAATATTTTTTATATCCTTCTGTAAAATACCTTTGCCCGTATCTGAAATATCGATGTAAACACTTTTTCCTTCCTGTGAAAGGTGAACATCTATTCTTCCGCTGGCACGCATGGCATCAACCGCGTTTTTTATAACATTTTCCACCACCCATTCCATCAGCGGGCGGTTATGTGGTATCTGGATATCGTCTGAAGAAGCGGAAAAATGAAATGCTATTTTACTCGACACTCTGTTCTGAATATAATCAAATGTATTTCTGACAGTCGTAATAATATTCGTTTCATCCAGCAAAGTTTCAGAACCGATCTTTGAGAAACGATTGGTTACTGTTTCCAGGCGAACCACATCCTTCCGCATTTCTTTTACAATACTTTCATCAACACCCTGTGCATCGAGCAGCTCCACCCAGGCAATCAGAGAAGATAAAGGTGTGCCCAGCTGATGTGCCGTTTCCTTCGCCATCCCTGCCCAAACCTGGTTTTGCTCTGCTTTCCGGAATGTGCTGAAGATCAGATACGCGATAAAGATAAACAGTCCGATAATGCTGAACTGAATGTAAGGATAATATTGTAACTGCTTCAGCTCAAAACTTTTATCATAATACAATACGCTGTTTTGTGCATTCGAGAAAACAAGCTCAATGGGTGTGTTGGCTCCGCTCAGCTCCGACTTTGTTTGTTGGAGACGGCTTTTTGTAGTTTTTTCTGTCGGAAGATTGGTTGCTATAATAGTATCTGCTTCCTTATCAACCAGCAGGATCGGAACTAAATTCTTATTTTGAATCAGCTCCTGATTAAATGCCTGAATCAACGAATCTCTCTCAAATTCAAGTCGTTCAATATTAAATGAGTTACCGTACGCATACGTCATGAACAGGTCATCATAGACTTCAATTGTAAATGAACGGCGTGATCTGATCCAGTTTTTACTCAGTTTCTTCAGAGAATCCTGAAAAATTCTTTTAACTTCTTTTTTCGACCATTCTGGATGTTGTTCCTGCAATGAATTCTCATCAAATTTTAAATTGATGTGCGATGCGACATTTCCAAACTGATCTGTTACAATTACGGGGATCTTCTTATTCTTGGAAATAATTTTCAACGGAAATTCGTAATCCATATCCTGCTCCAAAGCGGTAGGGCGGGAAATACTGATTGTTGCTTCGATCCATAGTTCCATTTCTTCTTTTTCCTTATTTTTCAATTCAGAAAAAGAATGATTGGTCAATTGTACTAATTCTGCTTTTTTCTTAATCGCATCTGCCCAGTTTTTGGCTCGTTCGCGCTCTCTGATCCGAACTTTATCTACAATGGAATTGGAAAAATAAATAGAAATTCCCATCAGAAGAAGAGCGATAAAAAGCAGGAAGATTTTCCATTTTTGTTTATTCGAATAAAGATTCATCTGCACAGATACAAACTTATGAATTGATTTTTTATTGTAACTTGAGCTAAATTTAATGGGATTATCTAATTTAGAAACATGAATTATCGGATTTATCTGTTTTTTTTGAGTTTTTTTTCCCTCGTGTCCTGTACACAGCCGAAGGTTAAAGAAGGAGCCCCGTCACATTTTCAGCGTCAATGGATTAAACCGAATCTGTGGATTTCCGAATTAAATGATCTTTATAATTTTCCTTACTGGTTCGACGACTCACTGCTGGCAAAAAATCATATTCATAAAATCTGTCAGAAAACGTACTTTGAAAACTACAGCACTATTCAAAATGTCAATTTAGATTTACTTTCTCCTGATGAGATCAAAACCTATTATTTCGATGATCAGGGAAAAATCATCCGGATGGAATGGGAAGGCCTTCATGACAATTTCGTCTATAAAAAGAAGATCTTCCGTTATGCGGCTGATCAATTTGATGCGGAGATCCATTATCTGCCTATTATTACTCAGAAAGATTCCGTATCAGGTAACAATCTTGCTGATTCCGTTGTTATTTCCAAACACAGTGAGGAACAATATCTGCAGGATAAAAAAAACCGGAATTATACTTCGCTCTACAATCCGACGAAATCACAGCGTCTTTTTTTCGTACATAATACAGCACTGACAAGCCCCATTACTATCGACACAATGCTTTCTCCTGCTCCAAATGATGTCCTGATTTTTCCTGATTTTTATAAGCCCCGAAAGATCTATAGTGTTCAAAATAAAATACTGGAATCTAACGTACTGGAATTCCGGTATGATCCTCCCGGAAATCTGTTAAGCTATAGCTACAGGCAGAACTCCAGCAAAAAAGAACGCAGGGTACTCTATAGCTCCAACGGATATATCAGTGGTTTCATTGAAAAAGTGTTCAGTGACAATTATTTAATTCGTTCAGGACGTACCATCATCCAACAAGATGCTATTGGCCGCCCGGTAAAAATCTACAAAAACACCGAGGTACCTCAAATGAAAAAGGTCACCGTATTCGAATACCAATAGACATTTGGCGGAAAATTTATTTCAACGTTTTGAAATATAGCCCTCAGTGTTATCTTTGTACACGTTAATACCAACAAAAATGGAAGAAAAAGTATCAAAAGTTTTAGAATTATTAAGCAAGCGTTTTGTTTCTCATCCCTGGCATGGAATAGAGATCGGAGAGAAAGCGCCAGCTATTGTGAATGCTTTCATTGAGATCATTCCTGCTGATGCCATCAAATATGAAATTGATAAGCCTTCTGGTTTTATCATCGTGGACAGACCTCAGAAACTGTCTAATAACATGCCTTGTTTATATGGATTCGTTCCTAAAACACTATGTGATAAAGGTGTTGCGGCTTTTGCCAACCAGAAAACCGGCAGAACGGACATTACCGGAGATAACGATCCTCTTGACATTTGTGTACTTTCTGAAAGAAATTACCTTCACAATAACATCCTTTGCGAAGCAAAAGTTATCGGAGGTTTCCGAATGATTGACGGAGGCGAAGCAGATGATAAAATTATCGCTGTATTAAAAGGTGATCAGGCATACGGAGAATTCAACGACATCTCTGAAATGCCTAAAATGGTAATTGACCGTGTACGTCATTTCTTCTTAACCTACAAAGATCTGGATGGCAGTGCTAAAAATGTGGAAATTACGCATGTTTACGGCCGTGAAGAAGCACTGAAAGTAATAGAGCTGGCAGCAGCGGATTACGATGCCAAATACAGCGACATCAATAAGCAATTAGCGGAAGCGTTGATTGAAGCCTGCAAGTAATTAATATTCTGTAAAAGAAAAAGGCTGTCTTGTTTTTAAACATTGACAGCCTTTTTTATTATTATTTGAAAAATATTCTCGTTATCTCTCTAAGGTTACGAAACCGTGTCCGGTATACGTTTTATTGTTGAATCCCAGGATTTCATACTTGTAAAAATAAACTCCTTCCGTAGCTTCCTGCCCGTTCATTGTTCTTCCGTCCCAGCCCTGGTTGAAATCTGTAATTGTAGCCATGTGATTTCCCCAGCGGTTAAGAATGATTACCTCAATTTGTTTTCCCCATTCTACTGTCAGGAAGAACCGGTCATTTGCTCCGTCATTGTTTGGAGTGAAGACATTCGGCACGAAAATGGTCGGATCCGGGAAAGGAATAATGTGGACAGTATCCTGATAAGGGTATTTACATACGCCGTTATCCGCTGTCAACACAACAATGTAATCTCCTTCAGCAGAGTACTGGCTCGTTACATCCTGTGTTACGCTGTGAGTCGTTGTATTTGATCCGTTCGCGAAATCCCAGTAGTAGGAATTAGCGTTTTCAGAGTTGTTTGTAAATGTAAATACGGTTCCGGGATATCCCACGTATTTATCCGGAGTGAAGTGAGTCACCGGAGGTTTTATTACGTGGACTAAAACAGAATCCGTATTAGAGCATCCGTTAGCATCTGTTCCGATAACATACATCCAGTTGTCACCCAGAGGCAACGAAATTGGCTGATCATTTGTTGCATTATGCGACCATTCGTACTGAACGCCGTATGCTCCTTTTGGAACATAAGGGAAGCCCAGGCAGATAGTCGTTTCAGGGCCTGCATCAATCATCGGAAGCTGATGCACAAATACCAGCACGGAATCTGTCTTTTTACAGCCGTTAGCAGCTGTACCCGTAACATAATAAGTAGTTGTCTGAGAAGGACTCACGTAATCTCCATTTTGAATTCCTCCTGTCCAGGTGTAACTAGGTGCTCCTGTCGCCAGAAGTACAGTGGAATCTCCCCGGCAGATAGCAACATCGTTAATGGCAACTACCGGAGGAAGCTGATTAACAGTAACTAATACCGTATCCGTATCTGTACATCCGTATTGGTTAAAACCGGTAACGATATATTGGGCAGTTGCAGTCGGAGCGAAAGGCGTATTGTTGACTACTCCTCCCGTCCATTGGTAGCTGTTTGCACCGGTAGCGCTTAATGTAACCTGGTCATTCCTACAGATAATCTGGTCAGGACCACCTGCAACCGTCGGAGCTACGCTGATTGAAAATTGAGCTGTGGCGGTAGCGTAGCAAGCATTTGTAGGCGTATAGGAAACAGTGTATGTTTGCGTCGTATTCGTTGTACTCGTGGACAAATCTACAATTCCGGTCACAGGATCAATTGATACAGTTGTCGGTGAGATACTGAAAGATCCGTTTAATGTTTCCGATAAAGTCGGATAAGGATCATTTCCGTCAATACAAAATGCCCCGTTTGGATAGGTTAAGGTATAATTAATGAGTGGATTTACATTCACTATCACCGTATCCTTCGCGGCACAGCCATTATTATCTATCCCGTTTACAATGTAGGTGGCAGTCGAAGTAGGGTTAAAAGCCACTCCGTTTGTAACATTGTTATTCCACGTAAAGTTCGTTCCTTGGGAAGCGGATAATGTTACGCTTTGTCCGTAACATACCGTCTGATCTGCACCACCATTGATGTAAGGGTTAAAAACTGTTACGGTAAATGGCTGAGACTGGCACAGTGAATCTCCGTTATCATCATAAAGTATTGCTGTCAGAACAGTATCGCTGTATATAGGAAGTGTGATATTATCTGTTGAAGCAGTGTTGGATCCGTTTCCGTCCCATCCGATATTTCCATTCAGACATGGTCCTGCCTGAATATATACGTTGTCCAGCCCCCAGTTATCACAGCACCCTCCGGAAGATTGGGTCTGGATCCATCTGAACTTTGTGTTGGTGCTTATTGCTCCCGGAGGAATAGGAACAGAAAAATTGTTCCAAACCGTATAAGCTGTGTTTCCGCTGGCAATAGATTGATTTCCTCCCGGATTTGAAGGTAAAGTAAAACCTCCGGGACTGTAATAGATAATATCTACCCAAGGACCATTGTTAACACTGTATTGAAGAGAAACACCCTCGTCTTTTTCATCAGGGCCCTCACATGGAGAAGCTTGTCCCTGAATAGCATAACGCATTTGAAAATCAATCGTTCCTCCGGAGCAAACATCAAACCCTGCTGTTGTAATATGCGGAGTCCCGCTTGATGTTGAGGCCCAGAAAAAAGGCGTATTATCAGGGGATGGAACACAATATACACCGTAGTTTGTACCACCGGAAGACTGCCAGCCCGCAGGAATCTGAGAATTATTAAAGTCAAATCCCTGATTGGCCTGAGTGAGAATACCGGTTCCTGCCCAAGTATTTGGAACGCCGGGACAAACCTGACTTGGACCACTGATAGTCACTTCACAGGAATTCATCTGCATCTGGGCGTTCAATGCACTAAACAGAAACAGAATAAATATAGAGGATAAAATACACTTCATCTTTTGATATTTAAGTGATTATTTGACAGATATATTTTCAATCCGGATTTCTTCAAAATTCCAGGCCCCGGAAAAATAAGGGTTTTTAATATAAATCAACGATTTATCATCAGATTCGCACGTAGCCACATACGTTTGATTAGCCCCCAGATTAATATAATACCTGGATTCGTCGCTGCCATTACAGCCGTTACAACCTTCTTTATATTGAACTGCAATATTAAATCCCAGTTCCAGCTTATTATTGGTCAGGTTTTTAATTTTTAAAAAAGCGTACTGATGAGGCAGCTTTCCGGGTTCTACTTCACATGCTCCGTCAATATATGATATTTCTACCTTTGAATTTGAAATCAGATTATGCTCTTTGCCTGAAGTTACCTGAGAACTTGCAACGTGAGTCATTCCAAATACAGCACCAAAAAATAGTATTATTTTTTTCATAAGCCAGTTAGATATTTTCTGTTTTAACATTATAAATTTCAAACCGTTCTATTGGTTTTATCGTTCCACTCTTACTGCTGTGAAAAATGTTTAAGGAACGATCACTACATGAAGTTTCTTTAACGGAATTCGGTTCTAATTCAACACTTTTAATTTTTTCGGCTGAACCGGACTCCTCACATCCGGAGCATGTTCCCCCGGACCAGATTTTGTATTGAAATGAAACTTTAACTTTTTTATCTGTTTTATTTGTAAACTTAAAGGTATTATAGTTGTTATCTGTCCCGTTTTTTACGTCATCACAATTTTTTACGGATGACTCGATTTTTACGGAATTATCATCATGTAACGTTTTCCAGATCCCAAGGTTATCAGAACTGAAATTCAAACTCATTAAAATAACTCCTGCGAGGAGAATAAGGATTCTATTCATAGCTTCGTTAGTTTACTATAGACTTTAAATACTACAGATTAGACGAGCAAGTTAACAAAAAAGTTTCAATTACGTGCTTAAGTTTTCAAAAATTGAGTTTTAGTTTAACAGAAAAAGCTGTTATCCGGAAAAATCAAGCAACTCAAAAAATGTTTTACAACAGTCCCGCTCTTTTTAAAAGCGCATCAGGTGTCGGTTCCTGACCCCGGAATCGTTTGTATAGCTCCATCGGATGTTCCGTTCCGCCTTTTGAAAGTATATTGTCTTTGAACTTATCTGCGATCGCTCTGTTAAAAATTCCGTTTGCCTTAAAATATTCAAAGGCATCCGCATCCAGAACTTCCGCCCATTTGTAAGAATAATAACCGGAAGAATAACCTCCGTTGAAAATATGAGAGAACGAAGTGCTCATCGCATTTTCTTCTACATCCGGATACAGTTGTGTCGGCGCGAACTGAACGATTTCGAATGCTTTCAAATCATTAATTCCAGACGGATCCTGCCCGTGCCAGCCCATATCCAGCATTCCGAAAGACAATTGACGGATAGTTGCCAATCCTTCCTGGAAATTCGCGCTCTTCTTAATCCGCTCAACATATTCCATTGGGATCAACTCCCCCGTTTCGTAGTGCCTTGCAAATAATTCCAGTGTTTCTTTTTCGTAACACCAGTTTTCCAGAATCTGGGAAGGCAATTCCACAAAATCCCAGAAAACGGAAGTTCCTGAAAGGTTCGGATAGGTCGTATTGGCCAGCATTCCATGTAAAGCGTGACCGAATTCATGAAACAAAGTCGTTACCTCGTTGAAGGTCAGCAGAGATGGTTTGGTAGCTGTCGGAGGAGTGAAGTTACAGACAATGGAAACATGCGGCCGCTCGTTTTTTCCATCTTTGATATATTGTGGCTTGAAAGACGTCATCCACGCACCATTTCTTTTTCCTTTTCTCGGGAAAAAATCCGTATAAAAAACAGCCACAAATTCAACGTTTTCGTCAACTACCTCATACGTTTCTACTTCCTCGTGGTATTTATCAATAGTATCTACTTTTCTGAAATTGATTCCATACAGACGACGCGCAGCTTCAAACACTCCGTTCAGAACATTTTCCAGCATGAAATACGGCTTTAACAGCTCATCGTCCAGTGAAAACAGTTCCTGCTTCAATTTTTCAGAATAATAGCTCCCGTCCCATTTCTCCAGCCGGTCAATTCCATCCAGCTTTTGGGCGAAAGCTTCCAGCTCTTTGAATTCTTTTTCGGCAGCCGGCCTTGCTTTCTCCAGTAAATTGTTCAAAAAGCGTCTGACTTCTTCCGGAGATTTTGCCATTCGTTCTTCCAGTACAAAATGTGCATGAGATTCATATCCTAACAACTTTGCACGCTGGTAACGCAATTGCGCGATTTTAATCGCCACATCCTCATTATTATTATCATTTTTCTGAAATCCTTTTTTACCGTTTGCTATCGCTAATTCTTTTCGCAATTCCCGGTTTTTAGCATAGGTCATAAATGGAATATAGCTCGGATAATCCAGCGAGAACATCCAGCCTTCTTTTCCCTCTGATTTGGCTAATTCTGCAGCAGCTTCTATCACTCCTTGCGGTAAGCCCTCCAGATCCTCTTTTTTAGTCAGATGTAAACGGTAAGCATTTTGATCCGCAAGCAGGTTTTCACCAAATTTCAATTTAAGGACAGAAAGCTCTGCATCCAAAGCTCTTAATTTTTGTTTCGCTTCCTCATCCAGCAATGCACCATTACGGACAAACGATTTGTAGGTCGTGTCCAGCAAGGTTTGCTGTTCAGGCGATAAATTCAGCTCTTCCTTTTTATCATACACGGCTTTGATCCGTTGAAACAAACCCGGATTGAGAGTAATATCATTGGCAAACTCCGAGAGTTTAGGTGCTGCTTCCTGTGCAATTTTTTCCAGCTCATCATTTGTTTCAGCAGAATGTAAGTTGAAGAAAACAGATGAAATCCGCTCTAATTCCATTCCTGAAAACGCCATTGCTTCCAATGTATTTTCAAAAGTCGGGAGCTCCCTATTTTCAACAATATTCCTGAATTCTCCCTTCGCCAAAGCTATCGCGCTGTCAAATGCAGGAAGATAATCTTCGTTTTTTATCTTAGAAAATGGAGCCGTATCATACGGTGTTAAAAATGGTTGACTTAAGCTATTCTTACTCATTTTTTATTCTTTTTTATAGAGATTAAAAACCGTGTATAATTATCACTAAATTACAAGTATTTTCTTTTCACAAATTTACTCAATTTTCAGGCAGGAAACAGGAATGTTGGTTTTATTCAGCAATCCCAAATGATTTCCAGGAAATTACTTTCCCGGCCGTCCTGTTCTGCTCCGCATCCCCCCCATAAACCAATTGCTTATTCAGATCTTTCCAACCGGAAATTGCTTCAAAATGGGTCAGGCCTTTGAACATATCAGGCATTATTGTCATGGAAGCTTTAAATTCAGCAATAGTAACTCCATTTTCGCTTTCCACCAGCAGATCTATCTCATTTCCTGAAGCATCTCTCCAGAACCATATATCTCTCAGATCATTATGATGGTGCATTTGTTTTACATACTCCGCTATCATCATATTTTCAAACAGCATTCCCTTCATGGGGTCCGTCTGCAATTTATAAGCATCTTTTATTTTCAGCAGATGGCACAACAAGCCTGTATCATAAAAATAAAGCTTCGGTGTTTTCACTATCCGCTTGCTAAAATTCTTATAATAAGGATGGAGCTGAAAAACAATAAAGCTGTTTTCGAGTGCCGAAAGCCATGCCTTCGCTGTCGGCTGGGTGATCCCACATTCATTCGCAAGCGAATTCAAATTCAACAACTGGCCTGCACGCGTAGCACATAGCGACAGAAAATTCTGAAATGCGCGCATATCCCGGATATTAATAAGTGTCGTGATATCACGCTGAATATACGTCTGGATATAATTACCATAAAAATCCTTAGATGGGATATCCCGGTCATAAATCGCAGGATAAAATCCACGGATCAGATTTTTAAGATAATCCGATTCATCTAACCAGTTTTGGGAACGCATCTCCTGAAAATCCAAAGGGAACAATTTAAAGATCGCCACACGCCCCGCAAGACTTTGGGTAATGTTTTCCATCAGGTGAAAATTCTGGGAACCGGAAAGGATATACTGCCCCATTATTCCTGATTGATCCACTTTATCCTGCAAATAAGAAAACAACAGGGGAACACGTTGTACTTCGTCCAGAATCACCTTTTGATCGTATTCATTCAGAAACCCATTCGGATCGTTGGTAGCATACAACCGCATATCCGGATTTTCCAGATTAACATAGCGATAATCCGAAAACATTGTTTTCAGAAATGTAGTTTTTCCTGATTGTCTCGGACCTGTGATAGTAACAATCGGGTATTTTGTCAGCAGTAATTTGACCGGAAAAAATATATTTCTATTTATAAACACAATCACTTGTTTTACAGTCAAAAATAAAATTAAATTTTGAAATTACAGTAATAAAATTTTAAAATAACAAAAAATATTTTTTGAATTTATATAAATAGTATATTCAAATATCAAATAAAAAATTTTGAAATTACATAATTATTATTTTGAAAAAACATGATATTAATTTTAAAATTACAAGTATATTATTTTGAATTTACAGAATAAATAAAGCTGATTCACAAACAGATATAAAAAAAAGCTATTTTTTTCACAAAACAAACCTTTCACAAAAGATGAAAAGAAAATAAAAGGTAATTTTGCGCCATCTGAAAAACAATGGAATCCGAAAAAAGCATTTATACCAAGCCGTTTATTTTAATGTGTCTTAGCTCTCTGTTATTTGCTGCGAGCTTCAATATGCTTATCCCGGATTTACCTGAATATCTTTCCGGGCTCGGAGGTGCTGAATACAAAGGATTCATTATCGCGTTATTTACTTTAACTGCTGGCATTTCCAGGCCCTTTTCCGGAAAGTTAACCGACAGAATAGGAAGAATTCCTGTGATGATTGTCGGTTCCATGGTTTGTCTTATCTGTGGTTTCTTATATCCGGTACTGACAACTGTATCCGGTTTTTTATTTCTGCGACTTATTCATGGGTTTTCAACCGGCTTTAAACCCACCGCAACAGCCGCTTACATTGCGGACATTATTCCCAGGCAGCGTTGGGGAGAAGCAGTAGGCTTGCATGGGATGGCATTCAGCCTCGGTCAGGCAATGGGGCCGGCATTGGGCAGCTATATCACTAAAATATATTCCATCGAAACACTGTTCCATGCTTCCTCGCTGATTGCTCTCCTTTCTGTTGTTATCATTATTCAATTGAAAGAAACATTGGTCAAAAGAGAACGATTCAAATTTTCACTTTTAAAGATCAAAAAAAATGAAATCATCGACAGGAACGCCATCCCTGCCGGAATTGTGGTTGTTTTCGCTTATTTGTCTTACGGAACTATCCTCACATTGATCCCGGACAGAACAACACAGATAGGAATTGATAATAAAGGATTATTCTTTATCCTATTTACACTTTCCTCGTTAGCTGCGCGCTTCATTGCAGGAAAAGTATCAGATAAGTACGGGCGGATCAAAGTGATCAATCTTGGCTTGACAGCTGTTACATTCACTATTATATTTATCGGATTTGCCGACACTGTTTTCACCTTCACACTTGGCGGTATTTTCTATGGATTATCAATGGGAATACTATCTCCGGCACTCAACGCATGGACCATTGATCTAAGTCACCCGCAACACAGAGGAAAAGCCGTGGCCACTATGTACATTGCTTTAGAGATCGGAATCGGCGGAGGAGCGTTGCTCGCAGGAACTTTCTATGGAGATGAGCTGTCGAAGATTCCTTACATTTTCTTTTTCATCGCCGCATTAACTTCGCTGGCATTGATCTACATGCTGAGCTACGTGAAAGATGGGAAGCGATTGGCAAACTATAATTAAAAAATCCCGATCAATTAATCGGGATTCATGATAATCATCTGGTTTTAAACTTATTCAACCCTTCCTGAAGGAAGCCGTGATATGCATCTATATCAGGTGTATATCCGATAGGTCTTGTCAGGTCTTTTCCTTCTGTATCCGTTATAATGTATAAAGGCTGAGAAACCTGATTGTATTTTTCGATCTGGAGCTCTGACCAGTTGTGGCCTACATATCGTTTTTTAGCATCTAATACTTTTGAATATACCTGTTCTGATTGTGGTAACGGCGTCTTATCGTCCACATACAGAGATATAATCACAAAATCATTTACCAATTTAGTACGGATTTTATCATTTGTCCATACTGTTGATTCCGTTCTACGGCAATTCGCGCAATTGTATCCTGTAAAATCCAAAAGGATCGGTTTTCCTACAATCCGGGCATACTCCTGCCCTGTTTTCAGGTCATGAAATACTTTTATTCCTCCATCTACTTCATGTAACTGAGAAGTAAAACGGGTAAGCGTATCGTTTCCGGTATTATTTACCGAAGAGCTGCCATAACCTGTAACAAATTTGAAATGATCCTCAGAATGAGAGCGAGGAGGAGCTACACCATCAATTAATTTTAAAGGAGCACCGAACATCCCGGGAACCAGATAAATGGTAAACGTTAAGCTTAACAGCGCGAACATAAAGCGCGTTACAGACAAGCGCTCTACAGGAGAATCATGAGAAAAACGGATTTTTCCCAGCAGGTAAATACCAATCACTGCAAAAATCACAATCCACAAGGCAATAAAGATCTCTCTGGTAAGAATTCCCCAATGATAAGCCAGATCTACTCCTGACAAAAATTTAAGTGACAGAGCTAATTCCAGAAGGCCTAAAACCACTTTTACAGAATTCAACCAGCCTCCTGACTGCGGCATTGAGTTCAGCCAACCGGGAAAAATAGCGAACAATGTGAAAGGAAAGGCCAGGGCAACAGAAAATCCCAGCATCCCGACAGCCGGACCAAACAAACCTGACTGAGAGGATTCCACAATTAATGTTCCTATGATCGGCCCTGTACATGAAAAAGAAACCAGTCCTAAAGTGAAAGCCATAAAGAAAATCCCCACCAAGCCTCCTTTATCCGCATTTCTGTCCGCACTGTTAACCCATTTGCTCGGTAAGCGAATTTCAAAAGCTCCTAAAAAGGAAAATGCAAAAACAACAAAAATAGCAAAGAACACCAGGTTCATCCAGATATTCGTCGAAAGGTCATTCAGTCCGGTTTTACCAAGTAAGCCTGTAATAAGCAATCCGATCGTTACATAAATAATGATAATGGAAATCCCGTAAATCAAAGCATTCATGATCGCTTTTCTTCTGCTTCCGGATTGCTTCGTGAAGAATGAAACTGTCATGGGGATCATCGGAAATACGCAGGGCGTTAAAAGTGCAATTAATCCTCCTCCAAAACCGAGAAAGAAAATAACCCAGCCAGAATCTTCTTCCTGCGTCAATTGAGATTCCTGCAATACTAATTCTTCTATTTTTTCTTTCTCTGCAGCGGGAACAACCGTATCTGTATTTTCCAAAACTACCTCCTGAATCTGAGTAGAGGATTCACCAATACCAACTGACTCCGGCTGATCTTTCAGATACCCTGTCAATTCAAAATTGAATTCTCTGTCAAAAGGAATACATCCCATTTCATCATGACACACTTGTCCTTCGATGAGAACAATACCTTTTGCTTCTTTATTCTTCAGACTGACTTTCTGCTTAAAAACCGCTTTTTTCTCAAAGATCAGCGACAAGCCGAATTCATCATGATGTTCTTTTGCTTTTGGGCTTTCTGAAAAAGAACCGATACTAACAGCATCTTTATTGTTCTTAACTACCATTACGGTAGGTAAACCTATAAAATCAGACTTATTCGGATCATGATTTTTTGAAAAGATATGCCATCCATTTGCAATTTTAGCCTCAATTACCAGATAAGCAGACTGATCATCAATTTTTTCTGTAGAAAAAGAAAGATTCAGATAGTCTTTCCATGGCTGAGAAAAAACAATCGCTGATAAAAAGAATGTGAAGAGTAAACTTAAGAATTTCATTATTTCGCTAACTTAATTTCGAACTTTTTTTCTGTAGGCGGCAGGCACATTTCATCGTTACACACCATGTAAACAACGCTTCCTTTTAAAATCGTTGCCTTTTTCAATTCTATTTTTTGCTTAAATGTCGTTTCTCCACCGAAATATAAAACTTCCGCTCCGAAATTAGCATCATACACCTTAACAGGAACAGCCTCCTGAACTTTGCCGATCAGGCGTACATTCGGGTTATCCTGAAATTCAAATTCGGTAGGAACCGGCCCGGCATCGGGCGCAACAAACTGGGAATACACATGCCACCCCTCGCTCATTTGTGCATTCATTAAGATATAAGAGGAATCTGCATCAAAATTAAAGGTCCATTGTACTTTTTCCTGTCCTAAGCTCCAGCAGGAAATAAAAACAGCTAAAAACAAAAATGGCAGATTTCTGAAAATTTTCATGAGTGATCACTTTTCGAATCTGCCAAAAGAATAAAAAATATAGCGTTTCCCCTCTTAACAACTCGTTAAAACTCACACTTCAATCCTCACAATGTGATCAATCGGGATAAAAATGCCTCCTTTTAATAGAATAAAACTATCTCCATATGCCCAAATAGTTGTATTCACACGTTTATATCCTTCATCATCCATGAAAAAAATATTCACTTTTGAGTGATGAATATTACCCAGGATCGCAGCTTGTTCTATCTGTTTCTTAAGCAAAGGATCCTGTTTTATTTTAAGTACAGACTTAAAGTGAGAGGAAGATAAAGATTCTTTCTCCACCAGTTGGCAATCCATTAACTCCATGTTCAAAAAAATTAGTAGTGTAGCACCAATTTAATAATTTTTCAGAATAAAACAAGAAAAACAAAAAAAGCCAGGCTTTGCCTGACTTTTTATATTCGGAATAATCTAATTTCGATTATCTCATAGAGAATCTTTCGAAAGCAGTAACTGTCAAACCTTTTTCAGTCTGGTTCAAAAATTCTTCCACTGTTACTTTGTTATCTCTGACAAACGCCTGACTTAACAATGTATTTTCCTGGAAGAATTTATTCAAACGACCCAAAGATATTTTCTCAGCCATATCAGCCGGTTTACCTTCCTGAATCGCTAATTCTTTACCGATCTCGATTTCTCTGTCGATTGTATTTTGATCAATACCGTCTTTGTTCAATGCTAAAGGAGCCATCGCTGCTACCTGCATAGCAACCTGTTTTCCTGCATCTTCAATATTTGCTCCGGCTTTATTTAGACCTACTAAAGTAGCCAGTTGGTTTCCAGGGTGGTTGTAAGCAACAACCAATTCTCCCTTAACAACAGCATATTTAGATAAATCCAGCTTCTCACCGATAACACCAACCTGTTCCGTAATTTTTTCCGCAACAGTCAATTTATCATCGTAAGGAAGCGCTAACAGCTCATCAATATTAGCCGGTAATTTATCCAAAGCAATGTTCACCAATGATTGAACGAAGTTCACATAATTTTCATTACGTGCCACGAAGTCTGTCTCACAGTTCAAAGTAAGGATAATCCCTACTTTACCATCTTTAGTTGCTTCAGCAACGATCAAGCCTTCTCTTGCTTCGTTCTCACCACGTTTAGCAGCGATTTTCTGGCCTTTTTTTCTTAGGATATCGATTGCAGCTTCAAAATCACCGTTAGCTTCAGTCAAAGCATTTTTACAATCCATCATTCCTGCACCTGTTTGTTGGCGCAATTTATTTACATCAGCAGCTGTAATTGCCATAATTCTTATTTCTTTAAAATAATTATTTTGCTTCAGTTGTTTCTTCTTTATCAGAAGCTTTTTCTTTTACACTTTTACGCTCTTCCAAACCAGCTTTGATAGAGTCAACAACCGCATCTAAAATGATTGTAATAGATTTTGTTGCATCGTCATTTGCAGGGATAGGGAAGTCAACCAGTTTAGGATTAGTATTTGTATCCACCATTGCAAAAACCGGAACGTTCAGTCTTTTAGCTTCATTTAAAGCGATTTTCTCTTTCAGAATATCAACAATAAAGATAGCCGCAGGCTGACGTGTCATATCAGCGATTGAGCCGAAGTTTTTCTCTAATTTTTCTCTTTGACGAGTTTTGAACAAACGTTCTCTTTTAGACAAAGTTTCCCAAGTACCATCCGTTTTCATTTTGTCGATAGAAGACATTTTACGGATAGATTTACGGGTTGTCTGAAAGTTTGTTAACATACCACCTGTCCATCTTTCAGTAACATAAGGCATGTTAATTGTTTTTACTCGTTCAGCAACGATTTCCTTTGCTTGTTTTTTCGTTGCAACGAACAAGATTTTTTTACCTGATTTAGCGATTTGGTTCACCGCTGCACAAGCTTGCTCTAAATGAGCTAATGTCTTATTTAAATCAATTATGTGAATACCTTTATTCTCAGCAAAGATATATGGAGCCATAGCAGGGTTCCATTTTCTTTTTTGGTGTCCGAAGTGAACACCTGCGTCTAATAAATCTTGAAATCCTATTTTTAACATTTTTCTTTTTTTTAATTGTTTACGTTCCTTAGTAACAGCAGCAATCAAGGGATCAGTCTCGGACTGACAGTACTTAACGCTTGGATACTAAACAACCGCCAAAAATATTTTAATATATTAACGTTTAGAGAACTGGAATTTCTTACGAGCTTTCGGTTGTCCCGGTTTTTTACGCTCTACCATTCTCGGGTCACGCGTCATTAAACCTTCTCCTTTCAAAGCTGCTTTGTATTCCGGATTAACTTCAACCAATGCTCTTGCAATACCTAAACGAATTGCTTCAGCCTGACCGTTAATTCCACCTCCAAGAACATTTACTACCACATCATATTCATTAACTGTCTCAGTTAATTCGAATGGACGATGAAGTTTATTTTGCAATAATGCAATCGGAAAAACTTCTTTGTAATCCTTTTTGTTCACTGTAATATTACCTGAACCTTTTTTCAAGTAAACTCTAGCAACAGAAGTCTTTCTTCTTCCTAATGAATTGATCACTTCCATAATTAATTTTTAGTTTTTAAAGTAATTACTTCCGGCTTTTGAGCTTCTTGTTTGTGCTCAACACCCGCATAAACTCTAAGGTTTGTATGCAGCTGTCTGCCTAATTTGTTTTTTGGCAACATTCCTTTAATCGCTTTTTCCAAAACTCTTTCCGGATGTTTTTCCAATACTTCCTGTGCAGTCAAAGATCTTTGTCCTCCAGGGTATCCAGTGAAACGGATGTACTGTTTGTCCGTCAACTTGTTACCTGTAAAAACAGCTTTTTCTGCATTGATCACGATAACATTGTCACCGCAATCAGCATGTGGCGTATAATTTGGCTTGCGTTTTCCGCGAATTATACTAGCCACTTCACTAGCCAAACGACCTACCGTATGGCCTTCAGCATCAACCAATACCCACTTCTTACCAGAAGTCTCGGTATTCGCAGATTTTGTTTTGTAACTTAGTGTATCCACAATAATTAATAATTTAAATAAGACATTTTACCCCAATTTGGGAGGGCAAAGATATAACAAATAGATTTTATTAACAAGCGATATTTGAAAATAGATTAAAATCAGATGGTCTAAAGAATAGAAACCGCCTTTCTGTTTTCATTAATCGCCACCAATGTGAAGGTTCCGACAATTGCATGATCCTGTCCGTCTCTGTACATGCTCTCTATCCAGATATCCACCTGGACGTCCACACTTGTCCTCCCCACACGGATAACTTTTCCTTCCAGTTTGATAATTGTTCCACTTGGAATCGGGTTGGTGAAATTAATCTTGTTGCTGCTTACCGTTACAATCGGTTTCCGGGAAAATCTTGTTGCGGTCAGAAACGCCACCTCATCCATCATACTCATCACATTTCCACCAAACATCGTATTGTGGTGATTCGTATCACCGGGAAATACAGCTTTATAAACCACCACCTTGGAATTATCAATCTGCTGCCGGTACTGTTCTAAATCTGTTTTCTGCTCTTTTTGTTCACTCATCATTTTGCATAGTTATATTCTACAATAAACCATGCTTCCTAAAAGAAGTTTTCAGCTTCGATCGCGAAAGCATTTTTATGCTTAAAAAAAGACCTGACTCAGAGAATTTCTCAATACAGTTGCGCGACAGCTCAGGATTCTCACCTGATTCCATTCTTAAGCGTGACAAAGATAGAATTAAAATGCTTCGTTATCATAAAAAACAAAAAACCGGATCGCTCCGGTTTTTAAATTTTATTATCTTGTTTTAATCAATTGTCTTATTTTGATTTAAATGAATTGATCGCATTCACAGTGAAATCAGACAGGACTAGTTTTCCGCTCATTCCTGCGCGTTCCGGTAATAATTCATCCCAATTCTCCGTTCCCTGCCAGAAAATCTGTTTTAACATCGTCATTGCTTCCGGGTTAGAAGCCGCCAGCTTATTTGCTAACCTGTCAATAGCAATATCCATTCCTTCCACTGTTTCAAAAAGCTCCGCATACAAGCCGCGATCGTATGCCCACTGTGCAGAACGCCATTCTGTTGCGTCAATTGCCAGCTGGCTCATCGCTGAAACACCTATTTTTCGTTCCACGGCAGGACCAACAACAAAAGGACCAATCCCCACTGCCAGCTCGCTCAATTTTACAGCTGCTCCGGTCGTCGCGTAACAATAATCTACTGCCGACGCCATTCCGACTCCGCCCCCGACTGCTTTACCCTGTACCCGCCCGATAATTAACTTCGGTGATTTACGGCACGCGTTTATTACTTTGGCAAAGCCTGAGAAAAATACTTTTCCTGTTTCAAGATCCTTGATAGAAATCAGCTCATCAAAGCTTGCTCCGGCGCAAAAGGCTTTCTCGCCTGCTGATCGCAGTATAATCACCTTTGTTTGTATATTATTACTTACTTCTGTAATTGTATCTGCAAGTTTTTGTAAAATCTTACCCGGAAGGGAGTTACTTAACGGATGACCGAATTCAATTGTTGCTATTCCATTTTCAGAAATAGTATAATTCACATGACCCTGATTAATAGCTTCTGACATTTTTTGATTTTTAGTTGCCCAAATTTAATGAAGTATATTTAAAAATCAAACATCTCCTTCAGCGCATCCCATGAATCAGATGTTCACCAGTCCATTCTTAACCGCATACATCACAAGTCCCGCGACATTTCGTGACGCAGTCTTCAACAAAAGGTTAGATCGGTGTCCGTTAACGGTCTTTACGCTGATAAAAAGCTTTTCTCCAATCTCTTCCGCTGTATGCTGCCGGCAGATCAGTTCCAGAACTTCCAGCTCTCTCCAGGTCAGGTCTGTATCTGATCTAAAAATTTCTTTTGTCTTTTTACCTATATTCTGCTGGATTGCCATTAATGCCCTCTCATTGATATAAGCTCCTTTTTCATAAGCTGTCACAATTGCCTGATATACCTCCAGAGGATCACTGTCCTTCACAAGATAACCATGTGCTCCTGCTTCAATCAAACGAATAATAAATTTTTCATCCTGGTGGCCGGAAAGGATCAACACTTTCATCTCAGGAAAAGTGGCTGTCAAATCAATGGTCAGCTGCTCTCCTGAATAAGGTGTACTGCCATTCGGAGGAAGAGATAAATCAACCAGCATAACATCCGGAACCTGCTCCGACTGTAAAAGGGTTTGCACAACCGAAAAACCTTCTCCGGCCTCAAAAATGATTTCTATATCCTGCCAGGCACTTAAGATAGCTTTTATACCGTCTCTGAATAAATGCTGGTCTTCTACCAACCCTACTTTTATACCATTTTTCATAAGCTGCTACTATTTTCCGACCAACAAAGAATTTTTAAGATGGAAAGGGATTTGGATTACAGTGCTGAATCCGGGCCCTTCCTCCAGAAAAATATTCCCTTCCAAAAGGCTTACCCTGCTCTGAATATTTTTTAATCCGGTACCATGTGTTGTATTTTCCGGCAGGACTCCCTTGCCATCATCCCGATATACTACCCTGATTTCAGAATCACTAAAAGTCATGCTGAGGCTCAAAAAAGTTGCTTCTGCGTGTTTAATTGTATTATTTATCAGTTCCATACAAATCCTGTACAATGTCACCTGCAGGAGCTCATCATTGGAATATTCCGAATTCATATTTTCTGAAGCACTGAACTCACATTTTATTTTGCCTGAATTAGTCAGCTGAATGCACATCTGCTCCAGGGTCTGTACTACACCGAATTTTTCGAGCTGAGGCGGCATTAGTTCATGGCTGACACGACGCATATTTTCAATCACATTTTCGGTTAATTTCCTGATATTCTGAATTTCCAAAGGAAGCTGCGCATTGATATCAATATATTTGCGTTCGGCCTGTAGCAGGTGCATTTTAATGATTGACAACACTGCTCCCAGATCATCGTGTATATCCTGCGCTATCCGTTTTCGTTCCTGCTCCTGAACCAAAATGCTCGACCGGACCAGCTCCATCTGGTGAAAACGTTTCAACTCTTCATTCTCTAATTGCTCTCTGTAAAGATTTTTACGAAATTGCTGTGTGAGCACCACTACTCCCAAAGCAATCAGAAATATAATCCCTGAGAAAGGTAAGAGTGTTTCCATTAACATTATGTGGTATTCCTTTTCCATAATGCTCTCCAAAAGCAATAATACATGACATTCATAAAAAGAGAATGAATTCCCCATATATAACGGTTGAATTCAGGGGTTAATATCTGGATGATGTGCTTTCCGAAATACATCAGGATCAGTGAAGAAGAATGATATAAAAATACACCTGAATTCATCCATTCGACAGATTTCATATATTTCCCCAAGTGCTTATTAAGCCTTTTATCCATCAGAAGAACATAGGTGGATAGTGACAAGATGATGAGCAATATGTTTTCTACTGTCATTACATTTGAATTAAACGTATCGATCTGTTCAAAAAACAATGAGGAAATCAGTGAATAGATCAAAAAAGTTCCTGTCAGCAGATACATTATACCAGCGGAAACATAACCGCTCAGTATTTTACTATACATCATAACAAGCAATACAAACCTCATCGGCACAAGTATATGCAGCAAAGGCAGATTATTCTGATGCAAAAACCATAGTGCAAGGGATATACAATGAATAGTTCCTGTTGCGATCAAATACCATGACAATGGTTTTAATTCGCTGCCTACATTTCTATAAACGGATACAGAATAAATAAATGCTGCGAATACCGGCACGTGTGATAATATGAGCAGTAACCTGGACATTCATCCGGAAGCTATCTGAACTTATACAAAGGGCTTGTAGAATCACAGGTTTTCGGGCATGGAGCTATCAGATTCAGCACATAGCTTGATTTATCTATTTTTTCCGATGGCGCTCCCTCGTGTCTGAGAAAGATATCTTTTTCACCTTTGATCGGTGTAAGGAATAGTTTGAATTCATCCTTCTCTTTGTTCAATCCCAGGTACGCTCTGCATGCTTTATATTTACAGGTATTAACCTGTGTGGTATCCAAACCTAAAACTTCCAGCATATCAATAGCGGAAATCGTGAAGGCTCTGACAAATCCTTGTTTTCTGACCGTATCTCTCGCAGATACCTGGTCCACGTAATGTTTAACATCCATTTCTGCATCTTTGAAAGGGTGCTGCCTTGATGTCTGCGGGAACTGAGAAGGATCACTTAATGAATAAGTCTGATTTTTTTGTTTTTCATAGCTGATAAACAGCAATACCACCAGTAAAACATTTAATAAAAGGGAAGCGAATAGAAAGGTTCTTTTTCTCATAATAAATAAGTATTAAAAGTTTAGATTAAGAATAGCTGCCCCACAACCGGGACCTTATCAAATCTATATATTTTATACTCAAATTCATTGATTAGATGTAAAATAAGGTATAAATACCTAATCAAAATAAGGCATAAATACTTAACAACATAAAAAGTAGGGATATACTCCTGTTTTTACAAATCAGGTATTTCTCCTCTCTATATTCCTCTTCTTCCTTGCAATCTTTGTGACAACTATAGAACCAACACTAATGTGGAGGAGCTCCACGTTAAAAAACGGCCTGTTCCTGTTCAGGTATAATAACAGGAGGCAGAAACTGAAACGCCTTATGATCAGATAAACAACTAAAATAGCACAACATGAGCACAAGCACAGAAAAACAAGCGATCGTTAATTTCGGAAGTATCGTCGGCGGATGGTCTCCGTATGAAAAATTAACTGCAAAAGAAAAGGCAATATTCCAGGAAGCAACCCGGGGACTTTTGGGAGTTCAATACACACCCGAGCTGGTATCAAAGCAAGTAGTCAGCGGCACAAATTACCGTTTCAAGTGTATTGCTTCAACAGTAACGCCTAAGCCATTACGATATCACGTAATCATTCAGATTTATGCTCCATTGAAGGGAGAACCGTTTATCACTCATATCTTTCCTGAACTGTAACAACACCACCTTTTCACTATTCACTCAAAGGCTATCCAGTAATATTTTACTGGATAGCCTTTATATTTTAATTTACTTTAGTAGTAGGGATCAATGGTCTGCTGCTACCACTTTTCCGCCTTTTTTATAGCGGATAAGCAACACAACCGGAACACAAATTAATATCAGGCTGGCGATCATAAAAAATCCGTGATTATAGCTCACGATCATCTGCTGTTTTGTCAGCAGGCCGTCCATTGTCCTGTTTGCCATCGCCTCTGCTTCTGTAGAGGAGTATCCTTTTGAAAGGAAATTCTGAATTAACAGCTGAATTCTTTCAGAAGTCTGAACAGAATATTGATTGATGTGCCCTATCATATTTCCTCTTGTAACGGCATTCGCACGACTCAGATATACATTGATCAGTGCGATACCTACGGAACCTCCCAGCTGGCGAATCATATTTGCCAAACCGATTGCCTGCGGAATATCCTTCGGATTCAGGCCGGAAACCGCCAGTGACAAAATCGGAGACATCATGAACGCCATCCCGAACCCACGCAATATAAAAGGCAGGTAAAAATTTCTTTCCGATGAATCGGGAGAAGAGAATGCCAGCATCATCACAAACGAGAAGGTCATCGCGATACCAAACATAATAACGCCCTTCGGATTCACGCCTTTGCCCAGCAGCTTGGCTACTAAAGGCATCGCAAAAGCCGAGCACAATGCACCGGGAATCATAAATACTCCTGTCTGAGTTGCTGTCCAACCCAATGAAATCTGGACAAATAAAGGGAAGATAAATACTGTTCCAAACAGCATCAGGCCCAGAAGGAAATTCATAATAGCACCCATCGCCATATTATAATGGCCGTACAGACGAATATTCACTGCCGGATAGTCGATGCTTAATTCCCGGATAATAAAAGCTATCAGCCCCAGAACAGCAATAATTGACAGGGCGGTGATCTCGTGGCTTTCAAACCAGTCATCTGCCGTTCCTTCTTCCAGCACATACTGCAGCGAACCGATCGAAACAACAAGGAAAATAATTCCCCACCAGTCTATTTTTTTCGGTTTTGTTGCTCCGGGACGGTCTTTTACGTAAGTATAACTCAGGATCGTTGCAACAATACCGATCGGAATATTCACAAAAAAGATCCAGTGCCAGGAAAAATTATCCGTGATATAACCACCGATCGTTGGTCCGAATGTAGGCCCTAAAATCAATCCCATCCCGAAAATAGCATTTGCGACTGATATTTTTTCCGGAGGAAAAGCTCCTACGATAATAGATTGTGCCGTTGAAAGTAAGCCACCACCACCGAGTCCCTGGACAAATCTCCAGAAAACAATGGTCCAAAGGCTGGTAGATAATCCGCACATCAAAGACGCCAGTGTAAAAATGATTACGGAGCCGGTAAAGTAATTTCTGCGCCCGAAGTAATCGCTCAGCATACTGGTCAGCGGAATGATAATGACATTCGAGATCGCATAAGCAGTAACTACCCAGGCGATCTCGGTCGTTGTTGCTCCCACACTTCCGCTGATTTCGCGTAATGAGACGTTTACAATGGTTGTATCCAGCAATTCCAGGATTGCGCAGCTGATTGCTGTAAGAATTAAAATCCATTTTTCAGCTCCAACAGGATAGACGACGGGTGCTTTTAAAGCTGCTGTATCCACGGTAATTATTTTACTTTAACAGAAACGTAGGCACTTAAACCGGGAAATAATATTTTGGCTTGTTCTTTTGTCAAATTATCAATTGTAATTTTAACCGGAACACGCTGAACAATCTTCACAAAGTTCCCTGTTGCATTGTCCGGAGGCAGCAATGAGAATTTAGCGCCGGTAGCACCTACAAAGGAGTTCAATTTTCCATTCAATTTGATATGCGGATATGCGTCAATTTTAATCGCTACCTGCTGACCTATTTTCATCTTTTCCAGCTGGGTTTCTTTAAAGTTGGCAGTTACCCACAAGTTCATATTATCAACCACCGAGCAAACGGGCTGTCCGGTCGTAATAAACTGGCCTATTTCCACGCTTCGTTTTGATACTATTCCATCACAAGGAGCTTCGATAGTCGCATAATCCAATTGGGTTTGTGCTAATTTTAACTCGGCTTCACGCTGACGGACCATTGCTTCCGCAAGGGAAATCATTGCCTGCTGGCTCATTGCCTGTGACTGGACCCCGGCAGACTGGGATTCCGCCACTTTTAGCAGTTTTAAAGCTGAATCATATTGCGCCTGTGCCACTTCCAGCTCTGCTGTCACATTGTCTAACTCTGCTTTCGTCGCTGCCTGCGCATTATACATATTCTGAACCCGTTTAAAATCTTCTTTTACTTTGTTCAACCTTGCTTTCGCAGAGTTGATAGATTCCTGAGATGATTCTGTTGAGAAAATCGAAGCTGATACATTCTGCTTAGAAGCAATCGCAGTATTTTTAACAGCTGCAAGATTTGCTTTTGCGTTTTCCAGAGCTGCTTCCGCCTGCGCCAGTCTCGCCTTGCACTCTACATCATCTATTGTTATCAGAAGCTGGCCCTTTTTTACTTCCTGGTTATCCTCAAAATGAATTTCTTTAATGTACCCGGAAATAGAAGAACGGATCGGAACAATATCTGCATCTAACTGCGCGTTGTCCGTAGATTCATCGCCTCCTCCCAAAAGAAAAACTGCCACAGCACCAACAATAGCTAATCCCACAACGCCAATAATGACTTTCAGCCTTTTCGAACCTTTATTTTTATCTTTATTTTTCATTTGAAATGATTTTATATTTATGGATTATAACAACTTATTCTTAAAATTTGAATGCTCCTGAAGTCGCATTAATTGTGGAGATCGCATTCATTTTTTTGATCTCATGAACTTTTTTATTCAGTTTTGCCTGTAATTCAGCATTTAGCTGTGAAAGATAATTGACTACGGTGATTTTCCCGTTTTCCATTTGTGAAGAAGCAGAAGCCGTCACCCGTTGCCGTTTATCAATGATCTCATCATCTTTCTCAATTACTTTATTCAATGCTTCCAGCTGGGTTGTCTGTGAGCTGAGCGAAGCCTTTACATTTAATAAGAAAGCTTCTTTCTGAAGATCGATCCAGCTTTTATTGATTTCCAGTTTTGTTTTTTCTCTTTTCAACCCGTAAAGTGAACTGATATTCCAGTGTAAAGTGATGTTAGCACTTGCAAAAAAGCGCATTTGCTGATTAATAAAATTTGGTCCGGGACGCCCGTAATTTCCGTTGGCACCAACAGTAACCCTCGGAATTGCGCTGACATTGGTCATTTTATACCGTGCTTCCAGCATTTCTTCCTGTAAATCAAAAAGGCGCATCTCCGGCCGGCTCACTTCTTCCTGTGCAACATTACCACCAAGAGGCGCTTCTGAAAATGTCATTGATTCATTTATTTCCCTTCCCGCATAGATTGAAAGTGTTGCATACAGCCCTTTTAGCTGATACTCTGATTCTACAATATTTTGTTCTGTCTTCAAAATTTCAGCTTCCAATTCGTCTAAAGCGCTTGGCAAAACCAATCCGTTATCAACGCCTGTTTTTAAATTTTTAGCTCTGTTTTCCAGATCCTGCTTGTATAAGTTCAGAATTTTCACATTTTCTCTTCCCAACAGGATATTAATATATAACTGATTGATCCGTTCCACCAGCTTATACAGCTCCACCTCTGTTTGCTGAAGTGAAATCTCCGTATTTACTTTTTCGATAGTACCTTGCGCTTTTGTTCCGCCTCCGTCAACAATAACCTGCTCCAGGCTTAACCCTGTCATATAAGCATCATGTGGGAATTTAATATCCATTCCCGGAAAGTTAAACTGCACAACCTCCGTATTGTAGGTGGCCTGCGCTAAAAATCCAAGTTTGGGCAACCAGTTTTCCCTGATTCCTTTCTCATTTTGTTCTGCAAGCCTGACAGATAATTCTTTTTGCTTAAACTGCGGATAATTTTCTTTTGCCCAGGCAATACAGGAATCAAGGGAAACAATTGATTGGGAAAAACTTATACCGGCTGAAATGATTGCCAGAATGAAACTTACTTTCTTATACATCTTTACGATTTAATTTGAATGAAATGAATTCTTTTACTGCATCCTTTATTTTTTCTTTTTTTACCTGATCCCAGTCGTATCCGTTATTTTTCATCATTCCTCTGAAAAGCGGCGCTCCTAAAAACGGATATGCACACATTGAATGCAAATTCACAATAAAGACAATCGGATCCATTTCTGCTATTTCCTTATTGTCAATCGCCTGCTGTAGCATCGGAACAACAAAAGGCTTGTTCTCTTTCAGCTTACTAACTTTCTGTTTGAACAATTCCGGGTTGATTGAGACTTCTTTTATTATGAACATGGTCATTTGCGGATATTCCTCAAAAAAATCAAAGACATTATCCACATACTTGAAAAGACGCTCCTCAACGGACATCGAAGTATCTCCCATCACAGTCACCTGCTGAAAGTATTTTTCCAATGCGCTCTCAAAAACCGCATTAAACAATTTCTCCTTATTTCTGAAATAATAGTGTAAAAGTGCTTTGTTAATTCCTGCCAGATCAGCAATATCCTGCATTCTTGCCCCATACAAGCCGAATTTCATAAACACTTCTTTCGCTGCATTGAGGATTTTTGCTTCCGTACTTTGGTCTTTTAAGCCCATAGTTTAATTTTATAGTTTAACCAAATGGTTAAATTCTGTGCGAATGTAAAAACAGAAATTGATTCTGTGATATTTTTTAAATAAAATTTTAGAAATGAAATAAAAATTCAGGGAAAATGTAATGAGAAATGTTCTATTGGCATCATAGCGATGAGAACTTGATTAAATACAAATACAAGGATTAATGTTCGTGAAACTTCTCTCTGTTTGATTGCACGAATTATTGAACACAAGTATTCAATTCATAGGTGATTAAAAATGAGATTAAAATTCCCGCAACAAAAAAACCTTCCCATTTCTGGGAAGGCTCTGCTTTTGGATTTTGCGGTCTGGACGGGACTCGAACCCGCGACCCCATGCGTGACAGGCATGTATTCTAACCAACTGAACTACCAAACCAATTTTCTAACTCTTTAAGTCTTCAGCTAAAGCTGAATTCGAAATTGTGTGTTACCTAAAGCGAGGACAAAGATAGGCATAAATTTATTTTCTGCAAGAAATAAAAGCGATTTTTATTTAAAAATTTTACTTCCCACGCGAACAATCGTACTTCCTTCTTCAATGGCCAGCTGATAATCACCACTCATTCCCATTGAAATTTCTTTGAAATCATCATTAAATTTAAAGAAATGGCTTTTCAATGTTTCAAAAATATTGGCCAATTCAATAAATTCAAAACGAACCTGCTCGCTGTTCTCCGTATTCGAAGCCATTCCCATCACACCTGAAATCCGCACATTCTCCATTTCGTAAAAGGATTTTTCTTTGACCATCTCCCGGATTTCCTCCATCACAAATCCATACTTTGTTTCCTCATCCGCAATATGGAACTGGAGCAGAACATCTATCACTCGGTTGTTTTTCTTTGCCTGCTTATTAATTTCTTCCAGAAGCCGGAACGAATCTACCGAATGGATCATGGAAATGAACGGTGCGATGAATTTTACTTTATTGGTTTGTAGGTGCCCGATCAAATGCCATTCTATATCCTTAGGAAGCGCTTCGTATTTGGGTAATAGCTCCTGTACTTTATTCTCACCGAAAATCCGTTGACCGGCATCATAGGCTTCCATAACACGTTCAACGGGATTCATTTTGCTGACCGCTACCAACTTCACATGATCCGGAATTCCGGATAGTACTTCTTTTAGATTTTCTGCTATCATTCACGAATATTATAAATTGTCATTCCGCTTCTCAGCTTTGGTTCTACCCAAGTTGATTTTGGCGGCATGATCATCTCGTTGTCGGCAACTTTCCGGATTTGTTCTACTGTCAGCGGATGCAGTACAAAACCTAATTCGGCTTCTTTCTTTAAAATTGCTTTCTCAATTGCTTTAATTCCTAAATTACCGCTTACAAATTCAATATTTTTATCTGTTTTCAGATCTTTAATTCCCAAAACAGGATCAAGAATGAAACGTGTCAGGATTTCCGTATCCAGGCTGGCAACAGGGCAAGTGTCGTCCGCAACTCCCGGTTTACATTTTAATAAATACCATTCTCCTCTCAGGTTCATCACCATTTCGTGCTGACGCGCCGGCAGCTGAGATTCTTTTAATTTTTCGATTTCGAACGAGCTCTTTATTTTCTCAAGAAATTCTCCTGTCGGTAACTGCACTTTTTTCACCAAACGATTGAATTCCAGGATACGCATATGTGATTCGTCAATAAAAAAAGCCAAAAAGTAATTTTTATTATCGAACTTATCCTCCACGATATTACTCAGCCGTGCAGAGGACGCGGAACGGTGATGCCCGTCTGCAATATAGGTCGCTTCTATCGCTTTAAAATATTCCTGAACCTCCAGAACTTCCTGTTGTGTCAAGATCCAAAGCTCATGCTTTACTTTATCCGTAGTTGAAAATTCATATTCCGGGCGTTCCTGAATGATCCGCATATACAGCTGCTCCAGCTTTACATTTTTCGGGTAAGATAGCAATACCGGCTCTGCATTAAATCCTACAAGATCCAGGTAATTCGTAAACATTTCTTCCCTGGATGTCAAAGTCGCCTCATGCTTTTTTATCAGGCCTTTATTATATTCCTCAATACTTGCGCCACCTATGATCCCTAAGAATTCATAACCATCATGAGATTGACGGTATAAATACAGACTCTCCTGCTGATCCTGGATTAAAATTTCATTTCCACAAAATTCCTCAAATCTTTTTCTCACCAGCTGGAAACGTTTTTCTGAATTGGGCTTCGTTTTTATTCCTTCGGAAAAATCAGGGTGAATGATATGAATGAACGTATATGGATTGGATTCCATCTTTGCTTTCAAAACATTCGGCTTATAGGAGGCTAAAGGGCGCGTAGCAACCAAATGTGCTTTATCTCTCGTCGGCCTGATTGCTTTAAATGGTTTTATAACTGCCATAACTTTGGGGAAAATCGATTAGTGGGCATAAAGATAATAAGCGTTGTGGAATTATGAACGTTAATTTGAAACATAAAAAGGGCCGGACATATATCCGGCCATTTATCTTATCACTAAATGGAACTCTTATTTCAAAATTAATTACTTTCTTCCGAAAGCATTAATGATAATGGAAGCTAATTCCTCTCCTATTCGATCCTGTGCTTCCACGGTTGCCGCACCGATGTGTGGTGTAGTGGCAATTTTAGCATTTGACAATAAATCTTTTCTTGGATTAGGCTCATTTTCAAAAACGTCCAGTCCTGCCCCCGCTAATCTCCCTGAATTTAAAGCTTCTAATAAATCAGCTTCATTAACAACTCCTCCGCGGGCTGCATTAACAATAAACGCAGATGGTTTCATCAGCTCAATCTCCGCTCTGGAAATAACCGCGCTTCCATCTTCCTGCTTCGGAACGTGAAGCGAAACGAAATCCGCTTTAGGGAGAACAGATCTTAGATCTGTCACGGTAGTTACCGGAACTGTCACTTCATAGCCATTACCGATTTGGATTTTAATATCAACCGTATAAGTGCTAAAATCAACAGCGATCACATCCATTCCGCAGCCCAGGGCATACGATGCCAGGCTTTGACCGATTCTTCCCAAACCGATTATCAAAAGTGTTTTACCTCTCAGTTCAGTTCCTTTTCCGTATTTCTTTTTCAATGCGGAAAAATCACCGTTTTCCATGTTCTTGTAGGAGTCGTTCAGGAAACGGGCTTCAGCAAACATGTGTCCCATCACTAACTCAGCAACTGACTGTGAAGAAGAAGCCGGTGTATTTACCACCTGAATTCCTTTCGAACGTCCATATTCAACATCAATATTGTCCATACCAACGCCACCACGGCCAATCATTTTGATTCCCGGGCAGGCATCAATTACCTCCTTTCTTACAGTCGTCGCACTGCGGACAAGAATGATTTCAATATTCTGCTCGTTTACTGCTTTCGCCAGCTCTTCCTGTGCTACTTTGTCTGTAATTACTTCATATCCCGCATCAACCAACATTTTTTTTCCGGCATCTGAAATACCGTCATTTGCTAATACTTTCATTTTAACCGTTCTTTTTTGTAAATTCTTTCATCACATCTACCAAAACCTGTACGCTTGAAAGTGGAAGCGCATTATATAAGGATGCTCTGTATCCGCCGACAGATCTGTGTCCGCTCAATCCTACTATTCCGGCTCCTTTCCACATTTCGTCAAAAGTAGCAGTTAGAGATTCGTCAGAAAGCTTAAATGTTACATTCATTTTTGAACGGTCTTCAACAGCAACATTTCCTGTAAATAAAGGATTTGCATCGATTTCACTGTATAACAATGCCGCTTTCGCGTTATTTTCTTTTTCTTTAGCAGCCACACCTCCGTTTGCCAAAAGGTGTCTCAGATTCAACATTGCCACATACACCGAATATACAGGAGGTGTATTCAGCATTGAATCTTTATCGATATGTTGTTTTAAATCTAAATAAGTCGGTAAGAACGGAGATGTGGATTTCCCTAAAACATCATTTTTAACAATGTACAGTGTTGCACCTGCCGGTCCCAGGTTTTTCTGAGCTCCCGCGTAAATCAGGTCATAATCTGCAACATGAATTTCCTGAGAGAAAATATCAGATGACATATCACACACTAAAGGCAGATCCGTCTTTGGCACGTGATGAAACTGCGTTCCGTAAATCGTATTATTCGAAGTATAATGCAAATAATCCAATCCGGAAGGAATAGTAAAATTCTTTGGAATATAAGTAAATCCTTTATCTTCCGAACTCGCCACCACATTTACATCAATCCCTACTTTTTTAGCTTCCTTAATCGCTCCGGAAGCCCAGGTGCCGGTATTAATATAGGCCGCTTTTTTTGTATCTCTCATCATTGTCAGAGCTGCAATGGTAAATCCCAGAGTAGCTCCTCCCTGAAGATAAGCAACTGAATATCCTTCCGGAACATTCAATGCTTTTTTCACTAAATCTATCGCTTCATCCATCACCGCAACATAATCTTTGTGGCGATGTGAAACTTCCAAAATGGATAATCCGTTGAAATCCAAAACGGCATCGGCTGCCTGTTTAAAAACGTCCTGTGGTAAGATACAAGGACCTGCTCCGAAATTATATTTCATAACTTAAATAATTTGCGCTTCTGCAAAATTCACAATTTTTACGAGATAAGCCATTAAAAAAGAGGAATTATTTAAATAAAAAAGGGGATACCTTCCGGCATCCCCTGAAATATCTCTGATAAATAATTACAGGATAATTACTTTCTTAACTAACTGGTGCGCTCCCTGGGAAATTTTCACCATGTAAACACCAGAAGTAAGATTTGTTGTCGTATTCATTTTATGAGTTACGTTCGCGTTTTTAACGGTAACAACTTCAGAAGAAATCACTTTTCCTGAAAGATCAGTTAACTCTAACGTCACATCTTTCTCGTTCGCTGTATATTCAACATACACACCTTCAGAAGGAGTTGTAGGGTTCGGATATACATTTACGTTTAGTGAAGCGAATTCTTCGTCCTGCGTCATCAATACACCATTTAAATTGATATTATCAATGTATAGGTTATTGGATAAGTCAGATGCCGTAAACTCGAAACGGAACATTACATTTGCCTGTTTCAATGCTGCAGGGATATCTACTGAGATATTCTTCCACTGAGCAGCTGTCGGAACAAAATTCACATTTGAAGAGTTTCCTCCTGTCAGCAAATCAACTCCTGACAAGGTTTTTCTAGGGATCCAGGTACTCCCGCAGTTTGTAGAAGAATAAATCACTAAAGTCTCCGTAATCTGATCTTCTTCAAAAGCTTCAGACGCATAAGCCAGATCAAAGGTCAATGTCGCAGAATTAGTATATCTCAGGTCATAAGAGGGAGTGTATAAATAATCTTTGGAGCCTCCCATTCTCAATTTATAGAAATAGTCATTTGAGTATTGGATGGAAGAACTGATATCTTTGTAATTGATCAGTCCATAGCAAGTAGAATTGTTTTTTCCTTTATTCCACTGCAATTTGAATTCCGGACTTTCAGGCTCAGGATTTACAGGAGTAAACATATAAGCTGTATTTGACTCAAAATCCTCTGCTCTCGGGCCGCTTACATCAGACCAGTCTCCAAAAACAAAGATCGCTTTTTCAACAGTCTTTGTATCTGTACCTACAGCATTGGAAACTGTTAACGTAACTTTTTTCCAACCCGGAGAAGAAAAGGTCACTGAAGGGGTCGCGCTTGTAGATGTTGACGGAGAAGCATCCTGAAATGTCCATTCTCTGCTATCTACAACAGCATTCCATGACTGATCTTTAAAAGTGATGTTATTTCCGATACACACAATTTGGTTTGCAGCTGAAAATTCTGCAACCGGAGCACACTGTGGAACTGTTGCCAGATTAATTCCTGTCATTGTATGAACAGAGTCTGTTACCAGCATATTTCTGTTTCCTGATTCTCCCTGAAGAACGTTTCTCATGATATTAACCTGCCCTTTTGTGAACATAATGGAGCAGTACGAATATTCCATATAGTTCTGATAGTTCTCCACGATAGAGTCCGTACAAATTTTTGCCTGATTCGGATTGCTCGGGCAGAAATTAAATCCTTTTGTTCTCGGTGTATCAGCTATACCGTCATCTCCACATTCCACTCCGGGGTCATTTGTATCTCCCCAAACGTGAGGTAATGCAAGGTAATGCCCTACTTCATGCGTCAGTGCTCTGGATCTGTAATCAACTCCTGTCCAGCCCGCTGCCGTATTCGTTCTTCCGATATACTGGTGGATCAGGATAACTCCGTCTGCGAAGAACAAGCTTCCGTCCACTGAAGTAGGATATTGGGAATAACCAGCTGCTCCGCTGGAAATTGATTTCACCACCCAAACATTCAGGTAGCGTGATCTCGGCCATTGATTTAACTTGGAATAATTATCACCGACATTCGTTTCGTGCGTATAAATACGCTCAATACCATTTGTACAGTTTCCCCATGGGTCTATTGCAGCAAGTTTAAACTTGATACCCGCAGCAGCAGCCAGCGTATCATACCCTGCAACAGCATTGTTCACATCAGTATTCAACATGGCATAATCACGGTTCAGAACCTCCATAGCATCAAAGATCTGAGCATCAGAAATGTTTTCCGGCCCATTTTCATGAAGCACGTGGAAAACAACCGGAATAACAAACTCTGCTTTCGATTGAAAACCATTAGAAGAAGCTTGTTTAGCACTGTTAAACAATTGAATATAATCTTCTTTCAATTGCGGGTCTGACGCCCACACTTTCTTCATATATTCATCATGCCCGCATCGGAAATGAGTATCCTGCGCCCAGGCAGAAGGAAGTACTCCGATACATAAAAAGGAAATCAATAAGTAAAAATATAATCTCATTTCACATCAATTTAATAAAATTCAACTTCAAAAGTTCCGCTAAAATAATCAATAAAAATAATTATGGACTATTTCTTAAGAACATTCTATCAACCCAAACATAAAAAAAGGTTCTCAATTCTAAAAATCAAAAGCGCATTTATTGAGTCAAATGACACGATCGCTGATTAAAAACTCTGCAACAGGCATCTCCTATCTCTCTTATGCTTCGAAAAGCACTCAAATAAAGAGGTTTTCCTTCTACCTCGTTTTAAATCAATCAAAAAACGCAGCTTACTCCAAAAAGTAAAAGCTGCGCTGAATATAATTTTAAAAATCGGCTGACTAACTTATAAACATCTGGATCAAATAATAAATCCCGGCAGCAATCAGAGCACTCACCGGTATTGTCAGAATCCAGGCCCACAGCAAATTGATAGTAACTCCCCACCGCACGGCTGAAAGCCTTTTAGTCGCTCCCACACCAATAATGGATCCTGTAATGGTATGTGTTGTGGAAACAGGGATTCCCATCTGAGAAACGGTAAATAAAGTTAAAGCACCTGCCGTTTCGGCGCAAACGCCTTCTAAAGGAGTCACTTTGGTAATTTTGGAGCCCATTGTCTTCACAATTTTCCAGCCTCCCATCAAGGTTCCCAAACCGATCATCAAATAGCATGAAAATGCAATCCAGGTAGGCATCGTTTCGTGAAACACTTTTGTTTTTATTTTTGATCCTTCTCTTAATTCCGTACCTACAAACTGATTGGTAAATTCATCATTTAATTTAGTGTAGTAAACCGGATTAAGGTGCTTATTGGCATACACCCAGGAATTATCGTCAAAATTAAAGATTGTATCGCCTTTTGTATAAACGTGTACATGGCTCCCATCGGCATATTCAGGTTTGATTTTTTTCAATTTTCCGGTTTCGTCAGAAAATTCTACCTGCATTACTTCAGAGATCTTAAGAAAATCCGGAACATCTTCTTTCACTTGCCCGTCCCGGTAAGCGTTACCAAAAACGATCAGCGCCGCACAGATAATTCCCATTACTTTCTGGGAATCCGCACCTCCATGCCCCAGAGAAAACGCGGCAGAAGAAAGAAGCTGGAGCTTTTTATACATATTAGACTCCTTGTATGCTGTTTGCCGTTTACCGTGTACCAGCTGATAATAAATGAAGGACAGAATGAAAACAGCGTACATGGATAATATAATATACATCATTACAGGTTTCATGTCCATATATTCAATCATATACAGCATAAAATAGGTCACCAATCCACCTGACAACGTCCACCAGAAGATTCGTTTCCAAAAACCTCTTGTAATGGTGATCAATGTAATGAAAAATGCGATCAGACCTCCGATAACCGGAGCCAGGAAGATAAACAAAACAATTTTCATGATCTCTTTCGACTGAATCACGTCAAATCCGGCATGGGCAACGGCTGCGCCTGCAAAGCCCCCGATCAGCGTATGAGAAGAGCTGGAAGGAATTCCCAGCCACCAGGTCAGTAAGTTCCAGAAAGTGGCCGCAAGCAATCCCGCCAGGATCACCCATAAGTCAATTGCGTTGTTATCCACAGTTTTAGCAACAGTATTTCCAACGCTCATATCAAATACCCAATAGGCTAAAACATTGAAAAAAGCTGCCCATAAAACAGCTTGAAATGGTGTCAGAACTTTCGTGGAAACAACTGTCGCAATTGAATTTGCGGCATCATGAAAACCATTGACTAAATCGAATAATAGCGCGATGACTATTACAACAATTAATAAAGTAAACATCTTCGGGGAGTTAAGCGTATTTTACAACTATTGATTCAATCACATTACCGGCATCTTCACATTTATCAGTCGCATTTTCCAATGTCTGATAAATTTCCCGGCGTTTGATCACTTGTTTCGCGTCATTTTCCGTCTCGAATAAGCGTTCAATGCTTAAATCAAAAATGTCATCTGCCTGATTTTCCGCGCTGTTGATTTTTATAACGCAATCAACAATTTTCTTGGTGTTTTTAAGATTTCTCAGCTCCAGAACTGCTTGATTTACAGCAAGAACACTATCATAAATAACTTCAGCAAGCTTTTGGATTCCCTGATCCGAAGGATCTACTTTATAAAAGTTAATTTTTTTAGCGGAAGCATAGATATGATCACAAATATCATCTAAAGCCAATGCTAAGCTATGAATGTCTTCCCGGTCAAATGGCGTAATGAAATTCTTACCTAATTCTACAAAAATTTCATGGGTAATGTCGTCATTCTGATGTTCCAAATCTTCCATTTCTTTAATAATAGAAGCTCTTTTATTAAAGTCTGTTTCCCGAACCAGCTCTACCAGCTTTACTGCAATTTGTTCAATATTCGAGCTTGCATTTTCAAAGAGAGTGTAGAAAACCTTGTCTTTAGGAATGAAAAATTTCAAAATATTTAAAGCCATTTTTTATTTTTTTAAATCAGCCACAAATGTAAAACTTAATCATAGGAACTTAATTTGAGAGTTCTATTGTTAACGTAAAGATAATGTTTGAAAACAACTTACTCACTTACAAACTTATATCCTATACCTTTCACTGTTTTTATAAACTGGCTCCCTATTTTTTCTCTTAATTTTCTTATGTGAACGTCAATAGTCCTGTCTCCTACCACAATGTCTGTCCCCCAAATCGTATTCAATATAAAATCTCTTTCAAAAACATAGTTAGGCTTCGTTGCCAGTAAGTACAGCAATTCAAATTCTTTTTTAGGAAGATGCAGCTCCTCCTTGTTCTTATTCACCTGATATTTCTGTTTGTCAATAATTAAATCTCCAAATGCAAGGATATCATTTTTAGTACCTTCATCCTCTCCCTGTATTTTTCTTCTTAAAAGCGCATTTACCCTGCTGATCAGCAAATTAGGCTTTATTGGTTTAGTGATATAGTCATCAGCTCCGGCATCAAGCCCGGCAATCTGAGAAAAATCCTCGCCTCTCGCCGTCAGGAAAGTGATAACAGTGTGATCGAACTTAGCGTCAGATCTCAAAATTTCACAGACTTCAATTCCATCCATTTCCGGCATCATTACATCTAAAATAACAAGGTCAGGAATATTTTTTTTTGCTTTGTCTATCCCTTCTTTTCCATTAGTTGAAATATCCACTTCAAATCCTTGTTTTACAAGTGTATATTGAATAATATTTAATATATCAATCTCGTCGTCAATTATCAGAATTCTCATTTATTTTACAATTATGTATTTTTTTAACATCTATAATTTGTCACAATATACAAAACATTATTATATTTGCCTTGTAGTAGTAGGTTAGGTTGATTAGTTTATCAGGAGGTTTAGAATATAATTCTTGCCTCCTGATTTTTTTTGAAAGAAGCATAAATTATGGTCTTGAGCCAATAAAATAAAAAAGCCACTTTCTCAAGTGGCTTTTGTTTGTCTTATTATCTTGTAAACAGCATTTCCCGGAATTTCGGCAATGGCCATAATTCATCTGCAACTAATAGCTCCAGCTTATCCGCATGATATCTGATATCATCAAAATAAGATTTCACTTTTTCACAATAAGCTGCCGCTCTTTCATCCATGTGCTCAATTTTATTTGCAATCTTACGTTGCAGCAACATCTCATCGCAATAACCTTTCATTTTGTTCAGGTGTAATGATATTTTTTGAAGCAACTTGATCTGCGCATCGGCAGCTTTTTCAAAATTATCTCCAAAAACATCTTTCAATCCTTTTACATTTTCAATCAGTTTATTTTGGTATTCTATCACTGAAGGGATAATTTTATTTTGCACTAAATCTTCCAGAATACGGGCTTCGATCTGCAGCTTGTAAACGTAATTCTCATATTCTATTTCCTGACGGGCTTCGATCTCTCTTTTTGTCAGCACATTCAGATCTTCAAATAATTTCACTGCTTCTTTTTTACTCCAGACTTTTAGCGCGCTTGGCGTATCTTTGAAATTGCTCAATCCTCTTTTTTCAGCTTCTTTTACCCATTCTTCTCCGTAACCGTTTCCTTCGAAACGAATTTTCTTGGAATCTTTGATCATTTGCTGGATTTCCTTGAAGATAGCTTCATCCTTAGAGTCTCCCTTTTCGATTCTCGCATCTACATTTTTCTTGAACAGGATCAATTGATTCGCAATAATTGAATTTAAAATAGTCATTGCTTTTGAGCAATTTGCAGAAGATCCTACTGCTCTGAATTCAAATTTATTTCCTGTAAATGCAAATGGTGACGTTCTGTTTCTATCTGTATTGTCAAAAATGATTTCAGGAATTTTTCCTATTCCGAGCTTTAACGCCGTTTTTTCTTCCGGTGTCATCTTTCCTTTCTTGATATTTTCTTCCAAACTGTCTAAAACGGAAGATAAATAAGATCCTAAGAAAACGGAAATAATTGCCGGTGGTGCTTCATTTGCTCCCAAACGGTGATCGTTTGAAGCTGAAGCAATAGAGGCTCTTAACAAATCCGCATTATCGTGGATTGCTTTTATAGTATTTACGAAAAATGTCAGGAACTGTAAATTAGATTTAGGATTTTTCCCGGGTGCCAATAAGTTTATACCTGTATTTGTAGAAAGTGACCAGTTATTATGTTTCCCGGATCCATTCACTCCTGAAAAGGGTTTTTCATGAAGTAGAATGCGAAAATCATGCTTAATAGCAATTTTCTCCATTAAATCCATCAATAATAGATTGTGGTCATTTGCCAGGTTACATTCTTCAAAAATAGGAGCACATTCAAACTGATTCGGTGCCACTTCATTGTGACGTGTCGTAACAGGAATCCCCAAACGGACAGATTCGTATTCAAATTCTCTCATGAAGGCGGTTACTCTTTCAGGAATTGAACCAAAATAATGGTCTTCCAGCTGCTGTCCTTTGGCAGGAGCAGAACCGACAAGGGCTCTTCCTGTCATCATAATATCCGGACGCGCATTGTATAGTGCTTTATCAATCAGGAAATATTCCTGTTCCCAACCTAAAGTCGCTATTACTTTCGTAACGTTTTTATCAAAGTACTGGCAAACATCCACGGCAGCGTGATCAATAGCTGCAAGCGCCTTTAACAAAGGCATTTTAAAGTCTAAAGATTCGCCTGTATAAGAGATGAAAATGGTAGGAATACAAAGTGTTTTACCAATAACAAATGCGGGAGAAGACGGGTCCCAGGCAGTATATCCGCGTGCTTCGAATGTATTTCTGATTCCTCCGTTCGGAAAAGAAGATGCATCCGGTTCCTGCTGTACCAATAAATCACCACTGAAGCGTTCGATCGCTCTTCCGGGACCGACAGGCTTAAAGAAAGCATCATGCTTCTCTGCCGTTGTACCTGACAGCGGCTGGAACCAGTGTGTATAATGAGTAGCTCCTTTTGTTAACGCCCAGTCTTTCATTGCTGAAGCAACCTGATCTGCTATTTCACGATCCAATCGTGTACCGTTCTGAATACATTCCATCATTGATTTGTACGCATTCTCCGGTAAATATTCACGCATTACTTCCTGGTGAAAAACATTTTCTCCGAAAACTTCAGATATTTTTTTAGGAAATTCCACATGTTTCGGTGTGCGATGCAGCACATCATTGTAAGCCTGGTGTCTAACTGTTGCCATTATATCTCTATTTTTATGCAAAAATAGAAAACACCCCCTAATTTTTCATCAAAAAATTAAAAAAAATATATTTTATCCGAAAACACCCCCTATTTTAAATAGGTTCAATTTATAAATCTTCGAAAAATTTCCACAGATTATCATCAGGAACCGGGGCAACAAACAGCAATCTTTCTTTAGTGGTCGGATGAGTTAATACTAATTTTCGCGCATGCAGATGAATCGAACCATCTTTATTTGATCTTTTCGCACCGTATTTTAAATCTCCTTTAACAGCACAACCAATACCCGCCAGCTGACAACGGATCTGATGATGTCTTCCGGTAAATAGCTGTACTTCTAACAAATGATAACGGGTAGAAGATTTGATCATCTTATAATGTAAAGAAGCTTTTTTGGCTCCCGGCTTATCCACCGCTACAATATAGGATTTGTTCTGCTTTTCATTTTTCAGCAGATAATGTTCTAACTTTTCTTCATCCTTTGGCGGAGCATCTTCTACAACAGCCCAGTAGGTCTTTTCTGTTTCACGGGATTTGAACTGCTCACTAAGCCTGGAAAGGGCTTTTGAAGTTTTAGCGAAAACAACTATCCCGCTGGTTGGCCTGTCCAGACGATGAACAACGCCGCAAAATACATTTCCGGGCTTATTATATTTTTCTTTCAAGTAGGATTTAATCATATCAGGCAATGTTTCGTCGCCTGTTTTATCTCCCTGAACAATCTGAGATGGTTTCTTATTGATAACAATTAAATGATTGTCCTCATAAATCACCGATATATCTTTCATTTTATTGCTGCTTTAGTATCTGCAAAGCTTCTTGCAGTGATTTTTCCGGACGGGTTAGCTCTATGATTCTTTGAATCACTCTATCGACAATCGAATCCGGGCAGGAAGCTCCGGCAGTAACCGCTATCTTCAATGGTTTATTGGAAAAATCCAGTCTTGATTTCTGTATTTCTTTGGAATAGATATCAAAACTGTCCACTGAATAATCATCATTCAAACTATTTGCGTCCCGGATAAAAAATGTCTTGAATTTTTCCTCCAGGATTTCCACCAGATGTGTTGTATTAGAACTATTATGTCCGCCTATAACAAAAGCTGCGTCCAAAGAATAATTCAGTAGTTCCAGTGTTGCAGATTGATTATCGTTTGTTGCGTAACACAAAGTATCTCTTGTATCCGCAAAATGATCAGCAAGTTGTCCGTTTCCGAACTTATCGATCATGGTTTGTTTTAAAAAATCAGCGATCGCCTGCGTTTCCGTTGCCAGCATCGTTGTCTGATTCACCACTCCTATTTTGTCCAGATGTTTCCCCGGATCAAAGTCCTCCGAGTATTTCCCTGAAAAATAAGAATCGAATTCTTCTAATGGCAGTTCGCCTAAAATGAATTTTTTAAGCAACTCCGTTTCTTTCATATCCTTGACAATCAATGACGGCGAACTGGAAGCGCTGTGTGAAAAAGTTGCTCTCGTCTCTTCATGACTGGCTTTACCATGAATAATCACCGTGTAATTCTCACTTCCTAACTTTTCGGAACGATTCCATACCTTTTCAACAAACGGACAGGTTGTATTATAGGTCTGATGCTCAATACCGAGATCGTTCAATTTATCTTTAATTTCAAGCGTTGTCCCGAAAGCGGGAATAATAACAATATCTTCCGGAGCAAGCTCTTCCCAGGGAATTAATTGTTTTCCGTTCGTATCCTGCAAAAAACGAATCCCATGGGATAAAAGATCTTCATTCACCGCAGGGTTATGAATCATCTGGCTGAGTAAAAAAATCCTTTTTCCGGGATTTTCATCCAGTGCTCTGTATGATTTCTCGATGGCATTTTCAACACCATAGCAGAATCCGAAATGCCTTGGAATGAACAGTTGTAAATCACCAAAATCCAGAACAGAAGGAGAAAAATCTTTCTTCCGCGGATCACTTTCCTTTCTTATCTTCTTCACTTCACTTATAATGGGTGACCGATAAAATTCAGGGATTACAAATGTTTTCATATTTCAAACTTAAGAATAAAACCTGTTCATTCCTGTAAAATTTCTTCAATTGTTGAAACAGCAACACTATGATAGACATTTTTACTTTCTTCAAAGATCAGCTTTGCCATTTTTCTGTTTTCCGGGCGTTCTGTCAGCTTCACATATAATGGCTGTAAATATTTCCTTCTTCCGACTTTTCCTAAAAATGTTTTCAATGCAGGAAAAGCGGGTTTATAATTCGCATCAATTGCCAGCAAGAACCATTCTGTCTGGATCTCTGCATTGTGCCATGAATTAAAATCTATCAGCTGGTCAAGATAAGCCAGTATTTTGGGAGAAGTCGTTCTCGGCATGCTTCTCAGTAAGTGCAGCCATTCCTGAGTATTAAAAGAATTCCTTTTTAACAGGTATTTTTTTCCATCTGTAACGAACGTCTCCTTCAGGTATTTCGCATTCGAAATCGCCACTGCCAGCTTTTCCATTTCTGTCATACGCTCTGTCCCCGCCTGATACATATCTGCCGGAATATCCGTTCCATAAATCCATTCATCCAGCTTGACCAATTTGTCAATATTCTTTATTTCTTTCCTGATATAGTTTAAGAACGATTCTGTAGTAACTGTCCTGAAACGAAAATCTTCAAAATATTTCCGGATAAAAGCGTCAAATTTCACTCTTCCGATCTTTTCTTCTATGGTCTTAAAAAGAAAAGCTCCTCTGACATAAGGAACAGAAGTCATCCCATCATCAGGATTTTTTCCTTTCAGATCTGTTTTCAGCGAAAGCAGATAGTCTTTATGCTGCTCTCCGTAATACTCTTTTTCCATCATGTACTCATGCCATTCAATGACGGAAAGCATATCAGAAAATTCCCGGTCATGGAGCATTTCCATTATACGATGCTCAATATAAACAGTCCATCCTTCATTCAGCCAGAAATCTTCCCAGGTGTGATTAGTTACTAAATTTCCCGACCAGGAATGGGCCAGTTCATGAGCAATTACTGAAATCAGACTTTTATCGCCCACAATTACTGTGGGATTTAAAAATGTCAGCCGTGGATTTTCCATACCTCCGAAAGGAAATGAATAAGGAAGGACAATCACATCGTAACGCCCCCAGACATATTTCCCGCATAATTTCTCCGCTTTTTCTATCATTAGCGGTAAATCCGACAATTCAGAACTGACTTCATTTATCCACGGTGTTTCCGCATAAACACCTGTATTGCTTCCTGTCTTTCTATATGAAATATCTCCTACAACTAAAGCAATCAGGTAAGTCGGGATCGGCTGATCCATTTTAAACTGATATTTGCCAAGATCATTTTTTACCGTTGGATTTTCAGCTCCCATCAATGCCATCAAATTTCCAGGAACCTCAATATTTGCTTCAAAAGTGATCTTATTGGAAGGAACATCCTGAACAGGAATCCAGGAACGGGTCAGGATTGCTTCGCCCTGCGTATATAAGAACGGCTGTTTCGTCATTGTCTGACTGGAATCCAGCCAGCCTAAAGCTTCTGAGTCAGGACTCGTCTTATAATAGACGTTAATAAATTTATCTTTCTTATCAACGTCTATAATCAAAGGAGTACCGAGAATAGAATCGCTGTTCCCGATCTCATAGTCTACTTCCGTTTCATTGTCTTCTCCCCTGGTTACTTTAAGAATAGTCAGGTTTTTTGTATCCAGAATAAAATGTCCGGATTTATTCAAATGTTCTATCTCGTGGCGGACAACGCCGGAAATTATATGGTTCCTGAAATCTACCTGCAGGTTCAGCCGGATATGTTTCGAGCGAACCTGATCCGTATTCGCATACGAATGGTTTGTCACAACAATTGAATTCTCTTTCTTGTTTTCATCCTGGTACAACGAGCAGGATGAAACAAGGAGCAATAATATACCAAATATAACTGTTCTCATACACACAAAGAAAGCCACTCATCAGGAAGACAAATGGCTTTATAGCTTGTTACAATAAACTTATGCTTCTTTAATTTTCCGGGCAATCAGCGCTAACTCCTCATTCGACAACTGAAGCTTGGGCTTTGAAAAATCCATATCGCTGATGTTATTCAGTGGAATTAAATGAATATGCGCATGAGGAACTTCCAGACCAACAACTGAAATTCCGACTTTCTTACACGGAAAAGCCACCTTTATTTTAGCTGCCACCTGCTTTGAAAAAGACATCAGCTCAGCCAGCAGCCGGTCATCCACGTCAAAAATATAATCGATTTCTTTTTTCGGAATAATAAGGACGTGTCCTTTTGTCAAAGGCATAATGTCCAGAAAGGCAAGGCAATTATCATTCTCAGCTACTATATGTGCCGGAATTTCCCTGTTGATAATCTTAGTAAACAGCGAAGCCATAATTATCTGGAAATTTCAATGATTTCAAATTTTACCACTCCGGCAGGTGTCTGAATATCGGCTATTTCACCGGCCTGCTTACCAAGTAATCCTCTACCGATAGGTGATTCCACAGAAATTTTCTTTTCTTTCAGATCAGCTTCGTTCTCGGCAACTAAGGTATATTCCATCATCATCCCGTTTTGAATATTTTTAATCTTAACCTTTGACAAAATGAAAACTTTGGAATTATCAATCGCAGAATCATCAATAACACGGGCATTAGCAATAATTTCTTCCATCTTCGCTATTTTCATTTCAAGGATTCCCTGAGCCTCTTTGGCAGCGTCGTATTCCGCATTTTCTGACAAATCTCCCTTGTCTCTTGCCTCCGCGATCTGATTAGAAATCATTGGCCGCTGAACTGTTTTCATTTCGTGCAGCTCATCTTTCAATTTCTTTAATCCCTCTTCTGTGTAATAACTAATTTGTGCCATAATTATTCCTTTTTTATGCAAAAAAACAAGAGAGCCTTATGACCCTCTTGTTTAATACAAATATATAAAATTTATTTTATTATTTCAAGCTAATCGCTAAACCAACTGTGTGAATTACACCAAACGGACTGGATAACCTTACCGCATATTCAATACCTAAAGCAGATTTGGATTTAGTAATCGCATCAACTGAGAAACCTGCTGTCAGACCTGTCAAAGCATTTGTTCTGTTCTCAACATTCAAAATGTTTTTCTCATACACATATCCTGCTCTCAGGTTGAAAGCTACTTTAGTTGCTGTAAAACCATAATCTAATCCTACTCTGAGCTGGTCGTTCCCAAATGAGTTCGCTGTGAAAGCAAACATCGGAGTCAGGATATGTTGTGCTTTACCTTCCTTAGCAACACCTGTTGATTCTTCTCCATATTTAGCGCTGGATTTTGTTTTTGCTTGTCCAAGGAAAATATCATAAGAAACTCCCATGCTCAACAAAGACGGCAGCTCATATCCCTGAGAACGTTGCTGCACACTTCCTGTTGCTCCTGTAGCCACATAAACCGCCTGTGTCTGGAATCCATCACCTTTGTATTTCATTGCCGGCCCTACATTCTTTAAAGTAATACCAATCTTCAAACGGTCATTCTTTCCTGTCTGATAACGAACACCTGCATCAAGCGCAATACCGGTAGATGAAGCATTGGCAATACTCTCATTAATTACTTTGATCTGAATACCACCGTGAATACTCGGTGTAAACATTTTCGCATATCCTAATGAAAATACATTTACTTTCGGAATAAAAACACCTAAACCTCCTTCAGGGTTATCTACTGTAGTACGCATAATCTCACCAAAGTTCATCGCCTGCAATCCTACGCTGATAACTCCTGCATCACCTATTTTTTGGGCAATACCTGCAGAAATATAGTTGATTTTTGCATTTCCAAGCCAATTCGTATAGTTAGCCTTGATCTGTGTTTTTTCAACTGTTGCTAAACCTGCGATATTAATAAAAGTAGCTTCAATTCCGTTGATGGAAGAAACACTTGCATCACCGACAGCAGTACTTCTTGCCCACGGATTCACCAATAACTGAGTAGCCCCAGCGGCGCCGACACGGTCTTCATTTCCTGCCTTTAGTATGGAGCAACTAAATACAGTTGCTCCTATTACTAACCAATTTAATATATTGAATTCTTTTCTTTTCATCTTTTAGACTTTTCAAGATTAAATATTAGATATTCTCCATGTCCGGCTGACGCATACCTCCAAAGAACTTAAGGACTTTTTCACCTACGTTCGGAACATCAACATGAATCAAATATACTCCACTTGAAATCGGAATTCCTTTATTGTTCTTTAAATCCCATTCAATTGAAGTCACAGGACTATCTTTCTTATACGTTCTGATCAACTTGCCGCTAACATTGTAAATCTTAACATCACATTTATCCGGCAAATTAATGATCTTAACTCTTGTATCAAGTCTGGATGTCTCGTAAGCAGAATATGCATAATAAGGATTCGGCACAACATTAATCAAATCTAATGCATCAGCCATCTCTCTGTCACTTCCGATAACCGGAGCATATCCATCCAATGAGAATCCAAATAATGGCTTAGAATTATTTCTGTTGGTTCTTGTAAACTCATGATATTCCTTATTGATATTGATATCAATAGTCACATCAGAAGCTAAATAACCTTGTCCGACAACAGTAAGCGGCATGTAAACCCAGGCAAGAGATTCGTAAACTTTCTTCACCTGTGCCCCCACGTTTGTCATCATTTGGTTATAGATCCAGTCATTTCCTTCCGTATAGTATGGACAACCTGAACCATTAATATTATAACCAAAGATATAAACCGGCTGCATACCTCCCATTACCGGATTTCCGGAGTTATCTCTTGTTCTTGCAGAAGGATTCCAGATCATATCAGAACCACCGTCAGCAGCTAAGAATGAATTCTCACCAAAACCGATGTTCAATCTCATACCTGTTTCGAGGTCAATAGCATATCCCGGGAACCATCCCATACCATAAGTCCCATCATTTAAAGACTGTCCGTTTTTATCAACACTAGGAGATTTACGCAACATACCTGCCTTCGCACCGCCAATACTCATATTATCGTATCTGCTCAATTCAAATACAGGAGCTTTGGTCCAAAGTGATTTATCAGCAGTAATAACCAATCTGAAGCTAGGTAATCTGCTCGGACGTAAATTATTGAACATTGATGTAGGAGATGTGCTTATTCCTGATAAGTGAGAAGGATGAGCTACAGGACCAAACTGATTTTGTGTATTTACAAAACAATGTGGCGCGATTATTCCTCCCAGCACTTTCTCATACATCTGATTCTTATCTCCAGGTAAATCAATATAATACTTAGGAGTAGTATAGACAGGATCCCCTACTACGGCTTGCTCAGCAGCAGTCAATGTTTTAGTTCCTGACAAAATCCAGTTTGTAGGGAAATAATCTTCTGTATCAAAAACTCCTGTCAACCATTGTTTTGTCGAATCGGAAAAACTCATTGTAGAAGAGATCAAATCCGTAGTTCGCTGCATTTCAAGTGTCATAGATGTACTTGTAGAGCCATCATCAAAATAATATTTATTCTGATGAATATTCACAGAGATCCCCCATTCCGGAATAATCTGCTCATTTCCTACAGCAATCGTCTGCTCTGATGAAATTTCATCAATTAAGGTACCTCCTTTAGATTCATATCTTCTGATCGTCCAGGAAGCCGTATCCGTCTGATAATAGTTTCTCAGATAAATTTCAGCATTAGCCGGCAGATTATATTTGTTGAATTCAATTTCATAATAACCTCCGACAACATTTAACGGGTCAATGATTTTTACGTCTAACGGGCCATAACCTTTTTGATAAGTCGGCTCTGAAATAAATCCGTTCGCCAGAATTGTATTCAATGAGTTTTGAGTCAAACGCAGAATACCTCCGCCATTTCCGTGGCCATCAATAACAGTTATTTCCGGAATATCTCCATAAGAGCTGTTGATTTTAGAACCATTGTTCTCAGGTGCCGGATTATGAGGGATCGCTTCTACATAAGAAATAGATGTTCCGTCCGGATTAATACGTGAGGAAATATACGGCATCTTCTGACCATCGATCTTGGTCGGATCATTCTGATCATATTCCTTATACATATTCACCGCATAAGCAACAGCAATATAGTAATATTTCTTATGGTTTACCAACGTTCTGACTCCTTGAGCAAATTGGTCCTCTGTAATTTTAAATGAGTGTTTAATTCCCTGATTTGCTCCTGTAACTTTTAATTCACCAATAGTGATCCCTAATTCTTCATTCAATTCATGGTTAATCAAACGGGTATATTCATTTTTAAGGTCACACTGAGCTACTAAGCGGGATTTATCCGTATCAAAGATATCAGCGATTGAAACCGAACCGTCTTTTAACTGGAAGATCTGGTATCCTTCAAAACGATAGTTCTTGTCATATACTGTCACTCCGTCTTCCGGATCAACAATATTGATTTTATCTTCCTGAATATATTTCTCTCCTTTATTATTAGAGTTAACCGGGTTAGATAACATCAATACCAACTCTTTATCCAGCTCCTGAATAGTCAGTGTCGGCGCATTTGGCGGGTCCAAAAGCTCAAAACAGTTATCAAATAATGCCTGAGCCTTCGTATCTGCAACTTTCAATGCTCTTACAGATGCAAATAAATCACCATCAAGAGAACGTGCATAAACAACCCCTACAGTAATATTATTAATTGCACCTGGTTTTAATTTAAATGGTCCTGCTGCCTGCACAAAACGACGGTCTCCTGGCTGGTTACTACCACCGTTTCCATCTGTATTGTTTTCTCTCCAATCAGCAAATGAAGGCTGAACTCCTTTTGTAGACCAGTTCAGAGGATCAGAATCTCCCGGGAACATATAATCTGCGGAAATACCAACTCCAAATCCGTCTCCTCCGTAGATCATCGGATCTCCATATCTCCATCTACCCTGCATATAATTATAAAACTGCGCAGCTGTGGAGGGGTCCGACTTATTGGCAGCAGCCCCGTTAATATAGTAAGCAAAACGTTTCATACCAAAACGCTCGTTATCAATGATACCATCATTATAACCAATACCCAAACCTTTATATACGATACCTGTATCAGCAAGTGCCAAAGCAACGCTCATAGGGACATCCAGTCCGGTAGTGGTATCTTTATGTGGTCCGTAGTTATCTCTTCCATCCGGATCTTGGTAAGGACCTTCAAAGAAATCGACACCGATAGCCGGAGGATTAGCCCCATAACCAGGATTTCCCTGATAATCGTCATCGTAATTATCACCATTGAAGGCATATCCCAAACCACGGGAAACATCACAACCAATATAATCGTCCATTCCGCCTCCCACATCAGGATCCACATATTGAGCGAAGTAAGTATTATACAACGTTTGCGTACCACGGTTAATCATTTCATAGTTATAAAACGTCATATTATTGATCTCATCCGATGTAGTAAAAGCAAATGCCTGTGCGCGAATTTCCATACCGATAGGATCGCCACTGGAAGAAGTATGGATATTTCCTTTGTCATTAAAAATCCACCAGTGAGTTTCATCGCCGAATAATGAGATACGGCGGTCGCTACCACAAGTTATATCATCTCTTCCAAGAATATCATCGTACCACGGGTAGTCACCGTCTACCATAGCGTCATAAGTTCCGTTTCCTACAGTAGAACCTTGCTCCGGTCTGTCGTAAAAAGGAGCCAGATAATGATCCTGACCAAAAGTCGGATCACCGTGTGCCGGCCAGTTCAAAATTCTGTCCATTGCTTCTGCAGAAGGTTCAGCTACCGGCTCTGCTCCTGGCTGTACAACGCCATTATTCACCTCCCACCAGGTAACAAACTGAATTACCTGAGCTTTAGAGATCGAGAAATATTTATCGTATTTCGCACATTGACCCGGTGTTATTGATGCCTCTCCATAATCCCGGACAGCATTATGTCCCACAGGTTGAGTAGGATCATAATTACCAGTACCATGATTAACTGTTAACGGACCTGTCCAGAAGTCATTACCTTCACCAAAAGTAGTTGCTGCCAACTTCAATTGCTTATTTACGTCTGTACCTCCCATCCATAAAGCAGCCGCATAGATCGCTTTTCTCTTGATACCAATATCCACTTTCGGAACTTCATAACCGGCATTACCGTTGTTACGGTAATCACGGAAAAGCACACCATTGGTATTCAAAACAGCACGTACATTATTAAATGCTAAACTCAAAGTCGAAGTTGCAGGAGCACAGTTTGCCTTACCGTCAAATCCGTTCTGGCCTTTTCCGGCATCCCCTCCTTTATCCTTAGCTCTATAGTACGCAAATGAATCAGTTGCGATCACCATCGCCAACATCATCAATAAGTATTTTACCTTAACTCGCATAATATAAATTATTTCAATTATTAAAAATCAAATTTCACTCCCAAACGAATCTGACGTGGCATGCTGATGTTGGATGCGTTCTGGATTTTCATCGTATAAAAATCTCTGTAAGCAGCCTGATCCAACTGAGACTGGATTGCCAACTGATATTGAGCAGCTTCCAGATAACCATCATCGTTCCAGTTTCCTGTTGCTCTGTAAACATTAATAATGTTCATCTGATTCAACAAGTTTGTAACACGCAGATACACTTGTAGATATACCTGCTTACGTTTGTCATCCTGTCCTTCCTGTTTTTTACCTACTTTTAAAGGAATTACTCTGTCAATTTGTAAATCCAAACGGTAAGTCCAAGGTAATCTGGAACCATTAAGTGTTCCTGATAAACCTGCGTACTGAGGGTTGAAATGACCTTCGTCAGTGATATTGGTTTGTGCAGAATATGGTGAACCTGAGTAAACATTCGTCAGGATATTGATCCCCATTCCTTCAAACAATTTTACGTCGTTAATTCTCGGTCCGTTATAATCATTTGCTCTTCCGTAACGATAGTCGATATTGATTGCGAAGGAATGTCTTCTGTCAAAATCATAAGGAAAAATATTTCTCAGATTCGGCTGTCCTGCGTTAATCAAACCTGCTGCAGATGTAGCATCTGATCCTGTACCTTCAGCAAATTGTAATGTATAGTTAGCTGATAAACGTACATTACCGATTCTTCTCAAATCATAAGATAAAATAATTCCTTTTACCGTACCGAAATCTCTGTTTCCGTAAGTTCTGTATGTTTTCGGATAAGCTTCCTGAACATTTATTAACTGAACCACATTTCTCTGCTCACGGTAGTAAGCTGCAATTTTAATGGAAGAGTTATCCCCGATTGCCTGCTGGAATCCAACCTCATAATCGATTGTCTGCTCCGGCTTCAAATTAGGATTTGAGATCACTGCTGAACGGTTTTCCAAAAACTGGTAGTTCACCGGATCAAAGCGTAAACCTGTTGTAGGACGCTTCGTCAAGATATCATAGTGCGCACTGAACAATGCTCTCTCTGAAATAGGGAAAGCAAAGGAAATACGCGGCATCACATTAATCTGAGGTTTATAAGTGGTAAAAGCATCTGCATTTACAACCTGATTATTCGCATCTTTCAACCATGGTGCAATACCTGCAGAACCTCTGATCAATTTAGGATCATCTACTACGTCACCGTTAACATTATACCAGGTATCACCGTTTCTGAATCCGTTGATTGCAGTTGGGTTATTTACATCATTTACATATACAACATAGTTATCTCCAACGCTTGTCGGCAAGTTTTCCGCCCAGGTATATCCTGCTCCGGAAGCCATATTTCTAACTTCACCTGCTGTATAAGCACCGTATAATAAATATGGATCTTTCAATACCGGCTGATTAGCGTCAAATACGTCAACACGAACCCCCAGGTTGAAGATCATATTTTTGAACTCAAATTTATCCATTGCATACACAGAAGCATAAATCGGCTGGAAAGCACCTACAAAACGTGTATAATTTCCATTTTCATCATACTCATTGAAATATCGGTTGATATCTGTTGTTCCTTTCACTCTTTTTCCTGTGTGGTCATATCCCCAGTAGGATACAAAAGAATTACCGGAGTTCAGCAACTCATCTGCAGAGAACATATCCAAAGAGTACATATTAGGATCGTAAGCGTCGATATCAACGTAGTTGCTGCTGGCACCTGACATTCCCAGCTTTTTACGTAAATTATAATCAAAGAACGACTGTTCGTCTCCATTTTTCTTGCCCCCGTAAACTCCTCCGTTATTATATGCGTGACCAGAGTTCAAACGGTTATAGTTAATAATCTGAATACCATTTTCAACGGTAATCATCGGATTATTCAGATCAAGCTCCGTTAAGTGGAAGTTAGCCAGCTGGCGCGCAACTGTCCAGATCCCAACAGGTCCGTTTCCAGCTCCTGACTGAGTATAACCATTCGTCCAGCCTCTGTCAAAACGCTGTTCAAATTCGAAACCAAGTGTGATGGAATGTTTTCCGGCAGTCAACGTTCCAGAACCTGAGATACGGAACTGCTCATTATTCTGTAATGCAAAACCATTATAAGGTGCCCCGATATTAAACCAAGTGTTATAAACAGCTCTTGGAACGTCACCATTTCTCAAACCATTTCCTAAATTGATCTGGTATAAGTTTTCGTAGTGACCTGTAGGGTTACCTGCGTAGATATTATAATATTGCTGTGTATATGCTGCAAGCTCCGGATTGGTAGAAGAAGGAGTAAAATTAACAATTACATCTCTGAATCCGTTGTGAACTGCTGACTGGGTAGCAAAATTCATTTCATAAGAATTCTCTCTTTCTGTAATAAACGTACCAACATGACCGTAATTAAATAAGTTGTACTTATGCTTAGGGTCATAAAGTTCTCGTTTTGTCTGAGAGTAATCCACCATTAAAGTATATACAAAGCTTCTGATTTTTGCATTTTCAGAGTTATTGATAAAACGTTGTGTAAAACGCCCGTAAACCCTCCAGTCCAACTGATTGTCAACTCCGAAATTGTTAAAGTTGAACAAAGAGTTTTCATAGTTGTAGTTAGAACCACCGCTATAGTTCATGGATCCACCGAAAGACAAGTTTGTTTTCGGGCCTGTCGCAACATCTAATTTTGCTGTCCCGGAAATTACTCTTCTTCTGGCATTCATTCTCCACTTCACTCTCTCGAAATCGGATTCTCTCAGGAACTCCGCATTCGGATAAGACCCTTGTCCGGTAGCATCCTGACGAAGTGGATTTGCCAATAATTCATCTCTCACATCTTTTTTAACACGGTAATTACCACCATTAGCCATCGGACGGTTGTCTAATATATCATTATACATCGCCGTAACCAAAAATCCTAATCTCGGTTTTGTTTTTTTACCTGTGGAGTCTTTCTGCATCCAAAGTGGCCCTGCCAATAGTCCCTCAACAAGATTATAACCGTATTTGTCCAAGCCTATTACTTTTCCATCGTATCCGTCCTTATCTTTTCCTTTAAAGTAAAAACCTGATGTCACACCTTCAACGCTACCGAAAAACTTTCCTTGCGGACCACGGGTAGTAACCGAGATCACACCACCGGTAGCATCACCATAAGCTGCTGGTAAACCAGATACGAATACGGAAATCTCCTCAATTGCTCCTTTAGGGATATTACTGGATCCACGAACCTTAACACCATCTATATAGAAGTAATTATCTTCCGGACGCGATCCACGAATACTGATCTCTCCGGTACCTTCGTCCTCAATCACCCCAGCCTGGGTTTTAACCATCTCTGCCGGGCTTCGGACTGCCAGATTCTCCACCTGCTCTCTTGAAATAGTGGATTTCATACTTCCACCTTTATCAATCAAAGGTTCTTTGGCAATAATTTTCACTCCTGTGATCTCATTTGCATCTGCTTTCAATACAATATCAGGAACGTAGTTCGTCTGATCGGATTTCACCGAGAAATCCTCAATTGTATATTCGGGAAAATCCGCTGTTGCCGGAACGACAATCGTATATCTCCCCGGTTCCAACGCCCGAACCTCATACATACCTTCATCATCCGTAAGCACATTCGATTTTGCCGTTTGTCCCTGTTTGATGATTACGGTAACATAATCCAGAGGATTTCCATCCCCATCCTTAACGTATCCTTTTATGTTACCCAAGCCACCCTGAGCCATAGAATAAGTGGCTGATAAAAAGATAATTAAAATAATTAAATGTAATCGTTTAATCATAAGTACTATTTAAAAATTATACTTGCTATTACTTCAAAAGTGCGTAAATATAGTCAATTTAGAACATAATCAACGGTTCATAAAAAGATTTATCCGCTTTTTTTTAATAAAAAATTAATTTCTTCCATCTCTCCATATTAATATTTAGTTTTGATTTCTTTTGCTATTATATAAATATAATCTTTACAAAAAATTTAATTTTAGTGAAATGCCATTTTGCTTGATTGAAGACATAAATTTCAACGAAGTACGGATTGCAATTATTCAGAACAACCCCGTTTCTGATAGTGACCTTTCTTTTATGACTGAAGCCGAAAAGACGCGTTTTGAAAATTTCAGCAGCGAAAAAAGGAAAAGAGAATTTATGGGAATCATCCGGTTAAAAAATCATCTGTTCACGGATGAGGAGATCTCTTATACCGAAAATGGCGCTCCTTATTTAGCAAACAGTAAAAAAGAATTTATCTCCATCAGCCATTCTTATATATATATAGGTATAGCTGCGGCCCCTTTTAACATCGGGCTGGATATAGAACTCATTTCCGGAAAGGCGGTAAAGCTTTCTCCTAAATTTATGAATACGCAGGAAATGCTTTCATTTGATATATCTTCTCCAGAGGAGACAACAAGAATCTGGACGATTAAAGAAGTTATTTATAAAACAGCAGGTTGTCCGGGGCTGGATTTTAAGGAAGATATTCATGTCACCAAAGAATCAGACCGTTATTTTGCAGATGTAAGGATTGAAGGCAAATGGTTTACCACAGAAATCCTTACCTTTGTAAAGGACAATTATATAATGAGTTTTAATCAAAAAGCGCTTGTACAGAAATAAAACCGAAATATTCAACCGTATCAATTCACAAAAAGGCCAAATCGCTATCCTGATTGATCCGGAAAAAATTGAAACCGACCGGCAACTTTCCGCTCTGATCTCAAAAGCGCAGGCTGCTTCTATTGATTATTTCTTCATTGGCGGAAGCACAGTTACCCGAAAAGATATGGAACATGTGGTAAGTTATTTAAAGGAGAACACAAAAATTCCTTTGGTTATTTTTCCCGGATCCAGCCATCAGATTTCGCCCGATGCCGATGCTATTCTTTTATTGAGCCTTTTGTCAGGAAGAAATCCGGATTATCTGATCGGGCATCACATTCTTGCCAGCCACGAACTTCACAAATCAAAGCTGGAGATATTACCGACTGCATATATATTAATAGAGGGCGGAACGAAAAGTTCTGTCGCTTACGTCAGCCAAACGACACCTATTCCTTTAGAGCAAGAGCAAATCGCTCTTCAGACAGCTATTGCAGGAGTTATGCAGGGGAAAAAAGTTATCTATTTCGATGCGGGGAGCGGCGCTAAAAATACCGTGCCTCCTGCTCTTATTGAGATGACTACTCACGAACTACCCGATTATCCCGTAATCGTTGGTGGCGGTATCCGCACAATCGATGATATTCAGAATTTCAAAAATTCGGCCAATGTCATTGTCATTGGTAATCATATTGAAAAAAATCCGGAGTTCTTACTGGATATTGCGCTGATGAAAAGTAAGGAAAATTTTGAATTTTGAATTTGAATTTTGAATTTGAATTTTGTAATACAGAATTAAGAATTACATCAGAATGTTACCTCAATATTAATTATATATGTCTTATGTTTTAAAAATATTTTACTAAGGCAAAACCTATTTAACAGTCCGATAATTTCACTTTAATATTCATCTAAAGTCATCAAGCAACCTTTGCAGTAAAATTTTAAGGTTGTTTGTTTATGAAATTTATTTATTACTTACTTGTAACAGTTTTTTACCTGATTCCCTTCGGATCATTCTCGCAAAAGAGCCTCACAGCGCAGGTTACGGATGAATCTCAGGAACCGGTAATCGGCGCACAAGTCATCGTGACCGAAAACGGAATCGAGCAGAAGATTGTTTCCGATATGGATGGGAATTTTACATTCAGATATAAAGGAGAAGCGGTTTCCATTCTTGTAAAATCGTTTGAATTTGAAGAAGCCACATTATCAGTTAATCCTAATCATTACCTTGAAGCTCCTTTGGTTATTACATTAAAAGCTCCTTCTAACCAACTGGAAGATATTGTCATTAAAACAAAAGCTAAGGAAAGCGGAAATGTCAGCCTGGAAAAAGAAAAACAAAACAGCGCAGTTGCAACCGACGGGACATCTGCTGAGGACATCAAAAAACGGCCTGATACAAAAGTCAGCGATGCACTGAAACGGATCAGTGGCGCTTCTATTCAGGACAACAAATTTTTAGTGATCCGCGGATTAAGTGATCGTTATAACTTTGCAACCATCAACGGATCCCCGCTTCCAAGCTCCGAAAGTGATAAAAAAGCATTTTCATTCGATATTTTTCCTTCTGTATTCCTGGACAACATCATGGTAAACAAAACCGCGACACCAGATATGCCCGGAGAATTTGCGGGTGGTGTTATTTCTATTAATACGAAAAACGTAGAAGACAAAAATTTTCAGACAATTTCTGTTTCCGGAACTTATAACACACTGACCACATTCAGGAATTATAAAACTTATCAGGGATCAAAAACAGACTGGTTTGGTTTTGATAATGGTTCAAGAGCCCTTCCTTCTTCTATTCCTTCAACAAACGATTTTGCAGGCTTATCCACACGAGAGAGAGCCGACCTTGCAAAAGACATGACTCCGTCATGGGCAATCAACAGCAAAATGGCTTTACCAAACCTGAACCTGCAATATGGCCTGAATCGTATGATCCGGTTCGGAGAAAAGAAACTGGGAATCGCATTCGCTTACACTTACCAAAATTCAAGAGATACCAGACAGAATATCCGGAGGGAATTTGAAGAGCAATCCACAGGAGTGGTCTTAAGATCAGAATTAAATGACTCCGTATTTACTACGAATGTCCTGAACAGCGCAATGTTGAATCTTGATTTCAAAATCAACAACAATAATAAATTAAAATTCAAAAACATTTACTCCTTAAACTCCGAGGATAAAGTCACGATTCGTAACGGAGTGAGGGAAATGGATAATAATCCTCATTTCTACGAGATCTCTTCTAACCGCTGGTACACTCAGAACAATATGTACACCGGGCAATTAGAAGGTGAACATCAGCTGTTTAAAGAATTTCTTCAGATGAACTGGAATTTAGGATACAGCGATATCAAAAGAAGCATTCCGAATATGAGAAGGATCGTTTATCAGAAGAGTGCAATGGATATCAATGATCCTGAATCGGAATTCACAGCTGTTGTTCAGAATAACGGAACAATCCCAACAGCCGCAGGAAACATGTTCTGGTCAGCTACGAATGAAAAAATAGCAAATGCCAAATACGATTTTGAGAAAAAAGTAGAAGTAAAAAATGCTCTTCTGAAATTCAAAATCGGAGGAAGCCATCAGTTCAGAACAAGAGATTTCAGTGCACGAAGCCTTGGATTTTCAAGATATAAGCCTCTTGGATCTTCATTTGATAACAGTCTGCTGACATTACCGGAAGATGCCATTTTTGCTCCTGAAAATCTCGGATTAAAAAATGACTCTCTGGGAGGTTTCAAACTGGATGAATCAACTAAAGTGAGTGACAGCTATCAGGCATCCACAATGCTTCATGCCGGTTTCGGAATGATCGACTTTAAGTTTTTCAATAAATTAAGATTCGTTGGCGGTGCGAGGGTAGAATCATACAGACAGCAGTTTAATTATACAGAGTTCGGGACAAACATTGACCGCACTATTGATACAACAGTTACAGATGTGCTTCCTTCCATGAATATCATCTACTCTCCTATTGAAAAAATCAATATCCGTTTGGCTTATTATCAGACTGTTTCAAGGCCTGAATTCAGAGAGCTGGCACCTTTCTCCTTCTATAATTATACGCTGGATAATATCCTTTCCGGGAATCCGCAGCTGAAACGTGCTAAGATTCATAATGCTGAAATCCGGTTCGAGTTTTATCCTGCACCGGGACAATCGTTATCCGTATCCGGTTTCTATAAATATTTTATCAATCCGATCGAATTGGTAAACCGGACGGGGACATCCGGAGCAAGTGAATTATATTATACCAACGTCTCTTCTGCAACAAACTTCGGAGGGGAAATGGAATATCGTATCAAACTTTCGACATTCGCTCCTGAAAAAGACATCAGCTTTCTTAAAAACACCACGGTTTTTACCAATTTTTCCTTAATCCGTTCCCGCGTCGATGTTTCAAACATACAAGGAGCAACGGCAAAAAGTAGGCCGCTTCAGGGACAATCCCCGTACATTGTCAATGCCGGATTATTTTTCGAATTTCCGAAAGTCAATGGTGCGCTGAGTATTTCCTATAACATTGTCGGAAGAAGAATCTTCATTGTAGGGAATGTTCAGGAACCGGATGTATGGGAAAATCACCGCCATTTAATCGACCTGCAATATGCGCATACCTTCTTAAACAACAAACTTGAAATAAAGCTGAATGTCCGGGATCTGCTTGCACAAAAATTAATCTTCTACCAGGATTTAGGAGGTAATTACAAATATGACAAAGGCGTTGATAACCTGTGGCAGGTAACTACTTACGGACAGTCGGTATCATTGGGTGTTTCTTATAAATTTTAATAAATCCCGGTTCTGAAATGTGGTAATAATTAGGTAACGTATAACTAAAGCAAGCATAACCTTGTCTTAATTTTCATACAATGTCACCGAAATAAATTTGTATCAAAGAAAAAAGAAAAATAAAATGAAAAAGATCTACTTAAGCTTAGCAACGCTATTATGTGCAGCAGCTTTAAATGCACAGACAGGATTCTGGGAAGAAACAGCTTACAGAGGAGCTTTCCCTGTAACCGATAACACAAACGCAACAGACTGGACTGCAGGCTGGGCGAATTTTTCTCCTGAAACAACGAACTACGGGACACCTACACAAACAGTGGAGAATAACATTACATCAAATACTACGTGGAGTGGTATCATTTTATTGAAAAACAAGGTATATGTAAAAAATGGTGCTACTTTAACGATCGAACCGGGAACAATTATCCGTGGTGACAAAGCTACTCAGGCGACATTGATCGTAACAAGAGGTTCTAAAATCCATGCAGCAGGTACTGTAACAAATCCTATCATCTTTACATCCAATGAAAGTGTCGGAGACAGAGCTGAAGGAGACTGGGGAGGTGTTGTTATTTTAGGAAATGCAAAAAATAACCAGCCGGGAGGTGTTGCGAACATCGAAGGTATCGCGCCAACAACGGATACGCAATTTGGAGGAACTAACGACGAAGATAATTCCGGTGTTTTAAGCTTCATCCGTATTGAGTTCGCCGGTATTCCATTTGAACCGAATAAAGAGATCAACGGAATCACTTTTGGTTCAGTGGGGAGCCAGACACAAGTAGATCACATTCAGGTTTCCTGGTCGGGAGATGACTCTTTTGAGTGGTTCGGAGGAACTGTTGATGCAAAATATTTAATTGCTTACAGAGGTCTGGATGATGATTTTGACACTGATTTTGGATTCAGAGGCCGTGTTCAGTTCGGTTTGATCATCCGTGATAAAGATATTTCTGATGCTGCAGGTGACTCTAACGCTTTTGAAAGTGATAACGATGCAACAGGTTCTTCCAATTATCCGATGACAGCTCCTGTTTTCTCTAACATCACTATCGTAGGGCCGAAAGGAAACGGTTCCATTGCTTTGCCAACAGGTGAAAAATTCGAAAAAGCGTTCCGTTTAAGAAGAAATACTGCAACATCTGTATTCAATTCACTGATCACAGGATGGGAAAAAGGATTATCTATTGAAGGTGCGGCTACTGAAGATAATCTGACTGCGGATTCTATGGTAATAGCAAACAACTTGTTCATCAATTTTGATCCGGGAACAGTAACAGTAACAGCAACTCCTTCTTTCTACGCTACGTTCTTTACACAGGATGGTAACGATTCAACAAAAACAATTGCTCAGGTAAACTGGGTGAATCTGTTCCCTGCATTAGGTACTAAGCCAGATGCACGTCTGAATTCAGGTTCAGTTGCAGCAACAGGTGCGAACTTCACAAATACTAAGTTTGGAAATGATTTCTTAGCAGTTACTAAAAACGAAGATATTAACGTATCTGTTTATCCGAATCCTGCAAACAACACTGTAACAATTAACACAAATATGGACGATGAAGCAACTTTGGAAATCCTTACACTTGAAGGTAAAGTTGTTAAATCAGAAGTATTAAAATCAAACAGCACGGAAGTGAATGTTTCAGATTTAACAAATGGAATTTACCTGTTAAACATCAGCAATTCATCTTCCAGAAAAGCTATTAAACTGATCAAGCACTAAACCACACAGTAAGTAAAACAAACACAACGAAAACTGCAGACTCAGGTTTGCAGTTTTTTTATTTTATTATCTTAGATAATCCGGATCATCCTTTTTATATTTGCTTATTGCAAAAAATATGAAAGTCGTTTTAGCAGACAGTAATGAATTAATCAGAATTGGTCTTCGGTCCGTTTTAGAAAATTATCCCGAGATCGAGATTATCGGTGAGGCTGTTTCATCTCATGATCTATGGCTTATGTGCGAAAACACACCCATTGATGAAGTGATTATTGATTACACTTCTGACGGCTTCTCTATTGATATTGTTCCGAAAATCATTCAGAAAAGGCCTGATATCAATGTAATTGCCATCACTCCCGAACAATCGGCCACCACATTGATAAACGCCCTGAAATCAGGCGTAAAAAGCTATGTGAAAAAAGATTGCTCTGTTACGGAAATAATGGATGCAATCATAGAAACCGGAAAAGGGAACAATTTTTTCTGTGGCAAAATCCTTGAAACCATTCAAAAAGCGAATATCAACATCGAAGATCTGGACAGTGATGTATTCTCCTGCGAGCCTGTAAGCTTATCTGAACGGGAAAATGAAATAATCAAAATGATCGCAGAAGGTCTTACCAATATCCAAATTGCGGAGCAACTGTTCTTAAGCAATCATACTGTTAATACGCACCGCAAGAATATCATGTCCAAACTCGGTGTGAAAAATACAGCAGGGATTGTTATGTATGCCGTAAAAATGAATATTGTCAGTCCTAATAAATTCTTGTTCGCCTCGGAAGGAAGTTAGTGTGAATTGTGAATTGCAGGTTACAGATTACAAATTGCAGGTTGGAAAATTGAAAGATTATAATTTATTACTGTTGACCGGAGGCTTCACTATCAATCAGCCAAAGGCGTTTTTCTTTCAGCTCTTCAATCCGCAGGGATTTCCCTTTTTCACGGATATTTTTAACCAGGTCACTATAATAACGGTGCTTATACTCCAGATAATCAATCTGGTAATCCAGCCATTGTTCGTCTGTCATACGAAGCAGGTAAAGTGCCAGCTCTTTCCGAAGCTTGTCGGCGATCAAATGGTAATCGCTTCTTCCCAGATAATCCGAATCGGCATCACACATTAATTGCTCCAGCAGGTTTTTAGGTGTTTCAAAACGTGCTGTCGCCCAAATCAGCTCACACACCTTCTCTATATCTTCACTTGAATAACCGTATTGCGGCAGGTTATTCTTTGCCAGCATTACTGCAAATTGCTCATTGTTCTCGTATTCAACAATAAACCCCACATCGTGATACAAAGCAGCCGTACGCAGCAGCAAAATCTCACGTTGTGACAATGCTTCCAGGCGTGCGTACCGCTTCACGGTTTCGTCCATTTTCAAAGTATGGTCAATTGTGTGATAACACATTGTATCAGGTAAAAAGCATTTCAGCATTTGTAAAATATTCCGGCGCATCCTGTAAAAATCCATGGCAGGTAATCCGCATTCATCCATCACCTGTAAATTAGGAGAGATTCCCCAGTTATCATTACAAAATTCCGGTTTAAGCCAGCTCAAAAAATACATATTCAACCGCCCTCCCCTTTTCTTTATTTCAACTTCGTCAAAGAAAGTCGTTGAGAAATAAGGGGCAACTTTATCATAAATTCGTTGTGTAATCAGAATTTTCCCTTCGGAGGAAGTTTGTTCTGCCCTTGCTGCTATATTGACTGCATCTCCCCAAACATCATATATCAGCTTTTTCCTTCCAACGATACCTCCTACCAGGCTTCCGGCATTGATACCAATCCGGATCTGCCAGCCATCCTTGCCCTGGGCTTTTTCCAAAGCAAATTCTGTTTCCACAAAGCTAATAATTTCATTCGCAGCCAGGCAGGCACGAATCTCAGGAGACGGAAGATCTTCCGTAACTCCGGCAATTGCCATATAAGCATCTCCGACTGTTTTGATCTTTTCTAACCGGTAGCGCTCGCAGATATCATCAAATCTTGAAAAGTATTTTTCAAGTTGACGAATCAGCTCCATCGGTTGTAAATCTGCAGATTTAGATGAAAATCCCACAAAATCAGTAAAAAGAATTACAGCATTTTTGTAGCGTTTCGGTTCTACTTTTCCATTTCTGCGAAAATCTTCGATTACTGTTTCCGGAAATACATTCGCCATAAGAGATGTTACACGCTGCACGTCGAAAAACATACGTTTGTACACTTCTATCTTAACGTTCAGACTAACAGGATCAAAGGGCAATGGAAGAATATCACAAATCCCTTCTTTTACTGAAAAAACAAGAGGTGCGAGCGCTTGTGGTGCATCGGCCATCAACAGGGTAAATACTTCTGCATTCTTACTGTTTCTGATCAGTCCCGAAACAGCAGGTGCGGAACAAAATTCTCCCTGCGAGCAATCCAGGATCTGAATTCCGATTGTTTTTTTCTCTAAAACACGTTTTGCTTCTGCTTCATCTTCCACCTGAATAAGATTCGTGCCAACACTTTTGAAAGCAAGCTTAAACTCGCGAAAAAGAGCTGTCTGCCGACTTACGAAAAGTATGTTTACAAAGTGTTCCAAAGATTAATATCTTCTATCAATAAGATTCTTTTTCATTCGGGAAATCTCCTCTTCGTACATCCTCCACATATTTTTCAATAGAGGATTTCATCTGTTCGTACAAGTTATTGTATTTCCTCAGAAATCTCGGATTAAATTCATTATTGATTCCCAGCATATCGTGAATCACCAATACTTGTCCATCCACATGTCCTCCCGCACCGATCCCTATGATCGGAATAGAAACACTTTCCGCTACTTTTTTAGCCAGTTTTGCAGGGATTTTTTCAAGAACAATCGCAAAACAACCGGCTTCTTCCAATGCTTTCGCATCTTCAATCAACCGGATCGCTTCTTCTTCTTCTTTCGCCCGGACTACGTATGTTCCGAATTTATAGATCGACTGCGGAGTCAGTCCCAGATGTCCCATTACAGGAATTCCGGCTGTCAGGATTCTTTTTATGGATTCAATGATCTCCGAGCCGCCTTCTAATTTAACACCGTGTCCACCCGATTCCTTCATAATCCGGATCGCGTTGGAAAGCGCTTCTTTAGAGTTTCCCTGATAAGATCCGAAAGGCATATCTACAACAACCAGCGCTCTTTTCGCTCCGCGAACCACCGAAGAAGCATGGTAAATCATCTGGTCTAAGGTAATCGGCAAAGTAGTTTCATGGCCAGCCATGACATTAGATGCTGAATCTCCTACCAGGATAATATCAATACCGGCATCATCAATAATCTTTGCCATTGAAAAATCATATCCCGTCAGCATGGAAATTTTTGCTCCTGCTGCTTTCATCTCCTTCAGGACGTTGGTTGTCACTCTTTTTACTTCTTTATGTACTGACATAATATTAAATGCTAAATATTTATTGAACTTTCTCCGGTAGATAGTATGTAATCAATCCTCCTGCACACTTTCGTCCCAATCTGTATCTTCCTCCCATTCTTTCCCCAGAATCATTTTTATTACCTCCGCAGCTCCATATAAACCAAAAAGAGCCGGGATATAGCTGATTGTTCCGTAGAAAGATCGTTTAAAATTGCTTCCATCCGTTAATTTCAACGAATCTTTATCCTGCAATTCTGTTGAATATACCGCTTTTATCCTGCGATAGTCAATCTTATCTTTTTTCAGGCGCTTTTTTAAGTGGCTGGCAAGCTTACAGTTCTTCGTTTTATGTAGCTTATCCACACGTACCTGGGCCGGATCCATTTTTCCTCCCGCGCCCATATGGGAAATAATCTTCGTATTGGTCTTTTTACAGGCTATGATCCATTCCAGCTTAGGTGTTACGGAATCAATACAATCCATTACATAATCCGGTTTTAAATCTTCCAGAAGCTCCCACACTCTTTCCGGTACGACAAACTCCTCTATCACGTTTAATTCAGCATCAGGATTGATCTCACGGATCCGTTCAGCAAGAACTACCGCTTTGTTCCGGCCGATCGTACTGTCCAAAGCTGTCAGCTGTCTGTTTTTATTGGTCGGGTCAAATTTATCTCCATCAATCAACGTGATGGTTCCAACGCCTGCCCGGGCAATAAATTCTCCTGCAAAAGAGCCTATTCCTCCTAAGCCGACTATCAAAACATGTGCTTTCTTCAATTTGTGTAATCCGTCGTCTCCTATCAAAAGTTCTGCACGTTCTAACCAGTTTGTCATGAATTTCCTTTTTTATCTTTCCAAAAATATATAAAAATCACAATGTCTTTACGGAAGAAGTTTTCTGTCAAAAACTTTTTCGAAATTATCCATTAACTGCTTCTCGATATATTCAACCGGAATCTTCCTAATTACTGCCAGCTTTTCATATAAAAGACGGATATTCATTTCTTTATCATCTGTTTCCAGAAACAATCGCTCCAACGGAAAATCCCTCATCACCTCTTGTAATTTTTCATCTGTCAATAAAGCCGTTCCGATACTCAGGTAAAATCCTTCTTCCAGTAATTGTTTTATCGTATTTGTTTTTCTAAAACCATGAAAAATCCATACCTGAGAAGGATCTATCTTCCTTCTCAGCAGAATCAGCTCCTGAATTGCTTTCACACAATGAACGATCAACGGTTTTCGATATTTCTCAGATAAGCTGATCTGTATTTCCAGCCATTGCATTTGTTTGTTCCAGTCAGAGAGGGCCAGCTTATCCAGCCCGCACTCTCCAATTGCCAGGCAATTTGGCTGCTGAACCAGATATTCCAGCTCTTCCAGAAAATCAAAAGAAAACTGCTCTGCATACCACGGATGAATTCCATAGGAACAAATTAATTCCGTCCTCTTGTCAAAAGCATTGAAAATGGACAAATCTGCGGAACCGGAATGATGTGTATGCAAATCAATTAACATGGGATAAAGTTAGGATATTCACCATTATTCTAAAAAAATAATATATCTTTTGCCTTTCAAAATCAAACCATGAGTACAACAGTGAATTCTAACTTCTTTGATTCTAAACTATTAGGGCATCCAAGCGGATTATTTGTCCTCTTCTTTACAGAAATGTGGGAGCGCTTTTCCTTTTACGGGATGCGCGTATTACTGATCCAGTATCTGACAGCTGCGGTCATCCACGGAAATCCGAAATCAGGTTTAGGGTGGGATGTTCAGTCTGCTTCTGCTCTTTACGGAACGTATGTAATGCTGTTGTATATCACTCCTGTTTTCGGAGGTGTCATTGCCGACAAGCTGTTAGGATCATGGAAATCGGTGATTATAGGCTCCATCATCATGACTTTGGGGCATGCTTCCATGGCAATCGAGAATGATATCACTTTCTTCATCGGATTAGCCTGCCTGATCTTAGGAACCGGTTTTTTCAAGCCCAATATGCCGGCAATTCTCGGGGAAATGTATAAGAAATTTCCGGAGAAAAAAGATGGCGGCTATACGATTTTTTATATGGGAGTAAATGCCGGCGCATTTTTCGGAATGATGTTGTGCGGGTATTTTGCTGAAAAATTCGGCTGGCACTGGGGATTTGGCCTAGCAGGAATCTTTATGCTTCTGGGAACCATTCAGTTTTGGTTGGCAAAACCGTTATTTGGTACAATAGGTGATCTGAAAAAAGAAGACAAAACAGTTGAATTAAAAGAAGAAGACGTCAATCACCCGGATGAGAAAGTCAGAAATCCGTTTAAAATAATTGATATTGCTTTAATTGTAATCGTTTCTATTTTGGGATTGATGTATGCCTTCAATGATCCTATTTCCAGAAACCTTCCGGACAAAGACATCTTTAAATTTTTAGATATTTTAAAATCAGACGGAAGCGTTTTCCGCGGGCAATATATTGTGATTATCGGCACACTTCTCTTATTTTTCTTTCTGATTATCAACAGAATTCTGCGGTACGGGAAAGTTGTAAAAGACAGGATGCTGGCAATTATTATTTTGGCAGTCACCTTACTTTTCTTTTTCATGAGCTTCGAACAGGGAGCTTCTTCTCTGGTAATTGTAGCAAGGGATTATATTGACCGTTCCCTTGAAGGAAATGCATTAGTTATTTTCAATATCGTAAATGCGTTATTGACTATCGTTCCATTATCCATTATCTCATGGGTATTGGTCAAGCTTGCCCTGATAACATGGAAAAAGATCAGTATTTCCAATATAATCCTGTTTATCTGTTTCGGACTGATCTGGGCTGCCGTGCTCAAGATGCTTCATAAAGAGTTTACCGCAGATGCGTCAGAGATTACCGTTTCATGGTTTTCCACATTAAATGCGTTCTTTATCATCCTGCTGGCATCCACAATCTCTAAAATATGGGATTCCAAATACAATCCTCCGGTTGCTTTCAAATATGGTTTCGGATTAATTTTTGTGTCTATCGGCTTCCTGTTATTAGGAATCGGCTCATGGGGAATCGGGGAAGGAGTGAAAATCTCCATGATCTGGTTAATTTTAACGTATCTCCTACACACCATTGGAGAGCTTTTTATTTCTCCGGTCGGCCTGTCTTATGTCAGTAAGCTTGTTCCTGCCAGAATGCTGGCATTTATGTACGGAATCTGGTATTTAGCTATCGCTATAGCTCAAAAATTAGCAGCCTTGCTCGGCGGGCAGGTGGAAGTTATAAAAGAAGAGTATTCATTAAGCCATTTCTTTTTGTTATTCACCGCCATTCCTTTAGTTGTGGCCATTATTATCATGTTGCTGCATCCGTTGCTCAAAAAACTGCTTCACGGCATAAAATAGAAATTTAATGGCTGCAGCTCGTTAAAAAATAACAGGACGTTGTTTTTTTTACATTTTTTTATAATTTCACAACTTTTAAATTTAAAGATGTAAAATGAGTATAGAAACACAAAAAGGACATCCTAAAGGGTTGTATCTGTTATTTACAACCGAAATGTGGGAACGTTTCAGTTATTATGGGATGAGAGCATTATTTACATTATTCTTAGTTAATGCATTAATGTTTGATAAAAAAACTGCTTCCGGAATTTACGGATCATATACCAGCCTTGTTTACCTTACACCTATAATCGGAGGTTACTTTGCCGATAATATCTGGGGGAACCGAAAGTCCATTTTTGTAGGAGGAATAATGATGGCTATCGGGCAGTTTTTCATGTTTTTATCCGCCTCATTTTATGTGAATCATAGTTTGGCTATGATTTTAATGATTGTCGGGCTAACCTTCTTAATTTTCGGAAACGGATTTTTCAAACCAAATATATCTACTCTTGTAGGGCAATTATATTCAGAAACGGACAAACGTAAAGATGCCGCTTATACTATTTTTTACATGGGAATCAACCTGGGAGCATTCATTGCCCCATTACTTTGTGGATATTTAGGAGAAAGATATGATGCTTCCGGTGCTGTTATTCCAAGCGCATTCAAGTGGGGTTTCCTTTGTGCCTGCCTTGGTATGATTATCTCTGTTGTGACTTTCGAATTAAGGAAAAATAAAGTATTAAACACACCTGAAGGGAATCCTATCGGTGTCGAACCTAACCAAAAAAGATTAGCACAGGAGAATCCAAATGATACAGTTGCTCCTAAAAAAAGCAATTCAAATGTTTTTATCGGTATTCTTGTTGGTATTATTCTTTTGGTTTTTTTCCGCTTTTTTGTATTTATATCAGCAGATGAATCAGTTATTGACATTACCAATAATTACATTTCAGCAGCTATCTTTGCTGTTTCAATAGCTATTCCATTAATAATTATTACGGACAAATCATTAAATAAAATAGAAAAGCAAAGGATATCAGTCATTTACATAGTTGCTTTCTTTGTAATTTTCTTCTGGGCAGCTTTTGAACAAGCAGGTGCTTCTCTGACATTTTTTGCAGCGGAACAAACAAACAGGGTCATTTTCAATTTCCACATGCCAGCAAGCTGGTTCAACAGTTTTAACGCTGTATTTATTGTTCTGCTAGCTCCTTTAATCTCTATATTATGGACTAAATTAGCAAAGAAAAATTTAGAACCGGCTTCTCCTTATAAACAAGCCTACGGTCTGTTTTTACTTGCCCTTGGTTATGTATTCATTGCATTTGGGGTTGATGGTGTTGAACCAGGAATAAAAGTATCAATGATATGGTTAACAGGCCTTTATTTTATTCATACGATCGGTGAATTATTCTTGTCTCCTATCGGTTTGTCCATGGTTAATAAGCTGGCACCTGTCAGATTTGCTTCCTTATTAATGGGAGTATGGTTTCTGAGTACAGCAGCTGCCAATAATTTTGCAGGATTTTTAAGCTCTTTCTACCCAGATCCTGTATTAACCGGAGAACAGGTCAGAGATCTAGAAAAGCAATTTACTACTGATCAGTACACGTGTTATTTAACTGCTGAAGATACAAAAACAGCTTCTCTTTCTGACACAACGCAAATCATTGATCAAAAAGGAAATATATCTGAAGTCAAGTACTCAGATATAAAATTTGACAGATTACTTCCAAAGACAAAAAACGAGGATTTAATCAAAAAAAATAGCCAGATTATTCAGGAAAAGAAGATCGAATACGCGAAGATGGCTATAAACAAAGAAAAATCTTTTCTGGGTATCAAAATTACTGATTTGAAATCATTCTTTTGGTTATTCGTCTATTTAGCCGGAGGATCATCGGTCATTTTATTTTTACTAAGTAAGCTACTGGTCAAAATGATGCACGGTGTTAAGTAATTAATTAAAACAAATCGTCTGAAATAAGACTGATTAATCAGGATAAAGATAAAATGAAGCCGGCGAAGAAAAATCTTCGCCGGCTTTTTATGTCTTTTTAAAACGATTTAAGCACTTTAAAAACCATCCCTGTATCTTTCCCATATATTTCTGCATTTAAGTATCTGTAACAGCAAATAAATGCTGCGTTATGAATCATTTGGTAATTCAGTTATCAGCGTTACTTATTATCACCTGCAAATTAACAGAAAAGTATTTCCATGAGCTTCTTTCGAATTCTTAGTGTAGATATAAACAAAAAGCCCCGCTTAAATTAAGCAGGGCTTTTTGTTTTTAAATCTTTTTATTTATTTCTTTTTGTACTCAGCAGCATCCAGTTTAAGGATCTCATCAATTACTTCATTTGTGATATCCTGCCCTCCTTTGAAATACAGTAATTGAGTTTCGTCAATTACGTAGCTCAGCTTTTTACGGTCAGAAACAAGCTCCACTGCTTTTTGAAGACGTTTTAAAATCGGATCATTCAATTCATTTCCGCGTGCCTGAAGGCGTTGTTGCAATTCCTGCTCTCTTGTCTGCAGGTTCGTTTGCATTTTTTGCAGGCGCTCTTCTTCGTACTGTCTCAAAACAGGAGAAAGCGACTCACGTTCTTTCATATATTTTTCATATGCTTTTTGCAATTCTGCTTCTAAATCTGTCAATTCTTTTTCCGCAGCTTTACTAAAGTCCTGAAGCTCTTTCAACGCATCTTTTCTGGAAGGTAATGTATCTAATACTTTCGTTGAATTAATATGTGCAACTTTAGATTGAGCACTTACAGTTCCGATCATCAATACGGAAACAAAAACGAATAATAACTTTCTCATTTTTACTTTTCTATTTACTTTACTTTTTAATTCCTAACTCTTTAATTACGGCATCGCTAATATCAAATTTACTATCTGCGTAAATCAGATTGCTCTGATTTGCCTTGTCAAATATAAAACTATAATTCTTACTGGAAGCAACTTTCTGCATCGCTTCGTAAATTCTGTCCTGAATCGGTTTTATGAGTTCCTGACGTTTTTGAAAATAATCACCGGTAACTCCGAAACGGGATTTCTGCAATTCCATTGCTTCTCCCTCCAGTTTCTTAATTTCTTCCTGGCGCTTTTCTTTCTCTTCAGCAGGCAATAATACCTCTTCTCTTGCAAAGTTATCTTTCTTTGTTTTAATTATTTCATAGCGCTCCTCAATTTCTGTGGTCCAGCGCTCTACCATTTTATCAAGACGTTCCTTTGCTGTTTTATATTCTTCTATATTATTCAGAATGTAATCTGAATCAATGTAACCGTATTTCTGAGCAATTGAGGCAAATGATGTGCCAAAAAACAATGCAGCTAATAAAAGTAAATGCTTCATAACTTATAACTCTCCTAAATTCATACCAATTGTGAAGGTAAATTTACCAAAATATCCTTTTTGTCTTATACTTGAATCGGAAGATCCTTTATAACCATCCGAATGCGGATCCAGCGTATCAAAGCCCCAGCCGTAATCTACTCCAAGCATACCGAACATCGGAAGGAAAATTCTCAGACCGATACCTGCAGACCGTTTCACATTCAGCGGATTAAATTTCTTGAAATTCGGATAGGTATTTCCAGCCTCTCCGAATAATAGTAAATAGAAGGTTGCTGACGGGTTTAATGATAACGGATAACGCAGCTCCAGCGTATATTTTGTCGCAATCGGATCTCCGGTGGATGACGAAACAGAATTATCATCATATCCGCGAAGTGCCAGCAACTGATATCCTACAAACGAATAAGCTCCGATCATACCGCTTCCTCCCATCTTATAACGCTCAAACGGAGATAAGCCTTTCGAAGAGTTGTATGCTCCCATATATCCGACACCGACACGCGACATCAATACCAGCTTTCTGTCTCTTGTTAACGGGAAATAATATTCCGTTGAAAATTTAAACCGGTAATACTCCACAAATTTATAGCGTTCCTGTCCTGTCGCACCGGAATAATCTTTGTCTTTTCTGAATAATGAATATGGAGCTGTTGTTTTAAACATGAAGGTAATGTTTGAGCCTTCCTGCGGATAAATCGGCGCACTTACCGAGCTTCTCTGAAGAATATATTTAAAGCTGATATCATTCGCAAAACCTTTTTCAAAGCTCTCTGTAAAGCCGTTCATATTCAGGTCATAATAGGTATATCCCAGCTCATAATATGCTGTAAAGAAATCATCCGGAATCTTTTTACGGCGTCCCAGCCCAAGTCCTATACCTGTTTGCTGAATTCCCTGGTATCCTTCTTTGCTTTTTGCTACTCCGGAACTGGAATAAGAAGTGTGGTTTGCCCAAAAGCTGAGTGATGTAGGTTTTTTACCTCCTAACCACGGCTCCGTAAATGAGAAGTTATAACCCTGATAATATTTCCCGTTTGTCTGTACACGTAAGGATAAACGCTGCCCGTCTCCCGAAGGTAACGGCGACCATGCTGATTTATCAAAGAATTTCTTTGTTGAGAAATTATTGAAGGTCAGTCCGGCTGTCAGAATCAGACGCTTAATAGCATAACCTCCTGATAATTCCACCTGGTCAGAAGATTTTTCCTCCACTACGTATTCAATATCTACTGTTCCTTTTTGTGGATTTGGTAAAGGATTGATCTGAAACCCCTGCTCATTGAAATATCCCAGCTGAGCCAGCTCACGCTGTGTACGGATAATGTCATTACGATTGAATAAATCTCCCGGCTTAGTACGAATTTCCCGGCGGATTACGTGCTCGCTCGTTTTTGTGTTTCCCTTAATAAAAATGTTATCGACAATTGCTTCTTTTCCTTCAATCAGGCGGATCTGATAGTTGATATGGTTATCAACAATACTTTTTTCTATTGCCTGAATGTTGAAGAATAAATATCCTTTGTCCATATATAAAGAAGAGATATCCCTTCCGTCAGGACTCATGTTCAAACGGGTATCCAGTAATTCCTTATTATAAATATCACCGTATTTTATTCCAAGAACTGTATCTAAATAAGAGCTTCTGTATTTTGTATTTCCAACCCACTCTATATTACCAAAATAAAATTTGCTTCCTTCCTCAATTTTCATTTTGATCAACAAGCTTCTGTCGCTGATCAGGAAAAAAGTATCCGATACGATCTTGGCATTCCGCATACCATTCGCATTGTATTTGGCAATTACATTCTGCTTATCGGTTTCATAAGTAGATTCAAGGAATTTAGATTTTTTAAAGATGCGGAGCAAGCTGGTTCTTTTTGTTTCTTTCATTGCTTTTCTGATCTTCGCATCGCTAAGCTGCTCATTTCCTTCAATCAAAATATCCTGAACACGGATCCGCTGGCCACGGTCCACATTAATTACAAACATTTCTGAATTATTCAGTAAACTATCTGCTTCGCGCCTGATATTTACCTTTACATTCCAAAAACCTTTATCCCGGTAATATCCCCGGATCTTCGCAGCTGTAAGATTAACCGTGTTTTCAGAAATAGTCTTTCCGGAAAACAGGTTGATCTGCTCTCTGACCTTGTCCGCATCTTTCTTGGCTACTCCTTCCAGCTTAAAACGGGAAAGCTTCGGTTTCGGCTGAAGTTCAATGGTCAGAAAAGCAATGTTTGCGACAATCCTGTCCACATAAATATCTACCTGTGAAAAAAGTCCTTCTTTCCAAAGGTTCTTGATCGCATTGGTAATTTTATCACCCGGGATCATTACTTTCTGCCCCTGGCGCAAGCCAGCAATCAATAAAATGGCCTGGTGATCGAAATTATCTGCACCTTCCACACGGATAGCTCCGATCTGGTATTCTTTCGGGTTTGCGTAATCCCAGTCTCCGTCGCCGATTGATGTGACCTGTACGGGATTAGAAGTATTGGAAGAATCTTCCACTTCCTGTGCCATCAATGCTGATGAAAAGAAGCAGAAAAAGAAAAGTAGCTTCGCTGTATATTGATTGTATATCTTCATTCTACATTTATGATTTGCTCTGAAGTTTTTCCGAAACGCCGTTCCCTGAACTGAAAATCTATCACTGCCTTGTATAATTCCTCTTCGTTAAAGTCCGGCCATAGTACTTCTGTGAAATAGAATTCGGAATAGGCACATTGCCAGAGAAGGAAATTACTCAACCGCATTTCACCGCTCGTTCTTATTAGCAATTCAGGATCAGGAAAAGCTGCTGTTGAAAGGTTCGCAGAGATTAGTTCTTCATTTACAGCAATTGGATCCAAATCTCCCGCTTTCGTCTTTTCAGCAATCTTCTTCACCGCTTTCGTAATCTCCCACTTAGCACTATAGTTTAATGCTAAGATAAGATGCAACCCGGTATTATTTTTTGTTACTTCAATAGCATTATACATTTCGGCTTTGCAATCCTCAGGAAGTCCTTCCAAATCGCCAATACCGTGGATTCTGACCTTACGTTTCATCAAATCCGGGATTTCTCCCACAATGGTACGTACCATCAGTTCCATTAATCCATCCACTTCTGCCTTCGGCCTTCCCCAATTCTCTGTCGAGAATGCGTACATCGTCAAATACCGAACTCCCAGTTTCTGACAAGCATTTACCGTTTGACGCACAGCATCTACTCCAAAAGAGTGACCGAACAAGCGGTCCTGCCCCTGTTTCTTCGCCCAACGTCCATTACCATCCATAATTACGGCAATGTGCTCCGGAATCCTTGTCAAATCTATCTGTTGTTCAGTATTCATAAAAAAACTCTGCTTAAACGCAAGAAATTAACTTATAGTATGTAATTCTTAAAGTTTGCCAAAATTAAAAAAAGGGATTTGTAAAACAAATCCCTTAAGATTTAACAGCAGCTTTTATTTATTCTGCTAAAACGATAATTTTATTATTGCTCATCTCCACAACTCCTCCATTAATTTTCACATAAATCACGGAAGCATTTTTCTCATCTACTCTTACAGAAGCAGGAAGATCTTCGGCATCAGCAACTGCGTTTACCAGATCTACTTTTACTTCTCCTTCTTTTAAGGAAGAGATGACCGGAGCATGGTTATTTAAAACCTGAAACAGGCCATCTAAACCGGGAAACTGAACTGCAGTAGCTTCTCCGGAAAAAATTTTAGCTTCAGGCGTTATGATCTCTAATTGCATAATTCTTCAGATTAATTAGTCTCTGCAAGCATCTTCTCGCCTGCTTCGATAACATCCTGGATTGTACCTTTTAAGTTAAATGCTGCTTCAGGGTATTGATCCAGCTCACCATCCATAATCATATTGAAACCTTTGATCGTATCCTGAATGTCCACCAATACTCCTGGAATACCTGTAAACTGCTCTGCTACGTGGAATGGCTGAGAAAGGAAACGTTGTACACGACGCGCTCTGTGCACGATCAACTTATCTTCCTCTGATAATTCGTCCATACCCAGGATGGCAATGATATCCTGAAGCTCTTTATATCGTTGTAATGTCGTTTTAACGCGCTCAGCACAATTATAGTGAAGATCTCCGATTACACTCGGACTCAAAATACGGGAACTTGAATCCAGCGGATCCACCGCAGGATAAATACCCAACTCGGCAATCTTACGAGATAATACGGTTGTCGCATCCAAATGGGCAAATGTATTAGCCGGAGCCGGGTCCGTTAAGTCGTCCGCAGGTACATAAACTGCCTGAACAGATGTAATCGAACCATTTTTAGTAGAAGTAATACGTTCCTGCATTGCCCCCATTTCTGTTGACAATGTCGGCTGGTAACCTACCGCTGAAGGCATACGTCCCAGTAAGGCGGACACCTCAGAACCAGCTTGGGTAAAACGGAAAATGTTATCTACGAAGAACAGGATATCCTTTCCTTGGCCGTCTCCTTCTCCGTCACGGAAATATTCTGCCATTGTCAAACCGGACAACGCAACCCGTGCACGTGCTCCCGGAGGCTCGTTCATCTGACCGAAAACGAAAGTAGCTTTAGACTCTTCCATTTGTTTCAGATCGATTTTAGAAAGATCCCATCCTCCTTCTTCCATTGAGTGCATGAAATCATTACCATATTTGATAATTCCTGATTCCAGCATCTCACGAAGCAAGTCATTTCCTTCACGTGTACGTTCACCTACACCTGCAAACACAGATAAACCTCCGTGTCCTTTTGCGATATTATTAATTAATTCCTGAATCAATACTGTCTTACCTACTCCGGCACCACCAAACAAACCGATTTTACCTCCTTTTGCGTATGGCTCAATCAGGTCGATCACTTTGATCCCTGTGAACAGAACCTCTGTTGAAGTGGACAACTGGTCAAACTTTGGAGCTTCGCGGTGGATAGGTAAACCGTTTGAATTATCTACGGCATTAATCCCGTCAATTGCTTCACCAACTACATTAAATAATCTGCCTTTGATCTTCTCTCCGATCGGCATTTTGATTGCGCTACCTGTAGAAAGAACAGCCATGCCTCTTCTAAAACCATCAGAGGAATCCATAGAAATTGTTCTTACCGAGCTTTCTCCAATGTGAGACTGCACTTCAAGAACTACTCTTGTACCATCGCTTTTTCTTACTTCCAATGCGTCGTAAATGTTCGGAAGCTTAACTCCTTTCTCGAAGCTAACATCAACTACAGGACCGATTACCTGTGAAATTTTACCTTGTAATTGTGACATTTGTGTGCCCTTTTTAAATGATTCGATAATTTGGGCGCAAAGATACACTATATTTTTTAAAGACTCATTTTGTTCATAAGTTTTTTACCTCTCATCTGAAAAAAAGTTTGCATTAACATCGTATATGATAAAAATACGAATAACTAAAACTATTTTTGTATTCGAAAAATCCAACAAACATGTTGTTAGAAGTAAAGGACAAAGTTGTCTCAACAGATATTTTTAAACGAAAATTCGTCTGCGATCTGAATGCCTGTAAAGGAGCCTGCTGCATAGAAGGAGATGCGGGAGCACCCTTAACCTTTGAGGAAGTCGATATTCTGGAGGAAGTATATGATCTTGTCAAACCGTATATGCGCCCCGAAGGAATCGCAGAAGTTGAGAAAAAAGGAGTCTTTTACATCGACGAAGATAACGAGCCTGTGACAGCTTTAGTAAATGGCGGTGAATGTGCTTTCGTTTATTTTGACGAACAAGGTATTACCAAATGTGCGATTGAGAAAGCTTATCTTAATAATGAGATTGATTTTAAAAAACCTATTTCCTGTCACCTTTATCCAATCCGGGAAATGCGGTTGAATGAGCTGACTGCTCTTAACTACAACGAATGGAGTATTTGTAAAGATGCCTGCTCGCTGGGCGAACAGCTTCAGGTCCCTGTATATAAATTCCTGAAAGAACCGATTATCAGAGCGTATGGAGAAGATTTTTTCAGAGAGCTGGAAACGGTCAGCGAGGAAATAAAAAATTTTGATTTTTAACCCAACCTTTTTCATGGCTGTCACGTCTTTAAATTGTAGAACATCGGTAACTCATAGTTTACATTCAGTTCTACTTTGGTTTTATTTTCCTTGCAGATTCCTGAAAAGGGCAAAACGGGTTCGCTCTTTTCAGGTTTTTTTATTTTTGTAAATTATAACGGAGAATAAGACGTGAACCTGCAATCCAGAAAATATGTTTCCATCATTATGTTCCTTGCGATAGGGATCATATATATATCCCGCTTATTTTATATGCAGGTACTGGATGAATACTGGACGCTCCGTGCTGCGGAAATATCGGAAAAAAGGAAGCTTGTTATTCCTCCCAGAGGACACGTTGTTGACCGTACAGGAAAATTAGTAGTAAGCAACAAGCCTTACTACAATCTGATGATGATCGAAAAAAACATCAAAGATCTTGATACTGTAGCACTGGCAAACCTTATTGGCTGGGAACCGATAAAAATCAGAGAACGTTTTAAAGAGATTCGTGAAGAGCAGGGATATGATAAAAACCCTAAAACAGGAAAACGCGACTTGCCCCGTTATCAGAAAGTAAGGCCATACGTCTTTGTCAAAGAAATCACCATTGATGAGATGGCACAAATCGCACCTCATCTTTACAAGTTTCCGGGTTTCTATGAGGAGTTGTCAAGCATGCGCTACTATTCTTATCCGAATGCCGCAAATATTCTCGGGTATGTAAGTGAGGTCAATCAACAGGAGATTGATGCTGATTCAGCGCGTTATTACCGTCCGGGTGACAACATAGGAAAAGCGGGGATTGAAAAATACTATGAGAAAGAATTACGCGGGATCAAAGGAGTCAATTATATTGTTACTTCGGCGATGAACAATGAGCTACAGCCGTATGCTAACGGCAAATATGATATCAAGGCCAAACAGGGTGACCGTTTACAGTTAGGAGTTGATATTGAATTACAGGTGTATGGTGAACAGCTGATGCAGAACAAACGCGGAACCATCGTTGCTATCGAACCGTCAACGGGAGAAATTCTGACAATGGTCAGCGCACCGACCTACGATCCCAATTTATTAGTCGGAAAACGCGCCATTCAAACCAATTATCCAAAGTTGCTTCTGGATGAGAACAAGCCGCTTTTTCCACGGCCGCTTCAGGCAGAATATCCACCGGGCTCCATCTTTAAGCTTTTACAATCTCTCATTGCGTTACAAGAAGGAAGAATTACCGTCAACACTGGTTTCCCGTGTAATAAAAGCTTAGTCGGCTGTCACAACCATCCGAATGCGAGAAGCATTATCGAAGCGGTACAAATGTCTTGTAATCCCTATTATTATCAGGCGGTACGCCGTGTCATTCAGCCGGGAGTAAAGAAAAACATCTATGCAGATGCTGAGTACGGACTCGGAAAATGGGCGGAATATATGCACAATTTCGGGCTGGGTGAAAAGCTGGCGACAGACATTCCCGGCGTCCGCCCCGGACTGATCCCGGATCCGAATTATTACGATAATCTTTTTCCGTCAAAGAGAAATCCTTACGGGCATCATCGCTGGGCATTTTCTACCATACGTTCCATTTCTATCGGTCAGGGAGAAGTAAAAGTAACACCGTTGCAAATGGCCAATATTGCCGCCATGCTGGCGAACAGAGGCTGGTTTTATGTCCCACATGTGGTAAAATCGATCGGAAATAAAGGTTCGGAAAAAGTATTCCTGGAAAAACATCAGACAGGAATTAATCCTCAGCATTTCGAACCGGTTATCGAAGGGATGCGACGCGTGGTATATGAAGCGGGTGGTACCGCACGAAGAGCGCGTTTAAATGATATCATCATCTGTGGAAAAACAGGAACAGCACAAAATCCTCACGGGGAAGATCATTCTGTATTTATCTGCTTTGCCCCTAAGGACAATCCTAAAATCGCCGTCGCAGTCTTTGTGGAAAATGCCGGAGCGGGCGGTACCTGGGCAGCACCAATTGCCAGCCTGATCGTAGAGAAATACCTGAAAAGGGAAGTTACAGAGAAAGAACGGGAAAAATATATTCTGGAAGCAAATTTCATGGGAAAGACCACTAAATCCAATACGGCAAATGAGTAGAGAAACTGCATACAGAAACAATTCACTACTGGGAAAGATTGACTGGCTGATCCTTATCATCTATATTGCATTAGTGACTATCGGCATTGCAACGATCTATTCAACTGCTTACAATCCCGAGCATCCGTCATTGCTCTCCTTTTCTGAAAAATACGGAAAGCAGATTGCATGGGTAGGTGTTTCCTTTTTTCTCGGTTTTCTCATCTTCCTGATTGATACGACTATCTATCAGAAGTTTGCTTATTTCATTTATATTTTCTGTCTGGGACTTTTAGTCATCGTATTATTCATGCCTCCTGTAAATGGTGCACGTGCCTGGTTAGGAATTGGAAGCATGGGAATTCAACCGGCAGAATTTGCTAAAATCGGAACGGCTTTGGCGCTGGCGAAATTTATTCCCTCGCTGAATATACGGACGCTTGATTCGAAATCGGTACTGCTTTCCAATATCATTATTCTCATTCCGATGATTTTGATTATCCTGCAACCCGACGCAGGTTCTTTTGTCGTGTTCACTGCATTTCTTTTTGTGCTCTACCGGGAAGGCTTAAGCTACGACCCTATTTTGCTAAAGCTGCTTCGATTCCTTGGAATCACCCGCTTAAAAAGCACATGGGTAGGAAACCATTTTATTCCTCTTTTGTTTATCGTGATTGTCATTTCAATGGCCGCACTTCTAACGAGCAACAATATTATCACTTTTGAGAGCCTACCGGGAATTGAATTGCCGGGAATGTACGGCGTTCTGTTATTTTTCTTTTCTGTCTTCCTGCTGCTGCTGATTCTTGTTTTAATTTTCACGACTAAAAAAGACAGGTCTAAATTTTTACTGATCTTAATTTTCAGCCTGGGTATTGTTTTCTCCATTGTTATTGGTGTCGATCGGATGTTCCAATCACTGAAAAAGCACCAAAAAGAAAGAATTGAACTGTTCCTTGGATTGAGAGAGGATCCGAATGGTGATGATTATAACCGGAACCGTGCAATGGCCGCGGTAGGTTCCGGCGGACTAAAAGGCAAAGGATACCAGCAGGCCAGCTTATCATCAGTTGAAGCAAATCACGTTCCCGAATCAGAAACGGATTTCATTTTCTGTCCGTTGTCAGAAGAATGGGGCTTTATCGGATCAGGAACAATTGTTCTTCTTTACACGGTGTTGCTGATCAGGATTATCGTTATCGCAGAAAGGCAGCGGTCTTCGTTCTCCAGAATATATGCTTATTCGGTTGCGACGATTTTGTTCTATCACTTTGCTATTAATATCGGAATGAACATCGGACTTGCTCCTGTTATCGGGATTCCATTGCCGTTTATCAGCTATGGAGGTTCTTCCATGATGTCTTTTTCAGTAATGTTATTTATCTTATTGAAGTTGGATAGCCAGCGAATTGATATATTACAGTGAATTGCAGATTCCAAATTGCAAATTACAAATTGCTAACTCATTCAAAATTCAGTATTCAATATTCATAATTCTCCGGGGAGACATCATCTACAGCTCTTTTCCAACTTCCTCTATCACGCTCCAGACAGCATTTGCAGTGAAATCCCAGTTGAAAAGCGGGGCACGCTGCAAACCTTTTTCACTAAGGTCCTTTTGAAGCTGTTCATCAACAAAAAGCCGTTGCATTTGCGTAGCGATTTCTGCTGTATCGAATGGATTTACTAAAATACCGGCATCGCCGACTACTTCAGGAAGGGAAGTTAGATTACCGGCAATTATGGGTGTTCCACAACGCATTGCTTCTACCAGCGGGATTCCAAACCCTTCAAAATAAGGGACAAAAACCAATGCCAATGCACTAGCCGTCACCTTTGCCAGCTCTTCCAGCGAAAGGTGTCCTGTAAAATGAACATCTGAACGAAATTCTTCAGCAACCAAAGAAGCTTCCATATGATTCGTCGCGAATAAATTCGCGCCTACAATCAGCAGTTTCCCCTTATTTCCGCGTTCACGGTATATCTGAAAGGCTTTCAGCAAGCTCTTCAGATTCTTTCTGGGATGTAAGGCCCCGACAAATAAAAAATAAGGCTCACCGCCAGCATATTGGATCCGTACCTTCTGTTTTTCTTGTTCCGTAACAGGCCTGAATGTTTCGGAAGCTCCGTTCCAGGCAACTTTTACCTTAGCCGGCTCTATTCCGTAAGAAGCAACGATATCCTGCTTTGAATATTCGGAAACCGTCAGCAGCCTTTCCGCTTTTTTAGCAAATTTCGGAAAAAACTTATTGTAATACCAACGGAAACGAAGCGGTAAATCTTTCGGGTGGTGAAGGAAATTCAGATCGTGCATCACTCCGATCTGTTTGCATTCTGCTCGTAATGACAGGAAACCATCGGGAGAGAAAAAAATATCAATTTTTTCATTTTTCAAAGCTGCCGGTAAAGCAAATTCAAACCAGGAAATAATCAATACTACAGCACGTGTAGGCGGAAAAAGAACGACCGGTTTTACATTCGGTCCGAAAATAAATTTTTTATCATACGGGCGGTCAAAAAAGAATACGAATTCATGTTCGGGATGCTGTTTTACCATTCTTTTTACCACCTCGTAAGTGTACCAGCCAAAGCCTTCCATCTTAGAGGAAAGCAAAAAACGTGTATTGATCCCAATCCGCATAATTCAAAAACACCATTTAAGGCGCTGCGATATTACGAATTTATTGACAATTGTTCGTAATATTGTGAAAGATTAATGTATGCAGCGGAAATTCCTTTTTAATTTACTCCTGTTAATTGCTGTCAATTTGCTGATAAAGCCACTGGCTATTTTCGGGATTGATGCAGAAGTTCAGAACCGGATCGGTTATGAGGATTACGGCATTTATTTCTCGTTATTCAACTTTACTTATATCTTTAATATCCTGCTTGATTTAGGAATTACCAATTTCAATATCAAGAATGTAGCTCAGTTCCCGGTGCTTTCCAGACGTTATATCGGAAAGCTGATTTCCCTGCGGATCGTTTTGTTTCTGTTTTATGCGGTAGTCATATTCACTATAGGCTCACTCATCGGATTCCGTCAAAACCAGGTTTATATTCTATTTTTCCTGATAATTAATCAATTCTTATTAAGCTTATTACAATTTTTAAGGAGCTACTTCTCCGGGATGCTATTATTTGGATTAGATGCTTTTTTCTCTGTTTTTGATAAATTGCTGCTCATCGGGATTTGCGGTTATTACCTGTATATCAATCAAACAACAGCATTTACAATCTATCACTTTATCTTTTCACAAACAGCTGCATATATTCTTTCTCTAATACTGGCTCTTATTATTCTTTCGAAAAAAATCGGTTTTCAAAATTTTAAAATACAACCTAATTTTTCCATTGCTATCTTTAAGAAATCACTTCCTTATGCCTTGTTAATCCTGACAATGACCGTTTATACGCGGATCGATGCGGTACTCTTAGAACGACTTCATCCATATGGTGATTTTCAAACGGGAATATATGCGCAGGCATACCGGATTTTAGACGCTTTTGTAATGTTTGCCATGTTGTTTAACACATTGCTGTTTCCGATTTTTTCCACTCAAATACAGAAAAGGGAAAATATTCAGCCGTTGCTTTTAACTTCCGGTAAACTTATCTTTACGCTGGCTATTTCCGTTACTATAGGAAGCATCTTCTTTGCAGAAGATATTCTTTCTCTCTTCTACGATCAGGTACACCTGGTTTCCGTCATTACTTTCCGGATTCTGATCATCTCCTTCATGCCTATATGCGCGATCCAAATTTTTGGGACCTTAAACACAGCCAGTGATAATCTTCGCTTTTTAATCATTGTTTCAATCGTAGGAATTATTATTAATGTCGGATTGAATATATTCCTGATCCCGTATCGTGGCGCGATTGGAACAGCAATGGCATGTCTGGTGACACATATTGTAATAGCGGGAGTTCAAATCGTTTATACCAAACGTTTTTTCCATTTAAAAACAGCATGGAAAACACTTATCGCACTTATTATCCTTGGAACAGGATTATATCTCGTTTCAGATATCTTCCTGAAAGCAACGCATGGGTTCTTTGTCAACTTTTGCTTATTTGTAAGTGTTTCGATCATTTTTTCGGTAATTTTGCGGCTCATTGATATCAAAAACATCATACAGCTGATAAAAACACGTTCATAATGGCAAAAAAAGGAATTTGTATATTGGGCTCAACCGGCTCCATCGGGACGCAAACACTGGAAGTTATTGAGGCAAATCCGGAGCTTTTCACGGTTGAAGTTCTTACCGCACAAAACAACGCTGATCTGCTGATTCAGCAGGCGGTCAAATTCCAGCCCAACACGATTGTGATCGGTAACAGAGAACAGTACGAATATGTCAAAAATGAACTATGGCAGCAGGATATCAAAGTCTATTGCGGAGAAGAAGCACTTGCGGATGTAGTGACGAATGAAAATATAGATGTTGTCCTTACCGCACTTGTAGGATACTCAGGGCTAAAGCCGACCATCAATGCAATTAAGGCAAAAAAGAATATTGCGCTGGCGAATAAAGAAACACTGGTGGTTGCCGGCGAGCTGATCCGCGAGCTCGTAAAAGAGCATCAGGTAACGATTTATCCTGTGGATTCGGAACACTCCGCAATCTTCCAATGCCTGACCGGCGAATACTCCAATCCTATTGAAAAAATCTATCTGACAGCTTCAGGCGGTCCGTTCAGAGGCTGGACAGCAGAACAATTAAAATCTGTTACACCTGCTCAGGCACTGAAGCATCCGAATTGGTCCATGGGCGCTAAAGTTACTATTGATTCCGCTTCACTTATGAACAAAGGGCTGGAAGTGATTGAGGCAAAATGGCTTTTTGATCTGCAGCCGGATCAGATTGATGTAATTGTGCATCCTCAATCCATCGTACATTCCATTGTTCAATTTGAAGACGGAAGCATGAAAGCACAAATGGGATTACCGGATATGAAGCTACCTATCCAGTATGCGCTGACTTATCCGGATCGGTTTAAAACCGATTTTCCACGTTTCAATTTTTTAGATTATCCGCAACTGACATTTGAACAACCGGACAAATCCACCTTCCGGAACCTGGAACTGGCTTATAAAGCCATGAATATGGAAGGAACAGCAGCCTGCGCACTTAACGCGGCTAACGAAATAACTGTTCAGGCATTCTTACAGGAAAAGATTTCTTTTTTAGATATCGCCCGCATCAACGAAGAAACATTAGCAAAAACGCCGTTAATTACCAAACCTACACTGGAAGATTATATTCAGATCAATACAGCTGCGCGAAAATTAGCGGAAGAGTTGATGTAATTCCCGGGTTAGCTTACTACTCATAATTATAAAAAGGCTGAGGAAAATCATAGCAGGTTATTTATTCATCATTCTATTTGGATTTTTTCCTTTGATAATGGCATTCATCGCCTCTTTGATCGGCAATTGTGCTCAGTGCACTGTCAATGAAGCCGGGGTTCATAACTGTATTTTATTTGGGAAAAATCACGGTGAAACGCTTTATTCCATGATGGTTTTCGGCTGGTTCTCCATAATTACCATTCCTATCGGTATTATTTTATTCATTGTATGGACAATTTATGTGATACTACTTCTCATAGTAAAGCAAAAAAATAACGAGAAAGAAGAGGAAATTTAATTATTCTGTAGAAAATAATTCCTTGCTAACCTCATCATTTCAAACAAATCTGTATAGGTAATATAAATTTTGAGCGAATGATCTTTTCTCCAACTTTAGCAGGTATCCATTTCGGCATTAACTTTACAACCCGAATTGCTTCCTCATCGCATTCCGGACAACCAAGCATTCCTTTCGCGACTTGGATATTTGTTAGCGAGCCGTCTTCTTCAACAACAAATTTTAAAACAACTTTTCCACCTAATTGTTGATCATATTTTATTGATGGATAAACGATATTTTCGGATACAAATTTCATCATTGCAGCACATCCACCGGGAAATTGAGCTTGTTCCTCTATTTCCACTTCTCTATCTGTTATTATACTGGTTGAACCTTTCTCCGAATTTTCGGAACCACTATTCACATTTTGCCCCAAACAGAATGAACAGATAACACTATCCAAGAAATAAATATCAACTTCATCATTGCAAGTTAAAAATAATCGGCAGCATAAAATAGGTCCTAACAGCTTTGCCATCAGACTTTGCAGGGATCCAATTCGGCATTAATTTTACCACCCGAACAGCTTCCTTATCACATTCCGGACAATCTGGAGTCCCTTTTTTTACGACTACATTTGTGATACTTCCATCTTTTTCAACAATAAACTGAATATAACATTTGCCCGACTTATTTTCAGCAATTGCAATCTTAGGATATACCAGATTCTCCGACAGAAATTTCATCATTGCAGCACGTCCTCCGGGAAATTCCGGTTCTTCCTCTACAATTTGTTCTATTTTTGCAGGTTCAGACTTAATCTCAGAAGAATTAGAATGGGTTGGGGGAATTGTTTGCTCTGTTTGTGCCCATACACCGGAAGTCATCATAAAACAAGCCACAAAAAATATTCGTTTTTTCATATCATCATTTTTTTATCGACAAGAGTTCGGCCTTACATTAACTTTATAAATTTCACTTTCGATTTCAGTTAAGATACTGTATTTCTGTCAAGAAACTAATGTGATTGAGTGAAATTGCTGTTTTTTAGATTAAACGGAAAATTATTTTCGATAAAAAGAAGTAAATATCATTCAATAATATATAAAAAATCATTTAATGAATTAAATATCATTCAAAATATTTAATCAGTGTTCTATCAATTGTTTTTGTTAATTGTTTATTGACACCGTATAGAGCAGCATAGTCTTTCCATCTTCCGGCAATTTCAAATGCTTCCTGTACTATTCTTTGGGGATGACGGATAGAGTTCTGTTCTGCTATCGCTAGAAGATCACTCATCGAAAAGTCTTTTCTTTTTCCGTTGATACTCAGACAATGCTGGCTTACCCAAGAACTGTCCGGCCGGTAGGCATGACAAATATCGTAAGCAGGAGCTAATTTCCATTTTCCATCCGGAGCAAGCAAAAAAGCAAAATTCTTAGTGTGATCATCGCAATTGCGGGCCACTACATTAAATACCATTCTCCTGAACAGCTGCTCCGCTTCCGGATAAGTCAGACGCAACATTCTCATCGTTTGAAATAACTGCTCATAGCTGTAACTGGAAATCCGGTTAAAATCATAGTGTTGTAGCGCACAAAATGTCTGTGTATGAATTTTTATTCCGTTCAGACGGTCAAATCTTCTGGTCATAAAATGCGCTCTTCCTCCCTCTTCGACCAACCGACTTTCCATCATTTCTATTCCAAAATCTGTCGCCATTTTATAATATGCCATCTCCACACGTCCATATCCGTAAGTCGCGCCGAACTGGGTATCGTTTACTCCGTCAAATTTTAACAGCCAGTAATCAAATCCGTCATCCTGAATAAGCTGACCGGAACGAATCTCACCGCTCTTCTCATTGTATGCGATGATTGCTTTTGGACGGGCACCGCCTGCAGAAGTTCCCATTTTAAGAACTTCCAGCATTGTATCCCGCATTTGTTCTGACGTATGTACCAGCAAATTTTCTTTGCTGTTTAAAAGCTGTGTAGTGAATTCGATCAGTCCTGATAATTCAAGGTTCTTAGCAGCTGTCTGAGGTATAATTGTCGGTTCAAATTCTAACGCTCCCATTGCTCTTTTTCCGATAAAACATAACAATTCTACCGGATTCATAGAATTTTCCGGACGGCCGTTTTGCGCCAGCCATATATTAATTAATTCATTTCCGTATTTATCCGGCAAGGCATCCGCCAACAATCCCGGGAGACCTTTAAAAGTAGGAGAATTGCGCAACTCCGGAAAGGAATAAATCTGCCGGGAAGGCATCTTCAAGGGTGCTACGGGATATTGGTCCGGATCAAAAGACGGGTCGTATTCAAACACGGCAATATTTTGAACAGGATCCCATGCTACCGCCCCGACAGTCATTCCCCATAATTTTACAAAAGCCGTTGTTACCATCCTAAATCATAATTTGACGGACCTGCATTTTTACCTGTACGTACTCTCTTCCGCCGTTTCGCTTCTTCTTTAGCCAATAATATCGGGCTGATTTGAGGCTCCAGATGAAACTTCTCAAATACATACAATACATCCAGGATACGCAGTACTTTAATTAGGTTCAGCAAGACGATATTCTCCCCGCGTTCCATCAGGCTTAATGTAGAGCGGCTCATTGCAGCCTGATCCGCCAGCTCCTGTTGTGTCAGATTTTTAGCGATCCGTTTTTGTCGGACAAATGTTCCGATGTCTTTCATGATATTTTTATCACTATAAGTATTTATGTATGAAATTTCACTCATATTTATGAATTAAACAAATTAATAAATGATAATTCATTCAAATATATAAAAAATAATTAATAACTGTTCTTTCATTCATTATTAGTAATATACATCATTATGAATGATAAATCATCCTGATAAAAATTATATTTTATCAGATTTCAGAACAAGACTAAATGCAAAAGTTGTAATTCTAATTTAATAAAATTTTGAATTTCAACACATTAATAATTAAAGCAACAAGATTAGAAACAAAAAATTCCCTTCGTTTGAAGGGAATCTGAAATAAAATATACTATTTATTATTAATCGTTCAACTTTAATACTGCCATAAATGCCTCTTGCGGAACTTCTACTTTCCCTACCTGGCGCATACGTTTTTTACCTTCTTTTTGTTTTTCCAGTAATTTACGCTTACGGGAAATATCACCACCATAACATTTTGCGGTTACGTCTTTACGTAAAGCTTTTATTGTTTCACGTGCAATAATTTTTGCACCGATTGCTGCCTGAATCGGAATTTCAAATTGCTGTCTCGGAATAAGCTCCTTCAGCTTGATACAGATTTTTTTCCCTAAATCAAAGGCATTGCTTCTGTGAACCAAAGCAGAAAGTGCATCTAAAGTCTCTCCATTCAACATCAAATCCATTTTTACCAGATCTGAGTTTTTGTACCCAATAGGATGATAGTCAAAAGACGCATAACCTCTTGAAATGGATTTCAAACGGTCGTAAAAGTCAAAAACGATTTCTGCCAGTGGCATTTCAAATGTCAGCTCCACACGATCCTGTGTCAGATATACCTGATTAACAAGCTCCCCTCGTTTTTCGATACACAGATTCATCACCGGTCCTACATATTCTGATTTGGTAATCACCTGTGCTTTGATAAATGGCTCCTGAATATGATCAATCGTAGATGGATCCGGTAATTCAGATGGATTATTGATAACAACACCCAATTCAGGATCTTTTCGCATATAACAGTAATAGGATACGTTCGGAACCGTCGTAATTACCGTCATATTAAATTCCCGCTCCAAACGTTCCTGAATAATTTCCATGTGCAGCATTCCCAAGAAACCACAACGGAAACCAAATCCTAACGCTGCCGATGATTCCGGCTCAAAAACCAGGGAGGAGTCATTTAATTGCAATTTCTCCATTGAATAACGCAACTCCTCGTAATCATCTGTTTCTACCGGATAGATTCCGGCAAATACCATCGGTTTTACATCTTCAAAACCTTTTATCGCTTCTGTACACGGATTTTCTTTTGTAGTGATCGTATCTCCTACTTTTACTTCATTTGCCTGCTTAATTCCGGAAATGATATATCCTACATCTCCTGCCCCAACCTCATTTTTCGGAACCAGATCCATTTTTAGAATACCAATTTCATCTGCAAAATATTCCCGGCCTGTGTTAAAGAATTTCACTTTATCTCCTTTTCGGATTACCCCATTTTTTACACGAAAGTAAGCGATAATCCCTCTGAAAGAGTTAAATACAGAGTCAAAAATCATTGCCTGAAGTGGTGCTTTCGGATCTCCTTTCGGCGGATTGATACGTTCTATCACAGCAGAAAGAATTTCATCTACTCCCAAACCGGTCTTACCTGAAGCAGGAATAATATCGGAAGGATCACAACCGATCAAATCCACGATTTGGTCAGTCACTTCTTCCGGCATTGCGCTCGGAAGATCCATTTTATTTAAAACCGGAATGATTTCCAGATCATGTTCCAGTGCAAGATATAAATTAGAAATGGTTTGGGCTTCTATTCCCTGAGTGGCATCCACAATTAACAAGGCTCCTTCACAAGCGGCAATGGAACGGGAAACTTCATATGAAAAATCCACGTGTCCCGGAGTGTCGATCAGGTTCAATACATAATCTTCCCCTTTGTATTTGTAATTCATTTGAATCGCATGACTCTTGATGGTAATTCCCCTTTCACGTTCCAGATCCATATCATCCAGTGCTTGATTCTGCATTTCCCGATCCGAAATAGTTCCTGTTTTTTGCAGTAATCTGTCCGCTAGGGTACTTTTACCGTGGTCAATATGAGCAATAATACAAAAATTGCGAATGTTCTTCATATAATTATAAGTTCAACTGACAAAGTTAACTCAAAAAAACGGGATTTAATCAGCGGTATTTTAGATTTTATTGACAATATCCAATAGTTCTGACGATTTCCGGCAATAAATACAAAACAAAAAAGTTGACCTGAATTCAGATCAACTTTTCCTGCTTGTCAATTCTTTCTTTTATTTTACTTTCGCTTTTTGGATCAGTTCTTCAATTCCTGCTGCTGTCTGAGGATCCAGATTACCGTTTTTCTTAACTGCTTCCAGTGTTTCCAACGCTCCTTTTTTATCGTTCAGATCCAGCTGAATTTTAGCTTTCAAAGTCCCAACCCAATATGCGTTCGGAGAGGAGCTGTACGCGACCGTTGCCCACTCCAGCGCTTTTTTCAGGTCTTTCTTATTGTCATAATAATAACGTGCCGCCTGGTAGAACGGACGGGAATCACTTGCCAGCGCTTTTTCGATATTAGCTGTCAGCTGATTATCATAATCAAATGCGATATCAAAAGAGATAACAGTATTCTCCCATTTCAATTCAACTGTAGTTTTTGTCGGGGAAACTTTCGTAAAATCAATTGTAAAAACTTCCACAAAACCGGCTGTTTTCGCAGTCTTTACTTTAAAATTTGCAACGTCCTGTGATTTATCATGTTCTGCCTCACTTCGGATATTCAGATTTTTATTAATGACAATCGTCCATTCATCTGCCTTTGGATAAGTGAACAAGGAATAGGCTCCTGCCGGAATCTTTGCACCGTTAATAACTGCTTCGGACTCGAATATTATCTTAGTAGGTGCGTTTGCTCCTGCCCTCCAGAACTGCCCGTAAGGCACCACATTTCCAAAAATAACACGGCCGTTTGCACTCGGACGTGAATACTCGAATGTAACAGATGAAATTCCCACTTCCTGTTTCAGTGTTTGTAACGGGCTTGCCGCAGGAAATTTCAATGCAGACCCCTGAGCAAATGTAAATGCAGATGAGAACAACGCTACTGCAATTAAAGATTTCATTTTTTTCATATTGCTTTTTTTAAGTTTTTCAATGGTTTTTCTACCCGTAAGATAAAACCGACAAAAGCGGCTATCAACAGGTTATTCAATATTAATTCTGCCCAGACAGACATTTTTCCTTCCCAGATTCCTGCTGCAAAAAACAACAGTACTCCCAATGCCAGGTAGGTAAAAAATTTCGTCAGATTATATTTAATCGGATAATACTTCTGCCCGAGAAAATAAGAAATGATCATTTGTACGAGATAAACAACCATAGTTGTCCATGCACAGGCGATATAGCCGTACTTCGGAATAAATACGATATTCAGAACGATGGTTGCTACAGCACCGATAATTGCTATCATCGCCCCGAATTTTGTCTGTCCGGAAAGCTTATACCAGATGCTCTGATTATAATAAATTCCTAAAAATATATTTGCTATCAGCAATATCGGAACTACTTTCAGTCCTTCCCAATAGGTATGATTGGAAATGAAATATTTAAGCACCGGAAGATTCAGGCTGACAAGCAGGAAGAATAGTATTACGATCGCTACAAAGTAGTTCATTACTTTACCATACACTTTTTTCTCATCCGTACTTTGTTTCAATTTGAAAAAAAACGGCTCGGAAGCGTAACGGTACGCCTGTAAAAATATGGAGATCAACATCGCCAGCTTATAACACGCACTATAGACTCCTACCTGAAAGAGTGCTGCTTCTGTCGTCATTCCCGCATTGATGGATACAAATTTTAACAAGATCCTGTCCATCGTTTCATTGACAATTCCGGCAAAGCCGGCAATTACCAGCGGGAAGGAATATTTCAGCATTTCCCTGATCAGCGAAAAATCCAGATTCAGGTCAATTTTTATGAAATCATTCAGCATCATCAGTGGCTTTGTCAGGGATGCAAAAAGATTCGCCAGCAGGATATAAAGCACGCCAACCTCCGGATGTTCATCATCAAAGAAAAATGTCAGTAAAATGACATTCATCACTATATTAATCAGGATGGAGACCATTTGGATCGTCACGAATTTCTTTGTTTTCTCCTCGGAACGCAGCTTGGCTAAAGGCAATGCTGAGGTTGCATCAATTGCGATAATGAATGCTACCAGCAAAATATATTCCGGGTGATCCTGATATAGCATCGCCGCGGAAATGGGTTTTAAAGCAAGCAAAACGATCATCAGGAAAAACAGGTTAATCCCGATAACTGTAGCAAAGCTTGATTTAAAAACGTTCTCCTTTGCTGTTTCCTTCAGGTTGGAAAAACGGAAAAAAGCTGTTTCCTGCCCAAACGTCAGAAAGACGATTAAAAAAGCCACCCAGGAATACAGCTCTGAAACAACACCGTAGATTTCGGGTTTCATGAAGTACGTATGCAAGGGAACCAATAAATAATTCAAAAGCCTCCCGAGAATACTCGGAAGGCCGTAAGCAGCCGTCTGACCAAATAATTTTCTGATCGGGTTCAATTATCTGAAATTTGGTTTTCTTTTCTCAATAAAAGCAGTTGTACCTTCTTTAAAATCTGCTGTTCCAAAGCAGTTTCCAAATTCTTCAATTTCTGCCTGAAAGCCGTTTTTCGTTTTATCTGCCTGTGCGTTAATCGCACGGATCGCACTGGAAATTGCCGTTCCTGAATTTGCCAGAATTTTAGAAGCTAATTTTTCCGCCTTTTCGTACAATTCAGCTAAAGGGCAAACATTATTTACCAGTCCCCATTTCAATGCTTCTTCCGCTGTAATCATTCCTGCAGTGAATACCATTTCACTTGCCTTACCTTTTCCAACCAATTGTGTTAAACGTTGTGTCCCTCCATACCCGGGAATAACTCCGAGAGAAACTTCCGGCAATCCGACTTTTGCATTATCGGAGGCAATACGGATATGGCAAGCCATTGCCAGCTCCAGGCCACCGCCCAGCGCGAAACCGTTAACAGCAGCGATCACCGGCTTAGACATATTTTCAATATAATCAAACAGCAGCTCCTGCCCTTTTTTTGCCAGTGACCTACCTTCTTCCACTGAAAAATCAGCAAATTCTTTAATATCAGCTCCTGCAACAAATGATTTTTCTCCTGAACCTGTCAGAATAACAACACCAATTCCGGCATCATTATTCGCCGATTCCAGCGCCTGGCGCAATTCCGCTATTGTATTTTTATTTAAAGCATTTAATTGTGAAGGGCGGTTGATGGTAATCCATGCTGTTAATCCCTTATTTTCCACTAAAATGTTTTCGTAAGTCATACCACTTTCAATTTTGATTTGTAAATATAATTAAATGATAGTATAACGGGACTACACCGATGGGAATTTAAACCGGAACGCCGTTATCATTCGGTTAATTTTCGAAAGTCCTGAAATTATAATTAACTTTATAGAAAAATTTTTGATATGTATCCAGAATCATTAGTATTACCCATGAAACAAGAGCTTGTTGATGTTGGTTTTGCAGATTTGACATCTCCGCAACAAGTTGATGACGTTATAAAAAATACGGAGGGCACGGTATTAGTTGTTGTAAATTCAGTGTGCGGATGCGCTGCCGGAAATATGCGCCCGGGAGTAAAGCAATCCTTGGACAATGATAAATTACCCTCAAAATTAACAACTGTTTTTGCAGGTTTCGACTCCGATGCTGTTGCTGAGGCAAGAAAACATTTTTTACCTTATCCTCCTTCTTCTCCTTCTATCGGTTTATTTAAAGATGGAGAATTAGTGCATTTCATTGAGAGACACCATATTGAAGGAGCTTCTGCTGGAATGATCGCTGAGAATTTAAAAGAAGCATATAATCAGTACTGTTAACGACCAAAAAGCTTACCCAATAAAAAATGCGGTTTTTCAGAAACCGCATTTTTTATTTATGATTAGTATGTCCAGTCATTATTCTTCATCGTCATCATCTTCCTCATCGTCAGCCGCATCATCATAGCTGTCATCCTCCTCATCGTCGTCGTCAACATCCTCGTCTTCTACTTTCACATCCAGCGGAACCAGGATATCGTCTTCTTCATCCTCCTCCACAGACACCGACTTCACTTGTGGCTTCAGCAATTTAACCAGATAGATAATTTCTTCCGTTTCCCAAAGAATTGCATCCAGTGTTTCGCCCGTAGGAGTCTTGATCTGTGTCATTGCATCCGCATATCCGTCGGGAAATGCTTCCTCTAATTTTTTCCTCTGTTCAACCGTCAGCCTGTCATAACTGACTATAGCACGCTTTTTAGACATACGTTTTATATTTCTAATTTAATAATTCTACGAATAGGTATTACTGTATTTTGTTTTAAGACAACAGCGTCTTCAGTTACTGCCCATATAGTTGTATTCACATACTTACGGCCTTTGTCATCCTCAAAGTAAATTTTTACTTTCTGATGTTCCAGATTACCCAATGAAATCGCACGATTGATATCAGCTGTTCTCAGCTTAATATCATCAGCCTTTGCCAGGATTTCAGCAACAGGAAAAACCAAGGCAGATACACTCTCTTTTTCCACTAATTCAAAAGCATCTTCAGACATATCACATCATTTTGAGGGCAAAAATAAATGAAATCGCAAATTATGCACAAAAAATATAAAAAATAGCGCTTTTTTTTTCGCTCTGCTCCTTCACCTACGCATTATTCATCGTTCTTCCCAATTGCGCCGCCAGAGAAATTTTGATCTTTTCATAAATCACCTGGTCCACCAACAACTCTTCAATTCGCTCTGCAGCAATATTTTCCACACCTAGCTCTTCACGGATCCCATCAATTAAGCGGCTGATCTTAATAAGCTTGAAAACGTAAATCGACTGCATTACCGCATTTCTTAATTTATCCAGTTCTGTATTCACGTCAATATTGTATCTGTTCAGCCAGTTATAAGACAAATCATAATTACTCGTTTCAAATTCTGTCACCAAACTTACGACCTGTGGATTATGAACTTTAAGAAAATAAGACGATTTATACAGCTCCTTCTTCTCTAATCCTTCTACAATCATTTGAAAAACCTCCGTGTAAAGAGGGTTTACAAATGTCAGCTTATCCCGTAGCAGCTCATGATGCACCAACTCGGCGACAGATACCTCTATCGTTCCTTCCTGAGCGTTCACTTCAACGGCGTTGGCACCATACTGGATCAGAATACGGATCAGGTCTTTTTCGACAAATTCTTCTGTATAAGCGCTAGATGCTACTGTTCCAGCGTCACCATCTGTTTCTGCCTGCTTTTTTGACTCCGAGGCAATATACTGATTTAAAACCGACGTTTCATTCGCATCTGCCCCGGATCCTTTTGCCGTGTGTTTCGTCCGCTGTTTAGTGATTTCCTGGTGGATCACCTGCTTTTCTACTCCGAAACGCTCTGCGATCTCATTCGTATAAATAGTACGGGTTACAGCATCCGGAATAAGTGAAATGGAATGTACCATGTCATGGATCAGCTGAACACGTTTGATCGGATCGTTCTGGTTTTCTTCCAGAAGAATATCTGCTTTAAAGGAGATAAAATCCTTCTTTGCAGCGTTAATATAGGAAATCAGCGCTTCAGAAGTTACCTTCTTGGAGTAAGAGTCCGGATCGTCACCATCCGGAAAGAGCACTACCTGAACGGTCAGCCCCTCTTCCAGAATCAGGTCAATCCCTCTGAATGACGCTTTGATTCCTGCCGCATCACCATCATATAAAATTGTTACATTATTCGTATAACGGCGAATCAGTTTTATCTGGTCAACCGTTAAGGATGTCCCCGAAGAAGAAACCACGTTCTGAATCCCTGCCTGGTGCATGCTGATGACATCTGTATAACCTTCTACCAGATAACAATTGTCATATTTTACGATATCGCCTTTGGCAAAATATAACCCGTAAAGTATCTCGCTTTTATTATAGATGATACTTTCCGGGGAATTAAAATACTTGGCAATTTTCTTATCGACAAGCAATGTTCTACCTCCAAATCCCAGAACACGGCCTGTCACCGAATGAATCGGGAACATCACACGGCCACGGAAAAAATCAAAATGGCGGTCTTCTTTGGATTTCGTCAGTCCTACGGTTTCCAGATACGGCAACCGGTACCCTTTTTCCAGAGCGTGCTTAGTAAGATCATCACCGGAATTAAGGCAGTATCCCAGATCAAACTTTTCGATAATGTCTTTCCGGAATCCCCGCTCTAAAAAATATGACAGCCCGATTGAACTCCCTTCTTCCGTTTCGTGAAGGTTGTGCTTAAAATGATTTTTAGCAAATTCATTAATAATATAAAGGCTTTCCCGTTCCGAAATAGCAGCAAGCTCTTCCGGCGTCGGCGGCTTGTCTTCAGGAATTTCAATATTATACTTATCCGCCAGCCATTTCAATGCTTCCGGATAAGAATAATGTTCTTTTTCCATCAGGAAAGAGACAACATTTCCTCCTTTTCCTGTGGAAAAACATTTAAAAATCTGCTTTGCGGGAGAAACTACAAAAGAGGGTGTCTTTTCATCTGTAAACGGGCTAAGTCCTTTCAGGTTCGATCCTGCACGCTTTAAGTTTACAAACTGGCCTATTACCTCTTCAATTCTCGCTGTTGAAAGGATATCATCGATAATATGCGGAGGAATCATCGCCACTTATAATCAGAAGTTTTTCACGGTTTCCTTACCTGCTTCATCGTAGAACTTCCATTCACCGATTCGCTTATCCATATCGTACTCCCCAACATAATGTAATCTTCCACTCGGATATTTCACAATGGTATGGCCGTGTCTTTTCCCGTTTTTATATAAAGTGATAGACAATTCTTCACCGTTTTCACCAAAGAACACCCACTTTCCGTCACGTTGCTCTTTATCATCTAAAAATCCCTGAAACTTAATTTGCTTTTTACCCGGATAGTATTCAATATACTGTCCGTTTTTAATTGTGATCAAGTCCTGGCGATTTTCGGGCAATAATATATTCTCCTCTTCCGTTTGCTTTACTACTGTTTCACTTCCGTTGTTTTCTTTATTTTTACAGGCAGCAACGGCAAAAAGCATTAAAAATACCCACACTAAATTTTTCATCTTGTTCTTTCAATTGTATAATTAACTAATCCGATCAGCGCCTCCTTTGCTTTCGATTCGGGAATATCGCTGATACAATCCAACGCCTGCTGTTTCAGCTCATTCATTTTCCGGTAAGCATATTCAACCCCACCTTCCTGAGTTACTAACTGTACGGCGCGTCTTACTTTCTCTTTATCCTCATTATGATTCTTCACAATATTGATCAGCTCGTTTCTGATCTCTCTGGAGGAATTCTCAAGCACATAAATTAACGGAAGTGTCACCTTCCGTTCCCGGATATCCAGTCCCGTCGGCTTTCCCACATCATCCGGTAAACCATAATCAAAAATATCATCTTTTATCTGGAAAGCCAACCCAACCAGCTCTCCGAATTTACGCATATTGTCCGCCTGGTCTTCTCTGTCCACAGAAACAGCTGCAATTTCACAAACCGATTCAATCAACGAAGCGGTCTTTTTCCTGATTACTTCAAAATAAAGCTCTTCCGAAATATCCATACGACGGGCTTTCTCCACCTGCAACAATTCACCTTCGCTCATTTCTTTCACGGCACGGGCAGTGATCCCCAGAAACCGCGTTTGATTATTCTCAATGGAAAGCAGCAGCACCTTTGAGAGAAAAAAATCTCCGACAAGAACCGCTATTTTGTTTTTCCAGAGTGCGTTTACAGAATAAAACCCCCGGCGTTCATTCGCATCATCCACCACATCGTCATGTACTAAAGTAGCCGTATGAAGCAGTTCAATCATAGAAGCAGCCTGATAAGTACGGTCATTGATCTCGCCCAGCATTTTAGCCGTCAGGAACAGGAACATAGGCCGCATTTGCTTTCCTTTTCGCTTGACGATATACTGTGTTACCTTGTCCAGCATTTTGACATTGGATTGCATATTACGGACAAACACTTCATCAAAATACTGCATTTCAGCGCTAATACACGAATAAATCTCTTTTATATCCATCGTGACAAATATACGAAAGTGTTTAAACAGGAAAACGACATTTCAAATATATGAAAGGTAAAAAAGAAACAAAAGGCTTCAATTATTTATTTTAGAAGAACTTAAGGTTATTTATCAACAAAAGGAAATTTATCCTTGTCAGTTCAAAAAAAGCTAGTAAATTTGCAAAAATTTTTACGAGCGTTACAAAACAATTTTAAGTAATGATTGAATTAAGAAAAATGAGACCCATCCTGTTAGGAGCCGCTTTAATGCTAAGTTCGTTTCTCACATTTGCCGGCGGCAATCACGAAACAGAAGAATTCAACGTAACAGAGACCATCATGCACCACATTAAGGACGCTCATGAATGGCATATTGCGGAAATTAACGGCAAGCACATCACTTTCTATCTCCCTATCATTTTAGTGGACAACGGAGTAAAAATTTTCAGCTCTGAAGTATTTTATCACGGAGAAGAAAAAACATACACAGATCACGAAGGAAATACAATCTCTTATATTGCAGGAACAGGAAAAGGCGAAGGATATGCCATGTTCCATGAAAAAATATACAAACTGGACGAAAACGGTGAACTGGCATTCGAACACGATCACCCAACCAATGCAAAACCGTGGGATTTTTCAATGACAAGAAATGTGATAGCCACATTGTTAGGCGCACTTGTTGTTTTATTATTAGTTATCCCGACTGCTAATTTCTTCAGAAAGAACGGCGCTGTTGCCCCAAAGGGAATGGCGAAGTTTGTTGAGCCGTTGATTCTTCACGTCCGTGATGATATTGCCAAGGCAAACATTGATGAACACAAATACAAAAAATACGTTCCTTTTCTGCTGACCTTGTTCTTCTTTATCTGGGTAAACAACATGATCGGGTTGATTCCGGTAATGGGATCCAACTTAACAGGATCAATCTCATTAACATTTGTATTGGCTGTTCTGGCATTATTGGCTACTTTATTCTCCGCTAACAAAAATTACTGGAAACATATTTTTGCAACGCCGGGAGTCCCTATTCCACTGTTAATCATTATGGTTCCCATCGAAATCATCGGTATTTTTACAAAACCATTCTCACTAATGGTACGTTTATTCGCAAATATTACTGCGGGGCACATTATCATTATTGCATTGGTTTCAATCATCTTTATAAATAAAAACATGGGGTGGGCAGGCTTGTCCGTACCAATGGCATTATTCATATCAGTATTGGAATTATTAGTAGCTTATTTACAAGCTTATTTATTCACGATGTTAACAGCGTTATACATCGGAGGTGCTGTGGAAGAAGCACATCATTAATTCAGTAAATGTTTAATAATTAATATATCAATTATGTTAGTAGGTAGTATCGCAGCAATCGGAGCTGGTTTAGCAGTTTTAGGAGCAGGATTGGGAATCGGAAAAATCGGTTCTTCTGCAATGGACGCTATTGCTCGTCAGCCAGAAGCAGCAGGTAAAATTCAAACAGCTATGATTATCGCAGCAGCGTTAATCGAAGGTGTTGCTTTATTTGGTGTTGTAGTTGGTTTGTTAGGTTTAAAATAATTAAACCCGCGAAAGAAACACAGAGCTCCGGAATAAACGGTTGGTTGAAAACCGGAGCTTATTTCAAACAAAAGAAACATTTTATAAAACAAAAGATATGGATTTAATTACTCCAAACGTAGGGTTAGTATTCTGGACAGGTTTAGTATTCGTGATCCTTTTGGTATTGCTTACAAAATTTGCCTGGAAACCAATTCTGGGAATGATCAACAAACGTGAGCAGGATATTGCTGAAGCTTTGGAATTAGCCAAAAAGACAAGAGCTGAAATGGCAGCGCTTCAATCTCAGAATGAAGCATTGCTGAAAGAAGCAAAAGCGGAAAGAGATGCAATTGTAAAAGATGCGCGTGAAGTAGCTACGAAAATGGTTGAAGAGGCGAAATCTAAAGCGAAAGCAGAAGCGGATAAGATGATTGAAGATGCAAGAACAGCTATTCAGACAGAAAAGAACGCGGCAATGGCAGATGTTAAATCACAGATTGCGGACTTAGCAGTTGAAATTGCAGAGAAAATAGTCCGGACAGCAATCAGCGATGATTCAAAGCAACAAGAACTGGCAGCGAAATTAGCCGGAGAATTAAACCTGAATTAAAAAACGGATGAAAGGAACTAAATCAGCAGCCAGGTATGCCAAGTCATTATTGGAGCTAAGCGTTGAGCAAAACAATTCCGATAAGATTGCTGTAAACATGCAGGCAATTGTAAATGCGTACGATGAAAACAGAGAATTTCAGTTATTCCTGAACAGTCCTATCATAAGTGCTGAAAAGAAAATTTCAGTATTTGACAGCTTGTTTTCAAACTTTGAGGAGTTATCAGCAAAGTTCATCCGCTTAATTACTAAAAACGGAAGAGAAGCCCAACTGGCAGATATCGCTCAGGTCTACCTGAAGTTATTAAAAGAACAACAGGGAATTTCAGAAGTGGTTTTAACATCCGCATCTCCGTTGGATGAAGCAACAAAATCCGTAATTTTGTCAAAAATTAAAAACCTGACGAAAGAGAAAGTTGAGCTTATCGAAAAAACTGACAAAAGCTTAATTGGTGGTTTTACAATTGTAATGGGAGACCAGAAAATCGACGCATCAATTGCAAACCAATTAAATACAATAAAACAACGTTTAACAAAATAATTCGATTATTTCGAAATAAGAAAACATCAATACTATGGCAGATGTAAAACCAGCAGAAATTTCTGCGATCTTAAGAGAACAATTATCAGGGTTCAAATCAGAAGCTGAACTTCAGGAAGTAGGTACAGTCATCCAGATTGGTGATGGTATTGCTCGTATCTACGGATTGAGTGGTGTACAATCTGGTGAATTAATTGAATTTGAAGGAGGACTTCAGGGTATCGCGATGAATCTGGAAGAAGACAATGTCGGAGTGGTATTATTGGGTCGTTCGAATGAAGTTAAAGAAGGAGATACTGTAAAACGTACCGGGAAAATTGCCTCTGTAAAAGTAGGGAAGGGAATGATCGGGCGTGTTGTAGATACATTAGGAAATCCTATCGACGGCAAAGGACCGATTGAAGGTGAGCTATATGAAATGCCGATTGAGCGTAAAGCGCCGGGAGTAATTTTCCGTCAGCCGGTAACCGAACCGCTTCAGACGGGTATCAAAGCAGTAGATGCGATGATTCCGATAGGGCGCGGACAACGTGAGCTGATCATTGGTGACCGTCAAACAGGGAAAACAACTGTTACTATTGATGCAATCATTAACCAAAAAGAATTTTATGACCGTGGAGAAGCTGTTTATTGTATTTATGTAGCAATTGGTCAGAAAGGTTCTACCGTAGCAAGTATTGTTAAGAAATTAGAAGATGCCGGTGCGATGAACTATACTGTAGTTGTGGCTGCAAATGCTTCTGAGCCTGCTCCAAATCAATTTTACGCGCCAATGACCGGTGCTGCTATCGGAGAGTTCTTTCGTGACAGCGGGAAACCAGCGTTGATCGTTTATGATGACTTATCAAAACAAGCCGTTGCTTACCGTGAGGTATCTTTATTATTACGTCGTCCTCCGGGCCGCGAGGCGTATCCTGGTGATGTATTCTATCTTCACTCAAGATTGCTGGAACGTGCAGCGAAAATCATTAATGACGATGCAATCGCATCTCAAATGAATGACCTGCCGGAATCGATCAGACATCTGGTGAAAGGTGGAGGTTCATTAACAGCCCTTCCGATTATCGAAACTCAGGCCGGTGACGTATCCGCCTACATTCCGACAAACGTAATCTCTATTACTGATGGCCAGATTTTCCTGGAAAATGACCTGTTCAACTCCGGCATCCGTCCTGCAATTAACGTAGGTATTTCCGTATCGCGTGTAGGAGGTAACGCTCAGATCAAATCCATGAAAAAAGTAGCAGGTACATTAAAATTAGATCAGGCACAATACCGTGAACTTGAAGCATTTGCTAAGTTTGGTTCTGACCTTGATGCTGCTACGAAATCAGTATTGGACAAAGGGGTGAGAAACCTGGAGATCCTGAAACAAAAAGATGGCGATCCATATCCGGTAGAGAAGCAAATTGCAATTATCTATGCGGGAACTAAAAACTTATTGAGAAGTGTTCCTGTGAATAAAGTGAAAGAATTCGAAACAGAGTATTTAAACTTTTTGGAAAGTAAACATTCTGATGTATTATTAGCGTTGAAAGCCGGTAAATTCGATGATTCTTTAACAGATGTATTGACAAAAGTAGCGAAAGATATCGCTGATAAATATTAATAATTTCCGGCGGTACATGCCGCCGGTTTTAGCTTAAATAAAACATGGCTAACTTAAAGGAAATTAGAAATAGAATCGCTTCTGTGGGATCGACAATGCAGATCACATCTGCTATGAAAATGGTTTCTGCTGCAAAATTAAAACGTGCACAGGATGCGATCACACAGATGAGACCTTATTCTGAAAAGTTGCAGGAGATATTACAGAATGTAAGCTCCACCTTAGATCTTTCAGAAAATGGTTATTCAGAAGTAAGAGCGGTAAAAAATGTTCTGATTATTGCTATTACCTCCAACAGAGGATTGTGTGGTGGCTTTAACAACAATATTATTAAAAAAGTAAACAATCTGCTTGTTACTGAATATGCAGATAAGAACGTAACCGTCTTACCTATCGGTAAAAAAATCTTTGATGTCGTTAAACGTTCCAATCAGGTAGTTACTACTGCCTCTTTAGGAATTGACGATTTCTTTGCGGATTTTACTTTCAAGAACGCCTCTGTGATTGCAGAGTATGCAATGGAAGGATTTACATCGGGAAAATATGACAAAGTAGTTATCGTTTACAACCGATTTGTAAATGCTGCTACACAAATTGTCATGAACGAGCAGTTCTTACCAATTGCTCAAAGTGAAAATGCCCAGGAGACCAATGCAGCAGACTATATTTACGAGCCGTCAAAAGCAGAAATTGTTGAAGATTTAATCCCTAAATCATTAAAAACACAGCTTTACAAAGCATTATTGGACTCACACGCTTCAGAGCATGGAGCAAGGATGATTGCAATGAACAAAGCTACAGATAATGCAAAAGAACTGAAAAAAACATTGACTATCAGTTATAATAAAGCCCGTCAGGCAGCAATTACAAATGAAATCCTTGAAATTGTCGGAGGAGCTGAGGCATTAAATAATTAAAACAGACATTTGAATCATTAGATAAAAATCCAACATGAAGAAGTTGGATTTTTATTTATATTTTAGTTGCCTTTAGTTATCAACCCATCATGCTACAATATACACAAATCAATAGTAAAAAAACATTACTTATAACTTTATATATTGGCTTATCCACCGAATCCAGACATCTCTATGAGTTCTTTAATGGTAAGAACAATCAGGGAGTCGGCTTTTTTGATGAAAGGAATAATCCTCTTGTCATAGGAGATGTTAATTCTGGAATTCTGTTCCTGAAAGAAAACAAGATTGAGCGAGTTATCTGCAGCGAATCAAAAGTCACGAAAAGCACCATCAATGAGCTCATCGAAATATGTGATACAGGTAATATTGAATTACTGATAATTCCGGACAATAACAGTTCTTATTCAAAGAACTTCGTTCCTGTATCTATTAAAAGTATTATTGCTTTTCAGTTAGTTAAGCGCCCGTTAGATCTTAAAATAAATAAATGGATAAAACGTTGCTTTGATATTTTCTTTAGTTCTTTGGTTATTCTCACGGTTTTAAGCTGGCTTTACCCACTTATCGCCGTTCTCATTAAATTCAGCTCCAAAGGACCTGTCCTGTTCATTCAGAAAAGAAATGGGCTATACAATAAGGAATTTAATTGTTATAAGTTCAGAACCATGATTGTAAATGACCTTGCTGATGAGCAACAGGCACAAAGAGGGGATAATCGTATCACAACTATAGGTAAAATTTTGCGAAAAACCAGCTTGGATGAGCTTCCTCAATTTTTTAATGTGTTAAAAGGAGATATGTCCGTTGTCGGGCCACGTCCCCATATGATCAAACACAATGAAGATTATTCGGAATTAATCGGTAATTATAATTATCGTAATTTAGTAAAACCTGGTATCACGGGCCTTGCACAAGTATTAGGCTATCGTGGTGAAACAGAATCCAGTATTTACCTGATGAAAATGCGTGTCCGGACAGATCGTTTTTATATCCAGAATTGGAACTTTGGTCTAGATATAAAGATTATATTTAAAACCGTATCGGAAGTTTTTCTTCCAAAAACACATACTTTTTAGCGGATGCAAAATAAACGGTTTTTAAAAGATATATCTGCAAGCGGGATACAGGTTATTGCTACACAAGCAGCTAATCTGATTATCTTCTACCTTATATCGAAGTATATTTCAAAAGAGGAATTTGGGTTTTATAATTGGGCAACTGCTACTTCTACTACTATCATTACCATTCTCTCATTAGGCATGGACCTGGTATATGTTAAGAGGGTTGCATCAGGTTTTAAGGAAAAAATTACTATTGAACTACATTTTTTTCATACATTACTTACTGGTATAGCTCTTATTACCTTATCCATACTTTTTATAATGTTTTTTCCCAATTTATTGAGTGGAAAGTCTTTATTTTTATTGATACTAATTAGCCAGGTGTCTTTTGCCGTATCCAATTCTGTAAAGCTTGCTATTAATGGCTTGGAAAAATACACTTATCTGGCTTATATAGCTATCTTGGTCAGCACTATTAAATTAATTTTAATATTAATACTGTTTTTTATCGGGCAGTTTACCATTTTCAAAATTATTTATGCTTTTACTTTAACATATCTTATTGAATTTTTATATAGCATTTTTTTTATAAAAAAAACGTACATAGGCCACATCAAACCCAAACTTATAATTGATGAATACAAAGAATTAATAAAAGAGTCACTACCCCAATTAGGAACAGTTATTCTGAGTACTTCTTCCGTAAGACTTGATTTAATTATGATGGGGCTTTTAGCTACAGCTATAAAAACTGCTGAATATAGCTTTGCGCTGAAAATTGTTCAAATTAGCCAGATACCTTTATTAATTATTTCATCTATCCTCCTAACGCGATTTTCCAAAATATTTAATTCAGATAAACCGCTTGACCTTTCCACATCTAATCAACTGGATGAATTTCTTAAAATAGAAATGATTATAGGTATTTTAATCCCTTTGGCAACCGTATCAATATGGTCTGAATTTTTCGATACTATAACAGATAATAAATATGGAGCGGTAAATGCATTAACTTATCAGATTATGGTTATTGGTATTCCTTTTCATTATGCAACAAATTTTTTGTGGTCTATGGCTTTTGCACAAGGGCAGTTAAAACAAATACTACTCATAACAATTATCAGCACTTCAATTAATGTATTAAGCAATTTGTTGTTAATATACTTTTGGGGTGGTGAAGGAGCTGCGCTATCTGATCTTATCAGTTCCATTATCTCTTTTATGTTATATTTAAAAATTACGAAGCAGCAAACTTACCGATTTAAAATAAAGACACCTTTGATAGCGCTGTTTAACGGTGTGTTATCTACATTGGTTTCTATGCAATTTAACCTGCATTACTCTTTAAAATTAGCTGTCGCAACAAGTATCTTCCTAATTTTATCCTACTGTACTAAGCAATTAAGTATAAAATCCTTATCCACCATAAAAAGTTTATGACAATATTATATATCTGTGATGAATATCCTCCGGGAATGAATGGGGGGATTGGAACCGCAGTCCAGCTCTTAAGTAGAGAATTAGTAAATCAGGGGCATAAAGTATATGTCGTTGGCTTATATAGTTATTATTATGGACAAAATGATTACGAAAATGACAATAGTGTTGAAGTCTATCGCTTAAGATATGGGTTAAAATTTTCAAAAAATACGAACAATAAACTGAATAGGCTTCAAAATAAGCTTCCTAAGTTTTTACAACGCTTTCTATATGGCAAAAGAGATTATCAAAAATATTTGAATTTTATTAAGATCTTAGTAAAAACTAAAAAAATCGATGTCATTGAAATACCTGATTTCAGTACTTATGATGAGTTTTTAGGGTTTGCACCTGAAATCCCAGTCTTATCTATTCCCGTAATTGTTAAGTGTCATGGCTCCAAGACTTATTTTGCAGAAGAGCTTGGAATTCCAATAAATGATATGAATTTTAAAACAGATGAATTATTATATAAACGTGCTGATAGTCTTTTTTCTGTAAGTCAATATACGGCAAGTAAAGTGCAACAAAAATTTAATATTCAAAAAGAAATACATTTAATGTATAATGGAATTGATATTTCAGCCTTTCGACCAGATATAAACAAAAGAGAAAAAGAAACAGTCATTTTTACCGGGGCTTTGGTAGAAAAAAAAGGAATTAGATCATTATTATTAGCATGGAATATCGTAAATGGTGTCTTTCCAAGGGCAAAGCTATTAATTTTTGGAAAAGGGAAAACAGAGCATTTAAAACAACTACTTTCCGCAAACAGCTTAAATACAGTGATTTTCAAAGGACATGTTTCAAGAGAAGTCGTTTATCAAAATCTATCCACAGCTACACTTGCAATATTTCCATCTTATTCCGAAACATTTGGACTTGCTCCCATAGAGGCAATGAGTACTGCATGTCCGACCATATTTACGAAATATTCTTGCGGGCCGGAAATTGTGAGAGATAACATAGACGGAATGCTTGTCAACCCTGATGACATAAACGAGATTGCTGAAAAGATAATAACCTTAATAAATAATAAAAACTTACAGCAAAAATATGCGGTTAATGGGAGGAAAGCTGTTGAAGAACGGTTTGACATCAAGAAATCAGCCACGGATCATTTATCTTTGTACAAACAAGTCATAAACGCATATAAGATATGATAAATAACTTATTCGTTTCCTTCATAAATTTATTTCACAAGTTGAAGCAATACGCATTAAATGAAATAAATACAGGGTTATTACTTTTCTTGATTTTAATGGCTAATCACCGGTATTACTTTAAGCTCATTGCCATTCTACTGTTTTTTGTTATTCATCGGGGAATAAAAATAAAAAAGGAGAAAATAAATATTTTTTATATTCTAATGATAGCCATAGCAGTTATCAACTTCTTTTTAGAGGGAGTGGATATGAGTGTAAAATATGGAATAGTTGTATTTGCAGGAAGTTTATTTTGGATCTTAAATCTCCTAGTACATAATCAGATATCCTATTTTGTAGATAATAATAAATACAATACACTTGTTAATACCCTGAAAGTATTTATTATTCTGAATTTTTTAATATCATTCTATGATCTTATTCAAGTAATGTTCATTACCCAAACAATTAATCCTTACACTGCTATAACAATTCCTCCTCCTTATGGGTCTATGAGCGGAGATTTAATTCGGGGATTCTTTGGTATTAATCATCTTCCGAATGCTTGTGTAGCAGGGCTATTATTTATCTTCTTCCTATATAAGAAAGAATTTTTAATAAGTTGTTTATCATTATTGACATTATTAATGGCGTCAAGCAATCTTACTGTAATTTTAGTTTTCATAGTACTTATTTCGATGATTTTACTTGTCAAGGATAAACTTGTTAAGTATTATTCCATATGTGCTATTGCCATCTTACTGGCATTTTATGCTAAAATAAATACATTCAATTATTACGAAATCCTTTGTAAATTTCATCTAGCAAAAACAAATGAGTTCTACCAGCAAACTTACAATGATGTTTTCAGTGAAAAAGATCCTGCCGCCATTAAAAATCAAGAAATAGATTCAATTTTATCAACGTGGGAAAAATCTACCATAGACAGGTATAATAGAAAAGAAAAAAACATACGAAAAGACCATGATACTTATCACAAACAGAGTTATACATTTTTAAAAACAACAACAGATACGTCTTTAGTACATCCTGATACTAGTCTCATAACTTCGGAACCAACAGTAATTGAACCAACAATAACAGAACCAGTAATAACCGGGCACTTAACAAAAGTTAATCCCAAAGAACAAATTAAGAATAAAAATAAAGAGCAGATAAAAAATAATTTCCACAAAATATGGAACAGAACAGATTCTTTAAAAGTAATAGCAGATAGCAAAGAAGAATTCGAATTCGGGCAATTGAAAAAATTTGATTTGGAAAATACTAAAGGGCATGTTATTTCTCTCAATCAAACTAAAGAATTATTGCTTCGTGATACGAAGCACTTTCTATTCGGTAATGGTGTGGGGAATTTCTCTTCCAGAATAGCTATGTTGAGCAGCAAGGAAAAAGAAGATTCAAGACTTTTTGATTTGTTACTTCCAAAATATGAACACAAAGACTTTACAGAAAATCATAAAGCATTATGGAAATATATTGATTATTTAGGAACAGAATATCACAGCTTTATTAATTTACCTTTTTCAGTATACAACCAAATTTTAGGGGAATACGGAATCATTGGTTTTTTATGCTTTGGGATTTTCTACATAGGATATTTTTTAAGAAAATGGAGGAGATTGGAAGCTGGTAAATTTATATTACCTATAATAATTCTAATGATGGGGATCGAATATTGGTTTGAAAGTTTAACATTACTTATTTTCTTTGAATTAGTAATGCTAATAGATTTAAAATCTACTAAAATAGAGAATAATGAATAGTTTAGTAAGCATAATCATTCCAGCCTACAATTCTGCAGATTTTATTACTGATACTCTGGAATCAGTTCAACATCAAACATTTAAAAATTGGGAGTGCATTATTATAAATGATGGTTCAACGGATAACACAGAAAAAGTAGTATTATCGTTCATTAAGAACAGTTCTACACCTGATAGATTTAAGTACCATTTTCAAAAAAATGAAGGTTTATCGTCAGCGAGAAATAAGGGATTATCTTTGTCAAGCGGAAATTTTATCCAGTTTCTTGATAGCGATGATATTCTGTTTGAGGACAAGATTCAAGTTATGATCTCTCATTATACAGCAAATCATTCTGTTGACTGTATTTATTTCTGCGATTATATATTCTCTGATCACGACAATCCATACAAAGAAAATAATACGCAGTACAAACTTTTTCCTAATATAAATTCTATTAGTTCAATTAATTTCCAAAGAATGTATAATCAATGGGACTTTAACTTTGTTATTCCTCCTCATTGTTTTTTATATCCTAGAATTATGATTGAAGACATGGCTTTCGATACCCAATTAAAATCAAAAGAAGATTGGGATTTTTACTTGTCCATCTTATTAAGTGGGAAAATAAAGTTTATTGGGATCGAAGGGATTTTTTGTTCCTACAGGGTCCGAACAAATTCAATGAGCCAGGATTATACGAATCTAATTAAATATACTTTTTCTGTACTGCATAAATGGAAAAAAAATATGCTGTTGAATTACATCAATCGAACATCCTATTACTTATTTCAGGCTTATATTTATAAAATTGCAAAAAAGAACAGTCAAATTAACCTACGTCCTATATTCATTCAGTTTCGTGGCCTGCATCCAAAAAACTCAATTATACTGATTATCATTTTGCACCTGCTATTTCCTTTTCAATTTGTAAAAAAAATTAATCATACGCTTAGACTGAGAATGAGATGAATAAGACAGCGACTATTATTTTAAATTGGAATGGAGCAGATGATACTATATTATGTATAGAATCGGTTTATAAGATTCTTCAAGGAGAAGACTATGTTTTTATTATAGACAATCATTCATCAGATAGAAGTATTGACAAAATAAGCACATTTTTTCACAAGCATGATATACAGTTTGATATATCAGCTCCGAAAGATATTATACAAAAATTTGATGTAAATACTTATTATTACATTGTACAAAATAATGAAAATTTAGGATTTGGAGCCGGTAACAATACAATATTAAAAAAGCTCAATACTCTACCTGTAATTTTCGAATATGTATGGTTATTAAATAACGATGCGGTTGTAGAAGATAGGACATTGTCTTCACTAAAGCAGTGCTTATTTTTAAATAAAATGACTGCTATAGCAGGTTCGATTGTCCTAAATCAGCCAGATAACGGGCTGATCCAGAATACGGGTGCTAAATATTATCCTTTTTTAGGAGTTTCAAAATTAATCAACAAAAACCAAAAGGTTAAAGATCTTGATCTGAATTCAAATATTGATTTTGATTACTTAAATGGCTCAAGTCTGTTGTTAAGATTAAATGCTATTCACCAAGTCGGGTATTTTGATGAACGATATTTCTTATACTCAGAAGAATTGGATTTGCAAATAAGTCTAAAAAATAAAGGATACAAAGTCCAGTTAGTTCCTGAAAGCAGGATATTTCATAAATTAATGGGAAGCACAAAAAATAATTCACATCTATTTTATTATTATTATTCAATGTCTTCTATCCTACTCACCAGAAAACATTACTCGTCTTTTACAATGTTAATTTCCTTATTCAGTCTACTTATAATTAATCTCATCAGAACATTTCCTTCATTTAAAAATTTTAAATGGGCTGTAAAAGGTATTTTTAAAGGATTATCGAAAAAATGAAAACAACATCAATTTTCGGATATAACTTTATCTGTGATTTGAATTATGATCAAATCTCAACGTTAATTATTAATGATATTGAAAATAATACTATCATCACTAATGTAATCACACCAAATGCACACGGTATTGTTTCATATGATAAATTTCCTGAAATAAATAAATTTTGTCAACAGTCCAAGTATATACTCCCTGATGGGCAACCTTTGGTTTGGTTAAGTAATTTAACACAAAACAAAATAGCAAAACGTTTAACAGGAAGCGATTTATTTCCTGTACTCTTCAATAAGGTCAATAATACGAAGTTTAATCTTCTGTTTATTCTAAGTACACAAGATTTAGCAGACGAATTTAAACTTATTAGCATTAACTCTACTCATTATGTCCCTCCTCATCTCAGCCTAGAAGACACCCGCAATTTGAAAAATGAAGCTTTGATTATTTCACAATTAATTAAAAAAAATAATATTGATTTGGTTTTCTTTGGTATTTCAGAACCAAAACAGGGAATTATTGCCAAATATATAACAGACATACTGGAGCAGGAAGATTATTCTAAGTCCTGTATCATGCTATTTTTAGGGGCATCTTATGAATTTTATTTTAACCTAAAAGAAAGAGCCCCCAAGATCTTCCAAAAACTAGGTCTAGAATGGTTCTATAGGTTGATAAGAGAGCCTCGTAGATTATTCAAAAGATATACCATTACAAACTTCAAGTTCATATTGAAAGCAATAAAATGGAAAATGGGCAAACACTAATAAATAAACATTCTCATTAAACGGTTAATTATCCTAACATAAATAGATGATTTCCCTTTTGAATACCTCACCCATTTTATAAATAATTTTCCTCTTAAGCCTCTGGGATCTGTGAATTGATCAGGGTTTTTAAATCCAAGATATTTTGCCAGGCCTTTCCAATCATAATCCCAAATGTCAATATATCTGAATTTTTTAGCTCCATATTCTTGAATTTTCAGCAACATTTCATGATCCCACCAATAATACTCTATACTTTTCCACTGATGATCAACATTTTTCCATTGTTCTGAAGTATCATTATATTCCAAATTTATTTTATCTTTTCGGATGGAATACATATCTATTCCTTTGTCCCAATATGCTCGCAATAATTTCGGCTCAAATGGTAGAGCATCATCAAAAAAATTTGAATAATTATAATAATGATTTTGAAAAATAATATTGGTTCGCTGTTTATTTATTGTTTCGTGCAGCATGTACCATCTATTTTTACTATTGAGCCGTTCCTCTGAAATTAAATTATAATGCAGTACCCAATTATCTTTAATACCAATATTAATACATTTTTCAGGAATCGGGATTCTCGGGCTATGAATATTTCTACCATTGTGTTTACTGCCATTATCCATAAAACCAAAAGCACCCCATGGAAAATCAAAGTTTGATTTTTTTATTTTCGTAAAGTCAGATGATATATGCAGCCAATTAAAACTAAAAACTGTTCCTTCTTCTGCATTTAGCATGGTCTGCCAAGAAGGTGATGTAATATCTATATTGGTAAAAAATTCATCTGCATCTAATGCTATTAATAGCTTTTTCCCGGAAATTTTTCTTGCCTCTTGAAGGAGTAATTCTTGTCGGGACAATTCATCATATTTATTTCCCTCATTTTTAACGTAAATTACTTTGTCAAATCGTTGCGCTATTTCTTTTGATTTATCAGTCGAATTCTGATCTGCCACAATAATATGATCTGCCCATAGAGAAGTTGCTTTTAAAAAAGTATCCAGGATCCAGTCTTCATTTTTTATAGGTGTCAGGCAAATTACTTTAGTACGTTCGTTCATAGTTTATGATAACAATATTTTTTAGTTTATTAATTACATTAATAAGAAGCACAATATGTCATGTAATATGCAAAAGTAAGAAAAAAGACATAATCAGTCATTAAATGATTATCCTAAACTCAATAGCAGCATACATAAGAAATTAGTACTTTAGCGTCGAGAAGTATTTTTATTACTCATTGTGTAAAACATACTTTAATTTATTATATTATGAATAATTATTTTTCTACTTTCAATCTGTCTGCTAACGACACAACAAGATTAGAACAGATTCGATTTATTCTTTTAAATTTATTCGTTTTCTTTTTACCCTTTGATAAGTTTTATACCACACTCATCTTATACGTATTAATTATTACCACCTTGTTAAATTTTAACAAGATGAAACTGAAACAAATTCCTAAAAATTTCTGGATTTTTCAAATAATATTCTTTTTATCGGTCTCAGGATATTTCTATTCACAGAATAAAATTGAAGCTATATCCCTAATAGAGAGGCAACTCGTAATTTTTATATTTCCATTACTTATTCCACTTGCTATAAAAATCACAAAAGAAAAAGTAACAATCTTATTAGTTACTCTATGTATAAGTTGCACATTGGCCATACTTGGTTTATTCACATATTCCCTTTATGTTATTTTACAACTACAACTCCCTTTAAACCATCTGTTATCAGAAGATTTTTTTAATCACAATTTCTCAAACCCAATAGGAATACATGCCGGGTACTTATCTGCTTATTTATCTCTATCTGTAACATTTCTGATAACTCTTCTGTCCACAAGAAAAACGATCAGAAATGTAATTGTCAGTTTAATCCTTTTTATTTTAACTGTGGGGCTTTTATTTCTCGCGGCCCGAAGTATTTTAATCTATACTACCATTATTGCAGTAGTTTTTTATCCAATGTTTTATGTAAAAAGAAAAGGTAGATACCTTTTCTTTTTCACAATTATAGTTGGATTAAGTCTGCTCTTTATTACAAAGAATCAGTTTTTAAATTCAAGATTTTCAGAAAACCTAATGGAAGATATTAATTTTAAATCTTCTTACAATAATCTGGAGATAATAGAGCCCCGATCTGAAAGATGGAAAATCGGGTTAAATCTGGTGAAAAATGCTGCTTTTATCGGTTACGGGACCGGCGACGAAAGAGATCAGCTAAAAGTAAAATATAAAGAAAAAGGATATATTATTTCTTATATTGAACGGTATAATGTACATAATCAATACCTTTCAATATTGATAAAGCATGGAATTTTAGGACTCGGTATATTTCTTTTTGCTTTTGGGTATTACATCCGACTGGCGGTAAAGTCAAGAAGTTATATATATATATCCTTTTTGTTTGGTATTAGTTTTTTCTTTTTAACTGAGAATGTACTGGATACTAACAAAGGAATATTCTTCTTTGCTTTTTTTAATACGATTTTTGGATATATATTTTATGTTCCTAGATTTCCTACACGGGTAAAAGACCAACGCGCGCCTTAACTTCATCCTTCTTATTTCTATTATCAAATAGAAGAAATAGAAGGAGAATATTCAAGTTACTATATTTCGTGTTTTTTAGGCAAGTGTAAATAATATAATATACTTTACATGAACAATATGAAAAAATTATTGTTTAACAATTTGTTTCCTGTAATGATACCCTCCAGTAGTTATATCTAAAACAAATATTCCTTTAGGCAGGTCTGCTAATTCAATCACAGGAGAATCAAAATCACCCTGGCGAACAACTCTTCCTTCAATTGAATAAATATTAAAACTTCCACTATAAGTGTCTGTCAACACATTTATTTTATCATTAAAAGGGTTGGGACAAACTTTTATCTTATTAGTATGCTTTAAAGAATTTGCTGACAAACTATCATTCATGGGATCTTCCAAAATAAAATTTGCTTTTATATAAGCATCTCTTTGTAAGCGCAACGTCATTTCCGGCAACGTATCATATATCTCTCCTGACCAATGGCTAAACTTATATCCTTGTTTTGCGATAGCTTTCAGGGTAATGGGAACATTCTGAAAATAAACTCCTGACCAAGGATAGACGCTCTCTGTATCAAAAACACCTTCTGTTTCCTCGTTTATTTCAATTGTGTTTAATTTTATATGCCCTTCTGAAGGACTGGAAATACCAAGAAGGATATTAACTTCATTGCCTGTATCAAAATCTATCTTGAATATGATTCCTCACCCAATAAGGACGATATTCAGCAAATGTACGCATCTTGTCAACATTACTCTCCCATTTATAATAAGAATACACTGGATGAAAGGATAAAAACTGTTCGTTTTGAGGACTCCATCTCTCAATATGTTCTCTCATTTCCGGTGCAATCTTCTCTTTTATTTCGTTAATTTTAGATATCAATAAATTAGATTTATATGTAGTATTCAAAATATCAGAGAATCTATTTATAAAATAATTCCTATAAAAATCATTTTTAATAAGACTCCTAAAAATAAGGGTGGCTTTATTTAAATTTGTATCCGTACTAGAAATGTTACTCACATAGGATAAATCATCAAATTCATAGCTTAACCCATCCCATCGATAACCAAAAGAATAGTCTAAATCTTTTAATAACCAACGCCACCTACCGTCATGTCCATAAGGAGCTATTGAATCATAAGCGGTCTTCTTTCTCCAATACACAGTGTTATTTGCCGGCCAGTCAATATCACTTATAAAAATCTCTGTTATAAAATAATCTGTAAAATTATTGATATCAATTAACGTAGATATGTAGTCGTAATTTTCTTTTACAGTTAAGGAGTTATTCTCAAGATATATTATCAATGAATTATAAGACTGATCATCCCCTTCTTTAATCTCTCCAGATTTTTCTAAGAAATCTAAATCATTAACCTCAATACCGTATTTTATTTCAAAATACTTATCATCAAATCGTTCTCTTATATTATATAATCCAAAATATTCTCTATTAACAAATAATATAGTAGGTTGATATTCTTGTATATCAGAGTATAATTTTTTAGACGCTTGATAGATAAAAGCATCTCTAAACATTGTTTCCACACAATCATTTCCAGAATTTCTTAATATAATTCTTTTAAATTTATTCAAAGGATAATTGTCGAAAAAAGAATAACTAAAATTACTTTTTCCGTACTCTGACTTTGCATATAATCTATAAGATCTATTCGGAAAATATTTGCTTCCATTTCCGTGAAGATGCAAACCTATACTATGATTTAACACTTCCTTACCATCTACCAAATATGTAAAATTAGGTTCAACCTCAGAACTAACCCCTTCTGCTCTAAAATTAGCCGGTACCCAACTATCAATAAGTTCGGTAGGGTTATTCATTCTCCATTCATCAAACAAAATACCTGGAACATTTAAACCATTTTCATAACTAAAAAATTTTTCGGGATCAATATTCAAACAAGTTACAGGCAAAGAATATCTGCTCTGTCCCTGCGGAGAGATAAAATAATTTACCGTAATTGTTCTACTATAAACTCCATTCAAATAAGTAGCGCCCCTTAGCACTGCTCCTTTGAACACATTAACAGAATCGGGCTTTGCCATACTGTTATACCAATAATTTGTATAGTAAGACGCAGAAATATCCGCATATCTATCCGGTTCATTACTTCTATCTCTCACTAAAATAGGATCAGTATATTCATACGTCCAAATCGTATCCTGTAAAAGGGGGCCTAATGCCTCTCCATTTGTTGGGTATTGTTTCTTATAATTCCAAACCCTGCCTGTCAGATTCTCAATTCTGGGCTCTGAACCATCCAATGTATATAATATTGTTACATCCGGATCCGGATGTGTAATTTTCACATAAAAGCTATCCGTATAAAAACCGGAAGCATGCGATATCGTTGGGGTGCTAAAGTTTGGGAAAAAGTAGTAATCGGTAATAGTAATAATGCCAGTAGAATTCTGTTCATTTTGATTTTTTTGTACAAAAAAAATACCTTGACATGCTTTAAAAAAATTTCTTTGAGTGTTTTCAGGTGTTTCAATTAACTCTTATGCAGGATTTCTATTACATTTACGTTCAAATTAATCACAAAATGAAAATAACAGGAATTCTTTTCTTACTTATTATGAGTGCCTTTACTCTAAGCGCCCAGATAAAAATCAACCCTAATGAAAAACTGGTTTATACCGCTTCTTATACTATGAGCGGAATGCTGACCAGCTTTGCTCAGATCACACTTCAGACAAAAACAGTAAAGACCAGCGACAAAACATACCTGAATTTAAATATGCAGGCGACTACTTTTTCAAAATGGGATACTTATTTCAAAATCCGTGATGTTTACGAGTCCTATGTAAATCCTACTACACTTGTTCCAAGCATGTATAAGCGAGATGTGTTAGAAGGCGCATATACCAAAACAGAGAAGTATATATTCAAACCAGACCGAAAAACAATTGTAGCCACAAGTAAGCGAAAAAGCGACCTGGAAAAGACAAATACATTCACTACCGGAAGCTCCACCATGGACATCGTTACAGCACTCTATAAATTGAGAACATTTGACTACGCTAACAAAAAAGCTGGTGATATTATCTCCGTGACCATTGTTTTCGACGAAAAAGAAATCAAGGCATCTGTAAAATATCATGGAAAAGAAAAAATTAAAGCCGGACCTCTTGGCGAAGTAGAATGCTACAAAATCTCTATTAATTCACAAACAGAGACAATGAAAGGAAAAACAGGAAATTATATCTGGATCACGGCTGATTCAAAAAGAATTCCTGCATTTTTCAAGTTTCAGATTCCTGTCGGAACAGGCCAGTTGACATTAACGGAGGTAAAATAATTTTTAAATCTAAATAACTATGAAAATAATCGTAAATATTCTTGCAACAGTAGTGCTTATTTTGGGAATCGCATTTACTATTCTGCCAATGGATACGCTTGCATTCCTTCCTATAGGTATCACTTTTTTACTGGCTGCGATTAGCTATTTTGTCATTTCGCCTAAAAAGCAAAAATGGGAAAAATTCATTTTGATCATTTCTCTTATATTGATTCTTATCGTTACATTCAAAGCGCTCTTCATCAAGGATGAAGTTGCCGTAGATAAAGAGTTTCAGCAAAAACAAACGGAGGCTGAAAAGCAAGATATTCAGGATCTGGAAGAACTGGAAGATCTATAATTCCGTAGATTCGGACTATAATACAAAAGTGAAGGCTTGTACTTCACTTTTTTGTTTCGTGGTTTTTCAAAAATTCTATATTGCGCTTCAAACCTGAAAACTTCGTTCGTTTCACTGCTGATCCGGTAAACAGCTTAGAAAATAATTCTTGGGTCATTTCTTCCCAATCTTTATACTTCATGTCCAGTAAATCTGCCTTAGGTTCAAATTCGACAATAGAATGCGGCTTTGAAAAACGGTTCCAAGGGCAAACATCCTGGCAAATATCGCAGCCAAACATCCAGTTCTGCATTTTTCCATTAAATTCTGCGGAAAACAGCTCATCTTTCAGTTCTATTGTCAGATAGCTGATACATTTAGATCCATCAACAACATAAGGAATATCCAACGCTCCTGTCGGGCAGCTGTCCATACATTTAGAGCATGTTCCGCAATAGTCTTTAATTGGTCCGTCCGGTTGTAATTCAAGGTCGATTATCAGTTCGGCAATAAAGAAAAAAGAGCCGTTTTGCGGACGGATAAGATTTCCGTTTTTCCCGACCCAGCCCAAACCGCTTTTTTGCGCCCATACCTTATCCATTACCGGAGCAGAGTCCACAAAGACACGTCCATCTACCTCTCCTATTCTGTTTCTGATCTCCTGAAGAAATAAACGAAGCTTATTTTTAATTACATCGTGATAGTCCTGGCCATAGGCATACTTGGAAATTTTATAGCTCTCTGCATTTTGATTATGAGAAGGAAAATAGTTCAGTAAAAGGCTGACAACAGATTTTGAGCCCTCGACTAATTTCGTCGGGTCCAGGCGTTTGTCAAAGTGATTTTCCATATATGCCATCTTTCCGTGACGACCGTTATTTAACCATTTTTCAAGCCTTGGAGCCTCTTCCTCTAAAAAACCTGCTTTAGAAATTCCGCAAAAACTGAATCCAAGCTCGTAAGCAATTTCCTTTACTATTTTCGTATGTTTCTCAGCAAGTGACATTATTGATCAAAACAATCCTCCCTGAGTAAATCCCAGTTCTCTTCCCAAATGCTTATAGGTCTTTTCAGTTACTTTTCTTCCCCGCTGTGTACGAATAAGGAAGCCTTCCTGAATCAAATAGGGTTCATATACTTCTTCCAGGGTTCCCGCATTTTCTCCGATAGCTGTAGCAATAGTTGTTAATCCCACCGGACCTCCGTTGAACTTATCAATCAAAGTGGTCAGGATACGGTTATCCATTTCGTCTAAGCCGTATTTATCTACATTCAATGCATTCAATGCAATCTCTGTAATTTTCTGTGCAATTCTTCCATCTCCTTTTATCTGGGCGAAATCCCTTACTCTCCGAAGCAAAGAATTTGCGATACGGGGAGTCCCGCGGCTGCAACTTGCAATATAAAAAGCAGCTTCTTCATCAATTTCAATCCCCAGCAAATTAGCGGAACGCTCTACGATCAAAGACAGGGTTTTTGCATTATAGTATTGTAAACGTGAATTAATACCGAAACGGGCGCGTAAAGGAGATGTCAGTAATCCTGAACGGGTAGTGGCGCCAATCAGCGTAAACGGGCTCAGCTCGATCTGGACACTTCTCGCGTTCGGGCCGCTGTCAATCAGAATATCAATAACGTAATCTTCCATTGCAGAATACAGATATTCTTCAATCACAGGGCTTAAACGATGGATTTCGTCAATAAAAAGCACATCTCCCTTATCAAGATTAGTTAATAACCCCGCAAGGTCTCCCGGTTTATCTAAAACCGGACCTGAAGTGATCTTAATATTTACTCCCAGCTCATTTGCGATGATATTCGCTAAAGTCGTTTTCCCTAATCCCGGAGGGCCGTGAAGCAGGACATGATCCAGAGGTTCACCCCGTTTTAAAGCTGCTTTAACGAATACCAAAAGATTATCGGTAATCTGATCCTGACCGACAAAGTCTTCAAGATATTTGGGGCGAAGAACTTTATCGTAATCTTTCTCCTGATTATCTGTTTCTTTTCTGTAATCGAATGAATCTTCCACGCAAAAAATGAATTTGTACAAAAATACAAATTCTGCAACAGAATTAATCAGTTCTTACTCTACCAATTCTATCGCTTCCATCTTCGGCGCGCCTTTTACTCCAAATTCATCGTAGAAATCCAGGAAATGGAATTTAAAATACCTGCCGTTCTGTGTTTTTAACACAAAAATAGTTTTTGGGTCAACGGTATAAGTGGAATTATCAAAATTGTATGTTTTCCAATCGTATCCGATTGCATCTATATTTGTCTTAAATTCTTGTGACAGCGCATTTGAATACGTAAAAGACGTAAAATCCGTATTATACAATTTTACAGCAGTCGTATTTTCAAAATTCATCACTGCGCCCATCACCAGATAAGGCATTCCGTCTGAAAAGATATGGGTATATGTCCTGATACAGAAATCATAGGTCGATTTTTTAGGAAGGGTGGTTGCTGTCACCTGCTGGCCGGTTCTTAAAGAGAAAGTGCTGAACGAGTATGCCGGTTCTTTTGTGATTGTCGCCTGAACGGGAGTCGTTTCATTTAATTTACAATATTCAATGGTATATTCCGTCGGAGTAACGGATACAATTCTCAGCTTATATTTCCCTAAGGAGGTACCTGCTATACTGTTTCCCAGATTGAAAAGATAAATATTATCCTTGTTTCTCCAATCTCCGATTGCTGTTGAATCGAGATTGCCCGAAGGAGCATCATAAATAAGATCGGACGAATTATCTGTTGTTACATCTGCAAAGCTGGTTGCGGCCAATAATTTAATGCCACCAAATCTGCCGTTATTGATAATGACACGAAAACCATCAGCTGACGCTTCAAATCCCAAATCCCAGTCCTCCCGGTTTGCGAGTAACACTGTCTCCTGATTTTCAAGGCTGTAATACAGCTGATTTTTATAGTCGGAACCAATTGCCAGGTTTTCCGTGAAAGCTCCAGCCATCTGATTTCCGGGCTTTTTAACAGGTAATTCTTCTTTTAAACATCCTGTTAAAAGAATACCTGTGAAGAACAAAGCTGCTAGTTTTTTCATTTTTTCTTATTAAAAGTATCAAAATTCAAAGATAATCTAATGTAAACGCTTCTTCCCCAGGCAATAGGAGAAGAACCGCCTCCGCCAGAATGCACTCCAGAAGCAGATGCTCCGCTTGTAACATTCGTAACATTCAGTAAATTTTTAGCGCCGACAGCAACTAAGACTCTTTTTCTCCAGAAATCTTTGGAAACATTTACATCCAGCATGTTATAGTCGTGTATGAATGTTTGTGACAGGCCTGTTTCGGTTTGCAAAAATGTAACCGCTCTTCCTGTATATTTGTAAAACACTGAAAAATTCATTCCGATTTTTCTCCAGTTATACATAATGGAAGAAGTTAATTCAGGTGAAGTGGCAAAATTGTTCCCGCTGTAATTCGTTTTTACTCCTACAATAGAAGTTCCTAATTTTGCAGTAACAAGCTCATTTTTATAGGTTACTATAAACTTACCCCCGATAGATTCAAATTTATCCAGGTTGAAATACGAATAAGAAGTTCCCGTCGCATTCTGAGACAAAGTGATCTTATCGTTTACGGTCTGGTAGAATCCATTCAATTCAAAATTAATTTCATCATTGTATTTCATTTTCAGCAGATCCAGGCGATAATTGATCCATGTCTGAACATTGTGTGACTGCTCCGGTTTTAGCGAAGCATTCCCCTGAATATCGTGGTTGACATCTACGAAAATCATGTACAATTCCTTCATGGAAGGGGCACGGTAACCTTTCGCATAGCTCGATCTGAAGCTCCAGTTGTTAATATTGTATTTCAGATTAAGAGAAGGGACAACATTAAATCCGAAAACGGAATTGTAAGCTACACGCGCGGCAGGACGAACAATAAATCCGGAAAATGCTTTCCATTCCATTGATCCGAATACTGCGTAATCTCCCATCGTTTTACTGGAATCGCTGATCCGTTTTCCTTCAGCCATATCAAAATTCACATCATATCCTGCTTCATAATCGATCTTTTGCTCAAAAGAGGAGCTTGAAAACGTTGAACGGGACATGATTGTTCTGAAAACGGAAGTATCCTGATCCGACTCGTTGGGTGTCAGGTTCATCCCCAAAGTCGTCAAATCCTTGACATAAGTATTTTTATTTCTTACGAAATAGTTGTGTGCGGCAACTCCCTGAATCTTATATTTTGAATTGGGAAAGACGTTGAAATTGATTCCCTGATTAAATCGTCTTGTTTTATAAATATCGTCAAATGCCGTAATATAATCCGGTTGGCGGGGAGCACCTCTGTTGGTCATTGTTTCCCAGTAAAAATCCGCAAACGGATTAATTGTGAATTTCTTATAGACCAATGAATACCGCACATCTGCAGAATATTGCTCTTTCGGTCTCCATTGAGTCACACGATTGGAATCTGCAAGCTTCGACTGTGGGAATTCAATAAACGGATCTGTATTTTTCCAGCCATCAAAGAAGTTTCTCATTCCTGAAACGGAAAAACGGTGGTGCCCGGCATTATAGGCAAGTTTTCCGTCCACATTATAATTCCCTACCGATTCGTAATACGTGTTCAGATTTCCCTGAAATCCGTTTCTGACTGTTTTTTTGGTAATAAGGTTGATTGTCCCTGCCAGCGCGTTCGAACCGTAATTAACACTTAACGGGCCTTCTACTATTTCTATTCGCTCAATATTATTCAGGTTGATCTGGCTTAAATCAACATCACCATTCAGACGACCAATAACAGGAACTCCATCAATCAAAATTTTCACATTTTCACCGGTAAAGCCCTGCATCTGGATTCCTGAACCAAGCATCTGATCCTGGGTAACCCGGATATTCAACTCGTTGGTCAGCACATCCCGCAGATTAACTGCTCCTTTCGCATCAATTGTTTTGCGGTCTATCACCCTGATCTTATGAACCGATTTCTCAGTTGTTGTAAGTGAAATCTGGCCTGTAACTACTACATCGTCTATTTTAGAGGAAACAGGAGTTAAAGGACAGGTGGCATTCGCTGATCCGTCGAACATATAATCAAAAGGCTCATATCCTTCCGCAATAATCTGAATTTTATAGTCACGATAAGTTGTTCCCTGCTCTAAAGTAAAAGGAAACAATCCGCGTTCATCTGTTTTATAAATCTTTTCCCCTTTCGGTGAAATGATCTTTACCGTGGCTCCGCTGACAGGTACATTATTTTCCTCGGAAACTACCTGTACCTCATATTGACTGAAAGCAAAAGAGGAAATAAACAACAAAACAAATAAACGCAGAATGTTCATAATTTTTAATTTAAGCAATAACTATATCTTTCATTACTTGTCTCCATGCTTCCAATTCAGGAACACCTGGTTTACGAGCGCCGAAAAGACTGGCAATTAAATCCCCTTTGTCATTGAACAATTCCAGAGAAGTCACAATACCGTCTTCTGTCGGTTTACGGACAACCCATGATTCAACGATCGTGTTTTCTTTCAGGTGCAGGTTAAACTCAGGATCCATCACATTAATGAAAGGGCCATGGTCAACAATATTTTTAATTTCTCCTGTATGGATTTGGATCATCCCCGGATTTCCAACAAATACCATAATCGGAACTTGTCTTTCAGCAGACAAGTTTAAAGTTCTTCTCAATGCCAGATGATCCAGCTTTTGAGCGTAATCTCCTTCCGGAGCCAAACGTAAAGCTTGTGTTCTTGTCACTCTGAATTTTCTCAGCATTCCGTAGAATTCATGCGTATCTTTCAGATTAATCCAGCTTTCACGGAACCCGTTCACATCAATTTCACTATCCGGAAGTTCCGCTACAGGTGGTTTTTCTGTTCTGTCGACTTCTTGGGTATGAGACTGATCGTCTGACTTATATTTCTCTACTAAAGCATGGAAAGTTTCCAGGTTGCTTTTATCTGTCATGTAGATTTTATGAACAGCATTTCCATCTTTTCCGAAAAACTGCAGACTGTGTCTGATACCGATCTGGCTGTCTTCTGAAACTGCAAAAGCAGATGTCCAGACACTTAAGAAAATTCTCAGGTCAATATCCTTTCCGACAAACAACTGCGCATGCGGACTAGAGAAATCTCCATTTAAATAAACTCCTTTTCTTTCGTGCACACACTCCTCATTACGTGTAAGCGCCATCACATATCCCAGAGATTCCACTTCACTCAAGATCTCTTTAAATTCAGGACGCAAACGTGTTACCGTTTCGCCACATCCCAAAGCCAGCAAATCTACTTCTTTAACTCCTAGCTGTTTCGCTGCATCGCGGATACGAACAGGTGCAGAAGCCTTCAACTGAGCATATTGCTCTTTTAAATTGTCAACTACGATTTCCATAATTATTTGATTTTTGATTGGACTTTATTTATTTTATTTTTAATGGAGTCAAATGACTCGTTATTATATGTTCTGAAGAATAAATCACCGGACGGGCTGGTATAAGATTCTATTTTCACGTTAAAAATGGACGAAAGCACTTCTGTATCCATTGCCATGAAACGTTCGTCATTTACCACAACTTCTCCCTGATCCACAATGATAATTCTGTTCGCATATTGAAATGCGATATTGAAATCATGCAAAATACATACTACTGTACCACCACGGTCAACAACGGATTTTTTCGCCTGCTCCATGATTGCATATTGATATTGCAGATCAAGATTGTTAAGCGGCTCATCCAGGAATAAACATTTACCATTCATCGTTGATGTTTCGTCCTCCAGCTGAATCAGAGACCGGATAAACTGGATACGTTGCTGTTCTCCTCCTGAAAGTAAGTTATAAACCGTCCCGGCACGATCGGAAAGGTTAAATGTATGCAGATACTCCTCGCATATACGGTTATCAAACCCGGAGAGCTTATAGGAATAATGAGGAAATCTTCCCATTTCAACAATATCTTTTACAGTAAAGTCGCCGAAAACAGTATTATTCTGCAGCAGGAAAGAACGCTTTGTCGCCAGCTCGTTGCTTTTCCATTCTTTCAGAAGCGTTCCATCGTAAGATACATAACCTGTATCCGAATGTTGCACCCCGGAAATCATTTTCAGCAAAGTGGATTTCCCTGCCCCGTTCGGTCCCAGGATCACCACAAACTCCCCTTCCGGAATTTCAAGTGTCGTAGGTTTCAGAATCTTTCTGGATCCAACTGTCAAGCTTATGTTTTCTGCTCTGATCATGCTATCAATGTTCGTTTTTGCCGGAATATCATAATAACCAGGATAGGAGTTCCGATCAGCGAAGTGATGATTCCTATCGGAATTTCGGTTGGTGCGTTCAGTGTTCTGGAAACTAAATCCGCCATACAGACAATAATTGCTCCCAACAATGCAGAAACAGGCAATAAGTTTTTATGTGCCGGACCTATCAGGGAACGCACAATATGAGGAACAACCAGCCCTACAAATCCGATAACACCGGTAAATGCAACGGTGGCTCCCACCATCAAAGTGGAAAGAATAATTACCAGCGCTTTCAACCGCTGGACATTTACTCCCAGATAATGTGCGGAAGATTCTCCAAGTGCAAAACCATCCAGTGATTTCGCTAATCCGAACATAATTGTTGCTGCAACAGAGACAATCAGAAAAACAATTAAAAAATTTGACCATTTTGCACCGGAAAGGCTTCCCATTGTCCAAAAAGTAAGATCCCTTAATTGTTGTTCGTTTGCCAGATAGGTAATTAATCCTGTCAACGAGCCACAAAAGGCGTTCAGAGCGACGCCTGCAAGAATTAAGATGGTAATATTTGATTTTCCGTTATAAACGGAGATTCTGTAAGTCATAAATACAGCAGCCAAAGCTCCCAGGAATGCAGAGAAAGCAATCATCAGATCAGGAGAAAGTAGCTGTAAAACAGGTATAGAAGTCGCCATTACAATGTAAAAAGAAGCCATAAAGGATGCGCCGGAAGAAATTCCGATAAGGCCTGCATCGACCAAAGGGTTACGGAATAATCCCTGGAGAGCTGCGCCGGAAAGGCTAAGCGCCACACCTACTACAACACTCATTAACACTCTTGGCAGGCGTATATTCCAAAAAACTGCTTTTTGAGAGAAAGAATAAGCTGAATCGGAAAGTTTTATCCCCAAACCATCACCGATAATTGCTACAAACTGCCCTGCCCCGATCTTCACACTTCCCATAGAAATCGAAAGGAACATACTGGCAAACAATCCAATAGTTAAAGAGACAAATAATATCCAGACTTTCTTATCCATTATATAAGCTAAAAAGCAGGTGCTTTCGCACCTACTTCAATGTTATTTTAATTCAACCAGTTTCTTGTTCAAAATCCGGAGAGCTTCTCCTACTCTTGGTCCGAATCCGCTCATCAGCAGACCGTCTATGGTAAGATATGCTCTGTTTTTACCTGCGTTTGTCAGCTTAACACCCGGAATATCAAAAATCGCTTCCGGACCGTTTAAACTTTCAACACCGGAATCAAACATCAGTATCAGATCCGGATTCGCTTCAATAACAGCCTCAGGAGTTAATGGTTTGTATTGCTCAAAACCGGAGACAGCATTCTGACCACCTGCAAGCTCAATAAAACTCTCCATCGGAGTATTCTCTCCCGCAACCATCATCATCCCTGTTCCTCTGGCATAAATGAATAAGACTTTCGGTTTACTTTCCGTCTTTTCAAGTTTTTGAACATCTTTCTCAATCTTAGAAATCAATTCATTTCCTTTTTCGGTATTTCCCAACCATTCAGCAACGCTCTTTACAGTCTGTTTACTTCCTTCCACAGTGTAATCTCTCTTCAGAAGCGTCACTGTAATTCCTGCTGCTTTCAATTGTTCCACCAAGTCCGGCTTTATACTTGTCTCAAATCCGATCACGTGGGTAGGTTCCATGCTGATAATCCCTTCCGCTGTCATTTGAGAAGCATGTTCCAGTGTCGCCTTTTCCTGTGCTTGTTCAGGAAACGTGCTCGTTACGTCTGCCGCCACGATTTCATTGCCATAACCCAAATCATAGATTATCTCGGTTAAGGATCCGTCCGTGGAAACGATTTTCATCGCTTGACGCTGTACTTCTTCCGTTTTTTCTCCGGAAGATTTACAAGCCGTTAAGGAAATGAGAAGAACAAAAGTCAGAAATCCAAAAATCTTATTCATTTTAATTTTTTATTTTTAATGTTGAATCATCAGTTTCTTAGCGGTTTTCAAACCGTTCGAAGAAACAACTACCTGATAAACTCCCGCATTCAGGTCAGAAGTATTAATCTGAAGTGTTTGCAGGCCTCCGCTAACTTCAGTTGAGTAAACTTTTGCTCCCGCCAGGCTATAAATCTCTATTGTTGTATTTGCAGCAGCATCAACAACTACCTGAGTCATATCATTTGCCGGATTAGGGTAAACTTCCGTGAAAACAGAGGTCACACTTTCTACTCCAACAGAAGAGATCAGCTCTTTATCAAAAATATAAGAACCTGCATCAGCACCTGAACCTGTACCACTGACAAATCCTGTGAATACAAGTCTCCAGATTGCTCCGTTTTTCGCTTTTACAAAATAAACAATCGTATCTGCAACGCTTGATCCGGAAGGCCCCGAAGATTTCCAATTGTAATGGATTACGTTATTATCAGTCGAAAATTGTTCTGTTCCTGTATAAGAATATGTTGCAGGATTGTTGTCAATCACTTTTGCAACTTCGGTTCCTAAGTTATTTAAAACTCCGGCAACTTTATACATCATAATTCCCTGGTAATCTCCGTAATATTGTCCAAAGAACAAATCCCAGTCAGCAGTTGCGGGCTCTAAATCCAGCACTGATTGGTCGGCTAAATTGGAATAAACATAATTCTTTGTCAGGTATGCATTCAGATTCACATTATAGGATACTGAATCTGTCTCTCCCAACTTAAAATAAGTAACTGTATAGATCTTAGCTAGTGACTGCAATGAGAAACGAATCGCATAGAAAGCAGTTCCGATCTTAGCTCCGAAAGTTCTGGCAGCTTTTAAATTATGTGTAGTAACATCATACTCTCCCCATGAAAAATCCATTTGGGTAGTTCCTCCACTTTGGTTGAAAGCTCCTAACAAGATGTCCGCATCGTTATCATACAATGTTTCTTCTGCTGCCCAACCTGTGGTATCAACTGAGGTAATCGCCGCATTAATATCCGCATTAGGAAGAACTTTTACGGTCCCTACCAAAGAGTTAAAACGGATTGCCGTATTGGCCTGCATTACATTCGGAGCAAATGCAATATGCCAGCTCGTTGCGGTCATTGTTGCCTTTTCATCTTGTGACAGGCTGTAAAATTTTTGATTCAGGTACCCCGAACCTGTAATAACTGTATCTTTCACCTGAGCCGATGCTGTACCAAGCATCCCAAGGGATAAGATAGAAAGTAAAACTTTTTTCATAACGTCTTATTTATATTTAATCTAAATTAATGTCGCAAAAGTAATAACTAAATTTTATTTGTCAATACCATCAAAAGGGTATTTGCAAAAAAATAGCAGACCGTCGCAAAGAATTATTGACAAATAAGCTATATCATTGGGAGTTTCATTAAATTTGCTTCCTTAAAAATTTATTCGTTAAATGAAACTCCAGGAAATACGTCAGCATTTTTTTGACTTTTTTGAGAAAAAAGGGCATCTTATTGTTCCTTCTGCTCCCATGGTAATTAAGAATGATCCGACTTTGATGTTTACCAACGCCGGTATGAATCAGTTCAAGGATTATTTTTTAGGTAATGAAATACCGAAGCACCGCAGAGTGGCCAATTCTCAGAAATGCCTTCGTGTTTCCGGAAAACATAACGATTTGGAAGAAGTGGGGGTTGATACTTATCATCACACGATGTTTGAGATGCTCGGAAACTGGTCATTTGGTGACTATTTCAAAAAAGAAGCGATCGAATGGGCATGGGAACTTCTGACAGAAGTATATAAGATTCCGAAAGACCGTTTATATGTCACCGTTTTCGAGGGTGATGAAAAGGACGGCGTGCCGGCGGATACGGAATCTTTTGAAATCTGGAAAAAATACATTGATGAGGACCGCATTATCTTAGCGAGTAAAAAGGATAACTTCTGGGAAATGGGTGATACCGGGCCGTGCGGACCGTGTACAGAAATCCATGTAGATCTGAGATCCGATTCGGAAAGAGCCAGAATCGATGGCAGATCGAGAGTCAACCAAGACGATCCTCAGGTTATTGAAATCTGGAACAATGTATTCATGCAGTTCAACAGAAAAGCGGACGGTTCGCTGGAAAAGCTTCCGGAAACGCATGTGGACACCGGAATGGGGCTGGAGCGGCTGACAATGGCATTACAGGGAAAAACATCCAATTATGATACGGACTTGTTCCAAAGCCTGATCCAGCACATGGTAAAAGTGTCGGGTTTTGAATATGGTGCTTCCGAAGAGGTGGATATCGCGCTCCGTGTGATCGCCGATCATATCCGCGCTATCGCTTTTGCTATCGCTGACGGACAGCTTCCATCCAATACGGGAGCGGGTTATGTGATCCGCCGGATTCTGAGACGTGCTGTACGTTACGGATATTCAACCCTGAAATTAAAAGAACCTTTCTTATCCGATCTGTCTGTTTTACTGGGACAATTAATGGGGGATCCGTATAAAGAGCTGCTGACGCAGAAGGACATTATCCGGAAAGTAATCTTCGAAGAGGAGCAGAGCTTCTTCCGTACCTTAGAGCAAGGTATCCGCAGGATCAATGCACTGATTGAAACGACCAAAGCTGCAGGTTTATCTGAACTAAAAGGTACTGAAGTATTTGAGCTTTACGATACCTACGGTTTCCCGGTGGACCTCACCTCTCTGATTGCCCGTGAAAATGAGCTGACAGTAGATGAAAAAGGATTTGATGAAGAGCTGGAAAAGCAAAAGAATCGTTCACGTTCGGCTACTGCAATCGAAACGGATGATTGGGTAAATGTTACGGATGATCAGCCATCTGAATTTGTAGGATATGACGAACGGGCAACTGAAACGAAAATCATAAAATACCGGAAGGTAACTCAAAAACAAAAAACATTTTATCAGCTGGTTCTTTCTCCTACCCCGTTCTATGCAGAAGGCGGTGGCCAGGTCGGTGATAAGGGATATATTGAAGCAAATGGTGAAAAAACATTTATTTTCGATACGAAAAAGGAAAATGGCTTAATAGTTCATTTCACTGAAAAATTGCCTACAGATCCTAAGGCTGATTTCACAGCTGTAGTTGATATAAACAAACGTGCACTTACAACCAGCAATCACAGTGCAACGCATTTATTGCATCATGCTTTGAGAACAGTACTGGGAGCACATGTGGAACAGAAAGGTTCGTTAGTAAATGAAAATTACCTGCGTTTCGACTTCTCCCACTTCAGCAAGGTAACACCTGAAGAGCTGGAGAAAGTAGAGTTTCTGGTAAATGAAGAAATCAGAAAAGCTGTTCCTCTGAATGAAATCCGTTCCACAACAATGGAAGTAGCTCAGGAAATGGGAGCAATGGCCTTGTTTGGTGAAAAATACGGCGATAAAGTAAGAGTGATCCGGTTTGGTGACTCTGTCGAATTGTGTGGAGGAACACATGTTCCGAATACAAGCGACATCCGTTTGTTTAAATTTACTACAGAAACAGCGGTCGCAGCCGGAATCCGTCGTGTAGAAGCGATTACTAATATAACGGCTGAAAATGAATTAAAATCCAAGGCTGCATTGCTGGATGAGATTTCAGTCATTTTAAAAAACCCGAAAGATTTAAAAACAAGCATTGAGGAACTGATTGCTAAAAATCATGCCTTACAAAAAGAGGTGGAAAAATTGCAGAAAGAGAAAGCAATGAGCATGAAAAACGAATTAAAAAACAAAATAGTTTCTCATAATGGCGCTCAATTGTTGATTGAAAAATTAAATCTGGATGCAAACAGCATTAAGGATATTCTCTACGCTCTGAAAGGAGAAACATCCAATTTTATCGGATTGATCGGAGGTGTTGAAGGCGATAAATGTTCCTTGTCTCTGATCATTGACGAAACATTGGTAAAAGAGAAGGACTTGAATGCAGGAGCTATCATTCGCGAGATTTCCAAATTCATTCAGGGCGGCGGCGGCGGACAACCATTCTTCGCAACAGCAGGAGGAAAAAATCCTGCCGGACTAAAAGATGCTTTTGAAGCGTTCAAAACAAGAGTCTGAAAGCCATCTGATCTGGTTTATTACGCAAGACAGAAAGACAAAGAAACAGAATAATAAAACAGCAAGAGGACGGCAAAAACCGTCCTCTTATTTATTAAAAAGCTCCCGGCTAATTCATCTTTATCAGACGTAACGGCTTGTAATCTGTGCTGTTTTGCATATTGACCATATAGGAACCTTCCGTCAATGAATCGATATCGACAATAATTATATTTACACCTGTTTTCAAATCAACCGACCGGACTATCGCGGATCGTCCATTGAGGTCTGTGACCACAAGAACATCCGCAATGTCTCTATCGGAGTGAATGGTGAGGGTTACTTTTTCAGAAGCAGGCGCAGGATGTATATTCCACATTACGGCTGTATGGCATGTTACCGAAACCGGCTGGAAATCCTCTCTTGTGCCATCATTGTCCACTGAGCGCAGCTTGTAATACATCGTTTCCATTCCTGTCGCATCAGTTGTTATATAGCTGTTCTCTGTAGTGGAATTTCCAACAGCATCTACCGTTGTTACTACTTCCCATAGTTGTCCGTTGCGTGAGCGCAGGATCTCAAAATGGCTCACATTGGTCTCCGTTGCGGTTTTCCACATCAGATTTATTTTATCTTCACAGAATACTGTGAAACTGGTTAAAGTGATCGGAAGAGGAGAATTAGCATTTGCTCCGTGCATATAGAAGCTGGAGAAATCAGGAACACTAAAGCTGACATAACGGGCATCACTAATAGCAGGAGTAACATTCAGAACTCCGCCTCCGGTTGAAAGATAGCTGACATTGTTTCCGGAACAAAGGCTGCCATCTCCTCCCACTTTTGTAATTCCCAGCAAAGGATTAGCCAGATCGGTAATATCATCTACCGTGTTACCAGGTGTGGAACCTCCCGTTCCATCACCGGCTTCTCCCTGTAAGGCTAAAAGCTCACTATTGCTGTAAGCCAGTATCACATCTACATCGCCTGTTCCTGCCAGACCGCTGCCGTCCACATGGGTAACTCTTCCCATGTAAGCAGTCAGGTATTTCGGATCTGAAGGCACATCGCACGCACCCTGAATCGCAGGGGAACCGACAATAGTGCTCATGGTCACTGATCCTGTCCTGCCATTCGGATTAATGGAACCGATGTAATTTCCAGATGGTGCATAGAAATAAACCGGGTTATTTCCGCTCAGGTAACATGTTGCTTCTTCGTTATTGCCGGCTAAAGCCGTTCCTTTTGACGGTAATGTAACCGTTTGTGTAGCAGCTGCAGCTCCTGCACAACCTCCACCTGTAATCGAAGAAATGGAATAAGTGGTAGTAGCCGCAGGCGTTACACTTTTTGACCAGGAACTATTTCCTGTTCCACTTACCGCTCCTCCACCGTTAGACAAATCAAGAGTCCAGGAACCTGAAGCATTTGAAACTGTACCTGAAAGCGTAACTGACGAGCCATGACAGATGTTATTACTTGAAACAGCAAGCGAGGATGTCAAAGAAGAAGGTGTCACTGTAACAGCCGCATTGTCTGTTGCCTTACAACCAGTTTTGGTATCGGTCACTTCTAATGTATAAGTTTTATTTTCCGTAATATTGGTAACTGTCGGATCAGATATATTTACAGCATTTAAAAAATCTGACGGAGACCATGAATAGGTGTAAGAATTTCCTACTCTGACAGTGTAATCTTCCGTTTCAGCGTAGAGCTTAGTACAGGCATTTCCGGAACTAAAGGAAGTTCCCTGAGTTCTTATTCTCATTCTGCAATTTGCCGAAGCTGCCGATACAGGAACAGTTACAGGAATAACTACTGCACTACCTGAGCTTATCTGACCATTTGCAATAAATTCACCAGCTTGAAATGTTCCGTCATTATTCCAATCAATCCATACGCCGTAATATTTCGGGCTTCCCGAAACAGTTAACTCTAAATTAAATGAACTACCCTGAACTGCTGTCATTATATTGGATGCGTAATCATTATAATTGTACGTTGCTGATGTGGCATTTTCAAAATCAGGCGTTTTAACTAAAGTTATACCTTGAGTTCCTCCGGCATTGGTAAGATTCGTATTATTAGTACATGATGCAGCCATCGAAGCAATATTTGCATTTATTCCCAGCTGAACACTTCCCAGACAACTCACAGATTTATTTCCTCCTGCATTAGCCGTTGGCAAACCATTTACTGTGATCGCATTATTTGATAAAACAGAATTTCCCGGACCAATTCCATTTGTATTAGCCGAAAACATATCACTTCCTTTTTTCAAATCGAACGAAAGGGTATGTGTACCTGTCGCCGGAGCGGTCATACTTACCGAATAGGTATTATCTGCTCCTGCATTTAATGTAATAGCGCTTCCTTCCACCCAGGAACCATTATCCCATTTGGCAATTAATTTAACGTTATCACCTGCTGTCCAGTTTTGAGTACCTGCGTTTTTTACTTTTATGTTGACATTTGCCGTTTCACCGGCACACCAGGTTGTTTTGGAGATATTGGATAATTCACAAAAATAGTCTGCGGATATACTTACCGTGTAAGTAATGATAATCAAACCATTTCCTCCGTCAGCCTTTGTCTTACCGCCATTTCCAACCCCCGCAACATATCCGCTCTCACCACTTCCCGGAGCTTGAGCAGTTGCTCCGTCAGTCCTAACAGTACCAACCGTATTGGTAACCGAAGTAAGTGGTGTAGTGAACGATGATCCTCCACCACCAGCCTTGTTATTTCCGCCGCCGCCACCGCCAAAATAACCACCACCACCGCCGCCGCCTGATCCACCATTACCTCCTGATAAGAGAGATCCAGCTGTAGAACTATTCCCACTTGCTGCCCCACCTGCTGATGTAGTTCCACCACCACCGCCAGTATTTCCACCCTGAGTTCCATTCGGGCCTCCGCCTGCACCACCTCTCGTCGTTGCAGCACTGGGAGCACTGCCTCCACCGCCACCAGCAATGGCTTTAGTATTTGCTTGTGTTACTGAATTAATAAAAATTCCGGAATAGCCACCACCTCCAGCTGAGTAATTTCCACTTTTCCCGCCTCCACCATAACCACCATTAGCAGTTCCTGAAGTATTGGCTTTTATACCTCCACCGCCAACAACAATTTTATAAGTTTCTCCACTATTAACTGCCAAAGTTCCTTTAACAAATGCTCCTGAACCTCCAGAAGAGAAATTATATTCACCGCCGCCGCCAGCACCCCATAGTTTTACATCAATAGATGTAACGCCTGCAGGTACCGTCCAGGATTGTTCGCTTCCCGTATAAGAAAACACCTCTGTTGTCTGCGCGCTGCTGTTTCCCCAGAGAAGCAGGATCGAAATAAAAAGAGCGGTATAATTTAAGTAAATTCTCATATAAATATAATTTCAGAAATAAGTATTAAAATAAAACTGCCACCTCATCATTTCTCTATTAGAAAAACTCCTGCTGACTGAGCATTAATTTGTAGAAGTTTGAATAAATGTATGTTACTTTTAATTGGTTAGCAATGAAATAGCTAATGAGGTTCTGAATTATTTGATGTATATCAAAAAACAAGTACGGAACGATTTTAATATTATCGAAATAGCGTAAATTTAGGCATTGATCAGTGAGGTCTTCAAGCAGGTTTCACAGGGCATGAAGCAAACATTAACTACCTTAAAAAAACATTTACAACACATTACAAAAATTCACATTCAAAGCCAACCTCAGGGAAGGCTTAAACTTTATGCAGATGAAACAACTTTTTTTATTCCTGTCTCTTCACTTTACATCTCTTATATATGCTCAGCTGACCGTTTCCCCTTATAACAACGGAACAGGAAATAACGGGACAGGATCCAATCTTCAGCAGTTTGTACAAACTAACCTGGTTGGTTCAGGAATCACTATCTCAAATGTAACTTTTACAGGAGCAAACCGTCAGATGGGAAGCTTCAATTCCACGAATACAGTGCTCTTTACCAATCAGGGAATGGATAACGGAATTATCTTATCCACAGGAGAAGCCAAAACCGCTATAGGACCTAATGATGAACCTTATGCGTGCGGGATAGGAGGATATATCGGAAATACGAGCACCGATCCGGATTTACAGATACTGGCAGGATCCTCTATCAAAGATAAGGCAATACTGGAATTCGATTTCATACCACAAGGCCCTTCCATAGAATTCAAATATATTTTCGGCTCGGAAGAATATCCCGAATATGTCGGAAGCAGCTACAACGATGCTTTCGGCTTCTTTCTGAGCGGTCCCGGAATCAGCGGTACATTCAGTAACAATGCCACCAATCTCGCACTGATCCCGAACACTTCCATTCCCGTTACCATTAACAATGTTAACGCGATGAGTAATTCCGCTTATTTTGTCTATAACGGAGACCCGGGAAACGGGACAACTATCGCTCCGTATAGGAATAATCCTCAATATATCGAATACGATGGCTATACCGTCAGCTTAACTGCTAAAGCACAAGTACAGTGCGGACAGACCTATCACTTAAAAATAGCTATTGGCGACGCATCTGATCAAAGTTATGATTCCGGCGTATTTTTAAAAGGAGGTTCTCTATTCTCTGAAGCACCGGTTGATATATCTTTATTGACAGGAACGGCAGCCTCCGATGATGTAACGCTGGTCAGAGGCTGCTCCGGAACAAATCTTGTTTTCACAAGATCGTCCGGGCTGGATTCCGTGCTGACTGTTAATTATCAGACATCGGGCTCCGCTGTTTCCGGAGTGGATTATACACCGATCCCCAATCCTGTTGTCTTTCAAACGGGACAGGACAGTGTCGTCATACCGGTTACAGCCCTTCCGTCAGGAAGCGGGCTGGATTCCCTGATCATTACCATGAGCCAGTCTAATTCCTGTGGACAAACGTCTTCCGGGGCTATCATCATCCGGATTCAGGATCCTGCTCCTATTCAGCTTTCCGCACCGGATGTAACCATACCCTGCACGGGTAACACTGCGACCCTGACAGCAACAGCTTCAGGAGGAGCAACACCTTATACTTACAGCTGGAGCAACGGAGCCAACGGGAGCTCCACTACTATCACCGTAACCAGCTCCGGTACCCAGCAGTATTACGTCACTGCAACAGATGCCTGCGGAAGCCAGAAAACAGATACTGTTACAGTTACATTCAATGAACCTTCAATCATTGACAGCCTCACAGCAACACACACCATCGCGTGTTCCAATACGGGTTCCGTAACAGCTTATACTTCTAATGTTTCGGGTAATGCCGTTTATACCTGGTCAGGGCCGGGAACGAACAGCAGTAACGTTTCTCATTCTACTGTCTTCAATAATCTGAGTTCAGGCTGGTATTATTTCAGTGTTCAGGATAACGGCTGCACCGATAAGGACAGCATTTTTGTGCAGGGAATCAACAGTCCTTCCGCAGTAATCATTGCGGACAAAACACAGGGATGCAGCCCTGCAACATTCGTTTTAAGCAATGGAAGCACCAATTCCACTACTTATTATTGGAACACCGGTTCAGGATATTACCCGGTTTCAAATCAGGATGCCCAGACGGTCACGTTAACTTCTGACCGGAACATCTATCTGATAGCCTCTGACGGAAGCTGCAGCGATACTACAATGATCAGCCTGACGGTTCATCCGTTACCCGATGTCAATACCTCACCAGATCAGACCATTTGCGCTGGTGCTTCTGTCAGCTTAACAGCAAACGGAGCGGATACCTATATATGGACTCCGGCAACAGGTTTAAACACGACTACCAGTTCAACAGTAGCAGCTTCACCCTCAGCAACAACAACTTATGCTGTTACCGGGACATCTTCTTTCGGGTGTACGGGAACAAGCTACGTAACCATAACTGTTTTATCCGGACCGGATGCGAATTTCACTCCATCAGTAACCACCGGCGAAGCTCCTTTGGAAGTTGTATTTGAAAACACATCCATTAATGCGGTAAGCTATATCTGGAATTTCGGGAACGGGCAATCGAGCACTTCTTCAAATCTGAATGTTTCTTCAACATACAGCGAAACGGGAATTTATGAGGTTATCCTGGTTGCAAGCAACGGGGAATGTAAGGATACAGCAAAAGCAACGATTTCCGTAACAGCACCGGGTATCCTGATCCATGTCCCGAATGTGTTTACTCCAAACGGCGACAATGTCAATGATGAGTTTTATATCGGCACCACCAATGCAAAAACAGTATATGTGGAAATTTACAACCGCTGGGGAAATACAATGGTCAGACTTGAAAAACCGGCAGACACCTGGGACGGAGGTAATTCTCCTGATGGAGTCTATTTCTATAAGTACAAGATAACGGATTTTGCAGATAAGCTATATGAAGGCCACGGTTTCTTTCACCTGGAAAGAGGGCAGTAGATTTTTGGACATTTGAGCATTATGATATTATGACCTTAGGATTTTATGACAGCATGATTTTATATGTTAATAAGAGGCGAGCTGACACATTTCCAACTAATTATTTCAGCCATCTTTTTCTGATTCTGCTCAAAGTTTCCTGTCTTATGTTCAGGTAGCTTGATAAAATTTTCAGCGGAATTTTAAGCACCATGCTCTTACTGCGGTTATAAAAATGTGCGTATCGTTGTTCCGATTCATAGATTTGATTGATCACATACCGCTGTTCCCAATACATATAGCTTTTTTCCAGAATTATGGAATATAAGAACAGCATTTCCTTATTCTGGCTGATCAGCTCTTTAATATCTTCCACCGGAATCATCAGGACAGATGTATCTTCAATACATTCTATCGTTTCAAAACCTTCTTCTCCTGTGAAGAAAGAATGAAAAGAAGTGATGAAATCACCGTCTTCACCAAACCAGATGGTCATCTCTTTATCACCGCTTAATATAAATGAACGAACCAGCCCTGTTCTTACTATTCCAACAGAAGCAGCAACAGAACCTCCGGTGTATATCTTTTCATTTCTGCCAAAATAACGGATAACGGAAATTTTTGCCAGTTCAGCAGCAAGTTCATTACTTATTGGCAGATAACCTTTAAATGTTTCTTTAACTATTTCAGGATCCGTCATTATTGAAGATTTAAGCGCTAAAAATCACCGATTACTTTATAAAGATACGACATTAACTTTTAGAAAGGCGTTTCAATCTGATTATTTTTTGATATACATCAAATTAACCCGGAGAACGCCTGTTTTTTGCGCCCCAGCAACAAAAAAAGGCGTAGTTTAACGTCAGTATTATCGTTTTATTAAATGAAATAAACGACCTGTATCATGAACAACATCTGTACACATAAGACAAGTTATTTCTCCGCGATTCTGGTTTTCATATCATTACTCTTATCAAATGATGTGAAATCCCAGACGCTTTGCAATCCTCCCATTTCCGTTAATGCCGGAACGGATATTACCATTCCCTGCGGCGGAAGTGCAAATCTCGGAGAAGTACCTTCCCCAACACCATCCAATCCTGATTATACGCTGGCTGCCACCTGTAAGCATACTGCTCGTTTTCAGAGCAATTCACTGACACAGGGAGGTGGTATTTATATTAATGATGTAACGACTACCGGTGGTAATATAAATATCAATAATACAAATACTTTAGTTGATGCGGGGCATGTTGATCCGATGGGCCCTAATGCCTGGAGTACGATCTGGTACAGCAATTACAGCGCAGCCCATTTTGTAGAAGCCTGCGCCGGAAGTACTTTTAATCTGAACATCAACGCCAGGTCTCTCAACAATAACCGTCCTTATTTTTGCAGGGTCTGGATTGACTGGGACAACAGCGGTACTTTTACTGCTGCTGAAATCGTTTATACAAGCCCGGCAATCAATACGCATCCGAATATCAATATCACAAATGTTCCGATAGCCATCCCAGCCGGTCAGCCTTACGGCGCTTACAGGATGCGGATCCGTTTCAAAGACAATGCACCGTTTGTCACTTCGGATGGCGCCTGCACCTACACCAACTCACAGGGGATTGAAGCTCCTTATGCCGGTTATACGGGAAGTCAAAAGGGATCTTATACCTTCAGTGATGAAATAGAAGACTATTCTGTTCATGTAAATTGCGGGAATGATACGGGAGGTGGTAATTTAACTTATTCATGGACTCCTTCCGAAACGCTGAACGCTTCCGATATCCCAAATCCGGTAGCTTCACCACCCGGCACAACCACCTATACGGTTACAGTGACAGACAATGTAAACAACTGTATATCAACAGATCAGGTTACAGTTACCGTAACTCCGGTCACACCAACATTTACGAATCCCGGGCCTATCTGCGTGGGAACAAATTTCACATTGCCCGCAAGCTCAAACGGAGTAACCGGAACATGGTCACCGGCAGCTAATAATATGGCAACAACAACTTATACATTTACTCCTGACGGAGGGCAATGTGCGACAACGGCGCAAATGACAGTAGTTGTCAATCCGGCAGCTACACCAGCCTTTGACAATCCGGGACCTGTTTGTTCCGGGACAAGCTTTACATTACCAACAATCTCAAGCAACGGCATCACCGGAACTTGGTTGCCGGTAATAAATAATACACAAACAACAACGTACACATTTACTCCTGATAACGCGAACTGTGCCTCTGCTACAACAATGACAGTTATTATTAACAATCAGGTTACCCCTGTATTTACTAATCCCGGGCCGGTTTGCCAGGGAACAGCTTTTACATTACCGGCAACATCAAATAACGGAATAACCGGAACGTGGTCGCCAGCAGTTAATAATACAGCAACAACAACTTACACGTTCACTCCTGATAATACAGGCTGCGCCTCTGCTACAACAATGACGGTTATAATTGAGCATCCGATTGTTCCTGCATTCACCAATCCCGGACCGATTTGTCCCGGTACGGCTTTTACATTACCGGCGACATCAAATAATAATATCACGGGAACGTGGTCACCGGCAGTCAATAATACGCAAACAACAACGTACACATTCACTCCCGATAATACGGGATGCGCTGCTACTGCAACAATGACCGTAGCCGTTGACAACCAGGTGATTCCCACATTCATTAATCCCGGACCGGTTTGCACCGGAACAGCTTTCACTTTGCCGGAAACATCAAATAATGGCATCACAGGAACATGGTCGCCGGCAATAAATAACACGGCAACAACAACTTACACATTCACTCCTGATAATACGGGCTGTGCTTCTTCAACAACGATGACAGTCGTAATTGAAAATCAAATTGTTCCTGTATTTACCAATCCGGGGCCGGTTTGCCCCGGCACAACGTTCACATTACCGGCAACATCCGATAATAATGCTACGGGAACGTGGTCACCGGCAATCAACAGCACAGCAACCACTACCTACACATTCACTCCTGATAATACAGGATGCGCCACTTCAGCAACAATAACGGTAGTAATCAATTCGACTTTTGAAATTTCACTCTCAGAGCGGATCAGTATTTGCCAGGGAGAAGCTATTCCTTCCACCATTGTAACAGCAACCGGAGGCAGTGCTCCTTATACTTTCACTTACGCTGTTGGTAACGGAGCTCCTGTTATAATATCCTCCAACCAAAATACAACAGTAATTGCTTTAGCAAATTATCCCGGACTTAATGCAAACGTTCCGGGATGCTATGATATCACGATAAGCGGCAGCGCTGCCGGTTCCTGCCAGACGGGAAATATTGTCTTCACGGAGCACCTGTGCGTTCATCCTGCTCCGGATGCCTCATTTTTAACCAACCCGGGAAATGACGGAGTTTATTCCTTTACGAACACAAGCACCGGAGCAACTACTTATACATGGGATTTCGGAGATGGTTCGGGAGCAGCTCATTCCGAGCATCCTGTGCATAAATTTTCAAATGAAGATGCCGCATCCTATACAGTCAAGCTTATTGCTTATAGTGATAAGGGCTGCAGCGACACAACCAGCCGTGTCATCAACACGGAAGAAGTTATTTTCTACGTTCCCAATGCGTTCACTCCGGATGGGAATGAGTTTAACAACATTTTTAAGCCTGTTATGACTTCAGGATACGATCCTCTGAGCTATCAGCTGGAAATCTACAACAGGTGGGGCGAATTAATTTTCGAGTCAAAAAATGCTGATTATGGCTGGGATGGTACGTACATGGGACAAATAGTACAAGACGGAATCTATGTGTGGAAGATTACATTTAAAGTAATATACAATGATGACAAAAAATTGTATCTCGGTCATGTGAATATCATAAAGTAATAAGTATTGATCCATTATAAATAAAAAAGTAAATTAAAATAAATCCAAAGTATGAAAATGTTTTCTGGGCGTTCTTGTCGTACATTTTTTCTGAGCGCTGTTTTCACCATTTTTTTCCATGCCCTCTCTTTCGCACAACCTGCCGGTGCACCGCCATGTGCTCCAAGCACACCTCCCGGAAACAGTGTTTGTACTGCAACCCCGATTTGTGATTTTAACGGTTACTGCGGAACAACTCCTTCTAAGTCCGTAAGCGCCTGGCAAGCATTAAGAAATGCTGTCGGCACGTGCTGTCAGTCAAGTATTGACTGCTTTACACTTGATAATGACAGGTATTTAAAATTTGTACCAAGCTCTAACACCATTGACCTGAATGTCTATGTTTACAACTGCCAGAAGCCGCTGACAACAAAAGCCATTCAGATAGCTATTTTCTCTGCTGCCGATTGTTCCAGCGGTCCTGTTGATCTAAAGTATTGTAACATGCAGATGAATCAACAGACCGCTCCGCATAATATCAACGTAAATAACCTTACTCCCGGAGAAACCTACTATATTTTAATTGACGGTTATTCAAGTCAGAATTGCGGTTTTACAATTGCCGCATCTTCAGGAATTTCTACCGGCTTAACAGCAGATATTAATCAAAATTCCACCTTATGTGCCGGTCAAAGTGTTACGGTTACAGCAAGTGGCGGATCCGGAAGCTATACATGGTCAGGTGATGCCGGTTTAAGTGCAACATCCGGCGCAACCGTAACGGTTACACCACCTTCAACGCCGGGATCATATAACTATAAAATTACTTCTAACGGTGGTACTTCACTTTGTCCCAGCTCTTCTGAATATAATTTCACAATCAATGTACAGGCGGCTGGCGGAGCAACACCTACTTTCAACCAGATCGGCCCGTTTTGTGCAGGAGAAAATTTTACGCTTCCAGTAACATCCACAAACGGAATCTCAGGAACATGGTCACCGGCGGTTGATGTAAATACAACTAAAACATATACGTTTACTCCTGCAGGCGGAGGCGGTTGTGGCTCCTCTCCTACTACGACTATGACAATAACAGTGAATCAAAAAGTAACTCCTTCATTTACCAATCCCGGGCCGGTTTGCTCAGGAACGTCCCTGGCTTTACCAATAACGTCAACTAACGGAATAACAGGAACATGGTCTCCGGCAATCAATAATACAACAACAACAACTTACACGTTCACTCCTGCAGCAAATGAGTGTGCTAACACGGCTCAGATGACGATTGTTGTTGACAATCAGATCACACCGTCTTTTTCTATTCCTTCTTCAGTTTGTTCAGGAACAAATATCACGTTACCGGTAACATCGGATAATAACGTTTCGGGAGTGTGGTCGCCGGCAACTTTTGATAATACACAATCCGGTACTTATACATTCACACCGAATTCAGGTTCCGGCTCCTGCCAGGCAAATCCGGTAACATTAAACATTACTGTAAATCCCACTCCTGATGTAATTGCACAAGGTGAAGGGATCTGCACGGGTGAAACAACAAATATCCCTTTAGCTTCCTCCGTTAATGGAACAACATTCTCCTGGACATATACATCCACAGCAAATGTTTCCGGAGCAAGTAATGGAACCGGCAATAGTATTAACCAAACACTTACCTGTTCTGATCTAACGGGCAGCGTAACCTACACGATTACACCGTCACTCGGAGCCTGTACGGGAACACCTGTCAGCGTGGTTGTCAATGTTCAGGCTACTTTACCTGTTACTATTACACCTCAAAACAGTAAAATCTGTGCGGGAATGTCCGTTCCTCTGAATGTTGCCGGAAATGCGACTTATACATGGTCACCTGCGACCGATTTAAATACAACAACAGGAAATACGGTTATTGCAACTCCTAATTCAACCACCACTTATACAGTGACGGGAACTTCTGCAGCCGGCTGCACAGGAACAGGGACCGTTACCATCACTGTTCTCCCGAATCCGGATGCTTCATTTACAGCAACACCTGCAACCGGCAGCGCGCCACTGGCAGTCACATTAACCAACACTTCGACCAACTCCAGCAGCTATTCATGGACGTTTGGCAACGGCCAGTCAAGCAGTGCTCCTATTCCACCTGTTGTAAATTATACCACGAGCGGAAGTTTTGAAATCATTTTAATCGCCAGCAACGGCATTTGCCAGGATACTGCCAAAACAGGCATTATTGTTTTTGATTTACCTGAAATTGTCATTATTACGCCTAATATTTTCACTCCGAATAAAGACGGCGCAAATGACGAATATTTCATTTATACGGAAAATGCAAAAACGGTTTATGTAGAAATTTTCAATCGCTGGGGGAATCTTATGACGAAGCTGGAAAAACCGACAGATACCTGGGACGGAGGAAATTCACCGGAAGGAGTTTATTTTTATAAATATAAGATCACGGATCTTTCGGATAAGCAGTATGAAGGACACGGATTTTTTCATTTGGAAAGATGATATTAGGATTTTAGATGTTAAGATATCAGGACATATAGATGAAAGACAAAAGATATAAACATCAGATGGAAAATTCGGGCTTATAATTCAAAACTGATTTGCAATTCGAAATTCACACCTTATAACTTTCATGAAGAATTCATACTTATTGTTACACTTCGCCGTGGTACTTGCGGGATTTACAGGTGTATTCGGAAAGCTTATTTCGCTCAATGAGGGAATGTTAGCCTGGTACAGGTTATTCTTCTCTGCTGTTATTTTATTTTTCGTTGTACGATTCTTCCGTACAGACACACGGATCACCTTCAGAGAAAAGTTTAACATTGCGAAAATCGGGATGTTTATTACAATGGACTGGGTATTTTTTTACGCGAGCATAAAGTATTCAAACATCTCTATCGGCGTGGTATGTTATTGTCTGACCAGCTTTTTTACGGCCATTTTAAAGCCTCTTATTCATAAAACGAGATTCCAGGTCAGCGAACTTGGCTTAAGCGCTATTACGCTTTTAGGGATTATCTTAATATTTCACTTCGATTCCTCTTACCAGACAGGAATTTTACTCGGCATCATTGCTCCTGTATTTGCCGCACTTTATACCATTTATAACGAACGGCTGGTTAAGGTTTACGACAGCAAACAGATCAATTATTATCAAATGATCGGCGGATTAGCCGGGTTGACTCTTTTAATGCCGGTTTACCTGTACTTTTTTCCCGTTACAGATCTATTACCCGGCCCGAAGGATGCGCTTTTCCTTATTTTACTCGCGCTTTTCTGTACGGTCGGGTTATATGTTTCCTTCACGGAAGTATTGAAAAAGATCTCTGCTTTCACCGTGAATTTAAGCTTTACGCTTGAACCGATTTACGCGATCTTTCTGGCGTTTTTATTTTTCGGGGAAAGCAAAGAAGTCTATTTTTCATTTTATGCCGGATTGTTTTTTGTGATGGCTTCTCTTCTGTTACAAATATTTATTACTCTCAGAAAACAGAAAATAGCAAGCTAAAAGGTAAAAAACCCTGTCAAGCTAATAAAAAGTATATTTCCCTACTCTTGGTTTCCCAATATGAATTGAAGTTATTCTGTCTTATTCTTTTTTAAGAAGAACTATTAATCAGTTCAATAAAAAACCGATGGAGAACATCTCCACCGGTCTTTTTTATCGGAAAGCAAACTCGTTCACCGATTTTATGCACTTTTAAAACTATTTTAAAACTTCAATTCTCTCTGTAACTATTCCCCTGTCAGTTATTATTCTTAATGTATAGAGACCATTTGAAAATTCAGATACATTCAGCTGGAAACCTGACTTATTAACGGAATCCGGGATTCCATGATAAACTATTTTTCCTAAGTTATCAATCACCGTAACTGACTGCATGTTCAGATCATCAGCATTTTGAACAGTCACACTCGCAGAAGCAGGATTCGGATAAATAATCACTCTGCTGTTTGACATAAGGTCTGAAACAGCTGTTTTATCACATGTAACAGTCGCTTGCTTTTCAATCGAGCTACAATTGTTCGACATGGTAACTTTAACTGTATAAGTTCCCTCTGACGCATAAGAATGAGATGTAGAAGCGATATTTGTTGTCGCAGTTGCTCCGTCTCCGAAATTCCACGTGTACGAAGTAACAGCCGATACAGCCGACACACTAAAATCAAAAGTACAATCCGTGGTCAGAGTTGATGATAAGCTACCTGCTGACGGTAAAGCATTCTGTGCTACAACGATCGTATCTTTTCCTTTACAGCCGTTCATATCTGTAACAGTTACGGAATACATTCCGGAAAAGCTTACAGTAAGTGTCTGGTTCGTGGAATTATCGGACCACAGGTAATCTCCGCCTGTTCCCGCATTTAGTGTTAAAGTCGTTCCCTGGCAAATAGCTGTATCCGGGCCTAAATTAACAACAGGCAGCGCATGTTCTGTGACAACAACCGTATCTTTGCCTTCACAACCGTTTACATCGGTAGCAATTACGGAATATGTTCCGGCATAACCTACTATAAGGGTTTGATTCATGGAATTATCGGACCATAAATAACCCATTCCGGATCCGGCATCCAACGTTAAAGTTGATCCTGTACAAATTGCCGCATCAGGTCCTAAATTAACTATTGGCAGTGCGTTCTCTGTGATAACAATCGTGTCTTTTTCTTCACAGCCGTTTGCATCGGTAACAATTACGGAATACATCCCGGAAGAAGTTACGGTAAGTGTCTGGTTCGTGGAATTATCCGACCATAAGTAGTCCGTTCCAGCACCAGCGTCCAATGTCATATTAAATGCCGAACCGGCACAATAAGCCGCATCAGAACCCAAATCAACAACAGGTAGCGCATGTTCTGTGACAACAACCGTGTCTTTGCCTTCACAGCCGTTTATATCTGTAACAATTACGGAGTACGTTCCGGAAGAAGTTACGATAAGTGTCTGATTCATGGAATTATCCGACCATAAGTAGTCCATTCCGGATCCGGCATCCAATGTCATATTAAATACCGAACCGGCACAATAAGATGCGTCAGAACCCAGATCAACAACAGGCAACGCATGTTCTGTGATAACAATTGTGTCTTTTCCTTCACAACCGTTTATATCTGCAACAATTACAGAATACGTTCCGGAAGAAGTTACGGTAAGTGTCTGATTGGTCGAATTGTCTGACCAAAGGTAATCTCCGCCTGTTCCGGCATCTAATGTCATATTAAACGTCGAACCGGCACAATAAGCCGCATCAGAACCCAGATCAACAACAGGCAGCGCATTTTCTGTGATAACAACCGTGTCTTTTCCTTCACAACCGTTTATATCTGTAACAATTACGGAATACGTTCCGGCAGCACCGACCACAAGCATTTGATTAACAGAATTATCGGACCATAAATAGTCCATTCCGGCTCCGGCATCCAGCGTTAAAGTTGATCCTGTACAAATTGCTGCATCAGGTCCTAAATTAACAACCGGTAGCGCATTTTGTGTTACAACAATCGTATCTTTTCCTTCACAACCATTTGCATCGGTAACAATTACGGAGTATGTCCCGGAAGAAGTTACTGTAAGTGTCTGATTGGTCGAATTGTCTGACCAAAGGTAATCTCCACCTGTTCCTGCATCCAATGTCAGGTTAAATGCTGAACCGATACAATAAGCTGCATCCAGGCCTAAATTAACAGCAGGTGGCGTATGAACTTCTATTATCTTAGTATCTGTTGCACTGCAAGATGCATCCATTGCCGTTAATGTCAAAGTAATATTTCCGCTTTCCGTTAAAGCCGCTGTGTAAGTAGCATTCGCAGGATCGGAAGCGTCAGACCAGGTCCCGGCACCACCGGACCAGACACCGCTTGTAGCCGTACCTCCAATAGTTCCTCCCATGGCAGCGGAAACCTCTCCCGGACAAACTGCTGCCACCACTGAACCTGCATAAGCTATAGGCTTTTTAATTGTAATTGTATAATCTTCCACTTCTCCGTTTGAAAAAGTAGAACATGGATCAAAAACAGGATTTGTTTCAGCACATATAACGCGCATACGGACATTGCCGGTTTCCGCATTAGAAGGAATCATATAATTCCCTGTAAATGTTTTAGCCCCGCTCCCGGAATTAGCTCCCAGATTCAACAATTCTACGCTTTCAAATGTTCCGTTTTTATTCCAGTCGATCCATACAGTTACATTCATTGCACTATTTGCACTATTAGACGTAGAAACCGATATAGAATTAGATGAACCTGCGCAAACAGTTCCGGAGATAGCCGTATAATCTTTATAGGCAGCGCCTGAATTATTAGTCGTATTGCTTATTCCTGCAAAGGTAACATTGGAAACATATTTATTTGACTGATTACTTCCTGTCGAAGAACAATAATTTAAGGTTGTTGTAACCTGCTCATCATTTGAATTACCACTTGTCTGACAGCCACTATACGCTCTGACACGGTAATAATAATCCGTTCCTGCCAATACTCCTGTTACGTTCCAGGTTGTTACGTTTCCAACATCTTTTCCGTTATATCCGGCTATAAAATTGGTAAAAGCGGCATCTGTCGCAATGTCCACATAATAGCCGATGACGCTGCTTTCAGCAGACCAGCTTATGTCAAAAGAAGTATTGTTGACATTCGTTGCCGGATTAACAGTAGGCGCATTCGGAGCAGTACCACTGACTACTTCTACTTCTTTTTCAGTCGAATAGCTCGGAGTTCCGTCGCTAACGCAGACCAGCTCGCAGCGGTATTTAAACGTTCCAAGTGTTGGTAATGTTGCTAAATAAGTTTCCTGGTCAGCTCCGTTAATATTTACCCATGAAGAGCCGTCATATTCCTGCCATTGATAAGTAATGCCTATACCGTAGCTATTACCCGACAATGACAACGAGCTGGATCCCGAACAATAAATCGTAGCCGGATTGGCAACAGCCGTACCGCCGTTTGGAATACCGGAACACGTTTCAATGGTGTAAGTTATTCTGACATATCCGTTCGCACCGTTTGCACCTGCTCTTGCACCATTCGTACCACTTGCGCCTCCACTGTAATTATTGCCTGCTACACCCGGATTATTTTTAACAGCAGTTCCTCCCGCACCTGCGTTTCCCGCAATTCCTGAATTACCTGTTCCTCCTGTCATTTTCGTCGCAGTACTAGTTCCAGCAGGTGTGCCCCCATTTCCACTTGGTCCTGCGGCACCACCACCACCACCACCACCGGTACCTGAACCCTGACCTGCAAAACCGTTACCTCCGGAATTTTTTATATCTCCTATTGAATTAGCAGCTTGTCCACCAGCAGCACCAGCAGCACCTACACTGCTTTTTCCTCCCTCAGCAAGAGCATGAGTTACAGATTCATCAAAATTCTTAAAATAAGAATTTTCTCCGTTTACCGGTAATATTGCCCATGCAGCAGTTATTCCTCCTTTACCTACATAAAATTTATATTGTTGTCCCGGCAGTACAGATAAGGTTTTTTTCGCATAGGCACCTCCGCCTCCACCGCCGGAAGAGTTACTGCCATTAGAACCCAGTCCTGCTCCTCCTGCGCCCCAGCATTCTATCTCAACTGAATTAACCCCTGCCGGCACTGTCCAGTCAACAACACTTCCGGTATATCCAAACGTTTCTGTGGTCTGTCCCCAAACCACACCGCCGGAAAATAATAGCCCGATAAAAGCTATCACACGGAATTTAAAATAAAAGTAATAGTTTTTCATAAGTTTATTTTTAAATACAATATTTTCGGGAAGTAAGGACTTTTTTACGTGCATTACAAGAAAAACAGATAATTAACCTTACTAATTTGATGTACATCAAAAAAACGATCCGGAGTCTATTGAATTTAGCCTGAAACAGCTCTTTCCGGAAAGATTGAGAAGTTAAAAACAGTCATTTAGAAATATAAAATTTCTGAGGATAGTTATACGTTTATAACTACAAAACCCCGATGGCATGGCCATCGGGGTTTTGTAGTTACTGGTGGTTTGTTGTTTGATCAGCTTCTCAGTAAAATCACTTCTTATATGAATAAGATAAACTCCAGCTGCATTGGTCGCTATAATCGTGTTTGTTAGTTTAAAAATTAAATCTAAATGTAAAACAACATCAAATAAAAAAGCTGTCATTTTTCAGACAGCTTTTCAAAAGCGATTATTACCCGATCTTATCAAATTTCGTATAAGGAACCAGCACTTCAGGAATAGTAATTGATCCGTCCGCATTCTGGTAATTTTCCAATAAAGCGGCAACAATACGCGGCAAAGCTAATGCGGAGCCGTTCAATGTATGTGCCAGCTGTGTTTTTTTGTCTGCAGTTTTGAAACGTAATTTCAGGCGATTTGCCTGGAAAGTATCAAAACGGGACACAGAAGAAACTTCCAGCCATTTTTCCTGTGCGGCAGAAAATACTTCAAAGTCATACGTCATTGCAGAAGCGAAGCCTGTATCACCACCACACAAACGCAGAATACGGTAATGCAATCCTAATTTCGCAAGTAAGCCACGCACATGCTCGACCATTTCATCCAGTGCTTTTGCCGTATTGTCCGGATGCTCGATACGCACAATTTCTACCTTGTCAAACTGATGCAGGCGATTCAATCCACGCACGTCTTTACCATAAGAGCCCGCTTCACGGCGGAAACAAGGGGTATAACCCGTCATTTTAATGGAGAAATTCTCATCCGGTAAGATAACATCACGATAGATATTTGTCAGAGGAACTTCCGCAGTTGGTATTAAGTACAGGTCATCCACCGTACAATGGTACATTTGCCCTTCTTTATCCGGAAGCTGGCCTGTTCCTATTCCGGATGCTTCATTCACCACATGCGGTGGAATAAATTCCTCATATCCTGCTTTTTCTGCTTCATCCAGAAAAAACTGAATTAATGCGCGTTGCAATTTAGCTCCTTTCCCTTTATAAACAGGAAAGCCGGCACCTGTGATCTTTACTCCCAGCTCAAAATCAATCAGATCGTATTTTTTAGTCAATTCCCAGTGAGGCAACGGCTCTCCGTCAAATATATGCTTGCTTCCTACCTCATCCACAATTTCATTATCCAGCTCATTTTTACCCGCTTTCACCTGTTCATTCGGAACATTCGGCAAGGTGTACATTAATTGCTGTATCTCGTTTTCAAGACCGCTCACCACTTCTTTCAGCTGTGCTTCTTTTCCTTTTAATGAAGTAGTTCTCTCTTTTGCCGCGTTCGCTTCTGCCTGCTTCCCTTGTTTGAATAAGTCACCTATTTCCTTTGCAATCTGGTTCAGCTCGGCAGCAATGGATTCCAACTCAGATTTGGATTCTCTCCATTCCTGGTCTTTCTTTAAAATTTCTTCAACTGTTGCCGTTGCATCAATATTTCTTTTTTTCAATCCTTCTATTACAGCTTCTTTTTCTGTACGAATGCGTTGTATTTCTAACATACCCTGATAATTTACCTGCTAAATTAATAATTCAGCAAAATTTGAAAATAAAAATTTGAAAATAAAAAAGCGGGTTCCGAAACTTCCGAAACCCGCTTTTAATATCAGTTACCGATTATGCCTCAGTAGTTTCGAATGGAACTACAGATACAAACGAACGGTTATCTTTCTTTTTACGAAATTCTACGATTCCGTCAGTAAGCGCGAACAAGGTATGATCTTTACCGATACCTACGTTAGCTCCCGGATGGTGAGCAGTACCACGTTGACGAACAATGATGTTTCCTGCAATAGCAGCCTGACCACCAAAGATTTTAACGCCTAAACGCTTGCTTTCAGACTCACGACCGTTTTTAGAACTACCAACTCCTTTCTTATGTGCCATCTTTTCTAAATTTTATATTCTTGAAATCAAGAAAGTGAACGATTATAGATTAATATCTGAAATTTTGATCGCAGTAAATGATTGTCTGTGACCGTTTTTCTTTCTGTAACCTTTTCTTCTTTTCTTTTTGAAAACAATTACTTTGTCTCCTTTCACGTGCTCAACAACTTCCACAGAAATTTTTGCACCATCTATAGCCGGGGCGCCTAAAGTAATTTTTCCACCATTGTCAACCAAAAGCACTTTGTCGAAATCTAATTTCGCACCTACTTCCGCATTCAATCTGTGAACAAACACTTTCTGGTCTTTTTCAACTTTGAACTGTTGCCCTGCTATCTCTACAATTGCGTACATATAGCTTGATTTTTATTAAATAATTCAATTAACGAGGTGCAAATATAGAACAAAAAATTGAATTATCAACAATTGTCATTTTATAAGTAGTAAAAATCTTCCGGAGCCCGCTCATTGCCGCTTCAATACAAAATATCAATCTGAATTATTAAGTAATAGCACATTTCTTTTAGCTTTGTATTTTCCTAACAGTTAAGATGAATGGAGCAAAAAGTGAAATTTGCCGTTTTAGGCACAGGATATATCGGAAAAAGGCATGCAGAGATGATCGTTCGTGATCCACGGGCAGAGTTGGTCGCGATGATCGATATCCGATCTCAGGAAGAATGCGGTGCAGCGCAGTATAATGTTCCTTTTTTCAGGACGTATGATGACTTTTTAGCCGCAAATATCGACGCAGATGTTGTAAATATCTGTACCCCGAACGGTTTACACGCGCAGCAGGCAATTCAGGTACTGGATTCTAAAAGGCATGTCATTGTCGAAAAGCCGATGGGACTGACAAAAGAAAGCTGTGAACGGGTTATTTTCAAATCGCTCCAAATGTCCAGACATGTGTTTTGTGTCATGCAGAACCGCTATTCGCCTCCTTCCAAGTGGATAAAGCAGGTTGTATCAGACGGTGTTTTAGGGAACATTCACATGGTACAGCTGAACTGCTACTGGAACCGCGATGACCGCTATTATAAAAAAGAAGGCTGGAAAGGAACTGCCGATCTGGATGGCGGAACGTTATTTACGCAGTTTTCCCACTTTATTGATATTATGTACTGGCTGTTCGGCGATATCGACAACATTCAGGGAAAATTTGCGGATTTCACGCATAAGCATTCCACCGCTTTTGAAGACTCCGGCTTTGTATCATTTGACTTCATTAACGGAGGAATGGGCTGTCTGAATTATTCTACTGCTGTTGCCGACCAGAACCTGGAATCTTCACTGACAATTGTCGGTTCCAAAGGAAGCGTGAAAATCGGCGGTCAGTATATGAATGAAGTTGAAATTTGCAATATAGGAGATTATGAAATGCCGGAGCTGGAAGAATCTGCTCCTGCAAACGACTACGGAACTCATAAAGGATCTGCTCAAAATCATCACTTTGTCATTGAGAATGTGATTGATACGCTTCAGGGCAAAGCTACATCCACAACGAATGCGCTGGAAGGACTGAAAGTCGTGGAAATAATTGAACGTATCTATAAGGTACGTGGTACAGTTGAAAAATAAGGACAGATAACAGATAAGATATTAGAATATCAGACGCTGGACGATAATTTTGGTCTGTCTTAAAGTAAATTGAATAATAAGTTAAGTATTAGTGCGTATGCTGAAAAGCGGGATTCCATCAGTAGATTTATCAGACTTTATTTCTGATAACCAGGAGAGAAAGCAGAAATTCGTAAATGAGATCGGAAAAGCTTATGAAGAAATTGGCTTTGTAGCTTTGAAAGGGCACTTTCTTTCGGAAGAGCTTGTAAATAATTTATATACAAGTGTCCGTAGCTTTTATGCCTTGCCTGTTGAAACGAAGCAGAAGTATCATATTGAAGGAATTGGCGGACAAAGAGGTTATACGGCTTTCGGAATGGAGCATGCCAAAGGCAGAACAGAAGGCGATCTGAAAGAATTCTGGCATTTTGGGCAATACATCCCTGAGCATGAAAAAGCCGATTACAATTATCCTGAAAATGTTTTTGTAGGAGAGGTTCCCGAGTTCAATAAATACGGCGAAGAAGCTTACAAGCAATTAGAAAAAACAGGAATTTACGTACTGAGAGCCTTGGCTATTTATTTAGGTCTTAATGAGCTTTACTTTGATGAAAAAGTGAAAAACGGAAATTCCATTTTACGTCCTATTCATTATCCTCCGATCACAGAAGAACCGAAAGGAGCCGTCAGAGCTGCTGCTCATGGTGATATCAACCTGATCACTTTACTCATGGGAGCACAAGGTCGTGGCTTACAGGTTCAGCGTCATGACGGAACCTGGGTGGATGCGATTGCGAAAGAAGATGAACTGGTAATTAATGTCGGTGACATGTTATCACGGCACACCAATAACCGCCTGAAATCGACGATCCATCAGGTCGTAAACCCAGACAGGGAATTATGGGGAACTTCCCGTTATTCTATCCCGTTCTTTATGCACCCCGTAAGTGATATGGATCTATCCGTGCTTCCGGATTGTATCAGTGAAAGTAATCCAAAGCTTTACGAAGACATTACCGCAGGAGAGTTTCTGACACAACGCCTGAGAGAAATAGGCCTGATCAAATAAGAGACTTATCTTCATTTGCAATTTTCAATTCAAAAATCTTCTCCTTATTTGTTCAAAGCGCTAAAATTATATACCTTTGTCATGTCTCTAAGGGGTGTTCCGGTAAACGGAACTGAGATTATACCCATTGACCTGATCAAGGTAATGCTTGCGTAGGGAAGTGACGGACTTATTATTTTTTTATTAACCAAGAGAATTGGCCCCTTGTTCTTGTTATTATTTTTTAAATGAAAACAAGAATAGTTTTAAATGCAATCCTCGTATGTTGTTCCAACATACTTTTTTCCCAACAACTTTTTAAAGGAAAAATCCTCAACGAGGAAAATTGCTCTGTAGCGAATGTTACGATTACGAATGAGCAAAAGACAGTGCTCGCCTTATCAAATGCGGCAGGTGAGTTTGAACTGAAAGTTGATCGTATCACTCCGGTACAGCTGAGTGCAAAAGGCTACGAAGTAATTTATGACACGCTTCGTCCGGAGGAAAAACAAAAAACGTTTGTGCTGCCCTACTCGCGGCAGGAGCTGGAGGAAATCCAGGTAAAAGCGATCCGTGCCGGAAACACCACTCCGACAACTTACACCAACCTCAGCAAGGATGACATTCGTAAGAATAACTACGGGCAAGACCTGCCGTATCTGCTGGACGGAACATTATCAACGGTGGTTTCTTCCGATGCCGGAGCAGGAATCGGTTATACCAATATCCGTATTCGTGGTGTTGATCCGACAAGAACAAACGTAACGATCAACGGAATTCCGATCAATGACGCAGAATCACATGGTATGTTCTGGGTAAATATGCCGGATTTTGCTTCCTCTGCCGAAAATATCCAGATCCAGAGAGGTGTCGGGACTTCTTCTAACGGAGGCGCTGCCTTCGGGGCAAGCATCAATGTGAAATCCGACAATATCCGCAAAAAAGCATATGCGGAATTAGACAACAGCTACGGTTCTTTCAATACTTGGAAAAACACCGTAAAATTAGGAACAGGCATCATCAATAACCATTTTGCATTCGATGCACGTTTGTCCAACATCACTTCAGATGGCTACATGGACAGAGGAAGCTCCAATCTTAAATCATTCTACACTTCCGGCGCATGGTTCAACAAAAAATCCATGCTCAAATTCAATATTTTCGGTGGTCGTGAAATCACCTACCAGGCGTGGAATGGTGTTCCGGAAAGCAGAATAAAAAATGATGAGCAGGGAATGCTGGATTACGCCAATAGAAACTGGCTGACTCCTGAAGAAACAGATAATCTTTTGAACAGCGGCAGAACCTATAATTATTTCACCTATAAAAACCAGGTGGATCATTACAACCAGACACATTATCAGCTGCATTTCAACCATCGCTTCAATGAAAACTGGAAAATGAATATCTCCGCACACTACACCAGAGGAAAAGGATATTATGAGGAATATAAAGCGGATGCAAAGCTATCTTCTTATAATATGGATCCTGTTGTCATTGATTCCACGACCATCTCAACGACTGATTTAATCCGCCGTAAATGGCTGGATAATCACTTCTATGGTATTGTGTACAATCTGAATTACAGCAAGAACAACCTGGATATTACGTACGGAGGCGGAATTAATCAGTATTTAGGCAATCACTTCGGTGATGTTATCTGGGCACGATATGCTTCCAATTCCGAAATCGACCATGTATATTATAATGATGATGCGTCGAAGATTGACTTCAACAATTACATTAAAGCGACTTACCGCATTGGCAGAAGTGTAATATTTGCCGATGTGCAGCTGCGGACAATTAATTATGTTTTTGAAGGAATTTCCGATTTAACAGGAACTGCTGTCAATGAAACACAAAAAGCAAATTACGTATTTGTCAATCCGAAAATCGGATGGCTGTTAAACTGGAACAACGACAATACGACGTACGCTTCCATCGCGATTGCTAATCGTGAACCGATCCGTAAAGATTTTACTGAAAATACAAGCGGAAACCGCCCGAAGCCGGAAACCCTGTATAATCTTGAAATAGGAAACAGGTTCGCAAAAGGAAAATGGATGTTCAACGCGAGCTATTATATGATGTATTATCATAATCAGCTCATTCTGACAGGACAGATAAATGATGTCGGAGGCTATACCAGAACTAATGCGGAAAAATCTTACAGAACCGGTATCGAGCTGGAAGCAAGCTACAGAGCGACCAGATGGCTTACTGCTTTTGCAGGAGCAACCTACAGCTTAAATAAAATTATTGAATTCACCGAATATGTGGACGACTACGACAATGGAGGACAAGTTGCGATTGTACATAAAAATACAGACTTAGCATTTTCTCCCAATCTGATCGCTTCTTTCGGATTGAATTTTGAGCCGGTAAAAGACTTCAACATTCGTCTGACCGGGAAATACGTTGACCGTCAATACATGGATAACTCTTCAGATAAAGCACGTTCAATTGATGGTTATTACCTGATGAACCTGTATGTAAGCTACTTATGGAAACTACCCAGAATGGAAGGGATTGAATTTGGCCTGATGGTGAACAATCTGCTGAATAAACAATATGAAAACAACGGATATACGTACAGCTATATCTCGAACCAACAGACGATAAAAGAAAACTTTTATTTTCCACAGGCAGGAATCAACTTTATGGGACGAATCACTATCCGTATATGATTCGATACAACTGAATAAAAAAGCCGGTAGTGGATACTACCGGCTTTTTTGTGATAATACATTTTTATCAAAAAAACTGAATATTTAGTAATTAATCAATTTTTATACAGCCATTCTGAATGGTAATTTTCGCACCGTCTTTTACTTTTACCCAACCACACTCTGTTTTAATTTCCACTTCTGATGCACTTGTCTGTACAGTCGCAGAACTAGTGGAAGATGAATTAAACTCAATCTTTTGAGTAGAGCCATTCGAACGTACTTCCATCGTGTGCTTTTTCGAATCTTTGTTGTAGTAACGAACCGTAAATGCACTTGCAATATTCGCAACCAGTACTAATGCGAATACCAGAAAAATCTTTTTTAGTTTCATAAGTTTAAATAATTGATGATTTACCGTAAATGTAACGAATATATTTAAAATAAATGTTAACGATCAGATTTTCAGCTATTAATTTATGAAACTTCAATAATCCTCTACTTATTATATTCCAGAATGTAATTTAAAACTTTCTCCATTAAATGTACCCGGTCTTTTCCCCGAACATTATGCGGATGCATCGGATACGGGAAAAAATCTACCTGTTTTCCGGCTTCTACAAATGCCTTTACCAAAGAAAGATTATGCTGCATAACTACCACATCATCCGCTGTTCCGTGAATCAGCAGCAATTTACCTTTGATATTTTTCACTTTATTGGATAGCATTGTATTTTTATATCCTTCCGGATTTTCATCGGGTCTGTCCATATAACGTTCACCATACATTACTTCATACAGATTCCAGTCAGTTACCGGACCTCCGGCAACTCCGACCTTGAATAAATCAGGATAGGTCAGCAATAGATTAGTCGTCATGAAGCCTCCGAACGACCATCCGTGAACAGCTATCCTGTTTCCGTCGATATACGGCTTCTGCTTCAGCCATTCCAAAGCTGCCGTCTGATCTTCCATCTCGTATTTCCCTAATTCACGATGAATAATATTTTCAAAAGCAAATCCTCTGTTTGCCGAACCTCTGTTGTCCACCGTGAAAATGATATATCCCTGCTCCGCCATCCAGTTCATCCACAAGCTCGATCCTGCATACCATGAGTTGGTAATCATCTGCGCGTGCGGCCCGCCGTAAACATACACCAGCACCGGATATTTTTTCGTTGAGTCAAAATCACTCGGATAAATAATCCGTGCGTACTCTTCTATTCCGTTTACAGGAATTGTCTGAACGACTGTTTTCCCGATCTTATAATCTGACAGTTTGTTCGTTCCTGTTACCAGCCGTTTTATTTCCTTTCCGTTTTTATCAAAAACAGCTGCAATATTCGGAATTGTAACGGACGAATACTGATCAAAGAAATAATTCCCGTCACCGGAAATTATAACATCATGCGTTCCTTCCTGTGCGGTCAGCAACGTTTGCTTTCCTTTCAGATCCACTTTGTACACAAGTGTATTGATTGCTTTCGGGCCTGTCGCCGTAAAATAAATCATATCACCTTTAGGGCTGGTATTCACAATAGACTTCAAAGGAAAACTGTTATTGGTCAATTGTTTTTTCAATTTTCCGTTGATATCATACAAGTATAAATTCTGAAAACCGTTTCTCTCTGAAATCCAGGCAAAATCATTTGCTTCGTTCAGAAAGTAAGGCGGAAATTCCGGCTCTACCCATTTCTCATGCTGCTCTTCAAATAAGGTACGGACAAACGCACCTGTCTTTACATCGTATAAATTCAGCCACAAATGATTCTGATCACGGTTCAGCTCTGCAATAGCCAGATATTTTTCGTCTTTGGAAAAAGCGACATTCGTCAGATAGTCATCTTTATCTCCTTTTGGATGAATGTACACTAATTTTTTCGTGGACAAATCAAAAATTCCCACCGCCGGCTTTTCCGATTTTTGCCCCGCCATCGGGTATTTGATCGGATTCAGCTCTCCTGGAGTTTTCGTGATATCCAGCAACGGATAATTATGAACTTCGCTCTCATCTTTTTCATAAAATGCCAAAAAGTTTCCGCTTTCCGACCAGAATAGACCTCCGGAAATCCCAAATTCACTGCGGGCAATTGCCTGCCCGGAAACAACCTCTTTTGAAGTATGATTCGTTACCGCAATATCCTGACCGTTAAACTTCAGATGGACATTATTCTCTTTTGTGTAAGCAACCGCTTTTTTATTCCAGTTCATCAGGGCATTTTCTCCTTCCACCAGCCATGATTTTGCCGTATTATCCTGTACATTGTACAGCACAAAATTCTGCCCGTCAGTCACCGTAAACTCCGTTTTTGACAACCATGAAAAACCAGCAAAATAGCTCATTGAAACACCCGCTTTTTCATTTAGCTGCTGAATTTCCAGAATAGTTGTTGCCTCTTCTTTTCCAACCGTTCCTTTGACCAATTTCGTATATTGATCTAAATAGGTATATTCTGTTGTTCCCGGAATCCAGGAAAATCCCGCCACGTGTTCCGGATAAAAATTCCGGTATTGCTGCAAAACTGCATCAGAAAGTGTCAGTGTCTTTTGTGAAAAAGACACAAATGACAGAAGCAGAAAAGCAATTGTCCATCTAATTCTCATGATTTTAAAAATTATTTTCGATAAATATAATGTAAATGAATAAATTTCATCCTGATTTTGGATTGATGGAAAAATCCGTGGATAACCGGAAATGGAGTGATCTTTATGGAAAACTATATAAAAGACCTTCATTAACCCGAATGATTTTTAAATAAACCTATTGCAACAAAAGAACTTTTTGACTAACTTCAATAGAAACCTTTACAGTTAAAGTCATGTTAGTAAAAACTTTTGGGAGCGCTGTCAGTGGTATTGACGCAACCATCATTACAATAGAAGTAAATATAAATCAGGGAATTAATTTCCACCTCGTAGGATTGCCGGATAACGCTATCAAAGAAAGTCAGCAACGGATCAAGGCTGCTTTGCGAAACAATGATTTCAAATATCCCGGAAAGGAAATTACTGTTAATCTCGCTCCGGCCGACATCCGAAAGGAAGGTTCTTATTACGACCTGGCCATCGCTTTGGGAATTCTTGCCGCGAGCGAACAGTTAAGCGAGAACCTGCTGAAAGAATATATTGTGATCGGTGAACTTTCATTAGACGGATCCATACAAGCAGTCAAGGGTATGCTTCCTATTGCTGTTGCAGCTAAAGAAAATGGTTTTAAAGGAATCATTATTCCTGTGGCAAACATAAAAGAAGCTGCGGTTGTGGACGGCCTGAATATTATCGGTGTTGAGAATATCCGCCAGGTAGTTGATTTTTTAAGCGGATCAATCAATATTGAACCGTTCTCCATCAATATTCATGATGAATTCAGCCGTCAGCTGGAAATTTTCGATGTTGATTTCAGAGATGTAAAAGGACAGCTGAGCATCAAACGTGCATTTGAAATTGCAGCTGCCGGAGGCCACAACGTGCTGCTGATCGGGCCTCCCGGCGCTGGAAAATCCATGCTTGCCAAACGATTACCTACCATACTTCCGCCACTGACAATAGAAGAATCACTGGAAACCACTAAAATACATAGTGTCGTCGGAAAAGTCAGAAAAGACAACGGGCTCATCACCCAGCGTCCCTTCCAGAAACCACATCACACTATTTCTGATGTAGCTTTGGTCGGAGGCGGAACTTATCCGCAACCGGGCGAAATTTCTCTGGCGCACAACGGCGTCTTATTCCTTGATGAGCTACCGGAATACAAGCGTTCCGTCCTTGAAGTATTACGACAACCGCTGGAAGAACGAACCGTAAGCATTTCCAGGGCGAAATTTTCCGTGGAATACCCTGCCGGATTCATGCTGATCGCCGCGATGAATCCCTGTCCGTGCGGTTATTACAATCACCCTGAGAAAAAATGTGTCTGTCCTCCGGGAACAGTTCAGAAATATCTCAACAAAATTTCCGGTCCGTTGCTTGACAGAATCGATCTCCACATTGAAGTCGTTCCGGTTGGATTTCAGGAGCTGGCATATCATCAGCCCGGTGAAGGAAGCCTGGAAATACGCAGCCGTGTTGTAAAGGCAAGAGAGCTTCAATCGGAACGTTTCAGAAATTCACCGAGCATCTATTGTAATGCACAAATGGGAACCAAAGATATCAAAGCATATTGCCAGATTGATGATACTTCGTACGGTCTTCTGAAAAAAGCAATGGATCAGCTCGGACTCTCAGCTAGGGCCTACGACCGCATACTGAAAGTCGCACGAACGATTGCCGATTTAGCAGAAGCGCAGGGCATTCTTCCCAATCACATTGCAGAAGCAATTCAAATGCGGAATCTGGACAGGGATAACTGGGCAAGCGCCAACTGAATTTATGTTTAATTTAATGAAAGATTGGAAGATTGAGAACAGTGACAGAAATTACAGCAGCAGAATGTACCGGGATGAATAAATTCAAACTAATTTTTGTGATTACACATTAATTTAAATTAATACCTTTGGGGCAAATAAAAAGACATATAGATCATGAGTAATTTCGACGTTGCCATTATCGGTTCAGGACCAGGCGGATATGTTGCTGCTCTGAGATGCGCACAATTGGGTTTCAAAACAGCATTAATAGAAAAATATGACACATTAGGGGGAACTTGTCTGAACGTAGGATGTATTCCATCCAAAGCGTTACTAGACTCTTCCGAACATTTCTTCAATGCAAAGCACAATTTCGAAGCTCATGGTATTTCGGTAGGAACCGTTTCTGCGGATATCAATAAAATGATTGACAGAAAAGCGGAAGTCGTTTCTCAGACGTGTAATGGCATCAAGTTCTTAATGGACAAGAACAAAGTGACTGTTTATCATGGCTGGGGCTCTTTTAAATCAAAAAACCAGATCAGCATCAAATCCGGAAATAATGAGGAAGTGATCGAAGCAAAAAATATTATTATTGCTACAGGTTCCAAGCCGAATTTCTTCCCGGGAATGGAGCCGGACAAAGACCGGATCATTACTTCAACGGAAGCATTAAAGCTGAAAGAAATTCCAAAAAGATTACTGGTAATCGGCGGCGGCGTGATCGGCCTTGAATTAGGTTCTGTTTATGCCCGCCTGGGAAGTGAGATCGAAGTAATCGAATTTGCAGATACGATCATTCCTACAATGGATCGAACGTTAGGAAAAGAGCTGACGAAGGTGTTGAAAAAGGAAGGTTTCAAATTCAACCTGGAACATAAGGTACAAAGTGTTACCAATACTGGAAAAGGTGTAAAGCTGGTTGCTTTGAACAAGAAAAATGAAGAAGTGACGTTTGAAGCAGACTATTGTTTAGTAGCTGTAGGACGTAAAGCATATACTGACGGGTTAAACCTTGAAGCAGTTGGTTTGACAACCAATAACAGAGGTCAGGTGGAAGTAAACAAAAACCTTCAGACAGCCGTTCCGAACATCTACGCCATCGGAGATGTGATCCAGGGAGCTATGCTGGCACATAAAGCGGAAGAAGAAGGTGTTTATGTTGCTGAATTATTAGCAGGGCAGAAACCACATATCAATTATGACCTGATTCCGGGAGTTGTTTATACATGGCCGGAAGTTGCCGCTGTCGGAAAAACAGAAGAGGAGCTAAAAGCAAAAGGCGTTAATTATAAAGTTGGTTCATTCCCGATCAAAGCATTGGGAAGAGCAAGAGCAAGCATGGATATCCAAGGCTTGGTTAAAATCCTTGCAGACAAGGAAACAGATGAAGTGTTAGGTGTCCACATGATCGCGCCACGCGCTGCTGATTTAATTATGGAAGCTGTCGTGGCGATGGAATACAGAGCATCCGCGGAAGACATTTCCAGAATCTGTCATCCGCATCCAACATATTCGGAAGCGGTAAAAGAAGCTGCTCTGGACGCATTCGAAGGAAGACCATTACATATTTAAATTCAGAATATCATAAAATAGAAAAGCTGCTCGATGAGTAGCTTTTTTGCTTTTTACCAAATTCTAACACCTTCAGGTTACTAAAAGCAGGGCAAAATATTTTTTGATCCGAATCAGGTTATTTGTTTATAACTACGGATGCAGGTGACAATGATCGGGCATATAGTTCTTCCAGTACTTCATGTACTTTGCTCACTGATTCCACACGATATTTAGCAACAGTACTTCCCCTTCCTACTTTAACGGAAATCTCATTTTCACCCGTAAGCCATTCAAACAAATCTTCGTCTGTTTTATCATCTCCGAATGCAATGATCAGATCATGTCCCCTGCCCAAAATATAATTGCGACAGGTAGTTCCCTTATGTGCGAGAAAGTGTTTTACCTCGATAACTTTTTTACCGTCAATCACCTGTACCGGTGCGTTGAACAAATGGCTCTTCAGCAATCCCAATAATTCCCTGGATAAAAGAAATCCCCTTTCCTCATTCAGCTGACGATAATGCCACGCAACACCAAACTCTTTGATTTCAACCAGACTCTCCGAATGGATATCCGTATATTTCTGCATAATCTCCGTCACTTTATTCTTCCAACCTAATTCCTCCTGTATAACCGATTCCCATTCATCATAACGAATATATCCTCCATGCTCAGCAACCAATCCGATAGGCAAGTCACCGAACCATTTCTCCAGAAAATCCCTGCTTCTCCCGCTGATGATCCAGACGTCCGTCTTGGGATCTTGTCCTAATTTTTTTAGTAAATCCAAAAGCTCCTGATCAGGAACTGCCAGTTCCGGCCGGGATTTAAAAGGAATAAGCGTGCCATCAAGATCCAGCAGAAGCAACCGTTTGCCTGCTTTGCTAAACTTTTTGAGCAGATTTTCTTTTTGGATTCCGTCAAGATCTAGCGTATGAGTATCTTTCCGATATACCTCCTCTATTGTCCTGAGAAAATCATTTGCCCAAAAAGTTACATCGTATTTTCTTAAATACTTCTGCATTTTTTCCATTCTTGCTTCCTGTTCTGAACTATCCATCACTAATGCGTTGGCAATCATATCACTGATGAGAAGCGTATCTAACGGGTTGATAGCTATGGCTTCCTGAAGCTCCTTTGCCGCTCCTGCCATAATACTCAGTATCAACACTCCCCGCTTGTCCCGGCGGGAAGCTACGTATTCCTTGGCAACCAGGTTCATTCCGTCACGTATTGGTGTGATCAGCGCGATATCCGCACTCGTGTATAATGCAATCAGCTTATCAAAATTCACCGGTTGATATTGATATACTACGGGTGTCCACTTATAATTTCCCAGCGTGCCATTAATACGGCTGATATTCAATTCGATCATCCGCTTTCGTTCTTTGTATTTGCCTATCCCTTCACGTGAAGGAATGATAATAAGCAGAAAAACAACCTTTTCCCTCCACTCAGGATACTTTATGAGAAAGTTCTCGAATGCATTGAGACGGTTGTTTACTCCTTTAGTGTAATCAAGCCGGTCCACAGAGAAAATGATTTTTTTCTCTTCATATAATCCGCGGATTTCTTCTCTCAGCCGGACTACATTTTCATGGTAATAGGCATTATGAAACTTATTAAAATCTATGCTGATAGGAAAAGCACCCATTTGCACATGATGGGTTTCCCTGTCAATAAAAAAGTTGCGGTGAGTTATTCCCAGGATTTTTTCAATGCACTCCGAAAAATGAATTGTATCGTCCCAGGTATGGAATCCCGCAAGGTTGCTTCCTAATATACCTTCCAGCAGATAACGTCTGGTTCTGTCCGGAAGAATACGAAACATCTCGAAGTCGGGAAACGGTATGTGCAGAAAAAAACCAACAGGTGCTTTTGGCTGCCGTTTCCTTACCAGCGCCGGTAATCCAAGAAAATGGTAATCATGGATCCAGATAATATCTCCGGGCTTGTATATTTCGTCAATTTTTTGAGCAATTACATCATTCACTGTCTTATATGCTTCAAAATCTTCTTCGGAGTACTCAATAAAGGAAGGGAAGTAATGAAAGAGCGCCCATAAAATAGAATTACTGAACCCTCCATAAAAACGGCGGTTCACATGCTTATCCAGGAAAACTGGTTCCAATTCAAAATCTACAGGGCATTCCTTCTTAGCTTTTTTCCAGAGAGATTCATCAAAGTCAGCGACTCCGATCCAGGTAAGTGGGTACCCGCTTTTTTCCGAGTAGGATAATAAAGCGGTAGCTAATCCTCCATCACTCTGCCGAAAAACAGGCTTGCGATTCTCTTTTTTCAAAGATACAGGCAAACGGTATGACACGGTAATTATCTTCATTTCCCTAAATTAAGGGTTAATGACTTTATATAATCCGGATTTAATCATAAAGACAGTTAATTTTATGATCGGATCTAAGAGCAGAATCCTGTCCGGTTGAAACATCGGAACAAAGATAAATCTGAAGCAGAGAGGTATCAAAATAAAAAGTGTGCAACGCTCTCGCTCTGCACACTCTTCTCTGTTTCGTAGAGAAGCGTGGACTAAAATGGAACCAAAATAATATTTAGTTATTCAGGTCTGCAAGTTTCTGATCATTGCAAATAACATCCTTGACAATTCATATGCCTGCCGATAAAAATGGATATACATTTCTTCTGCCAAAATTGATTCATCCTTCAAAAAATCAAATACTGCGACACACTCAAATACGGAACCTCTGGAAATTACAAAAAAGTTCCTGCGATCAGCTTTACTGAAACGGCTGGATCCTTCTGCAATATTCAGCATGATGCTCAGCGAAGCACGCCGCAATTGATTTCTAGAGACCGAATCTATCGACTTAGAGTTTTTTAAGAAAGTGTATGCTTCTTTATTAAATTGTTTTGCTTTTTGATAAACATCAAGTTTAAAATCGAACATGGAATAGTGTATTAGTAAATTAGTATTGAATTTACTGAATTATTTTGAATCAAAATTAACTAATCAGAGAAAAAGAGTGAGCCTGAGCGGGAAAGGATTGAAAACAAAACGAGTGTGGAAGTTTTCACTCTTCACCTCGTTACTGTCTTGTGGAGAATAACGAACGAAAATAGAACCGGAAATTATTCAGTAATAAGCTATAAAGAATGACAATTTGAGTGTTAAAATGTAGTTTTATTTTGTTATCCATTAATAATTCAGCTTAATACATTTGCACAGAGTTATGATTGGTTTTTAAGATGAAAGATAAGGAATTATGTTTCATTAACACAAAGGTATAAATACCTAATTAAAATCAGGCACTTATACTCTTGTACAAGAGTAAGCAATTCCATTACTTTGCTAAAAGTAAAAAGTAAGGGTTCCTTTTATTAAGGGTTATTGATTTCTAACATTTCTTATTATAAAGTGAGTACTCATTCACATTAATTAAAACCTAAATACTATGTCAGAATCCAGTTCAATTGTCAACACCCGAAAATTTATCGTAAAATGACAGAAAGAATGTTTTCCCGCTCCAAAGCTGATAGTGTTTTTTGAAGAAGTTCCCAATCCGGAAACAGAATTATGTCAAAAAAAGTATTGGAATGCCCACACAAGCTTAATTGTACGTTCAGAACTTATATAAATAATTGTAGTTCTGAATATACATTGCTTATAGATAATATTCGAAACAACAAAAGCTAATACATAACGAACATGACAAATGCAGAAATTGAAAATTTAATTACTAAGAACCTTCCTTCAAATCAGCAAGGTTATATTACAGCTGAAAAACTTCGCGAAGTCGTAAGAGCTATCGCTGAAATGACATTGCAAAATATTTTAGAACGAGGTAATTTAACAAACAAGGATATTGAAGTTACCGGAAATAAGACCGCATCCAAAACTATTGGTTTTAATTTTGATTCCTTTGGAAATAACTCCAAGGTAGGAGTCAACTTAACCACCGGACAGCCTTCCATAGAATATAATGAATCTTCGTTCAGATTTGACGACTCGAAGGGAATTGATGCAAATGAGTATTACGGAGAAGAATATACAGATAATACATACATTCAAAAAAAATATATAGATGAAAATTTCAAGCCTGCTTTACAAACTTTTATTCTGCAACAACCGCTATTAGGCAATTATTCTTGGGGACCGCTTTCCGTACCTATGTATGGGGAAGACTTAGGCGGGGGTCTTACAATAAGACCAAAACTCCCGATGAATCTGGATGTGGATTTAAGCAAAGGAAATTACGCTGCAATCTGTCTGGGAGTTGTTGTCAAAAGTCTGGAATTACCTAACATATACAAAGACAGTCTTACCTATCTGGAATTATTGACCGGCACGTACACATTAGATAATATAATAAATTTAAAGCTTTCAGATTATCCAAATCTTGCAGCAGGCTATATTCATCCCGGAAATAGAGTAAATAAACACCATACCATTAAAATTATTGATGATGTTATTGATTTACCCAGAATTGGCGGCTTACAATTAGGCGGATCTAAACGAGTACCCTGGTGTGTAACAAACCCGGATCTTACATTCAAGATGTACCGGGACATGAACATTTCTCTATGTTCTACCACTTTAGAAAATCTTGTGCTTGATTTTTCAACATTAAAACCTTCGGGTATTTATATGGATGGTCCATTTTCATTCCCCGAGCTTCCTTATTACAGAGGACACTACTCCTTTTCTCCAAATTCCAATCTAAAAAACGTTATCATTCATAATCTTCCTTCTATTCATGATACGTTAAATTCAGAATTTAGATTCTACTTCTCGGATTGTAATCTTACGCAGGAGTCTGTTGATCATATCTTACATGTTCTCAACACACAATTCCCAAACACCTTTCCGGATGACTATCCGAGAATGGAAGTCAATTTACAATCACAGCAAGAAAAATATTTATATGCAGAAGAGGGAGTGGGTTTAATAATAGGCAACACCTATCGAATTGACTCAATATCAGATAATGACAATTTCAGTAATGTTGGCTTTGTTCAAGCTGGTGTTCCTTTTGTTGCAACGGAAACAATCCCCACAAAATGGTCAGCAAGTACCGTATATGCTATGAGTTGCGGTCCAATAAACAAAATACAAGTTGTAAGTACAGGCATTCCCTTACCTGATGGTGGGTACTCGTGTAATGGTATCTGGACACGCTGGGAATCAGGAGTAATTGTTGAACTTGATATTCAAGAACCATACAGCACTGAAGAATTAAACCGGACAATAGTATTGGAATATTTCTCAATCGCAAGTCAGGAAGATCCATCTGTTATTATTTGGGGAAATGATAGTGATGCGTATGATATTACAGTTAAAGTTACAGGTGTCTCTAAGAATTCCGCCCCGACAGGAGGCACATCAAATCCCGACTATCTGGAATTATTAGCTAAAAACTGGACGGTAAGTATCAATAGTTAAATAAGTAACAAACCCGAAAAAAGTACTTAATCAGAAAAAAGAGTGAGCCTGCAAGCGGAAAAGGAATGAAAAAAATGAGAGTGTGACGCTCTCGCTCTACACTCTCATTACTGTTTCGTGGAGAAGAGCGGACGGAAATCGAACCAAACAAGAGAAAGTTAATGTTTTTGATAAGCATTTAAAGATACTATTTTTCAATTTTTAGCTTCCAATCTCGGGCATCAAAATAAAGAACAATACTAGCTTCTAACATCTTTATTGATTTACTGAAACAAATTGTTCTCCTGTTGAGTCGCTTCAGGTGTGTTCTCAATGTTAGATTAATCCTTTCGATCCGAGTGTTTGCATACTGATTAGTATTATATTTAATCGGGAGAATCAACTTTGGATAAGTAATTAGCTTATCAGTAATAATCTTTTTTGGGTTCTGTAATTTAACTACATCAATAACCTGTTTAAGATTCTTTTTATTCCTTAAACCAATAACAACATCAATTATTTCGTATGTTTTTTGATTAATTGCGTAAATAACCCAATAATAATTAGCAGGATGTTTTTTACCAACAAATGTCCATAATTCATCTACCTCATAAGTCTGATTGTTTTGATGATAAATGGGTTTTGTTATCAGTGCTCTAAGGCGTAAAATTCGACGAATTATAGTTGCAGGTGAATAACCTAAAATTCGCGAAATTGAGCGTATTCCCAAACCTTCTGAATGAAGCTGCCTTATTTTTAAATCATCTGATTCATCAAAGGGCATATAATTGTAAATATCTTGTTGATATTTTCGGCAAGATTTACAAAATAACGCTGAACAATTCCTCTTTTTCCTTTTTTAATTATTTGTTTATTATAGCAGTACCTACATGTGTTCATATCAAAAGTGCTATTTGAAACATAAGGGTTAAAACAACACAATAAAAATCAATTTAAGAAACGTTCTCCAATTTTTATGAGTATACTAACTCTATTTTCTGTACATAAAAAATAATTAATTGTTTTATTATCAACTAAATGACATCAATAAGCAGGCAAAAACTCCATTTGAAACATTACCCAAATGTCAATTGTTTCATGGTATAAAAATTAAATTGTTGTCACAAACATAATATACTCGACAACAATACACAATTAATTTGCATTTTTTAATAAAACCGGGGGGATTACGATAGCTATCGAAACAAATACAGATGATCAGCTCACATATTCAATCGTTTCTTTAATTTTTTCACCTGCTTCAACGTTTGCATGTTATCGGGCAGCACTTTCAGTGATTCAGTATAAAAAAACAGCGCCGACCTATATTCTTTTCTTTTCAGGTATGCTTCTCCCAACCCATCGTAACAAATCCAAGGGTATTGTGAATAGCTGAGATACATTTTGAACACATTAATTGCTGAAAGCAGTTCATTTTTATCAAGAAAATCTCTCCCGACAGTCATGATTTCATTCTCAAAGAAGTCGGGCATTGGCCCCAAATCTGCTGATTTGATGTAGCCTTCCAAAGCTGTGGAATCTTTACAGAGATTGGTTTCCTGAAGTAACCGAACCAATTCTTTTGTTTTGTTGTATCGCTGAAACTGTTGCTGACCTTTGACATTATCAGGAAACAAAGAAGGGATAACCAAAATAGCATCTTCTTTACTCAACTCATCTGCCAACTTAAATTTTACCGAATGTGTGTAGTCATGGTAAAAAAACAGGTTGATTGTCCCTTCGCTCAAATCATAAATAGTTGTATACAACGTACCACCTGAATTGAGTGGCCATCTTTGGTGTGTGGTATCCGAAAGTGCAATCAAATAACTGAGGCTCGTATCAGCTCCCATTGTAAGCATTTTTCGCCCCTTCTGATAATATGAGAGATCCACCGCATCTAAGTCAGGAGTTCTTGACGGGCAAAAGTTGGAAGCCAGATAAGTTGCTTCCTCGCTCTTTATTAATGTGTCTGCTTCAACAATAAGAAAAGTTCCGGATTTGTCTACAAACATCAACATTCCCCGTCGCAAAGAGCTTAAATCATACTTCTCTAAAAATGCATATACCTCTTCAATAGTTTCACATGTCTTCATGATTACCTTCATCATGTCAGCCTTGAAAATTGGCTTTCCGGGTTGTTTCCCGGGAATATAATCATCAATTGCAAATCCGTCATAGACCAACCCTTTTTCATTCATTGCACCTTGCGGATACATATCGTCATATCCCACAAACATGCAGCCATATTCTTCTGCCTTTCCTTTTTCAAACCAAATTCGTGTATTCGAATTCCAATAGTCTTCATTATTCCCTACAAAGGTTTTACCGGATTGTGTTATTTTATATACTGTACATGCTCCGGAATAAAAGCAATTGAAAACGAGAAGAAGAGGAAGTAATTTTAGAATCATGTTTTTGGTAATTTATTTCTATGAGAATTATAACACTTGATTTATGATAAGTTACAGATGATAGTGTATTTTTATTTTTGAACAATCCATCGTTACAGGAATGATGTAATACGACAAAAAAACTAAAACAGAATGCCTTTTAAGCAAAATAAAATCCTTATTAATTTGAGAAAAGTAAAAGGATTCGAATCAGGATTTCACACTCTTCTTCCACTCTCCACTCTCGCTCTGCAAAAGAAAAAAGCGAACTACTTCCGTAATTCGCTTTTTTCTTTTCGTGGTCCCAGCTGGGCTCGAACCAGCGACCACCTGATTATGAGTCAGGTGCTCTAACCAACTGAGCTATAGGACCTGATTTTCTTTCGAAATCATTTGGAGTGCAAATATACAAACAAGTTTAAAACTACCAAGCGTTGTACTATTTTATTTTCTTGTTTCCAGGCGGAAATATGCCATGAATAAAATGGACAGAATCACCGTTGCAAAAATAAGATGTGCTGTCTGCACCAGCCCCGGCATATCTGCATAAGCAAGCAGCACACCTGAGATCAGCTCAATCGCCAGTACAATGAATGCACTGTACAAAATCCGGTGCTTGGCACCTTTAAAATTCTGGTAAGCAAGCAATACAAGGAAAAGCATCACCAGCCAGGAAAAGGTACGATGAATATAAAACGGTGTCCCCAGCATTTCTACCCACTGACTACGGGTGTAACCATTCATCACCAGAACATCCACCGCTTCCCGAACCTGTGTTCCCAGAAACATCTGAATAAAAGTGATTACCAGCGAAATCCCGACAACCGCTTTCACCCAGCGGGGCGCTGTTAATTTCTGTTTTTGAGAAGGACTGACTTCCAGTAAAATAACCAGTTGAATGAAAATAATCACGATTGCTAAAAATAGGTGGACGGTGATTGTCCAGGGGACAAGATTAGTAGCTACAACAATAGAACCGAACCACGCCTGGACCATCAAAAACACCAAATTGATCCATGACAAAAACACCAGCTTACGGGTACGGTATTTCCTCATCACCCAGATCACCATTCCCAAAACGCCAAAACCTGCCAAGACACCAAAAAGACGATTGATATATTCCGTCCAGGTTTTAGAAGCATTGAAATCCTGCTCCTGTAACAACGTAGGATCATTCAGCAGCTGCTGCGCTTCTTTTTTCATTCCCAGAACTGTAAGGAACTTAGCAAAACGCTCTACTTTCTTTGCGCGTTTCCCGGCATAAATTTCTTTGTAATTATCCGGAAGCTGACTCGCTTCTGTAGGCGGAATATACTGACCGAAACACTTCGGCCAATCCGGGCAGCCCATACCACTTCCTGTAATTCTCACCAAGCTTCCGGCACAGGTTACCAGAAAAATAAACACCAGTGTCAGCCAGCTGAAACGGACGAATTGTCGGGAGTACATCATTCTTGTTTTTCTTTCTGACAAAAATAATCGCAATTCCAGAGAAAAGGCAGGATATTTAAAGAAAAAAACGAAACGGATAAAACGATGCTTTTTCTAACATCTCAGTACAGATAACTCTACCCGGATTTTTCAAACAATTTCTTACTTTTGAACCATGAAAAAAATCGGATTGATCGGTTACGGCTGGGTGGGCATACAATTTGCTGAAGCATTCAGAGAACAATATGCTTTCTGGGGAACCACCACTTCGGAAGATAAAAAAACAAAGCTGGAACAGAAGAACCTCAGAACGTTTCTTTACAACAGCAGTAATCCGATCCCGGCTGAAATGCAGCAGGAAATAGAAAAATCCGATATCATTGTTCTGACTATTCCACCTTCAAGAACACAATCTGCCGATGGAATTCAGGAAGACAAAGAAGCTTATTTCAGACAACTGGAACAGTTAATTTTCGCTATTTCTGCTGACAGGAAAATCATCTTCACTTCTTCCACCGGTATTTACCAGCATAAAAAAGGTATCGTTTTCGAAAACGACGTCCGGATATCAGAAGAAGATAACAGTATGGCCTGTATCGAATGGCAGTTACACCAAAAATTCAAAAATAATCTGACCGTTCTGCGGTTGGGAGGACTTGTCAGCAATGATCGTCATTACGGACATTTTTTCGTCGGGAAAGAAAATCTCCCGTTCGGGCTGGATTTTGTAAACATCGTCCACACAGGTGATGTGATCCGGATTATCGATCAAGTTATTGAAAAAAATATGTTCGGAGAAACGTTCAATGTAGTTTCTGATTGCCACCAGACCAGAGATGAGTTCTATGGAAACTTTTGCAAAAACAGAAATTTAAAGCCGCCTGTTTTCCAACAGAACGTGAGCCCGAATGCAAAAATCGTTGAAAACAAAAAAGTGAAAGAGCTGCTCGGTATTACCTTTAAAAATCTTTCAGAACAGGTTAAGAATTGATTAAAATATCATTTTGAGCGAGTATTTGACAACTATTAACGGTTTCATTACGTTATATTTGTCCGTATTGTACTCTTTTCATGAAGAAACTGGCTTTATTTATATTTTTCTGTTTCCTTGCGGCTAAAAGCTTCGCCTCTCACATCATCGGAGGTGAAATCTATTATGATTACCTGGGAAACAATCAATATAAAATTTACATTGCTGTTTATCGTGACTGTGCATCCAGCGGAGCGGACTTTGACAATCCGCTGAGCCTGGGGATTTATTTCAGTAACGGTAACTTATACCAGGAAGTCAGTGTTTCCAAGCCTCCTTCGACAATCCTTCCCATTGAATTCGACAATCCATGTATAAAAAAACCGAGCGGTTTCTGCAACGAAAGAGCAATTTATACTAAAACGGTCTCGCTGCCGCCAAGAAATGGCGGTTATTACATCAGCTATCAACGTTGCTGCCGCCGGCCGGATGTCATCAATATTCAGGATCCGGGAGAAACGGGATTGACATTAACCATTCATGTTCCGACTTCTGCGGACAATCTATACATTAATTCGAGCCCGAGATTTGTGAATTATCCGCCATTGGTACTATGCAACAACCAGGTGCTGAATTTTGACCATTCCGCAACCGATCCGGACGGAGACCAGCTGGTTTACGATTTATGCCCACCGTATGCAGGAGCTTCCGACCTGAATCCGTCTCCGATACCCTCGCCGCCGCCACCTTATCAGCAGATCACATGGAAGAACGGCTTTTCAACCAACAATCCATTCGGAGCCGGAGCTTCTATTTCTCTTGATCCCAATACAGGGCATTTAACCGCAGATCCTGAGTTGCAGGGACTTTTCGTGGTAGGAGTCCGGGTCAGGGAATACAGGAACGGCGTTCTGCTGAGCACAGTTATCCGCGACTTTATATTCCAGGTGATCAACTGTAATGTATCTCTTGAAGCAATCATCGTTCCTCAGAACCAGCTTCCGGGATTTATAGATTTCTGCCAGGGAACAAGTGTACAGTTTAAAAATAACAGCTACGGAGGCACTACCTATAGCTGGGACTTCGGAGTTCCGGGAATTACAACAGATGTAAGCAATACTTTCTCTCCTTCCTATACTTTTCCTGCACCGGGTGAATATACCGTAACATTAATAGTCAACGAAGGAATGCCTTGCAGTGATACTTCCGTGCAGATCTTCAGAGTTTACGAAGCGCTGAATGTTGATTTCAGCCATACGGATTCGCTTTGTCTCAATAATAATTCCTACGATTTTTCGGCCACTTATTCCGGCCCTGCCAATCCTTCCTATTCCTGGGATTTTGGTATAAATTCAACTAACCAATCCGATCAGCTGACCGCAAATAACATTCACTTTAACGCACCCGGCAATCAAAATGTGACATTTACGGCAACTTATCAGACCTGTACCAAATCAAAAACAAAAACCGTTTACGTTATTCCCCAGCCCCAGGCTTCATTTGAAATCATGTCAAACAGCGAATGCGCCGGACTTACTCAGAATTTCACGAATACTTCCACGAACGCGAATACGTACTTCTGGAATTTCGGAGTTTCCGGAACAACGGGAACAAGCACACAAACCAGCCCTACTTATATTTATACAACGCCCGGAACTTACACCGTTTCACTGACCGCAAGCAACGGGACAACGTGCTTTGATTCCACTTCCACACAAATTATTGTCAACGAAACCTTGGAAGTCAGCTTCACACACAATGACTCACTTTGCATCTCCAGTCCTCTTGCACATTTTGACGGAACCATCAGCGGGCCTTCCAGCTATATCATTGACTGGAATTTCGGAAATATGGCCACTCCTTCCAATTCCGCTCAGGAAGATGTGGATGTAACATATAATCAGGCAGGCATTTTCCCGGTATCTCTAACAGTAAAGCTGAACACCTGTTCCGTTACGGAAACTTCTTCCATTACCATATTCAAAGCTCCGACGATCGGCTTCACTTTTTCAGACCGGTTATATTGTGTTCCGGCGGTCGTGGATTTTATCAACCAAAGCCAGTCACAGACACCGCTGATTTATCACTGGGATCTAGGAAACGGGCAAACTTCCACGCAACAGAATGCTACCGGTGTTTACCCCGTTCCGGGGATCTACAGCGTTACACTGACTGTTATTTCTTCCATCGGGTGCATTGATACATTAACGCTTACCAAAGACAGCCTGTTCCGGGTCTTCCCCTCGCCTACAGCAGGTTTTTCCTTATCAAGTGATTCTGTAACCATCTGCCAGTCAGAAGTACGGTTTATTGACCAGTCCGTTGATGCAGCTAGTTATATTTACTTTTTCGATGACAGCGTTTTCAGAAGCTTTGACCCTTCACCTGTTTATTCTTATCGCTCGGACGGCGTGAAATATCCTTATCAGATTGTAAAGAATATTTACGGATGTGCGGACACAGCTAGACAAATGTTGTATGTGGAGCCGTTCACTGTATTTATCCCGAATGCTTTTACTCCGGACGGCAGCGAATTAAATGAAGTATTCAAAGCTCTGCCGACACTTCCTGTCGAATCCTGGAATTTCAAAATCTTCAACAAATGGGGAGAGCTTATTTTCGAATCATCTGAACCAGAAGAAATATGGGACGGGACTTATAAAGGATTGCCGGTTCCGATAGACACTTACACTTATATTTTAGATTACGTTTCCTGCGAGGAAATTCAGGCAGAAAAAACCATAAAAGGACATGTCAGTGTTCTGAGATGATATTAGGACTTTAAGACATTAGGATGTTAAGACGCAATTTAAATTTTGAATATGAATTTTGAATGGTGTCAGCTAATACAATTACGAATTTGTGATCAATTTTCACAATCTTCTGATTTGAGATATACCATTTAAATGTAGAATATCTCACGATCATCAATTACATTAACTAATATTTTCTATTATATGCTTGCATAATAAATTTATGTTTTATACATTAGGCTTCTAAAATGAAAGGTCGGTTTTTATATTAATTAATAAATAGTATGTCAAAAGCAATTAAAGGTGGTGAATTCATCATCAAAAGAACAACTCCGGAAGAAATTTTCACACCGGAAGAATGGACAGAGGAGCAACGAATGATTGCTCAGATGTGTGACGATTTTATCGCACAGGAGATTACGCCTAATTTAGAGCGTATTGACAAAATGGAAGAAGGTCTGATGCCTGCCCTGTTAGACAAAGCCGGTGAACTGGGATTATTGGGATTATCTGTTCCGGAAGACCTGGGAGGAATGGGTGTTGATTTCAAAACTTCCATGCTGGCAACAGAGCGCTTGGGTGCAGGACATTCTTTTTCAGTAGCATACGGAGCGCATACAGGAATTGGTTCTTTGCCGCTTTTATATTACGGTAATGAAGAGCAAAAAGCAAAATACTCTCCGAAGCTGGCTTCCGGAGAATGGAAAGCAGCATACTGCCTGACAGAGCCTTCTGCAGGATCAGATGCAAATTCAGGAAAAACAAAAGCCGTTCTTTCTGAAGACGGAAAACATTACATTATCAACGGACAGAAAATGTGGATCACGAATGGCGGATTCGCTAATTTATTCACTGTTTTCGCTAAAATTGATGATGACAAGAATTTATCTGCGTTTTTAGTGGAAGCAGATTCCGAAGGAATTTCCCTGAATCCGGAAGAGAAAAAAATGGGGATCAAAGGATCATCTACAAGACAGATTTTCTTCAATAATGTAAAAGTTCCGGTAGAAAACCTGTTATCTGAAAGAGAGAACGGATTTAAAATTGCTATCAACATCTTAAACATTGGCCGAATCAAACTGGCTGCAGGTGTTTTAGGAGGAGCGAAAGCGGCTATTACAGCTTCTGTAAAATATGCGGAAGAACGGGAACAATTCGGCCGCCCGATCTCAAAATACGGAGCTATCCGCTATAAGCTGGCAGAGCAGGTAATTCGTGCATATGCACTGGAGACAGCTACTTACAGAGCCTCCCAGAATATTGACGATGCAGTTGCAGCTTTGATTGAATCAGGATTACCGAAAGGCCAAGCGACATTGAAAGGAATCGAGCAGTTTGCCGCTGAATGCGCGTTATTAAAAGTTGCCGGTTCCGAAACATTGGATTATGTAGTAGATGAAGCTGTTCAGATCTATGGAGGTATGGGTTATTCTGCCGAATCAATAGTAGAAAAAGCGTATCGTGATGCCCGTATCAACCGTATTTTCGAGGGAACAAACGAGATCAACCGTATGTTAACTGTCGATATGATCCTTAAGCGCGCATTAAAAGGTGAGCTGGATCTGATGGGACCTGCCATGAAAGTTGCTAACGAGCTGATGTCTATCCCTGAAACTCCGGAAGTTCCGGAAGGACCTCTTTCCCAGGAATTCATCGCTGTTGAAAATTTCAAGAAAACCATTCTGATGGTTGCCGGTTCTGCTGTTCAAAAATTGATGCAGACTTTAGGAAAAGAACAGGAAATCATCATGAACATCGCAGATATCGCTCTTTATACCTATCTTTCTGAATCATTATTATTGCGCGTTCAGAAAATCATCAACACGAAAGGAGAAGCGGCAGCTGAGCTTCAGATCGCTATCGCGAAAACGTATGTGTACGACGCGGCAGATAAGATCGCTAAAGCGGCAAAAGATGCCATTAACTCATTCGCGGAAGGTGATGAGGCGAAAATGATGAATATGGGAATCAAGCGTTTTACCAAAACAGCAGATATCAATCCTAAAGCTTACCGTCAATTGATCGCGCAGGCATTAATTGAAGCAGGTCAGTACAATTTATAATCTTTAATTATATTTGTTAAGAAGAAGCTACGATAAACGTAGCTTCTTTTTTGCATTATTATGAAACATCTGATCTGTTTATATTTGCTTTCCATAGTCCTGACTTCCTGTTTAGAGGTTAAAAAGAAGGAATATGTAAATCAGCTGGAGCAATTGCTCCTGGATGTCGATTCGATGGTGCTCATCTCCAAAAAAATAGACGTTAAAGCAGTCGATTCTCTCTCGCAAATCCGCTGTAGTTTGCTGGATGCTTACAAATCAGGAATTCAGCCGGACACCATTTCTGTTGAAACTGCACAGCACATCGAAAACATCAAATTTTCCTGCTCCAACCTCCGGCAATTCAATCAAAATAAAAAGACACTTGAAACCACCCTGAAAAAACAGCGGGAACTCAAATCGTTACTGAAAATGATCCATGAAGGGAACGGAGACAGGTCTTTGTATCAGGAGCTGGTTAAGGAAGAAATCCGAAGTGTTAGCAATTTAAAAACAAATTTCAGCCGGCTGGCACAAAACTATGCCGACGGAATTCGTAACTTCGAAACATCAGAACGTTATCTAAACGAACTTTTGTCACCATGAACAAAATTTTGAATTATCTTTTTTTCCTTTTATTTCTTTGCTCCGGCATTTCTGTTTCCGCACAGGACAGAGACCTCCAGTTAGCCCAGCAATACTACATTCAGGGAGATTTTGAGAAAGCAGTGGTATATTACGAAAAGATTTTTCAGAAAGATCCGAGTCATGCGAATTTTATCCGTTATTACGAATGCCTGATTCAGACAAACAACACGAAAGAAGCGGAAAAGCTGATCAAAAAGCAGATCGATAAAAATCCCAACAATGTCGATTATGCGTTCCGGTATGCCGATTTCCTTGAAAAAAACGACCGGTCAAAAGAAGCCACTAAGATCTACCAGGATCTAATCAATAAAAAAGCAGCGAACACCCTGACTGTAAAAGACTTATATAATTCATTCAAAGACCTGAACAAGCTGAGCTATGCAAAGCAGACGCTGGACGCCGGAAGAAAAGTGTTCGGGACCAGTTTTCCTTTAAACACGGAATATGCCGAATTATATTACCTGGAAGGAAACTACAATAAGATGATGGAAGAATACATCAGCTATATCGATATTTTCCCCAACAGGTTGAGCGATATTCAGCAGATCCTATCCGATCTGATCGAACAGAATGATGATAACACGACCTTTCAGGATGCCGTAAAAAATAAATTGCTGGAAAAAACCCAGAAAAACAACAACGATTATCTGTATTCGGAATTTCTTATCTGGTATTTTGCACAGCGGAAACAGTTCAACGTGGCACTTACACAGGTTCAGGCACTGGACAAAAGAGAAAACGGACAGGGAAAACGTGTTTATGAGCTGGGGATGATCTGTTTGCAGAATAAAGATTACCGCATTGCTTCCAAAGCATTTAAATATGTTACCGGACTGAGCGATTCCTACCTTCTGAAAGATGCGGAACGTGCTCTGCTGAAAGTACGTTTTTTAGAAATCACGGAAAATAAGGAGTTTGATTCCGGTACAATCCAGGAAGTGGTTCAGGAGTATGAAACAGCGATCAGGTCCGGAGGTAATAACCGTACCAACTATCAGCTTTTAACTGAATTAGCGACTATTCAGGCTTATTACGCCGGGAATCCCCAAAAATCCATCACCATTCTTACTGACCTCATCAAGACGACAGGACTGACAGCAATGCAGATTGCTGAAGCAAAGGTTCTTCTGGCGGATATTTACGTATTAACGAATGAGATCTGGGAAGCTTCCCTGCTTTATATGCAGGTGGACAGTGAATTCAAATACGAACCGATCGGCTTTGAAGCAAAATACAAAAACGCGCGTATTTTTTATTACACGGGAGATTTTAAATTCGCTCAGAGCCAACTGGATGTTTTAAAGCAATCAACTACGAAGCTCATCGCAAATGACGCAATGAAACTCTCCATTCTGATAACCGATAACTTCGGGCTCGACAGCAATTATCACGCGATGTCACTGTTTGCGCATGCAGATCTTTTACTGGAGCAACATTTATACGACAAAGCATTTTCATTATATGATTCTATTATTAAGCTCTATCCCTATCATGGCCTGGCGGATGAAGTCGCACTGCGAAAAGCGACCGCGATGATGGATCAGGGAAAATGGGACAATGCCGTTTCTTATTTACAGGAAATCATCAAATACCATTCGGAAGACATCCTGATCGACGATGCGCTTTTTTACCTGGGAAAGATCTATGAAGAGCAAAAAAATGATCCTGAAAAAGCAATGGAATATTACAAAAAGATCCTGTTTGAACACCCGTCTTCGCTCTACACTGCTGAAGTTCGCCAGCGAATCCGGAAGCTCAGGGGAGAAAGCTGAAAAAGCAGTAATAAGTCTGTAAAAATCAAACCTGAATCCAAATCCTTTTTTTATTTTTGCAGGTCTTAGTGAAACAGAATATCCAACATAAATCGATAGTGATGAAAAAAATTCAGATGGTGGATTTAAAAACGCAGTATGAGCACATCAGAGAGGATGTAAATAAAGCGATTTTAAACGTAATTGAAAACACCGCTTTTATCAATGGCCCTGAGGTCAGCTCTTTCCAGTCAGAATTAGAAAATTACCTTGATATAAAGCACGTCATTCCTTGTGCAAACGGTACAGACGCTTTACAGATCGCTATGATGGCACTGGGATTAAAGCCCGGAGATGAAGTGATTACTCCTTCCTATACGTATATCGCGACCACAGAAGTAATGGCATTGTTAGGCCTCACTCCTGTCTTTGTTGATGTCGATCCGAAAACATTCTGTATCAACCCGTCACTGATCGAAGAGAAAATCACGCCTAAAACGAAGCTGATCGTTCCTGTTCATCTTTACGGACAGGCAGCAGATATGGATGAAATTCTGGCGGTTGCCAAAAAACATAATCTGTATGTCGTTGAAGACAATGCGCAGGCGATAGGTTGTGTTTACACTCATAAAGACGGCACGATCTCCAAAACAGGAACAATGGGTGACATCGGCTGCACTTCTTTCTTTCCGTCAAAAAACCTGGGATGTTACGGAGATGGCGGAGCACTTTGTACAAACAGTGATGAGTTAGCTGAAAAAATCAGGATGATCGCCAATCACGGTCAATCCAAAAGGTACTATCATGATGTAGTAGGCTGTAATTCCCGCCTGGATTCCATTCAGGCAGCAGTATTGAGGATCAAGCTTCCACGCCTGGACAGCTATTGTGATGCAAGAAGAAAAGCGGCAGATCACTACGATAATTTCTTCCGTTCCATTGATGGTATTACCACACCGTTCAGGGCGGATAACAATAAACATGTGTTCCATCAATATACACTGATTCTTGAAGGAATCGACAGAGATGAATTAAAAGATCATCTGGAGTCCAAAGGTATTCCGGCGATGATTTATTATCCGGTGCCTGCACATAAACAAAAAATGTTTGCTTCATTCGGCGTGGAAAACATGGTTTTACCTGTAACAGACTGGCTGACAGAACGTGTTATTTCTCTGCCAATGCACACCGAATTAGAAGAAGAGCAATTAAATTATATCTGCGAATCCGTAAAGGAATTCGTCAACAAATAATCAACTTACTTACTATGAAGAAAATAGCAGTCGTAGGCACAGGTTATGTCGGTTTGGTAACAGGAACTTGTTTCGCTGAAACCGGAAATCAGGTAATTTGTGTGGACATTGACGCAAAGAAAGTAGAAAAGATGAAAAACGGTGTCGTGCCGATTTACGAACCACATCTGGATCTGCTTTTCGAACGAAATATTAAAGCAGGAAGACTAAGCTTCACTACTTCTCTGGAAGAAGGGATAGAAGATGCAGAGATTATCTTCCTTGCGCTGCCAACTCCTCCGGGAGAAGACGGCTCAGCTGATCTGTCCTACATTCTTGGAGTGGCAGACCACCTGGGAAAAATCATGAAAGATTATAAAGTTATCGTTGATAAGAGTACGGTTCCTGTTGGTACAGCAGAAAAAGTGACGGAAGCGGTCGCTAAAAACGCAAAGGTAGCGTTTGATGTGGTTTCTAATCCGGAGTTTTTACGGGAAGGCTTTGCTGTAGATGACTTCTTAAAACCGGATCGTGTGGTAATCGGTTCTTCCTCTGAACGGGCAATGAAGGTAATGGAACAGCTGTACAAACCCTTCGTACGTTCCGGGAACTCTATTATTTTTATGGATGAAAAATCCGCAGAGCTGACAAAATATGCTGCCAATTCTTTTCTCGCGACAAAAATTACGTTCATGAATGAAGTTGCTAATTTCTGTGAAAAAGTCGGCGCGGATGTGGACAAGGTTCGCATCGGAATCGGAACAGACGAGCGGATCGGAAAACGTTTCCTGTTCCCGGGAATCGGCTATGGTGGCTCTTGTTTCCCGAAAGACGTACAGGCGCTGGTAAAAAGCGGGACTGAAGTTGGTTTTGATTTCCAGATTCTGAAAGCGGTAATGAAAATAAACGAAGAGCAGAAAACGGTACTGATGCCAAAAATCAGAAACTTCTTCCGTGGAGATTTAAAAGAAAAGCATTTCGCAATCTGGGGACTGGCATTTAAACCGGACACGGATGATATCCGTGAAGCACCTGCATTGTACATGATCGACGCGCTTCTGGCGGAAGGTGCGACAGTAACCGCCTACGATCCGGAAGCCATGGAAAATGTACAGGCATTATATGGTGACAAAATCAGCTTTGTAAAAAGTGAGTATGAAGCGGCTCAGAATGCAGATGCCTTGATTATCTGTACAGAATGGAGCATTTTCAGAAATCCGGATTTTGAGAAAATCGGAAGCGCTTTGAAAGACAGAGTCATTTTTGACGGAAGAAACCTGTTCGAAGTGGATCAAATGAATCAAAAAGGATTCTATTATGAGTCCATCGGACGTAAAACGGTAGAAAAATGAGTAACAGAAAACGTATATTGATCACTGGCGCAGCCGGCTTCTTAGGATCACATCTTTGTGACAGGTTCATAAAGGAAGATTATCATGTAATCGCCATGGATAACCTGATCACCGGCCGTCTAAAAAACATCGAACATTTATTTCATCTGGAAAATTTTGAATTTTACAATCATGATGTTTCAAAATTCATTCATGTTCCGGGTAAATTAGACTATATTTTACACTTTGCCTCTCCCGCAAGCCCGATTGATTATCTGAAAATTCCGATCCAGACGCTGAAAGTAGGTTCGTTGGGCATCCACAATTGCCTGGGATTAGCAAGAGTAAAAAAAGCAAGAGTGCTGATCGCTTCGACTTCGGAGGTTTACGGCGATCCTACAGTGCATCCGCAGCCGGAAGAATACTGGGGAAATGTGAATCCTGTAGGTCCGCGAGGTGTTTATGATGAAGCAAAACGTTTTCAGGAAGCAATGACGATGGCTTATCATACATTTCACGGAGTGGAAACCCGGATTGTGCGTATTTTCAATACGTACGGACCGAAAATGCGCCTGAATGACGGACGCGTATTGCCTGCATTTATCGGTCAGGCACTGAGAGGAGAAGATTTAACGGTATTCGGAGACGGTTCTCAGACGCGTTCTTTCTGTTATGTGGATGATCTGATCGAAGGGATTTACCGCCTGCTGCATTCGGATTATGCTTATCCGGTGAATATCGGAAATCCGGATGAAATCACTATCTGTGACTTTGCTGAAGAAATTATTAGGCTGACAGGAACTACTCAGAAAGTGATTTATAAGGATCTTCCGAAAGATGATCCAAAACAACGTCAGCCGGATATCACAAAAGCAAAATCGCTTTTAGGATGGGAACCAAAAGTTTCCCGAAGTGAAGGTTTGAAACTTACTTACGAATATTTTAAGCAACTCTCTCCTGAGGAGCTGAACGAAGTCGATCATTATAATTTTGATAAGTATATTCATTAAAGGAAGATTGTCAAAAAGGAAAATAAAAGAAGACACAAAAGGAAAGTAAGATTAAGTGAAGTAATAATAAATCTTCCTTTTTCCCTCTTCCCTTTTCAATCATTGAAAAATGGAATATTTCGCACACGCAACAGCTATTATTGATGAAGGCTGTAAAATAGGAAACGGGACAAAAATCTGGCATTTTTCCCATGTAATGCCGAATTGTGTTATAGGTGAAAACTGTAATATCGGGCAGAATGTTGTTGTATCTCCGGAAGTTATTCTCGGAAACAATGTAAAAATTCAGAACAACGTTTCCATTTATACCGGTGTTATCTGTGAGGACGATGTGTTTTTAGGACCTTCCATGGTATTCACCAACGTTATTAACCCGAGGAGCGCTGTCAACCGGAAGAGTGAATATGCAAAAACAGTCGTTAAAAAAGGGGCATCTATTGGCGCAAATGCAACGATTGTCTGCGGGCATGACATTGGTGAATATGCTTTTGTAGGGGCCGGAGCAGTTGTCACAAAACACGTTCCTGCCTATGCGCTGGTTGTAGGAAATCCTGCACGCCAGATGGGCTGGATGAGTGAGCAGGGACATCGCCTGGAATTCGACGCAGAAGGTATTGCTGTTTGTCCCGGAAATGGTGAAAAGTACCAGCTGAAAGAAGGAACTGTTACAAAACTATAGTTATAGACAAAAACAAAAAAACAGGTCGGACTGACCTGTTTTTTTTATTTCCGAGCTTTTTACTCAGCGATAAGTATATAATTATTTTTCTTGCCTTTTCCGATCAGGACAAATTTACCATTGATCAGATCAGCTTCGGTGATTTTATATTCTTCCTGAACTTTATCTTTATTGACAGAAACCGCGTTTGCTTTCAGCTCTCTTCTCGCTTCTCCATTGGAAGCCAAAAATCCTGTTTTTCCAGATAAAGCGTCGATCATACTCAGACCGCCTGCTACGTCGGCTTTACTGACCGTCGCTTGTGGAACACCTTCAAAAATTTCAAGGAACTGTTCATTGCTCAGCTTTTTCAAATCTTCAGAAGTTGATTTTCCAAATAAAATATCAGAAGCAGCGATTGCATTTTCCAGATCTTCTTTCGAGTGTACAAATGTCGTTACTTCTTCTGCCAGTCTGCGCTGCAGAACTCTTAAATGCGGTGCCTCGTTATGCTCAGCAATGATTTTGTCGATTTCATCTTTTCCGAGAAACGTAAAGATCTTGATATAACGCTCAGCATCCGCGTCTGCTGTATTCAACCAGAACTGGTAGAATTTATAGGGAGAAGTTTTATCTGCGTCCAGCCAGATATTTCCGCCTTCTGATTTTCCGAATTTCGATCCGTCAGCTTTTGTAATTAACGGACAGGTCATTGCAAACGCTTTGGCGCTTTCTCCGCCCATTCTCCGGATTAATTCCGTTCCGGTGGTGATATTTCCCCACTGGTCAGAACCTCCCATCTGAAGGAGCACATTATTATTTTTCCACAAATAGTAGAAGTCGTAGCCCTGAATAAGCTGGTAAGTAAATTCCGTAAAAGACATTCCTTCACCTTCACCTGAAAACCGTTTTTTCACTGAATCTTTCGCCATCATATAATTAACGGTGATCCTTTTCCCGATATCACGGGCAAACGCGATGAACGAAAAATCTTTCATCCAATCGTAATTGTTTACAAGCACCGGAGCAGTTGATGCTGTTGAATTAAAATCCAGAAAACGGGACAAGACACGTTTGATTCCCGCTACATTTTTTTCCAGCGCTGCTTCATCCAGCAAGTTTCTGTCTTCCGATTTTCCGGAAGGATCTCCGATCATACCCGTTGCACCACCTACCAAGGCATACGGCTTGTGTCCGTATTTTTTCAAGTGGACCAGTAAAATAATCGGAACCAGGCTTCCTATATGTAAAGAATCCGCTGTCGGATCAAAGCCGATATAGGCAGCTGTCGATTCTTTTGTCAATTGTTCTTCTGTTCCCGGCATGATATCCTGAACCATGCCTCTCCATCTCAATTCTTCAACAATGTTATCAGACATTTTATTTTGTTAATGCTTTAAATACTTCTTCTAAACTTCTTTCTTCCTGACGCATCGTCAATACCAGCAGGTTATTTTGTTGCGCAAATTGCGCAATGGCTTTTCGCAGGTCGGTTGCCGTATTCGTTTCGATCAGCCAGGAATTTCCTCCGACATGCTGCACGTTGGAAACCGTCGGGATCTTGCTTAGTTGGGAGCGGGATACATTCTGGTCAAATTCAACATATACCACCTGATGCTGGTCGTCGTACTGCAGGTTTTCTGCTTTGTCGTCGGCCACAATCGCACCTCTTTTGATAATGATAACACGGTCACAGATCGCTTCCACTTCCTGCATAATATGTGTGGACAGCATTACCGTTTTGGATTTCCCGATATTTTTAATCAGCTCACGGATCTCAACCAGCTGGTTCGGATCCAGACCGGAAGTCGGCTCGTCCAAAATCAGAACTTCGGGATCATGGATAATCGCCTGCGCCAATCCCACACGCTGGCGGTAGCCTTTGGAAAGCATCCCGATTTTCTTGTTTTGCTCAATTTGTAATCCTACGGTTCCGATCATCTCATCTACCCGTTTTTTGATATTGGGAACGTGATAGATATTTCCCACGAATTCCAGGTATTCACGAACATACATATCCAGATACAGCGGATTATGCTCCGGCAGGTAACCGATCTTTCTCCTCGTATCCAGCGAATCGATATCCACCGTTAAATCACACACTTTAATCTCCCCGGAAGATGCGGGAATAAAACCGGTAATCATCTTCATCGTAGTGGATTTACCGGCACCATTCGGCCCTAAAAATCCAACAACCTCACCTTTATTAATCGTGAAGCTGATGTCGTTTACGGCAGCTTGCTCTCCGTAAAATTTTGTCACATTCTTTAATGCTATTGACATATATAAACTTTGAATCGGCTAAGATAGAAAAAAGAAAGGAGAAGGGAAAAATGACTTGGTAAAAAACAATGCGAACACATAAGAGCTTCCTTTCTTACTTTTTATCTTTTAGGGAAGCAAAAAGGCTATTTTAGCCTTTTCTTGATCAGATAAAATCAGGGCTATTTGTAACCCTTGGAATCTCCTCTTTTCACATACTTCCTGATTTAAAACTTCTGCTTTTATTCACAGATGACAAAGCCTAAGTTTACAATATTATGAAACTTCTAAACCGGAACATTTCTTTTTCCAACTGCACAATTCAGCCTGAGAAATGCCCGGTTAACAACAAGCCTCATCCACGTATGTGCATGTTTTTCTGATTGCTTAATTATAAAACCATCCGGGTTCTTTAAATTTTGACTTTTCACGATATCAATTTAAACTTTTTATAAATTTAGTACCTAAAATCCATTTTCAAATTGTCCGGCTTATTGAGGAGGTCATTCATTTAACAGGAACACTCATTTCAAAATTGAATCTATTATTTACATCAACTATTTTTTTGAGCTTAATCAACTCATCCAGGTTATTACCATAATAAATATTCAATAATTCTTTTCTTTTTTCTTCAGAGGCGTTATAATCAGCAATAATATCTTTATCAATAAAATTGATAAATGCTCCTTCAATTATATCTTTTAATTTATTTCTGGTTTCATGTACCCAGTTAACACTTTCAGTATTAAACTGATTATCAAAATCAAAATCCCACCAGGCTTGCAATTGAACGATAAAGTCTTTGTCTTTATAAGGCATAGCAGAGTCTATCTTCAATTTACCAATGTTTCCTCCCATCCCATGAAGGCTGACATATTTATTAATTCTATTATCGTATTTTTCTTTCTGAACAATTTCAATGATACGATGGATTAAACCTGTGCTCTGATCCTTTTTAGGATAAAAGGAAGTTACTTTATGTGGATGCGGCCTGTCACAGGTAGAGCCGGGAGCATTCGGATAATTAGGTATTGGCAGCATGAAATTATTTTCAACCTTTTTACTGCTTTTGGCATGAATACTTTCTTTATTTACAGCAGAATAAATGTGAGTATCCAACAACTGTAATTGATCAGGAATTAAAAAATTCTCTCCTTCATATTGGTCAGATAGAACGGATTTTCTTTTTAACACACCCTGATCAGTTTTTTCTAATGGAAGAGGAGTTGTTTCAACATATTTATATCTGCATCCCTTTTCCAGTAATCCAAAACGATTTAAAAAAACTATTAGCTCTTGATTATTTCCCAAATATTTACCTACAATTATAATTCCGGCAGAATCAGTATCTGCTTTATCAGAAACAGCGATCCTACAGGCAGAAGTTTGCCTCGCATCAGGATAGGTTATCATTGCCAGCCATTTTCGGGTCACTTCTTCAGCCCGATTGGCATGGTAGCTTAACGAAAACTCTGTAATTTTATCGTGTACCTGATGTATGCGGTAGAAGAAATTTACGATTACACCAAAGTTTCCACCACCGCCACCTCTGATGGCGTACAGTATATTATCCTTTCCTTTACAATAATCTATCTTTGCATTTTCACCCAATTTTAATTTTTGGATTAACTGCGCATTTAAATTTTCAAATGCCTGATCAAAATATATTTTTTCTTCGCCGTCAGGCAAAACAATTTGTACGCCCAAAATATTATCACAACCCATTCCGAGAAAACGTGAATACGGTCCCCAGCCGCCACCTTGGGCAAAACCTCCGATACTCACCGATTCACAGCCGCCTCCGGCAATGATATATCCTTCTTTAATTAGTTGATTATATAAGGCACCAAATTTTGATCCGGCCCCAATGACGCCTAATCCGTTAATTCCCGGCCATTTATCTTGTTGCTTTTCAAAACGAAAGTCTTTGTCATTAAAAATCTTCACTTCATTTATCTTTGAGATATCAATGACTAATGTATTATTCGCACTGCAGTATCCTTCATGATTGTGGCCACCGGAACGTATTCTGAATGCTAGCTTATACAGTTTTGAAAACGACAGGCAACGCTTGATATGTTCCGCATTTTCGCAATATACAATTGCTAAAGGATAGCTTTTTTTTAATGTATTTGATACTTGAATTTTTAAATTGTAATCAGCTAATTCCGGAAATGTAATCTCAACATTACCACCATTAAAGTAGTTTAGTAAATCTGCTATTAATCCATTTGCTTTCATATACATCTCATATTATCTCAACCTGAAAATATTCAGGCATTTGTTTGTGTTCTTTTCTTTTGGGGCTAATAAACTCCTATCGGAGGCCAGTTCTCATTTGTAGTTTCATCTTCACCAGCCAGCTTATTTTTATCACGATTCTCCAATTTTATTCTGGTTGCACTTGGTACATCTGAGCTAGGAATTTGCACCTCAACTAAATAGTGATTGTTTGGATTTTGTTCAATCATCTGAAGTGCTGTTTTTAGTTCTTCAATTGTATCAACACGAATACCCTTACCTCCTAATGACTCATTAAATTGAGCATAATTCCACTTTGGGAGAATATTATACTCATGACATTTATCTTTTGGACTTATAAAAGGCAAAGGGTCCACAATCTCTTGTTCTATACCATAAATACCATTTACAAGTACAAAAATCACATTATTTTGTTTCAATGCAATTTGATCTGATATCGCTTGGCAGGTCTCTTGAAATGCTCCGTCACCAACAATACATACACTACGTTTCTTTGGATAAGCCATAGAAACACCTGTTAAAGCACCTAAAGAATAACCTATTGATAACCAGGATGCCTGTGCAATAAAGTGAGAAGCATGAATTATCTTTAAGGATTGAGCTCCGATAAGTGGAAAACCTGCATCAACAACTACGGGTTTGTCAATCATAAACTGTTGAACTGTTTCAAAGAAGGAATCATAGCTCAATCCTACACTACTACTTAATGTAAGAAGATTTGACAGCTCTAATTGAAGGGGTTCTAGTTTTAGAAGCGGATTTATTCCATTTATATTCGCGTTTCTCTTAATTTGGAGGTCTTCAGACTCCAATAACGAGAGATCAATACCGAATATCTTTTTGAATGGATCTCTAAAGAAAGAAATAACGGCCTTAAAAACCTTAATTTCATCAGAACAAGAGATTTTTATGAATGCTATTGTAAACTGACCAATCAACTCACGTAAATCTATTAGTGGAAAAAACTTTGCCCCTACCCAAAGTCCACCATGAGAAGCTAGTATCGTTTGATTACTTCTGATATTCTGATTGCCATTATCTTTACCAATTGTCCAAGCTCCAAATCCTACAAGACACCCATCTTCTCCAAGAAAATGTTCTACTTTAGATTTATTTAAAGTAACACATCCATTTTCTTCAAAAAAAGGATTATCCTCACTCAAAACAGACTTGCCCAAAGGAGTCGTAATAAATTTGATGGGTTTTTGCTGCTTAAATGCTCTTACCCGATTGATCACTTCCAACATCAACTCAAATTCATTCGTCAAATTGTAACGTTGTAATTCTATTCCTGCCCAGAATATTATTTTTTTGTGAAGATTAAGGTTCTTGAAGATCGCTTCAATCGCTTCATCCATATTACTTTTGGTAATATAATCTCCTTTGCCAGATTTGAGCTTGGGTAATTTTTGGAAATCTACTTCAATCTCTTTTCGCCAAACATCCTCCGTTATCTCCAAGTAAACCGGACGGTTGTAGGTAATCATGGCAGTCAACGCTGAATCGATTTGAAAAGGCGCTTGCTTAGCATTGATAATGCGTTCGGCAGCAACTGTAATATTTCGATACATTTCAATATCTGGAACCATATCACCGGTGGTATGCGCATAAGTAAGTCCCGCATTTCTTTCAATACTGTATTCCTTATTGGTTGGTGCTCCATTAATTAACAACACGGGGACCTTTTCTGTATATGATCCGGCAATTGCATTAATCGCACTGAAAGCTCCAACGCTGTAAGTAACATACACCGCGGAAGGTCCTTTTAATCTTGCATAACCATCTGCCGCAAATCCAGCTACTTGTTCATTTGCATTTCTAATTACCTTAATCTTACTGTCAATTTCACCAATGGTATTGAGCAATGGAGCAGTATAATTCCCTGCTACTCCAAACATTTGTTGAATACCTAATTGCTCCATACGAACAATTAGGTATTCTGCTACAGTTATTTTTTTCATTTTTCTGGAGAATTTGTTTTAAGAATGTAACATACCATCATACTTTCTTCTCAATAAGTCAAGTAAAGATTTTTCATTATCATACTTTTCTTCTTTACCATTTATTTCTATAATTCCATGAATACCCGTATCTATTTTTTCATCTAACTTTTTTAACATCAAATTTGCAGATCTCAACGCTCCCTCAACCCAACCCTGGAAATCAGAATAGGCTTCGCCACAAGTATAAATTGGTAAATTACCAAAGGGTCTAATCATTGTATTTATTACTTCATCATCTTTTGCACCTACGCCCCATTGGTGAACACCGTAACCAAAGTTTCCGTAAGCATCTGTTTTTAATGATTGAGAACCTTCCCAAATACGCACACTTGTAGCAATTGGTTTTGGAACATTATTCGTCTGAAATAATTGTTGAAAATAATCCGTAATCGCAGTAACCATGTATTCTGAAGCAGGAGTGATATATTGAGGTTTAATTGACGTTGTTTTGCTTTCTAAAGGTTCGTTTTTATTAAGATCCGTAATTTGCATCACACGATCAGATTGAGGGTAAGCATTATTTTTTGTCAATGTTTTAGCAAATCCTTGCCAGAAATTAATGTTTTGATAATCACAATAGATCGTAAGTGCGGCTGGCTTTGAATATACTTCGCTCATTTTCTTTATGAGCTCCTCTTCTAATCTATGTAACTCTTGCTTATCGTCATTTTTCTCAGTATCACTTGTCATTTCCTGATAGTCATCTCTACTTATTTTAACACGTAATAGTTGAAGCTGACCAGAAATTTTACTTAGTATTTTGTCATCCGAATAAAAAGGATAGACACTTCCTAATGGTATATCTGTAAAGCTAGGACCAAAAGTAACGCTTGCGTTAGGCGTATTCCCACTGTTCCACCATGCCTTATCATAATACAAATTAATTTTAGCCAAAGGCTGATTTGAGGTTGACTCCAGCGTTTTCCACAGTGCTTGCTCTTTAGTAACTATTGAAGGAGACGCGTTAACCAATTTTTCAATAGCTACTCTTGGTAAAGCTAAAATAGAAGTGGTAAAATGGATTGTTTGTTCTGAATCGCTGTACGCTAGAATTTTTTTATATTTTTCAATTAAGGATGGAATATCTAATAGACTATTACAAGCCGCCTCATTAATACATTGTAAAATATGATCTAAAGAACTTATTACTGATTCCGAATCAAATTCTTTTGCATTTATAAATTCTATTATTTCCCTGTGTATTTCTTTAATAGTTTCTGCATTCCTTTCATCAACAATTGACTGTAAGATTGGATTAATATCATCGAAGAAATCATAAACATTCGGAGTGTTTATAACAACACTATTTCCCTCAATTCTAATGACTTTAGTTTGTAAAACAATATCAACTACTCTATGTTGCTCTTTGTTAAATTCAGATAGTTTATCAACTAATGCATTGGTAAGCTGACTAAAACCATAACGTAAAGACTTGAAATCTGGTTCTGCAGGGAACTCCATCAATAATTGGAAGGCTTCTCCAGCATTCATCATAGAAAAATAGGTTCCATTAAATCCTGAAACACGAGCCATCATCTGAATGCACTCATTGGAGTAGCCCATATCTGCTAATAAAGACCATAAAGTCCATTTGTACAATTCGATTCCTTTCCATTTAAAAGTCAGACGGAAAAACTGCCAAATGCCTGGTGCTGAAATTTCAATACCTTCATAACTTGGAATAAAAGGTGCTTGATTATTGGTAAGATTACTTTTATGTGCTTTATTTAATTCATCTAAAATATTTTTTGCTTCTTTATTTTCGTCAGCTTCAATGATTGACGCATAAACTTGCTGAGGTATAATATCAGATGGATTAATACCTTTTTCATTGTTTTTTAAACCATATAAATCGCTCCAAACTTTATAATTATTACGTTTGCTTTCTCTACGGCTGAACGTTCTTCCTCTATACAACATGCGATTATTGTCGTCTAAATGCATTGGAAAAGGAACAATATCTTTATCTAAACCTAACTCAACAAATAAATTCATCAATTGAGGCATATCTTCAAAGGTAAAACGCATACCGCCTTCTTCTTCTTTTAGTAGGTTTTTATCAATCAAAAACAGGTCCGTATCTAATCTTCCTCCTGTTCTCTTAGATTGTTCAATAATCAGTATGCTACACCTTTCATTTTTACTTTTTTTCTCTTTCAATATTTTGTATGCAGCATACAATCCGGATATTCCTCCACCCACAATGATTTGATCATACGCATCTTTGATATCCGTTTTATTGATGAAAATAGGCAAATCTCTCTCTGGTGTAGATTTTAATGAAGATTTTGCGTTGACATTTAATTGGCTATATATATCGTTTATATTATAATGTGGCATGACTATTATTTTTTAGAGTTATGAAATGGACATTTAGAAATTAACTCCTCTTTGACTATAGATATTTGTTCTATGAAATCGCTTTCCTTTGAAGTGGAAACAGGACATTTAGCGCTTACTATTTCAGGATTAGAAATGATTTTCTCAAAAAACGCATTCCTTTGAGGACATATAAATTGAGAATCTACTAATTTTCTGGAATAGTCATTTAAATCCTTGTATTGCCTCAAAGTATTTACCTGTATATGCGGCCAATTGGTAGTTCCTCCTCCGTCTCCAAAACCAAATTCGAAGAAAATAATTTGCTCGTATTGTAGCTGTAAAATTTCCTTATCTTCTTCAATTACTGTTTCCAACCACATATTCATTTTCATATTTACTGTTGGAACAAATCGATTTACAAATGGAATGTTGACAATTCCACCTTGTGCACCTTCTTCCTTTTGAGAAAACATTTCAACTTTGATATGATTTTTTATGACTTGGTTTTTTAGGGCATCACGTAATCTTAAATCAGGCCTCACTGAGTAGGGATATAAATTATGTAGAAACATGGTTTGTGAATACACAAGGTTTTCGCCGTTGTCATTTTCAATATTTAAATCTTCGACAGGCGTAAAGGGTAAAATTGGCGGATTGTATAAATCGAAAGGTCTTGATTTATCACTCGGACTTGTAGCTCCACCCATTGTTGGCGAAACTGCGAGATGATCATAATCCCACGTTCCTTTTGCAGGATTTACAAACATGGGTTCACCATTGATTAGAAAGCTACCGCTTTCACGTTTTAGATCTCCTAACAAGGTAATGGTACTTCCATGAGGGACAACACCGCTACGCGAAATAGAATAATCTGGAACAAAGGTTGGGCGATCCATGCCTTCACCCACTTGTAATTCTTTTGCGGGAACAACACTCACAATTACACTTTGATTATCAGGTAATTCAGTTACATATTGAGGCTTTTCTAATGTGTTAATATTATAAAGAGTAACATCTAAAAACGGATGATTCTTTACAATTGATTTAAAATTATTTAATTCTTCATCACCAGGTTCTGAAGGATATAATCTTTCTATCAACTCTTTTATTCCTTCTTCGTTATTCCAATTGTGAACACCTCTATCTTTTTTAATGGAGTCTTGCGTGGCCGGATGTTTGTATAAATCTGCCAACCATAAATACATTCCATTTTCTTCATGAATTCCGATGAATTTTTTTTCACCTTCTATTGTATTTATACTTTTGATTGATTGTTCATACTTAACCGCACCACAAAACTGTTCGTTTGCACCGCCTCTATTTCGAATGCCTCCAGGTACTAAATCAAAAGACAGTTTTTCAACATATTCATCACATTCAAAAGAAAATTTCCCTGGAATGTTATTTTGCGTTGTGCCCGGAGAAGGCATTATGGTTGTATGAATTCCAGAACCAATATTATCCTTGTATTTATTATGTTCAATATTGCTAATGCGTTCGGAGTTATCTTCAATATAACTATACCAGTCACCCTGTAATAATTCTAAAATCCCATATTCAACACTTGTTTCTTTATCTTTTAGAATTTTCTCGGTAAAAATTTGAAAAGGTTGATCAATTGTAACTTTCTCAAAGCCTTTCATGAATTTTTCAAGAACATCTTTTTTATCATCTCCTGATATATCTTTTAAATTAGAAGTATTCTCCAAGCTATAACCTTTTTCGTGAATGCTATCCTTATCATTCAATACTGATTTTAGCCTATGACTAGAATCTAAATTTGATTTTAACATAATTTTATTTTTTTAGTATTTATTAAAGAGTTGAATATTCAAAAACAGGTCTTAGATTTTCTTTTTTATTATTGGGATTTGACATCGTTACTATTCCCTTTGACATAGAACTAAGACATCGCATTATTTGAATAGATTGGTCTATAAGTGAAGAATCACCAGTTGTATATGCATTTTCAATTTTTTGAAGCATTTCATTATAATGATTATTAAAATTTTGCAGTATTTTATATTCCGCAGAGTCTTCCAACAAATCAGAAAGTTTAAGATTTTCTGAAAAAGGATATAACTCATTTTCATCATACTTGATGGGCTCACCTTCATAGCTCACTTTACCGTCTTTGACAACTGCTTTTCTTTGATGCACTATTTCGTTGAATTTATAATAGTGTGCCAAGTCTTTTCCTGTAACAGGGGAAGTTGATGTTCCCTCTCCTTGTTCAACGATTTCATCAATTACTTTAACTGCATCTGCTGCAGTTTTTACTAAAATCTCAACACCTTTTTTGACAATTTGTTTTTTGGTGTTGAATTCAAAATCAGGATTTTTCTTTTTGTGGAGTAATATGTAGAATTTGACAATGTGGTAAAACTGGCCAATTGTAAAGGTGCTGTTAGAACTGATAATCTTTTTAATTAATAATTCAGCTATAGCAGGATTATGTTCAATCAATTCTGTTGCAACATGAATAAGGTAAGTGATTATTTTAGTTTCAGCATTCCCTCCGAGCTTTCCTGTTAACGTATTCTCTACATTTTTAAATACCTGCTGAATATCTTTTGGAGAACTACCTACATTATTAAGTTTGTGAATTAGCTTCTCCGACGACAGCTCTGTACCTTTCAATTTTTCATTGACTTCCAGTGGGTCAAAATCCGGTTTTTCGATTTCTACAAATTTTTTAATTTGCTGAAGGCTTGCCTTTGATAATGGAAACTCATTTTCAATATGCAGAATGGAAGGGCCATTGGGATAATCAGGCATATTTTCTTTGCAGTGGACTTGTGGCGTACCATTGTAAGCGGTTAAAAGATTGCATGCCCATTTCATATGATGCATTTCATCCATATAAATCTCCCTTAAACTTTGGGACAGTAACCCTAAACCTTCATTTTTTTCACTTTTCTTTTCTTCAGGAATTGAATAATAGGCTATCAGATACAAGGGAATTGTGAAGTGTTCGATTTGAATGGCACAATTAAGTAGTTGATGAATGGTTGTCAGATCAGACTCCGTATTTTGTGATTTAAAAGCATTTCCATTTATAATGGAGTTTAAGTGCTGAGAATTAATTTTAATCATAGTAGTTATCATACTAGTAGTTAATATGTCACAAAATAACATAACTGCTTTTTAATTCGGATAGGTATAAATACCTGTTTTTACACATATTTATACCTGTTTTCAAAGAAATCAAATTAGAATTTCCTGATCCGGATTTCATTTTCAAATTTTATGATTCCTCCAAACTACCATAGATCTGTTGCATCTATAACTTTAAAAAGCAATTCTGTAGTAATACCAAAATTCCCCCACCACTTCCTTTTATCACTTTAAATAAATCCGGGAAATGATTAGCTGAAACAACTCTTTCAACTCGATCATTTAAAATTATTTTAGCAGCTAATAAAGCATCACATGTCAAACCATATTTTCTTGCCATCAGGTTCCAGCCACCACCCAAGGCTAATCCACTGACACCTACTTCTGCACATGATTCTACCGGTATAAGTTTGTTGGTACCATTAAAGACAGGAAAAATTTCGGAGTTCGTTAATCCTGTTCCAAAGCCAGATCGCACTGTCAGTTTCAGAAAAATCAGATGTTTTACAATCTATGAATTCCTCAATTTCTGATTTGGACAGGAATGCGCTATGACTTTTCTATTGTGATACATTTATTACCACTACGTCATTTTCCGCTGCACATCGCTTCATGATGATGCCCTCCGGACATAATCCTGAATTCCCTGCCAACTGTCTTAAAGCTTTTTATAAGTTTTTCAAGCTCAGCAACAGATTCAACTTTTATAGTCTCTTGGCTGATACTTATAGGCTATGTTATGATATGTTGAATAGCTCATGAATTATTGTAAATCAACTTTGTGATTTTGTGATTTAAGAGCACTCCTGTTTATGATGGTGTTTAGGTGCTGAGAGTTGATTAGTAGTCGTTTCATAATTCCTATTTGTATTAAAAAAACAAACCTAATTTTTACTGATTTTATATTTCTTCCTAATCCACTTTCCCCAAATCAACTGCCTCGGCATTGATAAGACCATTTTGGATAGCAAACAAGACTAATCCGACAACACTTTTAGTGCTTGTTTTGGAAAAAAGCGCATTTTTATATCCTTCTATTGTCTTGGGAGAAACATTGAGTTTATCAGCAATTTCTTTTGCGGTCAGCTGGTTCGCCAATAAGTAAATAACTTCGATATCCTTCTCACTAATATCCAATACTTGTTTGGAGAAATTCGGAGTGTCTTCAGAAAATGCTATTTTAAGATAAGGGAACTGTTCAGGGCTGATATAATGTCCTTTTTGTATCACTTGTTCGATAACAGTAATCAGTTCGTCCGGTTTAATATTCTTCGGAAGATATGCTGCTGCTCCGGCCCTTATCATGTAACCCATAAGGTACTGATTATAATGTGATGTCAGTATTATTACCGGAACCGTAACGGCCTCCTCATACAACTCTTTCAGGATCATTTCCGCATTTATATCTCCCAGCTTAAAGTCCAAAATAATTACACCCAATCCCTGTTGTGTTTCCTTTATTGCATTAAGAAAAACGATTCCATCAGTGTAATTATATATTTTATCAAACTTCCCGGAAGATTTTAAAAAGCCGGTTACCAACTCCAGAATTAATTTATCATCCTCTACTATTGCAATATTATATTCCATTATATAGTGCTATTATTACTTTCGTTCCTTTATTATTTTCGGATTTGATCTTGAATGATCCTTCAATAATGAATAAGCGGTTTTCAATGTTTTTTAACCCCATTCCCTTATCGTCAGATGAGAATCCGATTCCATTGTCTTCCACAACAATGAATAGTTGCCTGTTTCTCTCCCGGAGCTTTACAGTGATCAGGGTTGCCTGTGAATGCTTTACAATATTATTTACCAGCTCCTGTATAATCCGGATAACTTGTATTTTAAGGTCAGGGCTCCATATTGTCTTGCTCAGGCTTTTGCTCCATTTCCTGACTTCATATTTCGGCAATAACCGATCAAATTGCGCCATCACCAAGACATCTATGGGGATTTTATCAATCATCGGCGGATTCAGATCATGCGCTATTCTCCGTACGGCATTGATGGTTTCATTAATGTCTTCTTCAATGTCGTTTTTATTATTGCTTACCCGAAGTTTCAGCAAAATCATGTTCAGCCTGTTGGAAATAGCATCGTGTAAATCACTTCCTATTCTTTCCCGTTCGTGCTCCTGTGTCCGAACATGTTTATTCAATAAATCCTTCAAGTGTTTTTCTTCCAGCAGGGATAACTCCTGTTTCCGTTTGTTTTCCTGTGTGAGATTTCTGCGGATCAGGTGAATTACAAAGAAACCTACCAAGATGACTGCAAACAAGGTGTAGATTATCCAAACGAAAAGTGTTGGGGATTCTTTCCAATTTTCCATTGATAATAAGGTAAAAAGAGATAAAACATATGTAGTAGAAAAGATCGGAATAACCAGACAAAAAATTTATACTCATCTTCCCAATAGATGGAGAAATCCAGAAAAAGATAGAAAAAGCAATTGAACAATGCATATACAAATACAAGCGAATAAATGCCCCAGCTGATCGCAGATTCTATTCTGAATACTTTCAGATAACTGTATATCATTACTATAACTATAAATAAATTAGCTAATGAAGCTCCCGGAATCACCAAAAAATCTTTTCCTGCTGACAACTGATATACCTCAAAAAACACATACACTACCAATAAAGTATCCATCCAGACCAGCTGTTTTCGCCACTTGGATTTTTTCAGAGTAAAAAAGCGGGACCAAAAGAAATAATCGGCCAGACCGAACAACGGGATCATAAACAAATTATACCCGTACAACTTACCGATTATCAAACCACTAACAGCAAACAGCAATGCAAGCATTAAATAACCCGAAATTAGATATGATTTCCTGGCAGAACCAAGAGTAAAGACAAGACTGAGAAGTGTCATCAGCATCAGGTTGAAAGTTATACTCTGCGCAGCTATATATGAAATATTGTGTAAATCCACTGATTGTTCTTATACTGATAGTTCCAGATAGTTGTAGAGTCCTTTCGAAAAAGAAGGTCTATGTGGAGGTATAGCAAGGGCCACATCATAAAATGCCTGGCCTATCCTTAAATTGGAATCGGTTTCTGCTTTAAGCAATAAATCGTATTCTAACTTTTTAAAGCAACAGCATTTTTTTGCGATTCTTAAACCGAACAGCAATCTCTTCTGACCCTGCACTTTAAAGTTTTCCTTTGGCACTTCAAAAATCAACGGTGCAGTACTCACGGATTTCATTACTTTCATTCGAAGCCGTTCATCCTCCCAACGGGCAATACGCTTTAAGGCTCTTACAGTTTCAATCTGAGTACCTGAACCAGCAGAGATTGCCTCTATTTCTGTAGTAGCGGTCAGTAAACGCCCCGTTGCATCGATCACGACCATATCCTTCATAACTCCCTCAAGGTCATTCCTGTATCTTTCAGAAAGATCCTTACTCGCCTGAATCAATACCGCAAACAAAGCATTATCCCGATAACCGAAATACACGTTTACACCTGTCAGAGAGCTGTCCAGCGGTAATTCTTCACTTATTAAAAATTCAACAGAAGTCTGAAGGATTCTGTTTGCTAATTTAAGAGAACGAGCAATTTTATTCCAGCTTTTAATCCCTTCAGAGATAGCTTTAAAGTCTTCCATAATTGTGGTTACATTAGATGGTGTAAATAAAGTTATAAAATTTACCGCAAATAGACATAAAATGTCACTAATAACTCTAATTGGGCTCATTTTACAGTAATTTTCCATGAAAAAATAAGTAATTTCCCTATGGACAAATAGTAAAATCCCTCTTTCGGAGGCTAATAAAATGATTTAGGTTTGTTGACGTTATTTTTTTATTGTTGATCGTAACTCACTACATTTCCTTCGCACAGTTTGAGAAAAAAATCTAGGGAGATTGAATTTTAAAAAGGAGGAGATTTTCTTGGGTATCATATCTGCAACACAACTCAAAATAAAAACTTTACTGCCTGATTCCCTTGATTTAATCAATACGAAAGAGTTGGTTTTATGTTGTCGTAACAGTACAGGGTACGTTTATATCAAATCTTATGGTGGAAGTAATAATTTTTTATGTAGAGAAGGTCATAAGCACTAAAAAAGAGAATGATAAGATACATTTTTTACTTAGTGTTTATTGAAAATATTCAGAAGAGCGATTTAAATGGTGCAGCTTATGTCTATTGGGTACTTTGAAGTTTACAGGCAGGATGATATTATGGAATACAAGAAAGAGCTTATATCAAAGGTTGGTTGAAGGACAAAGTGGTAAAAAAATAGAAACTCCTGTTATTTATAAAAACGAGATTATTAGATAAATCTAAAAGGATACACATAACTGAAATTGTATGGAGAAACCGGTTATTTTAGGGGTAAATACCTTATTATCCAAAAGACATATTAATAATTTAACAGGATGCGAAAAAAAATACTTAAACGAATCATAAAAGGAATATTAATCATTTTAATATGGTTGTTTTATGAGTTTGTTTTAACGTATCATTATAAAACCAGACGATGCTACGAAAACATAAGAGAAGTTCATATAGGTGACTATATAGATAAAGCCATAAGAACGATGAGAAAAGGAGGTTTTTACCTTATTTTTCTGAAAGAAACACAAGAAATAGATTACCGGGACAGAGGTGATGACGGCGGCGATCATGTAATCATATTTCCTTATAAAGATGAAGACCCTATGAGTCATTATCCTCGCATATACTACAATAGCAAAACAGGGAAAGTTGTTGGTGTTTCTGATGGAGGATTTCCTTAATAATGTAATTAAAAAATCAGCGCAGCGAAATTGAAGAAACCTTATTACCTTTGTAAGTATGAAAATCAAAATGAAAACAATACTGACAACAACCATCTTATTATGCTTCTTTACGTTTAACAGTTTTTCTCAGGAACAGAAGGTTACCATAAAAAAAGATTTGGTTAGTGTCAATGATACACCTGTATTTACATTGGTTTCAACCAATTATCCCGATGCCTACACATTGTACAATCTGAATAATGAAAAATTAGCGGTCTTTAACGCACAGTTTTATTCGGATTCCAAACAAATTACACCGGGTAACCCACAAGGCAGAATCGGCTATTTTGACATTACTTTTTTAAATGAGGATATGGACAAATGCGAAATCCGAATTGTGGGGGCAAAAAAACAGCTGGCCCAGCTTATTATTTCGGAAGAACTTGTTAAAGACGGGAAATTGAATGAAACTGCCGTTAAGCAATTCTGTCGCATCAACGGCATGAAGTTTTCGGAAGAACGAAAAAATTCAGGAACAACTATTATTATTAATCATTGATTATCTGCATATTGGCAGTCAAAAAAACATGTAATTATGAAAAAAATCCTATTTATAGTAGTGGCAGTAATAGTATTTGCTGGCTGTAGTAAAGAAGAGAAAATTGAAAAAAATCTGTGGAAAAAAGGCGGTGAATGGGGTGTTAGTTCATGGACAAGCTGGAGTGACGGAACTAAAACCGAACATATCGGAGCAGATGTACAATCAGCTTCATTCTCTTTTAACAAAGACAACGAGGCAACAGTTGTCATCAATGGTGGATCAGGAGATACTTACACCTATAAAATGAAATACTATAATACCGAAAGTCAGTTAAAGTTGATAGATGTAATAGATTCGGAAGCAGGAGAAATTGAATATCCATCTATTTTTTATTCTATGGAATGGAAAAAAAACAATCTGGATATTAGAGCTACTGGAGGTTTTGCAGGAGGTGATACCGAAACATTGATCTTAAAGAAAAAATAGGATCCCATTCATTCTTTTAAGATAAAAAAATATCAAGTATACTGTTCAGTGTTCTTATTTTCACTTGCTGGAAATTTCTTTCAACAACATAACAAATAAGATGACAATCAAAATTTTATTTCACTCACCCACCTTTGAAAATTCAGGGTTTTTCCCATAAAAATTCAGTAAAATCCCTCTTTCAGAAGCAGATAAAATGGTTTACGTTTGTTTAATTCAAAAGATTTCTGAGTTCATCTCCGGATAATTATTTGATATTATCAAAGATATTAAACATACCAAAAACTACTGTTATGAAAATAAATTTCAAATCATTGCTTGCTTTTATTCTTCTATCCGGGCTGTATTCCTGTTCAACATCAGAAGAAAGATCCATTATTCCTGCTGAAAAAATAGCATTTAAGAGTCATAGTGATTCGATTCCTAAAAATCACGGAAAATTGTTTGAAATCAACTGTGAATACCCACAGAAACTTCCCCACACAATTTATAAGCCAGATTCCGAACTTTTAACTATTCATAACGCGGAATCTTACATCGAAAAATTAAAATATCACGTAACACCTGCTCTCGAAAAATTCATACTTGACAATAAAAGCTGGAATGCAAAAAGAGAAGGATGGTTTCACGAACCCTGGATTGGAAATACCCGCGAGCCAATCTTGGGATGTTACAGTGGTAATGATAATAAAAAAGGAACATTCAGCAATGTAAATGAAGACCAGTTAGGTTATGTCCTCGTTTTATATGATTCACTAGCTGCACTTACATTAGGAGAAATATTCGGAACGGATGGTATGGTTCCGTTAACCAAAAGCGGGAAAATTGATCTGGAAAAAGAAAAAGGACAGTTCAGAGAAGGTTCTGTAATTCTGAAGTTGGCTTTTTCAAGCCTGAATAGTGATAAGTGGAGTGATATGGAAGGAGCTCCTGAATTTCAGATATATAATAACAATACTTTCGATAAGACATACAAGTATCATACTGTCAGCTTATTTCAAATAGACTTAATTGTCAAAGATTCTAAAAATGCACCAGCTACCGGTTGGATGTTCTCCACATTGGTATATGATAAATCCATCAAATCAAAAAATATACTGGACAAATTCATTCCACTAGGAGGAATGTGGGGGAATGATCCTGAAGTGAATACCGATATCAGCCAGGTATATTATGAGCAAAACCCGTTATTAAAAGAAACATGGATTAACAATTCAGCTCCTTACTATAGCAGAGAAACATTAGGTTGGGGAGGTAGATTAAGCGGACCGAATGATGGTGCCATCGCCTTAGATGGGATCGTTGACGGAAAAAAATACGAAAGACTTCAAATGACATCCTGTATGAGTTGTCATTTACCAGCGCAGCAAAAGTTTAAATCGTTTTTATTACCAGCGAAAGATATTTCTAAAAACATTTTTTACTCTAATAATGATCTCAACTGGAAAAGATATTTCAGAAACTTAAAAGGAACAGAAAGCTTTGATGAGGGCGAATATTCATTTGACTACGATATGGCAATTGCTTTCAAGTCTATGTCTGCATATTTAAACTACTTGAATACTCTTCAAAAGAAACCGAGTTATAACATAACCGACCAAAAAGATAACTACCAACTATTTGAAGATTACCGGAAAGTAAAAAATAATCCAAAATAGAAACGTAGACCAAAAGGAAAAAATCTACACTTTATTCCTAAAAAATGCTGACTGCCCACTTATTGATGCAGTCAGCATTTTGAGTTTATAGCAGAATTCTATCAAGAATATTTAAACGTAATTGGATCCGGAATATCCATCGATTTCCTATATACTTATAAACTCTGATAAATTCGTGGCCTATCTTAAATCTGAAATTTTATTAAAGAATTGATTATAAACAAAAAAGCGCATTTAAAATGCGCTTTAATTTTTCTTTGTGGGCCGCTGGGATTGACTAATATTTTAAAACCACCTGATAATACAGGCTTTTAGACATTTTCAAATTCTTGCTGGCTGATATGCTAGCTGTTTTTTTGAATTAAATTGCTTCTATTTGAAAGACCGTTCTATACTACAAATATAGTCTAAACCACTGATAAACACAAATAAAAAGCTGTAAATTTTATGGTTTTTATGTGTTGAGAAATAAGCAGTTTTAAGCAATTCAAAACAAAATTTCCTCCACCTCATCGGGATTCAGTCCTAAGTATTCAGAAAACTCACGTATGGTCAAATACTGGTATTCTTGTTTCCCGATTTCTTCCTTTATTTTCTTGATGAGGTAACGTGAATAACGTTCACTTTTTCCGGTAACGATCATTACATCTTTTGTATGGATGACAAGGCGTTTCATTTTTTAGTCGGTTTCATACTGTATGTATGCTTTATCTGTACTTCTTCTATGGTTGTGGCATACTGTTTCGCTTTTACAAAATTACGTGCTTTAACGGCTTGTTTTTCCTGCAAAAACACTCTAAAACAGCACAAAGTTTATTGCTCGGAAGTACTGACTTTGAACGCATTTGGTTTTATCTGATGTTTGTGGTGTCAATGTGCACATGACAGGTAAAATAGCGGACCTGGTAACTCGCTTAGTAATCAATAAATCTTGAAACATGGCAAGACAAAAAGGGATAATCAAACTAACCGGAAAGGTCGGTGATTTATCATTCTACAAGTCCAAAGATGGTTTCTTAGCTCGTGAGAAAGGCGGTGTTGAGGGTGAACGTATCAAAAATGATCCTGCGTTTGTAAGGACTCGTGAAAATGGTGTTGAATTCGGTTCTTCAGCCAGTTCGGGGAAATTGCTCCGTGATTCTGTTCGTACGATGATGCAGAATGCTTCGGATGGTCGTGTTACGGCACGATTGACCAAAGTAATGACGCAGATTAAGAACATGGATCCGACAAGTGCAAGGGGTGAACGTACTGTTGGGGTTGGAATTGCTACTCCTCCTGCAAAAGCATTGCTGAAAGGGTTCAATTTTAATAATCGTGCTGTTTTGGGTTCTGTGCTTTTCAAAAGTTATTCTGTGAATACAGGTACGGGAGTAATTGACCTGACAGGGTTTGTTCCAATCAATGATTTGAATGTTCCATCAGGAGCAACTCACGTAACATTGAGAGGTGCCTGGGCAAAGGTTGATTTTTCGGGGGCTGTGTCTTCCGTAGAGGAAACGAACAGTCAGAATCTTCCGATTGACGGAACGGCAACGACTGTTACGCTTACACCTACAGCTGTACCGGCTGGAGCAGGAACAGATTTGTATCTGCTGATGTTGGAATTCTTTCAGGAGGTCAACGGAGTTCAGTACACGCTGAAAAACGGAGCATTTAACGTGCTCAGTATTGTAGAAATCCAGTAATTCTAAAGCAATGGAAAAGGAATCTTTCGACAAGCTCAAGAACAACAGTAAGGAGCGTAAACAGGACAAATTGAAGTCTTACTTCAAGCGATGCGGAAAAGAAACTCCGCCCTTCTTCAAAAAACTGCGTTTGGCAGGGCTAATCATTGCAGCAGTGGGAACAACGGTTCTTGCTGCTCCGATTGCCTTACCTGCGGTTGCGGTAACAATCGCAAGTTACTTAGCTACTGCTGGAGCTGTTGCAACGGCAGTCAGTCAGGCGGCCATCAGTGATGGTTCAGACTGTGAGGAGGAAGAAAAGTAAATTATTGTTTAATCAGTCGGGTGTGACAAACAGAAAGCACTCCGGCATAACACACAAAAAAATGGAAAAGGAAAAAAGCCAATGCAGTGATTTGATTGTGAAAGCTTCTATCAAACGCAAACCACGTTTTAAGGCAGGTGCCGAATTGACAGGAGCTGTGAACGTGAAACGAATGGATGTTGAAGTGAATGACGTATCTACGGAAGATACAGAAGCATTTGACATCACACTGCATTTAAAAAGTTGTGCGGTGGAAAGCTGTAATCCCTAACGTGCAGACAGATCACACAACCGTTAAGGGAACAATCGGTGGAACATTGTTAACGTTGTTTGCCACAATAGATGTTCAGGATTATGTGAAAACTATTATTCTGGCTTCTGTAGGTGCGATTGTGAGTTTTGTTGTATCGAAGTTCTTGAAATGGTGTTGGGATAAATTGAAACGTAAGTAGGTTCAAAAATCAAAAGGTTAAGCCGTCCGAATCCGGACGGCTTTTCTGTTTCTCCTTTTCCGCAACATTAACCCAAAAGAAAGAGAGAAAAAAAACGACTGAAAAGCCGAAAAAAAAGAAAAAAGAAAGCCCATTTTTCAGGGCTTGGATGAACTGGATGCAAGGTTTTTGCTATAAAAAATACTACCTCATCTAAATACTGAATTTTGAATGATGAATACAAAATAGATGATGAAGAAGATTGATAATGAAACAGAAAAAATGAGGTGGAGATTTTTTTAGCAAAACCCGTAGGGCTTGACCTTGAAGAAAGGAAAGACAAGACCTATATTTGCTGTGTTTTTTTGTTTATTATTAGTGTCAGTGGTAATTTAACTTTCACACTTGGAGATGGGTTTTATCGTGATTTTTTTCGGACGATGAATTCCAATTTCGCAGTTTAATGTTTTTCATGATGATGAGCTTCGTCAGTTAGGCATATTTTTAGTGTCGATTTACAGAAATTAATCTTATTCTTTTTATCAAGCACAGGGAAGCAGGGGGATTTTCCAAAGGTAAATTTTGATGGATGATAATACTTACTGTAGTTAATGTTTGAAATTAATTTTTCATTTTCTAAAACATATTCAACCGCATCTTGCAATGTGAATTTTTCTTTGTCATACAATTTTCTGACTTCGAAAAGCACCTGTTCTTCATTAACAGTTGCGAATTTTAATCCAAATGATTTCAAATATTGGTCATTAATTTCTTGAAAACTTTCATCTTCTTTTTTATAAGATCCTTGTGTACAAAGGTTAAAGATTAAAGTAGGATTGACTTCATTAATGCGCCTTAAAAAATCACCTTTTTTATTTATCCAAATTTTAAGCCAGTTTTCATTTCGAATATCTTTGTCAATGCCACCTAATGATGTTTGGAATTGTACTGCATTTATTAAGACAACTTTATAAACTTTGTTTTTATCATAAAATGGAGTCATGACATTTTCAAGTATATAAATTAATGAATCTCTAGATTTTATATTGTTTAGAGGTCTAGATTTTATATTTTGACCGTCATTAGAAGTAAGAGAAACATTTTCAAATTCGTGGATGTGTGGACTTTCTAGAATAACTGCAATAACATTATCTGACACAGAATTAGCAGTAACAAAATGCGTATTAAAATCTTCCCGCAGTTTAAAAAGCCAGTCGTCTGTTTTAATATTAAAGCTAAGTTCACCTATAAACTCATCAAATACTGATTTTAGCAGAGAAAGATCCAAATGATTCATTTTGTGTTGTTTTATTTCTAATTATTTATCAGACCAATCATTCCATTTTAGGTATATTGACCTAAATAAACATGTAAACATAATAAAATTACTGGTAACCTTTTGTATAACAGGCAAAAAGAATTTTGTACACTGTAAAAAGTTATCATTTTTATGCTGTGAATAGTAATAAAGGAATTCTAGCATAATCATCGAGTTTAACTTGAAGTTTATTAAAAAAGGTAAAAACAGCCTTGAGCGCTGCCGCGTGGAGCAAGGCAGCATGGTGAACAGCTGTAGGTTTCCGGAAGCTGTGAAGCAAGTGAAAGGAGGAACGACTGGAACGCTGCGAGCCGACTGCGAGTTGAGTGAGGGGGAAAGCAGGAAATGGACAGGGACTGGACAACCTGCGACCTCTGCAGTATGCACAAGGGTTTGGCACATGTTTTTGTTGGCGTTGGATTGGGTAGGAAAAACTTGCGGTTGGTTGAACGGTGCTTGTGAAAGGGATTGTGTGGAGTGATACCAACGGCAAGTGTAGGTGCTGATGCGGTTGAAGTGAGCGAAATGATGAATCCCGATATTCCATTTCATTACAATCGGGACTAGTTCGCTTACATAATCTTTTTACAAAGATTTCTAGCTCACTGAGACGGCGTGAAGCAAATGGGAAAACAAGTGCTCCTTGATGGATTTGTGTGACAAAGGAGCTCTTGTTGTGGGAGTTCGGAAGTGGCTGAACTGAATGGAAGCAGACGGAAAAGCCTTTTTTCAGGCTCCGGGCGCTATAATGAAGAAAGCGACTGACGTACGCAGGCACAAAAACTGTGACAAACCCGAAGCCCGAGCGATTTAGCAGGCGAGCATAACACAAGCGGCGGTGACACCCCATTTTACACATCATTTGAGCCATGAGGAACGAGCTAGCGAAAATAACCTTATTCGGGGTTTGGGGTGGCAGAGTAGCCGTGACTGACGACGCAGAATGAACAGGTAAGAAAAACAAGTGAACAGCCGCTTTGACGAATTCTGAGACAACGGCTAAGGAACGGTAAAAACAAGGGCAAGGACGTTAGGACGTAGCTTGTATTACCCTTGTTTTTATGTTTTGAAGCTGTGAGGGCAAGGAGGAAGACCGATTTACCTTCTTAAGAAACGTAATTACAAAATACTTTTATATTTTCTATCCATTAGGTATTGCTGGATATATCAACTCTAAATTAAAATAAAATCTCTACACCCTTTGATTTTATTTCACTAAAAGCATAAATTGGGATGGGTGAATTGTCCATGTACTTCAGAGGAAGGGTTGCTGATGAAATTATATTGGAAATGATTTTAAAATCACTAACGTCTTTTTCGAGTAGCTTACTTAATAAATCTTTATGTTCTGAAATCCAATTTGAACGTTGAATATGTTTGGGAATTAATTTACTTAAGTAAACCTCAATATCTCTTTTAAAATCGTATGTATTTTTAGCTTGTTTCGTATTTTTTAATTCTAATAAGAACACAGCCCTCTTATCAAAATCTACTGCCAGAATATCAATATCTCCCATATTTGTTTCTGCTTTTAATGCGTCTTTAGGAGAAATGGGGACTTCATGGGGAACAATATGTAACGATGTGTTTTGTATCAGCCATTCATAGACTGTTCTTCTAAATTTTTTTCCATTTTTATGATTTTGAGCAGCAAGTAACGATTGAATTCCTTTATGTTCTTTATCCACTTTTAAAGTGCCATGATAAAATATTGCTCTCAAATTCTCAGATGCCATATCTAAATGACGAGGACTCCAAGCATACGATGTAACGCCTTCCTTATTTATTATTTTAAGTAAAGGTCTTCGGATGTATGATAATTGCCTGTTGTATCTCCAAAGATATATCTCTTCTTGCCTGTATTTTGAATCTTTTGGGAGTTGATTAATATTCCCTCTTGATTCTAATGACATATGCTCACAAAAAGAAAATATTTCATCTTTTGAAAATGGAGAGGTTTCGAACAAGTTGATGAACTTTTCTTCTGTGAACATTACAAAAGAAGATTCTTCTTTATATAAAGAATAAGAAGAAAGAAAATATGCTATTTCAGCTATTTCAAATAATCCGATTCCCCACTCCTTCTTAAATACTTTATCAATAGCATCTTCATCAATGTCATATACGGATGTACCCTTATGTAGTTTATCAGCTATTTCATTATCAAGATATGAAGTAGCAAACTGTCTTAGTTCATTGTTAAAAAAACTATGGTCAATACCTATTCTTCCAGAAGGTAATTTTTCAATTTTTGTATCGGAAAACTCTTCTTTAATAACATCACTCAAATTCCCAAAGTTGATGATTTGTTCTGTAAGAGCGTGTAAGAAATCTATATCTTCAGTACTTATTTTATTCTTTCCTTTAGGTGGTTCTGCCATTAATAACTCTATCATACATCTGTATGAAATCATACCATTGACATTTTTACTGTTTTCCTTTCTAAAATCATTAACTACATCGGTATATTTACCCATAGTCCTTACTTTAGGGGTTAAAGATTCTTCATGATATTCTTTGTAGTAGATCAACGATTCGTGACTAATCATTGTAGCTCTTAAAATAGATAAGAAATCGAAATCCTTAGCGGTTTCTCTAAATTTATCTATCAATACTGTTACTATTTGATTACACAAATTCGTTTTATCTTTCTTCGTTTTGATATGGTTTAGATCTTCTATTTTCGCCCAAGACAAAATGTTTTCTCGAATAAACGAAATATCAGATTCTTGAATATGTCTATGACGAGTAATATGAGTCGGATTCATCTGAATTGGTACTGCATTTTTAAACGGAATAATCATCCGTTGGTCAGTGTCTGAAAAAGCAGAATCTATCAGAAATCTTAATTTCATTTTATCATAAAATCTGTTGCCTGTCAGATTATCTATCAAATCAAACATTCCTTGTAGTATACATTCCATTAAAAGTTTATCGGCAATATTATTTTCACTATTGATTATCACATTTCCGTAGGAAAGTGGTATAAATATCGTCACACTTTTTGTTGATAGATTTAGCGTATAATACAACTCCTTGTCTTCTTGAAGAGATGGATCTTCATTGGTTAAAAATTTAGGATCAAATTCCAATTCTATTGATAGTGGATATGGAGCTAGTATGTTTAGTTTCTCACTGATAAAAGAATATAGTTCTGTTATTCCCAATGCTAGAGCAACACTTATACCCTCTCCAAGTGGATAATAATCGATTGAATAAGCTATCCATATCGGTACATTGTAGGTATCAAGTAATATAATTTGCTTTTCAGGAAAAGGATTATTTACCAGTACATATGAAGGGATAACATTGTCATTTCGTTTTACCTTAACTCCTTTAAGTTCATTATCAATATACATATAAGCGAGAGAGGTATCAGATTTGATATTGGCTAGCCTAATTAATGTAGCCTGGTCATAAAAACTAAATGAAATCGCATCATAGTTTTCGTCACTGTGAAAAAATGATTCGAAATTACGATAGTACCAATTAAAATATGTTAGGTTTTTGAAATTTGGAGTAATAAAAATCTGTTCTTCGGCTCTATCTTTTGCTTTTTGATACTGCCATAAAGTCAAATGGTCGCACTTCCACAATGTAAGTATTACATTCAAATCTAGTGGAGTTAGTATTGTAATATGATTTATGTTTGGTAATTCCGGGACACTTAAAACCGATCCAAGTATAGAGTCAATCTTACAGGAAAGACCAATTAAATGAATTTTATGATTTGAATCAATTGATTTAATCTGTTTGACTACTTTACTTATCTCTGATTTTGGGAAGTTTATGCGTCCTAAATTTTCAGGTTTACCATCTCCCATATTATCAACAAGAGCTACAATAGCGAACTTGTCACGATCAAAAGAAAGAACAGATATGTATGGGGTTGAAAAAACATCTCGTTCTTTCAACCCAATGTCAGTCAGTTCATAATTCAGTTGTTCATTAAAGATTCTTAAACAATTAGAATATACAGTTCGTTTATATATATCTACCAACTCCTTTAAGCAATTATATTGATAAGCTTTTCTTAGGATATATTCATTCACAGCAGTTAATTCAGAGGAAGGTAATGCAAGAATATATTTTTGATCTGATTCGATAAATACGAATGGTTTAAATAAAAGTTGATTAGAATTTATATTTTGCTTATTAAATTTATATTGTTTTACATCAAGTGTGAATTCCTGAATGATTTCCTCCTTTTCACATATCTCAAGAAGTTCTTTTTTTGTAAATTCCAGCAAATCGGTATGTTCAAAACCTAAATTTGCATTGACATGTAATTCATCTCTGACCTGATCACGAAATTCATGCCTTTCATATCCCAGTTTGTCACAAATTATTTGGTGTATATCAAAAATAAATGTTACTCCAAAAAATACTGCTTCTTTAAAACCTTCCGGTAATTGATTTTTAAATCGGAAGATAGTATCTAACAATGATTGAACCACTAGAACACTTTCTTCTGTAATTCCAGCGAAAACAGTATTATTTTGACCGTTAAATAAAATGTTGTCCGTAAATGAATTTTCAGGGGGATCTTCACGATAATCTTTTGGAAATTTGGCATTCAGCATTTTTAATGCTTCTTCCGGATTAAATTCCCCATAATCAGTATCTAAAGTTGATTTTTTCAGAACTGCTATTAAATGCCCCAGAGCAACTTCTATTCTCAAATCTTTACCGAAGTTTTCAGGAACTAATTGTAATAGTCCCAGAACTTTTATCAATTCAATAGGATTGTAGTTATCAATAGAATCAATTTGTGACTCTGTAGCTTCTTTATTCAGACAGCATTTTTTATATTTTTTACCTGATCCACAGCTGCATGGTTCATTTCTTCCTATTTTCATTGTGTTAGTATTGGGGTGAACTATTCATCAGCCGAAAACTTAACTCCGGCAGAATAATCAGAGTTTCCCGATTTGTATCTTTCTTGCGCCAATGTACTTTGAAGTTTACTTTAGCAGAAGTCAGGAAATAACCTTTTTGGTTTAATGCCGCAATATGATCTGTCATTTTTTGAGAAAAATACAGTAACGGCTGTCCCGATTGATCCAGTAATTGTTGGTTTTTTACAGTTATTGAATCTCCACTTTTGTATTGTTTCATAACAGTTTCTTTATCCAGAAATCTGTCGAGCCATAAATCTTTGTGAAACAATGCTAAAAACCGCTCATCCGAAGTTTTGTACAATTGATTGTCTTCTACAACTTCCATTTCTTCGGTCTGAATTCCATCAAAATAAGTTCCATTCACATAGATGTATAGACTGTTTCTTGCTCGTGTCAATGCCACATATAGTAAGCGTTTATTTTCTTCTTTTTCAAAATGCTGCTGAAAACCAGTCTGTAACAGTAGAAATACCTGATCAAATTCCCTTCCTTTCACTTTGTGCATAGTAGAAACGGTAATAATATCCTGTTCTGTTCTGTAAAAATTTTCCAAAACAGAATCGTTTATGAAAGTTGTTAAATCAGCTTTATATTTCGTTTTGGGATACATTTCTTCAAATACACGTATCATTTCCGTTACCAGGTCGAATTTGCTACTTTGCTCAAATCCATACTTCAACTGACGCTTTGCATCTGTCCAGTGTTCATTTTCGATGATAACAGTTTCATTCTCCAGTTCAAGCAATTGTAAAAAGAAACGGACTTCTTCCATTTCGGAGAGACGAAAACTATCATTTCCCTGAATTAATCTCACTGGTATTCCATTTTTCTGCAAGGCTGAATATACCTCGAATGCCTCATCATTTGTGTGTGTCAAAACAGCTGCAGAACCAATTCTATCTGTTTGTTTCAATTCCTGAATAAATGGTTCAATCAGATGATTACTGGTGTATTTCGTAATTCTTATTTTTCCATTGTCTGTTTTATTCGAAAGAATGATACCGGATTTTAAACGGCCGTTCAACTTTGATGCAAATTGGTTGGAGAAATCAATTAGATTTTGTTTGCTCCGATAGTTGGTCAATAGTTCGTATTTGACTGTAGTGTCACTTTCTGAGAATTCTTTCAGGTATTTTGAACTGGAATTACGAAAATCATAAATTGCCTGATCGTCATCACCGACCATGATTACCCGCATTCCTTCATTTCGTTCCATCAGGTTCTGAACGAGTTCATATTCATGTTTGCTCATATCCTGTGCTTCGTCGATGACCAGTACTGTTTTAGTTAACAGGTTGCTTTCAATTTCCTCATTCCTGATTTTCTCGACGGTGGTTTTCAAAATATCATCTGATTTTGACAATGTTCCTACTTTTCCAAGCAAATCGAAACAATAGGAATGAAAGGTTTTGATGTCAATGTAACGTGTTGCTCCTCCAATCAGTTCTGATAAACGGTGTTTGAATTCGGTTACAGCTGCACGGGAAAAGGTCAGCATCAACAACTGTTCATGTTTCACATCTTCCAATAATAGTAATGATGCCAGTTTATGTACTAATAGTTTTGTTTTTCCACTTCCCGGACCGGCAATTACAGAAATATATTGTGATTCTTTATCATCCAGAATTTGTCGTTGTGCAACTGATAGTTCTCCTACGAGCTTTCGGTACTTTGCAGGTGTAATGTTCAGTTTAATTTCGTCCTTTCTGTTTCCGGGGAAATGCCTGTTGACAAAACTACCGTAGTTCATTTCAAAATAGTCACTCACAAAACGAACAGCACTTTCGTTATCCCGAGTCATTTTTGAGGCATACTCACCAACTATGTGAATTTGCTCTGTTTTATTTTCGTAGAATTGGTGTAGTTTTTTATAATCCCCGGTCTTATATTGTACATTTCCTTTTTCAATTCGCTCAATGGTCAACCGATTGTAAACGACCAAAAATCCTCCTTCAATTTTAATGGCTTCAATTTTTGAAAGAAACAACAAGGCATCTTCTATGTCTTTGGGGGTAACTGCTATTTTAAATAAATCGGAACTGCTTTCATACGCATCTTTCAGTTCCAAAACAGAAAACTCCATGAGTAATTCTTCCTTTCCTGAATGATCGGAGAGACTTTTTTCATATAAGTATTCTACGATAAACTGTGCCAGTTCATGTCTGTTCTGAATCAGGGATACGAACGTTTCTTCAGGTTGTAATAGTTGAATAGAAAAATGATGCACAGAGTTATAGGACTGTTTTTTTCGGACCCAGTTTTTTATACTCCAAAAATATAGGATCGTCTTGATATGATTAACTCCTACATCTGTAATCCCGTTGGATTCCAGTTCTTCGTTCCAGTTTTTCAGATGAAATACTTGTTCCGATTCCGTTAGTTTTTCGGATAGAAATTTTTCCACCTTCGCATATTTGTGGAAGATTGTCAATGATTTGTTTTTATTTTCCCCTCGCTTGATAAATGCAGTCAGGTCAAGTGCGTTATCCAGTATTTTCTCATTTCGAAGGATTGTGATGGACGCTATTACTTGTTCTTTCGATATTTCCAGTCGATCAGAAAGGTAATCTATTCGTGTTTCTGCCTCATCTCCTGCATTTCTCTTTCTACTTCGTGCAGAAAAAAGACTTCTGAGAATTCGGATAGCCTTATCAATTTCCTTTTGGTTATAACGACCGGCTTCATTCAATGTATTTCTGGCTTCTTCAATGTTTTTACTTAAAATGCTGTTTGCATATACTTTCGGTACGTTTTGTCCGCGTTTCAGGTAACCGGAATCTTCCAATGCTGCAATCGCTTTTATTACCTGAGTTTCTAATTCTCCACTGTCTTCATCCCAACCGGATTTTCGTGCAATTTCAAGAGCTGAGTAAGTAATCTGTTCTCGATTTCCTGTTAATTGTTTTACTGCTTTCCAAACCTGTTGTATTTCTTTTAAGTGAAGTTTTGTCTGATTCAGTAATAAAAAATGCTTGGCAAGGTCTTCTTCATTAAACAAGATATGGCAATCCGCCAACATAGATTGGTCTCGGCCTGCGCGTCCTGCTTCCTGAATATAGTTTTCTAATGAGTCGGAAATATCATAGTGGATTACCAAACCTACATTGCTTTTATCAACTCCCATACCGAATGCAGAGGTAGCAATCATAATCTGCACCTCATCGTTTATAAAGGCATTTTGGTTGGCTGTCTTTTCAGCTGCTTCCATTTTTCCATGAAAAGCTCGGGCATTGAATCCGATTTTCACAAGCTGTTCTGCCAACTTAACAGCTTTCTTGGTTCTGGAAACATAGACAATTGTCGGACACTCTTTTGATTCGAGTAAATCACGTAACGCCATGTACTTTTCTTCTTCGCTGTTTCGTTCAAAAACGTGATAGCTCAGGTTTTCACGTTTTACTGGGGCAACAAACAAATCAAGTTTCAAACCTAACTTTTCACTGAAATACCGTTGAATATCTTCAATTACTTTCAGTTTTGCTGTTGCTGTAAAACAGGAAACAGGGATTGGTTCACTAAGTTTCTTTTCATCCTGTAATAGCTTAATAAAGTCGGCGATGTATAAATAATCCACGCGAAAATCCTGTCCCCAGGAAGAAAAACAATGCGCTTCGTCAATGACAAAACGAGAAATACGTCTGCTTCTCAATAAATTGAAAAGGGTTTTGGATCGAAGGGATTCCGGTGCAATATACAGCAAGGCAGCTGAACCATTTTCAACTCGCTCAAACGCATTTGAACGTTCAACTGGATCTTGTAAGCCATTTAGTGTAACTGCCCATTCTTTTCCGTTTTTTTCCAGGTTGTCAACCTGATCTTTCATGAGTGACTGCAAGGGAGAAATAACTACCGTGAGTCCTTTTTCATTTCTTCCACTCATAAATGCAGGAACCTGAAATGTAATGGATTTTCCTCCTCCTGTTGGAAAAACTGCTAGCAGGGAACGGTTAGATACTGCTGCTTTTACAGCTTGTTCCTGCAGGTTTTCTCCATTGTATGTGCGGTATTCATCAAATCCAAAAAATTCTTTCAGTCCACGGTGAACATCCAACTGTTGGTTGCAATAGATACATCCTTCTAAACAGGGCTTATTTCTCAGCAAATGAACGATTCGTTCTACTTTCTGAAATTGCTTCAATACCCATGGAGGTGTAATTGACCAACGGTCTGTCGTTCTTGATAATGCTAAACTGTATGCTAATTCAACCGGAGTTCTATCAATAAATTCTTGTAATGGTGCATGACTGCATATTTGTTCACCGAATGTTTCCCGAATCAATGTTTCTAAAGGAATGACAGGGTAATTTATTCGCATGTATTTGAAAAAACCCTGAAACTCCAGTTGTTTTGAGAGTAATTGAAAATAGATGTGTTTTATAGGATCAGGTAATTTCCTAAATTCAGCCAACTCCTTTATGAACAGTTCCTGTGTTTTTATTGCATCATTCAAGGGATTGTTCAAGTCTTCTTCTGATAGCTTATCGTCTTTCAATAATTTATGTGAAGGGTAATTGGGAAACAATAGCGGTGATAAATACAAGGTATCAATGACATGCTCTGATTCAATCCCAAATTTAGGTAAGGCAAGTTTCAGGTATTTTATATCATGGTGAATGATATTGTGACCGCACAGGAAATCAGTTCCTTCTATCAGATTCAGACATTCAATTACTGATTTCCCATGGTATTTACGTCCATCGGATAGAATGCATCCCAAATCAACGATGTGGTGCTGAGAAGTTACTTCTGTATCAAGGAAAGCAATAGTGGTCATGGGAATGTGGTTTTTTAAGGTATTAATTTCAATTGACGGGCGATATCTTGGGTAAATTTAGTTAGAGGACGTTTGTGAATTTCTTCTTTTTTAGTATATGTACCAATTAACAAGCGATCAATCATTGCTTCATCTGGAAAAATTGATCGATTTGCAAGTGTTGTTAATCCCTTTTTATAAGCATTTCTGTAGGCTTCTCTTTTATGTAACAAATCTTCAATTATATCTTTTTGGGTATTATAAATCCCGTTAATATGAAATCTTTTAACCAAATCTTGTGTTAAAAGATCATTTCCATTTTTCCCAGATTTTAATTCTACTTCAAGATCAGAATTTTTCTTCGAGGACCAATATTTCTGGATGGATTCTGGTTTTAAAAAAAACTCAAAGAAATCCAGATTTTCATCTTCTGAATACAAGTGAAAACCAACAGAATTTGCTGATTTAGATTTATTACAATATGCACATGAGGGAATAAGATTAAAAAAGGAAGTTGCCAAAAAGGGATATTCTGATTTTGCAATAAAATGATCCAACTCTAAGGTTGCATATCGTGTTCTCACATCCCCTTTAAGTTGTCCTTTCTTTTTATTACTTCTTTTGTAAAATTCAACATCCGCAATAGTAGTTAATTGAGCGTTACAGTAGGCACATGATTTTATTTGTAATTCTTGAGCAAAACGCAAATATTCTCCTTGTCGAAATCCACTATATCCCATTTTATCTACAATTGTATTGTAGAATTTTGTCGTTATTTTAGAAGATGGGATAATTGAGTCAAATTTATCTTTCCATATATCAAATTCAGAGGGCTTTAAACGTTGAATTATATCATATTTATTAATTATCATTAATAAATATTTATTTTGTTTTCCGCATTTATATCCTCTCTTAGAGGAAAGATCTCTAAGTTGATTTATAATCTTTTGTTTATCAAACTGATTTTTGTAGAGAGAATCAACTTTATTAATTAGCTCATAACCCCTACAAAACAAAACAACCAAATAAAAAAAGCCCGAAAAAAAGCCTGAAAAGCCTGAAAAATCAACGGTTTAGCGATAAAAAAGCCTGAAAGTAATACCAAAACAACTAAACCGGATACTACCATTTACTACCATTTTACTACCATTCTATTATCACTCTGACCAGATAAAGTGATACATACTACCATTAAACGTTCAGAATGCCCTTAAAACGGCTTAAACAGTGGTAATTTAAAGCCTTTTTAACTCCTTTTTTAATGCCAATTAAAGCACATTAAACCTCCTGTATGTACACAGCAGCTTTTATCTGTTTTTACCCTCTTTTTTGCTTCGGGTGAACTCACGGGTGAACTCACGGGTGAACTTTTTAATGTTTTTAAAACCCGTGAAACATACCACATATAGATAAAAAAACCGCTGAATTTACATATTTACACCGTGAAACAACCCCCTTTTTGCATTGTATTTTTACAAACTAATTATTTTATAATCAATAACTTAAATATTGTTTGATATATTTAAAACCTTATCTTTGTACACAACAACAATACAATGAAAAAGCACATTTTACCAATTCTTACATTTATCGGCATCGCAGTACTGATACTAATCTTGGTGTTTAAACAAGGAGTTGCTCCAGTCTATCCTGTTCCGTCTGAAAAGGCGATTGAAAAGCGGATTGAAGGTAAAGAAGCTGATATTAATAACTTCTACACCACAATTAATAACGAGAAAAAGATCGTTGCCGCCATACATGGTGAAATAGCGGATCTTCGGAAAGAGCTGGAAACATACAAGGCAAAAAGAGATACGCTTCAAATAGTGCAGATCCAAGATACACTCATCAATACTCTGACCGCTGAAAACAAGAGCCTTCGAACAATCATTAATGTCCAGGACAGTGTTATCACTGCTCAACGATACATCATTAACAGTAAAGACACGATTATCGCCATCGGTGAACATAAGTTGAAAAAGGTTAAGAATCAACGCAACTGGTCGTTGGTAACAAATGGGGTGTTATTGGGTGCTTTGATTTTAAAATGACAAAAACCAATGTTAGACCCCGTTTTGCCTACGATTTAAAAGGTTATTCTGATGCAGTGGAATGGCTTAAAGAAATAGGTGAATGGGAACGGGTCAGCACGTCTGGTTTTTCTACTGATGGCTACTCGATAATTGCAACGGCAAACGTGATTTGGGAGAAGCGAAATAACAAAGCTTGCCAGTAACTCTCAAAAATAGCGGATACTACAGGTATTGTAATTTTTAAGTAAATTTACATTATTAAAAACAAGACAAGAATTTACTCCACCCAAACCCCGCCAATAACCAACGCAACACCCAATATTTCATTTTTAGGCAGTTCAAATGGCGGGTAATCTTCATTGTCGCTTACTATCAATAGATAGTCTTCTGAGCTTCCTTTCATGACCCGCTTGATAATTGCTCCTTGAGATGTGTATATCACATATACTCTTCCTATTTGAAAAAAAGACCAGGACTCCAATTTTTTACATGCAACAATATCTCCATTATTATAAGTTGGGTACATACTATCACCCAATACCGGCATGAAAAAATGAGCATCTTTAAACATTGGGATATAGATGTACTCACATTCATATTCCATTACCTGAATATCCCCTTTAAACACTCCTGCCATTGCTTCGATAGGTAATAGAGGAATACCTCTCTTTTTACCAGAGAAAGCAACCGGTTCATTTACTGTGCTTATATCATTTTCATTCTCTAATGATGAGTAACTTTTTAACAACATCGGCCCTTTTCCGGTAAGTAGCCATGCAGGATTAACTTCTGGAAAACAAGCGAGAAATTTCGTTGTGTTTTCTTCAGACATTCCATTGTTTTGATCTAATATTCCTCTTGTGATACCACTGTCTTGGTAAAATTTATATTTAGAAATACCTTTAAAATCAATGTATTGTAAAATATTTTGCTTAATAAGCGATTTTTCTTGCATATAAATTTGCATTAAACGAGATAACTTGTATATATTTGCTAAAATACTTAACAAAAACAAAGTAATGAAAAAAATAAGAATTCACGGCGATTATATGCAGCAAATGGCTAAAGAATTTGATTGTAGTATTCAAACAGTCAGAATGAGCCTTTACTATGTATTTAACTCTGATAAATCAAAGGAAATTCGAAAAAGAGCTAAGGAGCTACTTCAGAAAGAAGTTGCAGCAATAATAGAAGAATAAATGCAAAAAGAAAGTCCATACGAATATTACGAAGGTAAACTGGGTGTGAAAGTGGCTTATATTATTGTAGAAGATAAAAATAAGTCATGTCACCCAGATAGCCTTCGTTTGATCTCTTATAGAGCTTTCAAAAAACGAATGGATTCTATTACTTGCTGTGAAAAACAACTTAGAAAACCATTTGCAAAAAACCCGTCCTTGGTCGAATTTAACTCGTTGTGCCGTGAATGGCAGCAGCAACTTGTCCATAGATTTGGTAATGCTCCGGAAAATGTTCGACAAAGCTATTTCTCAAAGCAATATGAATGGGATGAGAAAGCTTACAGATTTTTTTCCCAGGAATACACAGAAGGAAAAGATCGCCGGCGATTGGATCTTCCCAAAATTGAAGAATACACCTATAACGCATCTGTTTTGAATACGGTAAAAAAAGTATATATAAACAGAAAGGCTTTTAGGAAATTCATGAATTCTTCCTGTTCGGATATTTGGATTATCCTGTCAACAGAAGTCAACAATTTCACAGAGGTTCCTCACTCACTGCCTATCTCTCCAGACGGTCTTCGAAAGAAGTTTTCAAAGTATGATAAAGACGGTTATACATCGCTCATTGATGGCAGAAGAAACAACGATAATGCCCGCAAGGTAGATTCCGTTTTTATTAAATTTTTCAATGACCTGTTCGCCGGACAAGACTACAAACCGACAATGACAGAGGTTTCCCGGCAATATGATAGCTTCTTATCCGGCTATTTAGAAGTAATTAACACATCTACCGGAGAAATGTACAATCCGAAAGATTTCAAGAAAATCAGCCGATCCACTATTATGTCCTACTTGTCAGATTGGGAGAATACTATTGCCACACATCAGATTCGTGGCGGTGACCGCCAGCGAAATATGCAGTTATTCAAACCTCATCACGAAATGGATCTGCCAATATTTTCAGGATCCTTACTTTCCATCGACGACCGGCAGCCACCATTTGAATATGAGGAAAAGGTCACTGTCAATGGAAAAGCGAAAACCATTAAAAAACGAATTTGGTTTTATATCGGTTGTGACGTTGCTTCCGGATGTTTTACAGCGTTTGTTTACGGAGCAACAAAAGATGGTATTATACTGGATTTTTACCGCCAATTGGTGAGGAATTATACCGATTGGAATTTGCCTATTCCTTATGAATTAGAGTGTGAAAGTTCTTTGAACTCATCTTTCAAAGGAACGTTCCTTCGCGAAGGTGCAATGTTTCAAAAAGTTAGAATTGAAGCTAATAATGCTCGTGGAAAGTATATTGAAAGGGAATTTGGAAAACTGCGTTACGAGGTTGAGAAAAAAGAATTAGGCTGGTTAGCCAGACCATTTGCAAAATCAGAATCAAACCAGGAAGGGAATCATCATGTTCCTGTTCTTCCTCTGGAACAGTTGATTGATGCACGTTTAAAAAATATTGAAGACTGGAATAATATGCCGTCTGCCCAAAATGCAGAGTTATCAAGGTTTGAGTATTTCCTTGAGATGCAAAACCCGGATGTACCTGAAACAAACTGGCGTGCCATACTTCCTTATATCGGTTATGAACAAAAAACTTCCTGCAATGTAGGCTATATCATATTACAAGGCCGAAAACGAATGATTGGAGATGATGGTCAGATTCTGACAGGTGAATCTCTGATTGCCAAAATGAAGAAAATTGAAGGTCAGCCCCTTCAGGTATATTGGCTGGATGCTAACGATGGATCCGTTCTTAAAGCGATTGCATTCTTAGACGGAGAATATGTTTGTGAACTGCTACCTATACCACGCTACAATCGTGCTCAGGCTGAGCAGACAGATGCAGATCGTGCAGCTCGTGAGATACAATCAAAATATGTGGCATCTGTAGAAGCGTTTGCAAAGCTTCAAAAGAAAACAATCGACAAGGTATTGGTTATTGGTAAAGAACAACAGCCAGAACCTAAAGTACGGTTTCAAATACCGGGCTTAAATAGATTCCAACCAAGAGAAACGGAAGTTGAGCAACTACCGGAGCATGAGGATGAATTTGTAATAATCAATCAGGACCGTCCTGCATCAAATGGATGGCGAAATAATTTCTAACTATGGTAACAACTTTATTTAAAGAAAAGGTAAGAGATGCTGTTTTGTCAGCACGTGAGAACTACGGAGGTTCAGACTCTGATTTTGCGAAATCAATAGGTACTTCTGCCCCCATTTATTCAAGACTGAAAAAAGGAGAATTAGAACGAATCCTTTCAGATACTCAGTGGTTAACCATTGGTCGAATGATGGACGTACAACTGAAGGAAAGCAAATGGAAGGTTGCCCGAACAGTTGTATATGAGCAGATAGAAGATTCATTGAAATTCTGCCAGCAGAATAATACCTCAATGATACTGGTGGATGATTGTGGTATCGGCAAAACATTTTGCGTAAAGCATGTTATCCGTACAATGAAAAATGCTTTTTACTTAGACTGTTCTCAGGCAAAAACAAAGCAGCAATTTATCCGAACACTTGCTAAAACGGTAGGCGTTGAATCAACAGGCAAATACATTGATGTTAAAAGCAACTTGAAATACTTTTTAAACCTCATTGAAATGCCAATCATCGCATTGGATGAGGCAGGTGATTTGGATTATAACGCATTTTTAGAATTAAAAGAGCTTTGGAATGCTACTTCCGGCTCTTGTGCCTGGTATATGATCGGTGCGGATGGATTGCGTGCTAAAATCAGACGCGGAATTCAAAATGAAAAGGTTGGATATCGTGAAATATTTTCCCGGTTCTCTGATGAGTTCATCTCTGTTACTCCGACAGGAAAACATGAGCGTGATCAATTCTATATGCAGCTGCTTGAAGATGTAGCAGGTGTTAATGTTTCTGATAAAACAGCGGTTCGCCAATTCGTAACCAAGGCAATGAAGAAAGAAGGTACACTTCGCTATTTGGAAACCTTAATCAAAATGAACTAATGAAAATTTTATCAGCCAGAAACTTGTATGACATGAAACATTCTTGTTTTGATTTCGACGGAAAATGGTTGGAAATTTTTGGCAATGCCCCAAAGAACGGTGTTTGGTCAATACAAGGTAAGGAAAAACATGGTAAAACTGCATTTACATTATCGTTGGTGAAGTATCTGAGCAACTTTGAAAAAGTGTTGTATGTGTCCGCAGAGGAAGGAACTGATGCGCTCTTTGTCGAGGCATGTAAGAGAGCGGAAATACCTGCTACCAACAAGATCGGTTTTTTACCATACATCACAATCGAAAAATTGACCGAAAAGCTGAAACAGCGTAATGCGGCAAGAATAGTTGTGATAGATAATATGACAGTGTATATGGATGAATTCAAGAGAAATGGAATCGTTGATTTCATGCGTAAACACGAAAACATCCTAATCATATTCATATCTCACGAAGACCGAAAAGAACCTGCAACAGCAGCTGGCAGGCTAGTTAAAAAATTAGCGAAAATAATCATGCGAATAGAGGGTCTTCAGGTATTTATCGGCGGACGTTGTCCCGGCGGAACTATGATAATACACGATGAGAAGGCTGATCTATACGGAATAATATAATAATGCTATGAACCATGAAAACAAAAAAAAAAAACGCACGCAGATACTATCTGCACCACCGGTTAAGAAAAAGCATCCCGGAAGTAAGATTAAAAACGAGAGAACGAACGCTGTTCGTAGGAGTATCGCTTCAGGAACACGCCCAGGAGAACAAATATGTAAAACAACTGCTGCAGCTCGGCTACAGCCTGCAAACAGAAATAGAATGAAAACATTTGTCCAAACAGCAAAAGAACAGCATGCTCAGACAGGAGCTGAGATCATGCGATCACTTCGAATGAGTGACCAGGAACATAATAACCACCTGTTCGAATCAGGTATCTCATTTCTTCAGAAAGTTTTCGGATCCGAAAATGAAGACTTCCGACTACTGGCGTATGACCGGCGCTTCTGGAACTGGTACCGGAGCGAGTGGCACTTTGCCCAAAAGAACTGGCTGGATAAAGCCCGGACATTTATCAGCTGTCCGATCACTGCAGCGCGTGAGCTGTATATACAGCATATCCATTACAAGTGTGTAATGTCCAGGTCAATGTATGATTCATTCGACACCTGGTTAAAACTTCAAATCGAAACCCTAAAAAAAGAAACTATATGTACACAGACGACTTAAGAAAGCGAGTTGAAAAACTACAGGAAGCCTACGATGAGGCATACAAAGAATGTTTGGATAATCCGACGTTCGATAATATTCAAAAAAGAAACAGCCTCGCCACAGATGTAATGATCGCCAAATCAAGACGCGATAATTACGGAAAGAATCGCGCGGTGATGGAAACAGTAAGTATTAATAATCTCTTAAATAATAGATAGATGGAAAAACAGACAAAACAAGTTGATTTATCAACATTAAGCGCCTCAGAATTGCGTAAAGAATTAGAGCGTCGTGAATCCGCTCAAAAAGGCTTGCGGAGTACATACAAAGGATTAGTGAATGATCTTGTTCCTGGCATGGTGGACGAGTTACTTGCTATTTCTAAAGGCTTGTCCGAAGCTAAAGCAAATATATTTAACTCGTTCCGGGATATCATTAAAATGAAAGCGGAGGCATACGGAGTAGTAGAGGAACAGCAATCGCACACCTTCACTTCTACTGATGGTAAATCTATTCAAATTGGCTTTAGAATCGTTGATGGTTGGGATGACAGCTATACGGCAGGAATCACTAAAGTAAACACTTATTTGGAGTCTTTAGCTAAAGATGATGACAGTCGTTACCTGGTAAATGGAATCTTTAAGCTGCTAAAGAAGGATGATAAAGGGAATTTAAAACAGTCGCGAATTATTGAGTTACAGGAAATGGCAAATGAATCAGGTAATGAAGAATTCATCGACGGTGTAAGAATCATTCTTGATGCTTATAAGCCGCAACAATCAAGTTGGTTTATCGAAGCTTATTACAACGATAACGGCATTAAGAAAACAATCCCGCTGGCACTTTCTACAGTTCCTTTTCCAGCGGACTTCAAATTCGATTTTTTCAAACCAAATAATCAATAATAAAATGGGACTATTCGATTTTTTCAAAAATAAAAAAGAGCCAAAACTGAAGCCGTTACGCACCGCTAAAGCTCCAATATCCGAAAGGGTTAAACAATCTGGAAAAAAACAGTACAAAGGCACTGTTGCTCTGACGTATGAAGGCAAACCGATTCGTCAGTTTACAACCACTGTTATGGCCTACAGTCGCGATAATGCGGCTCATAAAATCAATCAGGATCTGAAGCTGAAGCTGGTGTCTGTTGTTAAGGATAAATCTCAAAGAAATGTTCCCAACAATAACCACACAAATTAACTGGTGGAGACGTAGAGGGCACTTTAATGTTGCCCTCTATCTCCGAATATGTGAAATCAAAAATTCTTGATTATGAGCAGAAGATTGTGGACCCAAGAGGATAACCTTGTTTTGATAGATCTATTTCCAAACAGCTATACCAGAACCGTTGGTGAAAAACTGGCAAGATCTTATTCGTCGGTTGTAAAGCAGGCTCATAAGTTGGGGTTAAAAAAAACGCCTGAATTCATAGAAAGAATGCTGAAGGAGACATCAGCTCATTTGCCAAAATCTGGTATAAAAACACGATTTAAGAAGGGCGATCCTCCATATTATAAAGGTCGAAAAATTCCGCCTGAAATAAAAGACAAATGTCGCCACACATATTTTCCCAAAGGAAATATACCGCATAATTCCGCTAATGTTGGGGATATAGTTTCAATAAAAGGTGGTTATCTGAAAATTAAAATAGCAGAACCTAATCAATGGCAGTTATTACACCGTCACGTTTGGCAGCAAAAAAATGGATTAATCCCTGAAGGTTATCGAATCTGGTTTAAGGATAAGGACACTACAAATTGTGATCTGTCAAATCTTGAATTAATCACTGATAAGGAAGCAATGGACAGAAACAGGATTACAGATCTTCCTCCGGAGCTTCAACAGGTAATTAAGCTGAAAAATAAGTTAAACAAAAAAATCAAAGAAAATGGCAAGAAATAAAATAGAAGATCTCCGAGATCATCTTTTTGCAGCAATCGAAAGATTGAGTGATGAAGACATTTCAGGAGATAAGCTCCAGGAAGAGCTGAAGAAAGCTAAGGCAATTTCAGAACTAAGTTCAGCGATTGTGGACACCGCACGTGCTGAAATCGAATTCCTCGAAGCTGTCGGCGCGACTGGTTCTGATTCACAACTTTTCAAAGGCGTTACCAATCAAAACTTGTTAGGATGACAGACTTTTCTACCTATTTCGCAATTGAAAAAACGCTTCAGGCGCAAGGTTATGACGTTGATCGCACTGAAGTGATACAGCAGTTCACTGATGGCCGTAAAAGCGGCCTTCGTGAACTGAGCTCAGCAGAATACAGTGCGCTGATCATTTGGCTAAACAAATCGTTTACATCTGCCGGAGCAAGAGCCTCCGGAAAGCAACACGCAGTTGATCAGCTGACCAAACAGCGCCGAAAGATCATAGCGCTGCTGTGTAAGATCGGTTATGTTAAGAATGACAAAGCAGATATGCCACGGATCTATTCCTGGGTACTTTCTCACGGCTATCTGCATAAGCCATTTAACCAGTATTCTCTTAACGAAATACCACGCCTTGTAACACAGGCGGAGAAGTTTTATAAATCCCACATTGACCGAATATGAATATCAAAATCAATAAAAGTGAACTAATGGTCCTACAGTCTTACATTGTAGATCATGCAGGTTCTTTTCGATTCAACACGAAGCTTGAATCCCGCCTTTCCGGAGCAGTGATCAGGGAGTTGGTGAAACGGTTAATGAATAAGCAGTTTTCCCTTCAGGACAAATTCTCTATTAAGCTATCTATACCGGAACTGTTAGTGCTGAATGTGATCCTTCCACAGGTAGAACTTCCTGATACCTATTCAAAATCGGTAATCCTACAGCTCTACTTGCAGATCGATAAGTTTTGTTTGTCTTATATCTAAAATTATGAAATACTTAATTGATTTCCCGTCTCAAAAGGCCAGTGCATTGTTTGAATATAATTCCGAAGGATTACTTATAAAGTACGAGTTAACTCCCGGAGTATTTGAATCTGAACATTACTGTTTTCTGGCTTCAAAATTTCCTTTCAATACTAAGAATATTGAAAGCTGGCAGCAGAGCAAAATGCGTAATGTTATTATCCGTCAGATTGCCGAAGACTTGAGCTTCGAACGCTTCTACGAGCTATATGATCAGAAGTTCGGGAAGAAGCAACGGGCAAAAGCTATCTGGGATTCACTTTCGGATATTGAGAAAGCAAAGGCAATCGCCTTTATACCAAAGTACAATCAGCATTTGGCACAGACAGGTTTTGCGAAGAAAAACGCAGAAACTTATTTGAATCAACAAATCTGGAATAATTGATATGAAAACCCTTTTTAATCTTTTTATCTCCGGTGCTTTCTTTATGGCCTTTTTCGCCATCGGAGCTGCACCGGTTGACCTCTACCTGAAGTTAGGAGCAGGTACGATCTATTTTGCGATTTACGCATTGTTTGTAATCGCAATGAAAGAAAATAATAGTAACCAATAAATCAATAATATGGAACAATTAAAAATTCAAATCCCTGAAGGCTTTCAGGTAGATAGTTTTAACACTGAATCAGGTGTCATTAAGTTCAAACCAAAGTCACTGCCTTTAGTAGGTAGAATTAAAACCTTTGAGGAAGTATGTAAGGAAATGTCGCAGGATCCAAAGGACTATGAGATCACCAGCGATAATCCACGGATTGCAGCACGTCAGGCACTTGACAGAGTATTGCTGATCTGTGAGCTGTTTCAAAAAGAAGCTGAGGAATTAGATCCTAATAACACTAATCAGCGCAAATGGTTTCCTTGGTTTGATTTAGAAATTTCACCCGCTAATCCTTCGGGTTTCCGGTTCCTCGGTTCGGATTACTCGAACGCGCACACGCGCTCGGTTCTCGGCCCACTCCTTTGGCTTCCATCAGAGGAAGTGACTGACTATGTAGGAAGAACCTTTGAAGGTGAATTTAAAAATGTAATCATTCTAAAAAAGAAGTAATATGTCAAAAACGATTAACACGGTAGAGCAGGCATTCGAGAAAATGAATATCGCTCCCAACACAAAACCTGTCATTACGGGAATCCCGGAACAGTATGTTCCAATCCTGGAGAAAGTATTTGAATCGTTAGTGATCAGCGATGCTGTTCGGGATGGTTGGGAACCTGATTATGACGATCGATCACAAGATAAATATGAGTCCTGGTTCTGGGTTAATAATCCTTCGGGTTTCCGGTTCGACGATTCGGATTACGCGGACACGAACACGGGCTCGGTTCTCGGCCCACTCCATTCCCAACAGACAACCGCGAAATCGAAACAATTCGCGGAGTTGACAGCTCCGATCTTTAAGGAGCTTTACAATCCGAAAAAATAAAACAATCAGGTTGTATGATGTAGCTGTAGCCGGTGGTTCGTTGTTCAGGTTTCCAGTTCAACGATTCGAATTACACGAACACGAACACGAACTCGGTTCTCAGCCCACAACTTTGAAATTGCATCATAGACCTTGCCAACAGTGCAAAAGATAAAGTTTACAAAAGGGCATTGGTAGGATTTCCGAAGATGACCGAAAAACAAAGGAGATGAAAAGAAAAGGTAATTTATTTCAACAAGTGATCAGTATTGAAAACCTTATCCTGGCAGATCAAAAAGCAAGAAAGGGTAAGTCAAAACAATACGGTGTAAAAGCCCATGATCTGCATCGTGAGGAGAACATTTTACTGTTGCATAAATTACTGCAGGAAAAAGGCTATAAAACATCCGCTTATTCAACGTTTTCAGTTTTTGAACCAAAAGAGCGTCTTGTTTATAGCCTTCCTTATTATCCTGACCGCATCGTCCACCACGCTATTATGAATATCCTGGAACCATTATTTGTCTCCACATTCACAAGCGATACGTATTCCTGTATTAAAGGTATGGGAATAGGCGCAGCTTTCCGGAGGCTCAAAAAGTCCCTGAAGGATAAAGAAGGTACACGTTACTGTCTGAAGCTGGATATTAAGAAGTTTTATCCGAGCGTGGATCATGACATTTTAAAAGAGCTTCTTCGTCGAAAAATAAAAGACAAGGATCTGTTATGGTCGTTGGATGAGATTATTGCCAGCGCACCGGGTATTCCTATTGGAAATTATCTTAGTCAGTATTTTGCAAACTTCTACCTGTGTTATTTTGATCACTGGATCAAAGAAGAGCTGAAGGTGAAATACTACTTCAGATATGCAGATGATATTGTGATCCTCTCTGATAATAAACCTTTTTTACACGGTATTTTAGCAGCCATTAAACGGTATTTAAACGAAGAGCTGAACTTACAGGTAAAGGATAATTACCAGGTATTTCCCGTTGCATCCCGCGGCATTGATTTTATAGGCTATAAATTCTACCACACGCACATCTTACTCCGGAAGAGCATTAAAAAGAATTTTGCACGGATGCTCAAGAAACGAAAAAACAAAGCATCTATTGCCGGGTATATGGGTTGGGCAAAGCATGCCGACACAAAAAATCTAATCAAAAAATTAAAGGTATATGAAGAAGTTCAGTGATCTCGGAATAAGAAATGAAACTAATCATTTCATCGGTAACAAAGTTCAGATAAACTGGATTTTAAACAAGGAAATAATTGTTCATGCCTACATTATTTCTCCATCTAAAATCAAAGGAGAATATGCGCAGATTCAAATAGAGTTTAATGAAATGAAGCATGTATTGTTTACCGGATCTACTGTGTTGATCAACACACTGAACCAGATTTCAAAAGACAGCTTTCCTTTCAGTACGACTATTGTCCAGGTTGGAAAGTATTATGAATTTAGTTGAATATTGATATGGATTGGACATTATTAGGATATTCAGAATTTGATTCGGATAGAATAAATAAAGAATTAGAACATCTTTCAATCGTGACAAGATTTACAGTAGATGAATTGACGGAAGCACTAAAAAATATATACCACGTTTGTAACACTGCTTGTGATTCACTTAGCAAACTTGCTGAAGTAATTAACGAGTTTGAAAAAAGTAAAAAAAGCGAAATTACGATATTAACAGACACCGTAAAACAGTACGGTATTAGCTTACAAAAACGTAAATGGAAACCAATAAATCAATAATTTGAAACAATTAAAAATTAAGAAATGGGAATGTACACGGAACTAATATTTGGCGCAAGTTTTAAAAAGAATACGCCTCAAAATGTTATAGACACAATAAGATATTTAGCTGGCGATTTGGAAGAAGAGCCAGAAGGTTATCTTTGGGAAGAAGATCGAAATGTGTTGGTAAATGGCAGTTATTATTTTGCTGTAAGTGATCCTGTAATAAAGATGTGGCAGGATGAAATTACGGACCAATGGATTTTATCTGCACGATCAAATCTGAAAAATTACGAAAATGAAATTGAGAAATTTCTGGAACTGGTAAAGCCATGGATAGATTCAGGGAGTGGATATAACGATATGTATGCCATTACCATGTATGAAGAAGATAATGAGCCTAAAATTTACTATTTGAATAAAGAGGAATTGCAAATTTGTAGAAGAAAAAGTATTAACGTGGTAAAAGAACTCAGGTTATGCAAAATAAAAAATATAATTGGGCATCTATTAAGGTTATGCTCGGTGGGAAAGAGATAGATGTAAGACCGATGAACTATATAGATGATTTGAATATATATTACATTTTAGAAAATAAAGTTCCTAAAAAAGTAAATAGCATTGAATGGGCTCAATGGCATGCAAAAATAGAAAATCGGATTGTAAAAAAAACAATGATTCAGGGTGTTGAGGTTTCAACTGTTTTTTTGGGAATTGATCATTCTCTGTCGTTTAAAGAAGATGAAGCTCCGATTTTGTTTGAAACGATGATTTTTGGCGGTGAACATTCCGGTTATCAGGAAAGGTACTCAACATGGGATGAATCTGTTATCGGGCATCAAAGAGCTTGTGAGATGGTTGTCTCGTAACTTTTTTTATTAGTTTTGTGAAAACTAAAAATATAACTATGGAATCGAATATAGGAATACTAATTTTAATTATCTCTCTTTGTTTAGTGATATATGCGTTCATGTGGATGAACAGTATGCTTAAATATACAAAGAGGTTACGAATAATGCAAAGTATGCAGTTGCAGGTTTTACAACAGATAGCAAAAGAAAAGGGAATCGAAATCAACCTTGCAAAAATTGCTGAAGAGGTTGAAAAGACCGTAAAATAACATTAAAACCGCCTGTTTGGGCGGTTTTTTTAATTCCCATTTGCAAAATTCAAATTAACCCCATAAATTTGGAAATATGCGTGGGCAACAATCTCTATTTTCCGATTTATTCTCTGAACAACAGCCGGCTGTAAGAAAGCAACGGCCCCGCAATTATTTCCTACCTGATCGCAACGAAGCGCTGTTACACCGTTATTATTTTCATGCGGAAATTAACCGTTACCGATATGACGACTGTATTGCACATCTGGAAAAAGAATTCTATCTGACAGCGCCTCGTATTATAGTAGTGTTATCGGCCAGTGTAGATCAGTTGTCACAGATTGTCAATGAGAAGCCGACACTTCCGGAACTGTCAAAGAAATTTCCACACTTTAACTGGAAGTCGAGATAATAAATTCAACCGGCTGTACGGCTATTCCTTCCGGCATATTGCTGATGTCGAATATTTCGCAGACAAAATCCATCATCACCACTTTTAGCTGATTATACCTTTTTGGAAATGTTGTTGCCTGGCGTACCAGCTCTGTAGTTAGCTGAAAATCGGTAGCATCATACAAGCTCTTACTGTTAATGTGCTCGTAGATCTTCTGAACAAACTCCATGCAGCGCACCGGCGTGTCCTGCAGATCATATACTACACAGTGTAGTCGGATGGTTGCAGTTCCATGTTGAAACTTATCACCGTTCTGGATCCACGAAATAGGATCAATGAATTCAACATATACTACAGGATAACGAGTTGCTTTCTCCTCTTCCGTGTTGTTATACTGATTATTGTACCAGTCAATTTTTTTTATCTCCTGAAGCTCTTTTAAACGGGATTTTAATACCGTGTAAATTTCATTTAAAACAATCATTTCATTATACGTTTAAAGTCCTTAATTACTATGTCAACAATCCGCTTTCTAAGCTTTTCAGAATCTCCCATAAACTTCCTTGCCGGAATTCTTTTGGTTGCCCGGCCGAATACCTTCACCTCACCTCCTTCATTTTGAATCTTGGCGTATTTAGTGGCGGCAATAAATCGGATTCCATTTGCGTATAGCTTCCATCGTATGGAATCTGCCAGTGCGCCTGATTCACCCGTAAGAATCTTTCTACTGGTGGCTGCGTTAGATATTTTGTTGGAACCGTATTTAAACCCATACCAGGGTGATGTCGCCGTTCTTCTTTTTACCTGAGGCCATTTTTGTAGATTTCGATCGGTGAACCCTTCGTTTTGGAACGATTCTTTGAAATGGTTAACTCCTTCCACGCCTATAATGGTAGGCAGCTCTGTCCGGATGTATCGTTCCAGATTAGCTATTTTTTTATCAATGTTTTTGAAATCAGCCATTTGTTTGTATATTTGTAAATATAGGGAGCGGCATTGCCAATCCCGCCCCAAAAGGACTGTTATTTTATAGCAGTCCTTTTGTGATTTTATCGCTCATATCCTTAATGCTGCTGCCATTAGATAGTATAACTGTTTTGTTACCTTTCCTGCAGATTACAAAATGAACGGTCTCATAACGTTTGAACTTTCCATACAATTGTTGAGCAGCCCTAAGCACGTTGTCTTCATTAAGAATATTACCGAAGTCCAGCGCAATGAATGTTTTATCAAAGCTTCTGAGCTGTTTTTTTACACCCATTTTATCCGAAAAGCTATTGTTGATGTACTTCTCCGGATAGGATGTTTTTGCCGCGGTTCTGTCACCGACAAACCCTTTATAGTTGAACTCCGGGTTTTTAACACCTTGTTTGTTTGAATGCGCCAAAATTTTGAACACTCCAGGATGTTGATCGCTGACATTTTTTGCGTACCGGAAGTTGTCCAGGTAATCATCCGGATCTGCGTTCATGCTCACCCGCACCTTTCCTTTTTTCGCCTTGAAATCAATGTACTCTTCATTCAAAGCATTTCGCAATTGATTGAAAGATTCCCGCACTTCCTGCTTTTCAGCCTTGCTTTTCGGTATGTATGGATGATCCGGTGAAAAAATCATTCCTGTCTTTCCGGGATTCCCAACAATTCCTGCAGGTGGTGTCGGAACTTCCACGTCATGTTCGGTAGGATCTTCCCTTGTTTGTTTTAACCAGCAATCACAGTTCCACCTGCTCGGAGGCAGAATATAATTCCAGATCGGATCATCAATCGGCTTTATAATGCCGTAATAGAGCTTGTGCTGCTCACTTGGGTTAGCACTTTTGGAAGGCATATATTCCAGGTTTGGATAAACATGCTTATCCCGCTGCCAGTCCTGCCATTGACGTGCAGCGCTTGCCTGGCGTTGTGCCAGATTGTATTCTGCAGATAACCAGTGAACATTATAATCACCATTTATCTTTTTGTAATCCTTCAGGAATTCGCCCCATTGTTTTTTATTACCATTTTCATCCACAAGCAGATTGCTTACATCTCCACCCATGCGCCAGGCTTTGAAAGCAGCGAAGACGGCAACGTTATTTTTCAGCTCGTAATTCATCCGGACATCCTGCTCGTCTGTTACAACGGTATAACCCTTTCCGATCGCTTTAGATAATTCGGAATAATTCTTTTTCCAAAGTTCATCATCGACGGGTTCGCCCTTATCATTGAAAAACTTCCGTGCAATTCGTTCCAGCTCATCGTCACTGAAGATATTGCTTGCTGCAGTTACGGCAGTAAGATCATACGTTTTTGCGAGCTGTGCCCCGAGTGCATCGGGGCTTAGCCGAAAAAAGAGCTGTTCCCTTTAGCTTCAGGAGCTGCTCCGTCGAACCCGGAATTTTGTTTCTGCTTCACAACAGGTACAGAGAACGTCTGATTCATATAATCTATGCCTTCCTTATCCATATCAAACTGCTGTGCTATTTTCAAAGCCATATCCAGTTCTTCAGTCAGGTTCTTTTCACGGATAAATTCAAAAGTTAACCCTGCGAACGGATAACCCATTTCAACAAGACGTGGAATGATCTGCTCGTTAATCACACTTTCAATCATTGTCTTGTCCGCTTGCTGGATGGACTTGCTTAAATCATAAGCTACCTGTTCTTTTGCTCTTGATCCTTGTTGCGAGTCTTCTCCGATTACAGCTCCACCTATTAATTTGGAAATCTCATTTGAAGATATTTTAAACAGATTGGTAAAGATCTCACCATCTCCGCCCTGAGCGTTCACAAAAACAATCTCTTCATCTTTTCCGATGACAGCATAAGAGTTTGTACCCATATTTGCCATCATGTCTTCGGAGCGGTTCAGGTGTTCCGGATCCAGTGCATCAGTTTTGAGCACCCGTGGCGGAATCCCCAACACTTCACAGTACTCTGAATAGGCACTTTGTGCAAAACGTTTAAAGATCACATGAGGAACACATTTGTTGAGCAAACCTAAGTCGTACGGATCACCGATCTCGAACAACCAGGGCGAATACTTCTTGTCTAATCTGTAGTCAATCCCATTTTCGTCGCCTTGTTTTACTGCCACAATCCCACGTTCCGGGTAAACGTGCCAGCGGTTCACCAGTCTCACGCTTCCGATTAAACCATCCTGAGTGAGTGCTTCGATTTCAACCAGCGAATGGCCCCATAAGATCGTTTCCCATGCCCAGCGCAGCAGCTGTCTGTACCATTCTTTTCTGATCATTGCTGAAGCTTCAGGTTGTGCGGTTCCGTCTTCGTCATACAATTCGTACTTATTTCCGAGCAGTGCATTTAAACGCCGTTCGATTTCTGCAGACAAATGCGCGTCAATAAGAATTTCATTATAGATGTTATAAAGAAGTATCCGCTTTGGGTTATCGGCATTCTCTGCTTGCTGCAGCGCGACACGCCATTGCTGAATATCTTTTTTAGACCGCGCATTAGTGCTGCGGATAATACGTGTTACCAGTCTGTCCGGGCGTTGCTTTGGCTGTGCCGTTTCCGGTGCTTGTTTTGCTTGTTTCTTTGCCATGATTAAAAGAAGTTGTCTGTTTTAGTTTGCGAGCTGCCATATCTGAGGGGTGTTTTGGGCTGATCCTCTTTCACTGGAAGATCCGGAGCGATAAAACCGCTCGCTACTTTCTCCAGCCAGTTCACCGCATTTTCGTAGCGTGTTGTCCGAAGCTTTGGAATATTGTTCGGAGCAACAGCACTGTAGGCATTGTATAGCACAATGTCCACACACTTTTGAATAATGATCGGAATCCTGTCCGTGGTGCTATCAAAGCATTTTGCCGCATCATAGCGGATAGACAGATAACCGGTCATTTCTCCGATCGCATCCAGCTCCAGCGCATCTAATATGACAGCTCCCTGATCCGTCGGATCTTCATATTCACCTACTACATCAATCAGCTCTTCCGGCTGAATGACTTTGAAAAAGTCGTTTATCGTTAAAAAGTCCATTGCGTCTAAAATTTTCGGTTTGTTCTTGTTCCCCCTGTTCTGTTTGGATTCCTGTCGTGCCGTTCGAAAGCATCCAGGTAATCGAAAGAGTAGGTATCTGCATCCGGTGCATCGTCTTTTGTTTTGTAGCCGGGCTCGATTCCCTTCAGCTGTGCCAGTCCAACTTGTGTATCATTGTGTGATCGGAGATGGTGATTGTAATAGATCCGGCTATTCTGGTACTGTGGCAACATCTTAATGATGTCATCATACTTATTACCTTTCCTGCGGTCGATCTTAACCAGGTTCAGGCTGATCTTCTTAGCTTCCTCAACTTCTTTAATGTTCCGGTAGATCTCTTCGTTCCAGAACTGCGCTTCAAAACCTATCTGCACATTAATTCCTTCAGGAAGCCGTGATTGAAAATCGGCGATCCAGTTCAGTGGCTCTTTTACTTTGGATTGCTTGACAAAACAGTCGATCAGGTATTTTTTACCATCCTTTAAGCCCCAAATCCGGACGGCATTATAATCGGAAGTCTTTGTGCCGGCAAACGCTACGTCCCAGCGGCCTATGATAGCTGTCATTGATCGTAACTGCGGAAGCTTACACCATTGGATGTATTCGTCCAGGAATAGCTTACCTTCGATATGTGGTGTATTATTATACTCTGCTAACGCTCTGATCGTACCTATTTCCTGCTCGATCTCTTTAAAGAACCATCGGTCGTACTTCTCCTTCCAGGTAGGCATATAAGTTACCGGATCATAACCGTCAAGCCTGTCGATATCCCAGCCGGAATTTTCTTCCACGATCTTGGAAAAGATCATTCTTGGCGTCCAGTGGTTCTGCGCGATAAGGACACGCCTGTTTTTGTTATCCATTGTCGGGATCACTCCTCGCAGGAACCATTCGGCATATTCATCCTGGCGTTTCGGATTTTTGGCTGTATCTTTTCCTTCCCAGTCATCCGCGACGATATAGTCCGGCCGATCAGCAACTGTTCTTAATCCGCGCGGATCCTGTCCCATTCCGAGCGCTTTTGCCTTGAAGCCGGAATTGGTGACGAAATACCCTTCTTCCCATTTGTTATTAGTGCCTTTCTGAACACCGAAATCGTTAATCAGTAGTTGGTTGTATTCGAACTCTGCCTGAATGTCACTAAGCAGAATTTTTGCTTTATCTTCCGTCTGCCCAACAACGACCATGTATTTAATGTCATCATTGATCCACAACCATAACGGAAGCAGTACAGTAGCAACTACTGATTTAGCATGTCCGCGCGCCCACTTTAGCCAGCCTTTGTATTTCTTGTTCCGCCGTACTTTTCTTGCTATCCGGATGTGAAAAAAAGGAGTTTCGCTCTCTGCGTAGTGTTTGAAGTAGGTTTCAACGAAATACTTGAAGTCTGCTTTTGCTTTTGAGATTCGGACATTCTTTTCCTTGTCAGTCTCAAAAGGATTGATCTGACTGTGAGCCGTGATCCGCTGGATTAATTCATCGTAGCGCTTGACTGCCTGTTTGTCCTTCAGCTTATGTGTTTCGCCAGCCATTACTTCTACTTCTGTTTGGATAGTTCCTGTATGAATCGCTGAGAAAGCGTTCCGAACGTATTGAGCTGTACAGGCTCATTTTTTGACAGCCATTCGATGAACTCCTCGAACACTTCAATGTAGCGGTGAATTGGCTGTGATGAAAACGCTTCAATTTCCTTACGGATCACTGCTTTAGCATCACTCAGCTCTTTGTTCGGAACATTGTTGTGTTCTGTCTGAATGACCTGATTGATAGCTTTCAGCTGTGCATAGGCTTCCTGAAGTAATTGTGGTCGTGTGATCTGCCGGGCTTCCCGAAGTTTATCCCAGTCGTATTTGTCGATCCATTCCCGCAGTGTTTTCTCCGTCACCTGTGCCAGTTTGGCAATTTCTTTCCGGGTTCTTTTCACGGAAGAAAGGACATAAAACTCATACGCTCTCTGCTTTTTTTCCTCTTGATTCATGAATCAAAATTCAGCGGAATTTCAGACCTTAAAAAATTGCTTTTTCATAATGCTTAAGCCTTAAAAACATTATGTTACAGTAGCATTACTCTTGTGTTTTCCTGATTTTTTTTAGCCAAAAAACGCCCTCAATTTTGGAGTTCAAAACAACGTAAAATGTATTTCACATCAGAGGGATCAACAGGTCAGTTATATGGAACCATTTGGGGTGGTGACGGGCAGTACATCGCATCGGAATTAAAGGCTTTTTTAAAGTCAAAGACAGAAGCGACGATTCATCTTCACACTCCCGGAGGTAGCGTATTCGACGGTAATCTTATCTACAATGCACTGCGGAACTCACAGGCAAAGATCCACATTGTAATTGACGGCCTCGCTGCCAGTATGGGATCTATCCTGATGCTGGCAGGTAATACGGTATCAATTGCGGATAATGCTTTTGTCATGATCCATGCGCCGTCCGGAATCGTGGAAGGCAACGCCAGTTCGATGAGCAAAGCAGCACAGCTGCTGACGACAATGGAAAAACAGTTCATAACCAAGTACGCAGCTAAGACAGGTAAAACCGAAGAGGAAGTAAAAGCCTGGCTGAATGGTGACAACTGGTTCAGCGCTGAAGAAGCTCTGAATGCCGGATTAGTAGATCAGATCTCAGATACCGTGCTGGATGATATCGATCTGGCTGCATTGCAATCCATGTCCTTCACTGCCCTGGCTAACACCTTCGATCAGAAATTCATTAAACAACCAAGTAATAATCAAAATGATGAGCACATGAAATTGAGCGCAAAAGCCAAGTCAATTCTTGGCGTAGCGGATGACGCTACAGACGAGCAGGTAAATGAAGCTGTAGAAAGATTGTCTAAAGAGAATGATGATCTGAAGGAAAAGACAGCTGCTGCGACTAAAGCACGCATCCGTGCATTGATTGATCCGGCCGTTGCTGACGGCAGAATTCCAAAGGCAGAGTCTGACGATTGGGAACAATTGGCAACAGCCAATTATGACTTGGCAGCACGAAGAATAGCCGCGTTGCAAGCTAAAGAAAACCTACCGGTCACTCCGGGAGCAAACAAAGGCAATCCTGTATCTGAAGAGAATAAGGACTGGAGCTTCACCGACTGGTCCCGAAAAGACACTGCCGGGCTTTTAAAAATGAAAGAAGAAGATCCTGACCGCTACAAAGCCCTGGCGCAAAAGACAGGAATCAAATTGTAAAATCAAAACACAAGCAACAATGAAGAAACTATTTTTCGCCCTGATCGCTGTCACGATGATAGCGGTTCCCGTAAGTGCCGTTCTTGGCATCCCTTTCTTTGCCGGCGCTGTTGGTGTAGGTATCGCCTCCTTTATGACGCCTTCCTATGAATCAACAGCCATGGCAGGATTAAACAAAGAAATCTGGCTTCCGGATCTGATGGAAGGATTCTACGCAGATGATATGTTCTTATCCGAATGCCGTGATATGACAGCATTCGTTGACAATGACACTATCAACTTGGCGGAGGCAGGTGTTAATCCGGATGTGCTGATCAATAATACTTCTTATCCGATCGCCACTGCACAGCGTGCAGATACAGCACTGGCACTGCCGCTGGATACGTATGATACAGAGAATACGCTGATTCGTGCCATTGAAACGGCAGAGCTTTCGTATGATAAACGCTCCTCTGTTCTTTTCGGTCATCGGATGGCATTGAGAATGCGCTTTATGGAATATGCCGCTTTCCGGATCGCCCCTGCAACAAACGGTACTTATACACCTATTATCACCGCTACCGGTGCCAACAATGGTTCCGGTAATAAACGCCTGACGTTTGCCGACGTGTTGAATCTACAACGGCAATTTGATGAAGCTGAGATGCCGTCAGAAGGAAGAATTCTTGTACTGTCAGCTCAACACAGAATGGATCTGCAGAATGAAGACCGGGATCTGTACAACCAGTTGCTGAAAGATAAGTCGTTGTACGGGTTCAAACTCTATTCTTTGGCATCCAAGCGCTTACCTCGTTACAACAAAACAACTGGTGCTAAAGTGGCATGGCAGGCAACTGATGCTCCTTCCACAGACGTGCGTGCATCCATTGCATTTCATAAAGATGAAGTAATGAGAGCGCAGGGAACTGTTGATATGTTCGCCAGAGAGAAAGATCCGGATGAACGAGGTGACAAATTTGGTTTCCAAATGCGCGGATTATCCATGCCGATCAGAAACAAAGGAATTGCGGCGATCTATTCACCAGCTGCTTAACTACTAAACACAGATACAGATGATACAGGAGCTTTATCAGGTTGGAATTCTTGCCGAATCAGAATTTTGTGAGGATTTAGATTTCATGGCTGTCCCGGATATTCAGGAAGAATGTCCGGCTGCTAAAAGCGAACAGGAGCTGAGAGAGTACTTCAAAAATCTCTCAATTAAAAGAAAGATAACTCACGCGGTGATTCACTGTGCAGCTACCCAGCCGACAGCTTCTGTATCATCTATTTTAAACTATTGGAAGAATACTTTAAAGTGGCAGAATCCCGGCTATCACATACTGATAGGTACGTCCGGATTTACTGTTCTGTCGGACTTCAATAACGTGACGAACGGCGCGATAGGATATAATGCCTGTGGAGTGCATTTCTCCTATATCGGCGGTATTGATTCCTCCGGGAAGCCAAAAGACACCCGGACGGAACTCCAGAAACACCTGTTAAAAGTATGCCTGGAAGAGATACGCAGACTGATCCCCAATATTAAAGTGATCGGCCATAATGAAGTAGCAGCTAAAGCCTGCCCGTCATTCAAGGTCAAAGAAGCATACCCGGAATTTTGGACTGGTAAATAACAACGGCAATGGATAAGCTTTTCCCGGAATACATATTAAAATACGGCGCAACAGGCATTATGGCGGTATGGCTGTTTACAGTTAACAGCCGATTGTCAGATGTTGAAAATCGCCTGTATAACTGCCTTGAAACTCGGGTTCGTGTTTCCGAATCTCAGTTCCCTGATCAGATCCGCCCGGAGTTTCTTGCGCTCCTTCCACGCGAAGAACGAAAATCATCTAATACAAAACAACAATGAAAAAAGAGCATATCTCACGCCTTGAAGAGTTCTTCAAGGTATATCCGGAGGAAACGGAATGTATCCTCTTCGCAGACGGCCAGATCTTCACCCGTAAGAACGAAGGTTATGCCAATCAGTTTCACCAGCAATCAGGACTAAAGTTCGAGACGGTAAAGAAATCTGAAATTGAATCTGAAACAAAAGTATTGCCTCTTGTTAAAGAAGGCGATCTGTCCGCAAAAACCAATAAGGAACTGGCTGAATTTGGCAAAACATTAGGATTGGATCTGAATCCAAAATCTAAAAAAGCCGAGTTGCTTCAAGCTATTGCTGACGCTTCTAAACCTCAGTCGGATGATCCTGCAGCAACAGAAGAAGAAACTGAGGATGTTTCCGAGGAAGATTACAAACCTGTTCAAAACGATTAATCATGGCTTTTAATGATGTAATAGTAGTTCAGCAGTCCGGAGGCCTTGGAAGACGTGTGGCAGCAACAGACGGCGTTAGCGGTCTGTTGTTCAACGCGGTTGCAGTGGTCGGCGGGTTTCAGTTGAATAAAGCATACAGGCTGACAGCTTTGGCTGACCTGGATGCGCTCCTGATCGACGAGACGTATGATACCACTAATAAGGTATTGGTGTATGAAAACATCAAAGACTTTTTCCTTTCTAATCCATCTACTGGAGAAGTATGGATATATGGTGTCGATAATACACTGACGTATGCACAGATGGTCACTCAGAAAACAGAGCCTTTGGTACTTGGTTCCGGTGGAGCTGTCAAGCTGGTCGGCTACAGCTACAATGATAAGTTAACGGGTATTCCGGCAACGCCTGTTGATTTGGATGCAGTGATCGCCGCTGCTCAGTCAGTAACGACAACACTGCGTACTAATCATTACCCATTATCTGCTTTGGTGGAAATGGTCGGCTTGACAGTTGCTGTTGCCACATCGACAAATTATCACAACAAAAATGCACGGAATGTAACTGCAGTTGCTGGTCAAAACTATGCTATTGCTCAGGATAACGATACAAAATATCGGTGTGCTATCGGTCGGGCGCTTGGGACAGCGTCCTTAGCAGCTGTACATGAGAATATCGGATGGTTGCAGAAATTCAACCAGATCGGCGGCAACCTGATGAAAGCAGCTGTTGGTGGAACTGAAATTTCTCAGCTGTCATTATCCCAGCTCACAACAATGAATGATAACGGACTGGTGTTCCTGAAGGATTTTGCGGATGATCCGCAGGCAGGCTTGTACTGGAACGATTCATTCACCTGTACCACATTAACTGATGATTTCGCTTACCTGGAAAACAACCGGACTATTGATAAAGCTACCCGCCTGATCAGACGCGCATTTTTGCCTTATCTGAATAGTCCGATCTATGTTGACCCAAATACAGGTCAGCTCGCTCCTAATGTGGTAGCTATGTTGGAACAAGTCGGTAACAAAACGATCACCGATGAAATGTTGACAGCTGGCGAAATCTCCGGATTTACATTCACAATAGAGCCTGCTCAGGATATCCTGGCAACCTCTCAGCTGGAAGCAGTACTGACCATTACTCCGGTAGGAACTGCCAGAAAGATAATTATCAAAATCGGATTTAATAACCCTTTTAACTCGTAATTCATGGCAGATTTACAACCATTAATTAACGGGAAGCGGCATGTATTCGCTTCCGTTAGGCTCAATTTTTTAGGAAGATCCGTGACGGGTTTTTCTTCTATTTCTTACGATGACACCACCGATAAACAAGACAATCCTGGCGCCGGAGGTATGCCAAATAACAGGGGGCGTGGGAACTATAAGGCGACATGTAAAATCAAGCTTTATCAGTTTGAAGTGGTAGGGATTCAAAAAGCGGCTGGTGGCAGACGCTTACAGTCAATTCCAATGTTTGACATAGTCGTAACCTATCTCCCAGAAGGTGCTGATGAGCTGGTGGTCGATGTAGTTCGGAACTGCGAGTTCCTCACTAACGGAAGAGCTCTTTCAGCTGGCGATATGTTATCTGAATACGAATTTGAGTTGATTACATCCGATATCAAATGGCACGCACAAACAGAGTTCTAATCATTAATTAATATAAAATGACAAAGAAATTAAGATCAGTAACACCTGCCCAGATAGCAGCATGGAAAAAAGAATATGGGGATCACAAGATTTATGAGATTCCCGTAAAAATACCTCTTCCACGCGAGGAGGGAAAAGAGCAGGAATTTGAAGAGATCATTGGTGTTGCTCGTAAACCAGGCTTAGATGAGATTCTGGCTGCAGAAGAATATGCACCTGACGATAGTGTGAAGCAAAATCTGTTCCTGTTTCAGAATTGTTATCTGGGTGGGGATCCACTGATCAATTCAGAAGATGAATTGAAACTCGCAGTAGCCAACGAGATCGCCTCACTATTTAAATTCTATAAGGCAAGCTCAAAAAAGCTATAGCCACTCCCATACCTGGGGAAATAGGGATGGCCGAATTCAGAAAGCTCGCTGTGTTAATCCGCAGTGAGCTTCACTTAGACCCCAATTCATTAACCAATGAAGAATTTATCGAACGCTCCAGAGATGTGTTGTGGCTGTTAGACTACAAAGAAAAACGCGCGGCAGCAGCAATGGGAGAAACGATAAAATCTGCAGTAATACAAGCATATATAGCAATCAATAACCCACAAGAACAATGAGTGACGCAACATTCGATATGAATATCGGCCACGGTATTTTCGAAGAGCTGAAAAAGCTCCGATCGGAAGTAACCTCGTTGCGTGATAAAGTGGAAGATGTGGAAAAAGCTTCGAAAGACACATGGGAATCCATGCGCAAATCTTTGAAGAATATTTCTTTTCAATCAGTCATTCAGGGTATTGATAATGTTTCGGAAGGTTTACGTAATGCTGCTGAGCCGGGATTAAAGTATAACGCTGCTCTGAAAGAGCTGGAGGCAATGTCCGGGATTACCGGTAAAAAACTGCGGGAGCTTGGTAATATGGCCCGCGAGAACGCGAAGGAATTCGGGGGTGATGCCGCTAAATCCATTGAAACTTTCAAGTTGATTCTTGCGCAGCTCGGACCGGAGCTGGCACAACAACCGAAAGTGTTTAATCTTATGGCTCGTAATGCGGAGGTCTTGGCAAAATCTATGGGTGGAGATGTGCCCGGAGCTGCCGCAGTACTTTCCACTGCAGTACAACAATACAATGTTGACCTGACCAATGCCGCAAAAGCGCAGGAGCAAATGACGGTCATGATGAATGCCATGGCTGCCTCCGCAAATGCCGGATCATCAGAATTGCCACAACTGCAGGCGGCAGTTGGTGTTGCCGGAGGTGCTGCAAAACGTGCTGGCTTGGAATTTGAACAAATGCTTTCATCTCTTCAGTTCCTGGACAAAGCAAACTATAAATCTGCAGAAGGTGGAACTGCTCTTCGAAATGTATTGGAGCAGCTCTCAAAAGGCCGTTTCCTGCCGGAGAAAGTTCAGGACGAATTGCGGGGTGCTGGTATTGACATCAGCAAATTAGCGGATACCACGGTGTCATTCACAGATAAACTCCGAATGCTGAAACCAATCGCTAAAGATACTGCGTTGATCGGGGCATTATTCGGCGGTCCTTATTCCGGAGCTGCACAAGCATTGATCGCTACTGCAGATGCGCAGGATGAAATGACAGCGTCCATCAGAGGAACCAACGAGGCGCAGCGTTATGCAGCAACCATGATGGAATCTGACGAGGAAAAGCTCGCACGCTGGCAGGCGCGTGTTGATGATATGAAAGTGTCGTTGTACAACCTGACAGGCGGAACGATTGCCTACCTGACACCTCTGAGCGAAACTGTTCGTGAAATATCGGCGTTTGTTCCATTAGTTACCGGTGCGAAAAGTGGAATCGAACTACTTCGTAAATCCACAATTTACCAGAATGTGGCAACCAAAGCAGCGTCCGCATCTCAATTGATATGGAATGCTGCGATGAACGCTAATCCGATCGGCCTGATCATTACCGGTACTGTGGCAGCTGCCGCTGGAATTTATGCGCTCACACGAGCGATGAAAACAAATACTGTAGCGGCACAGGTTCAAGCTGCTGTTAAACAAAAGGTAATTGAAAAGACAGTAGAAGAACGTACAGAACTGGATCTGCTTTTCGGCCGTTTAAAATCCGCCAAAAAAGGTTCTGACGATTACAAGCAGGCCTTGACAGAATTAAACAACAAGTATCCTGGCATCATTCAAAAGTATGATCTGCACAAAGGACGTATAGAAGACTTAAATAGTGCTTATAAGGATCTTATCAAAAATATTGATAAGCAAGCGGAATTAGAAGCGAATAAAGAACTTCTGGTTCAGGAAAAGAAAGATGAGCTTCTTAATAAGCAGGATGGGCCTAACATCGCAAACATTGCTGCTCATTGGTTAACGGGAACGTCAGCTTGGCATGAATCAGGAAAAGAGTCGCGGCAAAAACAATCTCAATACCGAAAAAATGTTGCCTCTTTACAAAAAGAACTGAACGCACAAAAGACTTCGTCACAACCCGAAGCAACACAGCCGGAAGCTCCGGTGGCGATTCCTGATCTGGAAACGAAACAGCAACCGGCGGATGATACGGAAGCAGCGATTAAGAAGCAGATCAAGTTACTGGAAGAGCAGAAATCGGCAACAAAGATCGGTACAAAAGAATACTACAGGCTGGCTGGTGAAATTACACGCTTAAAGTCACGCTTAGGTCAGAAATCAGGATCGGCGGCTTCCGGTAGTTCTTCCGGATCAGGTTCCGGAGGTGAAAAGCGAAACATCAGTGTTCGAATAGAACGCCTGGTGGAGAATCTGATCATTCAGACAAGCTCAGTAAAAGAAGGGGCTGCAGATATTAAGAAACAAGTATCCGAAGCTTTGATCGGAGCTGTGCGAGATTATGAAACCGCAATTTAAAAAGTGTTTAAATGGAATTTAAAATACAAGATTTAGCAGTGATGGCGGCGGATATTAATTACTATCCGGCGCTTGGTGTTGCTGTCAACAAGTTGCTTTCGTCCCGTGACAAGATAGAATATGAAATCGCGCTGGAGGAAGCTACAAAGATTGCGATCGGTTATGAGAATATTTCAATCGCATCCAAGAAAGACTATGGCATGTCTTCTTATCTGCCGGGAATGCCACTGTGGCAACCATTATTATTTAAAGGCAAGCCGGGACAAAGAGATATGTTACTTGAATCGGCGGTTGTTGAATTAACCAGGACAAAAAATATTGTCTCAACCATTGTTCAGGGCAGGGATACTTCTGTTGACGAATTCATTAATAATGGTGAATGGCAAATTACCGTATCCGGAATTCTAAGCACTAATGAACCGAGATATCCGCTGGAAGAAGTAATTGAATACGAAGGATGGATGAATCAGAGCTCACCTATTGAAATAGAACATGAGCTGATGAATAAGCTGGGGATTTACGAAATCGTTGTATTGTCAGAAACGCTAACGAAAACACCTCACTGGAATCTTCAGGCCTATTCCTTCAATGCAAAAGAGACCAAACCACTGCCACTGATCATTGATCTTAAATCAACCGCACCAATGTATTGAGTATGGAAGTTTTAAAAAGCAGCATAACGATCGGTAACTATTGGTTTGACTTTGTTCACCAGGTTACAGTTGAAAGTTCGTGGAAAGAGTTCACGGATAAGGCTGTTATTATGCTTCCTGCCGCATTGAAAATTGATTACAATGATTTGAAAAAAGCAATCCCTGTTGGCAGTGAAGTATCAGTAAAGATAGGCTATGAAGGCACACCATTAACAGAGATATTTAAAGGATATGTTGCACGGGTTCGAAGTAAAGTGCCGGTGGAGATTGAATGTGAAGATGAGATGTGGAATTTAAAGCGTATTCAGATCAACGAGAATTGTAAAAATGAAAAATTGGGCGATTACCTGCAGAGAGTGTTAAACGTTCCTGTGGATGCTTTTGATGTGACGATTCCTTCAAAGGTAGTCAGTAAAAAGACAGGTGCACAGCTGCTGGATGAGATTAAAGAGGAATACGGCTTTCACTCCTTTTTCCGAAAAGGCTGGTTGGTCGTTGGAAAACAATATTCTGACTCTTCCAATCAGCGGCACACAGTGATTATTGATCAGTCTTCTGATTGCAATGTGAAATCTCAGAATCTGGAATATATGGCTAAAGAAGATGTGAAGATTAAAGTAACTGCCATCTCAAACATGGCTAATGGCAAAAAAGAAGAGGTGGAGTTTGGTGATCCGGACGGAGAAGAACGAACACTTAATTTCTTTAACATTCCCAAAAGTCAATTGCAACCAATTGCCGAGGCTGAAGCTGAGAAACTAAAGTATGATGGCTATCGTGGTGATCTTAAATTGTTCGGCGCACCGATCGTTTTCCATGGCGATATACTGACGCTTCAGAATTCTCAGGATTCAGACAAAACAGGTGATTATTATATCGACGGTGTAAAGTATTCCTTCGGAGTATCCGGAATAGAACAAGATGTACAACCAGGACCAAAAGCAAGCGCATGAGTGAAATTGTAAAAGCAATAAGACAAGTCGTTAAGTCGATGATTAAGCCTGATCTGCTGATCGGAACAGTAAAGTCTTTTGAGTCCGTGAACTGGACAATATCAGTTGAATTGAACCAGGGCGGAACCGTGGAAGATGTGACGATCAGATCAGTATTGAACGATGACGAGACAGGCGTATTCATAGAGCCGGAGGTTGGTAGTATCGTGTTGTGTGCTATGGCCGATGGCAAGCTGGAAAATTTAAAAGTTGTTTTGTTTAGCGAGATAGTCAATATGGAGCTGATGCCAAAGGAACAGCTGAAGCTGCGCGGTGATGATTTTGGCGGCCTGGTCAAACTGAAAGACCTGGAAAATAACCTGGATGCACTGAAGCAATATTGTGAGGCAATGAAGAATGCTGTAATGACAGGGTTGAATGCAGTCGGAGCTTCAACCGCAGCCAGCGGCCCGAATGGAGCAACTGCGTTCAATGGTGCTATGTCTTCTCAGGCAATCACTTTTAAGGATATGGAAAACAAAAATGTAACTCATGGCTAAGGATATCATTATTGCAGACATTTTTAAAAATGGTGATTTTAACGTTGATTACAGCGATGAGCAGCACATTAACCATGTGATAACTTCAGCTCCTGGACACTTTAAGCAGCATCCGCTGATCGGGGTTAACATTCTTCAATATGTGAATGCGCCGATGTCTCCGAAGATCGCTGCGGAACTGGAAAGAAACATTCAGCTTCAGCTTGAAGCGGATGGAGCAAAAAATATCAAAGTAAGTGTAAATACAGCAACAACAGAAGTAAATGCAACAGCAACGTATAATTAAACAGGATCCACAAACGATCTTTGACGTATTGCTCCAGCATTCCGGCGCAATATCGGGATTATTTGATTTCATGAGCTCCAATTCATTGACAGTATTAGATATTCCTGAAGGAGAATATATCGCTCCTGGAGTGATCAATGAGGACGTTGTTACGGTCTTGAATCCTTCATCTGTTGAATACCCGGTTATTGGTAGCATGAGCGGAACAGATCCTTACAATGTGACAGTAACGGTAAACGGTCAGCCTTTCAATATTTGGCAGGCAGGAACTACTCAGGATATAGTTGTAAAAGATACATCAGGCAATATTCTGACAGTTTCCGGAAGTGGTAATGATCTGCTTGTCGAACTCCCTGAACGTAGCTGGCAACGCCCGACTAAATGGCTGACACGTCCTGTAATTCCGTCAAATGACAACTGTTACTGGCTTCTGTTTGCTTTATTTTCACAAAGTCCTAACTGGCTTTCGTTAGGAGGAATAAATTGGTTTTCAGGATCAACTGTTGTCGAAGTATATTCCGATGTTTCTTTGCCGCCTGTAGCAACAATAACATCTGGATTCACTAATCTTATGTTTGGTTATAATATAGGATTGCCTGGTTCCGAATTTAGAGGATATCGCCAAGTATGGCTGAAGATAAAATCTTCAAATGGTTCAAGAAATACATCATTCAATATAGGAGCATCTGGCACTACTACCTACGGGAATCGCCCGATTAATATTTTAGAAATCATTGTGTCAAACGATACCAATGTTATTTCGGGGACAGTCAATTTCGGTTCTTCTTCACAGCCAGCTTCAATGCTTGAATCTGTTGTATTTAAAAATTTTAAATTGAAAAATATCTCTTCCCTTTTTAATTCAGCCACTAATTTGCAAAATCTTGAGATCAGCCCCGGTACTTATGATATAGACATTGCCACGAATGCTTTTAATCTCTGCCCTCTTAGAACACTACCTGAAGGGGTATTGTTTAGACCGGTCAATGCCACCACTATTTTTACGGCTTCAAATATTGAAGAAATAGACCTTGACATGATACTTACTGTCAGCTTATCAGTGTCTGTCGTTTCCTCCTCCAAGGCGAAGAGAATACGCCTTCGTAATATGTCATCACAAACCTTCTCCATCGAACTAACGGGACTGCTGAACTGCATTTCACTTTGCTTAGATGGGTATAAAGTGAGTCATAATATTACACAAACTTCTGTTTTTGGAGTGGTCGGATTCGCCGAATATGCTAATAGTTTAGGCTTCGCAAATGTAGGAGGGATTATTACTATGACATCACTTCAGTATAGTTCATTCGGCGGTTCCGGATCATCTGTGGAAACGACATTATACACAAAAGGATGGAATATATTTTATTAGTTAGTAAACAATTAAACAAAATAAATGGGATCATTTTGGAAATTACCTGAGTGCATTGAAGCACCTACAGGAGTTGGTATAGCAGGATTCGGAAGAATCACTGTTGAAGAGTACGAACAGGCATTAGCAGATAATGATACTGCTCAATTGGCAATCTGGGATGCTGCACTGGCAGGAATAGGAGCAGCTTATTATGAGGACACTCCAACCGAGTGTATAATTCCTGATCCGGAAGATGAATAAAAACAAAAGATATGGCACGAACGATTAAAGTTATTTATGATGAAATGATCGCTGAGAAAGAATCAATGGCTCAGCTTACAGCATTACAGCCAAACATTTCATCCTATCAGGCCTTGTTAAGTGATTTAACAACGAGCAGTAAAGTAGCGGTCTGGCGATTGATATTCTTCGTTACAGCTGTTGCTGTATGGACAATTGAAAAGTTGTTCGATGAACACAGAGCATGGATTGAAAACCGAGCAAAACAGATACGCGTCGGTAATACATTCTGGTATCAGCAGAAAGCATTAGAGTTTCAATACGGCGACGCTTTGGTTTTTAATGGAACTGAATTCGTATATCCAACTGTTAACGAATCCGCGCGAATCATTAAAATGGCTTCCGTAACGGAGCTGACAGAAATGGTGCTTATTAAAGTGGCGAAACTAAACGGAAATGATCCGGAACCATTGACTGGTCCGGAAAAAGATGCCTTTGATATTTATTTGAAAAAAATCAAGTTCGCTGGTCTGAAAGTTGGGGCAGTTTCTCGATCTGCTGATTTAATGAAAGTATATTACAAGGTTTATATTGATCCTATGGTGATGAATACTTCGGGTGTATTACTTTCGGATCCGTCCGTTAAACCGGTAGAAGATGCTATCAATAATTACATCCGTAATTTGCCATTTAACGGCATTTTCACACCTACAGATTTAACAGATCAAATTCAGAGAGCTTTAGGAGTTGAGAATCCTGTATTACAGTCGTGCGACGTTCAATACGGTGCTAATCCTTATCAGCCGGTTGGCGATTATTACACGCCTAATGCTGGCTTTATGAAAATTGATCCGGCATTTCCTTTGGCAATAACAATTACATATCTGATAGCATGATCACAATAGACTTTATATACTTGATTTCTGTTTTGGTTTCTCCCCGGCTTTATAGAATAGAGTTGTTGTTGTATATCCAATGTGTCATGAAGCCATTAATTAGCCTTCACACACAGTTCCAGCAATTTTATGACCGCAAAACTTATGAACTTATCTGGAACGGTCAGGTGTGTGTGCTGGAAGAATTGTTGAACCGGGAATTTGACGGGGCTTTAAAACGTATCTGGATTGAAGATTACATAGAGTCAGACGATGTTTACATCTTTAATGTGGAGGAACAGAATGAGGAAACGTTTGTTTTCAACGCTTCAGAACTGGAAGATCCTCTTTACATTTTTAAATCTGATGAATCATTATCCGGATTTATCATTCACATACCAATTGCTTTGGTATTTAATCAGGACTATTTCCATGCTTTAGTCAAAAAATACAAGTTACCATCTATTAATTATACTATTAAATATGAATAGGCTCACCACAACTTATAACGGCGGTTTTAATTTAAAAATGAATGATTTTCGCTGGATAGAAACCGGACTTTTTGAAGCCTTTAAAGGTTTGGCTTCTCCGCTTCTGAATAACAATACGCAGATAATTTTATCAGGCTGTTCACTTTCGATCAGTGGCGGAACCCTGACCTTAACTGAAGGTTTTATCTTCTTGAATAATGAGGTGTTTTTTGTTCCATCCCAAAGCGAACCAGACGCAGGCACTACGTATAAGTACTTTGATGTGATTGAATCATTTGATCCGTCCGGCTTGAAAGAATTTAAAAATGGCCTCACACATGACGTATATGCTATCAGACGCGGAAAACTGATTCAATCGAATACGTTGCCTGTTGGAGCTGTGGATTACAGCTCTTATGTTACGGCAATACAATCAATAGAAACACAGCTGAAATCTCGTCTGTCTCCCATGACAACATTGGTTACACAGACGATTCCTCCGGGAGAAACATTGGAAGGAACTTACCTGATCAGAGGTTGGAAAGATTTTGCTTCAGGAATTCATTTAACTGGTCGCCGATGGGCAGAGGATTTATCTATTGGTAGTACGTTATTCACGTTGCCGGCTGGCTATCGCCCGGGAACCGAGCAGGTGCTTTCCCTTCCGCTGTCTTCATCTGCTAAAATGATTCAGGTCACTATTCAGACTAACGGAGAAGTAAAACTGAAAGCATGGGTAAACAGTGTTCCGGACGACTATACTTATGTGATCTCATTTGACGGGGTGGTGTTCAGGTAAAAAAGTCCCCGGCCTCCTTTTAAGTTACCACACAAAAAAAAGAAAATCGCATAAACGCTACCGAGGACTAATATCCTTGGAGTGCGTTTATGCAATTTTTTTGTGCGGTGATGCAAAAGTAAAAACAATTTAAAGATTAAAAAATGAAAACACCAATTAGTTATTACGGAGGAAAGCAGAGTATGCTAAAACACATTTTACCAATCATTCCGGAACATCACGTATATGTAGAACCGTTCTTTGGCGGAGGCGCTGTCTTTTTTGCTAAAGAACCAGCAGATGTTGAAATTATCAATGATTACAATGCTAATGTTGTCAATTTCTACCATCAGTTAAAAACAAACTATAAAGAACTGAAGAAACTCATTGATGCCACACCTTATTCGAGAGATGTATATAAGCAGGCAATGGTTGTGTATGAGAATCCTTTTATCTTCCGGCCGGAAGTTCGCGCCTGGGCTTTTTGGGTTGGGACAATTCAAGGCTTCAGTAATAAGATAGGTTCCTGGCGCAGTTCAACCACCCGAAGTAAGGAGGCAAAGCTCAATTTCAATAAAAAGCTACTGTTTGACGAGGTTTTATCTCAAAGATTAGATTTTGTTCAGATTGAGAATAAAGATGCTGTGGAGCTGATTAAAAAGCAGGACACGCCGGAAACGTTCTTCTACCTTGATCCGCCATACGTTGACAGCAATCAGGGTCATTACGGAGGTTACACACAAGAGCATTTCAATGAGCTTATTGATACGCTGAAGACGATCAAAGGGAAGTTTCTAATGAGCAGTTATCCTAATGAGTATCTAACAGCTGCACGTACAGAATGTAGTTGGTTTAATGATGACAAGGATATGGTGCTATCTGCGAGCCGTAATTCGAATAAGAGGAAGGTGGAAGCTTTGACTGCGAATTATGATTTAAAGAGCGTTTAAATGGTTTTTAAAGCAGGGAGTATATTTGCTCCCTGCTTGTTTTTTCTGGGCGAGTAGATTTGGATTTCTGGGCGAGTAGATTTGTCGAATATACTCATCGGTGATTTTTATTTTACGCATTTTATTAACTTTTATTTTTCAAACCCTGAATTTCTTGTTTCAACTCGGCAATGATTTCATCTTTACTTTTCAAAGAACTCTTTTGTGCAAGTAAAAACTCAAGTCTTTCTTTTATAAGCGGTTCTTCAATTATTTCAATCTTTTTTGATAATTCGTATACTTTTTTGAGTTCAATGAAATTTGAATCTATTATTTCTTTGGCTATATCCTCAATATGCGTCTTAGCAAACTCTCCCATTGCACCTTTATCTAAGAAAAAATTGTCATTGAGCATCTCATGAATATTTGCTCCAAAAGTTCCTTTTTGCTCATTATTAGATGGAATGCCATTTTCCAAACGGAGAACATTTTGTGATGGAATGTCTGAAAGAATAAAGGGCGAATGAGTAGCAAACAAAATATTGATTGAATTGATACCCAAAAAATTATCTTTAGCATCATTTTTACCTAAATTCAAACGTCCTATCGATTTAAGTAAATCAGAAACAAATCTTCTTTGAAACTCTGGATGGAAATATAACTCAATTTCATCCAAGACTATATTAATATTTGGGTATGTAAAGCGTGTACCAACAATCTCACTATGATCTGGTTGATTGAAAACAGAATCAATGTTATAAAGATGATAAAGAATGGATTGTATAGAGTGAATATGTTGCTGTTCACCTGAACTTAATAGCTTAAAAGACGACAGAGATTTATCATCAGTTAATATAATCTCAATATCAAAAAGCGACGGAGGGATTAAATTAATTAGTCGATCATTTGTTTTTTTAGCCAGCTTATCTGATAAACTTTCAATGGAAATGACATATTGATCTTTATCATTCCAACTTTCCAAAAGATATTTATGGTTACCAAATTCCCACTCTATTTTATCAGCAACATTTTCTAATAAGCCATTTTTTAAATAATTGATCGCCTGACGCAATTTAAACGTAATGTGAGAATCATCTGTATAAAGCGCATTTATGAGTTGAGGAATTTTTTCTTCTATTACAGTATCAAATACAACATCTCTAAATCTTGCTAAGTTATTCGTGTATGTTTTTTCATAGGGTTTATACACATACAATATTTTTTCAATTTTGTTGAGTATGTAATTTTCAATTTCTTGCTTAAATGGAATATTAATTAAATCAATATTGATATTGAATGTTCCATACAATTCACTCTGGATTTGTTTAGTAATTCTATCCTTAAGTGTGTCTTCATTAATTGTTTTAAGTCTATCTGGACCAATTTTCTCTTTGTTAAGAGTAAATATTAGGTGGGTTGCTATCTGTTTATCAGTTAATTTCCGGTGTTCATTTTTTTCATCATTCAATAATAGGTTAGATAACAACCTTGATTTTGCTAGATATTCTTCTCTTTCAATTTTAAAATCCCCATGTGTTCTCATTGGATTGATAACTAAAGGAGTTTGATAACCATCATTCTTATGAAATAGCGGATTTATCCAACTACCAATTGTACGATCGTTTAATCCATGAATTGAATAATTGACAGCTATAGAATAAAAGAATGTTTGAAGAATAGAAAGTTCTTTCTTTTTATAATCTTCAATGGATAATCCGTGGATAGGAGTAATTGAAACTTGTTTTTCATCATTATTCACGCGAATAACATAGATAACACTATCTATTTCAAAATAAATTTCTGTTTTCAGTCCAGTATGAATGTGATTAAACGAGTCAACAGTTCGTTGTCGAATATTTATTAATTCTTCGTAATTATCTGGTTTTGTTCGTTCAAATAATTTTCTGATTCGTTTATACTTGTCTTCATTCAGTTTTAGGTATTCCGAATTACCTTCTAGATTTATCGTAATATCTTCAAAAAAATTCTTGTACCATTCTAATTCTGTTTCTTCTTTAAATTTCTTATGTTTATTGAACAAATCTTTTGCATCTAAAAGGAGTCTATTTGCCTCATCAAAGCTACTTTCATCATCAAAAAGTTCTTCCTGTTCACCTAGCAAATAGATTGTACCATAAATAATTTCAAGCAATGAACTTTTCCCACTACCGTTCTTACCTACAATTGCAGAAATATTAATCTTCAAATCTGGCTTATCTTTTCGTCTAATATTGTACAAATCCATTGGAACGTTAGTTTCTAAAGGTTTTGCAGAAACAACTTCTTTGCCTTCTTCATCCTTGGAAATTTCAAATTGATAATCCTGATAAAATTGATAAATCTGTCCCGGAATCAAATTTTTCCTATACTTTTCATCACATCCCTCCAATGGTCTTATTGCCAACAATTTAAATCCACTCATTTCTTATTCTTTTTCAATTTCATTAAATCTTATTTCAATTTCTTTTATTCGCTCTATGAGAGCGTTCCACGGCAAGCTTTCGCCTGCCATCATGTTTTGCTGCATTTCTTTGTAATCGTTTTCCCAATCTTGAATGACTTCTTGAGGAGGTACGATTTTGAGTTTTCCTTTTTTATGATTGGAATAATCAATCCCACGTATAGGAGTAACACTTTTGCGGTGTTCTACAATTGTATTGAATAATTCATCATCGGTTATTGCTGTAATACCATGTTCTGTATCCATCATTTTTTCCAGATCGTACAGATGTCTTGTTAAGCGGTCTGTTCTTATTTTGTCTGTTGGTTTCGAAAATTCTTCGTGTAACAGTAAGGTCTTTTCGATAAACGTTCTGATTGGTTTTACCACTTGTACATTAAACTCAGGCAATGCGAATGGTAAATGACTAAATTCTTTATCAATGAATGAAATAACGGCTTTCTTTTCGGATGGTTCGGTTAGTGATCGTGCACCGACTTCTAAAAGTACCCGTTTTTGTATGTAGTCATTGTCTGTATCTATAGCGGACTGATAGTGTAATTCCAGTGTATTTGGGTCGCTGGTATCATCTACTTCGTCATTGTATTTGATTTCGTATAAGGAAGAATCTATTCCCAAGTTGGAGAGCTGCTGTATTAATTCTTCTCTGAATTCATTGATGATAAATCCTCCTGATGCTTTGCGAAGTTTTTTGATCTGAGATTTTGAATTTAGTTCGTCAAATCCTAACAGATGTCTGTCGATAATCAAGTCGATATCTTCCGAAAAGCGTTCTACCAATTGATATGCTTTACTTAATGAAGTTCCTCCTTTGAATATAATAGAGTCTGCATATTCTGATTGGAATACAGCTTTTAAAACAAGACATACCCACCAGTCTTTTTCAATGACTAAAGCAGGGTATCCTGTCAAGGTACTCATTTGCTCTAATAGCTGTATTTTTTGATTTCTTTCTAAATTAATCCACATCCGTCTGATTTTTGTATAGTTTCATAATCTCTTTCTGTATCCATACAGGGCCATATTTCAATTGTGTTTTGATTACAGCCGGATTTAACTTTTGCACGAATGGTTTTATCCGATCCAGAAAATCATCTGTTGTTTCTTTTTGCCCTGTTACTTTCATTGCCTGGACAATCAAATGCAGGAGTTCATCTTTTATCGCAAAATTTCTTGGTGCGGCTTTCTTAAATCTGATTGTCCGCTTTCCGATTTTTACGATTCTTTGTGAACCATCAGTAAGATATACGGCATTCATCGGGACTTGGGTAGATAGTCCTAATAGATTTAATGCCAGAACTCCTGTTGGAGCTATTCGCGACTTATCACGTTTTGAAATTTCGACAGCTACATGTTCTGCAGTAGGTAAAATAGTCCCTAATAACGGATCTATTTTGGGCTTAACATAAATTCCATGTGCCAAACGTACTAATACACTCTCTTTTTCTAAACGAGACAGTACCTGACGGATATTTTCAGGTGTTCCATAATTTGTAAAATCCTCAGCGAAGAACAGTATTCCTCTCGGAGATTTTAAAATTTTATTTTCTATCTTATTTTTAGATGTTTGCACGTTGTTTAAAATAATAATTTGTCACAAATTTAGTAAAAATTTGTGACAAAAAGATTCGTTATTCAGGTATGAGTATACAATGCTACTAAATTTTGAAATATGATGTGTATGATGGATGAAAATCGGGTATTTATACCTAGTTGATTAGGTATAAATACTCAATATCAATTTTCAATTGAGAATTACTATTTATTTTCAACTTGACCACCACTTGACTACCTTCCTGACCACCCTCAATTGAATTTGATTATACCATCTGTAATTCCTCTTATTTTGTAACAAATTTTGTCATTATTTGTGACAAAAAACAAGCTAAAACACCTAATAAATATAGCATTTTTCAAAAAACAGATTTAAAATTTGTCGCTGATTTATGACTGGATTTTGTATCAAATATTTACCAAAATTGGGACATAAAATTTAATCAAGAGATTTACATTAAGGAGGTAATAAACGCTAAAATGTTTTGTTTTATGTAGATTTTTATCATATATTTTGTAATATTGGTTCTTCGTAAGAAGATTCATTTTTAATAAATTAGAAGTTATTTCCATACATATTCACTATTACGCCTAACGATAAACAAGTAATATCAAAAATTATTTAGTATGAATTTATATGTAGATTATATATATCACAAATGGACAAATTCATGTGAATAGATGTTTCTATGCATTTTTTTAATCTATTTGCCATCTGTAAAATGAATACTCAGCCTAAAATGAAAATAAAATGGAGATTGGTAAGGAAAAATTAAGAACTGAGTTTTTACAAAAATATGACAGAGGAACTGTTATTGAAACCTACATTACTTCAATCATAAATCCTTCTCAGATAATATTAGAAATTGAAAACGATTTTATTGGTCGTTTATCTATAATGGATCTCTCTTGGTGTTTTCCAGAAGGTGAAGCAGAATTTAAAAAATTCAAAGTTGGCGATAAAATTAATTGTGTTGTTCTGAATATAGACTTCCCCAATAAACAAGTTATTTTAAGCAAAAAACATCTTTCAGAACCTATAAGCAGCACCGTAGCTTGGGAAAGAATAGAACGTGGTGATGAATTTTATGCTGATATTGTTGAAAGATACAACAATACTACAATCGTAAAGACAAATGATAGTCTTTATGGCATAATAAATAATAACTATCTTCAAAATCCAGAGAAAAAGATTAGGGTCAAAGTTAATTCTAAACTTGATTATAGTGAATTGCTTTCCTTTGTTCCTGCATCTTTAGATATTGCACAAGACGAAGCAGACGAAGAATTTTCAATCCCTGAAATCAACTTTATTGAAGATGATTTACAATCATTCTATTTTTTCAAGAACTCAATTCTTGGTGTTTACGCAACAGACGAGCAACTAATTGTAATTAAAGCCGGTTTTGAATTTGATGATAAAATATTTTCAAAGGAATTTAAAACAGACAAAACGTTATACATACAGTTTGAATTAGGAAACGCAAGCTACGAGACAACATTTAAGCAAAATGCAATTCCTTATTTTTTAAATGAAACCAATGTTTCAAACGAAAGTGAAAACAAACTCTTAGAGCTATTATCTAATCAACACTATTGGTTTAAAATAAATATTCGGGAAGGAAATCAAAAAACTGATTTTTCACTTTATAATGAAGATGTAAACATCTTTGGAGATGTTGCAATAAGTAAAGATAAAAAGGAAATAAAATTCATTATCAAGGACTTTTCATTTGGACATAGCCAGGTTAAATCGAGTGAAGCCAAGAAAAGAAATACAAAGTATGGTTCTTTCCTATTTAGCAACAAGTTGAAAATTATTTCACCTTATGGAACAACCCCATTTGACAATTCGCAAAATGAATTTCTTGATTACGCAGTTCTAAAAACAAAATGTTTTGAAACTATAAATCAGTTAAAAAACGAAGCAGGTGAAATTTTAAGACAAGAAGGAAGAACCCTTGCTATTATTGATAAATTTCTTGAATATCAAATTAGCTTAATCGAACAACAAAAGGAGAATAATGTATTTGTCGATAAATGTGAACGTATTCCTGCGGCTAATCAAGGTGTAGCAATAAAATTACCGAGAACAGTTGGAGATAGTCTTGAAGTCAATGAAGATACTGTTGTAAATGTTAGATTGAAAGATAAAGATGAGGACAAACTCATAAAATTATCTGACGGAATTCTTTCATACTCCAATGATGACTATGTCATAACATTCAACAAGCAAATAAAACTTTCTTTATTGAAAGATGGATTTTATTTGGACAAACGTATTTCTAAAAAACAATTTCAAATACAACGGGAAATTATTCAAGATTTTTTAGATAAAAAAATAAAGATTGACCACATAGAATCATTATTGGTTAAGCCCGATAAGGTAAAGACACCTATTCTAAAATCAGTACAATTCAAAAATGAAAATTTAGCAATAACCGAAAATGAAGATTCAAGTAATAACCAAATAACTGCTGTAAAAAAAGCCGTAGGTAATCAAAATATCTTTTTAATTCAAGGACCTCCTGGTACTGGAAAAACGACTGTAATTGCAGAAATTATACAGCAATTAGTTGAAAAAGGTGAAAAAATACTGGTTTCAGGACAAAATCATGTTGCGGTAGATAATGTATTGGAGAAAATTTCTCAATTTCCAAAATTAAACCTTTTAAGAGTTGGAAATCCTGACAGAATTGATAAGCAATTAGTAAGATATAGCATTGACAATCTTGTTGATGAATATAAAATAGACTTCAAAAAGTTTATTGCAAATCAGCTTTTAGTTGCCAATGAATATTTAACGAAAAAAATTAACGGAACAGATAAAAGCGAAATTAAAACATCGCTTAATCAGTATATAAATTCATTAATTGAAAAATACGGTGTTTTAAAAGAAGTCTATAAACAAAGACACTTTATTTTACTTAAAGGGCTGTCAGAGTTATCATTATCAGAAATAAAAGAAACGATAGAAATACTAAAAAAATGGGTTGAAGAATCAAACAATGAATATGAGATTTTATTAAAACCTTTAATCTACAATTCTATTGACGTGGTTTTTGCAACTTGCATTGGTATCAAATCCGACCCAATTTTCAAAGACAAAAATTTCAAATTCGACACCGTAATTATTGACGAAGCTGGGAAAGCAAACATTGCGGAATCATTAGTTGCAATTGAACTTGGGGAAAAAGTAATTCTTGTTGGCGACCAAAAACAATTACCTCCGTATATGGACGGTTCGCTTATTGACAAATCAGAACCAACAAGTTTTCCAAATTCTGTATACGGTTCAGAGTTTCTGGAAGAAGAAATTCTTCACGCTCTTAAAACCTCATTCTTTGAATTTATTGTAAATAGAATTAACGCAGACCAATTTCCAAAAGAAAATATAGAAATGCTGAATTATCAGCACAGAATGCACCCTAACATTGGCGAATTTGTATCAAGTTCTTTTTATGATGGCAAGGTAAAAATGGGAAGTAAAACCCATTTGAACAGACTTGATTTTCCTTCGCCTTTTGATAAAGAAGTGGTTTTCTTTGATACATCAAATTCAAAAAATCCATTTGAGCAAAATGACGGTTTTTCTGCGATGAATAATACGGAAGCAGAAACAATTTCAGAAATCATACTGCCAAAACTATTTGACAACGAAGTAAACCCTTCAAACATTGCTATTATAGCACCATACAAATCACAAGTTGCAAATATCAAAAACCATATAAACAGGTCGTCTTGTAAATTTAAAAACATTGATGTTTCAACACTTGATTCATTTCAAGGAAAGGAATATGATATAATCATTTTTAGTTTTACCCGTTCATCTGACCACAGTAAAGCCCCTGTTATAAATGGAAAACCTAAGTTTTCAAAAGTTGGATTTTTGGACGATGCAAGACGATTGAATGTTGCTTTTAGTCGAGCAAAAAAGAAATTAATTTTTATTGGAAATTCAAAAACACTTACTGATAAAAGGTCGCATTATGACCGTATTTTTGATTATACTGAACTATTTAAAAATTTAGTGCGACTTAGCAAAAAAGATGCAATCGGAAACTTTATAAATGTTGCCGATTTGTATGATTTTAAATCTCCATTCGAATCTTTCTTAGAAAAGTACAAAGTCGGTGATACTACTACAGGAGTATCAAAAAAACTTGGAGTATCAAAAGACAGCGATAAGCCGTACGGCTTATTTATTGATATTAACGAGGTAACTGTATTAGCTCCATATTTCCATAAGGGTCAAATCTTAAATAAAAATTTTACTAATTATGTAGAGGGAGATCCGGTAAATGTAATAGTTACCGAAATAGATAATAACTCTAAAAGAATTACTGTTATGTTGATCAATAAAAATAACTCTTTAAATTATCTGACCACAAATCCACCAAATGGTAATCCACAACATTATAACAGAAAAAATACTGAACAAGAAAAAAATCTGAATTGGGAAACAACAATCAAGAAATATAAAAAAGGAGATTGGGTAAACGGCATAGTTCAAAAAGAAGTTGAATTCGGATATTTCATTAAAATGGAAACTGGACTTGAAGGTCTTTTGCATAAAAGTTGGATTAAAAGCTCCAACAATATTTTATTGAATGAAACAATACGAGTTAAAATTATAAAGATTGATAGAACTAAAAAACAAATAGCCTTTTCCTATTAATGAGCAATTTTAGTATTGACATAGAAAGATATTATGAAGAATTGTCTGCAATGGATAGGCAATTAAAAGGGATTTTTTGTATCCAATATCCTATTTATTGCATACACTCTGAAATTTCTGATTCCACGCCTGACCCGCTTGACAATTTGGATAAAGTAATTGTTGATTTTATAAAAGTCAAACCTGATTTTAGCTCATTTCAAATTGGGAGCATTATCGGCACGTCAAAAGCATTGATAGAACTACGTCTTGATAAACTTGTAAGTGATGGTTTATTGACTAAAGAAGATAAAAAATATTTATTAACCGAAGATGGGATTTCTGTTTTTGACACCAAAACCCAATTAAGACGTCATAAACAATCTCACGATTTTTTTATTGATGGAATTACATTTAAACCGTTACCTAAAGTATTTTATAATTACTATAAAAGTAAGCTAATAAATGAACATTACAGTTTTTACAAAACGAATCCGAAAACAAGAGAACGCTATGTAATAAGACCATTTGCCCCTGATTTGGTGCATACGCCACCTGAAAAAAATCAAATCTCCGAATTGGTTTTTGCTGTTGCTATAGAGCAAAGAGAAGATTTTGGAATACCCAATGGACTACAAAGCATAGATGAAATATCATTTACCAAAATGAGTTTTCAAATTCTTGTTTCTGTTAGTAAATCAAAAAATGGCTTAATCAAAGAACTAATAGATGGATACGCTATTTATTCCATAGGAGAAGAACTAACTTACTACGAAACATTAAGAAAGAATGTAAAGATTTTTGATTCTACATTAAAAGAACGTATTCAAAATTTAGAATTTAAAATAACTATTCCGTTTCAGAAAAGAGAAAGTTCTGAAAAGCCTATGCTTATCTTAACAACAAACTTACCCGAGATTGACAGATATAAGGAATCAAACAACAAATGTTTCAATTTTAGTAGTGAAGATTTATTGAAGTTTTTAGAGAGTATGTATGGTTTGAAATATATAGACTCAGATAGCCTCATTTATGAAGACGATGCTGTAGAAATAAACATTCGCAAAAAAACATTGGAAGAAAGTCCCAATAGACAAAAGCTGGTTAGCGACTTAATTAGAAAACGTGATTATCGGATTTTTAATAACAGTTTAGAACGAAATGTGTTCTTGTTTTATTTATACTATTCTACCGATGATTCGAGTATTAAAGAATTGATAGAATTTATTGAATTGATAAAGCAGCACAGAAAATCTTCATTTTCTGATTTTTTGAAAAGCCATTCAGAATACAAGGAAAAAATAAGATCGTATTTGATATTAGCAGGAGAATATGATCTGTTAGAAAAATACGATATAGAAAAGCATATGCTAAAAGTGATTTAATGGAATTAGTTTTAAAAAATACAGACACACTAAATTCAGGCGTTTTCGTTTTAAACGAAAGTAAAGCAGAGTTTACTCCATTTCTTGATTATGAAACCATTTTCTTAACTCAAGAAGGTAATGTTACTTTAAAAAATGAAATACTTAAAATAATTGGCGAAGCGACCTCTGTTTTAAAAGTTTGTAGTTTCATTATTACCGACCAAGAGATATTTAGTGCAATACTGAATAAAGCTAAAGAAACCCAAGTTGCTCTTTTTATACTTACTCAATTAGATCCAACCAAATTGGAAAACTCCTTGTCTTTGGTTGATTTTATTACCGAAGAAGAAATAAAGGAAAACCCAGCACGAACACATTTGAAATACATAAAGCAACTTTATGATAATGGCATACACGTTAGAGCTTCGCTTACTGCCCATTCTAAATTTATAGTTGCAGACAGAACCATTGGCTTTATTACAAGTGCAAATTTCACTACACCATCACTAACCTTTAATACGGAATCGGGTGCTTATTTAGATGAAAAAAGCAGTGAAGAACTTGACAAATTATTTGATGTAATTTTTCTACAAGGCACAACTTACAAGCAATTTTTAGGCACTAAGAAAAAAGGTAAAATGTTAGTTGTTCAATCAGAAGCAGACATTGATAGCAATTTATTGCCAAAATCAGAACTTTCAGCCCTCAGATATACTTGCGAAAATCTATCTAATAATTTGCTTGATGAAATTGTTTCAATCATCAACCAAGCAAATGAATATTTGTATTTATCAACTTACAGTATTGTTGGATTAAATTCAATAGAAGAATTATTTCAATCAATTAAGAGAGCAATAGAAAGAAGCGTTTCTGTTTCTATTTTTTGCAGAGGAATGAATTACAGAAATGACCATTTGGAAGGCGTATCAAAATTAAGTGAAATTGGTTGTAAAGTTTATGCAGATGTATTTAATCATTCAAAAGGTGTTATTAATGAAAAAACAGGAATGATATTTACAGCAAATATTGACGGAAATCACGGTTTAATTAATGGCTTTGAAGTTGGTAGTGTTTTAAATGAAACACAACGAAAAGAGTTTCTTGATTTTCACAAAAAACTAATAGAAACATCGTTTTATGAATTTAAAATTAATCCAACACGAAACGACTTATTTGTAACGTATATCGCTTATGAACAGCAAAAGGGTTTAAGCGCTCCTTTATTGCCGCAAAACCCAGTTGTTTCATACAAATCCACCTTGAATGTGAACTTAGAGGAGTTTAAATCATCCATTATATTTTATGGGAAATCTAAAGATTCTGAATACTTAATTATAGGAAACTATTTCTATAAATGCAATTTAAAAGGGAGTAACATTTTTCTTTTAGAAAAAACCGCACCAAGGTTTGATATAGAAAAATACATCTTTAAATTTTTTGAACTTAAAATCAGTAAAAGCTAATGAGTAAACAAATTCCATATTTACAAGAATGGCTTGACCTTGCCCAAAATGGCAAATTTGAAAAAGCACAAGAATTATACTTTGAAAAACTTTTTGAAGCAGTGATAAACAATTTCTGCGAAAAGTATAGTAATACATTGCCTCGAGGTGGCACATTGTTTTCGGTGCTTGGTTTTTCACCTGAACCAATAATTCTTACTGCAAAAGCAGTACAGCCTGAAACACATATCATTTTCACTACAAACAACCAAAAAGTTGATAATAGTTATCTTGAAAAATTCCTTGAATCTAATTACGAACTCATCTACCTAGATGATGAAAGTTTTGAATCAATGTATAACGCAATGAAAGAACAACTTGTTTTGAATCCAAACTCACAAATTACGGTTGACATTACAGGCGGTAAAAAATCAATGGTGGCATCAGCTTCCATTTTTGGAAAAGATTACGGTTGTAGAATCGTTTACGTTGATTTTTCTGAATATATCAAAGATTTAAGAAAGCCAATGCCAGGCTCTGAAATACTTAATGTTGTGTACAATCCGTTTAAAAATCAACCTGAAATATTCTTAAAATGAAGCACCAAATCACTTTCATTGGCGGGCAACTTTTGCCAGTATTTGTTGGGATAAAAGAATTTTCTCCCGATAAAATTCATTTTATTGTTTCAGAAGAATCCAAAAACAAAATTAGCTTACTCAAACCATTTTTTTCAGACAAAATATTTTCTGAAAAACAATGCAATCCGTTTGATTTTACTTCTATCAAAAAAAAACTTACTGACATACTTGAGAAGATTGAATCTTCTGACGAAGTTCAATTTAATTTGACAGGAGGAACTAAAGTAATGGTATTGGCTGCCCAAGCCATAATGCAAGAAAAAAATATAAAAGGATTTTACATAAACTTAGACAATACATTCCTACAATTACCTTCATACGAAATCAAAAAAATCATATCAGAAATTACGATAAAAGAATTTTTGGAAATGACGGGACATAAAATAAGTCATTCAAATGTTCTTTCTAATTTTTCTAACGATGATTTTAAATGTGTTTCAGCCATAGAAAGTTTTTCATTGTCCTACGACAAATTGCTTTTGCAAATCAATTCTAAAATCAGAAATGCCTACAAGGATAAATACAATAAAATTAAGGTTCCAACATCAGGACTGCTTGAAATAAATAAAACCTGCAAATTGAACTGGACTGCTAACAAAATTACTATAACGCTTCAAGGCCGTGATGTATTGAAAATTGATTCTCCCAATGCGAGAACTCTATTTTTTAATGCGGGTTGGTGGGAGTTGACCGTTGCTAAAGCAATTTCAAAATGGACAAAAGCAAAAGAACTACTAATTCAATGCGAACTTCCTTTTAAAACAGATACAAACACGACAAAAAATGAAATAGATATTCTTGTAAACATTGGAGGTAAACTAATTTTTGTTGAATGTAAATCTGGAATTGTAAAACAAGAGGACATAAATAAAATGCGAGTAGTAAAAGACACTTATGGTGGTGTTATTTCTAAATCTCTTTTAGTTTCAAGGTTTATGCCTTCAACGACAATTATTGAAAAATGTAAGGAACTGAACATTGAAATTTTCTTTTGCTTTGTTGGAAAAAATCAGATTAATCCACTCACGAAACTTATAGACACATTGAACAAACTTGAAAAGAAACTTACGATATAATTACCAATAATTGAATGATTTCAGTCACTTCCTCTTATCCTGAGACGATACCGGGAATGAAATCAAATTGAACATTTCACGGAGCCTTGATCGTACACGGTTGCCATACATTTGTTCGAGTTCTTCGGCATTGAGGTTGGTGGTGGCGTGGGTAATAGTTCCGGAATGGATTAAGAGGTCATAGCGATGTAAGAGTATTTCACCAATGGTGTTGCATTCGTTGCCATAGAATTTGATATTGTGTTCTACTCCTAAATCGTCTAAGCAGATGGTGTGTTTGGATTTTCCGTAACGATGAATTATGTCGTAGCCTTCTTTTTGAAATTCAAAGGCGATGTCTCTGGTTGGTTTTACACGGTAACGAAATTCGGGAAACGCGAGTTCCTGGACTAAGGTCATTAAGGAGGTTTTGCCACAACCAACAGAGCCAAGTAATAAGATTCCTTTGTTGAGGTCAATGTTTCGCTGTTTGCAGTTTTCTTCGTCCCGGATGATGTAGAGTACCAACCGATAAATTATTTTCAGGTTTTCTTTGTGGAGCGTGAAGCTTTGACCGTAACGAAGTCTGCCGATGTGGATAAGGTAATGACAGGTTTGGTTCCAGTCAAAGATCCGTGTGTTGTTTTCTATTTTGTATGGTAATTCCATAGTTGAGACATAAGAGGTTAGACAAAAGACACTAGATGAATTTATAATGGGATGGAATAGTCTTTGTTTTGATTGGTACTGAGTGGATTGGTTGGTTGTTTTTCTTTTTGGAATTCTTTTGACCGCATCATCCAGTTTCGTGCAGCTGCTTTCCAGTCTTTCATTTTTGTTTTTCCTCCGACTAACCACCCATTTGATTCGAAGTAGTTAAAAAAGCGTTCTGCTTCGGTTTGGCTGTTTTGCTTTTCGAGAAAGTAGGATTGTACTTCTTGTAAATCCGGAATGGTAAAATGTTGATTTTTCATTTTCTTATTTTTTTGGGTGGGAGGAAATTCGTTTTTCGAATTTTCCTTCTCTCTTGTTTTATTGTTTATATGTTTTCTTTTGTTTATAGAAGGTCGCACAAGCCTTTCACAAGCTTTATCGGTAGCTTTACTACTACCTTTATCACAACTATTATCAGTACCCTTATTGAAATCGAACAGGTTGACGGTACTTCCTTTCAAGGGATTGAATGAGGGTAAATATTGGATGTAACCGTAGGTGTCCAATTCTTTCAGGCACCTGGTGTAGGTGTTGGTTGAACCAATCTTTGAAATGTCCATCATTTCGTTTCTGCTGATTGAAATGGGGTTTTGAAAACGGTTGAGGTTCCAGAACTGGAACAATGCCATGTAGAGACTGACGTGTGCTGTTGTCAGCCGGTTGTCTTTGGCGATTAACTCATAAAAGCCCGTCAGGTGCTGAATGTAATTCACTTCGTTGAGGGTTTTGCCGTTGACGGGAGTTTCAGGGGTTTTCATCTTACAGGGAATTACGCTTGTTTGATTCCATCACTTTGATGATTTCCCTTCTGTCGTAGAAAATGACCCCGCCAACTTTGGAGTAGGGAATTGTTCCGTTTATTCTCAGATTTTGCAGTGTTCCGGGAGAAATTCCGAGCATTCGCTGTACCTGATGCGATTTTAGCCAGATGGTGTCTTCCTGTTTTTCGGGTTGTTTGTTTTCTTCGATAATGTTTTTTAGGGTTTCGGTAAGTTTTTCGCCAAAACGTTCCAAGTCTTCCAATGTGATGATTTCTAGTGCCATTTCGTTGATTTTATGTGTTGTTGGAACAAAACTCAAGGGTTCGGTCGAAATATTCTCACAAGTTGTACCCAAGTTGGGTATTTATTTGTGTGATTTTGTGCCGAATTGGTTTAAATGGATGTTGTTGAATCATTCTTTTTGCCTCTGAATGAATGTTTTGATGTCTTTGAAAATCGTACTGAAATGTCCCGAAAATAAAAAAGGAGGGTCGTTTTTCCCTCCTTGATTTTGTATCGAACTTATTACCCTATTTTGGTTTTCAGTTGGCCGGATTGTGCGAATAGTTTTTCTCTTAGTTGCTGCATATCATCGCTTACTTTCTGTTCTACGACTTTTGCATAAATCTGTGTGGTGCGGATGTTGTTGTGTCCGAGCATGGCACTGACTGTTTCTATCGGAACGCCATTTGCCAGGGTGACGGTTGTGGCGAATGTGTGCCGTGCAATGTGGGTTGTGAGGTGTTTTTTGATCCCGCAGATGTCTGCCATTTCTTTCAGGTAGGCATTGTAACGCTGGTTGCTGTTGATGGGCAACAACTTGTTGTGCTTGATGCAATATTCATTGTCTTTGTATTTCTCAATAATTTCCAAAGGAATGGGTAACAATGGCACACTTTCTTTTGTGCCTGTTTTCTGGCGGTTGGTTGAAAGCCAGTATTCGCCATCCAAACCAATGATAACCGCGTTGCGTTCGAACTGGTAAACATCACTGTAGGCGAACCCGGTGTAACAGCAGAATATGAATACATCGCGGACTTCTGCCAGGCGTTCTATGCTGATTTTCTTGTGACGGATTACATCCAGTTCTTCCTGGTTCAAAATATCGCGCTCGGTGCTGACATAAGAACACTTGAATAGGTTGAAAGGGTTTGAGGGAATCCAGTCCAAACCTACTGCCATGTTCATGATCTTTTTGAGGTTCTTGATGTATTTGTGTGCGGTGTTGGATTGGAGTTTGTCAATGGTCAGCAGATAATGTTCAAATTCTGTTACAAACCGCAACCGCATTTCGGGCAGGGGTATGTTGTCTTTTTTGTACTGGTACTGTATGAATGCTTCTACTTTGTTTTTTGTGATTTTGTAACGGGTGTATGTCTTAGCAACTACTTTTCCGATTTTGACCTGTTCGGATAGTTTTAAATTGTGGTAGTCGAAGGCTTCGAGGATGGTTTTGTGTTTAAGCTTTTCTTCGATGCCTAAGAGTTGATTCTTTAGCTGTTCTGAAGTAATTTCTTTTCCCTGGCTTCTCAGTTCGTAAAACTGGTTCTGAACTTTGGCTTTCAGGTTGTCTAAATAGCTGTTTATGTAATCGGCTTCTTTACAGGCTGAACGAACTTTCTTGGCGTTATTGTCCCAATGTGCTTCTGAAACATACTGGTCTGTAAAGACTTCGGATTTTTTGTGGTCGACGAATATCCGCATGAAAATGGGATGTTTTCCGTCTTTTTCTTTCTGTGTGTTCAGACGATACACAACTCTTACTTTTTGTTTTGTAATCATAGCGTTGAATTTTTGATGTTTTTTGTATCAAAAAATCATTCGATAAATGGGACGAACGAAATCGGAAAGCCTTACTGTACAATGTGTACAGATGTTTCTGTCACCAAAATAAAGCAAAAAAACTGGTGACAGAATAGGTGACAAAAAGTTTCTATTCTGATAGTTTTATTTGTTTTTACCGCTTTTTGAGAGAATCGCTAACGTATTGATTTTAATAGGAATTGGCAGTTTTTAACGAAAAAAGCCACCCTGAAGGTGGCTTTTTAGTGATCCGGCTGGGATTATATTTTAAAATACAAAACGCTTACTTTCAGTAAATTACAAAACTATTTAAAAACAGGTCCCGAAATAGGTCCCAAAGTAGGTCCCGATTTCTGAATTGTTTTATAGTGTTAAAGAACTATCTATACAAAGATAAGAATAAATATCAAGTACATAGCTTTTTGCATCTATAAAAATAAGAAGAATTTAGCCCTGTTAGCCGCAATTATATCAACTAACTATTGGACTTCCTTTAGCTCGCTGTAATCTCTATAATTCCTCTTCCCAAATGAGAATTTTATCCCCAAGTTGAAATTTAGCATCTGTACCTTAGCGGTTCCATCGGCAACTCCATCAAGCGGACGGTTAAGTCCTAAACGTTGATCTTCAAATGTAAAGTTCGTTGGTTTTCCGAAAGATTCCTTACCTAAAGTTGTGTGGTAATCCGTCTGAAAAAACAGACCAAAATTTTTGGTGACATTATAGCTCAAATTAGCCCCAGCCACTACTGCCCATGCTTTTGTTTCAGCATCATGGGTTGTTTTAAGGACATTATAGTTTGCTTCGATCGGTGCTTCAGGGTCAAGCGAATGATATTTTACATGAAGCTTTCGTGTGTACTGGGGCATCTTTTGAAACAGTACTCCTCCTTTAGCAAAGAGTTCCAGACTTATTTTCCCGGCCTGTAATTGATAAACAGGCCCCAGAGAAATTCCGAAGTGCCTGAACTCGTTCTCATTTTCATAAGCATTCGATATATACCCATCATTATAAAATATCGTGTCACTACTCTGCTGACTTCTTGAATGCTTTACGGAGCGTAAATCCAAACCTAAGCCAAAACCATCAAGAAAGTAATAATTGAATGCACCTCCAATTAGCCAGCCAGGCTGAGCTTCTCCAATTTTTTGATAATCTTTCATTGGCTTGCTCTGACCGCTGAAAATTTCAGCCTGCAAAAAATTCTCCTGGGCATTTGCGTTTGCAATAAGCATTGATACTGCAACAATACAGGTCAATGCGCTAAAAAATGATCTTTTCATCGCTAATAAGTTTTAGTTCAACCATGCTTTTGTCTATGATATATCAAGAGATAGAGCATATTGTTACCCTGTTGGGAAAGCAATCTATTCAGGAGCCGGACATTTTTCTTCGTGGTAATCCTACCTCTGTGGGATAAGGTGCTCGATCAGTCATGCTCACGTCCTCCCTGATCTGACCGTGAGCACGGTATTTATGTTCGTTGGAATGTGAATATCTCGGATCAGGTATAAATGGCATCTTTGCCATTTTGCTAATGGTTATAGTCGGAAAATGATAATCTACCTCTACTGTTCCCAATAGCAGGTAACAGCCTCCTCCCTGAAAAGGGTATTTTTGCAGGCAATCTGTAAAATGGGCCGTATCGAAATAATCGCCATTAACATCTATCCACGTCCCGAAATACATTTCGCCCCGTTTGGTAGGTACGTGTTTCCGGGCAATAAGATAAGCCAGCATCTTTACTTCGCGTCTGTGGTAGTTTGTAAGATCCTTTGCCATGACCACGCCCCTGTATTTGGTTTGGAGCAAGTCGAACGGCGAACACGAAACTGGAAAGCCCAACGATTCAATTTCATCAAAAGCATCCTCGAATGATGACCGTTCCAATACAGGGAGTTTCCACTCTTTGACGGGTTCTTGCAGGATCGTAAGATTACGATCTTCCTGCTTAAATTTTATCAATAATAACCTTGCTTGTATCAGAAGCTCATTTTTCGATTTACCCGTAAAACGAAACGCTCCAATATAGATCAGTATTTGCACACCCTCAATGCCTATCGGGATACGCCTGATAAAATCTTCGAGAGACTTATAATCTCCATTTCTTTTTCGTTCTTCAGGAATAAGTTGACTGATCTTCATTTCCAGACTTTGCAGGTGCATGAAACCGAGGTAAACATCTCTCCCGTAAATGGTAGTTTCGTATTCGCTTTTGTTTACGCAAGGGTTCAGCACATTTGCACCGGACATCCTTGCTTCGTGTACATACACCTCGGTACGGTAAAAGCCGCCCATATTATTGATTACGGCAACCATAAATTCCATTGGGTAGTAAACTTTCAGATATAAGCTTTGGTAGCTTTCCACAGCATAAGATGCGGAATGCGCTTTACAGAACGAGTAACCGGCAAATGATTCGATCTGCCGATAGACCTCCCGGCTTAATTCTTCGGGATGTCCTTTCTCTTTGCAAGATGCAAAAAAGTTTTCCTTTACTTTCTGTAATGCAGCTAATGACCTGCCTTTACCGCTCATGGCACGACGGAGGATATCACCATCAGCAGCCGATAACCCGCCAAAGTGCATGGCAATCTTTATTACATCCTCTTGATAGACCATGATCCCATAAGTGTCGCCTAAGTGTTCCTTAAAAACATCGTGAAAATAGTCGAACTTATCAGGATAATTATGCCGAAACACATATTCTTTCATCATCCCGCTCTGGGCAACTCCCGGACGGATTATGGATGATGCGGCAACGAGTGTTTTGTAATTATCGCACTTCAACCTGCGTAGCAATCCCCGCATAGCCGGGGATTCGATATAGAAACAACCGATTGTATTTCCCCTGCTCAGAAATTGGTTACAGACTTTTTCATCCTTTGAAATGGAGGTATCCCGGATATCGACGTTGATCCCTTTGTTCTTTTTAATGAGCTTTACAGCATCATTGATGTGTCCGATACCTCTCTGGCTTAAAATATCGAATTTTTCAAAGCCAATATCCTCGGCAATGTGCATGTCAAACTGTACTATCGGAAAGCCTTTAGGGGGCATTTCCAAGGCTGTGTAATTGGTAATAGGTTCTTCGGAAATAATGATCCCACAGGAGTGCATACTGCGTTGGTTGGGATATTTTTCAAGCATCTTACCGTATTTATGCACCAATTTTACAACCGAATTATCATCGTGTTTTTCAGCAGGAGTTGTCGTTAATGAATCAAGTTCCTCTTTGGGTAAACCGAAAACCTTACCCACTTCACGAAAAATAGAGCGGTACTTAAATTCCACGTTCGTTCCACAAAAAGCCACATGCTCTTTTCCGTACCGATCAAAAATATATTGCAGGATTGCATCCCGTTCCTGCCAGCTCCAATCAATGTCAAAATCGGGCGGTGTCTTGCGGTTCAGGTTGAGGAAGCGCTCAAAATACAGGTCAAGCTCTAATGGGCATATATCTGTAATACCAAGGCAATAGGCAATGATGCTATTTGCCCCGCTGCCTCGTCCTATGTGCATAAAGCCCATACTGTTGCTATACCGTATAATATCCCATGTAATGAGAAAGTAGCCACTGAAACCCAATTCGTCAATTACCTTCAGCTCCTTTTCTATCCTCTGCCGGGCAGTAGCATTGTTTTTTCCATAGCGCTTTTCCAATCCTGCATAAGCAAGCGTACTAAGCAATTTGACGTCGCTTATCTTACTGCCGGTATAAAACTTCTTGTTTTTAGGTGTGCTGAAGTCAAATTCAAAATGACAACTTTCCATTACCCGTACAGTATTGGCGATGATCTGGGGATAATCTTTGTAGCTATTAAGAAGATCTTCAATACCTCTCATTTTCTCCTCCGGGCAGCAGTAATCCTGCTCATCAAGTTTAGAAAGGATTACATTCCTGTCAATTGCCCGTAGAATGCGGTGCAGGTTATGTTCTGTTTTATTCGTTATGGTCACAGGAGACAGGATCACCATGCTATTCAATCGCTTCTTCCATTCAGGACGAAAAAGCATGCTCAATTCTTCCGGCCGAATACCGATGAATTCATTTTCTTTTAGGGTTTCAGGTGTATTGGATATTGGATATATCACGTTAACGTTCCGGAAATCGGGTGCAATGGCAGGCAATGCTGTTCCCTCACAGTTGTGTTCGGTAAGCAAACGACATATTTCCCCGATACCGGACTGCTTCTTAGCCAAGGCGATATACAGTAAACGGTTGTCCTTCCGGATTTCCATGCCTGCAATGGGTTTAATGCCTGCCTGTTGACATGCTTTTGTAAAATCGTATATTCCCGTAACGGTATTAATATCGGTTAGTGCCAGTGTGGTAACATTACAGGCTCTTGCCTGCTCTACCAACATATTGATCGGAATGGTTCCATAGCGCAAACTATGGTAAGAATGACAATTCAGGTACATCTTACTTTCTCCCCGTCATAAATCTAAACCCAGCCGCACGCCCGATCTTATCGTATCCGAAGCGGTTTTTGATGTGATCCATTGCCTGATACAGCGATACCATTTCCTGCGTGTCCTCGAAAAGATTAATCTGTAAATTACCATGTACAAGATTAGTAAGCCGGATACCGATCAGACGTATGCGCATGCGTCTGTTATAGAGCTTATCAAACAATTCTGTCACACATTGCAATAAGGTATGATCCGCCGATGTATAAGGTATGCGGGATTGCTTTGTTTCCGTATCAAAGTTAGCATAACGGATCTTCAGCACTACTGTTGATGTAAGCCACTGTTCGGAACGCAGCTGAAACGCCAGTTTTTCCACCATATCCGAAATCAATGCCCTAAGTACAAAAAGATCAATGGTGTCCCGGTCAAAGGTATGTTCTGTCGAGATGGACTTTCTTTCCGTGTAGGGTTCAACCGGAGTATTGTCAATGCCATTGGCTTTCTTCCACAGTTCAATACCGTTCTTGCCGATCATCTGTTGCAGGACTTCCACAGGCATATCCGCCAATGTGTGTATCTGACGGATTCCGATCCGTGACAACAGCTGGAAAGACGCATCGCCGACACCGGGAATTTTTTTGATGGATAACGGATTCAGGAACGGGCGCACCATTTCCGATGGAATTTCCTTTTTACCTATCGGCTTTGCTTCACCTGTACCAATTTTTGCAACTGTCTTATTAACGGATAAGGCAAATGAAACAGGCAGTCCGGTATGTCTGGTAACGGACTGCATCAGCTCCTCGGTCCACTTGTACGCACCAAAAAACCTGTCCATTCCCGAAATATCCAGATAGTGCTCGTCAATACTGGCTTTTTCCACCACAGGGGCTTTTTCTTCGATTATTTCCGTGACGGTATGCGAAAGCCTGGAATACATTTCCATATCCCCTTTAATGACCTTTGCTTCTGGACAAAGCCGTAATGCCATTTTGATCGGCATTGCCGAACGCACACCGAAATATCTTGCTTCGTATGAGCATGAAGCCACCACTCCACGATCCCCTCCACCAATGATTACAGGTATTCCATTTAATTTATCATTATTCAACCGCTCACAGGACACAAAAAAAGTGTCCAGATCCATGTGTACCACCGCACGTTCCATCTATTTCTCCTTTCTCCTCGTATGCTAACAAAATTAGTACGTATTGTATCAGAATTACCTATATTTGTTGCTAAATTTTGTAGCAATGTCAAAACTATCTGAAAACATGCGTTATCTGCGCAGCCAGCTGAACTCCTCTCAGCAAAAGATCGCAGATGATCTTATGATAACGAGGGGGCGATACGCAAAATATGAGGATGGAGCTGCTGAACCTCCGGTAGAATTGCTCATTCGTATCTCACGGTATTTTCACATCAGCATAGACCTGTTAGTTTCTATTGATCTACGAAGGTTTCCCTTGAAGGAAATAATTGATTTACCCGATAACCGTATCGTCCTGCCAATCGTAGTAGATGGCTCAAAGGAAAATAAGATCGAAATTGTACCACATAAGGCGTCAATGGGTTACCTGAACGGCTATGCCGATCCTGACTATATAGAAAGTCTGCAAACAATTTCGTTGCCATTTTTGGGAACAGGTAAGTTCAGGGCATTTCCCGCAGAAGGGGATTCAATGCCTCCCCATAAAGACAGCTCTTATATCATCGGAAGGTACGTAGAACGGATGGATCGCCTAAAAAAAGGAAAAGGATATGTTTTTATCACAAGAAACGAAGGTATGACCTACAAGCGTTTGGTAAAAGTAGAAGAAGAACAGTTGCTTGTTAGTGCCGACAACGAATTTTACGAACCGTACAGGATTCCATTTACCGATCTTTTGGAAATTTGGGAGTATGCAGCCAGTATTGCCACACAGGAATTTACAAGGGAAGATTTTAATTTAGATCATCAGACGGTTATACAGATGTTCCGGGAACTTAAAAATCAATTAAAAGATATTAAAGGCTGACAGATTCTATTTCTATGGAACTGAAAAAATATCCGAACAAATCCGCAACCTTTTGCGGTGAAAATGAGCGACGATAAGTAAGCGAGGTTTTCGGCGCAAGGGGTTGCACCGCTTTAAATGCGAAAATACGCTTCCGACGAAGGAAGGATGTGTATTTTCGCCGCCCGATTTGGGTTATCAGGCAACTTTTATCGGCTGTGAACGGAAATCTTTCAGATGGAGAAAAAATCCCCTGTGTTCGGTCAATCCGTTGCGGAACAAGCTCCACAAAAGTGAACAGCCCATTTGAGCCAATGAGGAGTTTATATACAAGTCCTGCTTTTCGAGTGCTTCTGCCAAAGAACAGCTTGGCGTGTTATCCTCCTGCTCGGAGTGTTTCAGCAGGTCGCCAAATTCATCCGTAATCATTGGCAGGTTGGCTACGGTTTCAAATCGGTCGGACTTCGGTTGCGAAATATCGCCAATGGTAGATAACAACACTTGTCCCGAATATTGACTGTTGCCGTAATCCAGCCAATACTTGGGCTTATGGTAGTAATATTTACCGTTGTGCAATGCTTTCAATATTTCAGCAACGTCAAACCTCGCCTTTACACTGTCAACACAGGTAATGAAGATAGTAGCCTGTGCGTTTTCGGGCAGTTTACCTAAACTATTTCTCTCAAACTTCTGTATTTCGGCTTTCCAATCTGTACCCGAAAATCGGTTGGCACGGTTGATAAGTGCGACGGACTTGTACAAACCTGTTTCGCACTGTGCAAACCGCTGTCTTCCCAAATTAGCCTCGGTAACAATATCATCATCCCAAAGCCGAACAGACAATCCTGCGTGTCCTAACGCTAAAAGACTGCTGTTCATTTCCATTAAGGCTGTCAAAACTTTTGAGCCTGTGCCACCTGCACCGATAAGGTTTACCGATACGGGATTGGTGGCATTTATCAAATGGTTATCGGTAAAGTGGACTTTTATTCTATCTGTGTTCATCGCATTATATCTTTTAAGGTTAAATTACTTCTGGTTAATACTTCCATTGGAAAGGCTTTGCCTGTGGTAATAAGGCTTTCCCAAAGACTTACACAATTTACTTTTATCGGGTTATAACCGTGTATTAAGTGGCTGAAATAGCTGTTAAAGAAAAATCCCTCCCATGCGTGGGTAAATTCCTCCAATGAAGCGGTTTTCTTTATCCTTATATCTACCGTCCCCATACAGACACTTCCATCTTCGTAAACGTTGAAAAAGGGCGCATTGTACAGCTTTGTTCTTTCGGTCGGTCTGCGGTTTCCTGCCAAAGCAAAAACCGATAAGCCGTTCCGGTCTGCTACCCATAGCATAGGCGGTACGCTTGCCCTGCCTTTGGGTATGCCCAGGCTTTGCGTAAAATACAATTCTCTTTGCATGGCTTTTGTAAACCATATCACGGTGTTACCCATTGGGTTAAAATGCAAAATCTGACTGCTCATTATTCCCTGCGGTTTCAGTAAAGGTTCCTTTTCTTCATTTGCAGTTTTCAAAGCCTTTGCCAATCGGTTTGCTTCCCTTATAGTCAAAGGGTGCGCATTGACCGGCATACCGTTTTTATCCATATCGAAATGTTCTACATACGTATCTTGATTTTTCCCTGTGGTCTGATAAAAAACCAATGCCGATTTGGGATAGTAAAGCGTTCCAAAATCCTGTGTTATATCATTCATAGTCGCTGTTTTAAAGATTGTTTAAAATGTAAGCAAGTTTATCAAGCATGGGCAATAGCCGGTTCTCAAACTCCAATGTATTGGCGCTTATGTCGCCTCCGTCAAAACGTTTGATAATAATAGGTTCTTCCATTTGTCCGTACTCCTGCAATTCAGTGTTTACAGTTTCGATGAGATTATCTGTTAACCACCCCGTGCTATCCGCAAAGAATGAAACATACCTATCCATAGGGATGATATCCTCCCTGTCTTCCTCGTCTGCTTCGCCATTGGGTCGGGCATTTCGGAACACGCTTTCGTTGGGATATTGTTGATAAAGGGCGTAGGCTTCCTGCGCCAAATTAAAGCATTCCTTATCTGTATGGTCTTTGATTTTAAAGCGGTCTAAACGGTTTTTAAACAGCTTTAAATTTTTTTGGTTGAAAATCTTCTTCTCTATACGGTCGCCTATCCATTCAGCTTGCTCTATTTCCCTAAGATGGTGTGCCACATCTTCTTCGTAGTCATCCTGCATTACCCAATCCTTCAACATTTCATATATCCAATACAGGTAACTGTTTTCCTGCCTGTAATAAGGAATGTCGGCAATGTGGTACAGATAACTGCAAACTGACAAGAGCAATCGGGCGGTTTGCTTCCGCTTAGGTTCTTTCAGCCATCGAAATAAAGGTACTACGGGAATGTAATACAAGGTTGCACCTGTGCAGTACCTTTCCTCGCTTGTGAAAAACACTTTCTTACCATCCTGTATCAGTCTGATTTCTTCCCAATCCTTTATTTTAAGCCTTAACTGTTCTTCGGTATCTTTTATAGCCAGTGCTATATTGTAGGGATACTCCAATGATTGTGTTGGTTTGGGAGTGATACCGTAATGCTCTGCCAATCGGGAAAGGGAGATATAAAAATCCCTTTCCATTTTGGCATTATCCCTGTAAGCCTGTACGGCTTCTGTTTCGTTCAGTCTTGGCAGAAATGAAGTCCTTAGAAAACCATTGGCAACATGATTACAGGTACAGATTGCTGTTTGTCCTTTTGGATTTCGTTTGCGTCTTTTGGTCTTTGCATCCAATTTGCGAACTCGCTTAACTGGCGGTGCAACTGCCTTTGCTTCGGTTCTCGGGGCATTTGGAATGTACCCGATACGGTATGTCGTTGCATAAGTCATTGTTTTACTGTTTTGTTTAACCTTTTGTTCCCATAGCACTTTCAAAGCGGTACTGTACCGCATCATCCTTAATCTGTGGGGCTGATACTTTTGCAGTTGTCAAAATGGGGTATGTATTGGAATAAAAATTCAATACTGCCTGTACACTCCATTTGGGTTCGGGGTCTGTCAATCTGATTTCCTGTCCCTTGTCGCTGAATAGGAATACCCTTTCTAATTGCGTTGCTAATAACATGATTTCTGATTTTAAATGTTAATATTCGTCGTCTTCCACATCGTCAAATTCCATTTCCTCCGATTGAGAAAATAACTCCTCCTTGTGAGAAGATGCATCATTTGTCTGTTGCTCCTCTGTTGGCACATTCCCAAAAAGGTCTGGTGCAAACCTGGCAGAAAGTTCCGATCTGCGTTTGCGAATGGTTTCGGCATGTTCGGGGAAATCCTTTGTTCCTGGAAGTTTCATCCATGCTTCTTTCGGCTTTTCTGCCTTGTCAAGTTCGTCAACCTTCGCCATTGCTTCTTTATACTTCTTATCTTTGGCATCCTTTTCCGATTTCGCTTTATCGGCTTTTTCCTTTTCCATTGCCGATTGCTTTTTGGCTTCTTCGAGTTGCTTCATAAAGGCTTCCATATCTACCATTAAGCCCGAAGCGGTCTGAATAGGTACGGTTATCTTATCAAAAAAACCGTTATCGAGTTCCTCGGCTGTTCCCCGAAGATTATAGGGAGGAATTAATTTCTTTGCATCATCTCCGCATTGCTCGTTTTGAAGCAATACCGATACGATTAGGTTGTTTTCCACTCCCTTTGCTATGGTAAGTTGCAGGCTACCTGCAACGTCCAAATGTGACATCTGACTGAAAAAATTTGTTTCCATTGTTCTAAAAATTTAATTTGTTGTTGTAATTCCTGTTATAATTCCGAATATTCACAAAGCCAATCTGTATGTACTCCGTTTGGTGTAAAATGGTATTCATTGGCTTTTATGGTTTGCTGTACGGCTTCATCACTTGTCATATAATCATAAGTTTCTTCAAGGCTTTTATACAAATATTCGTTTAGCCTTTCCAATATTTTTTTTGTCCATTTGTCCAACTTTGCGAGTTCTTCCTCAATTCGGATATAGTCCCTGTTTGATTTCCGGTACAGATAATTTTGTGAGCGGTAATGCAAAAAATAATATCTGTGTGATGTTTCTGTCCATATTTCCATTTCTATTATCTCTTGTTCAATGAGGTTAACGATGCGTGGGGGTATTGGACAACTTTCAGCATTCAGTTCCAATGTAGGTGCGTAGCTTTTCCACCCTTGTTTTTCCATGCTTTTGATAAAGGCAGCTGTATCTATCTTTGATGCAAAGCAACTACCGTCCCCCTGTGAATAAAAACCTCTGAAGTATATCTCTTTCGGGTTTACAGAAATTCCCATTGTTTCGCAGATATTCGCAAAGTCTTCGTAATCGGCATCCCACCAACCGTGACCCGTATTGATGTACCGAAAATGTTCTGTTGCTTTCTCCTGTGCTTCCTTTTCCAGTTCTGAAAAGGTATAAAGCGGTATTTTAATTGTCTTCATTGTCCTACTTTATTGTTATCAATCGTCATTAAATAATCTTTGTATCGTTCCGTTATATCACTGCCTTTTCGGAAACTACCTCTTGAATAGCTGTAATGTTCCTCAAAAAACTTTATTTCCTTTATTGTAAGGTCTATCACATAGCGGTAAGTCGCATTAATACGCCTGTCATCCATTGTACAGTGTTCAGAAAGTAAAGCCAGCTCTTTTTCTGTGTCTTCCTGTTCGAAAAGAGGCAATAACAATCGCTCCACGATATATCCCTGTTCGGGTGCACTGCTACTGTCTGCAACACAAATGATGTTTTTGCCGTTGCTTAATTTGATATGAAGGTTTGAACGTGTCATAATTACTGTTTTTAGTATGTGAATAAATTGTTTTTTACTTACCCTATATGGGCGTTTATCCGAAACTGCTGTACCACCTCGTCCGCTTCCTGTGGACTTTTGACATTGGAAAGTTCTACTGTAAGTGCTTCAATCTTCTCTACGGGGATCAATGGAGAGAAACCGTATTCGAAAACCTTACCGCTAACCCTGACAAGCACCCTATAAGGCTTGGTCATATATTTGCGTAACCTCTGTGCCTGTAAGCCATACTCAATGTTTGCGGTACTGCTGTACAATTCGTTGAGTTGCTCCATGCGCCTGTATCTCCCGTATCGTACCAATGCAGATTTACCTTTTCTGCGTTTTGGCTTTCTGCGGTATCTTAGATCATCCCAAAATTTGTCATACGTATAATCGGGATATTCCTTGCACAGTATATCGTAAGCAAAAAGAGGTTGTTTCTTGTATAGCCTTCTTGCTTTGCGCATCCTGCGGATATTCGCCAGTCTTTGGGGTGTGAACGGTTTGCCCATTTGTCAGATGTATTTTTGTATATCAGCAGAAACTTTTTTGTTTTCCTCACTGGCAAGCTCCCAATGTTTTGCCATCTTGCACAGAATAGCGTGATAGATTATTTTAACTATTCTATAATCCTCTCCCTTGTCATGTTTGTAATCAAGCACAGAGAGATTAAGTATTTCATTCAATAGTTCTTCGATTTCCTCTAAAGGTGGGTTAGCTTCAAAAAATCTTTTAAACCGTTCTTTTAGTTCATCTTTAGTCATATCGCTTGTTTTATAGTAGGCTACCGCCATTTAAGACGGTAGCCTTAGATTATTAATTCCAGTTAAAAATATCTGCTCCGTCCTTTGCGAAGGCTGTACACCAATCGAATGCTTTCTGCGCCTTCATCTGTGCGGTACCACCCATTACGATAGATTGCAGTTTGGCTTCATCGTCCTTGTAATTGCGTACATTCTGATAGTAGCCTGTGACAGCATTGTATGCTCCGAAAACTGTACCCATAGTTGTTTCCATCTGTTGCGTATCGGACATCATAGCGTATGCGAAGGCATCATTGACGGAGTTTTTAAATACCGTGGACATCTCGTCCTCATTGCCCTGCCTGATGTGCTTCATTGTTTCATTGTTGGGACATAGCGCTACCTGTATGAGTTTTTTGACCTGCTCATCCGTGATACGAATTTTAGTCCATTGGTTAAAAATGCCCTCTAATTCGTTGCTTAGCTGGTTGCTAATTCCCATAACCCTGTGAGCTTCCTCCAAACGTTGTTTTGCTCCCGAAGTATGGCGAATACGGATTACATTAGACATATTGTGCAAAGAGGCATTCAGTGTATTTTGACATACGATACGGATAGGTGTGAACGCTGCCGTAATACTTCCCGAACCATCGTGCGAGGTTGTTAGAAAGATGTACTTTTCGGTTACATCATCGCCCTTGCCGACCCTGATATAATCGGGCAATTTAGCCGTGATAAAAATCCGTTCGCCATTGCCTAATGCCCCTGCGGTTTCGTACAGGATGCCATCGTCACCACCTACTATCGCATCAAAAAAGGCAAATGCTTCGCTGTTCTGTACGATGTGGTAATCTTTCCCGACACTGCTACCCAATACCTGCTCGGTATCTGTACGATAGGTAAAGAAACTGCTTTCGGATTCGATATTGTTACCGCTTGGTAAATGGTGCGTGTTGGGCAGTTTGGCTATCTCGTAGTCCAATCCTGCAAACTTGATTGCTTCCGCACTTGTGGGGTATTCCTCTACAATCTGTCCCAGACCGTGCCATGCTTTTTCCTGTACACTGAAGAAACTGTATTTTCCTGTTCTTGAGTTTAAATTGAGATTATGTGCCATGATATTAAAAATTAAATGATTACTACTGATTGATTAAAATGGTACGTCTTGCCCGCTACCGTTGGTATTGCCCTGTGCAGACCTGCGTCCCTGTGTGTTTTCCGTTGGGGCTTGCTGTTCCTGTTCCCGATACCCTCCACCCAAAAACCTAATAATGGAGGTGTTGAAATTCAACCCTGCATGGGCTTCCCCGTCATTACCTACCCATGCTCTCGCCGTTAGCCATCCTGTTAGCTCCACCAATGTGCCTTTGGTTAGAAAATCTGCAATCTTAGCCGTGCGCCAATAGGAGCAACTGTAATACTCAGTAAGCTGTACACGCTCTCCGTTCCTGTTGCGGTAACTGTCGTTCACTGCTACGGAGAAACTAACGACCTTGCCGTTACCTGCTGTGCGGACTTCCGCATCCCTTGTTAACCGTCCTGTGATGTTCATAATGCTTGTATTTTTAATGTTAAACCATATTGTTTTTAGCTTTCTGTTCCGCTATCGCTCCACGCGACTTTTTCCCAAAAGAAAAAACGGAAAAAAAGAAAGCACAGGAACCCAATGCGGCGACATGAAAAGGCAAGGAATTTTTTGATTTAATGGGGGGAACCCTCTGGGGGGAGGCCGTTCATTCAAAAAAATCCTTGCGGGATGCGGGTCGGGGGCGTCGCATTACCTTTGCTGCCCTTTTGGTCCCGTTTTTTTGGGGAAAAGTCAAATATTTTAATACTCATTAAGAATCAATGGAGATTAAAGTGGGAAGCAAAGACAATAGAGTAATTTAAAGACACTTGAATACAAGCTTTTAAAATCTTTATTTAATTATATTTGTAAACAATAAAAGATGTAAAGTATATTGCTTTAGAATAGTCAACCAATTATTTCTGGAGTTTTTTATATTTTAAAAATTAAGAAGTAATTACCACTTATTATTAATTTATAGAAATGTCAAGACCTTTCAATTCAGATTTAGTAATAGCTGAGAGAATAACCCAACCAAGTTTGAGAGCTTATCATGTGGGTTTTGACCAAAATAAATTTAGATTACAACCTTTAGTAGATACTATTAGAAGTGTAATACCGGAATATGCTTTAGGATATCATCAAGGTAATAATATTCCATATACAGAAGTGGTTGAGCGACTGCAAGAAGCCGCAAAAACCGTTTATACAACGGATAAATATAAAAGAAGAGGAGAATTTGGAGAGCTGATACTTCATTTGTTATTGAGAGATTTTTGTAATTCTATCCCATTGATTTCTACTATATTTTTTAGGGATGCACCCAATGTACCAGCACATGGTTTTGACGGTGTACATATTACAATTAATGGTGAAGATAAGAAGCTATGGTTAGGAGAATCTAAATTATATAAGTCGGGGAAGGACGGTATAACTGATTTAGTTGGCGACATTGAAAAGCACTTTAATGCGAATTATATCCAACAGCAATTCAGTCTTATTACGAGGAAGCTACCGGAACAAACCCCGGAAATATCACATTGGCGGAAACTTTTACATAAACATCAAAAACTTGATGTAATCTTTTCAAGCATTGTAATCCCTATGGTATGTACCTATAATAGTGATCTTTTTACTAATCACAATGATGAGACGAAGGAATATCTCGAGGATTTCGAGAGGGAATGTTTGTCTTTACATGCTGATTTCTTAAAGAAAAACAAGCAATCTAATTTAGAGATTATTTTACTTCTATTGCCGGTTCCGGATAAAGACGAATTAAATAGTGAATTGGATGCCCGCTTAAAATCAATGCAAAAAATATGACGTTTACAGATATTAACTCGGCAATTTTGTTCATTTCAAATGCTGCTGTGATTAATTATGATGAAAGTTTTGCCTTATCACAATTTTGTTCCATACTACTGGAAGGTAAAGAAAGTGAAAGCGAAGGACGAGATCTGGTAATCAGAGTGCGTGACGCCTGGGACAAAATTCCAGAAAATACAAAGCCTATTTGGAATATGCTAACGGAAGCTTCTGGTCTTTACCCTTATGTTGATCCTGAAGACCTGTCACAAAGTGCATTAGTGCGGTACGAGTACCATAAGTCCCCATTTCTTAAAGATGTTTATTTACATGAGCAACAGCAGATATTATCAATAGAGTTGCATAATAAACGTTCCGTAGTTGTAAGTGCTCCAACAAGCTTTGGAAAAAGCCTTTTAATTGAAGAAATAGTAGCCAGTAACTTATATCAACAAATTGTAATCATACAACCCACTTTAGCCCTGCTGGATGAAACCCGAAAAAAACTTTTAAAATATCGTGATAGATATAAGGTTGTGGTTTCAACGAGTCAAGAACCAGATAGTACCAAAGGGAATATTTTTTTATTTACAGGAGAACGTGTCGTAGAATATGAGTTTTTTCCTCAAATAGAATTTTTTGTAATAGATGAGTTTTATAAACTTAGTTTAGAGCGAGATGATGATCGTGCCATTACTTTAAATCAAGCTTTTCATAAATTATTGAAATACACTAATAAATTCTATTTGTTGGGACCAATGGTCAAGAATATTCCTGTAACATTCAAGAATAGATTTGACCTAATCTGGTTTCCTACTGAATTTGCTACGGTGGCTGTAGATGAAAAAAGTCTGGAAATCACGAATAGGGTAAAAGCAACGGAGAAAAAGGAATTAAAAAAGAATGCACTCTTTGAATTTTTAGCATCTAAAGATGAGCAAACACTTATTTATTGTTCATCTCCTAATAAGGCCACCGCTTTATGTTTGGAATTTATAAATTATTTAAAAGAAAACAATTCATCTTCTTTTGTTATTGACACTTCTGGAAATAAAGATATTATTGATTGGATCGCAGAGAATATAAACCCAAGGTGGTCATTGATTGAGGCTTTAAAACAAGGATCCGCTTCGCATCATGGGGCATTGCCCAGACATTTAGGAAGTTCTATTGTGGATCAATTTAATAGTGGGTCAGTCAGATGGCTATTTTGTACATCAACATTGATAGAAGGCGTCAATACATCAGCAAAAAATGTGATTTTATATGATAAAGAAAAAGGAAAAATTCCTATAGATTTTTTCGATTACAAAAATATAGCTGGACGCTCCGGAAGGATGAAAAAGCATTTTATAGGGAACGTTTATCGATTTGAAAAAAAACCTGATCAAACAGAACTTTTTGTAGATATTCCACTTTTTAATCAAGAAAATGCTCCATTAGAAATTTTAATTTCATTGGAAGATTCAGAATTAGAAAATACAGCGAAACAACGTTTGGAAGAATTTAATAATCTTCCTAAAGATCTGCAAGATGTAATAAAAAGAAACACCGGTATCAGCATCGAAGCTCAACAAAAAATTATTGCTGAACTTGAAGGAGACTTACCTAACAATGTTGAGATGCTTAATTGGAATCAATTTCCAACATACGATCAGTTAGTTTACTTATTGGAATTATGTTGGAAGCATTTGCTAAAACCTGGAGAAAATAAGGCTGATGTCCGCAACGCCAAACAACTTAGCGTTTTGACAAATAAATATTCAAGATTAAAATCCGCAAACGCACTTATTAATACTACAATAAACGAACCTTATTGGATGGAGCTACTTCCAGACGAACAAGTCAGAATTGATAAAATTTCATTTTTTATTTTGAATGTCACCAGACATTGGTTTGATTATAAGCTTCCTAAATGGTTATCGGTTATGTCAGAATTACAGGAATACGTTCTTGCTAAGCATAATTTACCACATGGGAATTATACCTATTTTGCAACAAGTTTGGAACACGGTTTTTTACCTTCAAATCTTGCTGCATTAACGGAGTATGATATTCCAATTTCAGCTATACGAAAACTTCAACCGATTCTTAACCATGACAGAACCCCAGAAGCACTTATAAGACTTATAAATCAACTGTCGGAAACAGAATTGTTAAAAAGGAAATTACTTCCCTACGAGATAAATAAAATTCGCCAGGCATTCTGATATCTATGTAATCATCAAGTGTAAACTTACTTCTTAATGACCAAATGCCTTTGTGCCGGATCATCCAGCAGACGCTCCATTTCTGAACTATTGTCCGTAAACAATTCTTTTGATTATTTCAGCAGAAGAAGCAAATCATTTATTTTTGATACACGTGCCGTTACTTGCAATTCGGATCAGAATATTCACAAACAGGTAGGACTATAAGCTACGAATCAATATCTTCAAAAATACTTCTTGTTTCCTGGTCGGATTCGTGAACTTTTTCATCCTTCATTGGGGTCTTACTTTCATTTATTTCTTCCGGGATGGTATTATTTACAATCCAATCGTCTATATTTTCGATTTCATCCTCAATTAGTGTTTCTAAGTCGGGTACATCGGGATAATATTCCTGTAATAGCGATAAATTGCTTTTTAAGGAATACATGTGATATTCTGCATCTTCATTGTTTTCTCGGTATTTGGATTTCCATAGTTTGGTCATTTCAGAAAGAGGTAACACAAGCAATTCGTTTTTAATTCTATCCTTTAATTCCAATAATTCATTATCATGGAAAAGAGATTGAATTTCCTCTGACTCCAAGAAATCAAGGTTTTCTCCGGTTAATGCGTATTTAGCAATTTGTTTGGTTATCAAGAGTCTATTTTTTTCTGGTAATAGACCGTTTTTGACAAAAATCACAGCCAATTCAATTTCACGAGGGACGTTCTTAGATAAATCTGGTTGGGAAATATCTTCATATATAGCTGGAAATTGTTTAACATACATTTTTAAAAAATTAGGAGAACATCTTCGGGAAAGAAAAGAAACCAGCCCCCATTTAGCGAAATATATTGCCCAACTTTCTGTTTTGAATTTTTTCGTTTTTGTATAATCTGTTAATTTATTCAGAACAGAAGGAAATAAGTTTTGTGGAATAATTGTTGCACCCTGTAATTTTACATTTCCGCACGTAATCTGATCCAGTAATTTGTCAGTATCACTCCCTTTTATGTAAATCTCTAAAAGTTCGGTGTTTTTCACGAGATAACGTGCAAAGGCATCACCAATAGTGGGGTGCTTATATTTCCATATATGTTGGTCATCTTCGATCTGAACATGGACCATACTGCCAGACATGGCATTTAATGCTTCTATACATTTATTTAATGAACTACCCATTCGGGAGAGTGATTCGTTTTCCAGTTGCGATAGGCTGATAGGAGATAATAAATTACTATTGTTCATGTATATTAAAGCTAATGCTGCCTTACTATCTTTATCGAGATCACTAATGACATCAATTAGAAAACCCTCTTGACGTTCCACAAAATCATCAATCCAATAATTAGTCAAATGTAATTTACTTGTAAAGTATGGATCAGAAAGCCTACGGGCTGTTTCGGGGATAAATCTTTTATTCTGCGCAACCGATTCGAGAAAAGGTTTGATTTCCTTTCGAAAGGTCTTAGATTGCTTTCCCAATTTAATATGATTATACAGCATTTGACGTTTCTCTTCTATGCTCAGATCATGGACATCCACAACAACCTGACTTTCGTTAAGCAGTGGAAAGACATTGCTTTTTAAATCTTTTTTCGCAGCGTTGTAAATATAGTCCCTGGAAGTCATTATAATTTTTGCACCGCGAGAAATCATCGTGACAATCTGAGGCATTACGCTATTCCAACTATAAACAAGCGGAGATTCATAGTGAGTTGCACCAAAGGCATCGTCAATCCAGAATAATTGATTAGGTTCATCCGGATTCCAATGTTTTACCACATCTTCTGCTCGATGTAACTTCAAGGTAGCAGCCTGCCATTGATCTAAAGCTCCCATTGCCAGCAATGTTGCTATCGTAGTTTTACCCGCAGCGGGTTCACCTACTATTAAAACAAAATTATACTCTTCCAGTGCCTCAACAGCCTTATGGTAAGATTTTGTTATGACAACCTTAGCTAACTCGTCTTTTAGAGATTCCAAAAATACTTGAGCTTGACGATAAACCCTTTCATCAATGATCTGTGAAAGATCCCCCAACCCATATACTCGAGGTACCATTCTCCGTAGCTTTGTGTTTTCTTTTATCTGTTGGGATATATATTCATTGCCAAAGACCAGAGAATGTTTAACGCCAAGTTTCTCAAGTTCCGATTTGACCTTTGCTGCCGATTTAGCAGAAATTCCCGCATTTGTCATAATTATATATATATCACAAATCTCTTGCTTTACCAACTCTTTTACTTTTTCGATTTCGTATGAAAAATCGGAAAAAGTGAAGTTTTTGTTTTGTTTTGAAGTAAACTTACATTGAATAACAAATTCGCCTTCAAAAACCTCATTTTTCTGGGTAATCCATTTCCCTGTAAAACTTCCATCCCTTCCTTGATCATTTGAAGGAAGATATGAAAGAGCTGTTTGTCCTAAGATTTCCCTTGTGATGCAATTACAAAGGTCTTGAAAGCTGCGCCACCCCAATAAATGTAAATTGTACATAGTATATATTATTGCCTTAGACTTTAATTGCGTCGTTTTCTAATCTCTTTGACATAGGCTTCCAGAGTCACAACATCGTCTAAAAATTCTTGTGCGGAAGGTATTTCTTCATTAAGTTCTCCTGCCGAATCGTGACCTACCATATACGTGGAGCATTTGGACATATTCTGTTCAACCTTATTATAATCTTCAACTGTTAAATCTACCACTTTGGAAAGCCTTTGTGTCTGAACCTCCCGCCCAAATCTCTTAATCGTATCATTTAGAAAGACTTCTTCAATGAACCGTTCCCACGTTTCCCGTAGCCTACCGTATAGGGTTTGAATCTTTGGTCTAAGAACTTCCTCCGTTTCAGACTTTTCAAGCTTTGCCATTTTTTGTTGTTGGTCCTTTAGAACTCCTATTCTTTTGCTTGTTGACATCGCATCCCAAGGTGGATTATTAAGAATTATTCCTGTCTCCTGTTTGTTCCTTGTCAAGCTATTAACTACTATCGGAACATTCTGTTTATCGGCATGCTCTTGTATCATCATTAAAAATGAAATATCATGTGTAAGCACGACAACTTGTCTTACTGCGGCTTCGCTGGCAATTCTTCCGGCAATCTTATTCCGCCATTTATGATCTAATGACGATACCGGGTCGTCGAAGACTACTGCACTTTTATGTTCAGACAAACTGAGCTCAGCCAAAAACGTTGCTAAAGCGATGCACCTATGTTCCCCCTCACTTAAAATATCCTTTAATGCGGCATTTGAAGCATTGTTCTCACCTAATTTCAAAAAATGATATTGTTTTCCTCTGGCTCCTCTGGTTTCCGCTTCAACTCTAATGTTTCTAAACCCAAGTGCATTTAGCTCATTTTTAAAAGCATCTTTCAAAAGCTGTGTTACGTGCGTTTGTGTTAAATTATTACTTAGAGTGGTCAGAGATCGAGTATTACATTTACCAATAGCTGTGTCTAATGATTTGATCCGCTTTAAACGTAATACCTCGCGATAAGCTTTAGGTCTGAAAGTGTACAACTTTTTTTCGTCCTGGAGATTCGAGCGTTCCGTCTCTAATACTGTCAAACGATCAGCTATTGATTCCGTAAGCAAAACTTTGTTTTCCTCTCCAAGTTTCAGCAATAAAGCATTTATCATAGATTTAGCGTTGACCTGTATAACAGGCAGCTCTATATCTTCTATTAATTCTTCATCTTGAAATAAGTCAATAAGATATTGATGATAAGTTTGGAGCGCAGAAATATAATCCTGTTGGCTAATACGATAACCCTGTACTATTGATTCAATTTCAAGAATGGTAGGTTCGTATGCATCGGTTGAAAAATCCAAAGCATTCAACGTTGCAAGTTCTCCTTCATAAGCACTTTTTGCCTTATCGAACTGCTTTTGCAGATCGTTTTTCACAAACTCTTCAAAGTTTTCAAATCTCTGCTTAGAATCTGCATCAAGCGATTGCAGGCACAGGGGACAGTGAGCATTGGGGTCGGGAAAACTTTCCTTCTGTTTGCTTTCATTATAAAATTTCCGTGCACTTTCCCATAGTTGCTTCCATGTAGCGGAACCAACGCCATTTAGTGGCAAATCTGAGAATATAGCTTCGGAAGATACTTTAAGTGAGTTTGAAGAGGTAATGTAATTGTTTACAGTTTCTTTTATCTTTTGCAACGTTTCATCTGCAAAGAGTTCAGTTTCCAGATTAGCAAAGTAGTTCCTTAATGTCGTAAGGCGACGCATAAATTCGGTGTTGGTTCTGGCCTTATTTTGTGGATCGGTACTTCTAAGCTTTTGAATTTCTTCGTCCAGTACAAGCAGCCTCGCTTCTTTGTTCTCATCCCAATCTGAATTTACAGTCAACTGTTCACGGGTTGTATTCGAATTTATACCCGTTACGAATGTGTGTGATGGACTTGCTTGATTTAACTGTAATACGGAAAAATCAAACCTTTGCAAACTAAGTTTTTGCTTTTCTTCTATCAGTGTATTTTCAATGTATTTCAGTGCGTTTGCAAATTTATCCAACAGGTCTATTCCGTGTGGGATAAACGCAATTTCATCTTCACCCTCCACGTAATGATTAGCACTTGAAGTATCAAAAATGTTAACCGCCCTTAAATCCGGTCGATCAATATTTGTATTAATCAAGGACACACATTCAACATTTCCTGCTTTCGAAAAAAAGACATTTGCCTTTTTATCTGCCAAAACAGCTGCCGGATAGAAAAGATTCGGATGGATAACAGGGCGAATACCTCTTGTTGCACAAACGTGTTTTAATACACTCGCATAACTGGATTTACCAGATCCATTGTCGCCATAAATCAAGGTCAGTCCCGCTGGAGCAAACTCCAATTCTGTTGTATGCGACAAAGCACTAATATTTTCAATATCCTTGATCCCAACCAAGGAAATGTCCGTTGTTCCGCTCGCATTCTGAATAAAGGTTCTTAACGTATTAAAATCAGCCGGGATATAATTAAACTTCAATAAGCCATGTTCATCTTTACAGATATTTTTCAAAAATTGAAGATCAGTTGCGTCAAGGTTATTCTTACGTATCAGTGTATCGACTGTCATTCGCCAAAACTGATTTTTGTTATCTGTCCAATCTACTATCTCGTCGAGTATTGCCATAATAATGATTAAGGTTTGGTGAATACGAATATAACCCATTTATTTGAATGTTTTTATGACACTCAATCAAAAGATTTCTACTTCTTAATCACCAAATGCCTTTGTGCGGGATCATCCAGCAGCCGTTCCATTTCTGAGCTGATAATATCCTGTATGTCCTGCCTGATCTGCATAAAGTTCCGCTGTACCATTGCGTTTGTGACGCTCCGCACTTCGGGAATCGGCTTATAAGCATCCTCTTCCGCTTTGAGCGCTTCATGATCGTTGATAATCTCACAGTGAAATACTTTCTGCGCGATCTTTTGCGTAGGATCATCGGCTACCATTCCTACAAACTCACCACTGCTAAGACCTGCGATCTTAGATGGCGGTATTGCTGATTCGAGCTGTTTGCTTTTGCTGATGGACGTGTCCCCGCTATTGATCGAATAGCTTACCCGATCCTGCATGATCTTACCAAAGCGTTCTGACAGCGATCGGGCCGTATCGCCAACCACTTGGCCACTGACAATATTTCCTGTAATGTTGACGATGACATCCGCCTGCTCCCGTCCGTAATCCTTTCTCATCTGGCTGAAATCCTGAACGCCTAAACAGGTAGCGACTTTATTACTCCGTGCCGTTGCAATCAGTGAATCAATTCCATTCAGATAGATCGTCGGGAACTCATCAAATATAAGGGAAGACTTTATTTTTCCTTTCTGGTTGACCTGCTTTACCAGACGATTGACATACAGGGATAACACGGCTCCATATATCTGAATTTTTTGCGGATTATTGCCCATACAAACTACCTTAGGATCATCAGGATTGTTTATGTCCAACGTAAAATCGTTGCCGGACAGCACATAATAAAGCTGGGGTGATGCCAGTCTCGCCATTGCCACTTTAGCCGAAGCAATCTGCCCTTCCAACTGCTCCATGACATCATTCAGATAGGCATTGATAAACGGATTGATAAGTACTTCAATTTCCTTTTCAGTCCGCAACAAGGTAAACAGGCTGTCGTAGTCCGCCTGCATCAGCTCGATCACATGCGGAAGCGTACAGAACTCTCCATCATTATACTTACGCAGATACCATATAATTGCCGTTAAAAAATTAATTGGAGATTCTATAAAAAAGTCTCCTTGCTTTTTGATCCATTCCCGGTTTAAACCCAATAAAATTGTTCTTGCCGATTCCGAAGCGTCCGTAATATCCAGCATTGCCGAAGGATCCAGCGCATTGCAGCGGTGCGAACGGTTCAGATCATCAAAATTGATGTAAAAGAATTGAAGCGGCTTTCCGGATTTTCCTTTGCTTTTCAACCAATGATTATAAGCAATGACAGATAAGTCCGGAAACTTAAAATCATAAACGAACATGGTAAATCCCTTTTCGATGTGCTGGCTTATGATATGGCGGATCACGAAATAGGATTTACCAGCTCCGGGTATCCCAACCACGAGTAAGCCCCGAAAGGGATTGATGAAGTTGAGCCAGCTATTGCGTACCTTATTCTTTAACCTGTATCGTGCGGGTAGATTAATGGAATATTCATTTTCAAGCAGGCGCTCCTCCTGCGGAAAAGTTTCGTTTTCTCTGTTGAAAATATCATTATTCAACTTGTCTTTTATGATGCGTGAGAAAAATGTACCTCCCGTCAACACCAGCAGGAATCCGCTGGAAGTAATAATCATATAAATAGCTGCTTTGAATGTTACCGTAAATGATAATGACAGGACTATATAGCTGATAAAATATGCCACTGATCCGAAGATGATATGAATCAGTGCTGTCTTATGATCTAAGGCTTCATCCTTCTTTCCCCGTACTCCCAACATAGAGATCACAAGGAACCCCAAGGCTATCAGTTTTGACCTTATCAAGCTGGTGAACAATCCCGTATTGTGGATATTTCCCATAAGTCTGTCTGTAACTTCATGGGTGAGGCCCCATTGTCTAAAAGCACCGTAGCAGTAGTAATAAAAATGCAGGATTAGAATTGCAATAGCGATGAACCTTGTCATGTCAAGGATTTTTCCCAGCGCCTGCTGATTTTCTGATGTCTGTAAGCTCATAACCGTAATATTTAATTGTTATTATCTAATTGATGTTTTCTCCGTTTTTTGCGCTTGCGTAAGCTCAATTCGTAAGGCAGCCTGTCCGGCACAAATTCCTCCTGCGTCAAGAGGTCTATCAGCTCTGAAACAAAAGATCTGAACTCCGAATTGGTCATGCTTTCTGCGACTGTATTTTCTGTTTTTTCCACCTCGCCCGAAGTGGGTACAGCTCCCTGTTTTACTTTTGCCGGAATTGGCATTTCGGATGTTGATACGGTACACCGTTCCTGAATGGCTTTGGCGCTATAAGCCTTACCGATAGCGCTCCCGTTAAATACACATTTTGTCTTGTGGTCAACATAGGTCAAGCCGTAGATAAAGCCCATTTCATTCTGTCGGATTATCAGGTCTATTCCCTGTCCGTGCAAATAATTTTCAAGTTGCCGGATAGTCGTATTATTTCCTTTCAATGCCAGATCAATAGCATTCTTTATACGAGCCTTATGCTTTAGCCTTGCCTGGTCATTCTTTGTAAAATATTCCTGTAAATTTTTAAGTGTTGGCTTGCTGTAAAACAAGCTTGCTTTAATAGGTACGCCTACCGGATTGCCATGAGGGTCAATCACTCTGTAAAGTAATCCGCTGTGCCTGTACACACGGGAATTTTCATCTCCACGCTGTGCCATGATATTGTACCTTCCAAGCACGGCATTCAGCTCAGGCAGGCTTGTATATTTATATTGCTTTATTACGTGCTCCAATACATTCTGTATTGCTTTTTTTGTTTCCAATTTTCCATAGGCAATCTGTTTCAGATTTACGGGGTCCGGTCTATATAGCTGTTGCGGACCCTTACCTTCCGCTGTAACCAAACCAAATTTTTTCTCGATTGCTTTACGTGCCGGCTCGGACTTTCGTGTGCCGATCAGGTACATATCAATAGTTTTGCCGTCGGTCTGCACATTGGTGGTCACAATGTGGATATGCGGATGACCTGCATCATGGTGCTGATATACCAAAAAAGGCTGATGCGCAAAACCTATCCGAGTCATATAATCATCTGCAATTTCCAGTAACCGGTCCGGTGACAAATCCTTCGCTTCGGAAGGATCGAAGTTCAGGGAGATATGGACGCTCGTACGCTTTGCCCGCTGGGCAGATTCGGTACGCTCCAGCAGACAGTTGAGCCTCACGGTAAAGGTCATATCCTGGGGATCAAGCGGATAATTTCCCGCTCCGATACAAACCGCCTTGCCCTCTTTTATCTTGTTCTCGTTGTAGTTGACAATGCGGTGAATGGAATAGCCGGATTTAATTATTGCAACCATGACTGTGCGATTTTTTTGACATGGTTCTTGATCTCCTCGATCTTGTTGCCGAGTGTCCTTTTCTCAACCTCATTGGCTATGAGCCAGCGTTTAAATTCAGGAACATCCCGAAGCGTATGCAGCTTTTTGACGGACTGGTTATAATTCACACCAATGCGATTGAGCTCCTGCCGGAGCAGGGACAATTCTGTCATTAAATCATCCATTGATTTATTGCGGTAAGCGGTTACGACAGGCTTGTTGAAAATTACTTTCCGCAGGTAGTCACTGATCTTAATACAGGTGGTTTTTTTCCATCTGTTTTCGATGATTTTAAATTCATCTTCGGTTATCCGGGCACCTACTACCCGTGTCCGTTTTGATTGCTTCTTTTCCATCTTCACATCCTCCTTTTCACATTATCAATCATTCCAAAAAATCCCAAAAACTGCCTGAGTTCAAAGCAGTACAAAAATGTTCAAAACATCTTCCGGCACTGACCCTCCACGAGTTCCGAGTTGGGAGGGCAAGATGGGATTGTGTTAACAATCCAACATCTTGCCGTTTGCAAGAAATGGCAAACTTCCTGATAGCAACTATAAAATATTCTCACATAACTCCTACACTCAAATAGTAGCTGAAATACTGCCATAGTTACTTTCTATACTTCCCGAAACTCTTTTATCCCTTCAGCAGCTTTCCTATTATCAAAGCTACCGGATTGTCTCACGGATCAAGCTTCTATACAAAATTAAACAGCTTATACCGTAGTTTCCTATCCTGGCTATATTTTGACTGGGATGAAAAGCACCAGATCGGCTAACTTTGTAGTAATATTTATTGTTTAATTTAATTGTTTAAGTGATGATGACAACAAGTGAGATTGCAAAGGTGTATGACACGATTTTGAGCATACCCAGCATGGAAGAAACAGTTAAGATTGACCTTCGCATATCGCGAAAAAATGTGCTGTTGCTCAGCAGTGTGATCGACCGTGGGCTGACCGCAAAAGATGACGGTAAAGAAGGAGGGTTGCTGGCCAATGTGGCAAAGGAAACCCTTTCTGCATTAAAAGGGATTTCGGAGGAATGCTTACAGAAAGCCGGACTGACCGAACTCAATGACAAGCTTATCGAGCTGAGCGGCACAAAGTAGATTTTTTTAAACATTACCCTGTAAGGCCGCCATCTAAAATGGCGGCTTCCTTCCAATTATTAATAACCTAAAATTTTAAAAGTCATGGAAAGAGATCTTCCTATATACGATATTCACGGAACATCTTTCATTGTCGATGTTGAATATCTGTGCCTTGAAAAAGCCGGCACACGAAACACATCCATTTATCTCAATGAGATGAAGGATATCGGAGACGGTTATGAGTTTGAATACAGCCTTAAATCAGCAGGTCCCTATTGGTGGCTGATGGATGATGACGAACCTGTTACCGTAAAGATTCCTCCGTTTGTCGAACTTGACCCTATCGGTATGGCAAAGAAATATAATGTTCCTGTCAAAGAGCTGAAAGGTAAAACCGATTTTGAAATTATGGTCGACCAACATGATTATGATCTTCGGCTGAATAAAGGTGTCCTGCCTACCATTACAATACTGGACGATAAATTTTATGTCAATATTGACAAGCAGATGCTTTGTCTCGATAATAGCCATTCAGACAAAGGTATTTCATTTGAAGTTTTTGAAATCGGAAGTAAGTATGATATAGGCTACTGTATGTATTTATACGATCCTGTTACAAAGCAGCTCCAAAAGCCGGATCTTGAAAATTTACTTGACTATCCAAAAGGGATGGTGGCTGTCAAACTTCCGCACCTCTCCGAAATGGATCCGATAGCTGTGAATATAAAAAATGGTAACCCTCCCGAACACCGACTGAAAAACATGAATTTCAGATTGCAGCGTACAGCTGAGATCGTCCCGTGGAAAGATACAAACCTGAAACCTTATATTGATTTTAACAGGGAAAAAGCCCGCCTGGAGAACTTCGATAAGCGTCTTAAAGAAGTACGGAAAAACAGGCAACGCAGGGGTAAAGGTATCTGAAAACAGAACCCTATAGAGAGTAAAAATACCTTAAACAAAAGAGGTATTCTTACTCTTTTTTTATTCAAAACCCACACTTACATTTGCGAAGGTTATGTTAATGTCAAGGAAAAAAAGGGTACCCACTTCCTTATGCTTAATGTAACAGCAATAAACGAAAAAGGCTTAGCAGACTATTTCATTTTTTAATCCAAACTTAGTTTGCTAACTTTAAACCGTATGAACTTAAAATATTGTAAAACAATCTTATGCGTTGGAACATCCCTCACTTGTATTTAGTTTTTCTTTGAGCATTTAAGTTTTTTTCTTAACTGCTGTTGTTGATTTTATGGCATAGTAAGGGACGTTTTCATGCGTAAGCTAATGAACATGTACTATTATTATGGCAACGTCAACCACCATCGTAAACAACAGACGATTTGTTGTAAAAGGGCAGATCACCTGCTCATTCACTCCCGCCTCTACTCCATTCACTGAAGAAATCCCCAATCTACAGGTAGAGATCTGGCAGAAAAGCCCGCTGGATGTATTCTTGCTCGGCAGCGCAGCAACCGATGCAGAAGGAAACTTTGTCATCAGCTTTGAGGTCAATGACAAAACATCTTACCTTGACGAGAGCACGATTAACAATGTGTTTGCAAAAATCTATTACAGAGGCGATATTATTTCGGGTGAAAACCCTTACACTGATGATGAAATTTCCTCATTTGCTTCTTCCTCTTCGTACAGACGACCGATCAAAGATATTACCTTAAATGAAGGATTTAATGATATCGGTACGCACGAAATCGAAATAACCAAATTCGAATATCCGGCCGATACTTCGGTAACGGAAATCGTTACCCAGCCGGAAAACCTTTTTAACAGCATCCTGTTCGATATACGGGAAGCCTCTTCGCAACAACCGGCGCCCGTAGGAACTATCTGCTATTTCAGAGGTTACTTAGGCGAAAAACCTTACGAGTTTACTATATTCTATACCAACCAGACCATCGAAAAAGAAGGATATGCACAGCTGCTTCTTCCGGCATTGCCTATCGCTATTAAAGAGGGCGGGGAGCTCATTGTCAATATGCAGCTGGAAGGCACAGCCGAATCCGCTTCGCAGAACTGCTATCTCCGCCTGGACGATGGCTCATCCGGCTATTACTACACCCTTATTACCGATCTTCTTGTCCACGACGGCGAACTATGTGTTAAAGTCGCTGATACTTATTATACGGTAACAGATCTTCCCACCGGGTTAGCGGATGTCATGGCTATCGGAGTAACAGAAACTGGTGTTCTTGCCCTGTACGACAGCAATACGGAAGAGTGGGATTTTTCCAATCAGTTTACCTTTTATCAGATCGAGTTCCCTGAGCATCTTAACCAGGTCGCAGACGGTATTTACGCCACTAACGGCAGCACCGGAACCATCACTTCCGGGCAGCTTGGCGACGGAACGTTCGAGGCATTCTCACTAAAGTTGCATACGAAAGGAGTCTTACCAATAAATATGGATCTCGAAGTCCAACTTTTGCAAACTTCAATTTTTGACGGAACTTTCACAAATGTGCTGGCAGGAAGCGGAAACTTTATCATGGTGGAAACAGATGATTTCCCGGAGCGGAATGACCTTTCCCCCAACCTGTCAGACATTGAAACAGTCAGCGGGATTACGTTCTCAACGGCTTTTGTGGATTTCCTCGAAGAGAAAGAGCTGACCACACTGAACACGCTGAAAAAAGCGGGCCCGATCCGTTTTATCAATGACTTCCCGACAACAGGTATCCCAGAAGAAGAAGTGGAGCTCTTGCAGGCACATGTGGATCTTTATACCCTCGATATAAATCCGCAGCATGGCCAGCTGCTTATTGATGAAGGCTATAATAGCATTTATACCATCGCCCAAACACCGAAAGAGATATTCCTGAACGATGTGGAGAATACACCGGAAGGCATAACGCTGTTCCTTGCTACCTCGATCTACGAAAAGGCAGCGCAAAACCTCAAGCTGGTAGGCAACCTGCTGTCCGGCAAAATAGCGGATTACGAGCTGCAACATCAGTATATTCCAGACGTTGCAGATTCCAGCTTTGCCCAGACCGCCTTCTCCAAATTCATTAACCGCTGTGAATGTGAAGACTGCACTTCGGCGGTAAGCCCGTTCTCCTATCTGGTGGATCTTTTGAAATACGGAGCAAAGCACATCAAAAAAACAGGATCGCCGTCCTACACTCCGGTCGATTACAATGCGTTTCTGACCCTGCTCGAAGATTATTTCTTTCAGCCGTTCGGCTCCTTTGACATTGACTGTGAAACTCTCCATAAAGAATACTGCCGCGTTCGTCTGGTAACAGAAATCCTGAAACAATACGTCGCTACCAAAACTCTGCCTGCGGATGTGCTCGCGCGTCTTGAAAATGACCGTAAGAATTTTATTCTTCTCACGTATAAAACACTGCTCACACAGGCCGGAACTTCCTATGAGGAGCTCCGTCATGTTATCGCCCTGCAAGACCCTGACGAAAAGAAAACAGCAGCTCTTCGTCTGTCTGAAAGACTGGGTATTCCGCTGTACGTTCCCGGCTCGACGACCGTGTTTACAGCTGATCGTATGTGGCTGACATTTGACAATACAGATCCCAATCAACAGCTGACTGCTGAAAATCTGGAAACGATCTTCGGATTCAGAGATACCCAACGGGATGTGCTAACAAACCCTGCTTCCTCACTCATGCAGCAGTGGAAAGAAACCTACCTGTTTGAGCAGTGGAAAAGCATCGATTTTCCATTCTCTGCCTATAGCCGGGAAGACGTTGATCCCAACAATGAGCTTTCGTTTAAATGGGGCTGGAAACCCATCATTGATCCCGACAGCTTCGGGCGCAGTGATATGACTTATGAGACGTCACCATTCGCACTTGATCTGTGGCGCCACCGTTTAGAAGATACAAATTCTTTTCTAAGCTATTTTGTATCAAATTCTGCCGTTCTTTCACGCACCTCCGCTGATCTTCTGGCAAGAAAGCTGCGCGTGCCAGGCAAAGACCTGAGCGGTGTTAGATTTCAGGATGATAAGGTATATATCAAAGATCCATCCAACAGTGAGTTTGTAGCTTTCAAGGTACTCACACCTTTGGAAACAAACGGAGCCAATACCGACATTGAGCTCCTGCAATCTTCTTCTGACCCCATTGACATCCAACCGGAGATGTTCCAGCCGGAAGGAGACGAGCCCGTAATGCAGTACGACAGTGTTACCGAAGTGCTGCAGCCACTCTTAAAGGATGAAACCACTATCACGCTTAACTGGGGAGATACTCCTGTTATCGTTGACTATGTTGCCAATGGGCGCATACAGCTCATTAGTAAGGACAGCAATACAGAAGACATCTATATTTATGATCCGTCGGCTTCCACTCCGCCTGCTCTTGAAATTACTTCCGTAACTATTGTGTCGGAATCCGAAGTTACACTGGTAGTGACACCTGCATTATCGCAGGAGTTCGTTAGCCGTAATATCAGCTTCGCTTACCGTGCAGAAGTCGATCTCTATACCACTACTCTGCCCGACCCGGAGAAAGTCTGCAACGCATTTTTTAACATCTCTTTTCCATACTATCTTCTTTCTCCTGCACCTGTGGGTGCAATCAACCCGGTCAATTATACGACATTTCAAAATACTATATCATGGCCTCCACCGCTGGATGAAGAGGATACTTTCTATAAAAAGCTTAAAAAGCTTTATGAACTCATCCGTTCGGGAACAACAGATCCGTTTCTTCTCGATGTGATTTCATACAACTTACAAATGGATGCCTATAGCTTCAATCTGATGATGGAGCTGCTCATTGCAAGTGAGCACTACCTGGAATCCATGTATTCCTACGATCAGCCGGATACCGAAAAGCGATACCAGGTAGCATCCATTGGCCGGAACAGCGCAAGACATCTGTTGAACGAATTCTGGGTGAAAGAGGAAATCAAGCACATCCCGACAGGCGGCACTGACCCTGAAAGACTGATGCTGCGCTCACAATTTTTCTGGAAAGCTATAAATGAACCCCAAGCCGGGCCGTGGGACAGCTCGTTGCAGACTATTCCTGCTTTGGTGGGAGATATCAGCACTACAAATATTCCGATCATTGATCCGGAGCTTGTACCCGTACAGCGACTGCTCGTATCACCGGATGCGGAAACTTACCGGGATATGTATGCTGACCGTCAAAGGCAGCTTGCGGAAAAGTTTGACACTTTCTTTTCGTGGCTGGTACCTTTTGACATAGAAGGTTTTGACCATATCCTCAATTACATCAATACCGGAGATAAGGACGATGATTATAATCTGGGACCGGACTATGGAACGGATATGAAGCAGCTTATCAAAGACTTTGAAAGCACCGATCCATTCCTTCAGCTCAAAGCCAATAACGCATTGCAGCAGGCTTTTGCCCTCACGTCTGAAGCATTCTCGGCAATCATTCCCGTAAGAAATGCCTACCAAAGTGGAAATCCTACGCAGCGCCCTTCAACCATTGAGCTGCGGACAGTAACTGCCCTACTGGTGACCGCCTGCAAGAAAAAAAGGTTCTATTTCACTCACGGCCTTGAAACAGGATGGATCGAGCAGGAAATAGAACAGCACGTGAAATATTACAACGTTCTCACCATGCAGCTGGACCCGGTAAGGGGAAGTATCCTGAACCGCTCGGAATGGCAGCAGACACTCGCCAAGTGGAACCGTGTACCGACCGTATTACCGGACATCGTACCTCCTGAAAATATCAAACGCTTTGTGCAGGGAGAGACTGCGCACGATCTGTGGATAAGCCGAAAAAACACATTAGATCTTGCATATACCCAGATTGTTTCAATGTTCAATGAAACAAAGGATGCCGGAACATTATTTCAAAATCTAAAGCTTTTGCTTAGTCTTGTTGTCATGCGATCCTCAGGTACGCTCCCTGCCTATGACTATTATGAATATTTTACAGCTCTGTTCGCCAAAGAAGACGCCGGCGAAGATATCCGCCCGGAACTCAATCAGCTGAATTTCTATATTACCGAATACCGACTGCTGCGGCAGGTATATGAAGTGCTGGAAAAAGAAACTGAAACAGCACCTTCCCAACCTTCCCATCTGCTTCCTTCCGAATACGAAGCTGTTATTAATATTACTGTCCGGGTGAATATAGCGAATGTGGCCTACTTCGGGTTTGTAGAGCAGGAATATTACGATAACATTGTCCTTAATGGTAATGATTTTGAAAACTATGCCCCGGCCATTATCAACTTCCCGCTGGATATGGTACAGGAAACCGTTCAATGGCGCGCACCACAGGCGGATAAGAAAGCATGGAAAGACACCCTTAACACACGCATTGATCGCAAGCAAAGTGTACTGGACGAGTGGCAAACTGTGTTGGAGGAAAGCGAAGACATTACTATGCCAACTATGCGTGATGCGCTTATTCAGGCGCTTCGCAACAACTGCGAATCACTCAATGAAGCAGCTGAACGCCTGGCAAGAACCTTGTTTATTGAAACCAAAGATAACTGCTGCGTGAAGCACAGCCGGGTATCGCATGCTATTGAGACCTTACAGGGAATAATTTTTGCTCTGGAAAGTGGCGTATATGACAATTACCTGAACGGCTTTACGCTCACCGCTCCGAATTTTGACAGGGAATGGGCGTGGCTGGGATCCTACGCTACATGGCGATCTGCGGTATTTACCTATATCTACCCGGAAAACCTGCTGTACCCGACACTCAAAAAGCGGCAAAGCCCCGCGTTTATCGAACTGGCGGAAACCATTCAGAACGCGAGCCGCTTTACACCGATCAATGCGTGCCAGGCAGCAAAAAGATACCAGCAGTATTTTGAAGATGTCCAGAACCTGAAAATCGTCTGTACTGCCAATGCGGACGCTTATATCTTCCGCAAAGACCCACTGGACTGCTGCGGTGATCTGAACAACAGCATGAAGGAGTATATGACCTATTATATCGCTCAAAGCACCCTTTCAGGCAAGGGCTATATGTCCGAAAAACCGTTCTATGAGACCAATAGTGATGCGCACGATTTCTGGAAAGAAATTCCGCTTCGGGCAAATGCCAAAATTATCGGCTGTCTGCCACTCAACAGGGATTTTGATGAAAACGGACAATCTACAGGAACTGCTTTATGGCTGTTCTATACTTTCTCCGAAGATGGTAATTTCAAGCTGGCTTACATCAAAAAGGATCTGATGACAGCAGGAAGCAGCTGGACAGATGAGGAAGAAGTAGATCTGGGAGATCTGGCTGATGCACACTACTTTCGTCTTCGTAGGGGTGAAGAGAATCCTGACAAAATTAATATTATCCAACCGGGTGATATACTTTCCAGAGTTACAATATGCCAGCATTCAGAAGCATGGGACTGGGTATTTTTCATTTTCTCCTATAAACGTGCAAATGGCGGCATGCGTCACCTTCAGGTCCGATATATGGCACAGGAGGATTATCTGAATGTAGCACCATGGAGTCTGCTCTTCTTTGATCACGCTACAATGCCTGTCACCTCCATCCGTCACGAAATCTATGGCAATGCCGTTAATCTTCAACCGCTGATCGGGGTAACACTCGTCTTTAAAGATCAGATACAAACAGGTTATTACGGCAGCTTAGACGGAAATACTCCGGTACTGCCTAAAGTGGATAATGACTATCAAAACATGATCGGAGGCTTTAAAAGAGCGGATTATTCTGACAGGTTTGTGCTGGCGGCAAGAGGCAATACCGGAGAAACCAGATATGGTGAAGGATATTTTACCTATACGAAAAGCGGCAATACGATTACGCTGGTATCGCACTATACACTGCCGGGAGCGCTCAATGCCTTTGAAAAAAATGTGCTTTCCATCGCGCCAAGCTATAACCAATCAAGATGGGAAGGCGCAACGGCTGTGACCGTCTATACAGACAATACACTGGCAGGACTGCGTTACAGGCTCGTTGATATGGATGGACTAAAAGTTACGGGAGATCTGATCTTCTCACTGGCTCCTGAAAAACGGGTTCCGGTAGCCATCGAATCCGGTGAGTGCATTGAAAATTTCGACCTGCGTACTGCCAACATCAAAGAGCACCTGCGGGCCAACATGAACATGCCGATGGGCAACCCGATCGGCAGCTTTTACCGCACTTCCACGATCCGGGAAGTACTGTACGAAGCTTATTATTTTGTGCCGATGCTCCTGGCGCTCGATCAGCAGCAACGCGGGGATTATCCGACGGCCCTCAACTGGTACCGTTCCGTGTATGACTATACCAGCAATCTTTCCACCAAGCGCAAAGTTTTCTACGGACTGGTGCTCGAAGAATCCGTTACCAACGTGTACAACCGTCCTTCGGATTGGCTGCTGGATCCGCTGAATCCGCACCTGATCGCACAGACACGTACCAATGCCTATACGAAATATACGCTGATGAACATTATCCAGTGTATGCTGGCTTACGGCGACCGTGAATTTACCATCGACACCATTGAAACCGTTCCGAATGCACGCAAGCTGTATTCAAGCGCCCTGGACTTGCTGAAAGTAAATGAATTGAGAACAAAGCCATCACAGTGCTATACCAAATCGCATTATTGCTTCCAGACAGCCATAACCGCGACAATAGATGCGGAATGGGACAATTCTTTCAGCCAGCTGCAAAATCAGCTGCAACTGTTGGGCAGTGTCGATCTCATTGAGCAAACCGCCGGAGAACTGGCCGATATTCTCAATGATGATGAAGCATCCATGATGCAGCGATTTACCTCGGCATTTACCTATCTGGACGGTATTGAACCTGCTCCACCAAAGGAGGAAAGCGTGTCCGGGCTTATTGAAGGCGAAGGCGAACGCATGAACGATGCCTTCCGTTACCTGCTGGCCGGGACAAACACCCGTACTTTTAATATAGCTGTTGAAAGAAAGCTTGCGCTTACACTGGCACAGCTGACCAGCCAGACTCCGGATGAAGTTATATACTGGGAAGGAAATACAAAAATCGACTGGCTGAAAGAGCCTGTAGCAGATAATACTACACCGTTGACCTTCCGTTTTATCGACGAAGAGGGCGTGCAGCAGCTCGACAGAAAGGTAGCATTTAATCCATTGAACCCTTCGGTTACAGCTTTACAGTCCAACCTGGTATTTAGCAATGCTCCGGTACTCTATACTTCATTCTTCTACCAGCAGGACTTTACACCATTTATTGACTATGCGTTCTGTCTGCCGTCCAACCCGGTTTATTCTTCCTTAGAGCTGAAAGCCAACCTGGAACTGTTCAAGATCCAGAACTGCCGCAATATTGCAGGTATGGAACGTTCACTCGATATTTATGCTGCCGCGACGGACAGTACAACAGGTGTTCCAGTGATCGGCGCAGGCGGCAATCTTGTACTACCGGCATCGGGAGCCATCATGCCGTCGCAGTACCGATTCCGTGTGCTGATCGAACGGGCAAAACAGCTCGTAGCGCAGGCACAGCAGCTCGAAAGCCAGTTCCTTGCGGCAATGGAAAAAGAAGATGCTGAGAATTACAACCAATTACGGGCTCGGCAGGACCTGCAAACCGCTAAAGCAACCGTTAAATTGCAGGATATGCGGGTGAAGCAGTCCGAAATGGAAACGGAAGTGGCCAACCTGCAATTACAGAAAGCGAATTTTGTGAAGACAACATATAGTAATTGGATTGATGCAGGACTCATCGGATATGAAACTGCAAGTATCAGTTTTTTAATTGCTTCGGCAGCTTTTCAAACTTCAGCTTCTGTCGCAGCTTTAACACCAGCAGGAAGATTTAACGTGGAGGGAAGTTTGATCGCAATAGCACAATCTTTATCTGCAACATCTTCCATCATGTCACAGCTGGCTTCCTTTGAACGGCGACGACAGGAATGGCTGTTCCAAAGTGATCTTGCCAATTTTGATATCAGCATCGCATCTCAACAGGTTCAGATAGCACAGCAAAATACACGTATCGTATCACAAGAAAGGGAAATCGCTTCGATGAACATGGACAATGCGGCGGACACACTGGAATTTTTGAAAACAAAATTTACCAATGCTGAACTGTACCGCTGGATGGGCAATGTGCTGGAACGTGCTTACAGCTATATGCTCAGCCTTGCCTCTTCTGTTGCCAAAACAGCCGAACGGCAGTTCTATTTCGAACAGCAGCAGCAAGGCGGGCCGTTCATCCTGGATGACTATTGGGAAATGCCGCAAACAGGCAGCCTGACAGGTGGTGGTACGGACCGCAGAGGACTGACCGGAAGTACACGCCTGTTGCAGGACATCACACGTCTGGATCAGTATGCCTTTGATAACACCAAGCGTAAGCTGCAAATGACCAAAGTGATCTCCCTCGGACAGCTCTATCCGGATGCGTTCCAGACATTCAGGGAAACAGGCGTATTGAATTTCGATCTGACAGACCGTTTGTTCGATTATGATTTTCCGGGGCATTACCTGCGTTTGGTAAACGGTGTAAAAGTTTCGGTTGTCGGCCTGATCCCTGTCTATGACAATATCAAGGCGACACTCACCGCTGCCACGACTTCCTATACGGTGATCAATGCCAACAATACCTTCCAGAAAGTGCCGATCCGCCGTTTGGAAGCAGAACAGATCGCATTGACGGGTGCTTCCCGTGCCACGGGACTCTTTGAGTTCCAGGCTGCACAGGGCGAGCTGCTCAATCCATTTGAAGGCATGGGTATCGAATCACGCTGGGAGTTCAAGATGCCGATGTTCTCCAACCGTATAGATTACAGCAATATTGCTGATGTACTCATTGAAGTGGATTATACGGCACTCGACAGCTATCAGTACCGTTTCCAGGTATTGCAGGATATTGACAACACACTTGGCTTCAGCCGTGGATTTTCTTTTACGCAGGACTACCCGGATCAGTGGTATGAGCTCCAAAGAGCGCAGCCTTCCTCACAGCCGTTCTACGTGGAAATTGAGCTGAAACAACAACAGTTTCCGCAGGGAGTTCGTGATATCCGTCTGGATGGCTCCAACCTGCTGTTGCATTTCGTGCGCAAAGACGGATTTACAGATGAGATAACGGTAGCAGATTTCAGTCTGGTAACAACAGCTGCCAATGCGCAACCGATGGGCGGAGAAACCCTTAACGGCACGTTTACCGCAAGGCCGCTCTCTAATATATTGAACAGCCAAAGCCCGGCTACGCCGTTTGTGAAGCTGCGGCTGGCATTTGCCAATACCGCTCCGAACAGGGAAATGTTTGCCAACGAAGATGTTATGGATATTGTATTGCTGGTAAGCTGCAAAGCAGAATTGCCAACATATCCGCTGTGATAAAGAAGCGATTCAGGAAAATAAGAATAGGTTAAAAACACTATAATAAACGAAGTGTATGTCAAACACTAAAGGTACATCAGCTATCGTTCCGCCTTCGGGCGGCGGTGCGCAGAGCGGTATGGGAGAAAAGTTCTCTCCCGATCTGTTTACGGGTACGGGAAATTTCAGTGTTCCTGTGGCAGTGCCTGCCGGACGCAACGGTTTCCAGCCGGAGCTGACACTTGGTTACAGCACCGGGAACGGCAACGGCCCATTTGGGATGGGCTGGGCGCTGGGCATACCGGGTGTGACACGCAAAACCAACCGGGGTATTCCGGTTTACAATGATAATGAAGATGTCTTCCTGCTTTCGGGAGCCGAAGACCTCGTTCCTGTCAAGCAGGAACGTGAAACCGTACAGGCGGGAACTGACAGCATCACCTGGCTGCGGACGCACTATCGTCCCCGCACCGAAGGTCTGTTTGCAAAGATCATCCATCATAAAAAATCAAACGGAGAGGATTACTGGGAAGTAAAAAGCAAAGACGGACTGGTAAGCATCTACGATCAGACCGTGGCTAACCCGGAGAACCGAAGTGCTATCTTTGCATGGCACCTGGGAAAAACCATTGATCCGTTCGGCAATGAGATCATTTACGAATACGAACGCGAGCTGGTGCAATCGACGAGTGCCGCACAACCGCACAGCTATGATCAGCTCTACCTCTCCTCGATCCGTTATGCGCAGTATTATGACAATGCGGTTAAAAAGTACTTATGCGAGGTACGTTTCAGCTATGAAGAGCGTCCCGATGCGTTTTCGGTGTACCGGCAGGGTTTTGAAATGCGTACTACCAGACGGTGCAACCGTATTGAAACCTATACCCATACGGACGAGGTACGTAAAGTAAAGACCTATCATTTTAACTATTCAAAGGAGCTTCCGCTCAATGGGGCTTCTTTACTATCCAATGTAAGTGTGGAAGGCCATAAAGAAGATGAAAGCGAATGGATGCCTCCGTTGGAGTTTGGCTATTCTGTTTTTAATCCTTCTGCTCCTGCTTTGCAAGCAATCAATGGAAATCTTCCGCTGCTTTCGCTTGCACAGCCGGGATTTGAGCTGACGGACGTCACCGGAAACGGACTTCCCGACCTGTTACAGATGGATGGCACGGGCTCTCGCTACTGGCCCAACAAGGGCAACGGGGATTTTGCATCGCCGAAAACCATTCCCGTATCGCCGTCTATTACTCTGGAAAGTGAAGGCGTGCGCCTGATCGACGCCAATGGCGACGGACGCAATGATCTGCTCGTGAACAACGGTGTCCAGGCAGGCTATTTCTCCGGCAGCTTCAATAATGTATGGGACGAAAAGAGTTATCGTCCATACCGCAGTGTACCTTCTTTCCGTTTTGACGATCCCGAAGTACAGTTCATCGACCTGAACGGTGACGGCATCACCGATGTGTTGCGCAACGGTGCCAAATTTGAGTGCTACTTTAACGATCCCGAGCAGGGATTTGACAAAATGCGGGTTACTGATAAGACCTTCGCAAATTTCAGCTTTGCCGATCCCAGAATACGCTTTGCGGATATGACAGGCGACGGCTTGCAGGATATCGTACTCATCTCATCAGGACGTGTACAATACTGGCCGAACCTCGGCTATGGGCGTTTTGGTAAAATGGTGAACATGAAAAATGCGCCCCGTTTTCCCGAGCAGTACCACCCACACCAAGTTCTTCTGGGCGATCTGGACGGTGACGGACAGGCAGATATCGCCTTTGTACGGAATAATTGCACGATGCTGTATGTTAACCAGAGCGGTAACGGCTTTTCAGACGGCGTGCGGATCGGTGGAACTCCCATAGTACAGGGCGTAGAAAGCCTGCGCTTAGTTGATATCATGGGCGCCGGACAATCGGGCATCCTCTGGAGTCAGATTTCAACCATGCCACTGAAAGGACGGATGTATTTTCTGGATTTTACAGGTGGCAACAAGCCTTATTTGTTGCAGGAAATGAACAACAATATGGGTAGCATTACCCGTGTGGAATATGGCTCATCTATCTATCACTATTTACGTGATGATAAAAAGCCGGAAACCCGTTGGAAAACGCAGCTGCCTTTTCCTGTTTTAGTCGTTAACAAAGTAGAAGTCTTAGACCTGCTCTCCGGCGGAAAGCTGGCTACTGAGTACAGCTATCACAACGGTTATTGGGATGGTGCGGAACGGGAATTCCGTGGCTTTGCACAGGTGGACGCACAGGATACGGAAACTTTTGAACGGTTTAAAACGACTTCACTCATCAAGCAGGAAGGAAATAACCTGAACACTCCCGAACATCTTTCCTTTGAGCAATATACGCCTCCCGTGCTGACCAAAAGCTGGTTTTATCCCGGGCCTGTGGGACCGGATTTTGCACGTTGGGAAGACATTGATTTCTCCTATCAGTACTGGCAGGGAGATCAAACAGTATTACAGCGCACACGACAGACCAGTGATTTATTGGCTTCACTGCCACGCAGAGCCAGACGGGATGCGCTACGCACACTTCGGGGAACGCTCCTGCATTCAGAAACCTACGCACTGGACAACTCGCCTTTGCAAGACAGGCCATATACTGTCACAGAAAATCTGATGGGCTTACGTATGGAATTTGAGCCGTCACAGAATCCCGGATTATTTACAGGCTGGAAAAAATCAGGACAGGGCTATTGGGCAGGAAGCGGTTATGTCTTCTTTCCATTCGGTGTGGCACAGCATACCACGCAATACGAACGGGGCAACGATCCGATGCACAGCTTTTCGTTTACCAAAGAATATGACACTTACGGCAATGCCATAGGACAATTAAGCGTTGGGCTGCCACGAGGTGCCAATCCGCTTGGTGGCGGAAATGGCAGCTACCTCGGAACTTACGGGATCAACGAGTATATTTATAAAGATATCGCAAACGGGCAGTACATGGTAGATCGGGTAAAACGCTCCATTTCTTACGATGCCACACGGATTGCCAATTCTACGAGCATTTTTGCTTATCGGGATGCTGTCTTTGACAGCAATACGCTTCCTGTTATCGGCTGTACACTCAGCTATTATGACGGTGAAGCTTTTCAGGGACTTCCTTACGGGAAAATCGGAAGCTTCGGCGTGCCTGTCCGAAGCGAAACACTTGTGATCACTGACGAGATTATTGCTGACGCTTATGGAGTGAATACACCAGAATGTTTTAAAGCTACACCCGACTGGGGCAGCTCAAACGGGTATCCTGCCGCCTTTGAAGGATTGCTGCAAAATGATGATGAACGGTTAGGCTACAAAGACCGCCGTACCGGATTCCCAAACCATGTGCCGGGATGGTATGCCGAAGGCAATCGCATGCAATACGATTTTCAGGATAATTTGATTGACAATCCTGTAGGATTGGTACTGGAAAGCAAAGACGTATTTGATAACCGTTCGACCGTTGAATATGACAGTTATAAATTACTTGCTGTTAATGCAAAGCAGTGGCTGAATGCAACAGATTATCTGGAAACCAAAGCCGAATACGATTACCGTACTTTTCAAACTAAAAAAGTAACTGATCCGAACGACAATATCACTGTTTTTGACTTTTCGCCATTGGGTTTACTGACGGCGACGGCGGTGATCGGTAAAGGAACCGAAGGGGATTATAAAGGTAGTACAGGCAGCTTTTATGATAAATATGCACCATCTGTACGGATGGAATATGATTTCTTCGCTTTTAAAAATGAAGGTAATCCGGTATGGGTAAAAACCATCCAACGGGAAGAGCACTATCAACAAAACCCAGATAGTGAAACAATTATAAAAGTTGAGTATAGTGACGGTTTCGGGCGTTTGCTTCAGACAAGGGTGCAGGCCGAAGATGTGATCTTCGGAAACGAAACCTTTGGCACATCGGGACTTCCGGCAGATCAAAGCGCAGGAACGGCTTCTTCCGTGGGTAGAGAAAGGGACGCAAGCGATCCAATGAATGTCGTGGTAAGCGGTTGGAAAATCTATAATAACAAAGGAAAAGTAGTTGAACAATATGAGCCTTTTTTTGATAAAGGCTTTGATTACTCACTACCCCAGTTAAGTAGTATTGGCGGAATCGTTGCACCGCAACGGGGCGTCAAGCTCAAAATGTATTATGATCCGTTGGGAAGGGTAATCCGCACGGTGAACCCCGATAACAGCGAGCAACGGGTTATTTATGGCATTCCGAATGCGCTGCATACGCCGGATAATTTCTTGCCTACTCCGTGGGAAAACTATGCGTACGATGCCAATGACCTGGCACCATTGACCAACCCAAACAACAATCCCGTACCGCAAAGCAACTGGTACACGCCGAAAAGCTCGCTCGTGGATGCGCTGGGCAGAACCATACGGACAATCGAGCATAAGGCACACTATAACGCTGTGAGTGAAGCCTACGAAAATGTAGAGATGCGCTATCTCTATGATATTCGTGGAAACCTGCTTGAAGTACGTGATCCGTATAACCGGAAAGTATTTGAATACATCTATGACCTCCGCCCGCCCGGACAGGATGAAAACGGAGAATCACAGCCGTTGCCTCCGCTTTGGACAAAGCATCTTGACAGCGGAGAAAGTACAGTGATCTGCGATGCAAGTGGAAAACCAATCGCAAGCAAAGACGCTAAAGATGCCCGTTCACTCGCTGCCTTTGATACTTTTCAACGTCCTATCTACGGATGGTCACAAAATAACGGAAGTGATAGCTTACGTCTGACCGCTTATGCGGTTTATGGCGAAGATGCGACTAACCAGAAAGCAAGTAACCTACTCGGGCAGTTATGGCAGCAATACGATGAGAGTGGAAAAATCGAAAGCGTTGCATTTGATTTTAAAGGTAATCTGCTTGCTAAAAAACAACAGGTCATCAGTAATACCGTACTCAAAGCGTCGTTGGACAACTATGAAACCTATCTGGTCGATTGGACGGGATTACCGAATATTTTAGATACGACGGTATTTGAAATAGGAAGCACCTTTGATGCTCTGGGCCGCGTCACTCAAATAACACTGCCTGAAAACGTTAATAGCGACCGGAAGCAGATCATACCGGCTTATAACCGTGCCGGAGCACTTGAAAAGGTAAGCTATGACGGTACGGAATATGTGGAAAATATTGCCTACAACGCCAAAGGACAGCGATTATTGATTACCTTTGGTAATACCATCATGACACGTTATACCTATGACAATTTTACCTCCCGCTTACTGCGCCAGCGAAGCGAGAAATTTTCCAAAACACAAGTAGGAAGTATAATTACCTATACACCGCAGAGTGGAACAGGCAAGCAGGATGATGGCTTTAACTTTGACCTGGTTGGAAACATTCTTAAAATTCTGTATCGTGTCAACGATTGCGGAATAGCAGGTAGCGCATTGGGAAGCAATGCCTTAGACCGGAACTTTGAATATGATCCACTATACCGTGTCATTTCAGCGGATGGCCGTGAAAGCGATACCCAGCACGAGAATGATTACTTGTACAGCGACGCGCCAGCACCGGGCAGCCCAAATGCCAATAATGTACGTACCTATACCCGAAAATATGCTTTTGACAGAATCGGGAATGTACAGCAGGTAAAGCAGCTGGGAGCGAACGGATTTACACGAAATTTCACTTACAATGCAGGATACAATACCCTGCAAAAAGTGGAAACACCAGCGCCCACTCTAATTGAAGATTTTACCTACGATGCCTGCGGAAACCAGATCACAGCAGGAACAACACGGAACTATGTATGGAATGCCGGGAACCAGCTCATCACTTATTACAATCAGGCAGGAAGTGCTGATCCGACCATATTTACACAGTACGATTATTCGGGCATGAACCGTGTAAGCAAGCTCGTACGTACAGGTACGAGTGCCAATCCGATCTACGAGCGAACGGTTTATATTGACGGCATTTTTGAGTACCATATTCTGGAAAATGGTAGTACATACGAGAAGAATTATGTGCATATCATGGATAATAGCAGCCGAATTGCAATGATTAGAATCGGTAATTCGTTTCCTGATGATATTGCGGATGCTGTTACTTACAATCTGGAAGATCAGATCGGCAGCTCGGTTGCACGTCTGGATATAAACGGGATAATAATTGACCGGGAGGAATATTACCCCTTTGGAGATAGTTCATTGAGAACGTTTACGAAAAAGCGATACCGATATGTAGGCAAGGAAAAAGACCTGGAAAGTGGATTGTATTACTATGGAGCAAGGTATTATCAACCGTGGACGTGCAGGTTTATTTCGATTGACCCATTGGCATCTGATTATCCTTTTTACACTCCTTATAATTACGCCGGTAATAAACCTATCAATAAGATTGATATTGATGGAATGCAAGAAGAGGGGGCACAAACAAAACCCGGAAGCAATAGCAATAATATCGGTAGTGCTAATGAAGGTTCAGCTCAAAACTGGCAATTTACAACTCCTGGTGGACAGAAAGTTAGATTTCAGGAAGACTTTCAGAGAGCGTCCATTACTACTGAAAGTGGATTCGAATCTTTAAAGGATGTTGACGCTCTCGTTCCATTGGAAAAAGGTATGATGACTAATTTTGATGTCAATGGAGTGAGATATAATTCATTTTTTCAATTACAGCAAGATGGTTCGTGGAAATTTGGGGGATATTGGGATAAAGACCATAACGTTTATAATAAATTCAAAGAAGATAGCGGCGGCAATGCAGAGCCGAATACGCCAAGAGATATAGCAGTATCCCCTGAAGAGCAGGTTGCAAACAATCAAGAAAACTCATCTGCAATATCTGATGAAAATATTCAAAGCACAGGGAAAGTGGCAGGTAATTCGGGAATCGTAGGAAGTGTTATGGAACAAAGTTATAAGGCTGGAAGTACTCAATCCGTTAGATATGCTCAGAAAATACCTAAGGCGAATAATCCAAACCGGGTCGTCTCAGCAAAAACATTGACAAGATATAATTCAAAGTTGTTTTCAAGCATAAGCAGATTTATTAGTAAAGTGAACATATTGACAGGAATTATTAGCACTTCTGTTAGCTACTATAAGATTAAAAAAGGAGATTATACCGGATGGGATGTTTCCGATGCTATTGTAGGAACTGCAGGGGTATTTGCAGGACTGATCGGACTATGGGTAGCAAGTCCGGTATTGTTCGGGATAGGAATCGCAGTATTGTTATATTCAATTGGAAGATTATTTATAGGTGAATAAAAAAAAGAAAAGATGAAAAAAATAATTGATTGGTACGTCCAACTGTGGGCAGATGCTATCGCAAGGCAGAAAGAAGGGAAAGGACAGTATAAAATGAGTATAAATGAATCAAAATGGTATCTTATACTTGGAACAGTCACAATGAGAACCTTAGCAATATCTTCATTGAGTATTATTATTTTTAAACGCTCCCAACCCATACCTTTATGTTGTACATCAAAGGAAACGTCTATGTTTGGATTGTTTTTATTCTTTTTTTTACCAATGGCGCTATTTGATTATTTTGTGATATTCTACAAAGACAGGTACAAAAAAATACAGAATGTGAACCCCAAAAGATGGATTGTGTATGCACTTGTTGTCTTAATTATTCCTGGCTTAGTATATCTTTCAACAATTATATTTATGGTTTTAAAGGGAAAACAATGGATCATAAACAATATTAATTGATATATTTATTTAAAGCTCATTGTATAATTATGACTGTCAATTCCCGCTTATCAATTATCATATCTCTTTCGTGCCTGTTGGTTTGCTGTACGACAAAAGAAAGCCGTGCAGAGAAAATCAGCGATGTTTCTAAAACAGATATACTCGCAGAACTTGTATTCGTCTGCCATAGCACGTTTGCAACGAAGTATCATCTCGACAGGGAATGTCCGGGATTGGAGAACTGCACTCGGGAGATCATAGAAATAGAAAGACCGAAGGCGGACAGTCTGGGCTATTCGCTCTGCGGATATGAGCGGCCATAATAAAACAAAGCAGGTACGGCGTACCTGCTTTTTGCATTTTTACACTTCGTAAGAGATGGTGAAGACCAATGATCCGGTCAAGCTCATGTTACCATTGCCATCGGTAGCCATACGTACTTTGGATTGGCTGCCTGTCCACTTTGCATAGCCGGGTGTCGTAGGCGGCTCCGGGTAAACCAGTTCGATATCGATCCTGTTCAGGAAGCATGCTGAACACTGCGCGCCAAAGTAGCGGGCTGCATTGACATTCATGCCATCCACATAGCTCTCCTGTGCAGAGGTCAACTCAAAATTGTTCTTGATCCATGATCTGAAATCCACGGCTATAGCCACTGCCTGTGAAGCCAATAGCATATCTGATAATGCGTAGAGGTCTTCTAATTTTTCCGCTGCACCTTCGGGTGTCAATAGGTAAACTTTCATATATTATTTAATTAACTGGTTACGTGGTTGGTCTTGAAATGTGCGAGCGTAGATCTTCTGAATAGTATGCTGTCGAAATAATAAATTTTTTGACCTAAAAGCAAGCGGGTGTCAAATAATTTGCTTATTTAATAGGCAAATCAGGTATAAATACCCTAATGCCATGAAGTATTTCATACTCAAAAAATCGATTTCTGAAAGTAACCAGCTCCGTATAATCGTGTCCGTGCTGGCGGCATTGTTCATCGTCCTGCACGGTAGATGGCCACAGATACACGAAGCGGTGGTCTCACTACCCTTCTACTTCGCATTCCTGCTCAGCGCGGCAATGACGTACCTACTACTCTATATCGTACATATCGGCACCATCGTGCTAAACAAATACTATCCCTGGCAACAGGGATTTGCGATCCGTATATTCCTCCAGCTATTGGTCGGACTGGTCCTGCCTGCACTGATCGACCTGCTGTTTGCTGAAATGTATCTCAGTACCATAGGGCAAGACCTGATCGAGAGCGGTTTCCTGACTTTAGATTTTCCCGTTATCGTGTTTTTCCTCGGGGCGGCCAATGGTTACTACTACAAACACAGGCAGGACGATACTGCCATAGATCAAGACACCGACACTAAGGACGAGTGTGTGCCAATAATCATCAAACACAACGGAACAACGCTGAACCTCGATGTGAACAAAGACATCCTATGCCTGATCAAAGAGGGTAAATATCTCACGGTCATAACCATGAGCGGTGACGAATATCAGCTGAACGATACACTCAGCTCATTGCAAGACCGCTTCCGACATACGAACCTAACCCGTGTCAATCGGTCAACCTTTTTCAACAAGGATAGCATGCTCGGCTTCCGTATCGGAGATAAGCCCCGCACATTGGAAATCATTCTCAAACCACCGTACAATGATCATATCGACCTGTCCAGAAGAGGCTATCTGGTCGTGACCGGACACCATGTAGCCACTATCCGGGAATATTTTAAGATGAGCTGATCGAATTTTTCGATCCCATTTTTGTACGATTCGATCCCAAAAACATACAATTCGACACCTAAAACCGTCTTTTCGCATCCCGGAGCAATTTCCGTGCTACGGGTATATCCTTTATTACGATAGCTTTGTACAGAAGCAATTAACTAATTATTATATCAGAATTACCGCATTACATATCTACATAAAACAACAAACAACAATACAATCCCAAAATCTTAAAAGAACTTCCTGAGACGAAGGAGCCGAAAGCTGAAAAGCGAGTAGGCTCCTTAATTGAAAATGTAAACAAAATAAGTGCCTATGAAAGCAAGAATAATTATCACACAACTAATCATCATCAGCCTTATACTGCTGTGGCTACTGGCAGGTATTCCCAAAGTGATGGATATAGCGACCTTCTCGAAACAGCTCGAACGAATGCCCTATATCGGGTGGATGCACGGACTGATCTCCTGGTCATTACCTATTACCATGCTTCTGACGGCAGTGCTGCTCGTCATACCGCGAACGAAATTGCTCGGGCTGTATATTTCATGGATTTTACTGCTGCTTTTTACTCTGTACATAGGCACAGTACTGTTATTCAGTGATTTTGTTCCTTGCACATGCGCCGGAATACGGATCAATATAGCCTGGAAAGAGCACTTGCTGATCTGTGGGAGTGGGATATTGCTGACCTCGCTCGCGATCTGGATGGAAAGACAGAATAATAAGGGTACCAGTGAGCCATACGAAAATCACTCACAAGATGAATTATATCAACTATAAGATATTGTTGCGCGACGATGCTCGTCACCGGAGCCTATCGGTGAAACAGGTAAATGCGCCTGCAACCTGATCAATAGCAGGCAAAAACTAAATACGAAATGTTATGAAAAAAGTAATGACAATTTTAACAGCAGCTGCCTTTGTATTAGGTGCAGCGGGAATGGTTTCTTTTACTGTGAAAGAGAGCCATGATGAATCAACGGGATGGTTTTATGTAGATCCTGAAAATCCCGATGTGCCAGGAGATCCAGCTCCACCATCAGGGCCTGACTGTAGTAGCCCAAATGAAAATGTGTGTGCAAAAGAGTTTCTTATTGAAAATGGAAACGCTACTCCAACAAGTACTCCGCCTATATATGGCGATCGTTTGTAAAAATAACCGTTGGCAGCTTCTTATTGCTGCCAACGGTTACTTAATTTTTATTGAAGAGCTGAATTGATTGCATTCAGAAACTTTTCTTGTTCTCTTCGGGGATCAGGTGCTATGTTATAGATGTATTTTCCCTCTTTATCAATAATGGTTAGCGTAGGATAAGAATACACTTTGTTTTCATGCAAAAATGGGTGCGGATTTTGTCTGTCAAAGCCATTGGTGTTTAGCTGCAAAGAACCTATACTGGAAAACTTACCTATTCCATTTTTCCACCTTTCAACACTATTGTCAACATTAATAGAAATAAACACAATATTGTTGTTTTTATATTGGTCTTCTATTTTATTTAAAACCTCAGAAAGGTATGCACAACCTACACATCCAGTAAACCAGAAATCAATCACAACCACTTTACCTTTGAAATCACTAAGGTGGTGTATATTTCCCAAAGTATCAAATAAAGAAAAGTCCAAAGCTTCCTGCCCTTTTAAGTATTCCTGTCTGGGCTGATTTTTCAACCGGGCATAATGTAACTCATCTTCATCTACCTGTCCGAGAAAGATGTCCACAGACTTTTCTACTCCATCTGTCCAGCCATATTTATAAATATACCGATATAAAAACGAATATAATATATAGTCTTTCACAGGGGCATCTTTGTAGAAATAATTCAAAAAGGTATAGATTTTTTGAGGAGCAGGTTTTCCAACTTGTGGCTTTCTCTCTCGTTGCGCTAATACAAAAAAGCCATAGTCTTCTAATACAAAGTTTAAACTCTGTATTTGTACGGCATCCTTTGGTGAATGTTGTAGCAGTAATGAAAAAACATCGTTCCTTTCTGAAAGTAAGTTATACATTGATCTAATTTCCTCGCTCAGCGGATCTCGCAGGTACTTATCTCGCAACAAAGATTCTAATGATTTTGTTATGTAATCAGAACAAATCATTTTTAACGCATGTTTTTCAATCACACTATTATAAGTGCTTGTCAGAGCCTTAATGGAATCTATTTGATCAAATACTTGTTGTGCTCTTTTAAACAAATCTGTTTCTCTTACCCTTGTCTTGACTGAGTTCATCTTGTAATTGTGAAATTTTAAAGCTAAATCGAACTTCTCAAATCCTTTTCCTGAACATACAATGTTAGTAATCCCAAAATCACGTATGTTAAGATGAAGGCTGTCTGCTGGCTCAATGAAAAAACCAGATACTGCAAATCCTCCTTTTGCAATAAGCAGGTTTTTACCATTAAGATATAAACTGACACATTTTACACCGTCAAGGGGAATGTCTAATCTAAAGCGTCCATTAACCAGTTTTGTGGATAGTTCATATCTACTGATGAAAGCCTTGGGTCCAGAGTCCTGTAAAAGCTTTAGAGTTACCTCACCGATGGAATCTTTGTAAGCGGGGATATATCCGGTTATTGTAGTTTTAATACTATTATTTTCCTGACTATAATTGTATTTGGAAGCGAAAATAAGGACAAGTAAGAACAATACATTCAGTTGTTTAAAGTAATTTCCATTCATAATTCTGTTGTCTTAGTTTTGTGGTATTCCACTACTTTCAATCACGTATTGAGGTATCGGGAGCGTATATGAAGGACTATTCGGTGCCAGTGTGTATTCCTGTCCATCAATCGTTCTTTTAAGCGTAGTCTGAAAACGACCATCCTGGTTTAACCTTCGTAGGTCTGACCACCGTAGTCCTCTGCGGAGTAATTCCTTTCTTCTTTCTGTTAATACAATCCTTAATGCTTCATCAGCATCACCGGCAGTATATCCCTGAAATTTTCCGCTAACAAATCGTTTCTCCAGCAGTGTGTTCAAATCCCGCATAGCTTCATCTACATCATTTGCACGAGCGGCACACTCCGCACGGATAAGAAGCATCTCATCAGTGGCAATACCTGTAAAATGATATGTGCTGGAGCAATAAGTTCCTCTAAACCCATATTCATTGTTTGCATTCAGTACAAAGAAAACTTTCTTTCTTAGGTCATACTCGTCGTAGAGATCATATATTTCTCTTGGTGTATTGGAGTTGGAAAAGGTAAAAGCACCGTATAATGTAGCTACCTGACCGAACATAATGATTTCCGGATTATTTTGCCATGCGGGAATTGGGTATGCGGGAGTAGTATTTAGCGTGTTGTAATCCAAAAGAGTATTAGTTTCCTTTAGACACAAGTCAGCATAGTGATAGGCATCTCCATATTTACCCATACTTAAATAGACTCGTGCCAATAATCCATAGGCAGCAGGTCGGGAACTATCTGTTTTATAAGCTGGCACAGGTTTCAATAGTCCAGCCGCTTCTTTCAAATCATCAGTAATGCGATCGTAAGTTTGTTGTAGTGTCGCCCGTATAATGGGCTCATTGATGTCTGGGGACAATTTCAACGGGATCCCAAGTTCCTGGCTTGCTGTCGCTTCAATATAGGGTTTTGCGAATTGTCCTGCCAGAGCAAAAAATGAACGACTTCTACGTACCAATGCACTGCCTTTTACATCATCATATTCCACCTGATTATCGGTGGTTCGATCTATTTTCCTTAAACCTTCCAATATGACATTCGCATACAAAATCTGTTCATAGGATTTATCCCAGTCCGGCACAGAAAAAGGTGTTCCCTTGAAATTTTCATAGTTCCAGAGATATAGACCCCGCTCCGTATCAGTCCGTCCATTATAGTAAGTTGTCGTTAGGAAATAATCATCTGCAAGAAATTCAGAGATAGATCTGCCATCTGAAGCAGTTGTTATATGATAATTTAGCAATAATCTCATATCCACCAAAGTAGTAGGTACGATAACAGAAATGTCACGTTTGGCTTCCAGCCAGTCCTTGCGGCAAGAGGTTAAGAGAACGAAAATTATAATGTAAAATATCTTTTTCATAGTGTTGTATTTAAAGATTAGCTCTAAATCCTATAGCGGTTGTTAATGGTAATTTCATTGTCGGATAGTCCGGGTCAATATCGACTTCGGTGGCTTTCCATAGTATGCCTACATTATTCGCATACACAAATGCCGAAATTCCTTTTATTGTTGACAAATGAACAGGACGGAAAGTATAAGAGAGGTTAATGTCCTGTAAGCGGATATGATCGCCCTTTTCTATTCTGATTTCTGACCTACCGTAAAATATATCTCGATTACTGTTTGCCGGGTAAACCATCGAAGGTATATTAGTCTGTAATTCATCTCCCGGATTCTGCCAACGATCCGCAAATTCCGCATGAGTTTGGTAGTATGACAGCAAAGAAGTGTAGTTGATACCATTCCTGCGAAAAACATGACCGTAACGAAAGGACACATTAAATGAAAGGGAAAACTGCTTATAGTCAAATATATTACGAATGGCTCCGAAGGATGGGGGTAATACTGTACCACTATACACTAAGAGGTCAAGGGGCGCATTACTCGCTGCGGTGGACATAGCGGCATAATTGGTGCTGACTTCTCCATCCAGATAACCTTGCGGATCACCTGTATCCGGGTTTAAACCCGCCCAACGATTGCTAAAGAGGTTGAATAGAGGTTTACCTTCTACGGGAGAGTAGTCAAAGTTATATCTACCTACACTGGCATCAGAATAGTAAAGAGCTAAGTTTGGCTTAATTTGATAATCTGTTATCTCATCCGCTGCGTAACTATACATAAAGGTAGTTGACCATTTGATTGGTTTGAGAATGTTAATGCTATTAAGAATAATATCTACACCTTTTCCTTTCATACTGGCTACGTTTCCTTTAAATGCGGTAAATCCTGTTATAGAATTTAGTGGACCGTTGCCGATAAGGTCTGTACCTTTGCGTGTGAAGTATTCTACACTACCTGATAAGCGGTTGTTCTTTAACCCAAAATCTATTGCTGCATTGAACATGGCAGATCTTTCCCAACGTAAATTGGTGTTTGGAGGATTACGTAATACTGCTGCTCTCTGCCCTGTGAAAGCTGTGGTAGTTGTTCCAGCAGTGGTGTATGCTGTGACGGTGTTGTCCAGATTACCGTTATACCCGTAGGTCGCTCTTACTTTTAGCATAGGAAGCCAATCAACCTTATAAAATTCTTCTTTATCTATACTGTATTTCAATCCTGCGGACCATAAGGGTACAGATTTCAGGTTGGTACTTACCCCAAATAAGTTGGATTGATCTATACGTGCGCTCCCTGACACAGTATATTTATTATTGTATGTATAAGAAGCATTTGCAAAGAATGATCTGAAACGATCCAAAATATTGGATACGCCTTCGCTGAGGGGGATACGGATCAATGTGTTGGCAGGTAATGTCCTGTACAACGAATCGTAATTGATCGCTAACGAAGTACCTGTCAGTTCATCATAGCCGTATAATCTACTGCGGTTTCCTTTGCTTGTAACTTCACGGACTTCAAAGCCAGCAATAGCGGCTATCTCGTGCTTAGCAGCTACTTCTCCATTATAAGTTATTGCAGCCCGTCCGGTTTGGGAATTTAGCACCGAATTACTGAAATCTAAGATTGCTCCTTCCGGAATGTTTCGCTTGATCCGATTACTAAATATAGAAGTATAGCTATTAATCAAATCACGTGTAAAGAAACTCTCCATATTCTGTTCATTTCTACCATTCCCGCTTTGTCGCAAGTATTGGTAGCTGGCTTCAGCGGCCAATCCTTTGATAAAGGTGTATTTTACATTTGCCGCAAAGCGATTTTCTACTAATGTATTTTGGTTATTTCGATTATTGAGTTCATCCAGAGGTACGTATTGCCAATTAAGCAGTCCTAAATTTTCGGCATTCTGTACATAGAGCATCCTATACTTGTTAGCAATGGGCAGATGGTTTCCCTCATCATCTATGAGACTCGCATAAGGATAAATATTTCTTGCTCCCAACTTTATTTCATCGACAGTTCTGTTTAGTGACGAATTACTTTGCATATATGAAAAACGTCCGTTTATATCCAAGTTCTTGATCGGAGTGAATGTCTGCTGCGTATTGAGAGATAGACGATTATAGTTGTTGCCGATCTGCGAGGACAGGTTACGATCATAGCCACCGCTTATATAGTAGGTATGTTTACCTGATCCGCCACGCATGTTTAGGTTGTATTGTTGGTTCAAGCTGTTCTGATAAAAGTAGCGGGATAAGTCATTTCTTACATCGTTGTTTCTCAGTGCGTCGATCTGCCTGTTTGCTTCTGCTTCGGTTATCGTATTGCTTCGCTTTAGTGCCAATATCTCTACTACCGGGCTAAGTGGTGGCCGGGAAGTGGTATTATTAATATCACCATTGTAGTAGCCTCTATCAAATAGGTCGATCTCTAAGTCTATAAAGTCGGTTGGCGTCATCTGTGATTGATAGAACATATCAGGCTTTTGACCTATATTGACGTTGCTATTAAGTTCGATTTTCATAGGTTGATCTGTCTGCCCTCGCTTCGTCTTGATGACTACTACACCATTGCCGGCACGTACTCCCCAGATACTTGCTGCTGCTGCGTCACGTAATATGTCTATGTCTTCTACATCATTGGGATTGATATTCTGTATATCTCCGTCATAGACAAATCCGTCAACAACGATTAGAGGTTGATCGTTTCCGAATATCGTGGATATACCTCGTATCGTTAATCTCGGTGTTCCGCCACGTTCATCAAACAGAATACTGGGTGCAATGGCTTTGAGCCTACTTATTACATCTGTACTGACTTGCCGATTAAATAATTCATTATCCACCTTAGCGAAGCTGCCTGTTGCCCGCTCTGCTGGTAAGGTCTGGTATCCGGTACTGACTGCGATATTTATTTCCTGTATAGATGCTTCACTCTTCTGGAGCTTTACCACTTCGACGTTCTTGGCCAGGACACGATATGTATCGAAACCCAGATAAGAGATCTCAAGCGAAGCATTATTGTATTGAGGGGGTAATGTAAAAATGCCCTCTGCATCTGTGGATGTCTGGACCTGTGTACCCTGTACCCGTACACTTGCTCCCTGCAATGGTTCCCCGTTCTCGTCAGTCACTTTGCCACGGATGGGCTGTTGCTGTTCGACGGTGGGTTTCTCATTGGTATTATCTTGTGGTTTAGGTCTAAGTGTTTGTACAGGCTTAGCTTTGACCTTTGAGACGGCTATGACTTTGCCGACTTGTTTGAAGTCGAGTTTAGCCTGCTTGCTGATCTCACTAAGCGCTTCGGGCAGGGACTTGTTGCTGATACGGAGTGTCAAAGGAGGTACATCAGCCAATGTGCTCTCCTGATAGGAGAAGGTAATGTTCGCCTGCTTCTCTATCTGCCTGAATACTTCGCGCACGGTTGCACGGTCAGTCTCCACACTGATCCGCTGTGCCGTACTCGTATGTGCGGCGAACAGGTACGCTGCAAAAAGCTGTATGCAGATGAGCAGGGATGAGATACGCATAATTTTTCTGTACGGTATTGTAATACCATAAGTATTTCTCATTTTTGTAATGTTTGATTTAGTTGAACACTGCCCGTTGCCAAAGGCTTCCAATCTTTCCGTGCAACGGGCTTTTTTTATAAACTCTTCTTACAGACTTCCATTCCTCGAATGGTGATCCGTGGGTCATTTAATTATGATGGTGCTGTCATTGGCAAGTTCATATTTAAAATTGCTGGATATACTTAATATTTCGAGGGCTGTGCGGACAGGTTGATCGTCCAGTCGCAGCGTTATTTTTTCCTGTAGTAGTGCGGATTTTTTAAGGTCAATAGTGACGTTATACTTGCGTTGTATGGCTTCGATCACAGTCGCAAAATCGTCGCTTGAAAACACTAATCGGTTATCTTTCCAGCCGGCTATATCATCCGTATTGATGTCCGTGGTTTCCACAGTTCCGGTCCTGGTATTGACCGTTGCTTTCTGGTTTGCGGTCAGGATGGTTCCGGGGGTGCTGACCATATGTCCCGGTGATACATTGACCTTGCCTCGCTGTACCGCTACGCTGGCATGTTCCATATTGTTGTAGCTGGTGATCTCGAAGGCAGTACCCAGTACCTGTACGGATAATGCACCTGCATCTACGGTAAACGGCCGCTTCTCGTCCCGGGCTATATCGAAGTACGCCTGTCCGTCGGATAGTGTGATCGCCCGTGTGTCAGTGTCGAACTTTTCGGGGTATGTGAGTGTCGCACCTGCATTGAGCCACACCTGGCTTCCGTCCGGTAGATCTACCTGCTGTGCTACGGTCCCGTCAGCCGTGATACGGATCGTCTGTACAGGTGCATTGTACAGCAGCATATACAGCGAAAATGAAAGAGCTGTAATCAACAATGCGGCTACGGCCATCCATCGACCGGGAAAGCCTCTGCGCTTGCCGGACGGAATGTCTGTCACCGGATCAGGTAACGGTATGGCTTCCCTGATCTTCCTGTCGGTGCGGTTCAGTAGCTTGCTCAGCCTGTCTGTCTGCGACAGATCTTCTGTGTCCAGCTCCGCAAGGTACTGTTCGATCAGTTCGCCGACCGTGTGCTCATCCTCTGTCTGTGTGCTGTGACGTAGCAGTTCGTCAAGCTGTTGCCTTGTGTACTGACCACGGATATAATTGTCCAGTAGCTGCCGTATGTGTTGCTTATCTGTCATAGTAGTAGGGACGGTTAATGTACCCCCTTTATATACCATTACGCTCGGTAGCGAAAAAGTATGACAGGAAAAAATGAAAAAAAATATTTTAGGAAAGATATAGTGCTGCCATACCTGCCAGACACGCCAGTGTAACCTGTACATTGGGTTGTAACGTCTGATTGAGGGACTGTGTGGCACGGTAGATATGCTGATTGATCGCCGCATGGCTGATAGACAGCATTTCGCTGATCTCTTTATAGCTTTTGCCTTCGATCTTGTGCAGGGTGAACACTTCGCGTTGTCGTGCCGGCAGGCGCTCCAATGCTTTTTGGAGTACTGCCATTTCTTCGCGATCAATGATGCGGTGATCTACAGGTTCCTGTACGGCAGTACCGTCGTAGGATAACTGTTCGCGCAGGCTCATGTCCCGGTATGCTTTGCGGTACAGATCAGTGACCTTGTTGCGTGCCATCTGGTACAGCAGTGGTGCAAATGTACGCTGTGCGTCGATCTGGCTACGGTATTCCCAAAGTTTTAAGAAGACATCCTGCAAGGTGTCCTCGACCAGATCATCCGATTTCAGAAGTTTAAGGAGTTTTGCGGCCAGTGCCGTTTTATATCGCTCATACAGTACGTGAAATGCCTGTGCATCGCCCCGGTTGAGCCGGAGCAATAAATCCATTTCGTCGATATGAGCAGTAGTAGGCATGATCTAAAAATTGACCGTAGATTCAAAGTTAACCTATTGTCTCTAAAAAATGAAATTTAATTAATGTATTTTAGCAGCAGATTATAGTTGACGATATGACCATTAAAGCACGCCTTATTTTGTTACGTGAGAATCTTGCACAGAAAACAGATGCTTATCTAAAAGCAGAACAAAAGTTATTTGAGGAGGAGAATGGGTTTAATAATCCAAAATTGCTGAGTGACCTGTCTGAAGCAAAGACGGCATGGCAGCAAGCTGGCAATGCGTACAATACTTTTCTTTCGCATATAGTCAATAACAGGCTGAATATAGATGCGGAGATGGGATGATGGCTATATTTTGACCCCAAAGTACTGTTGGAATGCACTCCGAAATACTTAAATTTGGCAGATCATGTCTGAGACAAATCGTATAGAATACAAACAGGAACTCTCCAAAGATGTAGATATAGAACGAGAGGTCGTCGCTTTCCTAAATTATAAGGAAGGTGGTATTATCTATATCGGCATAGATAAGCATGGCAATACTTATGGCGTCTCTCACGTGGATGGAGATATGCTGAAAATAAAGGATCGTCTGAAAAACAATATACTTCCTTCGTGTCTGGGATTGTTCGATGTGAGCAGTGAAAAAAGAGAAGGTAAAGATATTCTCAAAATAGTGGTAGCCAGTGGTGCTGAAAAACCGTACTATGTCAAGAAATACGGAATGTCTGAAAAAGGATGTTTCATCCGGACAGGAACGGCAGCGGAGCCAATGCCGCAGAAAATGATTGACAATCTGTTTTCCAGACGTACCCGCAACTCCATCGGAAAGATCAGGTCTAATCGCCAGGAACTGACTTTTGAGCAGCTAAAGATTTACTACGACGGACAAGGAAAGACACTCAACGAGCATTTTGCAACTAATCTGGAACTGCTAACACCAGATAGAGAATACAACTATGTAGCCTACCTAATGGCAGATGAAAACGGAAATTCCATCAAATTTGCAAAATATGACGGAACAACGAGAGTTGACCTTATCGAGAATAAAGAGTTTGGTTATTGTTCGCTGATAAAAGCGACATATAGTATTCTGGATAAGCTGGAAGTAGAGAACATCACGCATACAAAAATTACTTTCAAGGAACGGATCAACCAACATACGTGGGATACTACGGCACTACGTGAAGCTGTCTTGAACGCGTTTGTACACAATGACTATACTACTGAAATACCACCGAAATTTGAGATTTTTGATGACCGCATTGAAATAACTTCTACAGGATCGTTGCCTGACGGATATACTGAAGAGGAATTTTTTGATGGTATATCAGCACCTCGTAATAAAGAGCTTATGCGGATTTACCGGGATTTGGAACTGGTAGAACAGCTGGGATCCGGTGTACCACGTATTTTGAAATCCTACGATAGAAGCTGCTTTAGATTCTACCCGAATTTTATCCGCATGACATTTCCGAAATCTGTGGGTGGTGCAATAGGTGGTGCAATAGGTGGTGCAATAGGTGGTGCAATAGGTGAATTAACTGATAGACAAAAAGAAGTTTTACAGTTGATTAAAGAGAATAATCGCATATCATATAGGGAAGTAGCAGAAAGATTAGAGATTAATCATTCAGCAGCACAAGCACATTTTGAGAGTTTAAAAGAAAAATCAATTATAATAAGAGAGGGAGGAACTCGAGGTTATTGGAAGATATTAATCATGTAGTACTATTTGCCGATAAATGACATTGGTGTCCGACAAATGTCCGAAATATTATTAGATACATTATACCATTCACGGCGCTGTTTTCAGCGCTGTTTCTATTTCACCTCAGGTAACAAAACTGCTCGCACGTTGATATAAAAGCAGTATCCGGTCAAACAAAGACAGGTGCTTCATGCTATAAAAAAACACGACTATTAGTAATTATGGTTTTACCTATTATATACTGATAAGCATGATTTGGTAACTGAAAAGGGTGTTTGGTGAAGTCTGGAAAGAGAAATAGCCAACCCCGTAGCAATTCTGACGATATACTATTATAGGCCATCGTTAGACTTTTATACACTAAACTTTTGTGATTATGGTAAACAATTACGCAAATGCTATTCACGAACATCAGGGTTACGATTTTTCAGCAGGTTATTCACTCGAACTGATGGACATACTGATCAAACAGGCTTTAAGAGTCGGCAATCCAACACTAAGATCTATCAATAACCGCACGTACTCTGCTCAAATGACGTTAGTACGGGAAGAAATGAACACCAAGATAATCCAGATCAAAAAAGATTCGAAACATTATCCGCATAGCCGTGAAGTGCTGGATATGGTGCTTAACCGAATGCAAATATTCGTTCAGCAGTGCAAAGATAATTTCGAACAACTTACGCTCAAAACAATAGTGTACCAGCTGGAACTCGCACACAAGATCCAAAGGATCGACTGGGACAATCACGAAATCATTGCCTTTTCTCCCGTAGATGAACAGCTTATATACATGAATTACAATAGCAGAAGCTATATTGCCTGGCTGGAAAACTGGCTTTCTGAACATATACGAAAAGGTGAATCTCCTATATCGCAGCTACAACAGGTACAATTCTACCGAAAAGCCTTTGCCCAGCTACAACGCAGACCAGAAGCCGTGCTACACGAGGATTATATCTCGTTACATGAAGTATTAGCAGACTGGTTCACGCATGAGACAGAATATTTGGAGAGCCAACTGGATATCTATATGAAGGCAAAAAGCGTTATCGCCAGGGAAGAGCAGACAAAAAACCGGATAAGGTGTTCATTATCGGCAAATCCATTGGCACTCATACTTCGGGCAGCGGACGAAAGCCGTGTGATCGAAGCAAAATCATTAAACAGTATGTTCCAGGCGATTGTGCCTTATTGCAGCACACCCAATACAGAGGAACTTTCTCCGGGAGCACTACGAAGCCACTCTTATTACCCAGAGCAAAGCGATAAGGATGCGGCTATAAAGGCCTTGCAAAAAATGATCAAAAAGATCGAAGAATACTAAATACATGCGACCAGAAAAGGGGTTACGTCAGTAACCCTTCCTCTGAAAGGAATAATAGCCTTCACAGGTGATAATGATGTGATCCAGCACCCAAATTTCCAGCAGTCTCGCTGCCTGACAGAGCTGGGTGGTAAGCGTCCGATCTGCCGGGCTCGGTTCCAACTTACCAGATGGGTGGTTATGTGATAGAATAATACCCGTTGCGTTAGCCAGTAAAGCCGCTGAGAATACAAGCCTGCTATCTACTACGGTACCGGTTATACCGCCACTTGACAGTTCGTAAATACCAACTACTCTATTTGCGTTGTTCAATAATAACACCTTAGCTTGCTCCATGAACTCTAACTTTCTTTCATCCCATGAGCTTAATAAAATTTCATAGGCACTCTGCGCTGATGTGATCTTCGGTCTTTGGGATGGTTTCACTTTGGTCTTATAGATTAGCTCAACTTCCGCTACCAATAAACTGCTGTAATTCTGTTCTACTGTTTGCATGACAATAAGTTTTAAGGATTAATAATGGCAGTGACCCCGGGCGGTGCCGAGCAAGTGCAGGCAGCAACGCAATAAATGCGGCATGTGCGGGGGATGTGTTTATGGCGGAATGTACTGTGACGCTCCGAGGCACCCGGCCGAACTTTGTGCCAGCAGGAAGCCTTAAACTGAAAAAAAATAGATTTATAATACACTGATAACCATATACGTACAACCGGTACAACTTAAACTTGTACTTACATCGTATTTTGAAATGCTTTTACTTTGTTACAGAATATTACCGGTAGCGGGATGAAAAGATGTGAAACTTAAAAACAAGTGATATGCTGAGTAATATAACATGGACAGAATACTTGACAACCGTCGGGTTAATGATGATAGCCTACTATACGTATGTAGGTCTTAGGTACTACCCGACGGAACTGAAACGGCTTCTATCAATGAAGAAGGAGAATGGAGGTTTTGAAGATGCTGGAGTCAATCCATTGATAGAAGCTGAGTACGAGGATGAAGATGAGGGCTTTCAAGGGGAAGATGAGCAGGATGAATACAGTGAGGTGGAAGCTCTCATCACATCACTCACCGAGTTGATCAAAAAGGCAACCGAAAAAAAAGCGGTATTGCCAGAGTTCAAGCAAAGCCTCAGAATGGTACTCCGAAAGTACCCTTCTGTAAAGGAAACGCCATTCCGAAGCTCTATCAATGAACTGATCGTGTCGGAATGCGCCAAAAGTGAATACCATACACTTAGTGAAGGAGAAGTAAACAGATTGTGGGAAGATAGTATAGTGTAATGGTGATTTAGCGGAGTGCACTCTGCACGCTCCCGACCGAGGCAGTGTGAAGGAAGGAAAAAGTGTTGAAAAAGGGCTTGTGAGTCGGCGGCAACAGTAGCACTCCGCTTTTTTAAAGAATCGTTTTTTAAAATCTAATAATGCCAGGACGCTGATTGATGGTAGGATACGATAGCGTAACAATGGCAATGGCGGAGTGCACGCTCCCGACCGGGGCAGTGTGATGGAAGAAGTTGTGTTGATGGGGCTTGACAGTGTCGGCAGAAGCACTCCGCTTTCTTTTAAATGTCATTTTAAATCTTTTAAGCTATGAAAACTTTCGGAAAGAAAAAGACAATAACAGTAACCGGAGAGCCAGTTATCACAGTGGTGCTGATCGTACTGATACTCTGGTCTGAAACCGTATCTGCACAGGATGGTCTTGCCGGGATCAATCAGGCAAACCAGCAGGTACGTAGCTATTTTTCATCAGGCACTCAGCTTATGTACGCCGTGGGCGCACTACTCGGGCTGATCGGTGCCGTGAAAGTCTATCAAAAGTGGAACAATGGCGATCCCGATACGGGCAAGGTCGCTGCTGCATGGTTCGGAAGCTGTGTATTCCTGGTCTTAGTAGTAACGGTTATCAAAGCATTCTTTGGTGTTTAACCTGAAAATCAACAAGCATGGAAACGCTACTGAAAGAACAGCTGTGGTCATATATCGCCGGAAACAATCCTGAGCTTATGTACGACCTTCAGGAAGAATATCAGGTATCAGAGTACCTCGAAAAGAAAGTTTCTTCCGTGATGAAAGAGGCAGAAGACCTGCTTGAACAGGGACTTCCTGCCATTACCGTGCAGGAAATCTGTATGGAGCGAATGACGGGTGAACTGCGCCCGTCAAAATTCCAATACATCAAAAACATACTCGAAGAGGAATTTTCTGTGACCTATGAGCTCCTGCTCAAAAGCGGGATGCTCACTCTTGAAGTGATAAACATCATGCAATGCTGCGAACGTATTTTCCAGCGGCTTGGTTTCAGCGAAGAGACAGCGGACGATAGACGGCTTCGGTATGCCGTGATGGGTGAAATCAGTAATTACCTGGAATAGATGAATAGAAGCTATCGGGAAGTAGGGATGAAAAGTGTGGAGAAATGGCTTACAACAGTTTACATAAACTCAACGGCAATATTGCCGCAATCGAAACGGCGCTAAAATGGCGTAAGGGAGAAACACTCTCGCCGGAAGATATCGAGTGTCTTAAAAGTTATTCGGGATTTGGGGGCATCAAGGCTATCCTGTACCCGGCAGGTGACCTGGATCGATGGATAGACGACGGCGTATCGAAAAGTGATCTGGCCCTGCATGGGGATATTACAAGACTGCACTGGCTATTACAAGATCATTTTTCCGACAAGGAGTATAAAAGTGTTCTAAATTCATTGCGCAACAGCGTACTGTCAGCGTTCTATACCCCGGAGTTCGTTGCGCAAACCCTGTACGAAGTGATAAGCAAAGCGGGAATACAGCCCAAAAGGATGTATGAGCCTTCGGCTGGTGCAGGGGTCTTCGCTACCGGAGCTGCCCGGGCATTTCCCGATCTGCAACGCATAGTCTGCGTAGAAAAAGATGAGCTGACAGGGCTGATCCTGTCGGCCATCAACAGCACGCTCGACGTGGAAACCAAAACACATATCTGCGGCCTGGAACAGGCACCGGTCGATGATAACGGGACGTATGATCTGGTGGTCAGCAATATTCCCTTTGGAAACTTCGGCGTTTACGACACGGCATTTACATCAAGAGAACTAACAGGCAGGATCCACAATTATTTTTTCGCCAAAGGGCTGGATAAAGTTGCGGAGGGTGGACTGATGGCTTTCATCACGACGGATGCTTTTCTCAACAGTCCCTCCAATATGGAAGTACGGAAGTACCTGTTTGAGCGGGCGGATTTTGTTTCGCTGGCTGTCATGCCGGACAATCTGATGACCGATACGGGAGGTACACAGGCTCCCAACCATCTGTTGATCGTACAGAAGCAGAACAACAAAAAAGAACTGAGTGAAGATGAAAGAATACTACTGGTAGCAGAAAAACAGCAGAATGAGTATGGCACGTACTTTCTGAATAGCTACATAGAGCTACATCCGGAAATCTACTGTGGTGACAAAATATCGGAAGCAAAGAACCAATACGGACAGCCGCACCAGCAGGTATGGCAGTCGGGAGATATATCGGAGATCAAAGAGCAGCTGAGCCGTATTCTGGAAGATGGAGTGGATCGTTTCTCGGTTAGAAAAAGATACCCTAAAGAGGCTATCGGGCCAGAGCAGCAGCAACAAAGAAACAATGCAGGCAGACAGCTCACCTATCTGCCAATGCCTGAAAGCATTAAAACGGACACATCCGTACAACTCGGCCTGTTTGACATTGCTCCGGCAGAAAATCTCAACCGGGCAAGGGCTTACCTCACGCAAAGCGATGAGAAAATCGTGCGTAAAGAAAGCGCACGGCTCATCAGCACGATCCGTACCACGGATAACTCCACACACGAGGTGCTCGTATTGGTCGCCGCCAAACATCATAAAAGCAATCAATATCTCTATAAGCTGTACAGTAATGTCGCGGAATTGCAACTGACACAGCGCTGGACACGCGCGGGCGACCTGCGCACGGAACTCAATCAGATCACCGATAAGCTGCATGGCTATGACCATGATTATACCTATGAAGGGGATCAGCTTTTGCAGGATGCCTTTCTGTTTAACAAGCGTCAGGTATCGGGAGCGGATATTGTAAAGCCTTTCTATCGTGAAGGCACTCTTGTGGTGCTCAACGGACAGATCGGAAAGCTTGTCCGGCTGGATACGGGATATGCCACGGCAGAGTTCAAAGCATTGCCATCACAGCAATACATGACGTTCTATCGGGATTATTGTGGGCTGAGGGATGCCTACATGGAACTCTCCGAGGCAGAAATCAGAGGGGAAACTATTCCGGAAAGCATCCGCCAGCAGCTTAATCAGCAGTACGAGGATTTTGTGGCTGCTCACGGGCAGCTCAATAGCCGTGAAAACCGCCGCCGCATCATGGAAGATGTCGGCTGTGGACTTATCACGCTCTCCTCGCTGGAACGCAGGAATGACGGGCAGTATGAAAAAGCGGATTTCTTTACCACTTCCCTGCTCCGCAGAGATGAACTGTTTATAACTGACGATCCGCATGAAGCGCTGGGACACTGTCTGAACGAAGTAGGAAAAGTCGATCTTGACCGTATAAGCGCCTCGCTGAAAACAGACCGGGAAGATACGATCAAGCGTCTGGGAGATCAGATCTATCTTGATCCATCCAACAATACATGGGAAACAACCGATCATTACCTGAGCGGTAATGTGGTCAAAAAGCTTAAAGAGGCAAAAGCTGCCCTGGAACTTGATCCGGATAATATCCAGTACCAACGCAGTGTATCTGCTCTGGAAAAGTCACAGCCGGAGAAAATCCCTTTTGAGCTGTTGGACTTTAACCTTGGCGAGCGGTGGATACCTGTACACTATTATCAGGAGTTTACAGCACACCTGTTTGAAACCAAAACGGAAGTCGCCTACTTCCCTTCGCTGGACACCTTTAAGGTAACTGCCAAACACAATACGAAGGTAGATAAAGAGTTTGGCGTGATGCCGAAGTCCGGCCGTCCTATGTACGGCTATTCGCTCATGGAACATGCCCTGGAAAATACCAGCCCTTATTTTTCCATAGAACATACCTTACCCGACGGTACTACCTACCGGGTTCCGGACAATGATGCGATACAGCTTGCCTACGAAAAAACAGAGCAGATCCGGACATCGTATCTGGAATGGCTGGGTGATCTGCCTGCCGAGCGTAAGAAAGAGCTGGAAGATCTCTACAACGATACATTTAACTGTTACAGACTACGGGAATACGACGGCAGCCATCTGACACTTCCGGGGCTGGATCTCGCGGCGCTGGGGATAGAGAAGCTTTACAGCTCACAGAAAAATGCTGTATGGAGGATCATCCAAAACAGAGGAGCATTGATAGATCATGAGGTCGGTCTGGGAAAGACACTGACCATGATCGTCGCTTCACATGAAATGAAGCGGTTGGGCATCGTCCACAAGCCTACGATCCTGGCATTGCAGGCAAATGTAGGACAGATCGCTGACACATATCGTGTGGCTTATCCTAAAGCAAAGGTGCTGGCGCCATCTGAAAATGACTTTTCACCGGAAAACCGCAGGCGCCTGCTCTATGAGATGAAGAACAATAATTGGGACTGTATTATCATGACACATGAACAGTTCGGCAAGATCGAGCAATCCAACGAAATACAGCTACAGATCTTTGGTAACGAACTGGAAGATGTAGAGCGTGATCTGGAAACCTTAGAGGATGCAGGTGCAGAGATCACAAAAAAAATGCGCAAAGGTCTGGAGATACGCAAGAATAACCTGGCAATCAAACTGGCCGTCGTACGTGACCGCATGGAAGCCAAAAGAGATGAGGGAATAGACTTTCAGGGATTAGGTATAGATCATCTGTTTGTCGATGAGAGCCACAAGTTCAAAAATCTGACCTTCACTACCCGTCATAGCCGTGTAGCCGGACTGGGTAATACCGAGGGCAGCCAGCGGGCACTGAACATGCTCTTTGCCGTGCGTACATTACAGGAGAGATTTGATGCCGATCTGTGTGTGACTTTTCTGTCGGGAACTCCAATCAGCAATAGCCTTACCGAAATGTACCTTATTTTCAAGTACCTCCGTCCACGGGAACTGAAACGCCAGGGAATTGAGAATTTTGACGCGTGGGCAGCTGTTTTCGCAAAGAAAACTACAGACTTTGAGTTCAGCGTAACCAATGAGATCATCAGTAAAGAACGCTTCCGGTACTTTATCAAAGTGCCTGAGCTGGCGATGTTTTACAACGAGATAGCAGATTATAAAACCGCTGCACATATCAATCTGGATAAGCCTGCTATTGATGAACAGCTGGTAAATATACCACCATCCGAGCAGCAACGGGAGTTCATCCAAAAGCTGATGCTCTTTGCCAAAAACGGGGATGCTACGCTGCTGGGAAGAGAGGAACTGTCGCCGTCAGAGGATAAAGCAAGGATGCTGATCGCAACCAACTATGCCAAAAAGCTGGCGTTGGATATGCGGCTGATAGACGAAAATCTCTACTCAGACCATCCGCAGAATAAGATCAATGTATGTGCAAGAAATATAGCTGCTTTCCACCGGGAGACGGAAGCGTACAAGGGAACGCAGCTTATCTTCTGTGATATGGGGACACCCGGTACTGATGGTTTTAACGTATATGAAGCACTGAAAGAGAAGCTATCCACAGATTTCGGTATTCCAAGCCAGGCGGTTACGTTCGTACACAACTGGAAAACAAAAGACAAGCAGAAGCTTTTCGATAAAGTAAATGCCGGGGAAATCCGAGAGGTATTCGGCAGTACGGAAAAGCTGGGAACCGGAACAAATGCGCAGCAGCGGGTGGTCGCTATGCACCATCTTGATACACCCTGGAAACCCTCCGAGCTGGAACAACGCAATGGCAGGGGTGCAAGGCAGGGAAACTGGGTTGCCAAAGAGCACCATGACAATAAGGTTATGAATTTTATCTATGCCACCGAGCAATCCCTTGATGCCTACAAGTTCAATCTTTTGAAAAACAAACAATTCTTTATCAGCCAGATGAAAAATAACGAGCTCCATGTCCGCACCATCGACGAGGGTGCCATTGACGAACAAAGCGGAATGAATTTCGCCGAATATATCGCTATCCTCAGCGGTGACACAACGCTTCTGGAAAAGGCCAAGCTGGAAAGAAAGGTCACTGCGCTGGAAGGATCAAAGCATAGCTATAACAAGGAAGTGAGCCGCAACCGTTGGGAACGTGACTGGCTACAGGAAAAACGGGATAAGCATGCACAAACACTGCTGAAATTAGAAGCAGATGAAAAGTATTACCGGTCGGTACTCCGCACCGGAGAGGATGGCATCAAGATCAATCCTGTCAAGCTGATCGGTGTAAACGATACGGATAGTGCAATATTGGGAAAGCATATCATTGATGTTTACGAAAACTGGAAACCCAGGGAGCAGGATAAATACGAGCAACGTATAGGCTCATTATATGGTTTCGATCTGTATATCCGGCGAAGTGACGAGCGGATTTTCAGAAACGGGGATGTAGTGGAAACTAACACTAACAGCCTGTATGCACAGCGTGAGAACGATGGGATCAAATATACCTACAACAACGGACATCCTAACACGGATAATCCCAAGCTGGCTGCGCGGTACTTTCTGAATGCCATTGACCGTGTGGGAACGCTGACGGAAAAATACCGGAAGGAAATATCGGAAATGGATCAGCAGATCGCAGGTCTTCAGCAGCTCATTGACAAACCTTTTGCAAAAGAAGAGGAATTGCAGGAAATGAAAAAAGAGCTAAAAAGGCTGGAAACCGAAATGATGAGAACTATCCACGAGAAAAACATGCAGTATGAGCCGGATGTGGCGACAGATGATGATCCGGTATCAGATGAAGCCATAGAAAATGGATCGGAGCCGGATCACACGGATGAAACCGAAGTGGATCCACTCTTGAAAGCAGGTCTTGAAAGTGGAAAAGTGATTATAGCAAGCGTGCCAAAGTATGGTTGGGATCAGACAGCGAAGACTGGCACTGTCAAACCTATAAGGGATGATCAGCAGGAAATGTACAAGCAGATGAGAAGGAATAAACGGTTTAAAATGTAAGTATAAAAGCTTTAAAAATTTACAGTCATGGAAACAGATGCACACTATTTATTTATCGACGATATACACTTCATAATTGATCGGGGACAAATGAAAATTGTTCAGCAGGATAATAAAGAAAATAATCTCTCGATCAGTGATATTCCTGTTCATGGAGAATATTATAAGGTCTTTATTGATCGTGATGATGGAAGTCTTTTAGTGACTCCCAAAAATGTACATTATGACGAATGCCCGGATGATTTAAAAGAGGTAACTATACCCAAGTCCGTATTAGAGGAAAGACTTCTGGAAGCTTCGACCATCAATCAGGCGAGCTACGAAAATAACTGGAATATCTACATTGCTGATGAAGCTGTCATGGAAAGACTTCGGGGAAAGCTACCGGAAATAGACATATATGGCGACCAATATTACATAGACTGGAAGCTAAAAGAATTAAGACATACCAAAAATCTCTATAACCGGATTTGTATTGATTATTTGGATATATCACCTGATCGCAAATCATACATTGCCCTATTCAACAAGCAGACTAAAACCGTAGTACAGCAGTTGGTTGGGAATGAAAATCCTGAAAACATGGTTTTCGTGTATATCCCTTACGAGCTGAAATTAGATCCCGTAGCAGTGGCACGACGATATGGTTTAAGAGATACGGCACTGCTGCAAAGATTTCCGATTGAGAAGGATTTGAAAGCAACAGTAGTGGAAATGGATCAGGAGCAAAGGAAAGAACTGAAAGAATATCTAAAAAGTCTTCCGGAGCCGAAGATGCAGAAAAGAATAAAACGCACCGGAAAAAGAAAAATGAGATAATACTATGGCAATGGAAACAAGTGTATATCAAATAAACAAAGGAATCAATAAAAGTATCGAGTTCAAAGGGCTGAAAGCGCAGTATATCTGGTATCTGGGTAGCGGCATTGTTGCGCTACTGATACTCTTTGCAGTGATGTATCTGATCGGCATACCCTCTCTGATCTGTGTTGCCGTGATTGCCGTAGCAGGCACTATCGTGGTCATGAAGACCTACGGCATGAGTAAAAAATACGGCGAGTACGGCATGATGAAAATGCTGGCCGGAAAGCAGGTGCCAAAAGTGGTTAAGATTTCAGACAGAGGTATTTTTTTATTGAAAAATGATGAAAGTGATGGAAAACAAGCAAACAAAAGAAAACAAGGCATTGACCGATAGATTAAAAGGTAGGTTGACGACTTTAGATGTTATGGGACACATTTTTTATGTGGATTTTCCAATGAGAATGTTACGTCCGAAAAACGATTTTTTATCGAAAGGTATCCCGTTCGATAGCATCAAAGGGCATTATAATAGTAAAACGGAAAAGTATGAAATCCCATATAATGCTACGGCGCATGAATTTGTCGCCATTAATTATGATACAATCAAGGAATTGCCAAAAGATGTGACGTTGATCAGCTTTCCAAGTCCGCCTGTAATGGATCCTGTCGGTTATGCCCGTACAATGGGTGAAGATATTGAATCGGTGCTTCGTGAGATGCCACAAAAGGCGCACTTTATGGCGGAAAAACTAACCGGAAAGGATGACTGGCTAAGTAAAAGAGTGCAGGAAAACCGAAAGCTTTTCGGGTTGAAACCTTTAAAAAATAAGCGAAAAGGAAAGAAATTGTAGTTGATAATGTGAGCAGCGAAAGCGCTAACAGGTATTTAGTAATGTTTTAAAAAGGATAATAGGTCATGGAATATTGGAACGGAGATTTGTTGGAAGATGTAAAATATTGGGATCAGGTAAATATTTTTATCGACCATGTGCCCTTCTGCTATGACAGGGAGAAAGATCTATTGTTTCAGGTAGGTAATATTGATAATCAGCTATCACGGGGACAATTAAATGAACAGGATAACTCGGTAGTCTGCATTTTTGATAAGAACACATTGAAAATCCACACAGATACCAATACTGATCCTCAGATGGAACATCGGATTAAGGTAACAATTCCCAAGGCTTTTGTAGAAGGACTGGATTATAATGCGGTCGCAGCTGTCAATGCAGAAAGCCATTCAAAGCAGTGGAACATTTATCTCCCTGACGATAGGGTTATAGAACGATTAAGCGGGCAACGACCTGAAATAGATATCGCTGGCGAACGATATATCATAGACTGGCGATGGAAAGAATTAAGATATGTGAATGATCCCCGGATCAGATTGTTTATCGAGGATTTTGAAAAGATCGAAAACGGGTCGGTTTATAGTGGTCTATATAACTTGAAAACAAAGACTATGGCAGATTATTTACAGCTGGATCAAAAAATGGAAGACCTGGTTATCCTCCATGTTCCCAATGAATTTGTGCTTGATCCAGTAGGTGTTGCCCGAGAATACGGCCTGAAGCAAACAGCATTGCTCAATAGGTTCCCAATATGCGATTCGCTGAAAGCGAAAATCCAACCTTTGGATGAGCATCATAAAATCTTGCTCAGGAATCACCAGAAGCAAATGAATTTCAGGGTAAAACCGAAGATGAAAAATGAAAGAAAGATCAGACCGAGCTGGTGATCTCTATGGAATATCAGATATCTAAGGATATACAGGCAAGTGGGGCGTCTTATAATAGTGAAGTAATGAAAGTATTAACGGGAATAAAGTGTAGAGGATATGAAGTTGAGAGAAGTATTTCCGATTTTGGATGTAGAACACGACTGCATTCTGAGCAAGCAGGGTGATATTACGGTAGTTTTCAAAGTAGAATTACCCGAAGTGTTTACCCTGTCCGATCAGGAGTATGAGGCGTTCCATCATACGTGGGTAAAGGCTATAAAAGTACTGCCCAGATTCACGATACTGCATAAGCAGGACTGGTTTATTGACAGCCATTATGAAGCAGACTTTTTAAAGCCGGACACCAGCTTTTTGAGCCACAGCAGTGAGCGGTTCTTTAACGAACGGCCATATCTTGACCACAGCTGTTATATCATGCTGACCAAAAAGCCGCCAGGCCGTAAGGAAGCAAGCTCTTTATTCACTACGCTGACACGCAGAAACATCGTGCCACAGCAGACGGTAAACAGGGAACTTTTGCAGGATTTTCTGGATGCGGGAGGCCAGTTCCGGCATATTATGGAAGCCAGCGGATTTGTGAAAATGGAACGCATGAAAGGCGATCACCTGTTAAGCCACCGCAACAGAATAGGGCTCATAGAAAAATATATGTGCCTGAATGAGCGCAGCGAGCAGTTTATAATCGGTGATATTTCCTTTGAAAACGGGCTCCGTGTGGGCGATAAGTACTGTCAGCTCTATACCTTGTCAAACGCAGAAGACCTGCCGGGACAGTGTAGCAGCAGGATCAACTACGATAAGTATTCAACGGATCGGACTAAATTTTCTGTCGGGTTTGCAAGTCCACTCGGACAGCTGCTGCCCTGCAATCATGTATATAGTCAATATATATTTATCGAAGATGAGCAGAAGACCATTAACCGTCTGGAAAGCAAGAGGCTTCGCCTCCAATCCCTTTCGGCTTACAGCCGCGAAAACACCATTGCACGGGATGCGACAAACGATTTTCTGAATGAAGCGATTTCAACACAAAAACAGCCCGTGAAGGCACACTTCAACGTGCTGGCCTGGTCAGACAATCAGGAAGAGCTAAAGAACCTTAAAAACATGATCTCCTCCGGGCTTGCACAGATGGATGCTGTAGCCAAGCAGGAAACGGTCGGTGCTCCACAGATCTTCTGGGCTGGTATCCCCGGCAATGCCGCTGATTTCCCCATGAACGATACCTTCGATACTTTTGCCCAGCAAGCAACCTGCTTCCTGAACCTTGAAACAGGATACCGCACCTCACTCAGCCCGGTAGGCTTGCGGTTAGGTGACAGGCTTACAGGAAAACCCGTACATGTGGACATATCCGATGAGCCGATGAAAATCGGTATCTGTACCAATCGTAATAAGTTTATAATCGGGCCGTCAGGTAGTGGTAAGAGTTTTTTTACCAATCACCTGGTCCGAAGCTACTATGAATTGGGAAGCCATATAGTGCTCGTCGATGTCGGACATAGCTACAAGGGACTGTGTGATATGGTAAACGGCTACTATTTTACCTATTCCGAGCAAAACCCGATCCGCTTCAATCCCTTCTATATTGGCGAAGGTGACAGCCTTGACACAGAAAAGAAGGAGAGCATCAAAACATTGCTGCTTGCCCTGTGGAAAAAGGACGACGAAAAGTTCCGGCGGAGTGAATATGTGGCACTTTCCAACGCCATCAACGGTTACTTCCGGTATCTGGAACAGAATCCCTCTATTTTTCCCTGTTTTAATTCCTTCTACGAATTTCTCAAAGACGAATACGTCGCTGTTCTGGAAGAAGATCATGTCAAGGACAGGGATTTTGACGTGAGCAATTTTCTTTATGTATTACGGCCATATTATAAGGGCGGTGAATTTGACTATCTGCTCAACGCTACCGAAAACCTGAATCTTTTACAGGAACGGTTTATCGTGTTTGAGCTGGATAATATTAAGGATCATCCCATACTTTTTCCCGTGGTGACGATTGTGATCATGGAGGTTTTCATCAATAAGATGCGCAAAGTGAAAGGCGTGCGCAAGATGATCCTGATCGAAGAGGCATGGAAAGCACTGATGAAAGAAGGGTTTGCGGAATATATAAAATATCTGTTTAAAACCGTTAGAAAGCACTACGGTGAAGCCATTGTCGTCACGCAGGAAATCGAAGATATAATATCTTCTCCTATCGTCAAGCAAGCCATTATCAATAATTCGGATTGCAAGATCCTACTCGACCAAAGTAAATACCAGAACAAGTTCGATCAGATACAGGAACTTCTCGGACTTACCGAAAAAGAAAAGGCTTTGGTACTCTCTGTCAACAAAGCCAATGACCCTACAAAAAAATACAAGGAGGTCTTCATATCGCTCGGCGGCATGCTCAGCAAAGTATATCGGACAGAAGTGTCGGTCGAGGAATATCTCGCCTACACCACCGAGCAGAGCGAAAAAGTAAAGCTTATGCAGTACGCCGAAAAATTTGGTGGTGACATCCGTAAGGGTATTGCCGAAATGGCTAAAGACTTAAAAGGTAGTAATCAATAAAAACCAGATAGTATGAAAACAACGGTAAAGAAAATCATCATGTGGCTTGCCTTCATTGTGTTGATGGTTGTGCCCATACAGAATGCACAGGCCGGGATCATTGAGATAGTCAAGCAGATTGTCACGATGGCCATAAAAGCTGCCGATCTGGCGATACAGAAAAAACAGAACAAGGTCATTGTATTGCAAAACGCACAGAAAAAGATCGAAAATGAAATGAGCAAGCGAAAGCTCAGAGAGATTTCCGACTGGACAAAAAAACAAAAAGAGCAGTACGAGAAGTATTTCGAGGAACTGCGCAAGGTAAAGTCCGTCATTTCAAACTACAAGCTGGTGAAAGACATGCTCCAAAAGCAGCTGCGGATGGTCGAAGAGCACAAAAAGATGTGGCAGCTGATACGCAGTGACGGAAAATTCACTAAAGACGAAATAAAGTATATGGAGGGTGTCTATGACGGCATGCTAAAGCAGAGCCTGCAAAATATCAACCAGATCAGAATGGTGATCAGCTCCTATACCACAAAAATGTCGGACGGCAAGAGGCTGGAACTCATCAACTCCGCCGCACGGGAACTGGATCGCAGCTATGACGACATGAAAAGGTTCAACACGGAAAATGCCATGCTGCGACTGAGCCGTGCCAAAGATCAAGAGGAAATAGAAAAAGTAAAAAGCTTATACGGTATTCACTAAAAACAGAGAGCTATGAAAACGAAAGTATTAATAATAAGTGTCCTTGCCCTGTTAGCTGTACATACGGTATTCGGGCAAAAAAAGCAGACAAAAATTATGCTTCAGCAGATTGCACTGCTGGAAATCCAAAAATCCCAGGTTAAAAAGTACTACGATATTGCTAAAAAGGGATTGAAGGAAATCGGCAGCTGGACAAATGGCGAAAAAAAAGCGCATGATGAGCACTTTAAATCTTTGAATAACGTCAGCAGCGCAGTTAAGAATCATCTAAATGTAGCACAGACAAAGCAGCTCCGGCAAAAGATAGCGCAGATTACTTCGAAAACGTACACAGAGGCTACCGGCAGCGCTGTATTTCCACAAAGTGAACTGGCCTATTTCAAACGGGTTTTTGCCAGACTCAACAATGACTGTAATGTTTCGGTGGAAATGCTCCAATCTGTCACAACGGACGGCAAAATGCAGATGACGGACGACGAGCGCCTGAAACGTATTGATGACATACATGAACACATGACAGACAACTATACGTTCGTCAAAAGCTTTTGCCGGGATATAAAAATGATGATGCTCTCACGCCGGGGGCAGAAAGCGGATAATGATCGCCTTCGCCAGCTTTACGGAATAGATTAACCAAAAAAAAGAAACACCATGAAAACAAAAGCAATAATAATAGCCTTTTGGGCGGCGGTACTCACGCTGAACCCGTTTGCAAAAGTATTGGGGCAAAGCCAGGAAATGCAGCAGCTCATACTCAACATTCAGAAGCTGGCCCAGTTCAAAAAAATCCTGACGCAGATCAAAGACGGTTATCAGATACTCAACGGTGGGTACAACAATATTAAGAACATTGCCCAGGGAAACTATAACATCCACAAGCAATACCTTGACGGTTTACTCAATGTCAGTCCAACCGTTCGCAACTATCAAAGGGTGAGCAAAATCATAAATTATCAGATGCAGCTGATCGGGGAATACAAACGGGCATACAGCAGATTTGTTTCCAGCGGTAATTTCAGTCCGGAGGAGCTGGCCTATATGGCAAGGGTCTATGACAACCTGCTCAGCCAGAGCCTTCGTGACCTGGATGAGCTCGTAATGATCCTCACCTCAGGAAAAACCCGGATGAGTGATGATGAACGCCTCGAAACTATTGACCGGCTGTTCTTTGAAATGGAAGATAAGTTGGCCTTCCTTCGGGAGTTCAACAATTCGGCAAGTGTCATGGATGTACAACGCAGCCATGAAAAACAGGATGTGCAGTCGGTACGCTCGCTTTACGGAATCAAAAAATAACAGCTCATGAAAACGAAAAACAAAATAATAATAGTGCTCATACTGTTGGCGGTGCCAATGATTGGGCAGGCACAAGTAACAGCATCCGGCTTTGAGCAGATGCTCGAAAATCTTTACGACGAAATGATGCCTCTATGTAGTGAGCTAACTACCGTAGCTCGATCCATCGCAGGCTTTGGAGCTACATGGTATATCGCATACAGAGTATGGCGGCATATCGCCAACGCGGAACCGATAGATTTCTACCCGCTTTTCAGACCATTTGTACTGGGATTTTGTATCCTGATCTTTCCGTCTGTTCTGACGCTGATCAACACCATTATGAAACCTACCGTGACTGGGACTGCCAACATGGTTAAAGGCTCTAATCTGGCAATAGAGGAATTGCTGAAGCAACGGGAAGAAGCTCTCAAAAATTCAGAATCGTGGCAGATCTATGTAGGTGAAGGCGGGAATGGAGATCGTGACAGATGGTACCGCTATACCCACGACGGGGAAGATCCATCAAACGAAGGCACTTTCGAGGGGATCGGAAACGATGTTGCTTTTGCGGCGTCCAAAATGGCCTATAATGTCAAGCATTCCATCAAACAATGGCTGAGCGAAGTACTGAGGTTACTTTTTGAGGCAGCCGCACTCTGCATCAATACATTGCGAACTTTCCAGCTCGTAGTACTTTCCATCCTTGGGCCTTTGGTCTTCGGACTGGCAGTCTTTGACGGCTTACAGCATACACTGACAGCATGGCTGGCACGCTACATCAATATATTTCTCTGGCTGCCTGTTGCCAATATTTTCGGCGCAATACTGGGAAAAATCCAGCAAGAGATGATTAAGCTCGATATATCGCAGATGAGCAGTCACGGCGACACCGTATTCGATAGTACCGATACGGCTTACCTGATCTTCCTCATCATCGGCATTATAGGCTACTTCTGTGTGCCGAGCATTGCTAATTATATCGTGAATGCAGGCGGTGGCAGTGCGCTTCAAAGTAAAACCAACAGTGTATTCGGCACCATTGCACGTGCGCCCTTTAAACTCTAAATAAATCAGAAAACAATAAAATACACGAGCTATGTTCAAGAAGGCAAAAAATATAGATGAGGCATTCCGGCAGGTAAAGAACTTCTGTCTTACAGTTGTAGCGGGCTGTGTACTGATCGTATGCTTCACGCTCTGGCAGAGCATAAGCCTTGTCAGCGGTATGCAGCAAAAAATATACATTCTCGCCAACGGTAAAGCTCTTGAAGCTTTTTCTTCGGAGAGAAAGGATAATATTCCGGTGGAAGCACGCGATCATGTCAAAACATTTCACCAGTATTTCTTTACCCTCGATCCCGATGACGCTGCCGTGCAGGCTACTATCAGTAAAGCCCTGTACCTGGCCGATGGCACGGCGAAACGGGTGTACGACGATCTGAAAGAAAAAGGCTACTATGCTGCTCTTATTTCGGGTAACGTCAATCAGACGATTACCGTTGACAGTGTAGTGGTAGATATAAACGAATATCCATACAGGTTTAGATGCTTTGCCACACAGCGGATAGTACGTCCGACGACTATCACAACACGCAGCCTGATCACCGATGGCGCGCTGCGAAGCGTGTCCCGAAGCGATAATAATCCGCACGGATTTCTCATTGAAAAGTGGAGTACGATTGAAAACAGGGATTTAAAAACAGAGAACCGCAGATAAAAACTTTAGATCATGAAATCAGCAGCAGAAAATACAGATAGGAAGTCCCGCAAGACAGGAAAAATCCAGCAATTCTTCAACCGCATGCAGCAGGCATGGGCCAGCTGGATGCAGAAAAAAACAAACAGAATGTCGAAAGCGACGCTTTTGGGCGTGCTTGCACTGCTGGTAGTATGCAGTACTGTTTACAATTTCTCCATACTCACTGATCTTGGCAAGCAGGACGAATTACCTGTGGCGCCCATAACAGCACCTGTTCTCTTGCAACACGTGAAGACAAGCACCGCAGACAGTATAGATACGGCTCGCATGGAGCGCATTAGCACTTTCAGCCGCTATATGGACAGCCTTACGCAGACACCGCAGGGAAAAGCCTTGCATGACAGTATCATAAGGGCACGTCCCGGACTGCTGGACAGTGTTCGGATGATTGAAGAAATATATCGAAACCGTTAAAAAAAAGTATATGAAAACAGAGCAAAAAACAGCAAAGCAGCGTAAGTTCCTGCTTGTTCTGCCCATGATCGTTTTCCCGTTCCTGACCATGTTTTTCTGGTCATTGGGTGGCGGAAAAGCGTCAGAAATGGCAGATAATACAGATAAGTCAACGCTGAACCCGCTATTGCCGGGATCAGGCCAGGACGAAGGCGCTAAAGACAAGCTCAGCTATTATGAGCTTGCAGCCCAGGATTCGGCAAGATTCGCCGAACTCAGCCAACGGGATACCAACTACCGGCATCCGGGATTGGATAGCCCTTACTTTGATGCAGACTTTTACAATGATCCTATGTATGGGAATAGCTATGGAAATCAACGGACGGCAGACGAAATTTACCGCAATCTGAGCCGTCTGGAAAGACAAATGAACAATCCCTACGCAGGCGGTGGTTACGGATATGACGGTTATCCGTCTTCCGGCAGTTATGGTTACAATTCCGCCTCTGAAATGAAAGACATTGAACAAATGATGATGGCCATGAATCAGGCTTCCCAGCCCGACCCTGAAATGGAGCAGATCAACAGTATGTTGGATAAGCTGATGGAAATCCAGAATCCGAATCTTGCCAATGAACGGATGAAAGAATTATCCGCCAAACGCAGAGGTGAAGTATTTGCCGTCACCGGAAGTCCGGCTGGTGAGCAGGTTTCCCTACTCGATCAAAATGGAGCTGACGGTGCAGAAAGCGGATTTTTTTCACTGGATGATAAAGATTTCTCCGAAGGACTGCAAAACGCCGTTCGTGCCGTGATCCACGAGGATCAAACAATCGTTAACGGCTCTACTGTCAAGCTGCGCCTGGTCAATGATATCTATGTTGGAGAGACTAAGATACCAAAGGACAATTTTGTTTTCGGTGTTGCACAGCTAAGCGGTGAACGGCTGGGGATAAAAATAGAAAGCATTCGCTACGGAAATTCACTTTTCCCGGTCGAGCTGACAGTCTATGATCTGGATGGACTCGACGGTATTTATATTCCGGGATCTATAACACGGGATGTTGTCAAAGAATCCGCAGACAGGCCCATGCAGGCCGTTAGTCTGGGAGCATTGGATGCTTCATGGGGTGCACAAGCTGCTGGAGCCGGAGTAGAGATCGTCAAAGGGCTTTTCTCAAAAAAAGCCAAACTGATAAAAGTCAAGGTCAAGGCGGGATACCGTCTGTTGCTACGGGATGAAAAGCAGAAAGATTTATAAGATGTCAAATTAAAATCAATAGGTATATGAAAAGGTTAATAATCATGTTGGCAGTATCAGCAGGGATGTTGGGAACAACAACATCAAATACTGCCGCACAGCAGAATGAGGAAAAACATTTCAGTGAAATGGAATCCTACAAGCTGGAGATCAGCGATGCGAAAACCAGCAATATCATTTTTCCGTTTGCCATTGTCAGCGTGGACAGAGGCAGTAAGGATATTCTTGTACAGAAGGCCAAAGGTGTAGAACACATTTTACAGGTGAAGGCAGCAAAGGAGAATTTTGAAACCTCCAACCTAAGTGTCGTGACAGCCGACGGTAAGCTCACAACCATCATTGTCAGCTATGCAAAAGATCCCGCTTCTTTGCAGCTATCCCTGTCATCTGTAAAAACGAAAACGGAAAGTTCGATTTTCGTGCCCAAAGAAAACATCAATGAAGAGGAAGTCCGCAGTGCTACTGCAAAAGTCCTTGCAAGCAGAACTGCCAGTCCCGATCTGAAAGACGATAAGAACGATATAGTTCTTCATTTGCAGGGAATTTTTATAAAAGACAATGTACTGTACTTCCGGTTTGCTGTTTCGAATTGGTCCAATGTCGGCTACGATGTAGAGCAGCTGCGCTTCTTTATACGGGATCAGAAAAAAGCCAATAGGACCGCATCCCAGGAGATAGAAGTCGTGCCGTTGTACACCAGCAAAACTCCGGATAAAATTCCGGGCAAAACAATAGACAAATATGTTTTCGCACTGCCAAAATTCACTATCCCGGATAAAAAGTACATGACCATCCAGCTCATGGAAAAAGATGGCGGTCGTCATTTAGTGCTGAAAGTAAAGAACAGGCATATTCTGAAAGCAGAAGTAATCAAACTATAGGTATTATGTTGGTGCGCAAGACAGAATATAAAGAACTGCTGGACTATCTGAAACGACAACGTTCAGATGGGTATGAATTTGTCGCTTTTCCATGTGATTATCCGGCTACTAAATATGAGCTGGAATATTTCAGCACTTATGAAGAGGCTCACATGTACTGCTTTAAGGCCGTGGATACCTGTGACTTATTGGCCATACGCTCCGCTTATCGTGTAATGAGTGAAGGGCTTCGTGATCCTGAACTACTGGTCGAACGGTACGGGTATATAGATATTGCAGCAATGATAGAAAACTACCATAAACGACTGGATGCTGAGCAAAGTGTTGATCGGCAGCGTGAAACAGAAATATTAAATACTAAAAACAATAATGTTATGAACGAGAAAAACTATGAATACCTGAACGACCAGGTTCGTTTTACAGGTTTTGGAGATGGGCTTTCAGAGGATCTGAAAACCAACATAAGCAAAGGAAAAGATACTTTCCAGCTGCATCATTCAACGAGCTTTGGCGAAGATGAAGTCAAGGCGGAACTTAAATTTAGCAAATCTAAGGAAAGCGATATGTACTTTTTCAATTCTTACGATGTGCAGACTACGCGGCAAGGGGAAAAAGAGCCTTTGAAACAAACGTTCTATATCAACAACAAAGGCCCCTCAATAACTTTGAAAGAGGCTTATAATCTGATAAACGGGCGGGCTGTCAATAAAAATCTGGCAAATAAAGAAGGGGACATGTACAATGTCTGGTTACAGATGGATTTCAAGCATTCGGATGAACGTGGTAATTTCAAGTTCCAGCGGTTCAGTGAAAATTATGGTTTCGATCTGGAAAACACACTGGCAAAATATCCCATAAAGGAACTTACCAATGAGCAGTACAAAGATGCACTGATGGACAGTCTGAAAAAAGGGAACCGCCAGTCAGCAACTTTTATCAAGGAGGACGGACAGGAAATAAAACGCTATATCGAAGCAAGTCCACAATTCAAGACTATCAATGTGTACGGCGAGGATAACCGGATCCGTATAAAAGAAAGCCAACAACAATCACAGAAACAGGATCAGTCGGATACCACACAAAAAAATGCCAATAAAAACAAACAGGGCAATAAATCCGAAGATCAGCATACAAGTGAGAACGCCAAACAGGCAACTGCAAAAAGAAGCCGAAACAAAAGATCCATGACAGCATAGCTCCAAATACAGGAGAACACGCTGTGTTCTCCTGTATTTACTACTGTTTAATTTAATCCAAAAGCTATGGAAAGAGAAAAACAACAAGTAAATGCGAACCGGATCGAAGCAGAGCTATTGCGCTGGAAAGAGAAAGAGGATCGTTTCCGGCAGCTTTTTTCTTTCGATATGTCCACAAATAAAGCTTTCCTGAAAGAAAAGCTCCGCGACTACGAACGCATTATTCACAGGTATAAGAATACGCAAAATCCGACCGAACGCTTCACACTTCAAATGCTCCGGCAGGAAAGAAAACATATAGAAAAGCAACTATATCCCAACCTGCTTGTGCGCATGGTAAGAAGGTTTGTGATCAATCCGGTCAGAAGATATTTTATCCAAAGGGAAATCAGTATTCACAAGAAAGCCAATCAAAAAGATGTATTCAGACAGATGCGGGATATAGGTATGGATTCTCATTTTTCAAAAGCTACAAGGATGATGAAGCAGGAAAATAAAGATTTTTCTTTGCCAATAACCCATTATGTGGGAGACAGCCAACGAATGGAGAATCAACTTCTGTTCAATCAGGCAGAAGATGGCTCGCACAAGCTGACTGCGCACCGTGTGTCATTGATAAATGATAACAATGCTGCCGAAAACCGGAGCCATACTTTTGATCTTCAAAACGGTGAACGTTTTCAAGCCCGGGAAGCATTCAACCTGCTCAATGGAAGGGCAGTGTGCAAAGCCGGGAACTGGATATGCTTAGACCTTAACGACAGGGATGCCGCCGGTAATTACAGGATGAAGACATTTCCGTCTTCGCATGGGTACGATATAGAAAAATCCTTACAGACGGCAGGTGTGAAGGAAATAAAGGATCCGGCAAAAAAAGAGGGGTTAATCACGGCACTCGGCAGAGGTGAAAAAGTATCCGTAACAATAGGCAGAAAGTCTTTTTTGATCGAAGCCAATCCACAGCACAAGTCCATCAATATCTACAACAAGGACAATTTAAAATTATCGTCTGCCGTGGCGCAGGGCAAGCAAAATGTTGTGGATATAAAGCAGGGACAAAACCTGTCCGGGCCAGCCCGCCGAAACGGAATGAAGATGAATTAATTTTAAGGACGGATGGAAATGGAACGGTTAAAACCATTGTCGGATTTTTTTTCTGCTATCAGGCATGACGGTAGGATCAGCACCACTCATATCGGTGTATATGCTGCCCTGCTCCAATATTGGCAGGAAAACGGCTGTCCGGATCCTATTGTCGCATTTAGCCACGAAATAATGCGCATAGCCAAAATATCTGCCCCAATGACCTACCGCAAGTGCGTGAAAGAACTGAGCGAATACGGCTATATCAGATACATCCCATCGTTTAAAAAGAACAAAGCGAGTGAGATCTATCTGTCCGGTTAAAGAATAAGAAACTATGATTGTTGAACTAAAAATCTAATGTGATGAAGGATGTGTTAGAAGAAAGATTAAAGGACAATAATTTCAGAAACTGGCTCCTAAATATGCTCTACGATATTAAGAGCGAAATAGTCAGTGAAGTCAAACAGATCATCCGGGAAAAGGAAAAGCCCGGAGTTAAAAAATGGATAAAATCGGCAGAAGTGAAAAAGCTGCTGAATGTATCTCATGGCAAGCTTCAGATGATGCGTAATAACAAAACTATATCTTTCACCCGTATAGGGGGCACGCTGTACTACAATGTGGAAGATATCGAGCGGATGCTCGAAGAGAATAGCGCATGAAAAGGCAGAGCAGAATACAGACCATCACAGGCTACGGGCAATGCGTGCCGCCTCAGAAGCCTCATGTGATAATCTATTTCCTTGAAAAAGGCCTGTCCGAAAAAAAGGCTATTGATTTTTTTGAGCAATACGCCAAAAGAAAATGGCTTAACAATCAGGGTAACAGGATCAAAAACTGGAAAGTCCACGCATGGGAATGGGCGTGGGAAAACAAATAGTAATACAAAAAAAGAGGTTGCAATTTCTGCAACCTCTTTCGTTATTATGCAACATCGTTCAATTTTAGTCTGCCGGATTTATCAAACATTAATTGAAGGGCAGTTTTCATATTGCGCGAAATGCGTTCCTTGCGTACACGGCAATATTGCATGGTAGTACGAATAGATTTATGTCCCATCATCTTACTAACATCCTCCAATGGTATATTGCACACATTCAGCATTAAATCAGCAAAGGTATGACGGGCAAGGTGGGTTGTTAGATTTCTGTTTACACCACAGATCGCTGCGATTTCCTTTAGATAGCCATTATAATTGGAATTACTGTCAATGGGCAGTAATCTGCCAGTTGCTTTACAGTATGGATGATCCTTATACTTCTCAATAATCTTTATAGCTATTGGCAGTAACGGCACCATTTCGTTGACGCTGGTTTTCCCCCTTTCCTTAATTAGCCAGGGTTCCCTTTCTATACCTACATAGTACAGATTGTCCGCTGTCAGGTTATACAGATCTGAGTACGCAAATCCGGTAAAGCACTGGAAGATATACATATCCCGAACCTCATCAAGTCTTTCAATAGTTATTGTCTTGGTAAAGATTTTCTGAATATCATACAACTCAAGCGGTAAGACTTCTTTCTCGCCACCGGTTGTAGAGAATTTTTTAGCGGGATTTTGTGAGATGAGTCCTTTATCTACACCAATGTTTATCAGCTGCTTAATATCCTTGATTCGTTTCTTGGCAGTAACTTCACTCAAATTGGTTGTTTTCTTCTTATGGATGTTTTTCATAAAGAAGTCCGGCGTCTGGTTGATTAAAAACGTATAAGGTTTTTTATCAAGCTTGGCTCTGAGTTCATTTAAAAGAAGCTCATCCTGTGTAATATGATATACACCAAACTCCTCTATTACTTCAAAAAAACTTTGTCTTTTCGTTGTGAGATAGACATACAGATCATTACCGAAGGTTGGGCCGATCTCATCGAAGAGAATATCGCCTTTCTTATAATAATAGGCAGCAAATTCCTCTATGACTTTGCGGTTTGTCCTCCAATGTTTAAGCCTTCCCTTTGAACGTTGCCCGCCATCCACCAGATCAGTAAATTCACTGATAAATTCATCAGCAACCGCCAGCAAAGATCGTTGCTGGCTTACTGCTTGATCGGAAGTTTCTGTTTCTTTTTCCTGTATGCCCTTAAAAGCACTTTTAACATCTTCGGCAGTGACATTCTCCTTTGTTTTGGAAAGAACCAAAAAATGTGCTTTCAGTTCTTCAAGCTTATCATCAATTAGTTTATTAATAAATTGATGGTCGGGATGATCCTCTTTACATTTCTTTGTAGTTTCATCCCAATGATCTTTGGGCATGATGAAGCCCAAAAAACATTCAGTTTCATCGTTCAATTTCACAAGGACAGAGGTTTTGGCCATGCCCTTTTTATTGGTACTGGAACACCTTACCTTTACCAATAATGATAACTCCTGCTTTTTCATAACAACACTTTTAAGATTTCAAGTTTTTTCTGATTAAAAATCAGATTGTTAAAAATTTGAGTTCCTTAAACCTACAACACGGCATCAGAAGCCAGGACCTAAATTTCGGAAATTAAAACAGGTCCTGAAATAGGTCCCGTTTTTCCTGCATTTCTTTAAACTGTTTTAAACTGGAAATTTTGTTAAAGTGCTGATTATAAACGAAAAAAGCGCATCTAAGATGCGCTTGTATTCTCATTTGTGATCCCGCTGGGATTATCTTGTGATCCGGCTGGGGCTCGAACCCAGGACCCCAACATTAAAAGTGTTGTGCTCTACCAGCTGAGCTACCGAATCTTCGTCTTCGCTGTTCGATCCGGCATACACTGCCGAATTATAGACGGGGGCAAAGATAAGTACTTTTTTCTTTTCTGCAAGAATTTGCAATGAAAAAATAAAAAAGCCTTTATTTTATCACGAATTAGTAGATCCTTCAATCAGTAATTTAACTGTTTTTGCTACCTTTGGTTCAAAGGAAATTCATGAAAATTGTTATTGTTGGTCCGGGATATCCATTGAGAGGAGGTATTGCAACATTCAACCACCGTCTTGCAAAAGCATTTATTGAACAAGGGCATGAATGTGAGATTGTTTCCTTTTCGCTTCAATACCCTTCGTTCCTTTTCCCTGGAAAAACCCAGTTTTCAACGGAACCGCAATCAGACAGCATTAACATCAGGAAATTGATTAACTCCGTGAATCCTTTTAGCTGGTTTTCGGCTGGAAATAAATTGAAGAAAGAAAAACCAGATTTAATTGTAGTTCGTTACTGGTTGCCATTTATGGGACCTGCGTTGGGAACACTCCTGCGCAGAGTCAGAACAAACAAATACACAAAAATAATCTGCCTCTGTGACAATGCCATACCTCATGAAAAACGTCCGGGTGATAATTTGTTTACAAAATACTTTGTGAAAACTTGTGATGCTTTCGTAACAATGAGTGAAAAAGTGAAGAGTGACTTAATGTTATTTGATAAAACTAAACCAAAATTACTGATTTATCACCCGGTATATGACAATTTTGGAGAAGCAGTAGATACAGCGGAAGCTCGAAAACATTTAGGCTTACCTGAAAACGAAGATTTATTTTTATTCTTTGGCTTCATAAGAAAATATAAAGGGCTGGACATATTGATAGAAGCGCTGTCTATCTACAAAAAAACAGCAGTAAAGCCCTTTAAGCTGATTATTGCCGGAGAATTCTATGAAGATGAGCAACCTTATATTAAACTCATTGAGGGCCTTGATTTAAAGAATGATATTATACTCTTCAATGAATTTATTCCGGATTCAGAGGTAAAGTATTTTTTATGTGCCGGTGATCTGCTGATACAACCGTATCGCAATGCAACACAAAGTGGAGTAACCCCATTGGCTTATCACTTCGAAACACCAATGATTGTGACGAAAGTCGGCGGGCTTGAAAAACAAGTTCCGGATCAGAAAGCAGGCTACGTTGTTGAGCCGACAGCTGAAGCGATAGCCGAAGCAATGAAGAAATTTTCCCAAAAGGGCAAAGTGGCTTTTATTCCTTTTCTGCAGCAGGAAAAACAAAATTATTCCTGGGAGCACATGGTTAGCTCAATGATTGAGTTGACACAGGCACAAAGGTGATTTTACATAAAGTTTAACCTTTACTTTCCTACAAAATAGTAACTTAGCATTAAATTCATCTCATGGAAAAAATTAAACAGCTTATACAGAACTCAATAGATGTAAAAAAACAACTACTTCAAAACGAAGAGCTGTTGAATACGATTGCAGAATGCAGCTACATTCTTACAGAAGCATTTAAAAGAGGGAATCGTGTTTACCTGTGTGGAAATGGCGGTAGCGCTTCTGACGCCCAACATATCGCTGCTGAATTTACCGGGCGTTTTTATACCGATCGCAAAGCATTACCGGCTGAAGCCTTGCATTGCAATACTTCCTACATTACCGCAGTTGCGAATGATTACAGCTATGATGTTGTTTACTCGAGGCTGGTAGAAGGAATTACCAATGAAGGAGATATTCTGATCGGGCTTTCCACTTCAGGAAATTCGGGTAATATTGTCAAAGCAGTTGAAAGCGCCAAAGAGAAAGGTGTGATCACCATCGGTTTCACAGGACAGAAAGGTGGAAAAATGAGGGAAATTTGTGATTTCTTAATTAACGTGCCTTCGAATGATACGCCACGTATCCAGGAAAGCCATATTTTAGTCGGTCATATTATCTGCCAGCTTGTAGAAGAGTCTTATTTCGACCAGAAACATCAATAGACGATCTCACCACATAATCGGAGTAAGACCTTTACTTTTCAAATAGTCATTGCATTTTGAAAAATGCCGGTTTCCAAACCACAAGCCGCGATTAGCGCTCAACGGTGAAGGATGACCCGACTCCAGAACAAAATGTTTCGTCTTATCAATTAAGCTGACTTTTCCTCGCGCATAACCGCCCCATAACAAGAATACGACATGTTGCTTCTCATCAGAAATCTTTTTGATGACGGCATCTGTAAAAATCTCCCATCCTTTCCCCTGATGACTTCCAGCCTCACCTGCACGAACGGTCAGTGTCGCATTGAGCAATAATACTCCTTGTTCTGACCACCGGAACAAATCTCCGTTCTGTGGAATAGGTTGTCCCAGATCGGTTTGAATTTCCCTGAAAATATTAATCAATGAAGGCGGAAAAGGAATTCCTTTATTCACAGAAAAGCACAAACCGTTCGCCTGTCCCGGACCATGATACGGGTCTTGTCCAATAATCACTACTTTCAGCTTATCCCAGGAACAGGAATCAAAAGCGGAAAAGATATTTTTTCCCGAAGGATAACACTTTTTGGTCGCATATTCTGCCCGTACGAATTGAATCAGAGAATTAAAGTAGGGCTTTTGAAATTCTTCTTTTAAATGTTCTTTCCAATCTGGATTGATTCTTACTTCCATAAATGTTTTTTCTCAAAAGTAGAGAAGATTTATATTATTTCCACTCCGATTATGAAAATGCTTGCTTTTTTCAGTTTAAAAATATAAATTGGAAAGGTCAATTTAAAAACCTGTTTTGTTATGAAAAGTAATATGTTGTCATTTGTCTGTTTATTAGGAATTTTTTGTCTCATTACTTCTTTTCGTTTTGAGAAAGAAAAGTCTTTAAATGGTGTTTTTGGTGAAAAAGGAATGTTTGAAATCCAGCTTCAGTCAGACAACACTTTTGTATATTATCATTTTAAAAGCGGCACTGAAATAAAAACTACCGGAACATGGCAACTTTTAGGAGAAGAGTTGAAGCTACGATCTGATTCTGCGCCTAAAAAGATGATCCTGAACTGGAAAATATCTGCCAGTAAAAACCGGTTAATTGCACAAAAAGGGACGACTACTTATATGCTCTATAAGAAAATAAACTGTAAATTCTAAAAAGAAAAATCCCCTTACAGGGGATTTTTTATGACTTGATATATTGTGCTCTGATATAAATCACATTCCCGGCATTCCGCCTTTCATTTTATTGAACTGCTTCATCATACCCATCATATTTTTCGGATTACTCATCATTTTCATCATTTTCCGGGTATCTTCAAACTGCTTCAGCAGCTTGTTTACCTCCTGAACAGACGTTCCGCTACCTGCGGCAATACGGTTTTTACGTGAACCGTTAATCAGCACCGGATTAGTTCGTTCTTTAGGCGTCATGGAGTAAATGATTGCCTCAATATGCCTGAATGCGTCATCCTGAATATCTACGTCTTTTAACGCTTTCCCCATTCCCGGTAACATCCCCAGCAAATCCTTCATGTTCCCCATTTTTTTGATCTGCTGCAATTGGTTCAGGAAGTCATTAAAATCAAACTGATCTTTTTGAATTTTGCGCTGTAAACGTTTTGCCTCTTCCTCATCAAATTGTTCCTGGGCCCTTTCCACCAATGAAACAACGTCACCCATTCCAAGAATACGATCGGCCATACGGCTGGGATAGAAAACATCGATCGCTTCCATTTTTTCACCCGTCCCTATAAACTTGATCGGCTTATCAACAATTGCCTTAATTGATAAGGCAGCACCACCTCGTGTATCACCATCCAGCTTTGTCAGCACGACTCCGTCAAAATTCAGACGGTCATTAAACGCTTTTGCCGTATTAACAGCATCCTGCCCTGTCATTGAATCGACAACAAACAATGTTTCTGTCGGATGGATCGCTTTTTTAACCTGCTCAATCTCATTCATCATTTGTTCGTCAACTGCCAAACGCCCTGCAGTATCTATAATAACAACATTAAAAGAATTGCTCTTCGCGTACTGAATAGCTGCTTTTGCAATCTCAACCGGATTTTTTTCTTCTCTGTTTGAATAAACTTCAATTCCTAATTGTTCTCCAAGAACATGTAGCTGGTCTATCGCCGCGGGACGGTAAACGTCACATGCTACCAGCAAAGGATTTTTCCCTTTTTTCGTCTTGATATAATTCGCCAGCTTACCGGAGAAGGTAGTTTTACCGGAACCTTGCAAACCGGACATCAGGATAATTCCCGGATTTCCCTGGTAATTGATCGGAGCTTCATTGCTCCCCATCAGCTCTACCAGCTGCTCATGGCAGATTTTTACCATCAGCTGGCCCGGAGAAACGGATTTAATCACATCTCGTCCTAAAGCGATCTCTTTTACTTTGTTTGTAAATTCTTTCGCCGTTTTAAAGTTAACATCGGCATCCAGTAAAGCACGACGTACTTCTTTTAAGGTCTCAGCGACATTGATTTCAGTAATTTGCCCCTGCCCTTTTAAAACTTTAAACGCTCTTTCAAACTTATCGGTAAGATTTTCAAACATAATTCTGGAAGTTTGGATTGCAAAAATAAGAATAAATACTACAATTCAGGCATTCGTCTTTGAAACACTTCTTAACTTACTGTTTTTACGACTATAGGTAAAGTAAATGATCAGACCGATTATCAGCCATATTCCAAAACCAATCCAGTTGGAAACATGCAGCTCACACATCATATAAAAGCAGGAAACAAGTCCTAAAGTAGGTATCAAAGAAAACTTTCTGATAACAGACAGTACGATCATGAACAAAGCGAAGATAATGAAAGTCCACATCGGTATTTTCAGCTTAAATAAATCCCAGCCTGACAAAATATATTTTTCCAGCGGAATGTCTCCTTCTTGTAAAATCTGCTTATACTGATCATCTGATTTGATTTGTTCCAGATAAGTCAATAAATTTTCACTGTCATAATTATTAAAGCTCAGGTTCTGGATTTCCTCACGGGTTAAATCCGGTACTAATTCGGAAGGTTTGACTAATTGTGGCTTATTCAGAACAAAATCCTTAACATCTTCAGGATAAGTCACGAAGATAATTACACTTGCAGCGATCAGGATAAGCGGCAGATAAATCCCCGCGTTGAGGTAAGGTATTTTAAATCTCCCTTTTGGAAGATCCTTGCGCTGATTAAGCACTAATACACCGGCGCAGACACAGGAAAAAGCGAATAACGTACCGATAGAACACAAATCCGTTACAAAGCTTAAGTCAAGAAAAAGAGCCGGTACGCCTACTACAATTCCTGTAATAATTGTAGAAAACGACGGCGTTTTGAACTTTGGATGGATTTTTGCAAATCTTCGCGGAAGTAATCCATCACGGCTCATGCTCATCCAGATCCGGGGCTGGCCCAGCTGAAAAACCAAAATGACACTCGCCATAGCAACGATCGCGCTGACAGCTATAATTCCTGACAGCCTTTTTAACCCGATACGTTCAAAAACATAAGCCAAGGGATCACCGACATTTTTGTATTCGGTGTAATTTAAAATGCCGGTTAATACCAGAGCTATAAGAATGTATAAAATAGTGCAGATAATAATAGCCCACATCATTCCCCGGGGTAGATCACGCTGCGGATTCTTACACTCCTCTGCAGTAGTTGAAATAGCATCAAACCCGATATATGCGAAGAAAACTGCCGAAACGCCTTTCAGCACACCTCCCATTCCATTTGGAGCAAACGGCGACCAGTTATCGGTATCAACATAAAAAAATCCGACTGCCAGAATCATTAGGATAATTGCAAGTTTGACAACAACCATGGCATTACTCGCATTTTTGGATTCTTTTACACCCCGATAGACAAGTACTGTCACTAAAAAAACAATTCCGAATGCAGGCAGATCCATTATTATCCGCATACTGGCAATTACGGGAGCATTTGAATAAGCTTCAAATCCTTCCATAACAGAAGTATTAATAGCAGAAATATCTACCCCGCTGTCCATCAGCTTAATCGCTTCGTTATAAGCAGCAGAAGCAGAACTGTAATCCATCGATAACCATCTTGGAAAATGAATATTTATCTGTTCTAAAAACCCGGTAAAATAATCGCTCCAGGAAATAGCAACGGTAATGTTACCCACAGCATATTCCATGATCAGCGACCATCCTATAATCCATGCGACAATTTCACCAAAAGCCACATACGAATAAGAATAAGCGCTCCCCGAAACAGGGATCATAGAAGCAAATTCCGCATAGGCAAATGCGGTAAAGCTACATGCAACAGCACTAAAAATAAACAGGAAAATCACTGCTGGTCCACCTTCATAGCTTGCCTGCCCGATGGTGCTAAAGATTCCTGCACCTACGATGGCCGCAATTCCCAGAGCAGTTAAGTCTTTTTGTCCTAAATGGCGTTTTAACTGCAGCCCTGAGCTTTCTTTTTCAGTCAGTTCTGCTAAGATCTCCGATACCGATTTTTTCCTGAAAAGTTGCTGCAAAAAACTTGTTCTCATAAATGACAAATGTATTTATTTTTTTATGCAAAAAATCAAACATAATCATAAATTGTCAACTGATTTCCAAAATCAAACGTTTGTAAGTTGGAAATCTAATTCGGATTTTAATTATATTTGTTCATTCTAAAAAGCGAAGATTATGAAAAAAACATTACTTTTTATAAGTGCATTGATGGCAGGATCAACTTTTGCCCAAAACACTTTTACAGCTGCTAACGAACCGGGCGCAGGTACGAAAAACTATTATTTATGTGATTCCCTGGCAGATAATATGGCTACCATTACAGGAGCGAACGTTACCTGGGATTATTCCGACATAGCAAAATACGATGGTGAAAACAGAACAATCATTATTGACGCAACTTCTTCATCCAGTTATGCTTCTTCTTTTCCTAATTCTAATAAATTCTGGAATTTAGAACAAATGACACAAGATTTCTGGAATTCTAATTCTACTGACAGAGTCCGTGAAGGTATCGTGATTACTGAAGCCAGCCTTGGCGAAGTAATTGCTAAATTTTCAACTGATCAGGCAAACTTAGTTAGTTACCCGTTTGCATACGGAGATGCCTTATCAGATACTTTTGAAGGAACAGTTGACATTTCCGGATTCGGTTTTACGGGGTTGCCGGCGCAAGGAATGCGTGCGACAAAATATGATGGACACGGAACTTTAAAAGTAGGAAGTGAAACGGTATCAAATGTATCCCGTTTACATCTAACAGATACGATTGCTATCACTACAATGTTGGGTGTTTATAATGTTATTCTGGAGCAATTCGAATATTATGATCTTGATACTGAAGCTGAGCCTGTTTTTATTCATACGTCCGGAACAATCTTACAAGATGGTTCGACTACTCCAATGATGCAATACAGTGTAGTTATCAGTAAATACGAACCTGCTTCGACTGTTTCTACTAAAATGATTTCAAATGTAGATTTTAATATCGCACCTAACCCTGTTAAAGAACAACTGTTTGTAAGTGGGGAATTCACCAATGCGGATATTCAGATCATTGATCAGGCTGGAAAAATTATTTTCAACGGAACAGCAACTAACGGAACGGTTATCTCCACTTCTAACCTGGTTAGCGGAGTGTATGTGATAAAAGCTTCTGTGGATAATCAATCTGTTACTAAGAAAATTGTGAAACTATAATTAGCTCAGAGCGCCCAAAACAGCGTCTTGCAAGGTTTAAGCCGGCTCATTTAGAGTCGGCTTTTTTATTGTAATTAACTTAATTTAGATATGAGCTGTGTTCTGAGTATTCTTTTAAAATAGAATATCTAAGATTCAACTTTTTATTTTCATACTTGGCAAAAGCAACCTTTGTTTATTTAGAACGTTATTTTAAATAAATTTAAATGTATGAAGGGAACTATACTTATAATTTTTATTTTTGTTTGCGTTTTTGATCCTTTTAAGAATCAACCTCTTTTCTCTCAGGTAGTCAATTACAGTTATTCTGATGCAAAAAGGTTTAATGATGAGCTTTATAAGAACTGTCCGCAATATCAGGGAAAGGAATATGTAAAGCTGTCTTATGATCTTTTGAAACAAATAGAAATCGTAAAAGTTGATATGCAGGAAGCATCCGGCTACCCTTTACTCTCAGAAGTATTGTTAATGGACAAGTGTAACCCTGAGCTGGCTTATGATAACAATACTGAAAAATTCAGCATCAAGGATTTTAACCCACTTAAATATTTTCTTCCTATTGGATCATTTTTCAGAATTGACGGGACAAATTATTTAGTAAGAAAAACAAAGTAATATGTTAAATAGGATTAACCTTTCTACTTTTTCTGTAAGCATTTTATTTCTGATGCTGTTCAGCACCGGCCGATTAATCGCACAAGGAGAAAATTGTGTAAATGCTGCACCTTTTTGTGGTTCAGCTTCTCATACCTTTCCTAATTCCACAAGTGTGACGGCACCTTCAGGTCCTAATTACGGTTGTTTATCGCAGGTCCCTAATCCTATGTGGTATTACATGCAGGTAGATCAATCGGGAACAATTCAGCTATCTATTGAACAACGTCGTCCGAATGGTAATCTGATCGATGTGGATTTTGCCATGTGGGGCCCTTTTTCGAGTGCTTCTGCAGGATGTTCCGGTATACTTTCAGGAAGCATTGCTCCCATCCAGTCAAGCTATTCTTCCAGTGGTACGGAAAACATAGGTTTAGGTGTGGCAGGAGGAAGTGGATTAAATTGCCGTTCAGGCCACGGCTCTGAAGGAGCTACAACTCCTCCTGCTGCTGTCGCAGGTCAATATTACGTGGTTTTAGTTACTAACTATGCTAATACAACAGGTAACCTTACCTTCAACCAGACAGGAGGTACAGGATCTACCAACTGTAATATCTTACAACCCTGTGGTGTATCAGGTTTAACAGCAACAGCAACCTGTTCAGGAGGTAATACGACTATATCCGGTTCAGTCACTATTGGAACCGATATGACAACCGGAACATTTACTGTTTCCTCATCCTGTGGTGGCAGCCAAACGTTTAGTCCGCCATTTCCAAGTGCCGGCAGTCCGGGAGTAATAAATTTTTCATTTCCGGGAGGAGCCGCCAACGGGCAGACATGTACTATTACCGCACAATTTTCTGCAAACACGGGATGTTCTGCTACCACAACGGTTACCAAGCCCAATTCACCAGCAGCACCAACCATAAGCACGACAGCGGCAAGCTGCAGTGCTGCGGGAAGTAGTACGGTGACCAATTATAATGCATCGAATACTTATACATTTACTCCGGCGGGACCGACAGTAGGAGCAGGTGGAGTGATCAGCGGAGCTACGCCCGGTACCAGTTATAGTGTAACCAGCACGAGCGGTGGCTGCGCTTCTTCGGGAACATCGTTTACCAATCCGTCGCAGTTACCCGCTCCCGCAGCTCCCACGATCAGTACAACAGCGGCAAGCTGCAGTGCTGCAGGAAGCAGTACGGTGACCAATTATAATGCATCGAATACTTATACATTTACTCCGGCGGGACCGACAGTAGGAGCAGGTGGAGTGA